>Ga0210096_1000008_pt1 | contig 154246 bp, 135 predicted proteins | sample China_Galinas_PW_4_FD_184864 | JGI IMG/M metagenome (GOLD analysis project Ga0210096, IMG submission 184864) | Wetland microbial communities from San Francisco Bay, California, USA, that impact long-term carbon sequestration - China_Galinas_PWA_D2... | ecosystem: Environmental > Aquatic >...
CCTGCCGCTACCCGCGGAAACCCGGGATTATGTACCGAAACTGATTGCCCTGAAGATGATCATCGATGATCCTGCCGCCTTCAACATACCCCTGCCCGCCACGGCGAACACTGCATACTTCAGGGTCGTCGACACCGGCGGGCAAATCGATCTGCACGTGGCCGCCCGGCTCGCGGAGGTATCCGTCGACGAGCTTCAGCGGCTTAACCCGGGATGCAACCGGTCGATAACACCGCCCGATAGCCCCCACACCCTGATCATTCCCGCGGCAAGTGAATCGCTGTTTCGTGAAAGACTCGCACAGCTCTCCGATGACCAGCGCGTCCAGGCGGTTAAATACAGAATCCGCTGGGGTGACACGCTCAGCACCATAGCGCAGTATTTCAGGACGACAGTAACCAGGCTGCTCCGGGACAATCAACTCGACAGTACCAGGATCGTCGCCGGGAAAGTGCTGATCGTTCCACTGGCAACGCGCTCGGATGACGCCGCCGGCGATATGCAGGCTGCCCTGCTGTAAATTGATATTCTGTGCTCTGAAGGCCGGCACATGACGTAATCGCAGGATTTACTGCAATACAAGATTTGAGCCGGCGAAAACCATTTGCATGTGCCGCTTCGCATGGTCTTTCCGATTCAGCCTCCCTCAGCGGTATTTCTTGATTTGTCCTGACAGTACAGATAGCATCAGCCGTCAAGTATTCGGCAGAAGTTGTCAGCACTGACGACAGACACTCCACGCCAGGGAATCGATGGGTAACATTACGCAGGCTGCACGTGACCATGAATCTTTCAGCCAGGGGAAGGCATCGCAGCAGAAAAATCTGTTACCTGCTTTTGCTCCCGCTCCTTTTCCCGTGCCGGTTATATGCCACCACGCCGTCGCTCGACGAGATCATCGGGAAAACTCAACACACAGCCTACTACCTGGGTAATGATGGCAGTGCCCATGTAAAGATGACAATAACAGATAACCAGGGCCGGGAGCGCAAACGCCGGTTTTCCATTATGCGCCGGGATGAGGATCAGGGCGGGCAGGATCAGGAAGCACCTTCCGGTGACCAGAAATACTATCTCCATATCGATTACCCGGCCGACCTGAAAGACACGGTGCTGCTGGTCTGGAAGCACCCCGGCGGAGACGATGACCGCTGGCTGTATCTGCCTGCGCTGGATCTGGCCAAGCGAATCGCCGCCAGTGACAAACGCACCAGCTTTCTGGGGTCGGATTTTCTGTATGAGGATATTTCTGGCCGTGATGTAAACGCAGATACCCATCAACTGCTCGAGACGACGAATGACTATTTCGTGTTGAGGAATATACCCAGAGAGCCAGACACGGTTGAATTCTCTGAATACACGATGTGGATTCACCGGCAAACATATCTGCCCGTCAAGGTAGAGTATCTCGACAGGCAGGGAAAAAAATATCGCGTCTACGAAGTTCTTGGGGTCGAAACAATTCAGGGTTACCCGACAGCCACCCGGACCCGAATGCGGGATCTGGCACGCAATCAGGAAACCACGATGGAGTTCACCCGCATCAAATATGACAGGGGGTTACCCGAAGACATTTTCACCGAGCGGTATTTGCGTAATCCACCAGGTGATCTGCTTCGATGACAGCCTTTCCGCTCTCCGGAGGCTTGCTCGTTATCGTTGTTCTGAATCCCTTGTCCGCAGTCCTTGCGGGCGATGCACCCCCGCTACCCGCAGGACTCGGATCAGGCCAATCAGCTGCAATACATGAATCAGCCGTTCCATCCGGTGAGGAGACCGATATAAGCGGTTTCTGGGAGGCCCGGGCCGGAACCAGAACACAGGATGACCCGTACGAAAGGCAAACATCACTTCTGGAGAGCAGGCTTCAGTTGAGCATCGAACGTCCGGCCGGTCCGCTGAACCTGAAGCTGACCGGCGACATACTGTATGACGATGTCGCTGATTCGCATGATATCGATCTGGAAACCGGTGCAGGCTATTTCGATCTCAGGGAGGCATGGCTGTTCTACCGCCCGACGGACTACGCCGATCTTAAGACAGGCCGCCAGGTCCTGACGTGGGGAACCGGTGATCTGCTGTTCATCAACGACCTGTTTCCCAAGGATTACAGATCGTTCTTTATTGGCAGGGACGAGGAGTATCTCAAGGCGCCGTCCGATTCCATAAAGCTGTCGCTGTTTTCCGGAGTCGCCAGCCTGGATCTTGTTTATACGCCGCGCTTCGATGCCAACCGCTATATCGACGGTAGCCGGATCTCCTTTTATAACCCCGCGACAGGTTCCATCGCGGGGAGGGATAATCAGCTGAATGCCCGGGTGCCTGACGACTGGTTCGGCGATGACGAAATTGCCGCGCGACTGCACACCAACCGGCATGGCTACGAACTGGCGGCCTATGGGTACACCGGATTCTGGAAAAATCCCGCCGGCAGTGATCCGGCGACTGGAGAGGCCATATTTCCCGCTCTCGATGTCCTGGGCGCGAGCGCTCGTGGCACGCTCGGGCCGGGGATCGGTAATGCTGAACTGGGCTATTATCATTCCGTCGATGACTCGAGCGGCAATGATCCCGATATTGCCAACAGCGAGCTGCGTTTTCTGGCGGGGTATGAGCAGGAGATCGCCCGGGAAGTGACGCTTGGGCTCCAGTATTACCTGGAGCACATGCAGAACTATGACCGCTACCGAGACAGCCTGCCGGCGGGTACCCCGGCGCGTGATCACAATCGGCATATCGTGACAGTCCGTCTTACCAAAGTCGCGTTGCAGCAGGATCTCAAACTTTCGGTCTTCAACTTCTATTCGCCCTCTGATGAGGATGGCTACCTGCGCGCGGGCGCCAGCTACCGGCTGGACGACAACTGGACGCTGTCCGGCGGACTGAATCTTTTCTACGGGGATGAACAGCATACCTTTTTCAGGCAGTTCGAGAAGAACTCGAATGTCTATACCGCAATCCGCTATGGTTTCGGAACTATTGATCCCTGATTGGATCCTGAACGAATACAGGCGCGGAAACCCACCGTGCATGACGCACCCGGTGTGTAGCACTACCGTACAAGGAGTCAGACATGGAAATGGATCTCGAAAATATATTTGAAAAATACGAGCTGACCAGGGAGCAGTATGATGCATTCAGCGAAAGCTTTACATTAAGGCAGTTTCGCGCAGGGGAAACCGTCTTCAGTGAAGGCGACCGGGCGGAGACATTTTATTTCATCAGGTCGGGTGAGCTGGCCGTCTCGAGGCTGTCCAGCGATCGGCAGGAAAAGGTGCTGAAGGTCCTGGGTCCCGGAGAACTGTTCGGTGAAATCGGCCTGCTTCAGGATATTCCGCGAATCGCGACCATCAAGGCGATTACCGATGCCCAGCTTTACGAGCTGGGCAGGGCCGACTTTTTTGAACTGCTGGAAAGCAATCATGCCTTCTCGGTGTTTCTCGACAGTTTGCATACCCTGCGGCTTTTGCAGGGAGTACCCGTGTTTCGCAAGCTCGATGATGAAGCCCTGCTTAAAATCCGTGGGGAACTGACGCTTAAACATTACCTGGCCGGCGAGATGCTGGTCAGCGAAGGTGATGAGGAGGATAAACTGTATATCCTGCTCAAGGGCAATGCCCGGACATTTTCCACCGGTTCCGAAGGCCACGAAGTCACTGCCGGTTATATGCACCCGGGATCCCATACCGGCGACCGCGGACTGCTGGCCCGGTGGAACCATGAGTACTCGGTGGTGCTCGAGGATTCAGCAACAGTACTGGTTCTGGAGAAGAGGCGGTTTCGCCGCCTGTTGCGCCGTTATCCCGGCATTTCCTTCAACCTTCCGGAAAGCGGCTGGCTGAACACGCTGCTGCCGTTTTTCTATGGCAGGGAAGCCTATCTCACCATCCCTTCCCTTGCCATGAACCGGCCCCGAAAGGTCAACTGGATCACGGGCGGCATTACCCTGATGCTGATCCTGGCGGCGGCCTTGCCGACCCTGTTTCCTGACCGGTTTCCCTTTCTTCACCCCCTGGTCGTGGATACGGATCCGGAAAACATGCTGTCTGCCGAGGAGTCGACCCGTGTGTTCCACAACCGGATGAAGGCGGAGATGGCCTTGCACGACATCATGGTCGTCGGTGTGGTCAATGACAAACATCCAGATGGCGTCTTCAATGCCAGGTCGCTGCGCAGGGTATATGAACTGAGCGAGTTTGCCAAAACGCTCACCTGGGAGGATAAGGAGAATCCCGGTGAAATGCAGGGCGTTCTGGCGGCAGACATTATGTCGCCATCGACCATGGATATCGTTGAGCAGGCGGGTGCGGGCACGGTGCGGTTCTCGTGGCTGATGCCTGAACCTCCTGCAAGCGATGCCGAGGCCCGGGAGATATACCGCAAGCTGAAACGCTATCCCACCATGGACGGGACCCTGATCTCGGAAGATGGAAAGGCCATCAGCCTCTATTTGCCGCTCACATCAAAAGACATCAGCTTCAGGGTGTACCAGGCGCTCAAGGAATTCATCGCAACTCAGGACGGCGACGAACAGTACTTTATCACGGGCCTGCCGGTGGCCGAGGATTCCTTCGGAGTCGAGATGTTTATTCAAATGGCAATCTCGGCACCGGCGGCGATGCTGGTGATTTTTCTGCTGATGTATTTTTTCTTCCGCAACCTGACGCTGGTGATTTCATCGATGCTGGTTGCCATAGTGGCGGTGCTCTGCACCATGGCCCTGCTCATCATAACAGGCAATACACTGCACATAATGAGCTCGATGATTCCCATATTCGTCATGCCGATCGCCGTGCTCGATTCCATACACATCCTGTCGGAGTTTTTCGATTATTACCCCCGCATCAGGGACCGCCGGCTGACCATGGATCACGTGATGCGCGAGCTGTTCACACCCATGTTTTATACGTCTCTGACAACAGCGATCGGCTTTGCCTCGTTATCACTGGTTCCGATCCCGCCGGTTCAGGTGTTCGGCATTTTTGTCAGTTTCGGTGTGGTACTGGCCTTTCTGCTTACCATCAGCTTCATCCCCGCCTATGTCATGCTGATACCGAAGGAAAAGTTCGACTCGCTGGCTGCCGCCGGTGCAGGCGGCAAGACCGGGGCTGTGGTGACCACGAGCGGGTGGCTGCAGCGTACGCGGATTTTCACCCTGCGCCGGTCCGGGGCAATCATCGGTGTCGGTCTGGCCATGGTCTTGCTGTGTCTGTTCGGGGTGCAGCGCATCGTTGTGAATGACAACCCCGTGCGCTGGTTCGCGGACGAGCACCCGATACGCGTGGCCGATGAGGTGTTGAACGACCACTTTGCCGGAACCTACATGGCCTATCTTGCACTGGAGGCCGGGGATATGGAAAACGAGCCGCAGGCGATAACTGATCGGTTGCAGGACAGGTTGAACGGTTTTTCAGGGAATGATCCTGATTTACAGATACGTACCCGGGAATTCATGCAGCGGGCGAGGGGGATTTTGCTGGAAACGCGCTCGCCGGACGCGCTGCTGAAGGCACTGGAGGATGTGGCGGAAAACGCCATCGATTCAGGGCCGGAAGATGAACTTGCATTCTGGGAGGAGGCACAGGGCGCGATCGAAGAGACGCGTCAGGGACGCCAGTACTTCAAGGATCCGGAAGTCCTTGCGTATATCAGCGATCTACAGGATGTCCTCGCCGCTACCGGAATCGTTGGCAAGTCGATTTCCGTCGCCGATTTTTCGAAGACCGTCAACCGGGAGTTGCGGAGCGGACAGAGCGAGGATTATCGCATCCCTGAAACCGCCCGGGGTGTCGCCCAGACATATCTGACCACGCAGAGCGGCCACCGGCCACAGGACCTGTGGCACTTTGTTACCCCGGATTACCGCAAGGCCTCCATCTGGATGCTGCTCAACAGCGGGGATAATGTTGACATGTCACGTGTGGTTCGGGCGGTCAAGACCTATATGAGTGAAAACCCGCCGCCCGTTTCCCTGTCGCCAGGCTGGTTCGGGCTGACCTACATCAATGTCATCTGGCAGGACAAGATGGTCTCCGGGATGCTGAATTCCATTGCCAGCGGCTATCTCGCCGTTCTGTTGCTCATGGTGTTTCTTCTGCGCTCCACACTCTGGGGGATTCTGGCCATGGTACCCCTCACCTGCACCATGCTGTTCATTTATGGTGTGCTTGGCCTGCTGGGAAAACCCTACGATATGCCGGTAGCCGTGCTGTCATCACTGTCTATCGGGCTCGCGGTGGACTTCACCATTCACTTCCTGGTGCGTATCCGCCATGTGATAAGCCAGACAGGTTCCTGGCAACGGGCCATGGAAATCATGTTCGCGGAACCCGTGCGGGCCATCCTGCGCAACATACTTGTTGTGGCGGTAGGGTTCCTGCCGCTACTGGCCGCTCCGCTGGTTCCGTATAACACGGTTGGTACCCTGATAGCCGTCATCCTGTTCACATCCGGCCTCCTGACAATTGTCATTCTTGGCGCGGTCCTGAATACATGGGATAGCAGGTTCTTTCCCGTGCGTGATACAAGAAGAACCACTACGTTTAACTGTGGTGATGCTGTCTTCGTGGGCATTGCGGGCATGGTATTTGTCGCAGCAGTCTTCCATTCTTTCTTTGTCTGGAAGCAGGCTTATCTGCCCTGGTTCCTGCTGGCCGTATCTGCACCGATACTGTATGGCCTGCATACCTGTAGAAAATCCAGGATCACTTATGACGGAGGCGCAGACGCCAGGCCGGCAAGTGTCACGAAAGGTGCGGAGGGATAATGAAAATCGAACTGACGCAGCCGGCAATGCTGATGGAGGAGTGCCGTGAAAAAACGGCTGGTTGAAATCATCATGCTGTGCAGCTTTCTGGCTTTGATAGCAGCCGGCAGCCCCGCCTGTGCCGATGCGGTGCTGTACACGCCACCTATCAGCAATCCGTCCCATCGTGCGCAGGGTGCACGCTGTGCAATTGTGAATGTAAGTAATGACACGCGCACGATAACAATTGAAGCGAAGATAGCGGGTGGGGGAGGGCCGGGTGCAATTACGGTTCAGGTGCTAGCGGGCGAGTCCATCTCCGTCCCGTTTCCTGTTTGCGCGAGTGGATGCGATATTTACTGCAAGTTCTCGGTGCGGGGGGATCAGCGGGAATACCGTGCTTCTCTCTGCGACATCAACTCAGGTTGCCTCGCCGCTGAATAATACAGATGCGGCAGTATCAATAGTGATTCGCTATGTCCGCAAGTGTATGTGCGGGAAACCGTGTCCCGAAATCTGCTGCGGTGTCGCCGCGCAAGTGATTATCAACCGGTGTGTTTCAGCACTGCCAGCAGCTGGCGCAGCGCCTGCCCACGGTGACTGAGGGAGTTTTTCACCTCGGGTGAAAGTTCCGCCGAGGAGCAGTCATGCGTGGGTACGTAAAAGACCGGGTCGTAGCCGAAGCCGTTGTCACCGCGCGCTGCGGACAGGATGCGTCCTTCCCAGGTGCCCTGGCAGATCAGGGGGGTGGGGTCGCCGGCATGCCGGAGGTAAACCAGCAGGCACTGGAACCGCGCGCCGCGCTGCGCCTCGGGTACGTCTCTCATTTCCGCGAGTAGTTTTTCCAGGTTGGCCTGATCGCCGGCGCCGGCACCTGCGAAGCGTGCCGAGTAAATGCCCGGGGCGCCGTTCAGCGCATCCACCTCGATGCCCGAATCATCGGCGATGGCCGGCAGGCCCGTATGCTGCGCGGCATTGCGCGCCTTGAGAATGGCATTCTCGACAAAGGTCAGTCCGGTCTCCTCGACATCGGGCACACCGTAGGCGCCTTGCGGCCGTACATGCAGGTCGAGTTGGGCAAGCAGCTGGTTGACCTCGCGGACCTTGCCCGGATTGCTGCTGGCGAGAACGATTTCCTTCACAGGCAATGGGTGCGCTGTGCGCAGCATAAACCCGGATGCAGGTATCTTGCGCGCAGGGTGCCCACTGCCGGCGACAGCGCCATCATTCCTGTTCCAGAGCCGTCCGCTGGTCGGCCAGCAATTCGCCGATGCCTTTTTTTGCCAGGTCCAGCATGGCATTGAGTTCATTCTGGTTGAAGGGATGGCCTTCCGCCGTTCCCTGCACCTCGATGAAATCGCCGGCATCGTTCATCACCACGTTCATGTCTGTCTCGGCGTTGCAATCTTCCGGGTAGTCGAGATCCAGCACCGGGGTGCCTGCATAGATACCGACAGAGACCGATGCGACCCGACCGGTCAGCGGGTTGCGCGTCAGGTTCCTGCTGTCCAGCAGGGATTGCACGGCATCGGCCAGCGCGACGTAACCACCGGTGATGCTCGCCGTACGTGTCCCGCCGTCCGCCTGGATGACATCACAGTCGATGGTGATGGTGCGTTCGCCCAAGACCCGCATGTCCATGACCGCGCGCAGGGAGCGGCCGATCAGACGCTGGATCTCCATGGTGCGTCCGCCCTGCCTGCCGCTAGCGGCCTCGCGTCCCATGCGGCTGCTGGTGGAACGGGGCAGCATCCCGTATTCGGCGGTGACCCAGCCCGCACCCTTGCCCTTGAGAAAGCCGGGTACGCGGTTCTCCACCGTAGCGTTGCAGAGTACCCGGGTGTCGCCGAATTCCACGAGCACCGAGCCCTCGGCATGCTTGGTGTAGTTGCGGGTGAGACGCACGTGGCGCATCTCGTCCGGGGCGCGTTTGCTGGGGCGCATGGTGTATCCCGTTGCTTCAGGTGTGGCGCGGATTATAACGCGAACCGCACGCATGCAAAGGGCGGGAACGCATCCCGGGCGGCGGCGCCTGCCTGGCCGGGACGGCCTACAACCACCGCATCAGGCCGCATTCCAGCGGATGGCTCAACAGGTAGTGGCAGGGATAGAACCGGATCTTGAACTGCTGCAGTCCGCCCGCGGAGCACGAGGCCCCGAAATCGAACAGATCGCAGCGATAGCGGGCCTCGTCACCCGTCGCTTCCCCGTCCAGATAAAGCAGGACCGTGTGGCTGGCCTCGAACTCGCCGTTCACGGTATTTCTGCCAAGTACACACTCCACGACAATATCATCCGGCTGCAGCCCGTTGAGACTCATGGATACTTCAAGCGAGAGGGTATCGCCGGCGTGAATGGATGCGGCCACCGGTGTCGTGAGGCGCCCGTGAATATTGGGCCAGGCACGGGCAACCTTGCGTCGCCAGGCAGCGAGTTCGCGGGCGCCTGCGGCATCATTCGCACCCAGCCACCGGCCTTCCTGCGCTGCCGGTACATAGGAATCCCGCAGGTAGTCAAGAGCCATGCGGATAGTGTTGAATTGCGGCAGGATGGTCTTCATCGAGGACTTGGCCATGCGTATCCAGGCTTCCTGCTCGCCCTGCTCGTTGTGCGCGTAGTAGGCAGGGATCACCTGGTATTCGAGGATGTTCATCAGTTCGCTGGCTTCCTGCTGTTCGCGCGTTTCGGTATCGAATTCAGGGTGCGGCATGATCGCCCAGCCGTTTTCCCCGTTAAAGGCCTCCGCCCACCAGCCGTCCATGACACTGAGATTGAGCGCGCCGTTGATGGCGGCCTTCATCCCCGAGGTGCCGCAGGCCTCCAGCGGATATTCGGGAGTATTCAGCCAGACGTCGACACCCGGCAGGAATTCACGGGTCATCGCCAGATTGTAGTTCTCGAGTAAGATGATTCTGCCCTGGAATTCCGGGCGCATGCTGATCTCGAAAATCTGTCTGAGCAGTGCCTGGCCCGGCCCGTCGTTCGGATGCGCCTTGCCGGCGAACACCAGGGTAACGGGCCGTTCCGGATCGTTCACGAGCCGTGCCAGCCGCTCGAGGTCCCTGAAGATCAGCCCGGCGCGTTTGTAGGTGGCAAAACGGCGGGCGAATCCGATCAGCAGGGTGCTGGTGGTCTGGGGGGCAAGATTCCGTGTGAGGCGTCCGACCAGTGATTTTGTCTGCGCGCAACGTTCGTACTGGATGATCGCGCGTTCCCGGATGTCTTCGAGTGCCGCCGACTTCAGGAGCTGCCGGACGCTTTGGAAGATGTGATCCGGGATGTTGTCAATGAACTCTTCCCAGAAGTGCCGGTCCGTCAGTTTTGCGCGCCAGCCGCCACCCATGTACATCTCGAACAGGGCAACCCAGGAATGCGCCAGATAGGTGTCGACATCGGCACCATTGGTGATATAGCCAACCGGGTTTTCGGCCACCTGGATTTCCGGCCAGATGTAGGATTCCATTTCCGCGGCGATACCGCCGTGGATGCGACTCACGCCGTTGCGGAAGCGCGATCCGCGCATGGCGAGCGAGGAGGTACAGAAGCCGTGCGGATTGCGCGGGTTTGAGCCGAGTGCCAGAAACCGTTCCTCGCTGATGCCGAGGCCGGTGATGGTGTCCCGGAGGTAGTTGCGCACGGTATTGTATTCAAAGACGTCGTGGCCGGCCGGTACCGGGGTATGGGTGGTGAAGGCCGTTCTGGCGGCGACGAGTTCCAGGGCGCTGTCGAAGTCCAGTTGCTGCTTTACATGTTCCAGGCAGCGTTCCAGTATCAGGAACGCCGCATGCCCTTCATTGATATGCCATACCGTGGGCTTCAGACCCAGGGCGCGCAAGGCACGCACGCCGCCGATGCCCAGAATGATCTCCTGCTGGATGCGGTTTTCGCTGTCGCCGCCGTAGAGCTGGGCCGTGAGCTGGCGGTCTTCCGGGCTGTTTGCCGGGACATCGCTGTCGAGCAGCAACAGGCGGATATGTCCGGCCCGCGCCTGCCAGACCTTGAGTTGCAGTTCCCGACCGGGGAGTTCCACCTGCACGTGCACTTCCGCGCCCTTGCCGTCCAGCGCGGGCGACACCGGCAAATCACAGGGATCACTGTGCCGGTAATCCACGATCTGGCTGCCGTCGCAGCCTATGCGCTGGGTGAAATAGCCCTGGCGGTAGAGGATGCCGATGCCCACGAACGGCACCCACAGGTTGCTCATCGCCTTGCAGTAATCGGCAGCCAGGATGCCGAGCCCGCCAGCGTAGATCGGCATGCTCTCATGGAAACCGTACTCCGCCGAAAAGTAGGCAACCAGGTCATTTTCCGCCGAGAGGTTGCAGTCGATTTCCGTTGCCGGTTTCTGCTCCATGTAGGTGTCATAGCTGGAAAGGACATTGCGGAACTCGGTCAACAGGATCGGGTCTTCCGCGGCCTGGTTGATCCTGTCCTGGCGGATGCGGCGCAGGAATACCCGAGGGTTGTGGGAACAGGCATCCCAGCAATCCCGGTCCAGGTGGCGGAACAGGCCCCTGACACGCCGGCTCCAGCTGTAGTACAGGTCGTTGACCAGTTCTTCCAGGCGGGCGAAGCGTTCCGGCAGCAGCGGCTGAATCTCGACACTGAAACTGGAACCGGTTGCCGGACTGTTACTGGTTTTGCTCTTTTTCATTTCCTGGTCCAGTCATTACAAATCCGCAGGCAGGGCGCTGTTTGCCCCGCCATACAGATCACAGTCAGCCGGTCAGGCACGGGGCGCTGCGTAATCCGGCCTGCGGCGGTTTCGACTGCTTCCGCGCGCTTGTGCGGATCACTGCTCCGCCTGCATGATAATGTACCCGCTCGGGCACTCGCGGGCGCACAGGCCACAGCCCTTGCAATAGCCGTAGTCGAATACATAGTGTGAACCGTCCGCCGCCTCTGCGACGCTCTTCAGGACCGCGACATCCGGACACAGGGTCCAGCAGTTGTCGCACGACAGGCAGTTGCCGCAGGACAGGCAGCGATGCCCCTCCGCCTGAACCTGCTGACGCTCCAGTCCACCCTCCACCTCGGCGGAGCCCGTGCGTTCCGACACCGGCAGTACCGGCGCCTCCGGCCGGGGCGCGTGTTCATAGTAGTTGAGATTTAGCTGGGAGAGGGAAATCGGCTGTTCCGACGGCGTGGCGGGTGCATCGAGCTGCTGCAGGAGGCACGCGATGGCCTCGGCCGCGCGCCGGCCGTCACCGATGGCCTCGCTGACGGTGCCGTGATCACCGCGCGTGTCGCCGCCGGTAAACAGATCGGGATGTTCCGCCACCCGGCCGTTGTAGTCAGCCGTCAGGAAGGGCTTGTGGTCAAGCAGCATTTCCAGGCCGGCAGGGTCGACGACCTGCCCGATGGCCGGGATGACCTGATCGACGTGCAGCAGCGTTTCGGTGCCCTCGAAGGTGGTCCGCCGGAGGCCGCTGTTGCCGTCCGGCAATCCCTTCATATGTACCAGCTCGAGGCCGACGACCCGCTCGCCGCGCAGCACCAGGCGCTGGACGCCCCGATGCTCGTGAATCGTGACACCTTCTTCCAGAGCCTGGCTGATTTCCCGGGCGATGGCCGGCATCACGTCGGTGGGTGCCTTGCCGGGGCCGGGCAGGGAGTGGTGCGTGACCACGTGGACCTCGCTGACACCGGCATGCTTGAGGATGCGGGCAAGGTCAATCGCGGTATTTCCGCCACCCACGATGGCCGCGCTGGACCAGGTGTGGATGGTTCCCACTGCCACCCACTGCTTGAGCAGGTCCAGGCCCACATGCAGGTCGCGCGGCGTGGCGCCGCCGCTGTCCCATTGCCGGCTGCGCTGGGTACCCGGGGCCAGGAACACCGCCGGGTAATCGGATTGCAGTTCGGTGAGCGAGAAATCCCTGCCCAGGCGCTTGCCGGGCAGAAATTCGATGCCGGTAGCCAGCAAGCGCTCGAGCTCCGCATTGAGGATGTCGCGCGGCAGGCGGTAGGGCGGCAGCGCGCTCTGCAACAGGCCCCCGGCCATCGGCAGCGCCTCGTACAAATGGGCGCGATAGCCGAGGCGGGTCAGGTGATAGGCGGCGGAGCAGCCCGCCGGCCCGCTGCCGACGACGGCGACGGCCGGTGCCTGTTCCGGCGCCGGGTTGACCGGGTAGCGCCAGCCCTCGGTGAGGGCGCGGTCGCCGAGGAAGCGTTCGACGTTATGGATGGCGATCGGCTGATCATACTGGCCGCGGTTGCAGGCGGTCTCGCAGGGGTGGTGGCAGACCCGCCCGGTTACCGCGGGCAGCGGATTGGCGGCGACAAGGTTTTCCCACGCCTCCCGGTAGTGTTCGTCTTCCACCAGGGCAAGATACTGCTGGGCATCCTCGCCGGCGGGACAGGCATGGTGGCAGGGCGCCGGGGCATGCCGATGGACCGGGCGCTGGATGCGCCAGGTGCCGGTTTTGTATTCCAGCGAGGTGCCGGGCAGGGCGTATGCGCCGCGCGTCATCTTCACGCCCATCGCAGGCCCCCCCGCCGCACGGTGTCGGCGCCCTCGGTATCGAGCGCATCCGGCTGGCTGCCCCGCAGCCCGTAGAATTCGATGTTGTGGTCGGCCAGTGCTTGCAGGTGCTCCAGTTCCTCGCGCGCCCGGTCATTGTCGGCAAACAGGTGCCGGAAGCGATTCTGCAGCTTCAGGTAGTCCGTGACCGGCCGCACATGGCGGATGGGCATGGAACCGGCCAGTCCGCCGCGCTCCAGCTCGATGACCGGGAACAGCCCGGTCTGCACGGCCAGCCGGGCGACCTCGATGCTGATGTCGCCTTCATGCCCCCAGCCCAGCGGGCAGGGGCTGTGGATATGCAGGAAGGTCGGCCCGTCAATCGCCATGGCGCGGCGTACCTTCTTGCGAATATCCGACGGGTAGGCGACCGAGGCGGTGGCGGCATAGGGAATGTGGTGCGCGGCGACGATCGTGACGATGTCCTTCTTCAGGTGGCGCTTGCCCATGCTCACCTTGCCCGAGGGGGAAGTGGTCGTGGCGGCCGAATGCGGGGTGGAACTGGAACGCTGCACGCCGGTATTCATGTAGGCCTCGTTGTCAAAACAGACATACAGCACGTTGTGGCCGCGTTCGAGCATGCCGGACAGGGCCTGGAAGCCGATGTCGAAGGTGCCTCCGTCACCACCCATGGCGATGACCTTGGTCGGTTTGCCCTGGCTCTTCATGGCGGCTTCCATACCGGAGGCGATGGCGGCAGCATTCTCGAACAGGGAATGCAGCCAGCCGACCCGCCAGGCCGATTCCGGCCAGGCGGTGGTGAATACCTCCAGGCAGCCCGTGGCGTTGGCGTAGATCACATCCGGCCCGGCCGATTCGGTGACCAGGCGCGCCGCGAGTGCCTCCCCACAGCCGAGGCAGGCGCGGTGGCCCGACTCGAGTCCGCTGAATCGCGGTTGCTGGCGGCGCAGCCTGGCGATGTCGATGGTTGCTTCTTGCGTCATTTCAGTTGCTCCGGTTGGGCCTCAGCAGGCATCTGCGGACAGCTTGTCCGGTTCCAGGTCGAGGATCGCAAAATCCTTGCCGCTGCCGATCCGCAATGCCTGGTGCAGGCGTGGGAAGATGTCCAGCGGGACGTCCCGACCGCCCAGGCCGACGCTGAAATTGTGCACCCGGGGTGCTTCGGGCAGCCCGCTGAGCGCCGCCCGCACCTCGGTGCCGACGATGCCGCCGCTGCCGGGCGACAGCGCCCGTTCCAGGACCACCAGGTCGCTCAGGCCGCTGCAGGCCTCGCGTATGGCCACGGCGGGAAACGGGCGGAAGGTGCGCAGCTTGATGATTCGCGTCGCTGGCGCCTCGGGGAATTCCTCGCCGGCGGCTTCCAGCGTCCCCGCGATGGATCCCAGGGTCAGGATGCCGATCCGTGCCTCGGCGGGACCGCTGACATTCAGGAGCGCGCCCGACTGGCGGCCGCTCGTCTGTCCCCATTCATCTGCTGCGGTGACAATCGTTTGCAGTGAATTCATCACGGCCTCGTGGTGTGCCTGGCGCGCCTCGGTAAAGAATTCCGGTGACACCAGCGTCCCGATGCTCAGCGGGTTGGTCGGGTCCAGCTTGCGGCCAAAGTCGAACGGTGGCAGGTAGGCATCCACCTGCGCCTGGTCCGGCATGTCGATGACTTCCAGGGTATGGGTCAGTGTGAAACCGTCGACACAGACCATAACCGGCAAATCACACTGCTCGGCGATCCGGTAGGCCTGGATCGTGGTATCGATCGCCTCCTGGTTGTCGGCGCAATACAACTGTATCCAGCCGGCATCCCTCACGGCCATCGAATCCTGCTGGTCGTTCCAGATCGAGAGCGGTCCGGAGACTGCGCGGTTGGCGCAGGTCAGCACCAGCGGGATGCGCAGCCCGGCGATGTTGTAGAGCACCTCGGACATCAGCAGAATGCCCTGCGAGGAGCTGGCGGTATAGGCGCGTGAGCCGGCCGCGACCGCGCCCAGGACCACCGAGGCGGCCGAAAATTCACTTTCCACGCTGACCAGCTCGCAGTCGATCTGGCCGTCGGCGACCAGCTTCGAGAGGTTTTCCACGATGTGGGTCTGGGGCGTGATGGGGTAGGCGGCGATGACCTGCGGCCGGCACAGGCCGACCGCCTGGGCAAGGGCCTGGGAACCTTCAAGCGCTTTCAGCATGGATCTGTTCCTCCCAGCCCGATTTCGTCACGAATGTCCCCGCACGCTCGATCAGGGTGCGGTTGCGTTCGAACACCGTGCCCGTGAAACGTTCGCCCAGGGCCTCTATCAGCGCCGTTCCCGGCAGCAGGCCGGTCAGCTCGAGAAAGGCGGACAGCAGCGCCGTATTGGGAACCGGCCGGCCGAGTATTTCCATTGCCAGCGAGGTTGCCGGCAGGGTGACGACCGCCTGTCCCGTGTCGCGGCTCAGTTCCTCGCCGGGGCGGTTTGAATTCACCAGGATCCCGCCGCCGGGTTTCAGTCCCTGAAGAATACCGGGAACGTGCAACTGGGCATCATCCTGGATAATCAGGAAGGCGGGCTGCAGGACCTGGCAGCGGCGCCGTATCGGTTTGTCCGCAATACGGACAAATGCCGTGACCGGTGCACCGCGCCGTTCCGCGCCGAAATTGGGGAAGGCCTGCGCATAGCGGCCTTCCACGAAGGCTGCGGCGGCAAGCAGGTAGGCGGCCACGACATTTCCCTGTCCCCCCCGGCCGTGTATCCGGATCTCGATCATAAGCTCTGGCGTGTTTATCAGTTGCGAAGCATTGAAATTTGCAGGCCGCCTAACGGTGCACCGCGACCGTAGTCTTTCCGCGCACGTCTGCCACTGTGGCTTTCCCCCGCATCAGGATCAGTTGCTGACAGCGGCCCGATCCTGCTGCTGCTGTTCGATCTCGAGGACCAGCTCGGTCATTTTCAGCACACTGTCCGGGTTCAGCGAGATCGAGTGGATGCCCTGTTCGACCAGCCAGCGGGTGATTTCCGGAAAGTCCGAAGGCGCCTGTCCACAGATGCCGATGTATTTGTCTTCCGCCTGACAGGCCCTGATCGCCATTTCCATGAGCGCCAGGACAGCCGGATCACGTTCATCGAAGCCGGTCAGCGTCCCGGAGTCTCGATCCACGCCCAGGGTCAGCTGGGTCAGGTCATTGGAGCCGATGGAGAAGCCGTCTACCAGATCGAGAAACTGTTTTGCGAGCAGTGCATTGGCCGGTATTTCACACATGACATTGATCTTCAGTCCGTTTTCGCCCCGCCGCAGCCCCTCGCCGGCCATCAGGTCGAGCACCTTCCTGACCTCGTCGACGGTCCTCGCAAAGGGGATCATGAGTTCCAGATTGGTGAGGCCCATTTCCTCGCGGACCTTTTTCATCGCCGCGCACTCCAGGGCGAAGCATTTCGCGAAGGACTCCGAGTAATAGCGCGAGGCGCCGCGGAAACCGATCATCGGATTCTCTTCCTTCGGCTCGAAGCCCGAGCCGCCGAGCAGGGCGGCGTATTCGTTCGACTTGAAGTCGCTCATGCGCACGATCACCGGTTTGGGGTGGAAGGCCGCGGTGATGGTGCCGACGCCTTCGGCCAAGCGGTCGATGTAATAGTCCTTCGGGCTGGCGTAACCGGCGATCAGGGGTGCGATTTCGTTGATCACTTCCCCGGAGAGGTTCTCCAGCTCCAGCAGTGCCTGCGGGTGGACGCCGATGGAGCTGTTGATAATGAATTCCAGCCGCGCCAGGCCGACACCGTCATTCGGAAAGGCGGAGAACTCCAGGGCCTGTACCGGGTTGCCGACGATCAGCATGACCTTGGTCTGGGGCCGCTGCAGGTGGCCCAGGTCGACGCGCTCCTTGGTGAAGGGCAGGATGCCCTCATAGACATACCCGACATCCCCCTCGACACAGGAAATGGTGACCTCCTGACCGTCATGGATATCGTGGGTGGCGTTGCCGGAGCCCACGACGGCCGGGATGCCCAGTTCGCGTGCCACGATGGCGGCATGGCAGACGCGGCCGCCGCGGTTGGTCACGATGGCGCTGGCGATTTTCATGACCGGTTCCCAGTCGGGATCGGTGATGTCGGTCACCAGTACCTCGCCGGGCTGCAGGTCGTGCATGTGCGCGGCCTCGAGGATGATGCGGGCCTTGCCGGTGCCGATCTTGGCGCCGACCGCCTTGCCCTGGGCAAGGATGTTGCCGCGCTGCTGCAGGGTGAAGATATCCTGGAAGGCATCGGTACGGATCGAGTGCACCGTCTCCGGGCGTGCCTGTACGATATAGAGTTCCCCGCTGTCGCCGTCCTTCGCCCATTCGATATCCATGGGCCGCGCCTTGCCGGCATGGCGCGTGTAGTGTTTCTCGATCGCGACGGCGTAGCGTGCCAGTTGCAGGACCTCGTCATCGGTGATGGAAAAGCGCAGGCGCTCGGTCTTTTTCACAGCGACGTTGCGGGTGGCCTCTCCGGTGACCGGGTCCTTGGTATAGATCATCTTGATGGCTTTTTCACCGAGGTGACGGCGGATGATCGGCCGGTGACCCGTTTCCAGGGTGGGCTTGAATACCAGGAATTCGTCCGGATTGACGGCACCCTGGACGACGTTCTCGCCCAGCCCGTAGGCCGAGGTGATCATCACGACATCCCGGAATCCGCTTTCGGTATCCAGCGTGAACATCACGCCGGAGGCACTGATGTCGGAGCGCACCATCTTCTGTACACCGATGGACAGGGCGATACTCATGTGATCAAAGCCCTTGTCGACGCGGTAATGGATGGCGCGGTCGGTAAACAGCGAGGCCAGGACCCGCTTGCAGGTGCGCAGCAGGTGATCGTTACCGCGGATGTTCAGGTAGGTCTCCTGTTGACCGGCGAACGAGGCGTCCGGCAGGTCTTCCGCGGTGGCGGAGCTGCGCACGGCCACGTCCGGTTTCTCGCCATATTCCTCGCCCATTTCCCCATAGGCGCTGATGATCTCCTCCGCCATCTCGGGGGGCAGTTCGCCGTCGACGATCCAGCCGCGGATCCGCGCCCCGGTCACGGCGAGCGCATCGACATCGTTGGTGTCGAGTGCCGCCAGCGCCGCGCCGATGCGTTCATCGAGTTTGTTGTATTTGAGGTAATCGCGGTAGGCGTCCGCGGTGGTGGCGAAGCCGTTGGGGACCTTCACCCCCTCGCTGGAAAGGGCCCGGTACATCTCACCCAGAGATGCGTTCTTGCCGCCGACCAGCGGCACGTCATCAATACCAAGATCGCGAAAGCGACGTACATACTTGAATGTTTGCATACCGGAATCTCCTGTCTGAATTGTTTATGGAACCGTTTTGATGGTGTTATTCGTATTCGGCCGGCGCCGCAATTAGGGCGCTGACGCCTGTGTCGGCTTGTGCCGGGGTCGCTCCGACGCTGCTGGGCAACACTCTACTCGCCGTACCCGTTTGCTGTCCATCCCGGGATAAATCAACTATATTTAGTGGTCTATTTTGCATCTGGCAGCGCCATTCCCATGAACGGCAGTATCCATTGCGCACAACGGGAATCGATCCGCCTGCCTGCGGGGTCGGGGCGCTTCCCGCCGCTGGACGGGACCGGGCCGTGAGGCGGCAGCGTGAAGTGCACTGGCTGCCCAGTTCGACGGAACAGATGTTCGATCTGGTGGCTGACATTGAACGCTATCCGGACTTTCTGCCCCACTGGCTGCATGCCGAGGTTCGCCACCGCGGGCATGATACCCTCGAGGTTATCCAGGAACTGGACCTCGGCATCCGGCGGATCCGCTTCGACTCCCGCGCCACACTGGATCGGCCGGCTCATTTGCATATCGTCTCCACCTCTGCGCCCTTTCGCCGCTTGGCGATCGACTGGCATTTCACACCCGCTGCGCGGGGTGGCTGCACGGCCGCGCTGGCGGTCGAGCTGGAGATGCGTTCGCTGCTCATGGAGTTGCTGGCGGATCGGCTCATGCAGTCATTAACCCGCGATATCTACAAGCGTTTTCTCGAGCGTGCGGCACGGGTTTATCCGGGTTAGCCGCCGGCTCTGCCGGTAAACAAGCGGATCAGGTCCGGCCGGGAGACGATGCCGGTCACGTGGTTTTCGTCGTCTGTGACAACGAGCCGCTTGATCCGGTTCCTGTCCATCAGGCTGATGGCCACCTGCAGGGTGTCTTCTTCCTTTACGGTGACGGGTTTCCTGGTCATCAGCCCGTCCACCGTGGTACCGGATTTCTTGACCGGGCGCCGGCGGCGGATGATGACATTAAACATGTTTCTGAGCCCCGAATCCTCGCTGATGTTCATGGCGGCAAGATAGTCCGCCTCGGTAAGTATGCCGGTGAGCTGCTGGTGGTGATTCACTACCGGCAGGCTGCTGACGTTATGCTGTGCCATGAGGTCCGCGGCGGCGTTGAGCGCCGTCCCCTCCGGTACCGTGATGACATTGCGGGTCATGATTCCGCTGACCTTGACCTTCTGGGATTGCTGGATCTTGGGATGGGTCGACATGTCCTTGCCGATGAAATTCATCTGCGAGGGCAGGAGCGGGACCATCGGCAGATATCCCGGCAGAAGCATGTTCCAGTAGATCCAGTCGAACATGATCTTGCCCATGTGATTGGCATAGGATTCCTTGAGCAGTTCGAATGGCCCGACCATGGGGAGCGGAAACTTGCCTTCCAGCGGTTCAATGTCGTAATTGAAGTCCAGCAGCAGGGCCTTGTGATAACCCGACTCGATGTAGCAGTTGGCGTGCCCGTCGTAGGTGGGCAGCGGTTTCTTGCCCTCGATCTCGCGCAGCAGGTTCTCCACCACGGTTTCTGCCTCGAAGTGTGCAACTGAGCCGGCCTTCGAGGTCGACACATTGGTGTTGTCGCCCATGAGATAAATGAAGTCGGCCTTGCGATGCTTGAGGGTCTTGGGGTCGGTCAGTGCATAGCCGGTACCGTCGCCCAGTCCGGAATTCTCGATGGCCTGGGGCCCGAGGTTGGGCGGGATAATGCACAGCAGATCATACTCGAGGCGGGTCCCTTCGTAGGAATGGATGGCCCGGTTCGCCGCATCGACGCGCTCGAGTGAAAAATTCGGCACGATGTTGATATGTTTTTCCCAGGCGATCTTGGTAAGTACCCGGTTCGCATTCGGTTTGGTGAAGGCGCCGGAATACGGTGTGACCAGTGTTATGTCGATATTTTCCCGAGCGCCCCGCAGGTGGAAATAATAGTCGGCCAGGAAGGCGAATTCGATCGGTGCCACCGGGCACTTGATCGGCATGTCGGCGATGTCGATCACCAGACGGCCTGATTTCATCTCCTCGAGCGCCGGCTGCATGGCCAGTGCACCATCCAGATGATAAAAGGTATGGACGCCGTTCTGTCCCATCGTTTCGGCCAGTCCCTCGACCTCGTCGTTGGCGCAGTGACAGCCCAGCGTGCACACCAGCCAGTCGTAGTCAAACAGCCCCCGGCTGGTTTCCACTTTCTTGTTCTCGTGATCGATACTCATGATCTCGGCCTTGACGAAATTGGCGGCCTTGGGGAGTGGGCCCGTGATGTCACGGGCGATCATGTCGCGGGTCTCGTAGCCGTAGAGCTTGAATGGAATGAACAGGCAGCCGGGCTGGTAATGGTGTTCCGAGGCCTTGTCGATGACGGTGATTGTCCACTCCTTGAGATCGAGCTTGCGGGTCAGCATGTTGGCCACGATCGCCCCGCCCGTGCCGGCCCCCAGTATCACGATATTTTTCATGCATTGCTCCTCAAGTTGCAAAAGACCTGCCGCGGTGCCGGCCGGCAGGCATGGGGGTACTCAGTCGTTACCGGACCAGCGGCTGCCGGATTGCCCCATCCGCAGGAGGGCCCGGAGCAGGTCGGAGCGGTTCAACTGCCCGACGATGCGGTTGTCGTCCATGACCGGGAAGCCGCGCAGGGAGGTTTCAATAAACAGCCGGGCGGCATCGATGATGCTGGTGGAGGCGTCGATCGTACGGACCCCGGTTTGCATGTACTCCGAGACACGCCCGCCCCATTCCTCGTAGTAACTGGCCTTGAGCACGGCCTCGAGGCAGTCTTTTTCCGCCAGCAGGCCCAGGAAATTACCGAGATCATCGATAACGGGCGCCCCGGGAATCCCCCGCTCGGTGAGAATGCGGACAGCCTCCATGACGTCCATGTCCGGGTTCAGGGTGACCAAATGGTCCGACATGCAGGCGCGGACGGTACTCGCATCGCTCACGGGGCGTGCCTCGTCATGTCCCGGCCTGCCGGAGCGGCGTTGCGCTGTTTTCTGCAGGGCAGCCGGCAGGCCCCGCCGCAGTCGGATACAGCACCGGGGATAGTGTTCAGGCCGCCGCAGCTGCCCTGGATGCAACGGCCGCGCAGCAGTCCGACGCCCATGCCGGCGACGGCCAGCACGAAAACCAGGATACTCAGCAAAAATTCAGACATGGTTGGTTTCCCCTTCCGTCCTGCGGCCAGTGCCGGGACGGGTGATCACTTCACACACCCGCCGGCAAGGGTTTGACAGGATTTCACCCGGCTTGTTTCCTTTCCGTTCCATTGTCCGGCGAGCATGGCGGCTCAGGCGCCGAAGTCGTCCAGCAGTATGTTGTCACGTTCCACACCCAGGTCCTCGAGCATCTTTATCACGGCGGCATTCATCATGGGCGGGCCGCACAGGTAGTATTCGCAGTCTTCCGGTGCCGGGTGGTGGCTCAGATAGTGCAGCAGCAGGGCCTCGTGGATAAAGCCCCGATAGCCTTCCCAGTCATCTTCCGGCTGGGGGTCCGAGAGGGCGACATGCCACTCGAAATTCGGGTGTTCCAGCTGCAGCCGGTCGAAATCCTCCTGGTAGAAGATCTCCCGGCGGCTGCGGGCGCCGTACCAGAACGTCATCTTGCGCCCGGTCCTGAGCCGCTTGAGCTGGTCGAAAATATGGGCGCGCATCGGGGCCATGCCGGCACCGCCGCCGATGAACACCATCTCGGCGTCCGTGTCCCGGGCGAAAAACTCGCCATAGGGACCAGATACCGTGGCCGTGTCCCCGGGCTTCAGGCTGAAGATGTACGAGGACATGATCCCCGGCGGGGCGTCCGGCACCGCCGGGGGCGGCGTCGCGATGCGGACATTCAGCATGATGATGTCGCTTTCCTCGGGGTAGTTGGCCATCGAATAGGCCCGCGTCACCGGTACCCGGGTCTCCGAGATGTAGCGCCAGAGCTGGTGGCGGTCCCAGTCGTCGCGGTACTCCGCCGGGATATCGAAATCCTTGTAGCGGACCCGGTGCGGCGGGCACTCGATCTGGATGTAGCCGCCGGCCCGGAAGTCCAGATCCTCGCCCTCGGGGAGCTCCAGAATCAGTTCCTTGATGAAGGTCGAGACATTCCGGTTGGAGCGCACCGTGCACTGCAGTTTTTTTACCCCGAAAACCTCGGCCGGTACCTCGACCTGCATGTTCCGCTTGACGACCACCTGGCAGGACAGCCGGGCGCCGGCGGCAGCCTCGCTGCGGCTGATCAGCGCCCTTTCGGTCGGCAGGATGTCGCCGCCGCCTTCCAGGACCTTCACGCGGCACTGGCCGCAGGTGCCGCCGCCGCCGCAGGCGGAAGGCACGAATATCTCCACGGCCGCCAGCGCGGAATTGAGCTTCAGGCCGACCGGGGTCCGGATGTCCCGTTCCCCGTTGATCCGGATGGTGACGCTGCCGGTGGCCACCAGGTGCGTGCGTGCCAGCAGGATGATGCCGACCAGTGCCAGCACGATGGCCGTGAACAGGGAGACGCCGAGGGTGATTTCCAGCATGCCCGGCCCCCTCAGAGCTGAACGCCCGAGAAGGACATGAAGGTCAGGGACATCAGACCGGCGATGATGAAAGTGATGCCGAGACCCTGCAGGCCGGCCGGGACGTCGCTGTATTTCAGTTTTTCCCGGATGCTGGCCAGGCCCACGAGGGCCAGGGCCCAGCCGAATCCGCTGCCGATGCCGAACACCACGCTCTCGCCGAAGGTATAGGAGCGTTCCACCATAAACAGCGAGCCGCCGAGGATGGCGCAGTTCACCGTAATCAGCGGCAGGAAGATCCCCAGGGCGTGGTAGAGGGAGGAGAAGTACCGGTCCAGCAGCATCTCCAGGATCTGCACGATGGCGGCGATCACGCCGATGTAGCTGATCAGGCCGAGAAAGCTCAGGTCGACATCCGGCAGGCCGGCCCAGGCCAGGGCGCCTGCCTTCAGCAGCCAGGTGTCGATGAGATTGTTGACCGGCACGGTGATCGCCTGCACGACGATGACCGCGGCACCCAGCCCGATGGCCGTCTCGATGCGCTTGGAGATGGCGAGGAAGGTGCACATGCCGAGAAAGAAGGACAGGGCCAGGTTCTCGACGAACACCGAGCGGACAAACAGGCTGAGGTAGTGTTCCATGTGCCGGTCCCTGTGCCTTACTGCGTCTCGGTTCGGTGCACGATGTGGATGCGGTATTCCGGTTTTTCGACCTGCGCCGGTTTCCAGGACCGGACCGCCCAGATCAGCAGTCCGATGATGAAGAAGGCGCTGGGTGCGAGCAGCATCAGGCCGTTGGGTTCATACCAGCCGCCGTCACGCACCAGCGGCAGCACCCGGAAGCCGAGCAGGGTGCCGGAGCCGAACAGCTCCCGCAGTGTGGCGACCAGAATGAGAATCAGGCTGTAGCCCATGCCGTGGCCGAGGGCGTCAAGCACGCTCACCCCCACGGGGTTTTTCAGGGCAAAGGCCTCCGCCCGGCCAAGCACGATGCAGTTGGTGATGATCAGGCCGACGAACACCGAGAGCTGCTTGCTGATCTCCCAGGCGTAGGCCTTGAGCACCTCGTCCACCACGATGACCAGGGAGGCGATGATCGTAATCTGCACAATGATGCGGATATTGGTGGGTATGTGCCGGCGGATCAGGCTGACGGCGGCACTGGCGCAGGTGAGTACGAAGGTCAGCGCGATGCACATGATGAGCGAGGGCGCCAGTTTTCCCGTGATCGCGAGTGCCGAACACACGCCCAGCACCTGCAGGGTGATGGGGTTGTTGTCGATCACCGGTTCGAGCAATGTCTGCCGGTATTCCGGATTCATGGCATGTCTCCCGTTCTGCGCAGCCGCTCGAGGTAGGGGCCGAACCCCAGGTCGCTCAGCCAGAAGTGCAGCAGGTTGGCGACGCCGTTGCTGGTCAGGGTGGCGCCGGCGATACTGTCGACCTGGTAGCGCGCATCCGGCGAGTTGCTGTCAACGCCGCCCTTGACCACCGTAATGCGCACCTTGCCGGTGGCATCGTAGGCCTGCTTGCCCTGAAATCCGGCCTGCCAGTCCGGATTTGCAATGGCGTCGCCCAGCCCCGGCGTCTCCCCGTGTTCATAGAAGGTAATCCCGGTAATGGTCCGGGCGTCGCCTGCCAGTGCGAGGAACCCGTACATCGTGGACCACAGGCCGTAGCCGTGGACCGGCAGAATGACGGTCTTGAGGCGTCCGCCTTCGTGCACCAGGTAGACCGGGGCCAGGTTGGCGCGTCGCTTGATCCGGGCAATGTCCGCTTCGCTGTCCAGCGCGCTGCTCATCGCCGGGTCCCGGGCGGCGGCGCGGGGGTCGAAACCCGCCGGGTCGATCCCTTCCACGTAGTCCCCGGTATCGAGGTCCACGATGCGGGTCTCGATGTGCTCCCGGAACAGTGCTTCCACGTCGGCGCCGGGCGCCGCCAGTCCGGCGACGCTGACGATCTGACGCTTCACGGCCAGCGCCTGATTGCGCTCCTGCAGCGGCTTCAGCAGGACGGCGGCGGCCGACACCAGCACGGCGCACACCAGGCACAGGGTAACGGCCACGGCCAGGATCTTGCGCGGGTCGTCATTGGACATCGCCAGGACGTTCCAGCCGCCGGCACCTGTTTGCCGGATGGCATCAGACGGCATTGCGTCGCACCCGGCGGCGAATGTTCGCCTGCATGACGGACCAGTCGATCAGCGAGGCAAAGACGTTGGCGAACAGGATCGCCAGCATCATGCCTTCCGGAAACCCGGGATTCAGTACCCGGATGAGCGTCACCATCACGCCGATCAGGGCGCCGTAGATCCAGCGCCCGGTATCGGTCATGGCCGCGGTCACCGGGTCGGTGGCCATGAACACCAGGCCGAACGCATAGCCGCCCAGTACCAGGTGCCAGTACCACGGCAGGGCAAACATCGGGTTGGTGCTGCTGCCGATCAGGTTGAACAGTATGCTGGTCGCGACCATGCCCAGCATCACCCCCGCCATGATGCGCCAGGAGGCGACCCGGGCGAGGATCAGGAAGGCGGCGCCGAACAGGCAGGCCAGCGTCGAGGTCTCCCCCATGGAACCCTGAATATGACCCAGAAAGGCATCCATCCAGGTCACGCCGCCGAGCAGCATGGCCTCGATGCCCCCCTCGGCTGCCAGATAGAGGGGAGTGGCCCCGCTGTAGTCGTCCACCGGTACCCAGACGGCATCGCCCGACATGTGGGCCGGATAGGCGAAAAACAGGAAGGCGCGTCCGACCAGGGCCGGGTTGAGGAAATTCTTGCCGGTCCCGCCGAAGATTTCCTTGCCGATTACCACCCCGAACGAAATGCCGAGGGCGACCTGCCAGAACGGAATATCCGCCGGCAGTGTCAGGGCGAACAGCAGGGAGGTGACGAAGAAGCCCTCGTTGATCTCGTGGTTGCGGACCAGGGCGAACAGCACCTCCCAGAAGCCGCCGGCAATCAGGGTGACGAGATAGACGGGCAGCACATACAGGGCGCCGTGCGCGAAGCAGGCCCCGATGCCGGCGGGGTCGAAGCCGATGCCGAAGCGCGCCAGGATCGTCCCGCGCCAGCCTTCCGCCGCGTCCATGCCCAGGGTGGCCAGGGCGGCATTGGTCTCGTGTCCGACCATGTACATCGCCATCAGAAGGCAGGGGGTCGCGGCCAGCACCACGGCGATCATGAGACGCTTGAGGTCGATGGCATCCCGGACGTGCGGCGCCCCGGTGGTCACGTCGGCCGGCGTATACAGGAACGTGTCGACCATTTCATAGACCGCACCGAAGCGCTCCAGCGCACCGCCGCGGCTGAACATCGGTTCGATCCGGTCCAGGAAACGTCGCAATGTACCTGTGCGCGCCATCAGCCCTCCTTGATGATCGCGCGCAGGTTCTGGCGCAGGATCGGCCCGTAATCGTACTTGCCGGTGTCGACGAAGCTGCACAGTGCCAGGTCTTCCTCGTCGAGTTCCAGGCAGCCGAGTGCCCTGGCGGTCTCGGTGTCCTGCACCACCAGGGCGCGCAGCAGCTGGGTGGGCAGGATGTCCAGCGGCATGACGCGCTCGAAAGAGCCGGTCGGCACCATCGCGCGGGGACTGCCGTTCTTTGTCGTGGTCAGGCTGAACTCCCGTTTCGGCAGCAGCCCGGCCATGAACACCTTGCTGGCCGAGTACTTGTGGAAGCCCGGCGCCATCCAGCCCAGTAGTTCACGTTCCCGCCCCTCGCGCAGGACGGATACCTGCAGGTGGTAGCGCCCGAGAAATGCCGTCGTGCCGACCGCGTGATGCCCGGAGAGGATCGATCCTGAAATGGCGCGGGACTCGCCGCTGCGCAGTTCATCCCGGACCAGCTCGGCGATGCTCGCGCCGAGGCGGGTGCGGATGAGCCGCGGGTTGAATACCTGCGGCCCGCCGAGGGCGATGATGCGCTCGGTCGACAGGCGTCCGCTGGTAAACAGCCGGCCGATGGCGATGAGGTCCTGATAGTTCAGGTGCCAGACCTTACGAGTGGCGCCGACGGGGGCGAGAAAGTGGATGTGGGTGCCCACGAGACCGGCGGGGTGCGGCCCCGCGAACTCGCTCACCGTCACGCCGGCCAGATTACCGGCGGGAATGGCGGCACCGGCCGCCTGGCAGAGAAAGACCTTGCCGGAGGTCAGCTTCGAGATGACGCTCAATCCGTTGGTAAAATCGTCGGGGGACTCCGCGATGATGACGGCGGGGTCGGCCGCCAGCGGGCTGGTGTCCATGGCATTGACGAAAATGGCGTAGGGCTCCGTCTCCGGGTCGGCGACCAGGCTGTAGGGTCGGGTCCGGAAGGAAAGCCACAGCCCGGAGGCGAGCAGGTTTTCCCGCACCTGGGCGGCATTCAGGCCGGCGAGTTCTTCCGGCCGCCAGGCATTGAAGGTCTCTTCCCCTTCACCATCAAGCCGGATGGCGATCGTCTGCAGGAACCGCCGTGCGCCGCGCTCGATGTATTCGACCACGCCGCTGCCCGGCGCCGTGGTGGTGACGGACGCCAGGTGCTTGCCGCGCACCAGCGGCTGGCCCAGGCGCACGCGGTCGCCCTCGTTGACCAGCAGGGTCGGCAGACGCTTGTAGGTGCCGTAGTCCTGGCCGAGGACAGCCACCATGCGGATTGGCGGTCCGGGATGGATCCGCTGTTCCGGTTTGCCGGTGATTGGAATGTCGAGTCCGCGCTTTACTTTGATCATGCGTTTGTTCTGGTTATGCGATCCGGCTCCCACAGCCGACCGCGAAGAATAACATAGAAAATGTTACGAAATTGTTACCGGCCATCCTGCAGATCATGCACACTTCACTTGCCCAGCAAGATCTGTTCCAGGTGTGATTCAGCCGGCCGTCCGGCGGCTGGCGCCGCTTGCCCTGCCGGTGTCACCGCGGCATCAGGGTCAGTGCCGCCAGTTCAACCAGCAAGGTGCCGAGAATAAGTAGCGTTGCGCCCGCCAGTATCCGGCGTGGAGACGGCAGGGCGCGCAGGGCCAGCAGACCGGACGCAAACGCGCCGCCGCAGAATGCGAGCGCCGCGACGGTCAGGCCCGCCTGCCAGACAGCCGCGGCGAATGCCAGCAGGAAGCCCAGATATAGCAGGCGTGCCGCTTGTTGGGTCCGGTGTGCACCATATCGGACCGCAAAGGAGCGTTTGCCGGCCTGTCGGTCCGTTGCGATCTGGGGCGGCTGATGGGAGAGCAGCAACGCCACGGCGAGGAAAAAAAAGGCCAGGCTGCCGGGAATCACCGCGGGGGAGAAGCGCCCGCTTGCCAGCATCCAGAGGCAGCCGAATACGCCGGGCCCGTAGCAGAGTCCGGTGACCCACTCGCCCAGGTGGGTGTATGACAGCGGTCGGGGACCGGAATTGTAGAGATAACCCAGCACTACCAGCGGTGCGGCAACCGCCAGGAGCCAGAGCTGTCGGGCGTCGACCAGTACCAGCAGTCCCAGCAGGCCGCCGGCCAGCAGGCTGGCATACCCATGTAGCGCCGCGACCCGCAGATTCAGGTGGTGGAAGCGTGCCCAGGAGTGGCGTTTCTCGGCATCGGCTCCCAGACGCCAGTCGCTGACATCATTCAGGACATTGATGGCATGCTGCAGCAGGATGACGGCCAGGGTTGCGGCGGCGACATGGCCGAGCGGGCGGTCAGTGCCGGTATTCAGCAGCCAGACGGCTGCCCCCGGCAATACCGAAATCAGGTAGATGGGGGGGTCGAGCGCCTGCCACCACCTGACGACAACCGTCGGCTGCATGGTGGCAGGCCCCGATGGGTACTGCCTCAGGCCGCTGCCGGGAAGTATTCCTGCAGCGCCGCCTGGAACCAGTCATAGTGCTGGCGCTCCGAGTCGATGACCTTTTGGTAGACCGCAACTTCTTCCGGGCGCTCGGCAGCCAGTGCCTGATCGCGGAAGCGGGGATAGATATCCGCAAATTCCCGCTCCTCCACCCGCATCGCGACACGCAGGGCCCTCTCCACGACCCCGTCGGGATTCATGCCGATCAGCTTGTCGCAATTTTCACGGATGGTGGTGAGGGCATCGATGGCCCGTTGCGTGTCTTGCCCGCGAGCCGGTGTCCCCATGTCCTCATACAGCTTGCGCAGCCACACGGCATGGAGTTTCTCCTCGCCGGCAACCTTCAGAAACAGGGTGGCAAGCCCGGGATAACCGGCCTGCTTTGCCCAGCGCGCGAACTCGGGGTACATCACCTGATTTTCGTACTCCTCGACATCGACAAAGGACTCCGCTGTTGCGTTCATGCTCTCGCCCCGACGGGCGGCGGCGAAGCACTCAAAGATCATTTCTTCAGTTATCTCACTCATATTCCCGATCCCTTTGCTATTGGCTGTAATGGAACATTGTCGGCGAATAGGCTATATATGACGCTCCGATAGTGCAAGGGTGGATTGGCTGCCATGACGGCGGCGGGATGCGGGCACCGGTTTGGTGCGGCGCCCGAGTAACAGGCAGGGGGAGGGCGTGGCATGCAGTTGGGTATGATCGGTCTGGGACGCATGGGCGCCAGCATGGTGCAGCGGTTGCTGCGCGCCGGTCATGAATGCGTTGTCTTCGACAGGAATCCGGCCGCGGTGCGTGAACTGAGCGATGGCGGTGCGACAGGGTCCACCGATCTGGCTGAATTCATTGCCCGTCTCGAAAAGCCGCGTGCTGTCTGGCTGATGGTGCCTGCGGCCGTGGTCGATGCCCTCATCGATGAGGTGGCGGAACGGCTGGATGCCGGGGACATAATCATTGATGGCGGGAATTCCTGGTACAGGGACGACATCCGGCGTGCCGGCGAACTGGCGGCGCGGGGCATACACTACCTCGACGTGGGAACCAGCGGCGGCGTATGGGGGCTGGAACGCGGCTACTGCCTGATGATCGGCGGAGAGGCCGGCCCGGTTAGCCGCCTGGAGTCGGTGTTCTCCGCGCTGGCGCCCGGTACCGGTGATATCCCGCGCACCGGCGGACGCACCGGTGCGCCCGGCCAGGCGGAGCATGGCTATCTGCACTGCGGTCCCGCCGGCGCCGGGCACTTCGTGAAAATGGTTCACAATGGCATCGAATACGCCCTGATGGCCGCCTACGCCGAGGGGCTGAATATCCTCAAGCATGCCGATATCGGCGCTCGTCCGCCGGTTGCCGATGCGGAAACCGCGCCGCTGGACAATCCGGAGGCGTTTCGCTATGACATCGACCTTGCGGCGGTCACCGAGGTGTGGCGACGCGGCAGCGTCATTACCTCCTGGCTACTGGACCTGACCGCGGAGGCGCTTGCCAGGAGTCCGGACCTGGCCGAGTTTTCCGGCCGCGTGGCCGACTCCGGTGAGGGGCGCTGGACGAGCATCGCGGCCATCGAATCCGGCACACCGGCCCGGGTGCTGACCACGGCACTGTACGACCGGTTCAGTTCGCGCGGCGAGGGGGATTTCGCGGACCAGGTGTTATCCGCGATGCGGTTCGGGTTTGGCGGCCATCATGAGAAGAGCGAAAAGTGAAGCGCGATGAAAGGACTGCTGCAGAAAGGGGGTGACCGCCGGGCAGCCCCGCGCCCCTCCTGCGGGCAGGGCCTGACCTGAACCATTCCGGGCGGTGTCGATCAGGATGCAGGCAGTGCGCTGGCACGTGATAGCGGATCCCGCGATACTGGCGCGGGAAGTGGCGGCGCTGATCCTGATGCAGGCGGATGCGGCGATCACCGAATGCGGCGAATTCCGGATCGCCCTGGCCGGCGGCAGCACCCCAGAGGCCGTATACCGCCTCCTGGGCGATGCGGCCGCGCGCTGGTCCGGCTGGCGCATTTTTTTCGGTGACGAGCGCTGCCTCCCGCCGCAGGATCCGGAGCGCAACAGCGTCATGGCCGCACGCAGCTGGCTCGACCGGGTGCCGATACCGCCGGCCAATATTCATGCCATCCCCGCCGAACTGGGCCCGGAGGCCGGGGCCCGTGCCTATACCGATACTGTCCGGAAGGCACTCCCTTTCGACCTTGTGCTGCTCGGAATGGGTGAGGACGGCCACACAGCCAGCCTGTTTCCGGGTCAGCGCCATTCCGCCCCGGAGCTTGTGCACCCGGTGCACGGCGCACCCAAAGCGCCGGTTGAGCGTGTCAGTCTCGGGCTCGCCGCATTGAACGCTGCCGCAAAGGTGATCATACTGGTTACCGGCCGCAGCAAGCGGGACGCCGTCAGGCAGTGGAAACGTGGCGTTGCGCTGCCGGTGGCGTCGGTTTCCCCGCCAGCCGGGGTGGATGTGTATCTCGATGCCGCCGCGGCTGATCAATAACAACCGGCCTTGAGATAACCGTGTCCAAGCAAACCCCCATCGCCTATCAAACCCGTCCCGGGACCCGTTATCCGTGCGGCGCGTCGCCGGTTGCGGACGGGATAAATTTTTCCATCTACAGCCGCCATGCCACGCACGTCGAGCTGCTGCTGTTTGAAGGCGCGGAAACTCCGCAGCCCTTCCAGGTGATCCCGCTGGAAGCGCGCATCCACCGGACCTTCTTTTTCTGGAGCGTCCAGGTCGTGGATCTGCCTGTCGGGACCCATTATGCGTGGCGCATCGACGGACCGGATGACGTGCACCGCTCCGGTTTCCGCTTCGATCACGACAAGGTCCTGCTCGATCCCTGCACACGCGGCGTGATCGACTCCCGCTGGAGCCGTGAAAAGGCCTGCCTGCCCGGCGACAACATGGCGACCTCGATGCGCGGCGTGGTCGAGTCGCGTGACTATGACTGGGAGGGCGATGAACGTCTCGGTTGTATCCGCCCGGAGAAGACGATCATCTACGAAATGCATGTCGGCGGGTTCACCCGGCACCCGTCCGCGGGCATCGGCAAGCCGGGCACCTTTCTGGGGGTTGTCGAGAAAATACCCTACCTCATGGAGCTGGGCATCACGCATGTCGAGCTGCTGCCGGTCATGGCCTTTGACGAGCAGGACGTGCCCGCGGGCGTGGCCGATCTGGGGCTGTATAACTTCTGGGGCTACAGCACCCACAGCTATTTGAGCCCCCATCCCGGCTACTGCGATTCCCGGGACGCCGCCGTACACGCCAACGAGTTCCGGGACATGGTCAAGGCGCTGCATGCGGCCGGCATCGGGGTCATTCTCGATGTGGTTTTCAACCACACGGCGGAGGGCGGCGCCGGGGGGCCGTTCATCAATTTCCGGGGCATCGGCAATGAAACCTTTTATCACCTCGATCCCGCTGACCGCAGCATTTACCGTGATTTCACCGGCTGCGGGAATACCGTCAACTGCAATCATCCGCTGGTCGCGAAATTCATCCTCGAATGTCTTGAGTACTGGGTCAGCGACATGCACGTGGACGGCTTTCGCTTCGACCTCGCCAGCGTACTGTCGCGCGGGGAGGACGGCAGGCCGCTCTACCATGCCCCTGTGTTATGGAACATCGAGTTCTCCAATGTGCTCAGCGAGACCCGGATCATCGCCGAGGCCTGGGATGCGGCCGGCCTGTACCAGGTGGGCGATTTCCCAGGGTTCCGCTGGGGTGAATGGAACGGCCGCTACCGTGATGTCATCCGGCGCTTTGTCCGCGGCGACAGGGGCCTGATCAGTGAAGTCGCGCACCGCGTCAGCGGGAACAGCGATCTGTACCTGGACGATGACCGGCTGCCGACAAACAGCATCAATTTCATCACCTGCCACGACGGCTTTACCCTGCTTGACCTGGTGAGCTATAACGAGAAACACAACGAGGCCAACGGGGAGCACAACCGCGACGGGAGCAACCACGAACTGAGCTGGAATTGCGGTGTCGAGGGCGAAACCGATGACACCGCCATCATTGCCCTGCGCCGGCGGCAGGCGAAGAACTTCATGACCATCCTGATGCTCAGCCAGGGTGTGCCGATGATCAGTGCCGGCGACGAAGTGCTGCGGACCCAGTACGGGAACAACAACGCCTGGTGCCAGGACAATGCGCTGGGCTGGTTCGACTGGCGGCTGACCAGTATTAACAGCGGGATGCTGCGCTACACCCGTGGGCTGATCGCTTTCCGCAAGCGCCATCCCTGCCTCATGCACACCCGTTTCCTGACCGGCCAGGAACGGGAAGGACGCTGGTTTCCGGATATCACCTGGCACGGCGAGCGCCTCAATCGGCCGCTATGGGATGATCCCAGCGCACGGGTGCTGGCCTTCACGCTGGGCACCCTGGAGACCTGGGAGGAAGACCTGCATGTCATCATGAACATGGGTACGACGACCCTGCGGATGCCGCTGCCTGAGCTTGCCGGACGGCAGTGGTTCCGTGTCATCGATACCTCCCTGAAATCACCCCACGACATCCTGGCCCCGGCGAAACAGCCTCAACAGTCGCGGCCTGCCTGTACCATTCATCCCCGCAGTGTCGTCGTCTTCGAGGGGCGGGAGCCGCTTTGAGCGGCTTCTAATATAAGTCTTTGATCGTTGAAAGGTTGTCAGGTTTGTATTATGTTGGTGTGCGACTGTGAACGGCGTCCCGTTGCGGGCTTTCGGGCTCGTGTATGGCTCAGGTCGAGGCGACCGGTGGTCGATATCCAGGATTGAGTCCTGGTCATAACTGTCAGATCCCGGTCATCCGGATTGCACAAATGGAGGTTGTAACATGCAACAGATACACAGAAAGCTGCTTTCATATTTCCTGGCCTTTGCGTTTGCCATGTCGAATACCCTGTTCGTGCCCACGGCGGCGGCGGGCGTTTATGACACGGTCAAACCCGAACCCAGCGGTGGCGCCATGCTGGCCGACATGGTGTTGATGCGGCCACTCATGCTGGTCAGCACGGCCGTCGGTTTGGCTTCCTTCGTGGTCACCCTGCCGTTCAGTGCGCTGGGCGGCAACGTGGGCGAGGCGGGCAAGAAGATGGTGGTGGAGCCGGCGAAATACACCTTCGTGCGGCCGCTGGGGGAATTGTAGGCAAGCCGCCACTCCCGGCCTGCCGGAGCTGCATTACAGGGGCGGCTTGCGACCGCGCATAGCGCGTCGACAAGCCGCTGCTTCAGTCCGGGCTTTCCCCCGGGCGATATACAGCCTGTTGCCGGCGTTCCTGCAGACCTCATCCGGCCGGTAACATTACGGCAGAACCTGCAACACGACCAGGCTGATGTTGTCACTGTGCGGGCTGCTGTCTCGAGCCGCTTCCGCGGCGAGTGCCACGGCTGTGTCCTCGAGCTGCCGGGCGCTACACAGGTCGGCAAACCGGTTTTCAGGCAGCGCGGACCACAGCCCGTCCGAACACAAAAGCAGCACATCACCGGGCTGGAGGTGCGTTGTATCAGACAGGCTGACGCGCGGCGGCGCCGGGGTGCCGCCGAAGGCGCGGGTGACATAGTTGCGCAGCGGGTGTGTCTCGCGCTCGGTTTCCTGAATCTCTCCCTGCTGGATCAACTCCTCGACCATGGAGTGGTCTTCCGTGCGCTGCACGACCCGACCGTCCCTGAGCAGATACAGGCGGCTGTCGCCAGCATGGGCCCACCAGGCGCTGTCATTCCGGACCAGGCAGGCGATGCCGGTGGTGAGTGGCCGCACCGGTGGCTGCTCGTCCTCCCCCGCCTGGAGTATGTCGGCATGGGCCTGGCTGCAGGCCTGTTCGAGGAATTGCCGCGGGTTCCCGGTCGGGGTCCGGTGCGCACGGAACTGTGCCGTCATACTGTCCACGAAAACCTGCGCGGCCAGCTCGCCCCGTTCATGCCCGCCCATGCCGTCCGCCAGCAGCAGCAGGACCGCGTTGCCCCGCACCACGATTCCGCTGCGGTCCTGGTTGGCATCACGGTTACCCTGCAGGCTGGCGGTGGCGGTCTCGAACAACATCCTGATTTCTCCTGTCGGCTTTCCCGGTATCCGGATAAGGCTTACCATGACGTCCTGAACGCTGTCCACGACGGGTATGCCTATGATACGCAGTATGACCGGCTTTGCGCGGCAGGAGGCCGAGACCGACCAGGGAAGCCTTTCCTGGGAAATCCGTTCCGTCAATCACCGATATCTGGAGCTGGGGCTGCGGCTGCCCGAGGAGTTGCGCAGCGCCGAGACAGCGGTGCGCGAGCGCATTAATACCCGCCTGGGACGCGGCAAGGTGGACTGTTGCTGCCGGTTTCGCCCGGCGGCGGTGAATGCCGCGCCGGTCGAAATCGATGCGGAGAATCTGGCGCGTCTGCTCACCGCCTGCGAGGCGGTCACGTCGAGGCTGGCGGCGGCGGCGCCGCTGAATCCCGTGGAGCTGCTGCGCTGGCCCGGCGTGGTACGGGAACCGGAGCCGGATACCGCACCCCTGGTGAACGGCGCCCTGGTGCTGCTGGATCAGGCGCTGGATGAACTGGTGGCGGCACGCGAGCGGGAAGGGGGGCAGATCCGGGAGGTGCTGCTGGCGCGCTGCGATGCCATGGGCAAGCTGGTGGCGCGGGCACGGGAACTGCTGCCCGAAATTCGCGGCGCACTCAGGGAGCGGCTGGAATCGCGGCTGGCCGAAATCGATATGCAGGCCGATCCGGGACGGTTGGAACAGGAACTGGTGCTGCAATTGCAGAAAATCGACGTGGACGAGGAACTGGACCGGCTGGCCGTCCATATCGACGAGGTCCGCCGCGTGCTGGGGCGCCGGGAGCCCGTTGGCCGGCGTCTGGATTTCCTGTTGCAGGAATTCAATCGCGAGGCCAATACACTGGGGTCCAAATCGGCGGCGGCCGGCACCTCGATCATCTCCGTCGAGCTCAAGGTGTTGATCGAGCAGATGCGGGAGCAGGTCCAGAACATCGAATAGGGAGACGGCGATGAATGACGGCAAGCCCGCGGATGAGCGACCGGTCGTGCGCGGCACCCTGTTTATCATTTCGGCGCCATCGGGCGCCGGCAAATCCAGCCTGCTGCGCGCCCTGCTGGAGACCCTGGGCGGAGACCTGGTGCTGTCGGTGTCGCATACTACCCGAAGCCCGCGGCCCGGCGAGGTCGACGGCCGGGACTATCACTTCGTCGATCAAACAGCGTTCAGCAACATGGTCGACAACGGCGAGTTCCTGGAATTCGCGCAGGTCTTCGACAACCTGTACGGGACATCCCAGGAAGGCATCGAGCAGCAGCTGGCCTCGGGCAAGGATGTGGTACTTGAGATTGACTGGCAGGGTGCGCAGCAGGTGCGCAAGATCATGCCGGGAAGCATCGGCATATTTATCCTGCCACCTTCCCGGCAGACACTGGAGGAGCGCCTGCGCGAACGCCGCCAGGACGATGAGGACGTGATTGCACGCCGCATGCAGGATGCCGCGGATGAGGTATCGCATTACAACGAGTATGACTACCTCGTGGTCAATGATGTTTTCCAGGCGGCCCATGATGAACTGGCGGCCATCATTCACTGCCACCGTCTGCGCCTGGCGGCGCAGGCGCAGCGTTATGAAGGCCTGCTGGAGAAGCTGTTGGCGTAGCCGGGGCCGTTCAGGTAAACTCCACGACCTCCCCGTACGGTGAGCGAAGGTTCCGGAGAAAGTCATGGCACGCGTTACAGTAGAGGATTGTCTCGACAAGGTCGATAACCGCTTCCAGCTGGTTCTGGTTGCCACCAAGCGTGCCAGGCAGCTGGCCAACGGTGTGCGTCCGCTGGTTGAATGGGAGAACGACAAACCGACGATTGTCGCGTTGCGTGAAATCGCCGATGGCCTGATCGATTCCTCCATTCTGGACGAGCCGCTGTATCCCGTGGAAACCGAAACAGCATCCCGGGACGCGGATCTCTCCATCCTCTCGGAAGCCACCCCCGAACCGGATGCGAAAGGCGACAATCCGCCGCTAAGCGACGACTGATCCGACCCGCCGGCATTCGCCGGTTTTTCCAGCTACTCCCCGGTCAATGACGGGTCCGGCAGCCCGGACCTTCCGGTGCGTGCAGTGTTGTGTGGATCGTCCTATGATTGGGACATCGCGACCGCTTCGGTATATTCCGGATACTTTTCATGGCAATCAGGCAGGACAAACTCCACAGCAACGATACGCGCTTCCTGATCAGCGACTTGTGCAAAATGCTGGATGCCTACCTGGAGCCGGAGCAGGTGCAGGAGGTCTACCGCGCCTACCTGTTCGGCGCCGAGGCGCATGAAGGCCAGCACCGGCTCTCCGGCGAGCCCTATATCTACCACCCGCTGGAGGCGGCGCGCATCCTTGCCGAGCTGCGGCTTGACCACAAGTCCATCATTGCCGCCATTCTGCACGATGTCATCGAGGACACCCGGACCGCCAAGGAACAGGTCGCCGCGGAATTCGGCACCGATGTCGCCGAGCTGGTTGACGGGGTCAGCAAGCTGACCCAGATGGAGTTCGAGAGCCAGGCGGAGGCACAGGCCGAGAATTTCCGCAAGATGATTCTGGCCATGGTCCGGGATATCCGCGTCATCCTGGTCAAGCTGGCCGACCGCCTGCACAACATGCGGACCCTGCATGTCATGCGCCCGGAGAAGCGGCGCCGCATTGCCCGCGAAACCCTGGAAATCTATGCGCCGATCGCCAACCGCCTGGGGATCAATGCCCTGCGCGTGGAACTGGAGGACCTCGGATTCAAGGCCCTGTACCCCCTGCGCTACAACGTGCTGCTGAAGGCAGTGCGTGCGGCCCGCGGCCATCGCAAGGAGGTGCTGAGCCGGATCGAAACGGCCATCCGGCGGCGTATGCACCAGGAAGAGCTGGAAGGCCGTATCCTCAGCCGCGAGAAGCACCTCTACAGCCTGTACTGCAAGATCCGTGACAAGACACTGTCATTCGAGGAAACCTACGACGTCTATGCCTTTCGTATCGTCGTGGACACGGTCGATACCTGCTACCGGGTGCTGGGCGTGATGCACAACCTGTACAAGCCGGTGCCTGGGAGATTCAAGGACTACATCGCGATTCCCAAGGCAAACGGCTACCAGTCGCTGCATACCATCCTGTTCGGTCCCTACGGCGTGCCGATCGAGGTCCAGATACGCACCGAGGAAATGGACAAGGTGGCCGAAGCGGGCGTGGCGGCGCACTGGGTCTACAAGACCGGCGAGGACAATCTTGACCAGATGCATGCCGGTGCGCGCGAATGGTTGCGCGAACTGCTGGAGATGCAGAAGCATGCCGGCAATTCACTCGAGTTTCTGGAGAACGTCAAGATCGACCTGTTCCCGGATGCGGTTTATGTATTCACTCCGGCCGGTGAAATCATGAAACTGCCGCACGGTGCAACGGTGGTGGATTTCGCCTATGCCGTGCACACCGATATCGGCAATACCTGCCTCACCGCCAGGATCGACCGGCAGCTGGTGCCACTCAGCACCCAGTTGCTCAACGGCCAGACGGTCGAGATCGTGACCCGCGAGGGGGCGCATCCCAACCCCGCCTGGCTGAATTTCGTGGTCAGCGCCAAGGCGCGCTCCAATATCCGCCATTACCAGAAAAACCTGAAGCGCGAAGAGGCCATCGATCTCGGCCACCGGATGCTGGACCGCGCACTCAATGTGTTCGATTCCGATATTGACCGGATTTCAATCGATCGCCTGGAGGCCATGCTCAAGGAGTATCACATCGACAGCTTTGACGACCTGCTGGTGGACATCGGCCTGGGGCGGCGGCCTTCCGTGCTGGTGGCGCGTGCGTTGGTCCCGGGCGGTGCGGGCGAGGTGACCGACGGAGGCGCCATACGCCCGCTGGTGATCAGGGGTACGGAGGGCATGGTGACGCGCTTCTCGAAATGCTGCCGCCCCATACCGGGTGACCCGGTCCTCGGGGTGATCACGAGCGGGCGTGGACTGATGATCCATACCCGGGACTGCCGGAATGTCTCCGAGCATAAATACCCGCAGGAGCGCACCCTCGAGGTCCAGTGGGAGCCGGGGCTGGACGGGGAGTTTCCCGTCGAGGTGAGCGTGGTAGTGGAAGACCGGCGCGGGGTGCTGGCCACCGTGGCGACGATCATCGGCAATTCGGAGTCCAATATCGAGAACGTGGGGATCGAGGAGCGCGACGGGCTGACCCATGTCCTCAATTTCAGGATTACCGTCCACAACCGGCAGCATCTGGCCAGCGTCATGCGCCGGGTGCGCAGCCTTCCCTCGGTGATCCGCATCACCCGCAACAAGGGCTGACTATTCGGTTATCCGGCAGGCCATGAAGCGTTGCCCGGCGGGCAGGCCGCTTATCGCACGTAGCGCGAGGACAACAGGTATTGCTTCAGGGTAGACTTTGCGCTCTTCGCGTCTTTGCGGTAAATGGTGTTAACCGCTGATATCCTGCAGGCAGGAGTGCAATGAAACACGAATCCATCCGGACCGACCGGGCCCCCGCGGCGATCGGAACCTACTCGCAGGCGGTGCGCGCCGGCAACACCGTCTATCTGTCCGGCCAGATTCCGCTCGTTCCCGGGACCATGGAACTGGTTGGCGGGGACATGGACGCCCACATCAGGCGGGTATTCGACAATCTGGCCGCCGTGGCGGAGGCCGCCGGCGGCTCGCTGGCCGACGTGGTCAAGCTGAACGTGTTCCTGCCTGACCTGGGACACTTCGCGCTGGTCAATCAGATCATGACCGAATACTTCAGCGAACCGTACCCGGCACGCGCGGCGGTGGGTGTGGCGGCACTTCCGAAGGGGGCGCAGGTGGAAATGGACGCGGTGATGGAGCTGGGTGATTGATTTTGAAGGATTTGGAATTCACCGCACGACTGCATGGATGCAGTAGGTACGAGTCCAGGGAGAAGGTGAGACCGGGAACCGGTCGAGAAGCTGGCCTGGGCCATGGACTCGGTAGAGCGAAGCAGGATGCCAGAGCCGAGAGTAAAGCTACCGCATCCTGCTCACGCCCCTCGCCTACATCCCTGCAGGCGACGCATGGAGCAATTACCGAGAGACGCGGAGAACGCAGGGTCATCAACCATGAATAAACGCGCTGTAAAACAGCCTGAACCTTATTCAGATCCGCTCCATCCGAATAACGGACGCGTCTGTGCGCTTGGTAATAGCTTGATTTCCGGTGAAAGATTGAAATTCTCCGTGGCCTGCCGCACTGGATTCGGGCGTTATCCTGATATTGAGACAGATGCCGGCAGGCAGTGCATCATTTTACTGACGTTCTGATTAACGTATTTCTCTGTGCCCTCCGCGTCTCTGTGGTGAATAATGACAATTCATCCTGCCGTGCGAAGTCAATTGAATTCGTCTGAACAAGCCGACAACCTGGATACGCTGCCGGTGACGGTGCTGAGGGGCGTCGGGACACGGGTGGCGGAGCGTCTCGAACGGCTCGGCATCCACACCGTGCAGGACGTGCTGTTCCATCTGCCACTGCGTTACGAAGACCGGACCCGCGTGGTCCCCATGGGCACGCTGCGCCCGGGCGATCAGGCGGTGGTGCAGGGCGAGGTCGAGCTTGCCGAGGTCCGTTTCGGGCGGCGGCGCTCGCTGTTGGTGCGGGTCAGTGACGGGACCGCTGCCCTGACCCTGCGGTTCTTTCATTTCAGCGCGGCGCAACAGGCGGGCTTCGAGCGCGGCCGGGGCATCCGCTGTTTCGGCGAGGTGCGTGACGGGCCCGCGACACTGGAAATGGTCCACCCGGAATACCGTCTGGTCGATGCGGACGCATCGCCCGCTGTCGATGAACACCTGACCCCGGTCTATCCGGCCACCGAAGGCGTACACCAGCTGACCCTGCGCGCCCTGTCGGAACAGGCACTGCAATACCTGGACGGGAAGGGGGCCGCCGCGGGGGCGGGCGCGCTGATCGACTGGCTGCCGCCGGCACTGGCCAGCACGTTCCGGATGACGTCCCTGTCCGCCGCGCTGCACTACGTGCACCGGCCGCCGCCCAGCGCCTCCGTGGAACTGTTGAACAGGGGCAGTCACCCGTCCCAGCAGCGACTTGCCTTCGAGGAACTGCTGGCCCACCACCTCAGCCTGCAGCAGGTGCGACTGCGCGCCCAGCATACCGCGGCGCCGGTGCTTGCCGGCGGCGGACGCCTGGTCGGCGGATTCCTGCAGTCACTGCCGTTTGCCCTGACGGGCGCCCAGCAGCGGGTCATCCGGGACATCGACCGCGACCTTGCCCGACCGCATCCGATGGCGCGGCTGGTACAGGGCGACGTCGGCTCCGGCAAGACGGTCGTGGCCGCCTGCGCCGCCCTGGCGGCCATCGAGGCGGGCTACCAGGTGGCCCTGATGGCGCCGACCGAACTGCTCGCCGAACAGCATTACCACAGCTTCCGGGAGTGGCTCGCACCGCTGGGGATTGCAGTGGCCTGGCATGCGGGGAAGTCCCGGGGCAAGGCGCGGAGCGCAACGCTGCTGGCGATCGGCGGCGGGGAAGCGGCGATTGCCGTGGGAACGCATGCCCTGTTTCAGCAGGAGGTGGAATTCGCCCGCCTGGGCCTGGTAATCATCGACGAGCAGCACCGCTTTGGCGTCCACCAGCGGCTGGCGTTGCGCGACAAGGGCCGGGCGCAGGCGCGGCGGCCGCACCAACTGGTGATGACGGCGACCCCCATACCGCGCACCCTGGCAATGACCGTCTATGCTGACCTGGATACCTCGATTATCGATGAACTGCCGCCCGGCCGGCAGCCGGTGAAAACGGCCGTCATCAGCCAGGAGCGGCGTACCGAGGTCATCCGCTCGGTATCCAGCGCCTGCCGTGCGGGACAGCAGGCATACTGGGTATGCACCCTGATCGAGGAATCCGAGGTGTTGCAGTGCCAGGCGGCGGAAGAAACGGCCCGGCTGCTGGCGGAGTGCCTGCCGAACGTGCGCATCGGGCTGGTGCACGGCCGACTGAAACCGGCGCAGAAGGAAAAAATCATGGCCGCCTTCAAGGCCGGCAGCATTGATCTGCTGGTCGCGACCACCGTGATCGAGGTCGGCGTCGACGTGCCCAATGCCTCGCTGATGATTATCGAAAACCCGGAGCGTCTGGGACTGGCGCAGTTGCACCAGCTGCGCGGCCGAGTGGGGCGCGGCAACCGGCAAAGCAGTTGCGTGCTGCTCTACCAAGGGCCGCTGTCCCGCACTGCCCGCGAGCGGCTGGCGGTGCTGCGGGAGTCGAATGACGGGTTCGAGATCGCACGCCGCGACATGGAACTGCGCGGTCCCGGCGAGGTGCTGGGCACGCGCCAGACCGGGGAGATGCAATTCCATATCGCCGACCTGCTGCGCGACGAATCCCTGCTCGGCGCCGTGGCGCAGGCGGCTGGAGAGCTGCAGGCATGCTGTCCGGAGAACGCCGCCCCCCTGATACGGCGCTGGCTTGGCGGGGCGGTGCACTACGGCGAGGTGTAACCCGGATGCGTAAAATGCAACCCGGGAAGGCCGGGTGACCGGAGCCCGGGGTGCAATACGGATTAAACGGCCTGTTCCAAACATGCGATAATCCCGCCCGCATTCGACAAGGACAGGTTCCGATTGAACAGGGCGATTCTGAATAACCCGGCGACACGCTGGAAGCCGAACAGCCGCTTTCTGCGCACGGCGATTCCGGACGAGTTGTATGGCTGGCTGCTGGATCCGGCGTCATTGACGCGGCGGCTGCAGCAGTTGTGTCCCGGCCGCTTTCGGGTCAGGGTGCTGGCACAGGGCTGGGGCGCACCGCGTCTCGACGAGGCGCGGGCGCTGGGCATACAGGCCGGCCGCCGCGCCATGATCCGCCAGGTCCAGCTGCTGTGTGACGACAGGCCCTGGGTCTATGCGCGCACGGTGATCCCGGCCACCTCCCTGCGCGGCAGGCTGCGGCGCCTGGCGCACCTGGGGACGCGCCCACTGGGCGCCATGCTGTTTGCCGATCCCGGCATGCGGCGCGGCATCGTCGAGCTGGCCTGCATCGGGCGTGGCGAGACACTGTATGCGGATGCCACCCGCGGGATACGCCAGCGCCCCGCCGCGATCTGGGGCCGGCGCTCGGTGTTCCGGGTCCTCGACAAGCCGTTGCTGGTGAGTGAAATCTTTCTGCCCGGTCTTCCGTCCGGCGTGGCGGCCCGGCCGTTCTGGAATCGTCAGCGACGGCAGCCATGAGCGGGATGCTCGCCGGCCGACTGCACGACTATGTCCGTCTGATGCGGCTGGACAAGCCGATCGGCATCTTCCTGCTGTTGTGGCCGATGCTCTGGGCCCTGATGATTGCCGGTGAAGGCCGGCCGGATGCGAAGGTGCTGCTGGTGTTCGTCTGCGGTGTGGTCCTGATGCGTTCCGCCGGCTGCGTTATCAACGATTATGCCGATCGCGACTTCGACCGCCATGTCGCCCGCACCCGCAATCGTCCCCTGACGGCCGGGCGTGTCACCGCCGTCGAGTCCCTGGTGCTGTTTGCCCTGCTGTGCGCGGGTGCCTTTGCCCTGGTCTGGCAGCTGAACCGGTTGACGGTCCTGCTGTCCCCGGTCGGCCTCGTCCTGGCGGCCGCGTACCCGTTCATGAAGCGGGTCACGCACCTGCCGCAGGTCATGCTCGGCGCGGCCTTCGGCTGGGCGGTACCCATGGCGTTTGCCGCGCAGACAAACAGCGTGCCGCCGATCGCCTGGCTGCTGTTTACCGCGACGGTATTGTGGGCGACGGCCTATGACACCATGTATGCCATGGTCGACCGCGACGATGACCTCGCGCTGGGTGTGAAATCGACGGCCATCCTGTTCGGTGATTCTGATCGTGCGATCATCGGCCTGCTGCAAATCATGCTGCTGATCTGTCTGTTGATGGTCGGTTACCAGGCGGAGCTCGGGCTGTTTTATTACCTGGGCGTGCTGGCCGCGGGCGCCTTCTGTGCCTACCAGCAGCAGCTGATCCGCTTTCGCGACCGCGAGGGCTGTTTCCAGGCCTTTTTGAACAACAACTGGCTGGGTGCGGCGGTGTTTCTGGGGATCCTGCTGGATTACGTGCTGTAAAAACAAAAACCGGGGTCAGATCCCGGTTTTCGCTAATATACCACTCAAACCCGCTATCTATCCGCTGGGTTAATCCGTGGTCTGCCATCCCTGCCACGTCGCACCTGACGCTGCGTCATCTGCGCGATCCTGTCCTTGAAATCCTCGCGTCCGAGCACCATTTCCTGGTTCAGTATCTCCCGGATTTCATGAAGCTGACGGGCATCCAGTCTGCTGCGGAACAGTTCCCGGTAGGCATGCTGCCGATCAGACGGGGTCTTGCCCAGTGCCAGGTAAAGTCCGTGTGGAGCGAGCAGGGGGCTGAACGCCCCGCCCGCATTGGTCCGGTAACCGGATCAGCCATCGGCTGAAGGTTGATTGACCAGGATCTGACCCCGGTTTTCATCCCGCCCGCGCGATTACCCAGACCTCGACACGCTCGGCACCGGCCTGTTTCAGCACCCGTGCCAGCTCGCCCGCGGTGTGCCCGCTCGTCATAACATCATCCACGATGGCAACGTGGGCTGCCGGTAACTCTCCCCTGACGCTGAAGGCGTTGCGCAGGTTTTTGCGGCGTTTTCGCACCGGCAGCAATGACTGCGGTTGGGTGTGCCGGATGCGCCGGCACAGCCGGCAACTGACCGGGATATCCAGTTCGCGGCCTAGGCGGCGTGCCAGCTGGGTCGCCTGGTTGAAGCCGCGTTCGCGCAGGCGGGCGGGATGCAGCGGGACCGGCAGCAGCAAATCGGGCAGGCTTTCCGGCCTGGCGGCTACCCGCTCCGCCAGCAGGCGGGCAAGCAGGCGTGCAATGGCCAGTTCACCGGAGAACTTCAGGCCCTTGATCAGGTAGTCGACCGGCGGCTGATAGCGAAACAGTGCCTGCGTGACATCGAATGCCGGCGTATCCCGCTGGCAGTGTCCGCACCCGCTGCCTGCCGGTCGGCCCGACAGCGGGTGGCCGCAGCGGCTGCAAACCGTCTCCAGCCAGGGGAGGTCCCGGCGACAACCCGGGCACAGTTCCCGTGCGTCGGGGGTGGCGGCGCCGCACAAGCGGCACTGACCGGGGAACAGCAGACGTTGCAGCAAACCCGGAAATCGGTAAACCATCAGCCGTGATGCCGGTTGACAGCGCGGGTAATCAGTCTCATAGTGCAGACCTTCCGAAACCTCTATGCATTTGTAATCTATGAATAAACAAACAGCCTGTCTGTCGGAGAACCCTGATTTTCCCGTGCGCCATGACTGGCAACGGGAGGAGGTCGGCGCGCTGTTTGCCTTGCCCTTCAACGAACTGCTGTTCCAGGCGCACACGACGCATCGCACCCACTTTGATCCCAATGCGGTGCAGGTGAGCACCCTTTTGAGTATCAAGACCGGCGGCTGCCCGGAAGACTGCCGTTATTGTCCGCAGAGTGCGCACTACGAGACGGAGACGGAATCCGGGCGGCTGCTGGATGTGGAGGACGTCGTGGCGGCCGCGCGGCGGGCGCGGGAGGCCGGGGCATCACGCTTCTGCATGGGTGCCGCCTGGCGCAATCCCCGGGGAAAGAGTTTCCAGCGGGTGCTGGAGATGGTACGCCGTGTGCACGCCGAGGGGCTGGAGACCTGCGCGACCCTGGGCATGCTGGACGGGGAGCAGGCCGCGGCGCTCAGGCAGGCCGGGCTCGACTACTACAATCACAACCTCGACACCTCGCCCGAGTACTATGGCGAAATCATCGGCACGCGCACCTACACCGAGCGCCTCGAGACACTGGCGCAGGTGCGTGCCGCCGGCATCAATGTCTGCTGCGGCGGCATCGTCGGCCTGGGCGAGTCCCGGGACGATCGCGTGGCCCTGCTGTGTGAACTGGCTAACCTGCCCGGGCATCCCGGCAGTGTACCGATCAACCGGCTGGTCCCGGTTGCGGGAACGCCGCTGCAGGATCAGGCGGCGCTCGATTCCCTGGAGTTCGTCCGCACCATTGCCGTGGCCCGCATCCTGATGCCGCAATCCTATGTGCGCCTGTCTGCGGGACGCACCGATATGACGGACGAAATGCAGGCGTTGTGTTTCTTTGCCGGCGCCAATTCCATCTTCTACGGTGAAAAGCTGCTCACGACCGGGAATCCGGATACCAGTGTGGATGATGCGCTGTTCGAACGGCTGGGTCTGCACACGTCTTGATGTCAAAAAAGGGATCCGACCCTTTTTCTTCATGAAAGGCCTTGCCGAAAAACTGCAGGCCCGCCGGGCAAATGACCTGTATCGCCACCGCCAGGTCAGCGCAGGCCCGCAGGGTGTGCAGCTCACGATCGGCGGCGAAGAATTCCTGTCCTTCTGCAGTAACGATTACCTGGGACTGGCGAACCACCCGGACATCGTGGCGGCGTTTCACCGGGGTTTGGATGAATTCGGCGCCGGCAGCGGCGCGGCCCACCTGGTGACGGGACACAGCCGTGCCCATCACGCGCTGGAAGAGGAACTGGCGGATTTCGTGCAGCGTCCACGGGCCCTGCTGTTTTCCACGGGCTACATGGCGAATCTCGGGGTGCTGGCGGCGCTTGCCGGGCGGGGTGAGCGCATTTTCCAGGATCGTGCCAATCACGCTTCCCTGCTGGACGGCGCCCGGCTCAGTGGCGCGCGCCTGGTCCGTTACACGCATGCCGATGCCGGCGACCTCGACAGACGCCTGGCAGCCGCACCGCACGGCCGGAATCTCGTGGCCACCGACGGTGTTTTCAGCATGGACGGCGATCTGGCACCGCTGCCCGGACTGGCGGCCGCGGCGGCGGACCACGCGGCCTGGCTGATGGTGGATGATGCCCATGGCATTGGCGTGGTCGGACCGCAGGGGCGGGGTACGGTCGCTGCGGCCGGACTCGGGACCTCGCAGGTGCCGGTACTCATGGGAACGCTGGGCAAGGCCTTCGGCACCTTCGGCGCATTCGTGGCCGGCAGCGATGAGCTGATTGAATTCCTGATCCAGGAGGCCCGTACCTATATATTCACCACGGCACCGCCAGCGGCACTGGCGCGTGCCGCCAGTGCGGCCCTCAGGCGGGTAGTCGCGGACACATGGCGGCGCGAACAGCTGCGGCACCTGGTGCGGCGGTTTCGCGCCGGCGCCGCACAACTCGGGTTGGCGCTACCGGACTCGTCGACGCCGATTCAGCCGCTGATCACGGGCGCGGCCGCCACGGCACTGCGCCTGAGTGCGGCGCTGCGCCGGCAGGGCCTGCTGGTGACGGCCATCCGCCCGCCCACCGTGCCGGCGGGCAGTGCGCGTCTGCGGATCACCTTCTCGGCGGCGCATACGGAAGCACACGTCGACCGCCTGCTCGATGCGCTGGAAAAGATAATTTCCACAGGGATCACACGATTGCATGAAGGCGGGAGGTAGAGCAACGTATGAAGCTCTACACGCAGACCGGCGGTGACGGCCCCGACCTGGTGCTGGTGCACGGCTGGGGGCTGCATGGCGGGATCTGGGATGAATTCGCGCCCCTGCTGGAAAGCGTCTTTCGCATAACCCGTGTGGATCTGCCCGGACACGGGCGCAGTCACTGGGACGGACGGTGGAGCCTCGATGACTGGGTCGACGCCGCGCTCGGTTCGGTGCCGGCGCCGGCGGCATGGCTGGGCTGGTCACTGGGTGCCCTGGTGGCGACCCGTGCTGCCCTGCGGGCACCCGGGGGGGTCACCGCGCTCGCCAGCATTGCCGGCAGCCCCTGTTTCGTCCGCCGACCGGGCTGGCAGTCCGCCATGCTGCCCGAGCTCCTCGAGACCTTTGCCGCCGAGCTGGAGACGGACTACAGCCGCACACTGAGCCGTTTCCTGGCGCTGCAGGTGCGCGGCAGCGAGCATTCAGGTGTGGTGCTCAGGCTGCTGCGCAGCCGGCTGCTGGCGCATGGCGAACCGGTAACCGCGGCCCTGCGGGCGGGGCTGGACATCCTGCGGGACACGGATTTGCGTGCCGCCGTGGCCGGGATCGGCTGCCCGGTGCTGCTGGTGGCGGGGGAGCGTGACACCCTGGTCCCCGTGGCCGCCGCCCGTGCGGCGGTGGCACTGTATCCCGACGCCCGCCTTCAGGTGATCGACGGTGCCGGGCATGCCCCGTTTATCGCCCGGCCCCGGGTGACGGCCACCGTGGTGCACGATTTCCTGGATCCGCGGCGCGCACGGCAGACGGGGCAATGGCATGGCTGAGGCCGGTCATCGCGTGGACAAGCGTCTCGCGCGCCGCGCCTTTGAAAGAGCCGCCGCCACCTATGACGCGGCGGCGGTCCTGCAGAACGAGATCGGCGGCCGGTTGATCGAGCGCCTCGACCTGATCCGGGCGCAGCCGGCACGTATTATCGATCTCGGCGCCGGCACCGGTGTTTTCACCCGGGCCCTGCTGCGGCGCTACCGCAGGGCGGATGTGGTCGCGCTGGATATCGCCGCGCCCATGCTGCGCCGGGTGCAGGGGCGCGGCGGCTGGTTCCGCAGGCCGGCATGCGTGTGTGCGGATGCGGAGCGGCTGCCCTTTGCCGACGACAGTTTCGACTTCATCTTTTCCAACCTGATGCTGCAATGGTGTGCGGACCTGGAAAGCCTGTTCACCGGCTTGCGCCGGGTACTGGCACCGGGCGGTTTGCTGCTGTTCACCACCTTCGGGCCGGATACCCTGAAGGAACTGCGCGCCAGCTGGGAAGCCGTGGATGGTGATACCCATGTGAACGCATTTGTCGACATGCATGATGTCGGCGATGCCCTGGTGCAGACGCAGTGGGCGGAACCGGTCATGGACACGGAGCGGCTGACCGTCACCTACCGTGAATTACAGGACCTCATGCTGGATCTGAAGCATATCGGGGCACATAACGTCACCGTCGGCAGACCGCGCGGCCTGACTGGCAAGCGCCACCTGCGGCAGGTAACCGAGGCCTATGAGCGCTACCGTGTCGACGGCCTGCTGCCGGCCAGTTACGAGGTAGTGTACGGCCATGCCTGGTCACCCCTCAACAAGCACGCGCCGGGCCCAGGCGCCGAGGTTCCGCTGGCTGGCCTGCAGGCGCCGCACACCCGCTCCGCCGATGATTAATCCAGCCGGTTATTTCATTACGGGCACGGATACCGGGGTCGGCAAGACCATCGTGACACTGGGCCTGATGCGCCATCTGCAGGCGCAGGGGAAAACCGTCGCCGCGCTGAAACCGATCGCCACCGGTTGCGAGCGCACCGCTGCCGGCCTCAGAAACAAAGATGCCCTGCGGCTGCAGGCGCAGGCCTCTGTCAGGCTGGACTACAGGCAGGTCAATCCCTACGCCTTTGAACCCCCGGTTGCGCCGCACATCGCGGCCGGGCTCGCGGGTGTACGCATCGAATTCGACCGCATCCGGTCCGCCCTTGGCTCGCTGTCCGGACAGGCGGACTGCGTGCTGGTCGAGGGAATCGGCGGCTGGCAGGTACCGGTGAATGGCCGGCAGACCATGGCGGACCTGGCCCGGGTGCTGGCCCTGCCGGTCATCCTGGTTGCGGGCATCCGGCTGGGCTGCCTGAATCATGCCCTGCTGTCGGCAGCGGCCATCGAGGCGAGCGGCCTGCGGCTGGCCGGGTGGGTGGCGAACTGCATCCCGCCCCGTGCCGATTTCGCGGAAGATAATATAAATTATTTAAAAACAATGATTTCTTCTCCGCTTCTGGGTGTTGTTCCACTTCTGTCCGAGGTGAATACCGGGCGTGTGGCGGGCTGCCTGTCGCTCATGGCGGCGGGATGACCGGCGCCTGGCAGTTGCGGCATATTGACGCATGCAGTAGGATTCGCGCTCGGTTTTCAGGACGGCGTGGACCATACGGCTCCCTTTTGCAAGTGGTTGAACTGGTATGCGATCCTGCGGGCCTGGACTGTCACTGGGTGATCCGTCCGAACCAGTCCCTGTCGTGGCGGGGCGCGCTGAAGGTCTACGCATTTATCGCCTTGTGCTGCCTGGGTATCGGAATCGCGTTTGCCCTGAATGGATTCTGGCCGGTGCTGCCCTTTGCAGGTCTTGAAGTGGTTGTTTTGGGTACCGCCTTTTACTTGTGTCTGTCACGCAGCCAGATGCGTGAGGTTGTGACGGTAACCGCCGATGCCGTTACCGTGGAAAAGGGGCGACGCCGACCGCAGGAACACTGGGAGTGCCCGCGTGCCTGGGCGCGTATCAGCCTGAAGCGTTCACCGATCGCGTGGTATCCGACCCGGCTGGCGATCGCCTTCCAGGGACGAGATGTCGAGATCGGCAGGTTCCTGAATGAAGAGGAACGCTGCAGGCTGGCGGTGGAGCTGAAGCAGGTCATCCATCGGCAAGACTGGCACAGTGACGCCGGCTGAACACAGCGACGTGCCAAAAGGTTTCGTGAACGGTTTTTTAAACTTTGGTCTCAGGGAGATTGATGCATGTTTGCTAATACACTAAGACGCGTTTTTTGCGGTCTCGGGGGCGCAGTCACCCTGCTGGGTGCAGGTAATTCCTTCGCGGGATTCGGGGATTTGAATCTCACGGAAGGCGCCACCGACATCAGCCACAAGGTCTATGACCTGCATATGCTGATTTTTGCGATCTGCGTTGTCGTCTGCATCGGGGTGTTCATGGTCCTGATCTACTCGATCATGACGCACCGCAAGTCCAAGGGCGCGGTACCGGCAAGCTTCCATGAAAGCACCACGGTGGAGATCATCTGGACGACCATCCCCTTCCTGATCCTGGTCGGGATGGCCATTCCCGCAACCACGACCCTGCTCGCGCTGGAAGACACCCGGGATGCGGACATGTCCATCGAGGTCACCGGCTACCAGTGGAAGTGGAAGTATGACTATCTCGACGAGGACATCAGCTTTTTCAGCACGCTGGCCACGCCGCAGGAGCAGATCGAGAATGCTGCCGCAAAGGGCGAGAATTATCTCCTCGAGGTCGACAATCCGATCGTGGTGCCCATCAACAAGAAAATCCGTTTTCTGATCACCTCCAATGATGTCATCCACTCCTGGTGGGTGCCGGCACTCGGCTGGAAGCAGGATGCCGTGCCCGGTTTCATCAATGATGCCTGGACCGAGCTGAAGGAACCCGGCCTGTATCGCGGCAAATGCGCCGAGCTGTGCGGCAAGGGCCACGGCTTCATGCCGATCGTGCTGATTGCCAAGACCGAGGAAGATTACAAGCAGTGGGTCGCCGACCAGAAGGCCGGCGCCGCCGCTGCAGTCGAAGCTGCCAAGCAGACCTGGACCATGGATGACCTGATGGCCAAGGGTGAAGCGGTCTTCAAGACCAGCTGCGCCGCCTGTCACCAGGCCAACGGTCAGGGTATTCCGGGAGTGTTCCCGGCGATCGCCGGCAGTGCCATCGCCATGGGGGACGTGGCCGCCCACAAGAACATCGTCATGAACGGCAAGGAGGGCACTGCCATGCAGGCCTTCGGCGCCCAGCTGGGCGACGTGGACCTGGCCGCGGTGATCACCTACGAGCGCAACGCCTTCGGCAACGACACCGGTGACGTGGTGCAGCCCGCCGACATCGCGGCCGCCCGCTAGGAAATTCAGGACATCCAGGAGGTATGATTCAATGAGCACAGCAACCACACACGACGAGCATCACCACGGCGCCCCGAGCGGCATCATGCGCTGGATAACCACGACCAACCACAAGGATATCGGCACCCTGTACCTGTGGTTCGCCTTCACCATGCTGCTGGTGGGCGGTGCCATGGCCATGGTGATTCGCGCCGAACTGTTTCAGCCGGGGCTGCAGATCGTCGATCCGCATTTCTTCAACACCATGACCACCATGCACGGCCTGATCATGGTGTTCGGTGCCATCATGCCCGCCATGGTGGGTCTGGCCAACTGGCAGATTCCGATGATGATCGGGGCGCCGGACATGGCCCTGCCGCGCATGAACAACTGGAGCTTCTGGATCCTGCCGTTCGCCGGCACCATGCTGCTCAGCACCCTGTTCATGGAAGGCGGCGGCCCGGCCTTCGGCTGGACCTTCTACGCGCCGCTGTCCACTACCTTTGCGCCGGACAGCACCGACTTCTTCATCTTCGCGGTGCACATGCTGGGTTTCTCCTCCATCATGGGCGCCATCAACGTGATCGCCACCGTGCTCAACATGCGCGCACCGGGCATGACGCTGATGAAGATGCCGCTGTTCGTGTGGACCTGGTTCATCACCGCCTTCCTGCTGATCGCCGTGATGCCGGTGCTGGCCGGAGCTGTGACCATGATGCTGACCGACCGCCACTTCGGCACCAGCTTCTTCAGCGCCGCCGGTGGCGGTGATCCGGTGCTGTTCCAGCACGTGTTCTGGTTCTTCGGCCATCCCGAGGTCTATATCATGATCCTGCCGGCCTTCGGCGTGATCTCGCAGATCATCCCGACCTTCGCCCGCAAGAAGCTGTTCGGCTACAGTTCCATGGTCTATGCAACGGCATCCATCGCCTTCCTGTCGTTCATTGTGTGGGCGCACCACATGTTCACCACGGGCATGCCGGTTGCCGGTGAGTTGTACTTCATGTACGCCACCGTCATGATCGCGGTACCGACAGCGGTGAAGGTGTTCAACTGGACCGCCACCATGTGGAAGGGCTCCATGACCTTCGAGACCCCGATGCTATGGGCGATTGCCTTTGTATTCCTGTTCACCATCGGCGGCTTTACCGGCCTGATGATGGGCGTTGCGCCCGCGGACATGCAGTACCACGATACCTATTTCATCGTGGCGCACTTCCATTATGTACTGGTCACGGGCGCGCTGTTCGCGATCATCGCCGCCGTATATTTCTGGCTGCCGAAGTGGACCGGCCACATGTATGACGAGAAGCTCGGCAAGATCCATTTCTGGTGGTCCGTCATCTCGGTGAACGTGCTGTTCTTCCCGCAGCATTTCCTCGGGCTGGCCGGCATGCCGCGGCGCATTCCGGACTACTCGCTGCAGTTCGCAGACTGGAACATGGTCTCGAGTATCGGCGGCTTTGCCTTCGGTCTGGCGCAGGTCTTCTTCCTTTATATCGTGATCAGGACCATCCGCGGCGGCAAGCAGGCCGCCGACAGGGTCTGGGAAGGCGCCGAGGGTCTGGAGTGGACGGTACCGTCACCTGCGCCGTACCACACCTTCGAGACGGCACCGAAAATCGACTAGCGCAGGAGGCGGGTGCAGGCCGCGGCCCGTGCCCTGTCCCGCACATTGCAGGCAGCAGCATGGAACAAAAGCAAAAGATACGCCGGGGACCAAACAGGGTGGTGATCGCCGTCCTCATCCTGGTGGTTCTGGCATTCTATGTCGCCAGCTTTCTGGTGGTGAGCCGCTAGCCATGGACGCCAGGGAGCGTTCAGAGGCCAACATGCGGGTCGTCAGGCGGCTGGCTTTCGTGGTCGTGGGCATGTTCGGCTTCGGCTTCGCCCTGGTGCCGCTGTATAACGTGTTTTGCGATATCACCGGGCTCAACGGCAAGACCGGGCGCATCGAACTGGAGAAGGCGCTGACCGAGGCGGTCGATGAAGACCGCCTGGTAACGGTGGAGTTCCTGGCCACAGTCAACAGCGACCTGCCGTGGGAATTCAGGCCGCTGGTGAAAAAGGTCAGGGTGCATCCGGGCGAGATAACGGAAGTGAACTACTATGCCAGGAACAGGACCGGCAACAGGATTACCGGGCAGGCCGTGCCCAGCCTGGCGCCGGGACTGGCGGCAAAATACTTCAACAAGACGGAATGTTTCTGCTTCACCCGCCAGACCCTGGAGTCCCGTGAAGGCAAGCAAATGCCACTGCGCTTTGTCGTTGATCCGCGTCTTCCGAAAGAGGTCAGGACGGTGTCACTGTCCTATACCTTCTACCAGGCGCAGGGAGAAGAGGCGGGAAACACAACGGCGCTGGAGTCCGGAGGCCTTGATTCCATACTGTAGCTGATGCACCGCCGGGGAGATAAACCGCCCCGGGCGGCAACGGAATTATTAACCAAGTAGTATGTATAGAGAGGGAGTTAGCGATGTCAGCATCTAACGGGGGTTACTACCTGCCGCAACCCAGCCACTGGCCGATCGTCGGTTCCATCGGCCTGTTTCTGTTTTTGTTCGGTTTCGCCACCTTATTGCACGGCGGCACCTTCATGATCATGGCGGCCGGCGTGGTGGTTCTGCTGGTCATGCTGTTCGGCTGGTTCGGTACGGTGATCGGGGAAAGCGAGGGCGGCAAGTACAACGACCAGGTGGACATGTCGTTCCGCTGGGGGATGGGCTGGTTCATTTTCTCCGAGGTCATGTTTTTCGCGGCCTTCTTCGGCGCCCTTTTCTATGCCAGGATGTTTTCGGTCCCCTGGCTGGGCGGTGCCTCGAACAATGTCATGACCAACGAACTGTTGTGGCCGGCGTTCGAGGCGATGTGGCCGACCAACGGCCCCGCCGACGTCGGCGGAGCATACACCGCCATGGAGGCCTGGGGTATTCCGGCCGTCAATACCCTGATCCTGCTCTCCAGCGGCGTGACCGTGACCTGGGCGCACTGGGGACTGAAGAAGGGCGACCGTACCCAGCTGATCCTGGGTCTGATGGCGACCGTGGCGCTGGGCATCCTGTTCCTGGGCCTGCAGGCCTATGAATATTCCCACGCCTACACGGAACTCAACCTGACCCTGGGTACCGGCATCTACGGGACGACCTTCTTCATGCTGACCGGTTTCCACGGCCTGCATGTGACCCTGGGTGCCACCATGCTGCTTATTATTCTGCTGCGCAGCATGAAGGGCCATTTCACCGCCGAACATCATTTCGGTTTCGAGGCGGTGGCCTGGTACTGGCACTTTGTCGACGTGGTCTGGCTGGGCCTGTTCGTGTTCGTCTACTGGCTGGCCTAGAAGCGCTTGACAACACTGCTGAAGGGCGCTGCTTGCAGCGCCCTTTTTGTTGAAGGTTTCCGTTGCTTTCATCGGCGCCAGCCGACCACTGCAGGTGCCGATACTGTCTTGCGTGCGGATTGTGTCCTGACGAAGCGGTTACCTGCGCGTCTGCAAGTCCATCGATCGGCGCAGGTACCGGTTGAATCCGTGATGCAGTACCCCGTTGTGAGATACTAGCCCGGAATTATCCCGTGCGGCTGCAGCACTCCGGTGGCATAACCCAGCATCAGCAGGACGAATAGCAGGACGGACAGGCTGATGCGCACGGTGAGGGCGCGGACGGTGCGTTCCGAGGTGCCCTTGTCACGGACCAGGTAGTACAGGCCGCTGAAGAGGCTGCCGATGATGACGAACAGAAACAGGACAACGATGAGTTTGGATAACATGACGGTGCACAGGGTTTTTACGTGGGTGTAACAGTATATCAGAGGATGACGACCACGGGTTTTCCGGTATCCCGCAACCGGTGCCCGGCGCAGGCCGCCCGACTGGTGATGGGCCATGAGAATCGGTGCCTTTGAGTTTTCGCCCGCACTCCTGCCCAGCCTGGCCACCCTGGTTCTGCTGCCGGTCCTGGTTGGCCTGGGAATGTGGCAGCTGGACCGGGCGGAGTGGAAACAGGGCCTCATCGACACCCACAAGGACAGGACCGGGCGGGCGCGAGCTCCACTGGATCAGCTGTACGCCAAGGGCACGGAGGTGGAATATCGTGCCGTTGCGGCGCTCGGTTCATATGATCTCGGACACCAGTTACTGCTGGATAACAGGACCTATAATGGACAGGCGGGTTACCATGTGTTGACGCCGCTGGTGCTGGCGGATACGGGTTCGGTGGTGCTGGTCAATCGCGGCTGGATACCTCTCGGGCAGAAACGCGGGATCCTGCCGGAATTGCCCGGGCCGGCGGATGAGCTGGTGGTCAACGGCATCCTCAAGCTGCCGCCGCAAAGGATATTCCGACTGGGTATGGAGGAGGAGGCCGGTACCGGCTGGCCGCGGGTGGTGCAGCAGATCGAGATACCCCGGCTGGAAGAGTTGCTTGGCCGCCGGCTGCTGCCGTATCTGCTCCTGCTCGACAAGGATGATGAGTACGGGTTTATCCGCGACTGGCGACCGGTGTACGGCATATCGCCCGACAAGCACCGCGCCTATGCCCTGCAGTGGTTCACGCTCGCACTGGTCCTGCTGCTGATCTACATCGGCGTGAACACCAAACGGATCACCAAACCGACGACAGAAAATGACGATGAAGAAGCGTAGTCGCATTGCCGGCATCGGGCGGTTGCCCGTTAAACGACAGGGAGGATTCCTCAGCTCGCGACAGGCCTTCGTACTGCTGGCGCTGATCTTCCTGGCGCCGGTGTTTGTTGCCTGGGTGATACATCACAGCACTGAACAGGGCTGGCGTCCCGGGGGGACAACCAACAGGGGCAACCTGGTTCACCCGGCCAGGCCGCTGGACATGCCCGACGATATGCGGACCGGTGATGTGTCGCTGAATGCCTACCTGCGGGGGTTGTGGACCCTGGTCTATATCGGGGATGCAGACTGCGATGCCGTTTGCAACGCCAACCTCTACAAGATGCGCCAGGTCAGGCTGGCCCAGAATGAAAACATGCGGCGTGTACAGCGCCTCTTCCTGGTCAACGGCGAAGCCGTTCCCGACGCACTGGCCGCCTTGCTTGGCAAGGAATATCCCGACATGACCGTTGTGACGGTGCCTGCGTCCCTAATGGAGGCGCTTGGTGCCGATTTTGCCGTTGATGAGGCGTCCGTACCGGATGCGGAGCGGATCTATCTCGTCGACCCCCTGGGTAACCTCATGATGTACTACGGGCCGGATACCGATCCGCGCGACATCCTCAAGGATCTGCAGAAGCTCCTGAAATATTCGCAGATCGGGTAATGGGGTCATGAAGAATCTGGTAAACAGCTACCTTGGCCTGTGCAAGCTCAAGGTCGTGGCCCTGATCGTATTCACGGCCATGGTGGGAATGTTTCTTGCCACCTCGCCGCCCGGCATGGTGCCGCTGGGTATACTGCTGTTCGGCAATCTGGGAATCGGGATGGCGGCGGCGGCCGCGGCGGCCGTCAACCATGTACTGGACGCGCGTGAAGATGCAAAAATGGTGCGCACCAGCAAGCGGCCCCTGCCGCAGGGGGAGCTCAGCGAGCGCAACGCGCTGCTGTTTGCCGTCTTGCTTGCCGCCTTGTCCATGGCGGTTCTGGTTGTTCTGGTCAATGTGCTGACAGCTGCCCTGACTTTTCTCTCCCTGCTGGGTTATGCCGTGGTATACACCATGTATCTCAAGCGGGCGACGCCGCAGAACATCGTCATTGGCGGCGCCGCCGGCGCCGCGCCGCCGATCCTGGGCTGGACGGCGGTGACCGGTTCGCTCGATCCGCATGCACTGCTGCTGTTTCTGATTGTTTTCGTCTGGACGCCGCCGCATTTCTGGGCCCTGGCGATACACCGCCGCGAGGAATACGCGAAAGTCGATATCCCCATGCTGCCGGTAACCCATGGCGTGCCGTTTACGCGCCTGCAGATTCTGCTCTACACCATCCTGTTGCTGGTGGTAAGTACCCTGCCTTTCGCAACGCACATGAGCGGATTGTTCTACCTGGCCGGCGCACTGCTTCTCGGCGGCGGGTTTCTCTGGTATGCCATCCGGTTAATGCAGGGAAATGATCCGAAGATCGCGATGAAAACCTTCGGTTATTCCATCTGGTACCTGATGGCCATCTTCGCCATCCTGCTGGTGGACCATTACCTGCCGCTGTTGTACTGACTTCGCTACGGTCCTGCTGACCGGTTCCGGGCCTGGGATGTTTGATTCCCCGCGGGGCGCGGGTCCTACCCGATAGCCGGGAAGCAATAAACGCACGACGGGCCCTGGCCGGGGAAAATTTGGAGCAGGGGTGATTCGCTTCCCGAGAGGTGCGGGTCTGACTATGCCGCCATGGTCTTCTTCAGCCTGTTGATGGCATTCTTCTCCAGTTGCCGGATGCGTTCGGCGGAGACATCGAAGCGGCCCGCCAGCTCATGCAGGGTGGATTTTTCCTCGGCCAGCCAGCGCTCCTCGAGAATCACCCGGCTGCGTTCATCCAGGGTTTCCAGGGCCGCGTCGAGGCTGACGGCGTTGCGGCTGTTCCAGTCATCCTGCTCCACGAGCTGTGCCGGATCGCCGGAGTCGTCCGTCAGGTAGCCGGCCGGTGCAAAGTAGCGCGCATCCTCGTCATCCTCGCGGCCGACGGGGTCGAATCCGATATCCTGGCCGCTGAGGCGGGATTCCATCTCGAGCACGGTCTCCGGCTTCACGCCCAGATCCTGCGCCACGGCATTGACCTCGTCCCGGTTCATCCAGCCGAGGCGCTGTTTTTTACTGCGCAGGTTGAAAAACAGCTTGCGCTGGGCCTTGGTCGTGGCGACCTTGACGATGCGCCAGTTACGCAGGATGAATTCATGGATTTCTGCGCGTACCCAGTGTACGGCGAAGGAAACCAGCCGGACCCCGACAGTCGGATCGAAGCGCTTGACGGCTTTCATCAGGCCGATATTGCCTTCCTGGATCAGGTCGCCCAGCGCCAGGCCGTAGCCACTGTAGCCGCGGGCGACCCGGACCACGAAGCGCAGGTGCGACATCACCAGCCGGCGTGCGGCGTCGAGGTCGCCCTCGGCATGCAGGCGCTCGGCCAGGGAGTATTCTTCCTCTGCGCTCAGCATTGGCACGCTGAAGGCGGCCTGGATGTACTGGTCCAGGTTGCCCGTCGGCAGGGGTATGGCAACTGCTTGTTTTCTGGCAACTAATGCCTGTGTCATGGATTTCTCTCGCGCTGTGTCAATGGAATAAATCTTAGCACTCCCGCATATAGAGTGCCAGATCGTCATAAAGTTTCCGCCCGATCGGGCCGGTTGCAGCGCGCCCGGTTTTGCGCAGCGGCATCCGGGCCGTTATTGCACGGGTCAGGCCGGTTCGATCGCGTCGAGGTGCCGCCCGACCGCCAGCCAGGAACCCAGCAGGCCGAGCGAGATCCCGCCCCACAGAAGCAGGTTCAATAGTGACACAGGCAGTGTCTGGAGGCGGAAGGCGCTCTGGTAGAGCCCGGCCAGGTGCGATACCGGGCCGGCCAGCAGCCAGAAGCCGGCCTGCACCAGCACCCAGGCGATCAGGGCGCCCAGGACCCCGTACCAGATCCCGCTGTACAGAAAGGGACGACGCACGAAGGCGTTGGTGGCGCCGATCAGCTTGGTGACGAGTATTTCCTCGCGCCGGTTCTGGATTTCCAGTCGAATGGTATTCCCGATGACCAGCAGTACGGCCAGCCCCAGCAGGACGCTGATGAGCAGGATACCGCGCCGGGTCATGTCCAGGATGGCCGCCAGCCGCTGCACCCATTCGAGGTCGATTTGCGCCAGGCCGGTTTCCGGCAGCGCGGCAAGCCTTGCCTGCAGCCCGGCGGCACGCTCGGGGCGGGTATGTTCCGGCGCCGGGGTGACAATCAGGACGGCCGGGAGCGGGTTTTCATGCAGGGTGTCCAGGACATCGGCAAAGCCGGAATGTTGCCGGAACTCCTCCAGCGCCTGTGCCGGTGTCACCAGTTTCACGCCGCCGACTTCCGGCCAGGCGGCCACCTGAGCGGCCAGATCCACGGCGGCCTTCTCCGACACGTTATCCCGCAGAAAGACCGACAGACTTGCCTGGCCGTCCCAGGAGCCGCTCAGGCGGTCAATATTCTCCAGCAGCAGGTACAGGCCTGATGGCAGTGCCAGCGCGATGCCGATCACGGCCGCTGTCATTAGGGATGGCAGCCAGTTGCGATACAGGCGACCCAGGCTGTCCAGGGCGACCTGGGCATGGCGTTGGAAAAAGATGCGCGGCGACAGCCGCCGCCGCAGGCCCTCCAGCCAGTGGTGTTGAGCGCGCCAGCGATTCCTGCGTGTGCGCTTCATGAGGCGGCGAGGCGGCCGTTATCCAGGGTCAGCACAGGGTAGTCCAGCTGTTCAATCAGCGCGATGTCGTGGCTTGCGATCAGCACGCTGACCCCCACGTCGTTGAACTGTGCGAACAGCGCCATGATTTCGCGCGACAGGTCGGGGTCGAGGTTTCCGGTCGGCTCGTCGGCCAGCAACAGCAGCGGCTTGTTGACCACGGCGCGCGCGATACCGACCCGCTGTTGTTCACCACCCGAGAGGGTGATGGGATACAGCCTTTCCTTGGCGAGCAGTCCGACCTTGTCGAGCGCGGCGCGTACGCGGCGTGCGATATCCTGGTGACGGTAGCCCGCAATGATCAACGGCAGGGCGACATTATCGAACACGGTGCGGTCAAACAGCAGGTGGTGGTTCTGGAATATGAACCCGATCTTGCGGCGGATATAGGGGATGCGGCGCTTGCCGATGCGCGAGACGTTCTGTCCGTCGACAAACAGCTGGCCGCGGGTTGTGCGCTCGATCAGTGCGATGAGTTTGAGCAGGGTACTCTTGCCGGCGCCGGAGTGGCCGGTGAGAAAGGCCATGGCGCCGTCCTGCATGTTGAAGCTGATATTTCTCAGCGCTTCAAAACCGCCCGGATAGCGCTTGCTGACATTGTCGAAACGAATCATGGATACCGGGTAACAGCTCAAAAGTGAATAGATATGCCCGAGGCAATGTGTTTTTCACCGCGAGGTCGCCAGGGACGCAAGGAAAAACACGGGTTTGTTAACGAAAAGATCTTTGCGCACTTTGCGTCTTTGCGGTACATCATGATCTGTAATGGGTTTACCTGTTATTCACTTTTCGTTGCCTTCGTCGAACAAGGCATCGACGAACTCCCGCGCATCGAATTCGCGCAGATTTTCGATGCCTTCACCCACGCCGATAAAACGGATGGGGATTCCCGTTTGCCTGGCAATCGCGAAGATAATGCCGCCTTTCGCGGTCCCGTCCAGCTTGGTCAGGGTAATGCCGGTCAATCCCACCGCGGCATTGAATTCCCGCGCCTGACTGAGAGCGTTCTGCCCGGTGCCGGCATCCACCACCAGCATGATTTCGTGCGGGGCCCCGGCATCGGCCTTGCCGATGACACGCTTGATCTTCTTCAGCTCCTCCATCAGGTTGGACTGGGTGTGCAGCCGGCCCGCGGTATCGGCGATCAGGACATCGACGCCGCGCGCGCGCGCGGACGCCATGGCATCAAAAATGACCGAGGCCGCGTCCGCCCCCTGTGGTTGCGCGATGACCGGTATGTTGTTGCGCTCTCCCCAGGTCTGCAGCTGTTCCACGGCGGCGGCACGAAACGTGTCCCCGGCAGCCAGCATGACATTCAGACCGGCCTCCCGGAGGCGGTGCGCGAGCTTGCCGATGGTGGTCGTCTTGCCGGCACCGTTGATGCCGACCATGAGGATGACATAGGGGCGGGTATCGGGCGGAATACCGAGCGGGCGGGCAACGGGTGCCAGGATCGCCTGCATGTGGTCATGCAGGGAACTCATCAGCTCCTCGGCATTCTTCAGCTGGTTGTTGGCTACCTGCTCGGTCAGCCTGTCGATGATATCACGGGTGGCCTCCACGCCAACATCGGCGACCAGCAGGCTGGTCTCGATCTCCTCCAGCAGACCGGCGTCAATGGCCCGGCTGCCGAGGACCAGGTCGACGACACCCTCGGTCAGGCTGTGACGGGTGCGGGACAGCCCGTCCCTGAGGCGCGCTACCAGACCGGCCTTTTCAGGCCGGTCCGTCGCCGCCGGTGGTTTGTTCTTCCTGAAACCAAGCATGAAACGTGCTGTCACTGAATGACCGGGTATTCTCAAGCGGGATATCCTATCATCCAATACCCTTTTGGGTTAACCGTTGATGGCTGGGGGAGCAATTGTATGCGAACTGTAACCGCGATAATCCTGCTGCTGGTGTGGCGGCTGCTGCCGGCCGCCGCGCCGGTCCATGAGTATCAGCTGGATAACGGGCTGAAACTGATCGTAAAGGAGGATCACCGCGCGCCGGTCGTGGTCTCGCAGGTCTGGTACAAGGTCGGGGCCAGCTACGAACATGACGGGATTACGGGTATTTCCCACATGCTGGAGCATATGATGTTCAAGGGGACCGACCGCCACCCGGCCGGTGAGTTTTCGCGCATCATTTCCGAGAATGGCGGCGCCGAGAACGCCTTCACCAGCCAGGACTACACGGCCTACTACCAGCGCCTCGAAAAAAGCCGCCTGCCCGTGAGCTTCGAGCTAGAGGCCGACCGCATGCGCAACCTGAACCTGACGGGCGAGGAGTTCGGGAAGGAACGCCGGGTGGTGATGGAAGAACGCCGCCTGCGCACCGACGACAAGCCGACCTCGCTGACCTATGAGCAGTTTTCCGCGACTGCTTTCACCGCCAGCCCGGTGCGCAATCCGACCATCGGCTGGATGAATGACCTGGAAAACATGGAACTGGCGGACCTCCAGGCCTGGTATCGGCGCTGGTATGCACCGAACAACGCGGTCGTCGTGGTGGCCGGTGACGTGGACCCGGATGCCGTGTACCGGCTGGCAAAAAAATACTTCGGTCCGCTGAAGCCGGAAACCATCATGGCGCCGAAGCCGCGTATCGAGCCGCCCCAGCTGGGCACCCGCCGGGTCACCGTCAACGTGCCCGCCGAAGTACCGTATCTTATTCTGGGCTACAAGACGCCGGTACTGAAAACGGCGCAGGCCGCGTGGGAGCCGTATGCGCTTGCCGTGCTGGCGGGTATTCTCGATGGCGGCGACAGTGCCCGGCTGGCCACAGATCTGGTGCGCGGCAGCCAGGTCGCCTCCAGTGCCAGTGCCGGCTACGACCCGTATGAGCGCCAGCAGAGCCTGTTCCTGCTGTCGGGCACACCATCCGACGGCCACAGTGTCGCCGAATTGCAGGATGCGTTGCTGGCACAGGTGGCGCGCCTGCGCGAGACGCCCGTGGAAGCCGATGAACTGGCGCGAATCAAGTCTCAGGTGACGGCCGGAGAGGTCTACCAGCAGGATTCCGCCTATTACCAGGCGATGAAATTCGGCCAGCTGGAGAGTGTGGGCCTTGATTGGCGCCTGAGCGAGGAGTACCTCGAACGCATCAACGAGGTAACCGTGGAGCAGCTGCAGGCCGTGGCCAGAAAATATCTGACACCCGAGCGGCTGACCATCGCCGAACTGGATCCCCTGCCCATGGAATCAGGCGCACGACAGGCGGCCGCGGAAACGGGAGATCAGCATGTCCATTAGGCGCAGGCAATCCGCCAGGATAAGGTACCTGACAGGTTTCGTGGGGCGTTTCCTGCTGGCATGGGGGTTATCCATCGCCGCCGCCCAGGCGATGCCGCCCATCCAGCACTGGCAGACCGCCAACGGCGCCCGGGTCTATTTTGTCCCGGCGCCCGAACTTCCCATGGTGGACATCAGCGTCACCTTTGCCGCGGGCAGCGCCCGTGATGACGGCAAATTCGGCCTTGCCGGACTGACCAATGCGCTGCTGGACAAGGGTGCCGCGGGACTCAGTGCAGACGAGATCGCCAGACGCGCAGAGGACCTGGGCGCAGAGCTGGCTACTGCCGCGGGACGCGACATGGCCTCGGCTTCCCTGCGCAGCCTGAGCGATTCAGAACACCTGCAGCCGGCACTGGAATTGCTGCGTGACATCGTTAGCAAGCCGGATTTCAACCGCCGGGATTTCGAGCGCGAGCGCCACCGGATCCAGGTCGCCATCCGCCAGAGTGAACAGTCACCGGGAACAGTGGCCGGCTACCGGTTCTATCTGGCAACCTACGGGAAGCACCCGTACGCAATGCGTCCGCAGGGGACGGAGGAGAGCCTCGCGGAATTGCGGCTCGAGGACGTCAAGGCCTTTTATGCACGCTACTACGTAGCGCGGAATGCGGTGGTTGCCATCACCGGTGATCTGGACAGCAAGGCGGCTGCGCGGGCGGCGGAATTCGTCATGTCGCAATTGCCCGCGGGCGAGCATGCCGCGGCTCTGCCCCCGTCCCCCCGGCTGTCGCAGGCGGATGAACAGCGGATTTTTCATCCCTCGACGCAGACACACGTGCGTCTGGGCGAGCCCGGCATGCATCGCGGGGACCCCGACTATTTTCCGCTCTATGTCGGCAACCATATACTGGGCGGTGCGGCCATGGTATCCCTGCTGCACAAGGAAGTGCGCGAGAAACGCGGGCTATCCTACGGCGTCGGCAGCTATTTCCTGCCCATGGAGCAGGATGGACCATTCCTGATCTCGCTGCAGACCCGAAACGACCAGGTCGACGAGGCACTGGCGGTGGCGCACGACACCCTGCAGGAATTTATCGATAACGGGCCCACGGAAGAAGAGCTGGTGGCGGCGAAGAAGAATATCACCGGCGGCTTTCCCCTGCGCATCGACAGCAACGCCAAGATCAATGACTATCTCAACATGATCGGATTCTACAATCTGCCCCTGGATTATCTCGAGACCTTCAATGGCAGGGTGTCGGCTGTTACCCGGGAGCAGATAATGGATGCATTCCAGCGCCGGATATCACCGGACCGGATGGTCACCGTCATCGTGGGCGGTGACAGCTAACCCGTATGCTGTAGTTATTTCCCTTTGTGTGGCACTCCCGCGTACACGGCCTGTCGGTTTTCGCTGACAGGCCGCATTGTACTGTGCCGGCTGTTATTCCCGCACCGATGGTTATGCTGATATTGCAGGGACACCCGGTGACGGGCCAGGGCAGGGAAGCCCATTCTTCTAACAGCTATCCATGGAGGGAGTCATGTCATACAGGAAATCGGGACGTACAGGCTGGCCGCGGCTTGCACTGCTGCTGGGGGCGCTTGCCGCAATGCCGGCCGGTCAGGCACAAACGGTCATTTCGGAAGTGCTTTATGATGCGGCGGGTACCGACAGCGGCAATGTCTTTGTCGAACTGTTCGGCACGCCCGGCACGCTGCTGGACGGGTTGCAGCTGGAGGGTATAAACGGTACGGATGGCAGCACCTACCTGACGGTGGCGCTTGAGGGAACGATTCCGGGAGATGGCATCTTCGTGATCGCCGACGACAGCGGCGACGGCAGCAGTTTTATCGTCAATGCCGATCTGATTGCAGATGTGGACTTTCAGAATGCGCCGGACTCCATTGTACTGCGCGGTGACAGTGGCGTGCTCGATGCGCTGGGCTACGGGGATTTCAGCGCCGCGATGTTCGCGGGCGAGGGCAGTGCGGCGGCGGATGCGCCCGGAGGAAGCAGTCTGGCGCGTTTCAACCCGCTGGTCGATACCGATAACAACCTGGCTGACTTTCTCATACTCGATGTGCCCACGCCGGGCACCGTCCCCGTCGCGGCGGTGCCGTTACCGCCGGCCGTGATGCTGTTTCTGTCCGGCATCGCAGGGCTGGCGGGTATCGCAAGGCGCCGCACCTGCAGGGTTCTATTCCCGGGAGCTCCTGGAATATAGTTAATACCTTCTGTACCGCAAAGACGCGAAGGACGCAAAGAACCACAAGGGATTTTATCCGGGAATTTCTTTGCGCACTTTGCGCCTTTGCGGTGACTCATCATGGCATCCCCCGTGCGTCGCCCATGACTGGTAGCGGGCAATTCGTTTGACGACCCGGCGCTGAGCGCGGATCATGCCGGTCGATGAGATTGAACCGGACGGCCAATCAGTTACGCATCATCGCCGGCGTCTGGCGCGGACGCCGGCTGGCGTTCGCGCCGGTGCCGGGCCTGCGTCCGACGGCTGACCGGATACGGGAAACCCTGTTCAACTGGCTGAGTCCGGTAATCAGCGGTACGCGTTGTCTTGATCTCTACGCCGGGAGCGGCGCGCTGGGCTTTGAAGCGGCATCGCGCGGTGCCGCCGAGGTAATCATGGTCGATAACAATTCCGTTGTTGCCCGCACCCTGCGTGAACAGCGGGAACTGTTGGGCGCCGACCGGGTGAAGATCATCGAGGCGGATGTCGGTAACTGGTTGCAGGGGGCCCCGGAGCCATTCGATATCGTGTTTCTCGATCCGCCATTTCATGCAAACCTGTTGCCGGGCTGTATCCGGCAGCTGGAGGAAAAGGGCTGGCTGGCGGCGCCGGCGTGGGTCTACATCGAGGCGGAGCGGCGCCTGGGTCTCGAACTGCCGGATTGCTGGGACGTGTATCGCGACAAGCATGCCGGTCAGGTGGATTATCGTGTGGTGCGGCGCACGGCTGATATATAATGCGCAACATGCCTGCAGCAGTACCCGGGCATAATGTATGGCGCCATAAGCGGATAGTTACCTCGATGCAATACGCCGCGCTGCTTTCGCTTCACGGCTGTGCAACTGTACGACAATCACGACATACGCCATAATTGCACCATGGATACGGTCGTTTACCCGGGGACCTTCGACCCGATAACCAATGGCCATACCGACCTGGTGGAACGCGCGTCACGCCTGTTTGAAAGGGTGATCGTCGCGGTTGCGGTGAACGCGGACAAGGATGCCGCCTTTCCCGTCGAAACACGGGTATCACTGGCCCGCGAGGTGCTGGAACACATCGCAAACGTCGAGGTCTGCAGCTTCGACAACCTGCTGGTGGATTTCATGCACCAGAACAAGGCCGGTGTCATCCTGCGCGGCCTGCGTGCGGCCTCCGACTTCGAGTACGAGTTTCAGCTGGCCGGGATGAACCGCCAGCTGGCGCCGGATATCGAGACGCTGTTTCTGACGCCGGCACAGCAATATGCCTATATTTCATCGAGCCTGGTGCGCGAGATCGCCACCCTCGGGGGTGATGTCACGCCCTTTGTCCACAGGAAAGTTGTGGCTGCATTGCACGGTCTCATGAATTAGAGTATCCCGGCTTTTCCAATGCCTGTCCCTTGACTCATCGTCCGGGAATCCGGCGGCCCGGTCGGAGTACGGCGGCATGCGGAGTTGCCGGTGAATTACCCTTGGTTCCACTCCGTAAGCGGGTTGTACAGACAGGTTTATGATGAATGCAAGACCCCCGGGGCGGGGTGTGTTAGCGGGAAGGATCTGCCATGGCACTGATGATTACCGATGAATGCATCAACTGTGATGTGTGCGAGCCGGAGTGCCCGAACGACGCCATTTACCAGGGCGAGGAAATCTACGAGATCGATCCGGCGCTGTGTACGGAGTGTGTCGGGCATTTCGAGACCTCCCAGTGTGTGGAAGTTTGTCCGGTTGAATGCATTATCGTGAACCCGCAGCGCGAAGAGAGCCGGGACGAGCTGCAGCGTAAATACGAGCAACTGACCCGCAAGGCGGTCGAGTGAAACGTCCCGGCAGGCACGGTGACGGAAGGCTCCGCAACGGGGCCTTTTTGCTGTATGTCCTTGCTGTTTTCTGGGCGCCGCTCCGGGCAGACGGACCGCCGGTCGCCGCGGTGGCCAGTACCCATCCCCTGGCCACGGCAGCCGGCATGGAGGTGCTGGCCGCGGGCGGCAATGCCTTCGATGCGGCAGTGGCCGTCAGTGCCGCGCTGGCCGTGGTCGAACCCTACAGCTCGGGGCTGGGCGGCGGCGGTTTCTGGCTGCTGCACCGGGCCCGCGACGGCTTCGAGGTGATGGTGGATGGCCGCGAGCGGGCGCCGCTGGCGGCCGGCCGGGACATGTACCTGGATGCGGACGGCGCCGTGGTTCCGGGTCTGTCCATCGACGGCGGTCTGGCGGCCGGTATCCCGGGCGAGCCGGCGGCGCTGGTGCATATTGCCGGGCGTTACGGCCGCCTGCCGCTCGACCGTACCCTGGCACCGGCCATCCGCCTGGCGCGCGAGGGCTTCAAGGTGAATGCACGTTACCGCCGGCTGGCGGAATTCCGCCAGGCCGCATTGCAGGATGATTTCGAAACCGCGGCCATTTTCCTGCAGAATGACGCAGTGCCGGATGTCGGCCGTCGCATCCGGCAGGCGGACCTGGCAGCGACCCTGGAAGCCCTGGCCCGTCACGGGCACGACGGGTTTTACCGGGGACCGGTGGCGCAGCGGCTGGTTACCGGGGCGCGCGCCGCGGGCGGGGTCTGGGCGCTGCAGGACCTGGCGGACTACCGGGTGGTCGAGCGTGAGCCTGTGTACGGCAGCTATCACGGGCTGCGCATCACCTCGGCGGCGCCGCCATCGTCCGGGGGGGTGGCGCTGGTCAGCATGCTGAACATGCTGGCCGACCTGCCGCTGGCGGATCTGGACACGGCTACCCGAACGCACCTCGTTATCGAAGCCATGCGCCGTGCCTACCGCGACCGCGCGGAATACCTGGGCGACCCGGATTTTGTGCCGGTGCCGGTGGCAAGGCTGACCGGACAGGCGCATGCCCGCAGGCTGCTCCGGTCCATGCGGCTGGACCGCGCCACGCCCAGCGCGCAGCTGGCGGGGGGGGGATCGGCCCCGGGCGGCAGCGACACGACCCATTTCTCCATCCTCGATGCAGAGGGCAACCGGGTTGCCGCCACCCTGAGCATCAACTACCCGTTCGGTGCCTGTGTCGTGCCGCCGGGCACGGGGGTGCTGCTGAACGATGAAATGGACGATTTTTCCGCCAGTCCCGGCGTGCCGAACGTGTACGGCCTGGTGGGCGGCGCGGCCAACGCCATCGCACCCGGGAAGCGCCCGCTGTCGAGCATGTCCCCTACCTTCGTCGACAGCGCAGAGGGCGTGGCGATCCTGGGTACGCCCGGCGGCAGCCGCATCATCAGCATGGTTCTGCTCGCTATCCTGGACCTGGCGGAAGGCAACGGGCCCGCTTCATGGGTGAGCCGGCCGCGGTTTCATCACCAGTTCCTGCCGGACGTGGTGCAGTTCGAGCCGGGGGCATTCGATGAGCAACTGATCGCGGCGCTGACCACGCGCGGCCATACACTCGAGCCGCTGGATTCGACCTACGGGAACATGCAGGCGATTTACTGGGACCGCCGGACAGGCGAGGTGCTGGCCGCCAGCGACCCGCGCGGCGGCGGTCAGGCCAGTGTCGGCGTGGTGGCGTTACAGCCTGCTGCGGAATAAGTAGGGAATGCCGCGGCTATGCAAAGATAATGGAGTCAGATCCCGGTTTCTCCTTATATCAGGGAAAACCGGGATCTGACCCCTGTTTACTGCGATGGAACAGTGTCTGCGCGGATCAGGCCCTGCTCCTGCGCCACTTTCCGTATCCGCTGTACCAGTTCCGGGGAGGGTTCGCCGTCGGCCTTCAGGCCCTGGGAGCGCTGGAATTCCCGGATCGCCTCGCGGGTCTTCGGGCCGATGATCCCGTCGATATCGCCGATGTCATAGCCGAGCCCCAGCAGCGCCTCCTGGGTCTCGAGCCGGGTGCGGATCTCCTGCCTTTCCGCCTCGTAGCCGATGAAGCCCTTGCCGAAGGTCGCCGAGGCCGGCAGTTCCCCGGGTGGCGTGGGCGGTGCCGGATGGTCGCTCAGCAGCATGCCCTGGACAGCCCGTGCGAGATCGCGGTGGTCCTGCGCCGAATTCTTGCGCAGCACATTGGAGAGCACGGTAACCATGTAGTAGAGGCGGTCCTGCCCGGCCGGGGATTCGACGATCGCCACCGAGTTCATGTAGTTGCGCTTGTTGCCGTGGTATTTCGTGCAGACAAAACCCTCTTCCGGCTGACAGCTGTAGAGCGAGCCCGACTTGAAGTAGACCGCCGAGTCGCGCAGCACGCCGGAGGAGGCGTAGCGAATCCGCCGCTCCGTGATGTACATCAGGCGCTTGATCTCGCGGCTGGAGAATTCGTCGACCAGCTTGCCCTGCTCCATCTTGATCGCATATTCCAGCAGCGCGTGCGGCGTGGCGTAGCTGCTGGTTCCCGGGACATGGCGTTTGCCCTCGTGGGTGAAGAAACTGCCCTGGCGCAGCTCGTCGGGATTCAGGCCGTTGCGGCTGATCGGCGGCTGCATCGCCTCCTGGAAAATCTCTCCCAGCTCCGCGCGCGGCGTTTCCCTGAAAAAACGCGCTTCCTCTTCCGCTGAGACGGGATAGTCCCTGCCGTAGTGCTTGAGCAGGATGAGTTGCTTCTGCACCATGCCGGCCGCGGAATTGGAGCTCGGCGACATCATCCAGTCCAGGTAGGTCCACAGGGAAGCGCGATCGCCCTGCCGGATGGGTCGCCGGGTGACCGTGCCCGTCTCCGGGTGCCAGAACGGGACCGTGTGGTGATCGTGCACGCTGAATATGTCCGCGGTGACCATCGACTCGCGCAGCACCCGGCGGCGCGCCTCGATATCGTCGGGGTAGATGTCGGCCAGTGCCTGGAAGATCGCGAGGACTACCATCAGCTTCCCGACGCTGCCGGGGTTTTGCCGCTGGTGGCCGTTCCACTCCGCGAAACGGGGATGCTCCGGGTCCGAGAGGTCGAGCAGCGCGATGCCGTAGCGGTCTACGTAGTTACCGAGCATCCGTTTCACCTTCGCGGTCAGCCCTGCATCCGGTTCCGGCAGCCGGAAATCGGGCTGATCGAGCAGTCTGAGGTCGACCATCTCGAGCGGCAGCAGTTCGCCCGCCGGGCGTTTTCTTCCCGGGCGCTTGCCCTCCTGTATCAGGTGCTGTGCCTGCAGGCGGCCGATGCCCGTACTCTCGAAACCGTCCAGGGGATAGGTGTTGCCGGCCTTGGGGAGGAACGTCAGCCCCGCGGCCAGGCAGGTCGCGGCCAGCAGGTACAGGAGATGCGGGATATGTGAACGGTTGCCTGACACGATTGTTGTGCTCCCTGTCCCGGGTAAGACCGCCGGCGGTCCCGGAATAGTAAGGCTACTTGCGCGCCGATGCCACCCAGGTGGTGCCCGGCATACGCAGGGTGTCTCCCTGCCTGAGCGCGTCCGCCGTCGTGATCACGTCCTCGATGAACGCATCGCGCACGGCATCTGCGAGCTGATCGACCAGTGTCATGACGGGTGCCGCCAGATCCGACATGGTGTCCCAGTAGGCCTGTCCATCGTCGACTTCGACGACATCGATTTCCAGCGCCTCGATGGCAATGTCCCTGAAACCGGCGGCTTCGATCACCTGATGCAATCTGTCTGGATCGGCCAGGGCGAAGATGCCGGGCGCGCCGGGTGGCGGTACGGGCAAGGCCGTGTACTTGCCCAGTGTCTGCAGCAGCAGGCTGACGAACGGGTTTTTCTGCGGCGCGGCCCAGCAGGCCAGGACCAGGTGTGCGCCCTCCTTCATGACGCGGTTGACCCGTCGCAGGCAGGCTTCCGGCTCCGGCATGAACATCAGGCCCCAGCGGCAGGTGACGGCATCGAACGTCGCGGCCTCGAAGTCCAGCGATTCGGCATCCATGCAGTGGAATTCCAGATTGGTGACACCGGCATCGGCGGCCTTCGCGCGCGCATAGGCCAGCATTTCCTCGACCAGGTCGATACCGGTGACGATGCCCGCTGCGCCAACCACGCGGGCTGCCGACAGGGCGGGCTCGCCGACACCCGAGGCAATGTCCAGTACCCGGTCGCCGGCGGTAATGCCGGCCAGTTCCAGCATCCGTGCGGTCACCGGCGCGGATCCCCGTGCCAGCACCTCATCGCGGCGCTTCCAGCCGTCGGCCACCGCCGCCCATGCCCGGCGTTCACGCTCCTTGAGTTCCTGGTTTTCGGCTGATGTCATGTTGCTGACCTGGACTTTCATATTCACCGCAGAGGCGCAGAGAACGCAGAGAGAAAATTAACCACTGCAAGGACGCAAAGTAAATCCGATCATTAGTAAAAAATTATTGCTGTCGTAGCGTATTGTAAACATTCGGGGTCAGGGTAAAAACCCGATAGTGGAAACTGTAAAAGAATAGCGCCCCGAATATCCATTCGGGGTTTTACCCTGGCCCCGGACAGCGTCTTTATTTCTGGCATTTCGGGCAGTAAAACGTCGTGCGCTGTCCCTGGCGAAACGCCCGGATACGGGTACGGCAGCTGATGCAGGGTTCCTCCGCCTTGCCGTAGACATGCAGTTGCAGCCCGAAGTAGCCCGGTTCACCGTGGCCGTTGACGAAGTCTCGCAGGGTGGTGCCGCCCGCCGTGACGGCATCGGTTAACACTTCACGGATGACCTCCGCCAGCAGTTCGTACCTGTTCCGGCTGATCCGCCCGGCCGCCCGCTGCGGGTGGATTCCTGCCATATACAGTGCCTCGCAGGCATAGATATTGCCAATACCGGCGACCACCCGACTGTTCATGAGGAACGCCTTGATTGCCACCCTGCGCCGGCGCGACAGAGTGTGCAGGTACTCGCCGGTAAAGGCCTCGCCGAGCGGCTCTCGCCCCAGGTCGCGCAGCAGCCGGTGCTGTTCCGGCGGTCTGCGGGTCCAGTGCAGGCTGCCGAAACGGCGCGGGTCGGTCAGGCGCAGTGCGCGCCCGCTGTCGAGCACGATGTCGATATGGTCGTGCTTGCCGGGTGGTGCATCGGCAGGGACGATACGCAGGCTGCCTGACATACCGAGGTGCAGGATGGCCGTGCCCCCGGCGGTGCCGAGCAGCAGGTACTTGGCGCGGCGCCCGACACCATCGATCACCTGGCCGGCCAGCTCAGTCCCGAGTCGCGCGGGTACTTTCCAGCGCAGCCGGGGGTCGCGCACAATAACGCGATCCACCCGTCTCCCGGAGATATGGGGGGCGATACCGCGGCGCGTGGTTTCGACTTCGGGGAGTTCGGGCATGGAGTAGGGTCACCGGCACGGGTAGTTTCGGCCTGCGCAGGGATGCAGGAATACCGGGCGCGGTGATCAAGCGGCTGACAGGGATAGCGAGTTTATACAGTCATGGGGAGCAAGGGCAACGCTGCGCGCGCCGTTTGCCGGGAGAACAGGCTTGATTATGGTGGTCGCGAATGCAAGCATCGCGCTGACAACCACCACAGGACACGCCACATGAGCCCTGCCTACGGCACGCCTCAGGATACGGAAGATGCCTTTTACGATGCGCTGGAAGAGGGCGACATCACACAGCTGCTTACGGTCTGGGAGGACAGCGATGATATCTGTTGCCTGCTGCCCATGCACCCACTGGTCCAGGGGCGCAGGAACGTGGAGGACGTGTTTACCCGCCTGTTTGCCCGGGGTCAGGGCGTGGCGCTATCGATCGCACACCTTGGCTGGATCCAGACGGACAACATCGCCATCCACCTGATAGAGGAAACCGTTCAGAACCCGGCGCCCGGGAGTCCGCCGCCCCCGCCTTTGTACGGCACGAATATTTACCGGAAAGACGTTAATGGCTGGCGCCTGATCGTCCACCAGAATGCGCCGACGCCGGCTCAGCCGCCGCGGAGCCCGTGACTTCAGGCGCGGCAGGGAGAAAACGGGCTTGGAGTCTATTTTCGGGAATAAAGCGGTCAGCACCCTTATCCGACCGTACTCGGTAAAAAGGGTGCTGACCCCTTTTATTCCTCGGGTCAGGCGGGGAATGCGCCTTCATGACGGGGTGCCGGAGGTGGTTATCCTTTAATGACAAGTCAAGTCGATTTAGGTAAACTACCGCGCCGCCGGTTTGGCGGCAAGTTTTCAAAGTGATCTTGATGAAAAAGATACCCAGTTTTCTGCTGATCGCCCTCTGGATGTTGACGGGATCGGTCGTTGCCGCGGAGTCCTATGATTACCCGTTCAAGGACAGGTATGTGGCCACGGTAGTCGGCACCCCCCCGGAATACAGGGCAGATTTGCCCAAGGATATTCCGGTCAAAAAGCGCAGCATCACAATCTTCCCGGAACGCAAGGTGCCGGACTACCTGTGGTACGACGCGGACCTGCGCTATTCCTATGTGCCGCAAAAAGGCCCTGCGCCGCTGGTCTTTCTGATTGCCGGCACCGGTGCCGCGTATGACAGTACCAAGAACCAGAATATGGCGCGTGCGTTTTATCAGGCGGGCTTCCATGTTGTTTCCCTGTCATCACCCACGTACGCCAATTTTATCGTGGCCGCTTCCAGGACGTCGGTACCCGGACATGCTTTCAACGATGCAGCAGACCTGTACCGGGTGATGGAACGCATCTGGGATACGCTCAAGGACAAAATCCAGGTGACGGACTTCTATGTCACGGGATACAGCCTGGGCGGATTCAATACCGCCTTCGTGACCCTGCTGGACGAACAGCGACAGGTATTCCGTTTTAAAAAGGCATTGCTGATCAATCCGCCGGTGCGGCTCTACAGTTCCATTTCCCTGCTGGACCGCATGCTGGAGGATATTCCGGGCGGGGTGGATAATTTCGCGCAGTTCTACAACAAGCTCGTGGAACAGGTGGGCAAGGTTTTTGAGCGGTCGAAATCGGTGGAATTTGACAACGAGTTCCTGTACCAGGCCTTCGATGCCATTGATCCCAGCAACGAGGAACTGGCCGCGCTGATCGGCGTTTCCTTCCGCATTTCCTCGGCTAACCTGGTTTTTACCTCCGATCTCATGACCAATTACGGTTTCGTCAAGCCCGGGAACGTCGAATTCACCAAAAACACCTCGCCCGGGGTGTATGGCAAGGTGAGCATGCGCGTCGGCTTCACGGATTATTATCATGCCTATTTCTATCCCTACTACCATGCCCGGGACCCGTCGCTTACGCGCCAGCAGCTGATCGACGAGATGAGTCTCCTGACCATCGAGGACTACCTGCACAAGACCAGGAAGATCGAGGTCATGACGAATGCCGATGACATCATCCTGGAGCCCGGGGAGATCAATTTCTTCCCGCGCGTATTCGGTGATCGCGCCAAGATCTATCCTGCGGGCGGGCATTGCGGCAACATGGATTACCGCGACAACGTGGCCTATATGGTCAACGTCTTCAGGCATTGAGGACGTCATCACCATGAAAGCGAACTGCAAGAGTCTGGCTCGATATTCACTGATCGCGGTTGCTGCCTTCCTGCTGGGCGCCTGCAGCACCGCTCCCGTCCAGAAGGGAGATGTCGTCGAGGAACCCTATTTCGCACCACAGGATGTGCTGGTGCCGGGTGCCACCTACATCTCCGATGAGATCTCGGATCCCTGGGAAGGGTTTAACCGGACCATGTACCGCTTCAACTACCGCTTCGACAAATATGTCTTCCTGCCGGTGGTGCGCGGCTACAAGGCGGTGGTGCCGGATATCGCGGAGGAAGGGGTACACAACTTCTTCAACAATATTCGCGAGATCACTACGCTGATCAACAGCATCCTGCAACTCAGCCCCGAGAAATCCCTGATCACCACCGGCCGCCTGCTGGTGAATACGACGGTCGGACTGCTGGGACTGATCGATGTCGCCTCCCACATCGACCTGCCACGCCAGCTGGAAGATTTCGGTCAAACTCTCGGTCACTGGGGTGTCGGCAACGGCCCCTATCTGGTCCTGCCGATCTACGGTCCCAGCAATCTGCGCGATACCACCGGCCTGGTGACCGATACCGTGGTGATGTCGGAGATTGATCCGCTGGATCTGAAAGACCACCCGGAATGGCAGATTGCCTACTACATCCTCAATGGCATCGACACACGGGCGCATATACCTTTCAGGTACTACGAGACCGGTTCACCTTTCGAGTATGATCTCGTGCGCATGCTGTATACCACCAAGCGTGAGCTGGATATCGAGAAATAGACCGTGATCAACATGATGAAGAAAATGCAGGGAAGTTTGTCGGGCGCCGGTACCTTGCTTGCCGCTTTGCTGGTTTTTTCTGGGCTGTTCTGGCCACTGGTATCATCAGGCGCCGAACCCATCAAGGTTGGCGTGACGGTATCGCTGAGCGGTGAATATGCCGCACAGGGCAGCGAGCAGCTGAAAGGCATACAGATGTGGGCCCATGACCTGAACGCGCGCGGCGCGCTGCTGGGGCGTCCGGTTAAGATCGTTTATTACGATGACAAGTCTGACGCCGGTACCAGCGCAGCGTTGTACGAGCGCCTGGTCAGTGAGGACAAGGTCGACCTTCTGCTCGGGCCGTATTCATCCGGACTCACCCTGGCCGCCAGCCGTGTGGCCGAAAATCACCATTTCCCCATGGTCGCCACCGGTGCTTCATCGACGGACATCTGGTCCCGGGGCAACAAGTATATTTTTCAGGTGGATGCGCCGGCCAATACCTACGTGAATCTGGTTATCGCCTCCGCCAGAAAGGCGGGGCTGAACACGATTGCACTGGTCTACGCAGGGTCCGACTTCCCCCGGCAAGTCGCAGAAGGTGTGCGGGCTGAGGCGGCCAGGCAGGGCATGGAAATCGTGTTTGATGAGGAATTTGCCCAGGACAGTACCGACTTTGCAGACATCGTTGAGCGGATAAGCGCAGAAAATCCCGATGTATTCATCGGTGGCACTTATCTCGGTGGCTCGATTGCCATCATGAAACAGGCGAAGAAAAGCGGCTTGTCCCCCAAGGCGTTTGTATTTACGGTGGGTCCGGCCCTGCCCCAGTTTGGCGAAGCGCTGGGTCCGGATGCCGAGGGCGTGCTGGGTGTCGTGGCGTGGATGGCCGCCGCGCACATGCCAATGGCCCTGGATTTCGCCTTCCGTTTTAAGGAGCGTTACGGCGAGACCGCCAGCGTCTATGCCGCATACGGCTATGGCGCCGGCCAGGTGCTGGAGGCCGGAGTGCGGCTGGCAGGCTCCCTGGATAAAGATGCTATCCGCATGCAACTCGGTCAGATGAAGTTCCGCTCGGTACTCGGTGGCTATGAAGTCGAATACACGGGCAAACAGCTCGCCAAGGACACCTACATCATGCAGTGGCAGCGGGGCGACCGGCGCCTGGTGCTGCCCCGGGAGCTACGCGACAGCCCGATCGAGTATCCTTTCAAGCCCTGGACGGAGCGCTAGTCCGGTTCGCCAGGACTTCTAGTTACGGCTGTCCCCGTCCAGGGTTGAGTCCGGCACGGTTCCGGCATCTGCCGCCTCCCCGGGTTCCCCCGGGCTCAACAGCCCGTCTCCCATATCGCCACTCAGGTGGTACTCAATGCCCTGGTCGGGCCGCGCCAGGACCAGTTCCGGGCTGCGGGCAAGCACCCGCAGCGTGATCCCGTCCGGGTCGTTGCGTGTGCGGATGCTGATGCTGTTCCCGGAATCGCGACCGTCATAGCGGCGCACATACAGCGCACCGGCAAGCTGCCAGTTCTCGACCAGCTGCCGGACGGCATCGGCGTCGATGCCGGCATCGACGGGTGTCACTTCCCACGTGCCGTCCGCGGACAGGTGCACTTCCATATCCGGTAATTGCAGCGCGGTGATCGTGCTGCCCGCCGCCAGCAGCTGGCGGCTGACGAAATTGCTCCAGTCGGCATTGATCAGGTGCTGATACTGGTCCTCGATGAGGTAGACCGTGTCATCGACCAGGATATAGCGCCGGTTCGCGAGCGGTTCCGTTGTACCAAGCCGGAATATCACTCCCTCGATATTGACCGTCGCCTGCGGCGGCTGCAGTCCCAGTTCCTCCAGATTCAGTGTATTCGCCGGGTAGCTGACGGTGGTGGTGGCCTTCGGCAGGCGCAGCAGGGACTGGATCTGAAACGCCGAGGCGGGCAGTTTCTGGTTGCCGTTCAGCAGGTGCCAGCCTCCCTTTCGTCGCACGAATGTCAGGGGTCCGCGCGCAGCCCGCTCGATCCGGATGACGGTGACGGCATCCGGATCGAGCCGTGTCGTGAGCGGCTGCGGAACGGGGTCGGATTCCAGACCCGGCTGGAAATACATCACCAGCCCGAGGGCAATGGCGGCAGCGGCCAGAAACAGATTGAGCAGGGCACGTGCCGGCATTAATGTCAGCGCCGGCGGCGCCGCAGCCAGACGACAATGCCGCTGATGAGCAGCAATGCCGGCAGGGCGAACAGAAAGCCGATTCCGATCGCGGCCTGGGTTGTCCTGCCCAGTTCCAGATTGACATCCGGTGCGGCACTGATGCGGATGTTGATGAAGGCATCGTCGTGGCTCAGCCAATGCACCATATTCAAGCCCAGCCCGAGGTTGCCGGCATTGCCGAGATAGGTGTTCGACAGGAAGTCGCCGTCACCGATGACGATAATACGCTGTTCCGCGGGTTCCGCTGCGCCCGCATCCTCCGATGCCGGTGTCCGGCTCAGAATGAAGCCGATGTCCAGCGGGCCGGCGTGCTCGTCGGTATCCTCGTCAAAGCGGATGTTTCCTTCGAGTTTGCCCTGTTCCGTCCAGGAGCGCTCCTGCGTCGTCAGCAGCGGCGTGGCCGTCCATTCCCCGCCGTCCATGGCTTCCAGCGCCGCGGTTTCCGGAAACACCGTGACGGTGTCCAGGGCGGTGGTGACCTCGTGGCGCGGGTAGCGGGTAATGACCACGAAGGACGGGTTTTCCACCCCGAACAGCCGGGTGTTGGCATCCACGACCATGCCCGGCAGAAATTCGATGCCGAGTTGCTCGGCCAGCGGTTCCAGCCCATGCAGGTCGCCCGGTTCGGCCAGCCACAACAGGTTGCCGCCCCGGTCGACGTAGTCCCGCAGCAGTTCCACCTCACCGGGCAACAGGTCAACGCGCGGACTGGCCACGACCAGCAGGTGGGTATTGTCCGGGATGGCCGTCTCCGCAAGGTTGATGGCCTGCACATTCAGTCCCTTGCGCTTCAGTTCGCCGCCGAATATACCGAGTCCGTAATTGGCCTCGCCGTAGGGTTCCCGCTCCCCGTGGCCGGTAAGGAAAACGATCCAGCGTTCATCCTGGCGCGACAGGCGCAGCAGGGTATTGGTCAGCTGCCGTTCGCCCAGGGACTGGATGTTTTCAGTCCGGCCCTGGTAGTCGACTACCAGTGCGCCGTTGACGCTGATGCCCAGTTCCCGCACCCGCTCGGGCACCGTGTCCGGGTTGACGAATGTCAGGCTGATGTCGTCTTTGAAGCGCTGGTAGCTGCCGACGAGGTCCTGGATGCGCGTGTGCAGCAGTTCATCGTCGCGGACGAAGGCCGTGATGGCGACGGGCCCGTCCAGCTGGTCGAGCAGCTGGCGGGTGTCTTCCGAAACGGAATTGCGGGCGCCGGCGGTCCAGTCCGCCTGGTAGACATAACGGGTGCTCAGCCAGGCCAGCATCCCGATGATGGCGATGAACAGGGTGGTGAACAGGACACCCTGGAGACGCAGCTGCAAGCGTGTGCGGCGGGTGATTTCCATCAGTGCTGCAGGCGTTCGGCGTCCAGACGGCGCACGCTCAGGCCGACGAACAGGGCGATCACCAGCAGGTAGTATGCGACATCGACGCTGCTGAACAGGCCCTTCAGCAGGGGTTCGTAATGCCGCAACATGGAGAGGTAGGCCAGCACGCCGGTGTTCTCCAGCCGGTTGCTGCCGGCCCAGTCGATAATCCACAGCAGCAGCAACAGGCCAAAGGTGGTGATGGCGGCGACCGTGGGCTGTTCGGTGAGTGCCGACATGTACAGGCCGATGGCGGCAAACGCGGCCAGTACCAGCGTCATCCCCAGCATGCCCGCCGCCAGCTTGCCCAGGTCGAGTTCGGTGCCGGCAATCAGCGACAGCGGCATGAGCATCAGCATGCCGATCAGGATCAGGAAGAAGGCCAGCACGCCCAGGTATTTGCCGAGAATGATTTCCGTCATGGAGACCGGCGCGCTGAACAGCAGGCTGATGGTGCGACTGCGGCGTTCCTCGCTGAGTACGCGCATGGTGACCAGCGGCGTGACCAGCAACAGGATGATGGCGGCGTCGGCGAACAGCGGCGCGATGACGATGTCGGCAACACCCGGCGCGCCTTCCAGTGCGGCCAGCCGCGGCTGCAGGTCGATGTAGGCCTCAATCTGCGACAGGAACAGGTAGGCGAAGATGAACTGGGTGACGGCCAGGATGGCCCAGGCCAGCGGTGACAGGAACAGGCTGCGCAATTCGCGTGCCGCGATGGTGAAAATCATCAGGCGGCTTCCATGCCGGCGGCCACCGGGGCCTCCGTACAGGTGAGATCGATGAAGATCTGCTCCAGGGTACGGCGTTCGGGGGTCAGCTCATGCAGTCCCCAATGGCTGGCCGCTGCGCGTTCGACGAGCGCCTCCGCCGGGTTGCCGTCACTGAAATGAATGCGTACCCGGCCGCCCTCGAGTGCTTCCACCCGGTCAACACCGGTGACCTGCTGCAGTGCCGCCGGGTCGGGTGGACGGGAAAATCCGGCGATCAGCGACGTGGCGTTCAGACGCTGTTCCAGGCCGGCGGTGGTGTCGGCGAAAACCAGCCGGCCCTTATGGATGATCTGGACGCGGTTGCAGGTTGCCTGCACCTCGGGGAGGATGTGCGTGGACAGAATAATGCCGTGCTCCGCGCCCAGTTCGCGGATCAGGGCGCGGATTTCCCGGATCTGGATAGGATCGAGGCCCACCGTGGGTTCATCGAGGACGACTACGGCCGGTGTATGGATAATGGCCTGCGCAATACCCACCCGCTGCTGGTAACCCTTGGAGAGGTTGCCGATCAGGCGTGCTCCGACGTCGGTCAGCCCGCAACGTTCCTTGGCGGTGGCGACCGCCCCGGCGACGGCGCTGCGCGCGATCCGGTTCAGCTTTGCGCAGTAGTGCAGGTATTCGTCCACCGTCAGTTCACGATATACCGGCGGCTGTTCGGGCAGGTAGCCGATTTCACGCTTCGCCGGCTTGGGCCGGTCCAGCAGGTCGATTCCCTGGATGCTGATCCGCCCGGCACTGGGCGCCAGGTTCCCGGTGATCATCTGCATGGTGCTGGTTTTGCCGGCACCGTTGGGACCGAGAAAGCCGAGCACCTCACCCTTGGCGAGGTCAAAGCTGACATTGTCGACGGCACAGGTCTGGCTGTAATAGCGATACAGCTGTTCGACGCGCACCAGTACTTCCTTGGACATGGCGCCTATTATTGCCTTTGTTTGCGTGATTACAAGCGCGCAGGGTTATGGGGACTGTAAAAAATCACACTAACCCCCGTTTTCACAGCCCAGGGCGCAAACCGCAAGGAACAACTAAAGTGTTTATCCGGAAAATCTTTTGCGTTCCTTGCGTCTTTGCGGTAATTCATCCTGACCCGGCACAGCGTGGCGACGACCGGAGAGACCTGATGAATACAGCACACACACCGTTACAGAGCCTGTGGCTCGGGATAGACACCGGCGGCACATTCACCGATTTCGTGCTGTTCGACGGTAACGCGCTGACGGTGCACAAGGTGCTCTCGACACCGCATGCACCTGAGCAGGCCATTATGGCGGGTATCCGGCAGCTGGACGTGTCCCTGGACGGCGTGCGGATCGTGCATGGTTCCACGGTGGCAACCAATGCCGTGCTGGAGCGCAAGGGCGTCCGTACGGCCTATATTACCAACCGCGGTCTGGCGGATGTGCTGACGATCGGCCGCCAGGCACGCCGGGAACTCTACAACCTGCAGCCCGAACCGCCGCCGCCGCCGGTACCGGGTGAACTGTGTCTGGAAGTGGGCGCGCGCATCGGGTCCGACGGCAACCGGGTGAGCGCGCTGACACCGGCCGACCGGGAGCGGCTGCTGACGCAAATCCGGGATCTGCGGCCGGCGGCGGTGGCCATCAACCTGCTGTTCTCCTTCCTCGACGATGCAGACGAGAAGGCCATTGCCTCCTGGCTGCCCGATGAACTGTTTGTGTCGTGTTCCGCGGATGTGCTGCCCGAATACAAGGAGTATGAACGCGGTATCGCGACCTGGCTGAATGCCTGGGTGGGACCGCTGGTGGCGGGCTATCTGGCGCGGCTAAACGAGCGGCTGGCGCCGGCACCGGTAGCGGTCATGCAGAGTGCCGGCGGGACGGTCAGCGCCGGCATGGCCGGCGGCAAGGCCGTGCACCTGCTGCTGTCCGGACCTGCCGGCGGCCTGATGGGCGCACGTTTTATCGGTGACCAGGCCGGTTTTACACGGCTGCTGACCTTCGACATGGGCGGTACCTCGACCGATGTGGCGCTCATCGAGGGCGAGATCCGCCTGACATCGGAGGGCCATATCGGTCCCTGGCCGGTCGCCGTTCCCATGGTGGATATGCATACCATCGGCGCCGGCGGCGGTTCGATCGCCAGCCTGGATGCCGGCGGCCTCCTGCAGGTGGGGCCCGAATCGGCCGGCGCCGCGCCGGGACCGGCCTGTTACGGCCAGGGGGGCATCCAGCCGACCGTGACCGATGCCAACCTGGTCCTGGGACGCCTGCGGCCGGATGCCTTTCTGGGCGGTGCCATGCAGCTGGATGCGGGCGCGGCCAGGGCGGTGGTGGAGCGGATCGCCGCGGAACTGGGGATCGGTTGCGAAGCGGCGGCACGGGGTATCGTCGCCCTGGCCAATGAGCATATGGCGCAGGCGTTGCGGGTGATTTCGGTGCAGCGCGGCATCGATCCCCGCCACCATGTGCTGGTGTCCTTCGGCGGTGCCGGCGGGCTGCATGTGTGCGCCCTGGCCGAAGCGCTGGGCATGTCCCGCGCCCTGATGCCGGTGCATGCCGGGGTGTTGTCGGCGCTGGGCATGCTGGCCGCCCCGCGCGCCCGGCATCTGTCGCGTACCGTCACCGGTCTGCTGGAGGCCTTTGACACCGGGCAACTCGAACGCCAGCTGCAAGAGCTGGCCGACGGCGGTCGCCGGGAACTGGTAGCCGAAGGTGTCGCGGTTGACGACATCACGGCCCAATACAGCCTGGACCTGCGTTACCGGGGTCAGTCGTATACCCTGAATATCCCCTGGGAGGAACTGACGGCGAGCGGGGAGGCGTTCCATGCCGCCCATGAGCAACGCTACGGTCATCGCCTGCCCGCACCGGTGGAACTGGTCAACCTGCGCTGCGGCCTGCGCGGCAGGCCACCGGATATTGCCTTGCCACGCCTGGCCGGCGCTGACGGCCAGGCGTCCGAGCAGGCGCTCAGCACCGGTTGTGGCGGTGAGGCGCCGGTCTGGCCGCGTGCCGACCTGCCGGCCGGGCGGCGTCTGGCCGGCCCGGCGCTGATCACCGAAGCGTTTGCTACCACCTGGTTGCCGGCGGATTGGCGCTGCGAAGTGGATCCGGTGGGGAATCTGTTGCTGGAGCGGGTGTGACAGGTCTTGTTACGCGCTTGGGCGCCAAGAAAACGGTTTGCGGGGTGCGCTTGCGGATGCATTAGCAAAGCGCAAGGCACCGTTCAAAGCGCGCGGTGCAATACGGCTTGCGCCTGTTGCAACCTACGCCTGTTGCACCCTATAAGCATAGGTGTTGCGCTGGAATCTTCCGATGGAAGGCGCCTACTTGATCTTGCCTTCCTTGTAGATGACGTGCTTGCGGACGACGGGGTCGAATTTCCGGATTTCCATTTTCTCGGGCATGTTGCGCTTGTTCTTTGTAGTGGTGTAATAGTGGCCGGTGCCGGCGCTGGAAATGAGCTTGATCTTGTCACGCATGATGACGGTACCTCCTAGATCTTTTCGCCGCGGGTGCGGATATCGGCCAGTACGGCGTCTATGCCCAGTTTGTCGATAATGCGCATGCCCTTGGTGGAGACGCGCAGCTTCACCCAGCGTCGTTCGCCAGCCACCCAGAAGCGGTGGGTTTGCAGATTCGGCAGAAACCGGCGGCGTGTTTTGTTGTGGGCATGGGACACGTTATTGCCGCTTTGCGGGCGCTTTCCCGTGACCTGACAGACTCTGGACATCGTTACTGAACCTCGCAAAAAAGCCCGCACAGGGCGGGAAGGGGCGATTTTTATACCAGAATCACGGCCGGCTGGCAAATGATATGCCCCGGCGCGGTCCACTGGCCGGTTGAAAAACAGCGGGATAGTACGGAATGGCAAGGGCGGGCCCGCTGCTCAGAGCAGGCCGCGTTCGGCCAGCGAGACCCCCTCCCCGTCGCCGATGACCAGGTGATCCAGCACCCGGATATCCACCAGGGCGAGCGCCTCTGTCAGCCGGCGGGTCAGTTGCACGTCCGCACGGCTGGGTTCGGCGATCCCGGAGGGGTGGTTGTGCGCCAGGATCAGGGCCGCGGCATTGTGCTGCAGCGCGCGCCTGACCACTTCCCGCGGGTGGACACTGGCACCGTCAATGGTGCCGCGGAACAGTTCCTCGAAAACAATGACGCGGTGACGGTTGTCCAGAAACAGACAGGCAAAGACCTCGTGGGGGTAATGCCGCAGGCGGCTGGCGAGGTAGCGGCGCGTGGTATCCGGGCTGTCGAGGACCTTGTCCCGGTGCAGCTGTGCCTGCAGGTGCCGGCGTGCCATTTCCAGTACCGCCTGCAATTGCGCATACTTCGCCCGTCCCAGGCCATGGCGGGCGCAGAATACCGTTTGATCGGCTTCCAGCAGCGGCCGCAGCCCGCCAAATGCCTGCAACAGTTCCCGGGCGAGATCCACGGCGGTTTTCCCGATAACCCCGGTACGCAGGAATATGGCCAGCAGTTCCGCATCGGACAGGGCATTCGGGCCGCGCTCGAGCAGCTTTTCGCGCGGTCGCTCGCTGGCCGGCCAGTCACGGATAGTGCGCATACAGGTCTTTTTGCCACAGTATGCTCAGAGAACTCAGAGGGATTCGACTTTTCGGCATGTAGGTCACCGCTGTCCTATTCATTTCCTGATTAATCCTGCGCAAGCGTCAGAATTTGCCTGGTTACAGCGACAGTAAATGCACCTGAGGCATAAAGTTTCTCGGCGACACCAGGGAGACTTTTCCCTCTCCCATGAGTGGGAGAGGGCCAGGGTGAGGGCTGATCAATCATGAGGTCAAGAAACTTCGTTTCTCATCCCTTATCCTGACCTTCTCCCCTTGAAGGGGAGAAGGAATCAAGCGGGTCAGCGGCGCTTGCAGGTGAATGGCTTGAACAAATGAAAGCATGCGCTGCGGCGTGCGTCGCCATTGCCTCCGGCGACTGCGAAAACTGGCCGGTATCGGCAGGCATCCGGCATTATTTGGTATTCTCTGTGTCCTCTTTGGCAAATGGTTTTCTTTGCCCCTGGTGGGCATCCCGTACCGGCGAATCATCTGGTAAACTCCTGAGCCATGGGATATTTATACGGTAAAAATGTCCTGCTCGGTGTGACTGGCGGCATCGCGGCCTACAAGAGCGCCGAGGTGATACGTCGTCTGCGCGACCGGCAGGCCGAGGTGCGCGTGGTGATGACGGCCGGGGCGCAGGCGTTCATCACACCGCTCACCCTGCAGGCACTCTCCGGTCATCCCGTCCATAGCGGGCTGCTGGATGACGCCTCAGAGGCCGCCATGGGACATATCGAACTGGCCCGCTGGGCCGATGTCCTGCTCGTTGCGCCCGCTACCGCGGATTTTCTGGCGCGTCTGGTGCAGGGTCGTGCCGATGATCTGATGGCGGCCGTCTGTCTGGCCTGCGAGGCCCCCGTCGCCGTTGCGCCGGCGATGAACCGTGCCATGTGGGAAAATGCGGCCACGATCGACAACATTACCCGGTTGCGCGAGCGCGGCGTCCGGATTCTGGGGCCGGGGGTGGGCGATCAGGCCTGCGGCGAATCGGGTCCGGGGCGGATGCTGGAACCGGGGGATCTGGTGGCCGCCCTGTCCGGTCTCTTCCACAGCGGCTTGCTGGCCGGATGCAGGGTGCTGGTTACGGCCGGACCGACGCGGGAGGCGATCGATCCGGTGCGCTATCTCGGCAATCGCAGTTCCGGGCGCATGGGGTTTGCCGTGGCGGCCGCCGCGGCCGAGGCCGGTGCCGCGGTGACGCTGATCAGTGGCCCTGTGGCCCTGCAGACCCCGCCACGGGTGCGGCGTATCGACGTGGAAAGCGCGACGGATATGCTGGCGGAGGTAATGGACGGCATCGGCGGGGTGGATATATTTATCAGCGTGGCGGCGGTAGCCGATTACCGGCCGCTGACGATGGCCGGGCAGAAGATCAAAAAGCGGGACTCAGGACTGCGGCTGGAACTCGTGCGCAATCCCGATATCCTGGCGACGGTGGCGGCCCTGCCGGGGAAACCGTTTACTGTGGGGTTTGCGGCGGAGACCGAAGCGCTTGCCACCAACGCCAGGCGGAAGCTGACCGACAAGTCGGTTGATATGATTGCCGCCAACCTCGTGGGTGCCGGGCAGGGTTTTGAAAGCGAAGAGAATGCCCTGCAGGTATTCTGGGCGGATGGCGAACGGCACCTGCCCCGTGCCGGTAAAGCCCGGCTGGCCAGGCAGCTGGTCGCGTTGATTGCCGGCAGATACAGGAAGGGGGCACGACAGGAAAAGGTGATATCGCTTAATGCACAAGATTCAGCTTAAGATTCTGGACAAGCGTCTGGGGGCTGAATTTCCGCTGCCGCACTACGCCACCGACGGGGCGGCCGGGATGGACATGCGTGCCTGCATTGACGGGCCGCTGGAGATCATGCCCGGTTCGACACACCTGATTCCAACGGGGCTGGCCATTCATATCGAGGAGGCGGGCCTGGCCGCCATGCTGTTGCCGCGGTCGGGACTGGGACACAAGCACGGCATCGTGCTGGGTAACCTCGTGGGCCTGATCGATTCCGATTACCAGGGGCAGGTTTACGTCTCGTGCTGGAATCGTGGCAAGGAGTGCTTTACGGTGGAGCCCGGCGACCGTATCGCACAGATGGTGATTGTGCCCGTGGTCCATGCCGACTTCGAGGTCGTGGAGGAATTTGTCGCCAGCAATCGGGGCGCGGGTGGTTTCGGGCATACCGGCAGACAATGACCGCACACGATTGGCAGGCAGGCGGTCAGGGACGGAGAAGCGGCCGGTTGAAATGATGATCCGGGGGTGTCCGGCATGGTGAATTCGGAGAAAATGCAAAAACGATGGGGATAAACATTTCTTTGCCCGTGTTTACGAAACGCAGGGCAGATACCGCAGAACAGCCAAAGCCCGTGGTGGAGCCGCAGCTGGCGGATAACGTCAAACCCGCCAGCCTCGGCGGCGCGCGGCGGCTGTTGCTGCTCGTCAGTGTCTTACTTCCGGGTGTACTGGCACTTTTCATATTTCAGCTGATGTCGCATCACATTACGCGCGCCATTGATCAGGAGACCACCATCGTCACCGGCCAGATCGCGGCGCGAGCGGCAGCTGTGGTGGATTTCTATGCCAGGAGCGCGACGCGTCTTGCCGCCGACCCTGAAATTGCGGTCCTGCTGGTGGGCGGTGAGGATGCCCCCCTGCATGCGCGGGAGGCATCATTGCGACAGGTATTTCCGGATGCCATCAATGTACGCCTGTTGCCGCCGGGCCTGGAAGCGGTGGACATGGCAGCCACACCGCCGCTGAGCTATGCCGCGCTGTCGCAGCTGCGTGCGGCGGAGCAGGACGGGCAGGCTCCGCCACTGGAAGTGCATCTTTTCAATACCCCCGGGCAACACGTCAGTATCGTCCGCAGGGTGACGGATCCGGCCGGGACCGGCGTGGTCGGGCTCCTCATGCTGTCACTGTCCAACGATGCGCTGACGGGCATACTGGACGACCTGCAGCAGGTGGACGGTTATATCGAACTGCAGCAGGCCGGCATCGAGGGCAAGCCGGCGGTGGTTGCGCGGCATGGCGACAGCAGCATCAGGGACGGCACCCCCGGGCAGGTGCTGCACGTCAAGGGCAGTCGCCTGCAGGTGGCCTATTGGCCGGCCGTCAACAGCCTGGTCTACCTGGCGGGTATCAGCCTCTGGGTTCTGGGAGCATCATTGGCAATAACCGCGCTGCTGGTGCTGCTGGTTGTATTTCAGTTCCGGCGTCTGATACAGGCATTGCAGGTCGATCAGGTCAGCGCGGTGGCCGTGGTGAAGGGCCTGCGTGACGGGCGGGTGCCCCGGGAATTTCCGCAGGGACTGTCCGAGATGCGGGATACCATCGATTACATGACCCAGCTTGCAATCAATGCCCGCGTTCAGGGCAAGCAAGCCGCCACGGCGCCGCGGGAGCAGGACACCGAATACAAGCCCGAACCGGCCGCCTTCGTGCCGTCTGCCGGGGCAGGTCCGGACGCGGAGGACGTTGCCGGGGATCCGGCTGAACCCGATTACCAGGAAGGCGTGCCCGCGGATTACGAATCCGGCATTCGCAGTGATAACCTGATTCTGGAGGAAGAGCCGCCGGATGTCACAACGGGCGATGGGGAAGTGAGGCTCGATGCGTCAATTTTCCGCGCCTACGACATTCGCGGCATCGTTGACCGGACACTGACCACGGCCGTCGTGGAACAGATCGGGCGCGCCATCGGCAGCGAGGCGCTGCAGCTCGGTCGCGATACCATTGTTGTCGGCCGTGACGGACGTCTGTCGGGGCCGAAGCTATCGGAAGCCCTGATTGCCGGGATTACGGCGACCGGCTGTCAGGTGAAGGATATCGGCTGTGTGCCGTCGCCGGTGCTCTATTTTGCCACGCATTTCCTGGATACCCAGAGCGGCGTGGCGGTAACGGGCAGCCACAATCCGCCCGATTATAACGGCCTGAAGATCGTGATTGACGGCGAGACCCTGTCCGGTGAATCCATCCAGCACCTGCGCCAGCGTATCGAGTCAGGCAACTTCATTTCCGGTACAGGCAGTGTGGAGACGATCGATGTGGTGCCGGAGTATCTCGAGCGTATTCGCACTGATGTCAGTGTGTCCCGGCCGCTCAGGGTCGTCGTCGACTGTGGCAACGGGGTCGCCGGCGGTGTCGCGCCCGAGTTGTTCAGGCGGCTGGGCTGTGAAGTCACCGAGCTGTTTTGCGAGGTCGACGGCAACTTTCCGAATCATCACCCGGACCCCGGCAAGGTCGAAAATCTCAGGGATCTCATCGATGCCGTCAGCGCCGGCAAGGCCGATATCGGGTTTGCATTCGACGGGGACGGGGATCGACTGGGCGTGGTGAGCCCGGACCGGCGGATCATCTGGCCTGACCGGGTATTGATGCTGTTTGCCATGGATATCCTGGGGCGGAATCCCGGCGGCAAGATCATCTACGATGTCAAATGTTCACGCCACCTGGACAGCATTGTCCGTGAACATGGCGGAGAGCCCGTCATGTGGAAGACCGGGCATTCCTTCATCAAGGCAAAGATCAGGGAAAGCGGTGCCCTGCTGGCCGGTGAAATGAGCGGACATATTTTTTTCAAGGAACGCTGGTACGGTTTTGATGATGCCCTGTATGCCGGCGCGCGCCTGCTCGAGATCCTTGCCGCAGACAAGCGCCCGGTAGCGGAGGTGTTCGCCAGCCTGCCGGACAGCGTGAACACACCGGAGCTTAATGTCCACATGAAGGAAGGCGAGCCGCAGGTGTATATCGGGCGGCTGCTGGAGAGCGCGCATTTCGAGGGCGCCAGGATCTCCACCATCGACGGGCTGAGGGCAGATTTCGAGGACGGCTGGGGGCTGGTGCGTGCTTCCAATACGACACCGGTCCTGGTGCTGCGCTTCGAGGCCGAGAACAATGCCGCGCTGGCGCGTATCATGAGCGAGTTCCGGCGGGTAATGCTTCAGGTCGATGCGGGCCTGTCGCTGCCCTTCTAGTCTCCACTGCCATGCCCCTGACGAATACTGACGCACGCAATGTCGCGCATGTCCTGGCCGAGGCCATGCCGTATATCCGTCGCTATCGCGGCAAGACCGTGGTTATCAAGTACGGCGGTAACGCCATGGTGGATGAAAACCTGAAGAGCGGTTTTGCCCGCGATATCGTGCTGCTGAAGCTGGTCGGCATCAACCCGGTCGTGGTTCATGGCGGCGGTCCGCAAATCGGCCGCTTGCTGGAGAGGATCGGCAAGCAAAGCGAGTTTGTTCAGGGGATGCGGGTCACCGACAGCGAGACCATGGATGTGGTTGAAATGGTACTGGGCGGCCTGGTAAACAAGGAGATCGTCAGCCTGATCACCCGGCACGGCGGCAAGGCTATCGGGCTGACCGGCAAGGACGGCGATCTGATCCGTGCCCGCAAACTGACCATCCGGCGCGATGCGCCGGAACTGGCGGTGCCCGAGATCATCGACCTGGGGCATGTCGGTGAAGTGCAGAGCATCGATACCGGCGTGGTGGAAATGCTCGATAACGGGGATTTCATTCCCGTCATCGCACCCATCGGCGTTGGCGAGGAGGGACGTTCCTATAACATCAATGCCGACCTGGTGGCGGGACGCATGGCCGAGGTGATGGGCGCCGAGAAACTGATCCTGCTGACCAACACGCCGGGTGTTCGGGGCAGGGAGGGAGAACTGTTAACCGGCTTGAACAGTCCCGAGGTCGACGGGTTGATAGCCGACGGGACGATTCACGGCGGCATGCTGCCGAAAGTCCGCTGTGCCCTGTCGGCGGTCAACAGCGGTGTCAGGGCGGCCCATATCATCGACGGTCGGGTGGAGCATGCCGTGCTGCTGGAACTGTTAACCGATGTAGGGGTGGGCACCCTGATTCGCGCCTGAGCGCGATGCGGGCAATACGCATTGCCAGTCTATTTCTTCTTCCTGCCGCTTCTCAGTTCCTGGAAGCGCGCGATGTCCCGATCGAACTGTTCATTGATAGTCCGCTGTTCTTCCTGCTTGGTGATGATGAACGCCTTGTTTTCAGTGGTTTGCTTGCGGATATTCTCCATCTGCCGGGTTAAGACCTGCGGTACCTGCTTCCCGCTGCGTTCGTAGGAAGCCGCGTCATCGGTAAGCTCGGCCAGGCGCTTCTGCATGGATTCAATACGGCGTTCCGTCAGCTGGATCAGCCCCTCGATCGATGCCAGTTTGCCGTCACGTGTATTGATCATGTCCTCCTCATTCGTATAGGTCGCCAACAGCACCTGGTCCTTTCTGGCCTGTTCCGCCGCCTTCCGCTCTTCCTCCTCCTGGATGGCCCGCTGGCGTTTTGCCTCGGCAAGTTCCTCTGGCGTCTTGGCCCGTTCGTAGACCTTCACGGTCCTGCCCTGCTCGTTGATCTCCTTGCGTCCCTGCCTGGATTCCTCGGGGGGAACCCGGTCGCTGTAGTGGACTTCGCCGTTTTCATCGACCCATTTGTACATTCCCGCCAGCGCCGCGGGGCTATGGACAATGCCGAGCAGGCAGAGCAGGGACAGGATATTTCTGGAGCTGGTTCTCATTCGTTACACTTCCCGAACATCTATTGCATGGACGAACTGATGCATCTTAGCGCGAACCGGGGGCAAGAGTGAACGGTCTGGAACAACTCGTTCTGTTCCTGATATCCCTGGTGGCGAATGTATTTTCGGCTTTCTCCGGCGGTGGGGCCGGGCTGATCCAGCTGCCGGCCCTGATATTCCTGGGGCTACCGTTTGCCGTTGCCCTGGCCACCCACAAGGTGGCCAGTGTTGCCCTCGGTATCGGCGCCACGCTGCGTCACTTAAGGGAGGAACCGCTGGAGCGGCGCATGGTGCTGATTATCCTGGTATCCGGCCTGCCCGGCGTGGTGCTTGGCGCCAGCGTCATCCTGCATGTGCCGGAGCGCAAGGCCGAGGTGGCGCTGGGACTGCTGACGGCGGGTCTGGGCATGTATTCCTGGCTGAATCCCGGGCTCGGACTGGAGCGGCGGTCGGGGCGGCTGGGTCGGGCCGGGGAGCTGGGCGGTGCGCTGGTGCTGTTCGGCATCGGCGCCCTGAACGGCTCGCTGACATCCGGAACCGGCCTGTTCGTGACCCTGTGGCTGGTGCGCTGGTTCGGCCTGGACTACCGGCGTGCCATCGCCTACACGCTGATTCTGGTGGGGGTGTTCTGGAACAGCACCGGGGCGCTGACCCTGGGCATTCTGGGCGAGATCCGCTGGTCCTGGCTGCCGGCCCTGCTGCTGGGTTCCCTGCTGGGCGGCTACCTCGGGGCGCACCTGGCGATCCGCTCGGGCAACCGCTGGATCAAGCGGGCCTTCGAGATCGTTACCCTGCTGGTGGGGGTCAAGCTCATTGCCGGCTAGACAGCCTGAATGTCCCTTTGCTGTGCTACAGGGCGTACGGTGATCACGGGGCGATTGTACTTATCATCCAGCCCTGTCTGTACTGCCGGATACCTCCCTGACGTCCCTGTCAGTTGTTTCCTGTGATCAGCGTATATTTCTGGGCTAGTCCAGGGTGACTGTGGCACTGTCGGACGGTGCCGGCGTTACCACGTTGTTTTCGTCATCCGAGACCGTACCGGTCACCGTGTTGGTGTGCGGCGAGGTATCAACCCTGGCATCGAACGTGCAGGTATAGTCGCCGCCGATGGCGATTGTCTGCGGCAGTTCGCAGGTCGTGCTCTCGATTGAGAGGTTGGTGCCGTCCGCGATGTCGCCGAACCGGTCGTCTCCGAGCGCATCAAGCATGAGGGCTTCGGCCAGGGAGGTGTTGGTGACCTTGACGCGGTAGGTGACCACCGCCTGGATGGCTTCCTTGGTCAGGGTCGCCGTCGGCGCGATGTCCCTGATATCCACCTTGGCCGAGTCGCTGCACATGCGATCGAATCCGTCATCATCGACGCCCATGGCCGTGGCGGTACTGCTTTGCGTAGTGCCGCCGGGGCCGCTGACATCGGCCGTGAAGCTGCAGCTGTAATACCCGCCCGGGGCGATGTCCTGCGGGAGTGCACAGTCACCCGCGCCGTCCAGGTTGCCGAAGTCGACATCCGTCAGGCTGTTGATCGTCAGCACGTCGACCGAGGAGTCGTTGTCGATCCGGATGCCAAACGAGACGCCGGCGCCCGGTTCATTCACCATGGTCGGGTCGGCGGTCTTGGTCAGCGTGCAGGAAGAACCCAGGTTGAGGATGTCGACCGTGGCGGGGTCTGTCCGGGTGAGCTCGGTGCCTTCGTCATCGCTGGCCACGGCGGTGACGGTATCCTGGTGGACAGTGAACGGCGCGCCGCCGACGAAGGCGGTAAAGGAGCAGCTGTAACTACTTCCATAGGCGATCGTCCGTGGCACGGAGCAGTCGGTGCTGATGATGGTGCCGTTGCTGCTGTCTGTGATGTCGCCGAAGACATCGTCTGTCAGGCTGGTGAGGCTCAGGCTGTCACTGCTGGCCGTGCTCTCGTTCTTAACCTGCGCGGAGAAGGTGACATTGGCCCCCGGCTCGTTCACCGCGGTGGGGCTGGCGTTCTTGGTCACCGACATTTCCGGGAGTACGTCGTGTATCTGTACCGTGGCGTCGTCGGAGCCTTCCAGCACATTCTGGTTCGCATCGAGGCCGCTGGCGGTGACGGTATCCATGTGGGAAGTACCGCCCTGGCCGATGACGGGGGCCATGAAATAACAGCTGTAGGTCGCACCATGGCCCAGGTCCTGCGGCACGGAGCAGGTCGTGCTACTGATGGCGACATTGGTGGCATCGGCGATGTCACCGTAGACATCATCGCTCAGGCTGGAGAGGGTGACGTCCTCGAACGGGCTTTCATTTGTCACGCTGACATCGAATTTGACCGTTCCACCCGGTTCGCTGATCTCCGTGGGCGTCGCGGTTTTTTCCACGCCCAGCGTCGCTGCCGGCACTGTGATCGGCAGCTGGAAGTTCGGGTCGCAGTTGCACTTCGAGGGCGAACCCGGGAAGGCGTGTTCCGGTGCCGTACAGACCTCGTTAGCCCCCGACTGCCGCCAGCTGGTGCAGTTGGGCAGATTCAGGAAGCCGTCCCCGTCCGTGTCCAGACACTCTGCGGTGATGGTGTCCGCCACCGCCTTGGGGCCGCGCATGTCGTAATAGATCGGGTTGTTTTCATTATCGATGTCACCGCACTCATCCTCGGGCTGGGGGCAGCTTCCCCCCTTGCAGGTTGCATCCAGGTCCACGTAATCGCCCTCGGTGCCATCCGGCCTTACGAAGCCGCCGGTCTCCGGGAGCGTGATGACATCGCAGGAGCCGGTCAGGGCCCCGTCACCGGCGGTATCGAATGAGGTTTCAAAGTAGGCGCCGACATCGAAGCGCTCCTGGGCGCTCAGCTCAAACACGAACGTCGCGCTGAACCGGGTGGTGTCGCCCGGATAGGCGCAGCGGTCGCCGCAGAGTTGCGGTGCGGGATTGTCGTCCTTGTCCCGGCAGATATCGGCGTCGGTGCTGCAGTCGGCGCCGGCGTTGACCGCCGGGTAGTCGCAGGTCGGGGCAAAGGTGATATCGTCCTCGTCGACCAGGCCGTCCCCGGTGACGTCGGCGACCCCGGACACGCTGACGTCGTTGGCGGTACAGTTGAGGTCAAACCCGGCGATGTCCTGCATGCAGCCGTTACTGGTGATCTCGCCTTCGCCCGGATTGGCCGCCGTGGCCGGCGTGGCCGCTATGACCAGGAAAAGGACGGACAGCGTTTGTATTTTGCGAAGAATGTTTGAACAACACCTGATAGTGAGTGTGCGGCTGGACGACATGATCTGATCCCCTTGTTCTTGTTGAATTCCCTACTGTCGGCATTGCGGATCGCGGCATGCCTGTTGGTCCGGTTCCGCGGTACAGGTGCCTGGTCGCATGCCTTCCATCCCATGGCCGCACAACCCCTCGGGCTGTGGCAGGTGAAACTGCAGGGATATTGTGGTTATTAAAAGCCAGAAAATTGACGCTTGTCTATTGACCAGAGGTCCAATGTCTGCAAGGTCAGCGAAAACCAATCGTGTGGCGGATGGCAGATGAAGATCTCACGCAGGGCAATTCAAGGGAGCAGGGATAACAAACAACCGTGCCACAGGGTTCACACGACTGCAGGAATGCAGGAGTCAGGGTAGAACCTATCTCATAATCCCGCGCGAGCCGCGTTGCTGACCGAAATCCCTGCCTGCCAGGCGCACCGCGCAGCACAGTACTTGATGTACGGGCAAGCGGGGCAACACAGTAGGCAGGGATTTCGGGCGCAACCCCTTGGGGACCGGGCGATTTCGGCCCATGGCTTTGTTGCGGCTCGCTCATGTAGCATTGGCTACACCACGCTCACCGCGTCTTGCCATGAACCGGAATCGCCACGGTCGCGGCCGCGGGGGATTATGAGATAGGTTCAAGTACAGGCGCAGTCACCGCGAGGTACAAAGCGGCAATGCAGCAATCGAAACGACGCGGGAGCGTTTCGTTCCGCTTACCATATCCAGCCTGTTGTGCACTTGCGCAATGGGCAGGAAACCTGCCATATACCAGGTTGACAGAACCGGATGTGGAAATCGCTACTATAGATAACTAAAGTACGCCACCCGCTGTTGCACCATGCGGGCTGCCCGCTACATCCGGGTTCCGGGAAAAGGGATGTTTATTCTGCCTGCAAGCCTGCATGCCCCGACGATTACCTGTGGTCTAGAATCCGGGGTGTTTCCATCCCAGTAAATACCCGTCCAGTAACCAGTAATTCCCGCCTTTTTTGATGAGCTTGATTTTTCTTGCATAATCATCGGGCCAGGATTCATTGTTGAAGTTCTGTTCACTCACTTCGATCAGGCCGTTTTTAACATCCCTGTCGGTGACCACGGCAACGTGGCCGGTGCCATATAATGCTTTTGCATAAATCAGCAAATCTCCCACTTCGGGCGCCTGTGTTGAACCATTCAAACGGGCTTCCAGTGGAATCTGTTTTTTTGTTTTTACATCGGTCAGGTGGTCGATCTTGTCCCAGATGTCAGCGGCGATGTCGACATCGCCGTAGACTGCGCCGGTGTTTATCAGCAACCAGCGACGGGCATACTCGACGCATTGCCATTTAATTCCGGTGTAGATGCCGTTCCAGCTGTTGGGTTCAAGGATCACGCAACCGGGCTGGCAGTTGGAATAGCCCTCAATTCCTCGCGGAGATTTCCCCAGCACCTTGCCATAGGGTGATTTGCACCCGGTCTGGCATGCAACCGGGATTTCTGCTTTCGTGTTTTCCGCGCAGGCGATGCTGAAAGCCGGCGCGAGCAGAACGATGGAAAGTACATAGTGTAATATCCTGCAGGATGCGCGCATCATGTTCTCCTTTGACGTGGTTAATGAAAATGCCGGCAGCCGGTGATTATGGTGACAGCTGTGCCCGGCCTGGCTGATGAATTTTCAGAACCAGGCAAGACCTTCAGCGTAATTCCAGCTGCCTTGATGTCGATCCTGCGCCGGTCAATTGATGATGCCCCGGATTGCAGGGTCCACTATGCCGTTGTCGGGAACAGTTTGATGGTGGCAAAGTGGAAGTGCAGCCGGTTCGGCACACGCCATTGTCGGTAGAGGAAAATATTCCATGGCATGGCACGAAGCTTTTCGTCGGCACCGGCGCATATGGAAGTCCGCCCGCAATGCGCGGATAGGGTTTCAAACGCCGTACTGGTCGCGATAGGCCTGAATACTGGCGACATCCCCGCCGCGATCGGGCCGACCCTGCAGGTATTCCAGCAGGTGTGCCAGCCTGACGATGCTGGTCACGGGGATGCCCAGCGACTGTTCGACTTCCTGGATGGCCGAGCGCCTGTCCCGGCCGCGTTCCTGGCGGTCGAGCGCGATCACCACACCCGCCAGGGTTGCACCGGCAGCCTGTATGATGTCGACCGACTCGCGGATGGCCGTACCGGCCGTGATGACATCGTCAATGATGAGCACCCTGCCGGTCAGTGCAGCGCCGACCAGCTTGCCGCCCTCACCGTGGTCCTTGGCCTCCTTGCGGTTGAAGCACCAGGGCACGTTGCGCCAGTGGTGGTCGGCCAGGGCGATGCAGGCCGCGGCCGCCAGCGGGATTCCCTTGTAGGCCGGCCCGAACAGGACGTCGAATGGCATGCCGGAATCGACGATGGCCCGGGCGTAGAAACGTCCCAGGCGGGCCAGGTGTTCACCGGTATTGAACAGCCCGGCATTGAAAAAATAGGGACTGGTCCTGCCGGATTTCAGGGTGAATTCGCCGAAGCGGAGCACGCCGGCGTCGATGGCGAAGTCGATGAAATCGTGCTGATAGTCTTTCATTTCAATTGTTTCCTGTTTCACCACAGAGACGCAGAGGACACAGAGTCAGGAATAATTTTGATCTGCAATAGCTAAAATCAGCGTGTTTTTACCGGAATATTAGCTCATTCTCCGCGCCCTCTGTGTCTCTGCGGTGAAATTGTTTTGTCTGGGATAATCTTTCAGGGCTGCTATCATACGCGCCGATTTGAAGAGTGAAACAGATGCGGATTATCACAATCAACGTGAACGGCATCCGGGCCGCAGCCAGGAAGGGTTTCTTCCGCTGGATGGTACGCCAGCAGGCAGACGTCGTCTGCATCCAGGAGACCAGGGCACAGTCGCATCAGCTGGAAGACAAGGTATTCCGGCCACGCGGCTGGCATGTGTACTTTCATGACGCCGAAAAGCGGGGCTACAGCGGTGTGGCCATTTACAGCAAGCGAAAACCGGATCATGTCATCACCGGGCTGGGCTGGCAGGACATGGACGCCGAGGGTCGCTACATCGAGGCGCGCTACGGCCCGTTGAGCGTGGTCTCGGTCTATCTGCCGTCCGGGTCTTCCAGCGAGCAGCGCCAGGCCGTCAAGTTCGGTTTCCTGGACCGCTTCATGCCGCACCTGCGCAAGCTGAAACTCAGGCGCCGGCAATACATCCTGTGCGGCGACTGGAATATCGCCCACAGGGAAATCGATCTCAGGAACTGGCGCGGCAACCTGAAGAATTCGGGTTTTCTGCCCGAGGAGCGGGCCTGGATGGATGAACTGTTCGGCCCTGCCGGGTTCGTCGATACCTTCCGCCTCGTCAACCAGCAACCGGATCAGTATACCTGGTGGTCAAACCGCGGCCAGGCCTGGGCGAAGAACGTGGGATGGCGGATTGACTACCAGGTGGCAACCCCCGGTATCGCGGCGACCGTGCGCGGCGCGCGCATCTACAAGGACAAGCGCTTTTCCGATCACGCACCGTTGATCATGGATTACGATTACGACCTGTGAAGGTCTGTAGCGCGCAAAGCCATCACGGAACAGAAAATGCACTTCGCTTGCCCGGCGCATCCTTGAGGATACGCTGTGGCCGCTGCGGCAGGATTTACTTCTCGTCGCTCCCTGGTGGCTTTGCGCGAGACGATTCCTTGGCTTGCCGGCCAGACTCCTAGCGTCCCTTCAAGCGTTCGGGATCAATCGGCGGCATCTCGGCGAACCCGATCAGACGATCCTCATAGGCGATCCTGTCAAGGCGCCGGTCGGGCAGGCGCCGGCGATTGGCAATGACGGTGCAGCCGCTGCTGTCCCTCAGCGGGAAAGCGACATCGAGTCCCCAGCGTCGCTGGCCTTTTTTCCGTCTGTCCGGCATTTTTCATATCCTCATCTATAGCGTAGCCGAGACGGCTGAATTTACCTGAAAAACTTTAATTCCCGAGAGGTGATCAGGCTGATAATCCGGTAGGAAATTTCTGGCAATGGAATTAAAACAGCACGTTGCAGAACTTTGCCGGCTGCTGGCGTGCCGGGACGGTGCTGCCTGAGAAAATGACAGGTGGCTGCCGCTCAGTCGCTGCGTTGCAGCAGCCAGGCGACCAGCAGGATAGCCGGGACGCCGAGCAGGCCGGTATAGAGAAAGAAGCTTGCATAGCCGGCGGCGTCCACGACCATGCCGGCGAAGCCGCCGATGAATTTCGCCGGCAGTGTCATCAATGAACTGAACAGGGCGTACTGCGTGGCGGTATAGGTTGTATTCGTCTGGCTGGACAGCCAGGCAATGAAGGCCGATGTGGCGAACCCGCCGCTGAGATTGTCGGCGCTGACGACGACGGCCAGCTTGACCAGGCCGGGTTCGCTGACGGCGAGCCAGACAAACAGCAGATTGGTCACGGCGACCAGAATCGCACCGGTCAGCAAGGGACGCAGGATACCGAGGCGCGCCACCAGGATCCCGCCCAGGGCGGCGCCGGCAATGGTCATGAAAAACCCGAACAGCTTGGTGACATTGGCGATCTCATCCAGGCCGAACCCCAGATCGATATAAAACGGGTTGGCCATGACGCCCATGGTGATGTCGCTGATCTTGTAGCAGCCGACCAGCAGCAGGATAAGAATGGCTGCGTTGCCGTTGCGCTGGAAAAATTCGACGAAGGGGCTGACGACCGCATCCGAGAACCAGGCGACCAGGCGAGCGCCCACGCCGTGCTTTCCATGGACGCCGACGGACTCCTCCAGTCGGCTCTCGAGTGCCGTGGCCCGGGGATCGCGTGCGTGTCCGGGTTCGCGGATGACCAGGGTGGTCAGCATGCCGATGCCCATCAGGCCGGCCATCGCTAGGTAGGTCACCGTCCAGGACGCGATATTGGCCAGGTGCAGCGCACCGGCGCCCGCGGTAAGCAGTGCCAGTCGGTAGCCGAGCACGTAGGAGGCGGCCATGGCGCCCTGCAGATCACGCGCCACGGCCTCGATACGGTAGGCGTCGATGGTGATGTCCTGGGTGGCGGACCCGAAGGCGACGAGCAGCGCGAACAGGGCGATCCGTGTCAGATCGCTGCGCGGATCGGTCAGCGCCATGCCGACCAGTCCGGCGGCGATGATCAGTTGCGCGGCCAGCATCCAGCCGCGACGCTTGCCGAATACCCGGGTCAGCGGCAGCAGCGGTAAACGGTCAACCACCGGTGCCCAGAAAAACTTGATGGAGTAGGTGATGCCGATCCAGCTGAAGAATCCGATCGTGGTGCGGTCGACACCGGCCTTGGTCAGCCAGGCGGACAGCGTGGTGAAAACCAGCAGGAAGGGCAATCCGGCGGCGAAGCCGAGAAAGATCATGCCCGCGACACGGGGCTGTGTATACACGCCGAGTGCGGCATGCCAGCCTTGTGTCCGGGCGTGTTGCCTGCTCATCCGTGGATCTGTGTCCGGCAGGGAGGTGGTGATCTGTGCTTCATCACGGAATCAGCCGGGTTATGCCTGCGGTACATGGCAACGGGTTGCATTGTTTCGCCTTGCCTCTATGCCGAACAACCGGTAGCCCGGATGGTGTGTGGCGGCATCCGGGGATGGACAGTGATTTCACCGCATTCCGGCCGCGGGGCCGAGCCCTGGCCGCTCGTGCCGGCAACGTCTGCAGTTCAGGTCGGTGTGTGCTGCGGGGTGTGAACCCGCAGGCGTTCGTCAGGTGCGTCTATTCCGTATAGAAATCCTGGCTGAACTGGACGTCGAGCGAATTCCGGGTTCCCTGCGGGCGCGCCTTGATGTCGAATTTCAGGGTCTCTTCATGGGCAACCCCGAATTCACCAATATAGTATATCGCATTGCCTTCGCGAATCTGTCGCATAGGGATGGTGCGCCACTGTCCTGCAAGGTTCCGGGCCGTGACCTCGACCAGGGCGTGCACCGGCTGGCCGGGACTGCCGAGGACCTTTTTCAGCACAGTGATATTGAGCATGCCGCGTGTCCGGCTGCGGGTGATGTGATATTCGCGCGCCGTCTGCGGTGTCAGCATGTCGGTGGCCAGGGCATTGAAGTGGACGACATAGTCACCGAAGTCCTTCATGTTTTCGGCCGCCGCGACCAGCGGCAGCAGCAGCGCAAAACCGGCCAGCCATGATGTCAGGATGCATGTTCGACTCATTCGTTTCTCCTTCGGGCGCTCTTTGTCCTGTGACTGTAACTATAACCCATATCGGATATTCAGCGGAGGTGTTCGCCCTCGTACGGGCGATTTGCCCGGGCGTGATTGGCGGCAGGCGCGGGCCGTGGCGGTATGTGGGGGTTGTCCTGTTGCTCGGCAGATCAGGGCTCCTGCCCGGGGATGATATCCGGCAACGCCCGCGGTCGCCGGATGCGGATGCGTTTCCGGCGACCGGATGCGCCTGCTGTCAGGGTCACCTGCCGGCGCGGGACGGCGAACACACCGGCCAGATAACGCAGCAGGTGTGTGTTGGCCCTGCCGTCCACGGGCGGTGCAGTGATGCGGATTTTCAGGCGTTCGCCATGGATGCCGTCCAGCATGTCGCGTGATGCACCCGGCTGGACATGGATGTCCAGAAAGAGATCTCCGTCCTTCCAGCTGTACCAGCTGTACGTCACCCCAGCAGCGGCATGATCAGCATGCGCACGACCTGCAGGCCGATAATGGCGAACAGCGGTGAAAGATCGATGCCGGAGACAGGCGGAATGACGCGCTGGATAGGGCGCAGTATCGGGTTGGTCAGGCTGTAGAGCAGGGCATTCACGGGATTGTATCCGCCCGGGTTGACCCAGCTCAGGATCACCTGAATGATAATGGCAAAGAAGTAGACATTGATCAGCAGCAGGACGAGCTCGCCAAGGGCAGCCAGCAACAGGGCGATGACCGGCACGCCTGCGCCGCGCAGCAGCACGACTATGACCAGCGCAAGCAGCTGCAACAGAAACATCAACAGCAGGGCCGACGTGTCGTACTTGCCCATGCTGGGAATGACCTTGCGCATGGGCACCAGCAGCGGATTGGTGATACGCACCAGGAACTGACTGACGGGATTGTAGAAGTCGGCGCGCGCAACACCCAGCAGGAAACGCAGCATGACCGCGAGTATGTACAGGCTGAACAGGGTGGTTATCAGGAACTCAAGCGGGTTCGTGAAGTAGTTGCCATGCATCAGGAGGCACCCAGCTGGTCGCCCAGTTCACGGGAACGGTCCGCGGCCGCCTCCAGTGCGGCAAGCACAAGGGCCTCGAAACCCCCGTTCTGGAATACCTCGATGGCACGTTCGGTGGTGCCGCCGGGCGAGGTGACGCGTTTGCGCAGGGTGGCGGCATCCTCATTGCTTTCCAGCGCCATCCGGGCGGCGCCAAAGGCCGTTTGCAGCGCCAGCAGGCGCGCGATGTCATCCGGCAGACCCAGTTCGCGGCCGGCCTTCCGGAGCGATTCGATGAGCAGGAAAAAATAGGCGGGCCCGCTGCCGGACAGGGCGGTGACGGCATCCATCATGGCTTCATCATCCACCCAGACGGTCAATCCGACGGCGCGCAGAATGGATTCAGCGATGCTGCGCTGGTCTTCACTGACGAAGGCGTTTGCGTACAGCGCGGTCGCCCCGCTTTGTACCAGTGCCGGAGTGTTCGGCATGGTACGTACAATGGCGGTCTGCTCACCCAGCCAGCTATGCAGGTCGGGTTCACGGATACCGGCCGCGATGGAGATCACCAGGGATTGCTGCCGTGCGATCACTTCGGCAAGTTCCAGGGCGACCGTTTTCATGAGCTGCGGCTTGACGGCAAGTACCACGACATCTGCCGTCGCCACGGCCTCGCTGTTGTCGGTGGTCGTGAATATCGGGTGGCGCTGCTGCAGACGCTCGAGTTGCTGCGCATCCGGGTCGGACGCCCGGATGCGGGCGGGATCCCAGCCGTCGGCAATCAGCCCGCCGACCAGGCTGCCGGTCATGTTACCGCTGCCGATAAAGGAAAGGGTTGTGTCAGTCATGGCGTTGACAATACAGGATGCATGCGGCGTCCGACAAGCCGGTAGCTGTTCCCGGTGGCAGGCATTATATGACTGATTTCCGACGGTAAATTAAAGCGCCGGGTCTTGCTATATCGGTGCATTCCGGCATACTCCAGCGGTCGGGCTGCGCCCTTGAACGTACCGGATGCAGGCCGTGCGGAGTCGGATTCCAGTCGTTTCAATACCACTTGCGATCAGGGCAAGTTACCGTTTAAATAGCGGTTTTTCAAGAATCCGGGGGTCTGGCCGATAAGCGGTGACCGGGATTAATTCGCAAGGGAACATCCATGGATATAGCTGAGTTACTGACTTTCAGTGTCAAAAACGGCGCCTCCGACCTGCATCTGTCTGCGGGCATGCCACCGATGATTCGGGTTGACGGTGATATGCGCAAGATCAATGTCCCCGAGCTTGACCACAAGACGGTGCACGGCCTCGTCTATGACATCATGAACGACAAGCAGCGCAAGGACTATGAAGAGTTCTTCGAAACCGACTTTTCATTCGAGATACCGGAGCTGGCCCGTTTTCGTGTCAATGCCTTCAATCACAATCGCGGTGCCGGCGCGGTATTCCGGACCATTCCCTCGGATATCCTTACCCTGGAGGATCTCGGTACGCCGGGGACCTTCAAGGATATCGCCGATAACCCGCGTGGACTGATACTGGTCACCGGCCCCACCGGTTCCGGCAAGTCCACCACGCTGGCGGCGATGATTGATTACGTCAATAACAAGAACTATGCGCACATACTGACCATCGAGGATCCGATCGAGTTTGTGCACCAAAGCAAGAAGTGCCTGGTCAACCAGCGCGAGGTGCATCGCGACACGCACGGCTTCAATGAAGCGCTGCGCTCGGCCCTGCGCGAGGACCCCGACATTATCCTGGTCGGCGAAATGCGCGATCTGGAAACCATCCGCCTGGCGCTGACGGCGGCCGAGACCGGACACCTGGTCTTCGGTACACTGCATACGACCTCGGCCGCCAAGACCATCGACCGTGTCATTGACGTGTTCCCGGCGGCGGAAAAGATGATGGTCCGCTCCATGCTGTCGGAGTCGCTGCGCGCCGTGATTTCGCAAACGCTGCTCAAGAAAATCGGCGGCGGCCGTATTGCCGCCTGGGAAATCATGATCGGCACGCCGGCGATACGCAACCTGATCCGCGAAGACAAGGTGGCGCAGATGTACTCGGCAATCCAGACCGGGCAGGCCGTGGGCATGACGACCCTGGACCAGTATCTGCAGGATATGGTCAAGAAGGGCCTGATAGGCAAGCTGGATGCACGCGCCAAGGCGGTCAACAAGGAGACATTCAGGTAAGTACTGAACTCGGAGAACGGCTATGGAACTGAATTCACTGCTGGAATTGATGAAACAGAAAAAGGCATCCGACCTGTTTCTGACCATAGGGCTTCCGCCCATGCTGAAGGTCGGTGGCAAGACCGGACCGGTATCCCAGGAGAAACTGTCGCCGGCGACGGCTACCGAACTGATCACCGGTATGATGACGCCCACGCAGCGCGATGCCTTCGAGGCGACCAATGAATGCAATTTTGCCATCAGCGAGGAAGGGATCGGCCGGTTTCGCGTCAGTGCCTTTATCCAGCGCGGCCAGCCGGGCGCCGTGTTGCGGCGTATCGAGACCTATATTCCGACGATCGAGGAGCTGAACCTGCCGCCGCTGCTGAAGAACCTCGCGATGACCAAGCGCGGACTGATCATTTTCATCGGCGCAACCGGCACCGGCAAATCCACCTCGCTGGCCGCCATGATCGGCTATCGCAACAAGCACGGCGATGGTCACATCATTACCGTCGAGGACCCGATTGAATTCGTGCACCAGCACGACGGCTGTATCGTTACCCAGCGTGAAGTGGGTATCGATACCGAGTCCTATGAAACGGCACTGAAGAATACCCTGCGCCAGGCGCCGGACGTCATTCTGATCGGCGAGATCCGTGATCGCGAGACCATGAACCATGCCATCGCATTCGCCGAAACCGGCCACCTGTGCCTGGCCACACTGCACGCCAACAACGCCAACCAGGCCATGGACCGCATTATCAACTTCTTCCCGGAGGATCGTCGCCCGCAATTGTTCATGGACCTGTCAATGAACATGAAGGCCTTTCTGGCGCAGCAGTTGATTCCGCGCAAGGACGGCAATGGCCGCCGTGTCTGTGTCGAAATCCTGCTGGGTACGCCGCTGGCGCATGACCTGATCCGCAAGGGCGAAATTCACAAGCTGAAGGAACTGATGAAGCAGTCCACCGAACAGGGCATGACGACATTCGACCAGGCATTGTTCAAGCTCTACAAGGACGGCGAGATCAGCTATGATGATGCGATTCACTATGCCGACTCCGCCAACGAGGTCCGGCTGATGGTGAAGCTGGACGAGGCCGACGTCGACAAGATGGCGACCGCCATGGACGACGTGTTCCTGCAGGAGCAGGACTGACCGCCATTGCCACCGGCCCGGAGGCCGGGTGTTGCAATCGGGCCGTTGCGGGAAACGGGAGCCTAAAACAGCCCTATAATAATTTATAAACAGGATAACCGGTCACGGCAGATTGATCGGTTCAGTTACGCGGGGGAGATCATGGCTGACGAATCCGATGATATTGGCATCATACAGGCGCTGATAGAGCGCTTCGAAAAGCAGCGCCTGCCCCGCCTGCTGGAACTCAAGGAAAAGGTGGACCGGGGTGAATTGCTGAGCGAGATGGACCTTGAATTCATAGACCGGGTTACCCACGACGCCCAGCAGAGTAAACACCTGATCGACCGGCATCCGGAATGGCACAGGTTCTGCGCCTACGTGGTCCATCTCTATGAAGAGATTACGGAAAAGGCGCTGGAAAACGAAAAGCGGTCGTAACCGGATTTCCGCCACCGCCCTGCCTGCGGCTCCGTGGGGTGCCGCGCTCAGGTCCAGTCCACGCTGTGTGCATCGAATACCGGACCATCCACACAAACGCGCTTCATGGCCGCTCCGTCCGGCAGGGTGACGGCCACGGCACAGCCCGCGCAGCCGCCGACACCGCAGGCCATGTATTCCTCCAGCGAGACCTGGCAGGGCAGGTCGTAGTCCCGCGCCAGTGCGGCCGTCGCCGCCAGCATGGGCTGCGGTCCGCAGGCATACAGGCTCACCCGGGAACGTTCCTCCGGGGGCAGTGCTTCCAGCCAGTGGCGGGCGAGTTCGGTGATATAGCCGTTGAAACAGCCCGGATAGTCCTGCAGGCTGGCCAGCCGTGAAGCCACGCCCCAGTCCTCCAGCAGTGGCATGGCGGCGATGACTTGCGCGGGAACCCCCGGAACCATGATGGCCGAGGGCCGGGCAGTAAACGGAAAGGGGACTTCCGATCCCATCAATACCAGCGGCTGCCAGTGCGCCTCCCGGCGCAGGCGGTCGGCCAGAAACACCATGGGCGGGATGCCGACACCGCCGCCCAGCAGCAGGGTACGCGGCCGCATCCGGTCCGGCACAAACGGCATGCCGATGGGGCCGATCATGTTGATGATCTCGCCGCTCCCGCGCCCGGCCAGGGCACGGGTGCCGGTGCCGACATCCTTGTAGAGGAATTCAACCCAGCCGGCCTTGCCGTCGGCTCGCATTATGGACAGCGGCCGGCGCATGGGCAGTGATTCGCTGCATTGCAGATGGGCAAAGCTGCCGGGCTGTGCCCGACGGGCGCACTCCGGCGCCCGGACGCGCAGCAGGTACTGATCACCGGGGTAGCTGTCATGCCGGAGGATTTCCGCGTCCTCGACGAACAGCGTGTTACGGTGCGGTTTGTCATGAACGGTATTCACTTCAGCGTATAGACCGGATTGCCGCCCAGCAGGGTGTGTTTTACCCGGCCTTTCAGTTCGCGGCCCAGAAACGGCGTATTGTGGCCGTTGCTGTGCATGGTCTTCGTATCGAGCAGCCAGGTGGTAACCGGGTTGAAGATGCAGATATCCGCCACCGCGTCGACGGCAAGGGTGCCGTACGGCAGCCCCAGGATGGCTGCCGGCCCCGCCGTCAGGCGGTGAATCAGGTCGCTCAGTTCCAGTACCTTTTCCTCGACCAGTTGCAGGCCCAGGGACAGCAGCGTGTCCAGGCCAGAGATGCCGGGTTCGGTGGCCGCAAACGGCCCGAGCTTGGCATCCGGTTCATGCGGCTGGTGGTCGGAACACAGGGCGGAGAGGGTGCCGCGCTGCAGCGCATCCCGCAGTCGCTGGCGGTCTTCCGTTGTGCGCAGTGGTGGTATGAGGTGGCAGTTGCTGTCGAAATCGCTGATGTCCACTTCGGAAAGAAACAGGTAGGGGATGGCGACATCCGCCGTGACCGGCAGGCCGTCGAACTGGGCCCGCGCGACCATCTGTACGGCGCGTCCGGACGTCAGGTGGAAGAAGTGTGCCCGTGCGCCGGTTTGTTCAATCAGCGCCAGATCGCGTGCCACGGCGGCGGTTTCCGCGGCCGCGGGAATACCCGGCAGGCCCAGTCGCGTGGACACCCTGCCTTCATGCGCACAGCCGTTGTCGGAGAGCCAGCGGTCGCTGGCCGAGAGGAAAACCGTCAGGTCATAGGTGGCCGCATATTCAAGCGCGCGGCGCTGGACCAGGGAATTGGCCAGTGGCCGCAGGCCGTTGCCGACACCGACGCACCCGGCCTTCCTGAGGGCGGCCATCTCGCTCAGATGTTCGCCGTCGAGTTCCCGGGTCAGGGCGCCCAGCGTGACGATACGGGTCTTGCCTGCCGCCACGGCGCGCGTGCGGATGAGTTCGGCAACGGCGGGCGTGTCGATGATCGGGTCGGTATCCGGCGGGCAGCACAGGGTGGTGATGCCGCCACTGGCCGCGGCCCGGGACTCGGAGGCGATCGTGGCCTTGTGCTCCTGCCCCGGTTCCCGGGTTCGGGCGCAGATGTCGATCAGGCCCGGGCAGACGATGCAGTCGCGCGCATCGATATCCAGCGTGCCCTCGAAGCCTTCCGGCGCCGCGCCGATGGCGGCGATCCTGCCTTTGACGATATACACATCCCGGTGCGCATCCAGCCGGCTGGCGGGGTCGATGACGCGGCCGCCCGTGATCCTGATGTACCGGTGCCTGCGCGCCGTGGCCATGGTGTTACTCCGGCGCTCCCTGTTTGCGACGCATGGCCATCGACATCACGGCCATGCGTACCGCGATGCCATGGGTAACCTGCTCCAGAATGACCGAACGCGCTCCATCGGCCACCTCGGAATCCATTTCGACACCACGATTGATCGGTCCGGGATGCATGACGGTAACATCCGGCCGGGCCCCGGCAAGCTTCTTCTCGGTCAGTCCGAACAGCTCGAAGTATTCATGCTCGCTGGGAATGAAGGCGCCCTGCATGCGTTCACGCTGCAGACGCAGCATCATGATCACGTCCACGTCCCGGATGCCTGCGCGCAGGTCATGATAGACATGCACCCCCAGTGTCTCGGCATGTGTCGGGATCAGTGTTTTCGGTGCCACGATGCGGACCTCGCCGGTGTTGAGCAGGTTCAGGGCATGGATCTGCGAGCGGGCGACCCGTGAATGCAGGATATCCCCGACAATGGCCACGCGCAGCCGTCCGAAATCGGGACCCTTGACCCGGCGGATGGTAAACACGTCCAGCAGTGCCTGGGTCGGATGGGAATGCCAGCCGTCACCGGCATTGATAATGCTGATATGCGGGGAAACCTTGCTGGCAATAAAATGAGCAGCCCCGCTGTCGGCATGACGGACGACGAACATGTCGACATGCATGGCTTCCAGGTTGCGCAGGGTATCCAGCAGGGTTTCCCCCTTGATGGCGCTCGACTGGGTGATGTTGATATTCAGGACATCGGCGGACAGCCGTTTGGCAGCCAGTTCGAAGGTGGTGCGGGTACGTGTGCTGGCCTCGAAAAACAGGTTGACGATGGTCTTGCCGCGCAACAGGGGCACCTTCTTTACCGTCTGATCGGTGACACCGGAAAAGGATTCGGCCGTGTCGAGGATATCCGTGAGCAGTTGGCGATTGAGTCCGCTGATGGAGAGAAAATGGCGCAGCCGCCCGCTTTCGTCTACTTGCAGGTTGCCGGCGCTCATGCGGTGTTGAGTATTTTCAATGCCAGGGGTTCCGGGCCTGTCAGTTTGATGTGTTCATCATCCCGAAGTTCGATGTGCCGGCCCACGACATTGGCCTCGATTGGCAACTCGCGGCCGTCGCGCTCGATCAGGGCGGCCAGCATAATGGAGGCTGGCCGGCCGTAGTCGAACAGCTCGTTCAGTGCGGCACGAATGGTCCGTCCGGTATGCAGGACATCATCCACCAGAATGATGTGCCGGTCGTCGATGCCGAAGGGCAGCTGCGAGGGCTTGACCACGGGATTCATGCCAATCCGGGTGAAATCGTCCCGGTAGAAAGAGATATCCAGGCTGCCCAGCGGTTCACTGATGCCAAGCCGCGCGTGCAGCAGGCCGGCAATCCAGACACCGCCGGTGTGGATGCCGACCATGGCAGGATCCTTGCGCCCGGTACCCTCCAGCAAAGTGGCGAGCTGTCCGGCCATGGCGTCGATGATCGTTGCTATGTCATTGATAGTGTTCAACGTTTATCCGACTCCAGCCAGTTCTGCAGGATGATGCTGGCGGCAAGGGCATCGATGCCGGTCCGACCCTGCGCGTTGTCCTGGCGCTGCATTTCGGCGGCGGCATGCGAACTGAGCCGTTCATCCATGGTGTGGACCGGCAGACGGTATCGTTCTTCCAGCTGGTGCGCAAATTTCCGGGCGGCGGTGGACATATCCGATTCGCTGCCGTCGGCGTGCATCGGCAGACCGACGACGAGGGCATCCGGGCGCCACACGCCGATTAATCCGGAAATCGTATCCCAGTCAGGCTTGTCATCACAGGATGTGACTGTGCACAGGGCGCTGGCCGTGCCGGTGACCCGCTGTCCAACGGCAATTCCGATGCGTTTCAGTCCGAAGTCGAATCCCAGCAGTGTTTGCAACAGTCTAACCGGCAGGTCCCGCGCGATGATTCCGCAGTGTACCCCTCATCAGCCATGTCCCGCCTCACCGGACAACAGGTTCAGGTCCACGCCCATGAGTGCCGCCGCCTCCAGCCAGCGCCGGTGGTATGGCGTCTCGAAGACAATCCGGGTGCTTGCCGGGCCGCTGAGCCAGGCATTGGCGGCCAGTTCCTGCTCGAGCTGACCCGCGCCCCATCCGGCATAGCCCAGCGTGATGATCGCATTGTCCGGGCGTTCACCGGCGGCCATGGCCTCGAGAATATCGCGCGAGGAGGTGATCCCGATGGTCTCCGTCACCTTGAGGGTCGCATCCCAGTTGCCCAGGGGTTCATGCAGCACGAAGCCGCGGTCGCTCTGAACCGGACCGCCCATATAGACGAGTTCCGACGCGATGTCGTCGTGTTCCGTCTTGATGTCCATGTGCCGGAAGATTTCCCCGAGCTGCATCTCCAGCGGCCGGTTAATGACGAGGCCGAGGGCGCCGTCTTCGTTGTGCTCGCAGATGTACGTCGTCGTATGATGGAAATTCGGGTCTTCCAGACCCGGCATGGCAATCAGGAAGTGATTGACTAGGGATTCTGTTACAGGCATGACCATAGTATCAGGCACACGTGCCGCTTCCTCAAGCCCTCCGCGGGTAAATATGTTCACCGGCTCTTGTCAGTCATTGCTTACGGGAATACACCGGCCTGAAAATACAACGCTAATCAGTAGAACCTGTCTCATAATCCCGCGCGGCGGCGACTGCGCTTGCCGGGCGCATCACCGACCTGCCGGTGCCGGGAACGCCGGTTCCGACGGCAGGCGCAGAGGGTGTGTCCGGGTAATGCGGGTTAATGGCTGGTCAGGCGATTGGTCGTGGAAAATTCCCAGGTGCGGGTAATGTGCAGGATATCGGCTTCCTTGAGTATCTCGGGCGGGAAGGGGGCAAACGGGGCCGCCAGGTTGACGATCCGCACAGCCGCCTCGTCGATCACCTGATTGCCCGAAGGCCGCATGATGCTGATGTTGCGCACCGAGCCGTCGGCGTTCAGGATCACATCCATCAGCAGCTTGCCCGACAGACCGGCACGGCGTGCCTCGTCGGGATAGTTCAGGTTGCCGACACGTTCCACCTTTCTGACCCATTCGGTCATGTAGTTGGCGTATTTGAATTCCTGGGTGCGCGCCGAGACGAACACCTGGCGCGGTTTTTGCGCATAGGCCTGCATGGCCTCGCTGAGTTGTTCGCTGAGGTTCACCATTTCCATGCTGCGTTCGATGAGTCTGGTGGCGGTGATTTCCGGCGTTTCCGGTTCCGGGCTCTCCAGGGTTTTCTGCTGCAGCTGGATATCCGCCTTGCTGGTGGTAATGACCTGAGTGGGCGAGCGTTTCGGCTGCGAGGGCTTGACCGACGGGGCCTGTTCCGGGAGTGTCTGGGTAGGTCTGACCTTTTCGCTGACATTGCCGCCACCGTCCTGGCTGGTTTGCGCCAGGTAGTCGGCCTCATCCGGCGGCGGGGTCTTGCGGTTTGCGACCGTGAGTTCCAGCGTCGGCAGGACGTTTTCCGGCGGGTTGTTGTCATGGAAACCGAAGGTAATGCCCAGGATCACCATGGCGTGGAACGCCACCGCGAAGAACAGGGCCAGCGACAGCCTGTCGGCCGGTTTTACCGGGGAAGGTTCCAGTATCGAGGTATCGTTCACGGGCGGCAGACTGCTTCGTCGGTGCACATTGCACGGGCAATTATACCGCTGAGGATGCCGAACAGCAGTGCCGCCGTCAGCAGCACCGGATACAGCCGCCACAAGGCCGGGTGGGGGATGAACAGCAGCCAGGCCAGCGTGAACTGTCCGCTCATATGCGCCAGGGCACCCAGCAGGCTGAAGCCGATCGCACCGAATCCCTCGCCGGGCAGACGGGCGGCGAACCAGAGTACCAGCAGGCTGCAGCTCGCACCGGCGAGACTGAGGAGGAACGTCGGTGTCAGGAAGGTGCCCAGCAGCAGGCCGCCGCATACCACCCGCAGCAGGCTGACCCAGGCGGCCGTGCGCCAGCCGAACTGGATCAGGACGGCGATGGTGATGACATTTGCCAGCCCCGGCTTGATTCCGGGCAGGGGCGCGGGAATGGCGCTTTCCATGATATGAATGGTGATGGCCAGCGCCGTCAGCCAGGCGATCCGGTGGTCATCCGCTGTTGTCTGGATCCGCATGAAAAAATATTACCAGCAGTGCTTGCGTAAAAATAAGGCATACGGCCCGATGTCTTCATCCTTGCGGGCATTCCTGAACTTCTCCCGGACATCTTCGCAGGCCTTGCGGGTTTTTGCCACCTGCCGGTCGCTGCGCCGGCGCGCCTCAAGGACGGCCTTGCGTTCGGCGCGCGCCCGTATTGCCGCCTTTTCCAGGAGTTCCAGCTCCGCAGGGCGCAGGCCGCGGTCGCCGGAGGGAGACGCTTTTCGCGTGGCGATTTGCCGGGTCTGCACCGGGGCATGCCGGGGTGCAATGTCGCTGAAATTGACCTGACCGGAGGCATCCGTCCACTGGTAGATGTTCCCCGCACCGGCCGGCGGACCGCCGGCGCCGAGCAGCAGGATGCCGGCCAGCCGGCTGAAGGTCCCCGTTGTGCACTTCATGGGCGGTCCTCCCGGATTGATCATCCCTGTTGCAGGATAAATCTAGACCGGGAGCGATGTGTCCGGTAGCGACCGGTTCAGTGCCCGTCTGTAGGAAGCGCCGCATTGCCGTGTCAGCCTGTACAGGTCAGTGCACCCCGAACACCCCCGTGAATCCCGGTCAGCGGCGTTTGGCGTGCAGCCGGTCCGCTGCCCGGTTGCCTGCTTTCCCGGCGGATCAGGCTGCCGGACGGATTATCAGGAGGAGGTCACCGGAATCGGTTGGCTGGGATGCAGGACAACGGACCGGCGTTCAGCCTCAGGGATCGCCGATCGGGGCCGCGAGCGCATCGGCAACGATTGTTCCGGTATTGTCACCGGTCAGCGAGGCGAGGAAGGCAACCAGGTCATCGATTTCAGCCGGGGTGAGGTCGAGCGGCCTGATCAGGGGGTCGAGGTTTTCGTTCGCTACCCCGCCTTTGTTGTAGAACTCCACCACCGCGCGCAGACTGCCGATCGAACCGTTGTGCATGTAGGGTGCCGTGAGGGCTATGTTGCGCAATGAGGGGGTCTTGTATTTCCAGCGGTCTGCCGGGTCGCCGCTGACCTCGTAGCGGCCAAGGTCGTTCCTGCCGTCCGGCAGGGTGAAGGCAACCGTGAGGGCTTCGCCGGGCGCGACCGGTACGGTCTTGAGACCGGGCCTGGCAAAGGCCGCCCGGTAACCGATGCCGGTGTTGTGCAGACCGTTGTCGGTGAACAGGGCGTGCTGTTCCTCGATGGTATGACAGCGGCTGCAGCCCGCCTTGCCGCTGAACAGCCCGAAGCCCCGCTTGACGGCGGGGGGCACGACGTCCGGGTTTGCTCCGAAATACCAGCGGTCGAAGGGGCTGTTGGCGGATACGAGCGTGCGTTCGTAGGCGGCGAGCGCCATGCCGATGGTTTCCATGCCGGGACCACGACCATTGAATGCGCGCTCGAACAATCCGGTGTAATCGGGAAGTCCGCCGAGGCGCTCGATCACGTAGCCGACAGAGGGGTTGCCCATTTCGTTGGCGGCCAGCAGCGGTCCCCAGACCTGCTGTTCCAGCCGCGTTTCACGGCCGTCATGGAAGAGGCGTGTCGCGTAGGCCGTATTGTAGAGGGTGGGTGCATTGCGCCGCACGCTGCGGCCCTCGATGCCGACGGCCGTGGCCATTTCATTGACCGTGAATCCCTGTTCGGGTACGTGGCACATGGCGCAGGAAATGGTGTTGTTGTGTGACAGGCGGCGGTCGTAGAAGAGTTGGCGCCCCAGTTCCACCGCCGCGGGCGTCAGCGGGTTGTCGGATGGTTGCGGCACGGGCGGCAGTCCGAGGGGCGGCTGGCGGACGAACTGCAGCAGGTCCGCGGCCCTGCCCGGGCGATTCTGCAGGCTTTTCGAGTCCGTCGTGTAGGCGCTGCCTGCGTAACCCGGCCCGGCGTCGCCGGGACCCTGCAGGCCGTTATGGACATGGCCGGCGGCTCCCGCGGCCGGGGTGGTGGCCCGGAGGACGGTTTCGATGTCGTTCAGCAGGGTCTGCGCGTGCAGAAAGGAGACGCTGTATATGTTTCTGATGTGTGCGCTGGTGTCGATCAGGAACACCCGCAGGATATGCGAGAAGGTCCCGAGAAAATTCCCCGCCTCATCGTAGTCCTTGCGCAGACTCTGCCCGAAGCTCTGCAGCAGCGGCTCGAGTTCGGCTTCCGACCCGGTGGTGAGGAAATACCAGTCGGCGCCGGCGGCGGCAAGGGTATCGCGATACTTCCGCATCACCGGCGGGGTGTCGTGGACCGGGTCAAAACTGATGCTGATGAAGCGGACCCGGTTGTCGAGCCCGGGCTCCCGATCGATGCGCTGGCGCACCTGGTTGAGCACATGCGTTGCCAGCGGGCAGCCGTTGACATCACTGCAGGAGGTATAGATGAAACTGAGTACGACGACCTTGTCGCCATACAGATCCTGCAGATGCAGGCGCTGCCCCTGGCTGTCCAGCACTATCCCGTCAGCGGCCGCGCCCAGCGGCGGCAGGTCATAGCTGCCGGGTTCCGGCGCCTCGTAGGGCAGGGCCTGGTAACCAGGCGCCAGCAGCTGGATGGAATCCCGGGGGTGTTGTTCGTGCCCCCCGGACTGCAGTGGCGCCGCCGCCAGCAGCGCGAGCAGTATCCGCCATAACCCCGGGCGGCGTTTCAGGAGCGACCCGGCCGCCATCATCCCCGTAAAGCACGCCGCGCGCGCGTCAATACAGCGAATAGGCGCCGAAGCGCATCTGGTGGGGGCTGCCGAGTTGTTCTGCGAGAAAGTCAATGGTGAACTCGTGCTTCAGTTTGTCGCCATCCCAGCTGTAGGCCTTGAAAAACTGGAGGTCACCGCCCGCGGCAGCCTGTTTCTTGTCCCAGTTGGCAAGCAGGGAGGAGGTGAAATAGATGCGCTTGCCGTCCCAGCTCTGCGAAGCCATGTTGAGCTGTTCGCCGATCTTTTCCGAGAAGACCTCCTTGGGATGGAACGGGTCGGATATGTCATACAGGCGTGTCATACCATCGTTCCAGGTATCTACCCAGAGCAGGGAGTCGTCCGCCGTGATCGAAATATCCACCGGCAGCGGGATCTTGGCGGGATCGCCGATATCGGCCACGTCTTTTGCCTGCCATTCGCCGTTGTCATCTGCGTAAATCAGCCAGATTTTCGATGTCAGGGCGGCGATGGTGAAACAGTAGTCATGCTGCGGGCCCCAGGCGCAGCGGATTTCCAGCGGCGACCCTGGAACATCCAGGATCTTTTCCGGTTTGCGCGCATGCAGGTTCCAGACGACGACCGTATTGCCGAAACGCTTCATGGCCTCGGCATCCGCCATCAGCTTGCCGAGGTCCATCATGTAATTGTTCCAGCCGGTGAACGACGAGGTGAGCAGTACGTTGCGGCGTGGCAGGGCCCGGACATCGTAGCCGTAGCCGTCTGCGTAGTTGCCGCCCTTTAGTGCACCCTGGAGATTGTCGTCGGTCGGCATCCAGTGGGTGGTGATGTAGTCCCCGGCATTGGTGTATTCCACCATCGCAGTGCGACCGCCGTGATCCCGGTTGTTCGAGAGCCCGGTTACCAGCATGCGTCCCGGCAGGGCATAGTCCGTGTGGGGACCGACCACGCCGCCGCTTGTCCTGACGAAGTCGGTGATGGTCTTCGCGAGCCGCGGTCTGGCGGGGTCCGTATGGATGTCGAAGATGAATATCCGGCTGGTGTCCAGTCCCCCCGCCCACAGGTAGCGGCGGTCGTCCGTGAGTCCGGAGTGGTGGGCCTCGTTGCGGCCGCCGACCGACAGTGTATGCACCACCTTTTTATAGTTCGGTGATTTCGGGTTGACGTCGATGGTGACCAGCTTGTCCTGCTCGTCGCCGACCCCCGGCGTGCCCAGGGTCCAGACGTAGACGAAGTCTTCCTGCCCGACGATTTTCGCCATGTAGGGCGACAGGCAGGTTTCATCGGCTCGCAGGACGGAAAGGGGAATCGACGGGACCGTCAGGATCAAGGCCGCCAGCCATGATATCTTTTTGATTTTCAAGGTGAATCCTCCGCAAAGTGTTCTTATGCCCGCCCGCTACCCTTGGGAAGCGGGTTACCGAAGGCCGACGGGAGCGGTAACTGACCGCGCAGCTAACATCCAGTTTAGCAGGCTGTCGGGAAATACTGTTTCCGCCGCCGTTCGCTCCCGTTCACGCCACCCTGTCAGAAATTGATCGCATCGAACCGGGGATACCGGCCCAGCAGCTGGATACTGACGTGATTCGGCAGGCAGGCGGCGACCGCGCCGGCCGTTTCCAGCCAGCCGGCATGCACACACACCTGCCCGCTGCAGGGGGAACTCAGGAAGCGGGCGCGCCCGTGGTTGATTTCGATCACGCTATCGCCCATCGGGCCATGCGCCGTGACGGTCCGGTCCGGCGTCAACGGTTCCATGACGGGCTCCCTGTCCCCGCTGGTTATGCGCAGGAACGTCGCCACGTCCCGGTTGGAGCACAGGTGCAGATACAGGAATGGCAGTGCGGCCAGCACGAGGAAGACGAGGATGCGGTCGGCACGGGTCATGACAGCGGTTCGCTCACCCTGATTTCGGTCTGCATGCCGGGCTCGAAGTGGATACGGGCCTGCATGGCCGGGTTCATGTGTATCACGCCGTCAGTATCGATCAGCATGACATAGCGAATGCCCATGCGGCGGGCGATAGCCACCCAGGCATCGGGTCCGGCCACGAACAGCGCCGTTGCGGCCGCGTCCGCCACGGCCGCGTCGGTGTGGATGACGGTGACCGAGGTGGCCGTGTCGGCCGGGTAGCCCGTGCGCGGATCGATAATGTGATGATAGCGCTTCCCGTCGACCTCGAAGTAACGCTCATAGTCACCGGAGGTAAATACGCTGTCATCACCATCGAGTTCGACGCTGGCCAGCACCCCCGGCTGGCGCGGGTGGCGGATGCCGATGCGCCAGGGGCGTTCGCCATGCCGGCCGATGCCGCGCAGGTCGCCGCCGGCGTTGACGATGGCGTTGTCGATACCAAGCTCGCGCAGCCTGTCGATGGCGCGATCGATGGCGTAGCCCTTGGCGAAGGCGCCGAGGTCGTAGGCCACGGCCGGGTTGCGATTGCTGACCCGGTCTCCCTCGATGGTGACGTCGGCGACGGAAGGCGCCTGTTCGACCAGCGATTTGATGGCCTGCGCATCGGGCAGTGTACCGACCGGCAGTTCATTGGCATGAAAACCCCACAGCGCAATCAGCTTGCCGATGGTCGGGTTGAACAATCCCTGCGCCAGTCGGGACAGGCGGTTGGCTTCAACGAGCAGCGGCAGGACGGCCGGATCGGCGCTGAACGGTTCCAGACGGGCAAGCTGCTCATTGGTGGTGCTCAGGGCGCCCGGCTCCCAGGCATGCCAGTCGGCGTGCCGCTTATGGAATTCCTGCTCGATGAGGTCGCTGGCCTGGATGGCGCGCTCCTGGTCAACGCCGTAGAGGGTGACCTCGATCAAGGTGCCGAAGGCAAAAAACCGGTCATGGAAGACCGCCTCCTCCCGGCTGCAGGCGGAATTGAGACATAGCAGTGACAGGATCGCGAGCAGACGCAGCGCTTTCATGGCGTCAAGGGAGCCGTGCCTCGATGGCATCCAGAACCCGGCCGGCGATATCCGTGCCATAGAGCCTGTCGAGTTCGCGAATGCAGGTCGGGCTGGTGACATTGATTTCCGTCAGGTAGTCGCCGATGACATCCAGGCCGACGAACAGCAGTCCCTGCTCGCGCAGGGCCGGCCCCACCTGGTCGCATATCCAGCGGTCCCGCTCACTCAGGTCAACCCCCTCGCCGCTGGCGCCGGCGGCGAGGTTGCCGCGGGCGTCATCCCCGGCGGGTATGCGCGCCAGGGCATGCGGGAAGGGCTCGCCGTCGATCATGAGAATGCGCTTGTCGCCCCGTGCGATCTCGGGAATGTAGCGCTGTGCCATGGCGGTTTGTGAGCCGTTAGCTGTGATGGTTTCCAGGATGACGTTCAGGTTCGGATCACCGCGCCGCACCCGGAATACCGAGGCGCCGCCCATGCCGTTCAGCGGCTTGACGACGATATCCCCGTGCGCCTGGAGAAATTCCTTCAGGCGCCGCATGTCACGGCTGGCCCGTGTCGGTACACAGCACTGCTGGAACCAGGCGGTATAGAGTTTTTCATTGGCATTGCGGATGGCGGCCGGCCGGTTGATCACCAGTACGCCGTCGGCCTCGGCCCGCTCCAGCAAAAAGGTGGTATACATGAATTCCATGTCCAGCGGCGGATCCTTGCGCATCAGCACCACGTCCAGCGTATTCAGCGCTACGGTGGCTGTTTCGGACAGGCTGAACCAGCCGGTTTCATCCTCCCGGACGTCCAGCCGCGCGCAGCTGGCGTAACAAACAGCGTTCTCCAGGAATAGGTCGGACTGCTCCATGTAGGACAGTTCCCAGCCGCGCTTCCGGGCCGCCAGCAACAGCGCCAGCGTGCTGTCCTTGTGGTAATGGATGGACCCGATCGGATCCATGACAACGCCTAGTTTGATAGCCATGTGATGCCTGTCCTGTTCCTTGCCCGGCTGAATCCGCAAGCCCCGCAGGTGCGTAAAGTTTGCCGCCCGTATGACGATAACCCGTTGTAGTTGAATGCCAATACTAAATTAATTCGTACCGGCGGGTAGCCGTTTCCTCGTCGCGCACCGGATTGACGCGACCGGTTTGCCGGCTGTATTGGAAAAAAACATGTTAATCAGATAGATAGGTGTCATGATGCGCGGGAGTAAACCAGCAGGCGAGTTCGAACCGGTCGATGACGGCGAGGCGTCCCCGGACAGCTGTAAGGCTGAAGGCAACGGTATCCGGGTCATGGTGATAGATGACAGCCGGACCATTCGCCGTACCGCCGAGTCCCTTCTGAAAAAAGAGGGCTTTGAGGTCATCACGGCAACGGACGGTTTCGAGGCCCTCAGCCTGATTGCCGACCAGCGGCCCGACCTGATCTTTCTGGACATCATGATGCCGCGCCTGGATGGCTACCAGACCTGTGCGCTGATCAAGCATCACCGCGAATTCGGACAGACCCCCGTGATCATGCTTTCCAGCAAGGACGGTCTGTTTGACCGTGCGCGGGGCCGCGTGGTCGGTGCCGATGCATACATAACCAAGCCGTTCACGCGGGACGATCTGCTGACCACGATCGGGCGCTACGGTAACGACGCCGGGGAACAGCCGGAATAACGGCTGTTGATGAAACGAGGCAATCAAGATGGCACGCATAATGATTATCGACGATTCACCCACGGATACCCATTTGCTGGAACAGATGCTGAACAGGCACGGTTATGCGACCGTGACCGCGCCGAATGCTGATGAGGGTATCGAGATCGCGAGAACCATGCATCCGGACGTGATACTCATGGACGTGGTTATGCCGGGACTGAACGGCTTCCAGGCAACCCGGGAGCTCGTCTCGGACCCGGTGACTGCGGAGATTCCGGTGATAATCGTCACCCGCAAGGATCAGGAGGCGGACCGGCAGTGGGGTATTCGCCAGGGAGCGCGGCACTATCTGACGAAGCCGATCAGTGAAGACCGCTTGATGATGCTCATCGATGATGCGATTGCCGTCTAGCTGCACATGAGTCGCCGCGGTATCACAAAACCGGACCCGGTAGCCATTCTGAAGGGCATGGAGGAGGCCTGCCGTAGCTGTTCGGCAGGTTTGTCCAACAGGCTGGAGATTGCGGGCGAATGGGCCGGGATCGCCTTCAGGATCGGCGCCAGCAGCCTGGTCACGCCTCTGGAAGAGGTGGCGGAAATTCTTGAATACCCGGAACTGTCCGTCGTACCCGGCACGCGTATGTGGGTGCGCGGCATCGCCAATGTTCGCGGCAGTCTGCTGACGGTGATCGATCTCGGTGCTTACCTCGGTGGCCGGATGACACCGGTGACGACCCGCACCCGTCTGCTCGTTGTCGACCACAACGGGGTTTGTTCGGGCCTGGCGGTGGACGAGGTGTCCGGATTGAAGCATTTCATGCATGCGGAGTTTTGTGAAGACGATATCTGCACGGATGATGGCCTGCAGCCATATGCCCGTCACGGATTCCGCCGGGGTGAAAGCTGCTGGGGACTGATCAGTCTGTATGCGCTTGCCGATGCGCCGCAGTTCCTGCGGGTGGCCGTCTGAGTTGGTGCGTTTGGTATCAGCGTGGAAAGTTCTTTGTTATCCGGTTAATGGGTCGGGAGAAAGACCATGAAAGCGATGTTCGATGTTGAGCGGGTTGGTGCGACAGGCAGGATGAAGTTCCTGACCTTCATGATGTTGTGCACCGTCTGGGCCATGGTCTGGGTATTCGTCCAGGTCGAGCGGCAGGCCGGGCTGGACCGCTTGCGCCTGGCCGATGTCAACGAGCAACTGGTGTTGTCGCAGCGCCTGGCAAGGTACGCAATGGAAGCAAGCACCGGCGGGGCGGGCGCATTCAGCAGGATGGGCGCATCAAGGGATCGCTTCTCGGCGATCCTCGAATCCCAGCTCGCGGACTTTGGTGCGGAACCCGGAATGCCCCCCGGCGTGGCCGATACCACCGAATACCAGGCCCTGGCCGGCCTGGAGCGCCGCTGGCGGGAATTCAGCGCCGCCATCGGGGATGCGCTTGAAGAGCAGTTCCTGATTCCGGCTACCGCCAGGAATATAACCGATCAAAGCGAGCAGCTGTTCGCGGCAGCGGACCGCCTGAAGCAGGTGCTCGAGTCGGCGTCCGGCAATCGTGCCGTCAGCATTAAACAGGCCTACCTTCTGGGTTCCGTGGCACTGCTTATTCTCTTCTGGATGGTATTCGAAGCGGTTCGCAGCCAGCGTCAGCGCAGTCGCCTTATCGAGGACGAAAACAGGCGCAACCAGGAAGCCATTATGCGGCTGCTGGATGAAATGGGCGGGCTGGCGGCAGGTGACCTGACTGTCAGCACCACGGTGTCCGAGGATTTCACCGGCGCCATCGCCGACTCGGTCAATGTCACGGTCGGTTCCCTGCGCGGCCTGGTGAAGACCATCAATGATACATCGAGGCAACTTTCGACCTCGGTACAGGAAACCGAGGCGGTCGCCAGCCAGCTGTCCGAGGCCAGCAAGCAGCAGTCCCGGGATATCACCATTGCCGGCATGGCAATCAACGAAATGGCGGGGTCGATGGATGAAGTTTCCAGGGAAGCGAATGAATCATCCAAGGTGGCGATGCGTTCGGTGGAGATAGCCCGCAAGGGCGGCGAGATCGTGCAGCGCAACATGGACGGTATGGACACCATTCGTGAACATATCCAGGAAACCTCAAAGCGTATCAAGCGCCTCGGCGAAAGTTCCCAGGAAGTCGGCGATATTGTCGAACTGATCAACGATATCGCCGAGCAGACCAATATTCTTGCACTGAATGCATCCATCCAGGCCGCCATGGCCGGTGAGGCCGGCCGTGGTTTCGCCGTGGTCGCGGACGAGGTGCAGCGGCTGGCCGAGCGTTCCGCAAATGCGACCCGGCAAATCGAGGCGCTGGTCAAAACCATCCAGGCGGATACCAACGAGGCCGTGATCTCCATGGAGAAGAGTACCGCCGGCGTGGTAGACGGTGCGCAGCTGGCCGAGGATGCCGGGAGCGCGCTGGAGGAGATCGAAAGCGTATCCGACCAGCTCGCCGGCCTGATCCAGAATATTTCCGGATCGGCGCGCAAGCAGGCCAATGCCGCCGCTGAACTTTCAAAGACCATGCACGGCATACAGAAGATGACGACCCAGGCTACTTCCGGGACGGAAATGACCGCACGCTCCATTGGTAATCTGGCGCGGCTGGCGCAGGATCTGGATACCTCGGTTGCCGGTTTCAAGCTGCCGCAATAGCCATTGGAAGATTAACCTTAAAGTTCCTGCAGCCGTTCATGGCGCTATTCCGGAAGCCGGTGCCGTGAACGGGATGTCAGGAGCCTTACCAGGAACAGGAACATGCAAGAAGCCATTGACTACAACGCGCTGAGCTGGGTACGCCAGGAACTGGGCGCAAGCCTGAAGCGGGCTCGCCTGCACCTTGAGGCCTATGCGGCCGATACCGGACAGCCGGCGAACCTGCGGGAATGCGCGGCCTGTCTGCATGAGGTGCGCGGTCCATTGCAAATGGTGGAGCTGAAAGGGGCGGATCTGCTGGCCGCCGAGATGGAAGAGGTCATCACCGATTTGCTGCAGGGTACGGTGAACGACGTGGAGTCGACTCTGGAAAGACTGCTGCAGGCCTTTCTGCAATTGCCGGATTACCTGTCGCAGCTGAGTTCGGGCAGTCGTGATATGCCGGTGGTGCTGTTACCCGTCATCAACAGCCTGCGCGAAGCCCGCGGCATCGATGTGTTGCAGGAGCACATGGTCTTCGCACCTGATCTTTCGATACCGCTGCCGGAATCCGTTTTTCATATCCGCACGGCACCGCTCGGTGTGGATGTGACGGATATGGCGCGGGCGGCCCGCATCCGTTTCCAGGGCGGCCTGCTGGAATGGTATCGGGGTACAGGCGATGCAGTCGGACTGCGTGCCCTGCTGGAGGTGCTCGAGCACCTGCAGCACAATGCCGGGCGTGAAACCGTTGCACGGCTCTGGTGGGTCGGCGCGGCACTGGCTGCCGCGCTGCTGGAAGGGGTGCTGGAAGAAACCGATGAAATCAAGCGCCTGTTTGGCGGCCTTGATCGCCAGATAAAGCGTCTGATGGATTCCGGCGAGGAAGTTTTCGCCGATGCCTTTACCAACGCGTTGCTGAAAGACCTTTTGTACCAGCTCGCTACCGCGGGGGCGTGCCCCGGCCTGGTCGATGATGTGCGCAGTCATTACCGGCTTGCGACGTTGCTGCCGGCCAGCGGCGAGACCGATTCCGGCCTGGCCGGATTCAGCAGGGAATTGCTGCAGACGGCTTCCGTGACTGCCAGGGAGGAACTGGAACTCATCAGGGAGCGGCTGAACGCCTATATCCGCAGTGCGACCCAGGACCCAAACGACCTGTTTCCGGTTGCGGACGCGCTGCATGCACTGGGAAACACGCTGGTCATGCTGGGCATGGAAAAGCAGGGTGCGGTCGTCGTGGAACAGGAACAGGTGCTGCGTGCAGCGGCGGTGGATGGCGGCAAGCTGGCCGATCCGGTGTTGATGCGGCTCGCCAATGCACTGGTTGCGGTAGAGGATGCGCTGGTGGACATGGGTACCGGCAATGCCTGGAGCGCTGCCACGGGAGAAGTGGCTTACCGCCAGGGTCTGGAGGCCGTCATCAGGGAGTCACTGGCCGGGATCACCGGTGCCAAGGAGGCCATTAACGAATTTTTCGTAAATCCCGCGGCATCTGGCGTACTGGAGCCGGTACCGGCGCTGCTGGAACAGGTCCGGGGCGGTCTGCAGATGGCCGGGGAGCAGCGTGCCGCCGCTGCAACCGCCCGGGTCGAGGCATTCATTACCACGGAGCTGCTCGGCAAGCGGGCAACTCCCGGGGACGGCGAACTCGACAGGCTCGCCGATGCGATTTGCAGTATTGAATACTATATCGAGGAACTGGCCGGCAGTCCCGTGCACGGCGACAGGGCCCTGGAAGTCGCCGAAGCCAGCCTGGCCGGTCTGGGCGTTTCCCCTGAAGGGCTGCCCGACGCCGGTCCTGATGAAGGCAACCAGCCGGTGAAACCGGCGCCGGCGGACAAGACCGACCAGGCGATATCGGAACTTCCGGTCATCGATGAGGCCGCGGATGAAGAGATCCTGGAGATCTTCAGGGAAGAGGCGGCCGGGGAACTGGCTGTTCTGGAAGAGCGGGTTCCCGCCTGGGTCGCGGATCCCGCGGACATGGCATCCCTGGAAACACTCAGTCGTTCCTGTCATACCCTCAAGGGTGGTGCCCGCATGCTGGGAGCGCTGGCGCTGGGCGAGTTCGCCTGGGCATTCGAGAATCTACTGAACCGGGTGAAAGACGCAACCGTTCAGCCGGGCGGGGAACTGCTTGAGCTGGTGCAGCAGTCGGTGCCGGCATTCGGGCAACTGCATGCGCAGGTCAGCGGCGACCCGGATGCGCTAACGGCCGATGTGGATGCGCTGGCGGCCCGGGCGTGGCAGTTGGCCGACCCGGAAACACCGACCGGCGACGCCCCGGATGATGACGCCCTGCTGGAAATCTACCGCGGGGAATGCCGCATTCACCTGGCTGCAATCAGTGAATATCTCGTTGCCGGTCCCGCGCCCCGGGATGTGACGGAGCCCCTGTATCGGGCCCTGCACACAATTGCCGGCATATCCGAGTCGGCCGGTGTCGACTCCGTCTGGGTCCTGACCAATGTTCTGGATGGCTGTATCAGCGAGTGTTACGAGACCCGGTTGCCGCTCGGTTCCGAGGCGCTTGCCCTGCTGGAGGAAAGTGCACGGGAAATTGCGCGGCTGGTTGAGCAGTTGCCGGACAAGTCATACGACGAGACGGCGCTGAGTTCATTATGCCAGCGCATCGCCGAGTTACCCAGCGAGACAGTTGCGAGCGCTGCAGGTGTGTCGGCACCGGATAGCGCGAATGAAAGTGATATGGCTGTACCCCCGGAGTCACCTGCCGGGGCGCTGCCCGCCGGTGAGGCGAATGGCGCGATGGAGACACCCGCCGGCGGGCAGTCACCGGAAGCGGATCCCTTTGCCGATGCCGATCCCGAACTGCTCGAGATTTTCCTCGAGGAAGCATGCGATCTGGTCGACAGCGGCGAAACCACCTTGCGCGCCTGGGCCCGCGATCCGCACAACGAGGAACTGATTGCCGAACTCAAGCGTCAGCTGCACACCCTCAAGGGCGGGGCGCGCATGGTTGATATCACCGCCATCGGCGACTTGAGTCATAGCCTCGAATCCCTCCTGACCCGCGTGACAGACGGGCATGCCGGTCTGTCCGAAAATCTGTTTGCCGTGCTGAACGAGTCGGTTGACCAGCTCGCCTTCATGCTGGAACAGGTCAAGGCACGCAAGGTGCCGGCATCCGCTGCGGAACTGGAGGCGACTATCGGCGAGCTGGGGATTGACGCGGCAGAGGAGGCGGTTACGGATGCGGCAGATGCCGGTATGCTGATTGAGGAAGCTGTTGCGGCACCGTCCAGGGCCGATGACACCGCCGTGTCCGTCGAGCCCGGGTTTGATGAGGTGCAGGCGGAATCAGCGACACCGATCGCCGGGAACGCAGTTAAGGATGTGCCGGAGCCTGCGGAATCAGCGACACCGGTCGTCGAGAGCGCAGTTGAGGATGTGCCGGAGACGGTGGATGAACGGGTACAGCCGGAGCAGCCGGTTCTCCGGGGAGAACAGCCGCTGCCGGCGGCAGTCGAGGCCTTGCTTGAGCGAGGCGATGCAACGATTCGCGAGGGCGAACCGGCACCCCAGCACTTCGATCGCCGCAAGGAGTCGCGGGTGCATGGCGACCAGGTTCGCGTGCAGGCCGAGCTGCTCGACGACATGGTCAACTTTGCCGGTGAAATCAGTATCTACCGCGCACGCATGGAGCAGCAGGTCAGTGACTACCGCTTCAACCTGGGAGAACTGGACCAGACCATTACCCGTCTGCGCGACCAGTTGCGCCTGCTTGAAATAGAGACCGAGATGCACATCCTGTTTCGGCATGAACAGGAGGCCGAAACGCGCAACGAGGAATTCGATCCGCTGGAGATGGACCGTTATTCGACCCTGCAGCAGTTGTCGCGCTCCCTGATGGAAAGTATCAGTGATCTGCACAGTATTCAGGAGCTGATGGGGATCACCACGCGGGAATCCGAAGCGCTGTTGCTGCAGCAGTCACGCGTCAGCACCGATCTGCAGGAGGGGTTGATGCACTCGCGCATGATCCAGTTTACCAGCCTCGCCCCCCGCCTGCGCCGGATTGTGCGCCAGTCGGCCAGGCAGTTGGGGAAACAGGTGGATCTGAGGCTGGATGGCGCGGATGGCGAAATGGACCGTACCGTTATCGAACGCATCATCGCGCCGCTGGAGCATTTGCTGCGCAATGCCGTTGCACACGGCATCGAAACATCGCAGCAGCGCAGCGCCGCCGGAAAACCGGAGACGGGTGCCATCACCATCGGTTTCACCCGCGAAGGTCCGGAGATCGTTCTGCGCATCGCTGATGACGGTGCGGGCATGAATATCGATGCCATCCGCAAACGCGCCGTTGAACAGGGCCTGATGCAGGAGGATGCGGAGCTTGCCGACAGTGACATCATCCAGTTCGTGCTGCAAACGGGTTTCAGCACCGCGGACGAGGTTACCCAGATCGCCGGTCGCGGCGTCGGCCTGGATGTCGTATGCAGTGCGGTCAAACAGCTGGGCGGTTCATTGCATATCGACTCGCTGCCCGGGTCCGGCACCGCATTCACGGTCCGGCTGCCCTATACACTGGCGCTCAACCAGGCGCTGCTGGTCAGGGCCGGCGCGGAGATCTTCTGTATTCCGCTTGCCACTGTGGAAGGTGTGGTGCGTGCCAATGTAGGGGAACTGATGACTTGTTTCGGCTCCGGGGACGACCTGTTTGAATATGCAGGCAACCGCTACCGCCTGAAGCACCTTGGCAGCCTCCTGGACACCGGCGGCATGGATGCGGCCAGCCTGCAATCGCAGGTGCCGGTGTTGCTGGTGCGTGCCGGTGACAGGCGCGTCGCGCTGCAGGTCGAGGCGGTAATGGGCAGCCGTGAAATCGTGGTCAAGCCACTGGGTGCGCAGTTAAGCCAGGTTGACGGCATTTCCGGCGCCACCATCCTGGGTGATGGCAGTGTCGTCATGATTCTGGACATCGGTGCGGTGTCACGCATGCAGGCCACGGTGCAGCTGCCGGAGTTCGCGCAGCCACAGGAGGAACGGCGCCTGGTCATCATGGTTGTCGATGATTCGATTACCGTACGCAAGGTTACCACCCGGCTGCTGGAGCGCAACGGCTACAAGGTACTGACCGCCAGGGATGGTGTGGATGCCATGGGACAGCTGCAGGAAATCAGACCCGACATCATGCTGCTGGATATCGAGATGCCGCGCATGGACGGCTTTGAGCTGGCAACGCACATGCGTAATGACGAGCGGCTGCAACATGTCCCCATTATCATGATTACCTCGCGTACCGGTGAAAAACACCGCCAGCGCGCATCCCAGATCGGGGTCAACGACTACCTGGGCAAACCCTACCAGGAAAACGACCTGCTGGAGTCCCTGCATCGACAGCTGGGAATGACGTCGGTGGAGGCGGAAGCATGACCGACCAGGGGCAGGCAGGGATTGCGCAGCCGGATGATGACCAGGACAGGATCCGCAGTCTGTGGATCCCCCTGCGGGAGATCAACCTGTTACTGCCGAATCTGGCCGTGGCTGAAATCGGCAGTTATCGCGTCCCCGAGGCACGGTCCGGCATGCCGGATTGGCTGCTGGGGATGGTCAAATGGCGTCAGCAGCCGATCCCCGTGATATCACTGGAAACGCTGTGCGGCCTCGATACCGTGTCGAACCCGGTGTTCTCACGGCTGATGGTGGTGAACTCGGTGCGCCCGGCCAGCCCGGTTCAGCACTATGCCATTGTCACCGCGGGTCTCCCGGGGCTGATCCAGTTTGATGCGGGGATGGTGGACGATATCGAGGCATGCACCGAGGATGGTCTGCATTGCGTCCTGCGCATCGGCAATGAATATGCCTTCATCCCGGATCTCGATCAGGTTCAGGAAAGACTGGAGCAGCAGCTCGCCAGGGCGGCCTGACCTGCAACAGGCAGGCTAGGGGCCGCCTCCGGGTTCCCGGAAATCCCCCCACAGGGCCTGGATGGCGGCAAGTGCTGCCAGCGCGGCGGTTTCGGTGCGCAAGATGCGCTGTCCGAGGCGGATGCCCCGGAATCCGGCCTGCCGGGCAAGGGCCTGTTCCTGCGCATCAAGGCCGCCTTCCGGCCCGACTAGCAATATCACGGGTCCCGCGGGCCGCCGCCATGCCGGGCACCGAAAGTATATTCAGTGACATGGCGCCTGCCTCACTGGTAATCCGGCTTGTACGGTTTACCATTTGCGGCGGTGGTTTGGTGAAACATAATATGGTATGACATAGAGTAACGGGTATCTTATGACGGAAAATCTGCCAGGATACCAGCCAAGCTGCCTATAAGGGTTTTCCCGTCACTAAAACAAGGAGCGCCGAGGTAGAATTCGCCACGGACGGTATAACAGGGATGTAGATGAGATATCTGATCAAAATAACCGGTATTTGTGGTCTTGTTATTTCCTGTATTGGTTCAGCGGCGGCACAGCCGATCATTGGTGGATCACCGGTCTTTGTTGACATCAATCTGCAGCAATGCCTGGAGGAAGAGGCGCTTGCAGAGGGGTGGACCGATACCGCAGAGGTTGTCCATTTATCCTGCCCCTCGCGCCGGGCCGTCACGGTCCAGGGTATCGACACGTTATCCAACCTGGGGGAGCTGGATCTGCGTGACAACAACATTGTCAATATCCTCGACCTGGAGCAGCTGTCGGGTCTGATCCGGCTGTACCTCTCGGGCAATGCCGGTATTCAGGTGCCCGACCTGCAGATCGTGCTTGGCAACAACGCAGGCCTGACGCACCTGGGGCTTGGCGATATTGCCATCAACGATCTGTACCTGCTGCCGCTCTACAACAGCGATCCGCAGGTCAACGCCCCTTACCACCTGGTTGAACTGGATGTGAGCAACACCGGTATCAGTAACATCGACCGGCTGGTGGAGTTTCCCGACCTGGAAATGCTGGATGTCAGCGGCAATGGCCTGCTGGATGTGCTCGGTCTGGATCCGCAGAACCCGGTGCTGGGGCAGCTGAGCCGGCTGCGTGTGCTGGATCTGGGCGCTAACCGGCTGACCGGACTGTCGGGCGTGGAGCTGCTGACCGGGCTGACGGAGTTTTCTGTCTCCGGCAATGCCGGGATTCCCCTGCCCGAACTCCAGATCGTGCTTGGCAACAACACCGGCCTGACCCATCTGGGTCTGGGTGATATCGCCATCAACGACCTGTACCTGCTGCCGCTCTACAACAGCGATCCGCAGGTCAATGCCCCCTACGATCTGGTTGAGCTGGACGTCGGCAACACCGGCATCGACAACATCGACCGGCTGGGAGAGTTTCCGGGCCTTGTCAAACTGGATCTCAGTGGCAACGGGCTCGTTGATATCCAGGGCCCGGACCCGCAGAACCCGGTGCTGGGTCAGCTGCTGCAACTTGCGTACCTTGATCTGGGGAACAACGCGCTCACAGACTTGCCCGGACTGAGTTTGCTGAATGGACTGACCGAGCTGTACCTTTCCAATAATAAAGGGATTCCCTTCCCGGTCATGAATAACGTGTTGCAGCAGAACACCGGTCTGACCCACCTGGGTATTGGTGATATCACCATCGGGGATCTGTTTTCACTGTCGCTCTTCAACAGCGATCCGCAGGTCAATGCTCCCTACGACCTGATCGAGCTGGACGTCAACAACACCGGCATCGACAACATCGACCGGCTGGTGGAGTTCCCCCACCTGGCCAAGCTGGATCTCAGCGATAACCGGCTGACGGATCTGAGGGGTCCGGATCCGCAGAACCCGGTACTGCAGAATCTGACGAGCCTATCTTATCTGGATGTCAGTAATAATGCACTGACTGACCTCACGGGCATCAATCTCCATACCGGACTGATCGGACTGTACCTGTCCGGCAATGCCGGCATTCCCCTGCCCGAACTCCAGATCGTACTCGCCAACAACCCCGGCCTGACGCATCTGGGGCTGAATGATATCGCCATCGATGACCTGTACCTGCTGCCGCTCTACAACAGCGATCCGCAGATCAACGCCCCCTACGACCTTGTCGAGCTGGACGTCGCCAATACCGGCATCGGCAACATCGACCGGCTGGTGGAGTTTTCCGACCTGGAAATACTGGATGTCAGTGGCAACGGCCTGCCGGATGTGAGAGGACTGGATCCGCAGAACCCGGTACTGGGCCAGTTGAGCCGGCTGCACGTACTGGATCTGGGCGATAACCGGCTGACCGGACTACCGGGCGTGGAGCTGCTGACCGGGCTGACGGAGTTTTCTGTCTCCGGCAATGCCGCCATTGCCCTGCCCGAACTCCAGGTCGTGCTTGGCAACAACCCCGGCCTGACGCACCTGGGGCTGAATGATATCGCCATTGATGACCTGTACCTGCTGCCGCTCTATAACACCGACCCGCAGGTCAATGCCCCCTACGATCTGGTTGAGCTGGATGTCGGCAACACCGGCATCGGCAACATCGACCGGCTGGTGGAGTTTCCCGACCTGGCCAAGCTGGATCTCAGCGACAACCGGCTTGCCGATATCACCGGCCCCGACCCCCAGAACCCGGTGCTTGGGCAACTGTCCCGATTGCAGATCCTCGATGTACGGTCCAATCAGCTGCAGGACATACCGGGTGTAAAACTGCTTGGCAGTCTGACTGAGCTGTATCTCTCCGACAACCGGGGCATTCCGCTGCCGGATGTGAATACCGTACTGGCCAACAACACCGGCCTGATCCGACTCGGGCTTGCCGAAATCGACATCGTCGATCTGAATCTGCTGGCGCTGTATGACCCGGCCGCGGGCGGGTCCTACAAACTCGTCGAGCTGGAACTCGGCAACACCGGCATCGACAACATCGACCGGCTGGTGGAGTTTCCGGGCCTTGTCAAACTGGATCTCAGCGACAACGGGCTTGCCGACATCACGGGCCCCGACCTGCAGAACCCGGTTATCGCCCGATTGCCCGATTTACGGGAGCTGGATCTCAGTAACAACCGCCTCACCGACCTGCCCGGTGTGTACCAGCTTTCGGGACTGACCCGGCTGTATCTCTCGGGTAATACCGGCATCCGCTTGCCTGAACTCACGGTCGTACTCGCCAACAACCCCGGCCTGACGCATTTGGGGCTGAATGATATCGCCATCAACGATCTGTACCTGCTGCCGCTCTACAACAGCGATCCGCAGGTCAATACCCCCTACGACCTGGTCGAGCTGGACGTCGGCAATACCGGCATCGACAACATCGACCGGCTGGTGGAGTTCCCCCACCTGGAAATACTGGATGTCAGCGGCAACGGCCTGCCGGATGTGAGAGGACTGGATCCGCAGAACCCGGTGCTGGGGCAGCTGAGCCGGCTGCGTGTGCTGGATCTGGGCGCTAACCGGCTGAGCGGACTGTCGGGCGTGGCGCTGCTGACCGGGTTGACGGAGTTTTCTGTCTCCGGCAATGCCGGTATTCCCCTGACCGAGCTCCAGGTCGTGCTTGGCAACAACACCGGCCTGACCCACCTGGGGCTGAATGATATCGCCCTCGATGACCTGTATCTGCTGCCGCTCTACAACAGCGACCCGCAGGTCAACGCCCCCTACGATCTGGTTGAGCTGGACGTCGGCAACACCGGCATCGACAACATCGACCGGCTGGTCGAGTTCCCCGACCTGGAAATACTGGATCTCAGCGACAACGGGCTTGCCGACATCACCGGCCCGGACCCGCAGAACCCGGTACTGGGGCAGTTGCCGCAACTTACGTACCTTGACCTGGGGGACAACGCGCTCACAGACTTGCCCGGACTGGATGTACAGAGGAATCTTGAGCGGTTATATCTGTCGGGGAATGCCGGTTACCCGCTTGCGGAAGTGCAGATCATTCTCGGCAACAATGTCAACCTGACACACCTGGGTCTGGGCGATATCGCTATCGGCGATCTTGACATTCTGCCAATGTATGACCCGGCCGCAGCCAGCTTCTACAAGCTCGTCGAGCTGGACGTCGGCGACACCGGCATCGGCAACATCGACCGGCTGGTGGAGTTTCCCAACCTGATCAGGCTGGATCTCAGCGACAACGGGCTTAACGACCTCACCGGCCCGGATCCTCAGACCCCGGTGCTGCAGAAACTGCCTGAGCTGACTTATCTGGATGTCAGTGGCAATGCACTGACGGACCTGCCGGGCCTCGATCTCCATACCGGACTCGTTGAACTGTACCTGTCCGGCAATGCCGGTATCCCGTTGTCTGTAGTACAGGCCGTACTCGCCAACAACACCGGCCTGACCCACCTGGGCCTGGGCGATATTGCCATCGACGACCTCTACCTGCTGCCACTCTTCAACACCGACCCGCAGGTCAACGCCCCTTACCACCTGGTTGAACTGGATGTGAGCAACACCGGTATCAGTAACATCGACCGGCTGGTGGAGTTTCCCGACCTGGTTACACTCGATCTCAGCGATAACCAGTTGATGGATCTGGCCGGTCCGGATCCGCAGAACCCGGTCCTGGCGCAATTGGCCCGTTTACGCATATTGAATCTGGGTAATGCTTCCCTGATGAGTACAAACGGGCTGGACATGCTGGCCTGGCTGGATGAACTGGATTTGTCGGGTAACTCGATGCTTGAGTGCGACGACCTGACGTACCTGGGGTCTGTGCTTGTGAATACGACAATTGCGTACCCTGCCCTTTGTGTCTCGCCGGATGGTGATATCAATGAGGACGGGAAGGTTGATCTGGCAGATGTACTGATGTGCTACCGGGTGTTGCTCAACAACGGAGTGCTGACCGGTTCACAAATGGGTCATGCCGATGTGGCGCCGCTGGTGGGTGGAATTCCGTCATCCGATGGCCTGTTTACCCCGGGGGACCTGGTTGTCATCATGAGCAAGGTGACGGGCGCTATCAGCTTCTAGACTTGCCTTGAATCAGGGGTCAGGGCATGAAGTTCCCGGTCCGTACTGCGTCCGGCCTGTCGGTCGTTCATGACGCGCCGGGGATGTTAGCCGTGCTGCTGAATTCGGATTCCAGGTATACGAGAAAGGGTTCGAGCAGGTCGGGGTGCTGTAGCGCGTATACCACGGTAGCCTGCAGGTAACCGGGCTTGCTGCCGCAGTCGCAGCGCTTGCCTTCGAAGCGGTACGCCTGCACCTGTTCGTTGTGTAGCAGGCGTGCGATGGCATCGGTCAGCTGTTGCAGTCGCCCGGCGATCCGCCTCCGGGTTACCGAAAATCCCCCCACAGGGCCTGGATGCCGGCAAGCGCCGCCAGCGCGGCGGTTTCGGTGCGCAGGATGCGCTGTCCGAGGCGGATGCCCCGGAAGCCGGCCTGCCGGGCCAGGCTCTGTTCCTGCGCGTCAAGGCCGCCTTCCGGCCCGACCAGCAATACCACGGGCCCCGCGGGCGGGCCGCTGTCCGGCAGGGTGTGCGCGCTGTCGGGCTGCAGCATGAAGCGTGTACCGCGTTCCGGATCCGCGCTTATCCAGGTCGGGTAGTCGGCCGGCGGCAGGAGCTCGGGCAGGCTGGCGCGACCGCATTGCTCGCAGGCGCTGACGACGATGCCCAGCCAGTGCTGCCGGCGTTTCAGCAGGCGTTCCCCCGACAGGCGGGACTGGCTGCGCTGCAGCCACAGCGGCTGGATCCTGCTGACACCCAGTTCCACCGCTTTCTGCAGGATAATGTCCATGCGGTCATTGCGGGCGATGCCCTGCGCCAGGGTGAGCCGCAGCCGGGGTTCGGCAATGCTCTCGATCCGGGCACCGATCTCGATCCGGATGTCCGTACGTCCGACGGCCTTCAGTACGGCACGATGTTCATGACCCGTTCCGTCGAAGACCTGCAGCGCCGCGCCGCTGCGCATGCGCAGCACGTGCCTGACATGGTGCGCCGGCTGCCCGGTCACGACCAGTGTATTGCCGCTGACAAGGCCTTGCGGGATGTGCAGACGCGGAACACGCATGCCGGTCGTCAGTCCGCGGTGGCGTGCTCGATACCGTCGCCGGCCACTTTCGCCAGCAGCTCGATTTCCCCGGGCGTAATCACGTAGGGCGGCATGAAGTAGATGACGTTGCCCAGGGGGCGCAGCAGTACGCCATGCTCAAGTGCGTAGCGGTAGACCCCGAGTCCGCGGCGCTCCTGCCAGGGGTAGGCCCGGCGTGAGGCCCTGTCCCTGACCATTTCAATGGCCAGGATCATGCCGGTCTGTCGTATCTCGCCGACATGCGGGTGGTCCCGGAGTTCCGCGACGGCATCGGCCATGACCGTCGCCAGCGCCCGGTTGGCCTCGATGACGTTATCCTCCCTGAATATGGCCAGTGTCGCCAGTGCCGCGCGGCAGCCCAGCGGGTTGCCGGTATAGCTGTGGGAGTGGAGGAAGGCGCGCTGTTTGTCATAGTCATCATAGAAGCAGTCATACACGGCGCTGCGGGTCAGCACCACCGACAACGGGAGGTAGCCGCCGGTCAGCCCCTTGGACAGGCACAGGAAGTCCGGGCTGATGCCCGCCTGTTCACAGGCGAAGAGGGTGCCGGTACGGCCAAAGCCGACGGCGATTTCATCGGCGATCAGGTGGACCCCGTGGCGGTCACAGGCCGTGCGCAGCAGCTGCAGGTAGACGGGGTCATACATGCGCATGCCGCCGGCGCACTGGACCAGCGGTTCGATGATGACGGCGCAGATTTCATCGGCCTGCTCCGCCAGCACGGCCTCCATTGCCGCAAACCGGCGCATGCTGTAGTCGTGCCAGTTCTCCCCGGCTTCACGGTAGTAGCAGTCCGGCGAGGGGACCGTGACGGTTTCCATCAGCAGGGGACGATAGGTTTGTTTGTAGAGTGCGACGTCGCCAACAGCCAGTGCACCCAGGGTCTCGCCGTGATAGCTGTTCTCCAGGGTGACGAACCTGCGCTTGCCGGTCCTGCCCTGATTGCGCCAGGTATGAAAACTCATCTTGAGCGCCACCTCGACGGCCGAGGAGCCGTTGTCCGCATAAAAGCAGCGCTCCAGGCCGGGTGGTGCGGCTGCCACCAGCTGCTCGGAGAGCTCGATGACGGCGGTGTGCGTGAAGCCGGCGAGCAGTACGTGTTCCAGTGATTCGAGTTGCTCGCTGATTGCGGCATTGATGCGCGGGTTGCTGTGTCCGAACAGGTTGACCCACCAGGAACTGATGGCATCGAGATAGCGCTTGCCGTCGAAGTCCTCGAGCCAGGCGCCCCGGCCACTTTTTATCGGAATGGGCGGCAGCCGTTCATGGTCCTTCATCTGGGTGCAGGGGTGCCACAGGACGGACAGATCGCGCTTGGACAGGTCGGCGTTGTTCATGGGTGGAGAGGCAGGTGCTCTGTACTAACTGCGGGAAACTTTATCAGGCTTTGCCATTATGACTTTGTGCGATGTTCAGGTGTTTCCATCCATCGTGTGTATGACAGCAACTTTCATTGGCATTATTTTAATACCGCTGTTTTCTCCGTGTTTCGGTGGTGGATTTTTATCGTATTACCTTCGCGTTCTTTGCGCCTTTGCGGTGAAAAACAGGCGTACACGGTGTTTTCAGCTTCCCCGGGAGCCGTACAGGCCGAGGTTGTTCCAGATCGCCAGTGCAGGCCCCGCCTTGTTCAGCGTGTAGAAGTGCAGGCCGGGAGCGCCCTGTTCCAGCAGGCGTGCGCACAGGCTGGTAACGACGTCCTCGCCGAATGCGCGGATCGAGTCGACATCCTCACCCCAGGCCTCCAGCCGCTTGCGTATCCAGCGCGGAATCTCCGCACCGCAGTTGTCCGAGAAGCGCGCCAGCTGGTGATAATTGGTGATCGGCATGATGCCGGGAACGACGGGGATTTCGATGCCGCTGCACTCGCAACGGTCGATGAAGCGGAAGTAGGCGTCCGGATTGTAGAAATACTGCGTGATGGCACTGTCGGCGCCGGCCTCCACCTTGCGCCTGAAGTTGGCGAGGTCCCTGTCGGGGCTGCTTGCCTGGGGATGGTATTCCGGATAGGCGGCAACCTCGATGTGGAAGTGGTCGCCGGTCTCCTCGCGGATGAAGCTGACCAGCTCGTTGGCGTAGCGGAATTCACCGGCCTCGACGACGCCCGAGGGTATGTCGCCCCGCAGGGCTACCATGTGGGTGATGCCTTCCTTCCGGTAGGCGTGCAGGATTTCGCGGATGTTTGCGCGGGTGGAACTGATGCAGGATAAGTGCGGCGCGACCTCGATGCCCGATTCCTTCTGGATGTCCACGACGGTCTCGAAGGTGCGGTCGCGGGTCGAACCCCCGGCGCCGAAGGTGACGGAGAAAAAGCGCGGCCCGAGCGCCGCGAGCATCCGGCTGGTTGCTTCCAGTTTGGCGATGCCGTCTTCCGACTTCGGCGGGAAGAACTCGAAGCTGTAGGTGCGCGGGTATTTTTTTTGGGAGTCCATGCTGGTTGCAACGTTATTACCGAAAAAGCGGCGTTTCAATTACAGAGCAGCCACCTTCGTAGTGGCTAACCGGAAGACGCAAAGGTCGCAAAGAATATAAAAAGGAAAGCTCCCTTTGCTTGCGAAAGCCTGTGGCATTCCGGTAAACAGCGTGCAATCCCTGGTTATTGTTGATTTCCTTTGCGTTCCTTGCGTCTTTGCGGTTAGGTACCGGAATCAATAGCGGTAGTAATCCGGTTTGTAGGGTCCCTCGACCGGTACGCCGATGTAGTCCGCCTGCTCCCTGGTCAGCGTGGTCAGCTGTACGCCGATCTTGCCAAGATGCAGCCGGGCGACTTCCTCGTCGAGTTTTTTTGGCAGGGTATAGACCCTGTTGTCGTACTGGTCCTCGCGGTTCCACAGTTCAATCTGGGCCAGCGTCTGGTTGCTGAAGCTGTTGGACATGACGAAACTCGGATGCCCGGTAGCACAGCCCAGATTGACCAGCCGGCCCTCGGCCAGCAGGATAATGCGCTTGCCGTCGGGAAAGATGATGTGGTCCACCTGGGGCTTGATGTTTTCCCACTCGTAACCCTTGACGCTGGCGACGTCGATCTCGTTGTCGAAGTGACCGATGTTGCAGACAATCGCCTGGTCCTTCATCGCTGACATGTGGTCATGATTGATGACGTGGTAGTTACCCGTGGCGGTAACGAAAATATCTGTCTTGTCCGCCGCCGCTTCCACGGTGACGACCCGGTAGCCCTCCATCGCCGCCTGCAGGGCGCAGATCGGATCGATCTCCGCCACCCACACGGTGCAGCCGAGACCGCGCAGTGACTGGGCGCATCCCTTGCCGACATCGCCGTAGCCGATGACCAGGGCGATCTTGCCCGCGATCATGACGTCGGTGGCCCGCTTGATGCCGTCGACCAGGGATTCGCGGCAGCCATACAGGTTGTCGAACTTGCTCTTGGTCACCGAGTCATTGACATTGATGGCGGGAAACGGGAGTTCGCCGCGTTCCTCCATCTGGTAGAGGCGGTGGACGCCGGTGGTGGTTTCCTCGGTGACGCCATGGATGTTGCTGCGGATGCGCGAGTACCAGTCCGGTTGTTCGGCAAGCCGTGACTTGATACTGCTGAACAGCGCGACTTCCTCCTCGCTCGACGGTTTGTCCAGCAGCGCGGGGTCGGATTCTGCCTTAGCGCCCAGCGTGATCAGCAGGGTCGCATCTCCGCCGTCATCCAGGATCATGTTGGGGGTGCCGCCGTCATGCCATTCCATGATGCGGTGGGTGTATTGCCAGTACTCCTCCAGCGATTCTCCCTTGTAGGCGAATACCGGGATACCGCGCGCGGCGATGGCGGCCGCGGCGTGGTCCTGGGTCGAGAAGATGTTGCAGGATGCCCAGCGCACCTCTGCCCCGAGTTTCACCAGCGTCTCGATGAGGACGGCGGTCTGGATGGTCATGTGCAGGCTGCCGGCAATGCGGGCGCCCTTGAGCGGTTTTTCCTCGCCGTACTTGCTGCGCAGCGCAACCAGCCCCGGCATCTCGGTTTCGGCGATGGCGATTTCCTTGCGGCCCCAGTCTGCAAGGCCGGGATCGGCAACCTTGTAATCCGGTGTCATGTTTTCAGCGACTTGTATACTCATGTTGTATTCGGTCTCCCTAAACGGCACTGGCCGCTGTATTTTGCCGGCCGGCGGCATCCCGCAGGGCATCGGCGAGGTCGGTCTTCTCCCAGGTGAATTCGCTGTCCTCGCGACCGAAGTGCCCGTAGGCGGCGGTCTTCCGGTAGCGCGGCTTCAGCAGGTCCAGCATCGAAACCAGCCCGCGCGGGCGCAGGTCGAAATGGTCCCGCACCAGTTCCACCAGCCTGCCCTCATCGATTTGCCCGGTGCCGAAGGTATTGATACTGATCGAGGTCGGTTCGGCCACGCCGATGGCGTAGGAAACCTGGATCTCGCAGCGCTCCGCCAGCCCGGCGGCGACGATGTTCTTCGCCACGTAGCGGCAGGCATAGGCCGCGGAGCGGTCGACCTTGCTGGGATCCTTGCCGGAAAAGGCGCCGCCGCCATGACGGGCCATGCCGCCATAGGTGTCGACGATGATCTTGCGTCCTGTCAGGCCGCAGTCGCCCATCGGTCCGCCTGTGACGAAGCGCCCGGTCGGGTTGATGTGAATATGCTCCTGCGGGCACCGGTTCAGCCATTCAGCCGGCAGCACCGGCTTGATGATTTCGTCCATGACCGCCTCGCGAATGGCGGTGAGGCTTATGTCGGGGTCGTGCTGGGTCGACAGGACAACGGCATCCACACCGACCGGCCGGTTGTCTTCGTAGCACAACGTGACCTGGCTCTTGGCGTCGGGGCGCAGCCACGGCAGGGTGCCGTTCTTGCGCACCTCGGCCTGGCGATTGACCAGTCGGTGGGCATAGGTGATCGGTGCCGGCATCAGGACATCGGTCTCGTTGCTGGCATAGCCGAACATCAGGCCCTGATCGCCGGCGCCCTGTTCGTGGTCTTCGGACTCGTCCACGCCCATGGCGATGTCCCGGGATTGTTTGCCGATGGCATTGAGCACGGCGCAGGATTCCCAGTCGAAGCCAATCTTCGAACTGTTGTAGCCGATATCGCGGACCGTGTGGCGTACAATTTCTTCCAGGTCGACCCAGGCCGACGTGGTGACCTCGCCGGCAATGATCACCATCCCGGTCTTGACCAGGGTTTCAACGGCGACGCGTGCCTGCCGGTCATCTTCCAGCAGGGCGTCCAGCACGGCGTCTGATATCTGGTCGGCGATCTTGTCCGGGTGCCCCTCGGACACGGATTCGGATGTAAATGTATGAGCGTTGGACATATTTTTTAGGTTTTCAGGTGGCTAAAAACTAAAGTTTACCCTACGGAAGTGATATTTTCACTAGTACCTTGGGTCAGTTAGAGTAGGGCGATCTACACACTTGGGGATGAGTATGGCTGTTCTGGAGACACCGGCAGGCGAGTTCGGCAGGCCCGCAGTTGATTTTTCCCTGCCGGGAACGGACGGCAGGACCTGGTCCCTGGCGGATTGTCGGGGTCCGAACGGTTTGCTGGTGATGTTCATCTGCAATCACTGTCCTTATGTCAAGGCGGTGCGGGAACGTCTGCTGCGGGATGCCCGGGAACTGCAGGATCTCGGGATCAACAGCGTGGCGATCATGTCCAACGACCCCTCCTTGTATGAAGAGGACAGTTTCGCCAACATGCAGGCCGTCGTCCGGGAATTCGATTACCCGTTTCCCTACCTGCTGGATGAAACACAGGCCGTCGCACGGGCCTACGGGGCCGTGTGCACACCGGATTTTTTCGGCTATAACAAGGACCTGGAGCTTCAGTACCGCGGGCGGCTGGATGCCGGCGGGCGGGATGCGGCAGCGCCACATGCCCGCCGCGAGCTGTTCGATGCCATGCGTCGGGTAGCGGAAACCGGGCAGGGCCCGGCGGAACAGCTGCCCAGTATGGGCTGCTCCATCAAGTGGCGCGACACCCCCACCGGCTGATGGAGGAATTTGGTCATAACTAATTGTTATATACATACAAAATAATAATGGTATGAAGTCCTGCCCATCCCGGCTGCGCTATTGCCGAACGGAGCGAACTAGGAGAAAATAGCCCGCTTCGTCATTCGGGACGCGCGCCTGACGAAACCGGGAGTGGGCACCCGGAAAATCCAACGCCATTGAAGCAGTACCAAGCCTCGGTGCAACGGGCACCCGGGGCTTTTTTTGCCACCCGGTCCGCGCACTCGCCGTGGATCCCGGGCAAGGAAGATTCTCAATACACGGCTGCGGCGGTGTATTAAATAAGTATTCGATCTTTTGGACAGGAGGAAATCATGGCACAGCGTAGAGAACTCGCCAATGCCATCCGTGCACTCAGCATGGATGCGGTGCAGAAGGCAAAATCCGGCCACCCAGGCGCCCCGATGGGTATGGCCGATATCGCTGAGGTCCTGTGGAACGACTATCTCAAGCATAACCCGGCCAATCCGCGCTGGGCCGATCGCGACCGCTTCGTGCTCTCCAACGGCCACGGCTCCATGCTGATCTATTCACTGCTGCACCTGACCGGTTACGACCTGAGCATTGACGATATCAAGCAGTTTCGCCAGTTGCATTCCAAGACGCCGGGGCATCCTGAATACGGTTATGCGCCGGGCGTCGAGACGACAACCGGTCCGCTGGGTCAGGGAATTTCCAACGCGGTTGGCATGGCGGTGGCGGAAAAGACCCTGGCGGCGCAGTTCAACCGCGGCGGTCACAAAATCGTCGATCACTACACCTATGTCTTCCTGGGCGACGGCTGCATGATGGAGGGTATCTCCCACGAGGCCTGCTCCCTGGCCGGTACCATGGGTCTCGGCAAGCTGATCGCGTTCTGGGATGACAACGGGATCTCCATCGACGGCCACGTGACCGGGTGGTTTACCGACGACACGCCGCTGCGCTTCGAAGCCTACCGCTGGCATGTGGTGCGCGATGTCGACGGTCATAATCCGGATGCCATACGCCGGGCGCTTGACGAGGCCCGTTCCGTCTCTGACAGGCCCAGCCTGATCTGCTGCAAGACCATTATCGGCTACGGCGCACCGAACCTGGCGGGCAGCCATGACTGCCACGGTGCGCCACTCGGCGAGGATGAGATTGCGGCGACCCGTGAAAATATCGGCTGGTCATACCCGCCCTTCGAGGTGCCGGATGATATCTATGCCGGCTGGAATGCGCAGGACAAGGGTGCCCGGGCCGAGGCGGACTGGAATGCGGCATTCAGCGCCTACAGGGAGACCCATCCCGAACCGGCGGCCGAGTTCGAACGCCGCATGGCGGGTGAGCTGCCCGCAGACTGGGGCAGCAAGGCAAAGGCATTTATTGCCGCCGTCAACGACAAGGCCGAGACCATTGCCTCACGCAAGGCCTCGCAGAATTCATTGAACGGCTATGGCCCGCTGTTGCCCGAACTGCTGGGCGGTTCGGCCGACCTGGCCGGCTCCAACCTGACCATCTGGTCCGGTTCGGAAGACATCAACAAGGGCAACGGCGGCAACTATATCTATTACGGTGTCCGCGAGTTCGGCATGTCCGCGATCATGAACGGCATCGCACTGCATGGCGGCTTCATTCCCTACGGCGCCACATTCCTGATGTTTTCGGAGTATGCGCGCAATGCACTGCGCATGGCGGCGCTCATGAAGGTGCACAGTATCTTTGTCTTTACCCATGACTCCATCGGTCTGGGCGAGGACGGTCCGACACATCAGGCCGTGGAGCAGATCGCCACCCTGCGCATGATGCCGCGCATGGCGCTCTGGCGCCCCTGTGATGCCGTCGAGACGGCAGTGGCCTGGAAGGTCGCTATTGATCACAAATCAGGACCGAGCTGCCTGATTTTCTCGCGCCAGAGCCTGCCGCATATGGAGCGTACGACGGAGCAGATCGAGGCCATCAACCGCGGCGCTTATGTACTGCGTGACTGCGACGGCACGCCCGATGCCATCATTATCGGAACCGGCTCCGAGGTGAGTCTGGCGGTCGAGGCCGCTGCCGCGCTCGCCGCCAAGGGCCGGAAAGTGCGTGTCGTTTCCATGCCCTCCACCTCCGAGTTCGACAGGCAGGATGCCGCCTACCGGGAAGCCGTGCTGCCCGCCGCCGTGACCGTGCGCGTGGCCGTGGAGGCCGGTGTTACCGATTACTGGCGCAAGTATGTCGGCCTGGGCGGGAAGGTGGTCGGCATCGACACTTTCGGCGAGTCGGCACCGGCCGGCGATGTCTACAAGCACTTCGGCATTACGGCGGAGGGCGTGACAAAGGCGGTCGAGTCGCTGCTGTAGTCTTGTGACGGAACTTTATTTCAGAAAAGCAAACCCGTAAGGAGAAAATCTGATGGCAATCAAGGTTGGAATAAACGGCTTTGGCCGGATCGGTCGTATGGCATTCCGTGCCATAGCAAAGGATTTTTCGGACATCCAGGTGGTCGGTATCAATGACCTGCTGGACGCCGACTACCTTGCCTATATGCTGAAGTACGATTCGGTGCACGGCAATTTCCAGGGCGATATCGCCGTTGACGGCAATAACCTGGTCGTCAACGGCAACAAGATCCGCCTGACCGCCGAGCGTGATCCGGCCAACCTGGCCTGGGGCGATATCGGTGCCGATCTGGTTATCGAATGCACCGGCTTCTTTTTGACCGGCGAGACCTGCCAGAAGCATGTTGACGCGGGCGCCAGAAAGGTTGTCCAGTCCGCGCCTTCAAAGGATGACACGCCGATGTTCGTATACGGGGTCAACCACGAGACCTACGCCGGCCAGGCCATTGTTTCCGCCGCCTCCTGCACCACCAATTGCCTGGCGCCGGTTGCCAAGGTGCTGCACGACAAGTGGGGCATCAAGCGCGGTCTGATGACGACCGTGCACGCGGCAACCGCGACCCAGAAAACGGTCGACGGCCCCTCGATGAAGGACTGGCGCGGCGGCAGGGGCATCCTGGAGAATATCATCCCGTCTTCAACCGGCGCGGCCAAGGCCGTCGGCAAGGTGCTGCCGGATCTGAACGGGAAGCTGACCGGCATGGCGTTCCGGGTGCCGACCTCCGATGTGTCCGTGGTCGATCTGACCTGCGAGCTGGAAAACGGTGCCAGCTACGAGGAAATCTGCGCCGCAATGAAGGCCGCCTCGGAATCCGGCGCCTTGGCCCGTGTTCTGGACTACACCGAGGACAAGGTCGTCTCCACCGATTTTCGTGGCAGGACGACCCCGTCCATTTTCGATGCCGGCGCCGGTATCCAGCTGGACCCGACCTTCGTCAAGGTCGTTTCCTGGTACGACAACGAATACGGCTATACCTGCAACATGCTGCGCATGGTGCAGCACGTATCGAAATAAGCGGGATTTCCGGCTGCTGACTGTGACTGTCATGCTACCGGCGTTTGGATGCACATGCGCCATCAGCGCGTGTTCGAAACGCCGGCGCGCCTCGCCGGCGAGCCTGTTGCATGAGCGGTTTTTTGTTTTGCGGTCTCTGCGTCTTTGCGCGAGAAGTCTATAACGGTTCAATAAGGGGTTATCTATGTCCATTCTCAAGATGACCGACCTTGATCTGCACGGCAAGCGTGTCCTGATTCGCGAGGACCTGAATGTGCCGATCAAGGATGGCAAGGTCGCCAGTGACACGCGCATCGTCGCCTCGTTGCCGACTATCGAGTTTGCGATGAATGCCGGTGCAAAGGTTATGGTGATGTCGCATCTGGGGAGGCCGACCGAGGGGGAGTATGACGAGCAGTTCTCCATGATCCCGGTAGGCGAGCATATGTCCGCATTGCTGGGCCACAATGTCGAAATGGCCAGGGACTGGTTGAACGGCGTCGGCGAAATGCGCAACGGGGACGTCGTCCTGTGCGAGAACGTCAGGTTCAATGCGGGTGAAAAGAACAATGACGATGAGCTGTCAAGAAAAATGGCGGCCCTGTGCGACATCTTTGTGATGGACGCATTCGGTACCGCGCATCGTGCGCAGGCATCCACTCACGGTGTGGCGAAATACGCGCCGGTCGCCTGCGCCGGACCGCTGCTGGCCGGCGAGCTGCAGGCCCTGGGCAAGGCGCTGGACGATCCGCAACATCCCATGGTGGCCATCGTCGGCGGCTCCAAGGTCTCAACGAAGCTCACCGTGCTGGATTCCCTATCCGGGGTCGTGGACCAGTTGATTCCCGGTGGCGGCATAGCCAACACGTTCATTGCAGCCAGCGGCTACAACGTCGGCAAGTCGCTGTATGAAGAAGACCTGATCCCGGAGGCGAAGCGCCTGATGGAGGCGGCCAGCGCCAGGGGCGGTGAAATTCCCATACCGACCGACGTGGTGGTCGGCAAGGAGTTTTCCGAGACGGCCGAGGCAGTCGTGAAAAAGGTCGATGCAGTGGCAGACGACGACATGATATTCGATATCGGTCCGGAAACCGCCGCGCGTTTCGCGCAGATGATGAAAAGCGCCGGTACGATTGTCTGGAACGGTCCGGTCGGCGTGTTCGAATTCGACCAGTTCGGCGAGGGTACCAGGACGCTTGGCATGGCCATTGCCGAGTCCGATGCATTCTCCATCGCGGGGGGCGGCGACACGCTTGCCGCGGTCGATAAATACGGGATTGCCGGCAAGTTGTCCTACATTTCCACCGGCGGCGGGGCCTTCCTGGAATTTCTGGAGGGCAAGAGACTGCCTGCCGTCGCCATGCTGGAGGAGCGCGCGCAGTAGGATACCGGGCTGATGCAAATCTCCGACAGACAATGCCAAGACGAACCAAGATAGTCGCAACCCTTGGTCCGGCAACGGACGAGAAACATGTGCTGGATGACATGATCCAGGCCGGCATGGATGTCGTCAGGGTGAATTTCTCCCACGGTGCGCATGACGACCACACAAGGCGCGCCGAGCAGGTACGCAACCGTGCGCGCGCTCACGGACACCAGGTCGGCGTGCTTGCCGACCTGCAGGGGCCGAAAATCCGGATCGGAGGATTCAGGGAGGGTTGCATCTTTCTGGACAGGGATGATCATCTTGTCCTGGATGCCTCTCTCGCCCCGGATGCGGGTACCCGGGAGCGTGTCGGGGTTACGTACCAGGGGCTGCCCGATGATGTCCAGCGTGGCGATACACTGCTGCTGGATGAAGGGGTGCTGTCGTTGTGGGTCGAGGAAGTGATGCCCCCCGAGGTGCATTGCCGCGTTGTTGTCGGCGGCAGGCTTTCCGGCAACAAGGGCATCAATCGCCTCGGTGGCGGGCTGTCAGCAGCCGCGCTGACCGAAAAGGACCGTGCCGACATCAGGGTGGCTGCCGATATGGGTGTCGACTATGTCGCGGTTTCCTTCGTGCGCTCGGCGGAAGACATTCACGTGGCGCGTGGTCTGTTGCGCCAGGCCGGTGGTCATGGGGGTATCGTCGCCAAGATAGAACGTGCCGAGGCAATGGATGCCCTGGAGGAAATCGTCGAGGCAGCGGATGCCGTGATGATCGCGCGCGGCGACCTGGGTGTCGAGATCGGCGATGCGGAATTGCCGGCGGTGCAGAAGCGTATCATCAAGGCGGCGCGCTCCCGTGACAGGGTTGTTATAACGGCAACACAGATGATGCAGTCGATGGTCGAGAGCCCCATCCCGACCCGTGCCGAGGTTTTTGATGTCGCCAACGCGGTCATTGACGGTACCGACGCGGTCATGTTGTCGGCGGAGACCGCGACCGGCCTGTATCCGGCCAGGGTGATCGAGGCAATGGACAGGATCTGCGCCGGTGCGGAGCGGCAGCGCTCCGCGCAGGTTTCCGAACGGCGCATGCGGATGCGTTTCAAGCGCACGGACGAGGCCATTGCAAAGGCCACCATGTATACGGCGAACAGTCTGGGCGTCAAGGCCATCGCCGCCCTGACGGAGTCGGGCGCAACCCCGCTGTGGATGTCGCGTATCAGTTCGGGTATCCCGATCTTCGCGCTGACGCGTCACGTGGAGACGCGCAGGAAAGTCACGCTTTACCGGGGCGTGTACCCCGTGAGTTTTGATGTTACCAGTACCGATCATGCCACGGTCAACATGGAGGCGATTGACGAGTTGATGCGCCGTGGCGCGGTACGGGACGGAGACCTGGTTATCATAACCAAGGGTGACTTGATGGGTGTTCATGGCGGCACCAATGCCATGAAAATCATCAAGGTTGGTGAACATGAAATCATGGAGCAGTAAACGTCTGCCGGAATATCACATTCGGGGCAGACGCTTGACGGTTGTTACCGCCTATATTTTGAAACTAATTTCCAATCAGACAGTTTTGAGGAGAAGACAATGGCCCTAATATCACTACGCCAGTTGCTGGATCACGCTGCCGAACACGGCTATGGCTGCCCGGCTTTCAATGTCAACAATATGGAGCAGATGCACTCCATCATGGAAGCGGCGGATGAAACCGACAGTCCGGTTATTGTCCAGGCCTCGGCGGGTGCGAGATCGTATGCCGGCGCCCCGTTTCTGCGCCACCTGATCCAGGCCGCCATCGAGCAGTGGCCGCATATCCCGGTTGTCATGCATCAGGACCATGGCGCCTCGCCCGCTGTCTGTCAGCGTTCCATCCAGTTGGGTTTCAGTTCCGTCATGATGGACGGCTCGCTGGGCGAGGACATGAAAACGCCGATGTCCTATGAATACAATGCCGACGTGACTGCGCGGGCCGTGGCCATGGCGCATGCCTGCGGTGTGTCGGTTGAAGGCGAACTTGGCTGCCTGGGTTCGCTCGAGACCGGTATGGCGGGCGAGGAGGACGGTTCGGGCGCCGAAGGCAAGCTGTCACATGACCAGCTGCTGACGGATCCGGAGGAAGCCGCCAGGTTCGTTGAGGATACCAAGGTGGATGCCCTCGCCATCGCGATCGGCACGAGTCACGGGGCCTACAAGTTCACCCGCCCGCCGACCGGCGAAATCCTGGCCATCGACCGGATCAAGGAGATCCATGCACGCATCCCGGATACCCATCTTGTGATGCATGGTTCCTCGTCGGTGCCCCAGGACTGGCTGAAGATGATCAACGAATATGGTGGCGACATGGGTGAGACCTATGGCGTGCCGGTGGAGGAAATCCAGGAAGGTATCAAGCACGGCGTGCGCAAGGTCAATATCGATACGGACCTGCGCATGGCCTCCACGGGCGCCATCCGCAAGCACATGCATGACAATCCGGCGAACTTCGATCCGCGCAAGTACCTTAAGGCGGCAACCCTTGGTATGAAGGAGATCTGCAAGGTACGCTACGAGGCCTTCGGTACCGCGGGTAATGCATCGAAGATCAAGCCGGTCAATCTGGAAGAAATGTATCGGCGCTACGAAAGCGGCGAGCTGGATCCGACAGTAAACTAGCCCGGCGTCCATTCCGGGGTGGGCGTCGTGAGAGTGCGTCTGTGCTACCCCGGCCGTTCCCGGGGGTGGTTATTCTGGTAATGAGACTGCCATTAGACTGCGCGAGATACATCCGCAGGCGATTCGATTATGAACAGAGTTTACTCATTCTCGGCTTATGACCAGTATCTAGCCTTGAAAATTGACTTCAAGCTATGGTTGGTAATCGTATATTTTCTCAGACCAGTTCTTGTCAAGCTCGCTAGTTTTCGTAGCAGGGGCGAGGCTAAGGAAGGTGCGCTTAAGGTAATGGAAATGCTTTACCCTGATGATTTCAGTTTATTCATCGCCTTAGCAGTGACGATTCCGACAGTGCTTGTCCTGATCGCCTATGCAAAAAGGAAGCCCGGCGCATCCACGTTCATACGGCGCATCTGGAGCAATGGTGCCATTCTTCTGATGGTCACGGCGGTATTGAACATGGCAATCGTCGTTCTGCCCCTGCTCACGGGCTCAATCCACCACCTGGGCGTATATGGCTGGGGCCAGATTGCGGTAGCTGTCTTTATCTTCGGATATCTGTTTGCCTCGAGGCGGGTAAAGGATACCTTTGCCGATTTCCCGGTCGAGTCTGAAAAAGAGAGCAGCAAAGACCGCTAGGGCCGGTGGCGACTGCGCACTCATGAAGCGGCTCCTGTGGTTCCCCGTGACGGCGCTTGTCCTGCCGCTTGCAATGTTCGCATTGCTGCTCGTCTCCAACCTGTATACTTACCATCGACTGGTGGACGAGTCACCCGTGGCCGAGTTGCGTTTTTCCACCCGCGGGCCGCAACAATACGATGCCACCCTTGCCTGGGGGGATTTCTGCGATCCGCAGCATTTCACGCTTTACGGGGACCAATGGCGGATGGATGCCAGGTTCCTCAAATGGCGCTCCTGGGCAAATCTGCTGGGCTTCGATGCCATGTACCGGGTCGAGCGCCTGAGCGGGCGTTACCGGGATGTTGTTGAGGAGAATGTCGAACGTCGCGTGGTATACAGCCTGCAACCGGCGGAGGCAGTCGATCTCACGTCGATCATGGAAAAATACACCGGGACATTCTCACCCGTTGATACCGTGTACGGCAGTTCGGTCTATGACGACATGGATGAGCGGTACGTCTTTTACGTCTTCCGGGGGCAGTCGGGTCTGCTGGTCCGGAAGGTGCCGCGAAAGATGCCTGCCACCGCGGCTTCCGGTCTCACCATCGAGATCGACAAGGCCTGTGCGGGAAAACCGGGCCTGCTGCGGCGAACGGCGGATTTCACGGCAAGAATTCTGCAGCTTGCCAGCCCCGGTTAGCCTGTCCCGCGCGCACTGTACCCATAAAACTATTAATTATAACAACAATTTAAATTGTCCCCGCCGGATCGCCGCATCCTGTTGCGGGTGCCGTGTTGCCGGTTGACAACAGGTGAACTCAATATCCCGGCGTTTTGGTCGATAGCTTTCCTGAGTAAATACATTCGCATAGCAATATTTGTATAACCGTTAAAAAGTTGCGGCTGTTGTGCTGCATCGTGGAGTCGGCCAAAGGGTGAGCGGATTACAGACAACAATGCCGGATACGGATTCGGAGACGGTTGTCTTCGATCCGGGAATCCAGGCCGAACAGCTGGAACTTGTCTATATACAGGCCCCGGCCTCGTTGCTTGCCGCATTCACGGTTGCGATACTGGTTACACTGGCGCTTGTTGGTGTGGTCGAGACGACAGCGCTGCTCGTATGGATCGGCGCACAGTTCATCCAGACCGCCGCCCGCCTGCTGCTGGTTTACCGGTATCGCCATACGGCGGCGGGCGACAGGAAAGCGCCTCGCTGGGGTGTGTGGTTTTTTGCAGGCGCACTGGCATCGGGAATCATCTGGGGATGCGCTGGTCTGTTTATCGATTTTACCCAACCCGTCGAAATCCAGCTGCTGCTCACGATGAGCCTTGCCGGGGTGCTGGCCGGTGCGATTCCGGCCTATGCCGCGGTACTACCGGTTTATGCCGCCTTCATGGTGCCGGCAATACTTATACCCGCGCAGGTGATGCTGGCTCGTGCGGATGCCGATAACAGTGAACTGGGCCTGCTGTGTATCGTGTTCGCCGCAGCGCTGCTGATGATCGCCAGAAACTACAACAGGAGTATCGTCAATACCCTGCAATTGCGGCAGGAGAATTCTGATCTGCTGCACGAAATGGAACTGACCAACGCCTCGCTTCAGGCCGAGGTCGCGACACGTCTGCGGGCGGAGCGGCAACTGTTGCAGGAGCAGCAGCTGTTTACCGAAGGCCCGGTAACGGTTTTCCGATGGTCCGCGGAAGACGGGTGGCCGATAGAATATGTCTCGAAGACCGTCAGCCAGTTCGGCATGGATGCAAAAAAGCTGATGAGCGAGGGGGCGCTGTTTGCTGAAATTATTCACCCCAATGATCTGCAGCGGGTGGTCGAAGCCGAGATGATGACGGGTGATCACGGAATCCAGTTTCTCGCAGTTGATTACCGGATCGTGCGTCCGGATGGACAGACGTCTTGGGTATTTGACTACAGCATTCCGATAAAAAATGAAAACGGTGACGTGACCCACTATGCCGGGTACATCATGGATATATCCGAGCGCAAACAGACCGAGTTCGCACTGCAGATGGAAATGGACCGTGCGCACGTCACGTTGCATTCAATCGCCGACGCCGTGATAACCACGGATGTGAACGGCCAGATCGAGTACCTGAATCCGGTAGCCGAGCAATTGACGGGCTGGGAGGCCGGAATTGCGCGCGGCCTGTCGATTGCGCGGGTATTCTCCCTGTTTGACGGCGAGAGCAGGGGAATTGTCGAAAAGCCGATCAGGCAATGCCTGGGAACCGGGGGCGTTGTGAAGACCTTCCAGGACGATATCCTGAGGCGGCATGACGGTGAACAGATTGCCATCCATTATACCGCTGCACCGATCAAGTCCGAGACAGGCGAACCGACTGGCGTCATCCTGGTTGTTCATGACGTCACCGAGGCGCGCACCATGGAACGCAAATTGTCATATCAGGAAATACATGATGCATTGACCGGCCTGATCAACCGGCACGAATTCGAAAGACGTCTGGGTTATGCCCTGGACTCGGCCAGAAGGGCGCGGGAAAACCATGTCCTGTGTTCCCTGGACCTCGACAAGCTGATGATCATCAATGATACATGCAGCCATGAAGCAGGCGATGAAGTGCTCAGACAGGTAACGACGCAGATACAGCAATGCCTGCGTGAGTCCGATATTCTGGCCCGTACGGGTGGTGACGAATTCGGCATCCTGCTGAAAAACTGCTCCCTAGGGGATGCGTCGGAACTGCTGGGTAACATACTGTCTCAGATAAAGGCACTGCGCTTCTCGAGCGGATGTAATGCCTTCGAGGTCGGCGTCAGTATCGGGATTGCGCCGTTGACATGCGAGTCTGAAAGTGTGGCAAGTGCCATGAGCGCGGCCGACCTTACCTGTTATACTGCGAAGGATCTCGGCGGAAACAGGCTGCATGTCTACCAGGCAAGCGACCAGGGCCTGGTACGGCGGCAAACCGAAATGCAATGGGTTTCCAGATTGGGCAATGCCATCAAATCGGATCGCCTCGTCCTGTACTGCCAGGATATCGTACCGGTAAAACCGGTGGGCGACAGTGGCCGCCATTTCGAAATACTTGTACGTATGCTGGATGAAGACGGCAGCATTGTCACACCTGACCGGTTCCTGCCCGCGGCGGAACGCTACAACCTGGTTGCCGGCCTTGACCGGTGGGTTATCAGCCACAGTTTTGCGTGGTGTGCACAACACGCCAGGGCCCCGGGTGATTCACAGTCGGATACCATGGCGATCAATATATCAGGCGCCTCCGTCAGTGACCCCGGCTTCCTGGGGTTCGTCAAACATGAGCTGGAAAAGTACCGGATACCGCCCGGGATTATCTGTTTTGAAATTACCGAAACGGCCGCAGTCGAGAACCTCGATGCGGCGCGTGCATTTATCCAGGAATTGCGGCAGTCGGGTTGTCGTTTCGCACTGGACGATTTCGGCAGCGGTCTGAGTTCATTCACCTATCTCAGGAATCTGCCGGTGGATTACCTGAAAATCGACGGCAGCTTTGTCAAGGGCATGGATACCGACGCCATCAATTGTGCCATGGTCAGCTCCATCCACCAGTTGGGCAGCGTTGTCGGAATAGAAACCATTGCCGAGTTCGTCGAAAACGAGGCGGTGCTTGAGAAACTGGCACAGATTGGCGTTGATTACGCCCAGGGATACGGCATCTCGAAACCCGTACCATTGCATGAGCTGGCGCATGCCGCCTGGCAAACCGCCTGACTGACGGGTCGGTTGCGGGAGGCACCGGGTTCATCCGGCCGGCGATACCCGCCAGCCGACCCTGATACATTCAGCTGCACTCAATCCCGGTCAGACGACGAGTGGCGGTTCGCCCAGCAGGCCGGCCTGTTCACGCAGCGCCAGTACATGGTCTTCCCAGTAGCGGGGGGTATTGAACCAGGGGAAGGCCCTGGGAAATGCGGGATCTTCCCAGCGTTCCGCCAGCCAGGCGGCATAGTGGATGATGCGCAGGGTACGCAGCGGCTCGATCAACACGAGTTCACGATGGTCGAAATCATGAAATTGCAGGTAGCCTTCCAGTAAGTCGATCAGCTGGGTCTGCATCTCGTGCCGGCTGCCCGAGAGCAGCAGCCACAGATCCTGGATGGCAGGACCCGTACGACAGTCATCCAGATCCACGAAACGGGGTCCGGCATCCGCCCACAGAATATTGCCGGGGTGGCAGTCACCATGCAGCCTGATCTGCCTGGCATGTCGCACGGCCGCGAAAATCCCGGTGATCTGTTGCAGAAGGTCCGCTACCAGAGAGGCGTAGGCCGTCTCGACATGGGAGGGGATAAACCCCCGCTCCAGCAGAAACCGGGAGGGCCGGCTTCCGAAGCTGTCGATATCCAGCACGGGCCGGTGCCGGAACGCCCTGGCAGCACCAACCGCATGAATGCGCGCGATAAAGCGTCCCATCCATTCTCTTTCGGCGGATGTATTCAGTTCGGGCCAGTGGCCGCCGTGGCGCCGGTACAGGGCGAAGCGGTAGCCCTTGAAGCGCTGCAGCGTCCTGTTCCCGATGAGCTGTGGCGCGACCACGGGGATTTCCCTGTCCGCCAGTTCCAGCGCAAAGGCATGTTCCTCCAGGATCGCCTCATCGGACCAGCGACCGGGCCGGTAGAACTTGACGACCATCGGTGGCTGGTCCTCGATGCCGACCTGATAGACACGGTTCTCGTAGCTGTTGAGCGCCAGCAGGTGCCCGTCGGTCTGATAGCCGCAGTCATCCACCGCATCCAGCAGCGTGTCTGGCGTCAGTGACGTATAATCGGCAGGTGCCTGACTGTCCAATTTCAGTGTTCCTCGTTCCTGGTCATGACACAGCTGAGCTGCACTGTCCCGAGGCAGGGCCGTACCCGGCCGGGAGTCGATAGCGAATACCGGGCGGCTGCTCCGGGGTCGGGATCATGATTCTACGGGATTGGCCCGGGAGTAGATATTCGCGGGGAATTTTCGGGGCTGCGGGCAGCGACACGGGTGCAGGTTTGACAGGAATGAGTCAATCCGGATACGCACAGCGCAGATTATGGTGCCTGCCGTGTTTTGCCCTTATCATTGTCCTGCTGAAAACTTCACCGGCCCTTGCCATGCAGTCAAGTCCCCATGCCATTTGAAAACGGCGTGGTCGATACTGCGGTCTCGTCAAGCTGACATATGCCGTGCCGGGCCTGAGCCCACTGGCGGAGGATGCAAAGGTACGCGTCGATATCGCGCCGGTTATTGCCGGTACCCGGGTGGCTGACAATCAGCTAACAGTCGGCAATCTGGTGGTGGTCGAGCAGATCCTGCTTGATCTGGTCCCTTATCCATAACGACGGATCCCGCCGGCGCAAGCCTGGCTGGATTCCAGTGAAACGGGTGGGTTATGATTTCGCTAACCTTGACTGTTTCCCTCCATCCAGCTGCGCCTGAATACCATCGTTGCGATGAAAGCTACAACAAACCGGGCTGAGAAATGGTTGCTCGGTCTCGTAATTGTGCTCTGTGGGTTAATTTACCACGAATTGATTTTCTGGGGCCTGGATTCCATTGGCAAGATACATGTTACGAGATTCTTTTTTAACCTTTCAGGCGTTTCACCTCAATTTCATTATCTGCTGGCCGCAGGCCTTTTTTTTATCCGTCGTAAAGACATCGTACAAGCCTACAAGGGAAGCGGCACCCCTTGGCAGGCAATGTTCTTCCTGGTGCCTGGTGGGACCCTGCTGTTGTGGGGGCATTATGTCAGTGCCACCGATATTGTATATATTTCGTTTTTACTGATTGGACTTGGGTCAGCCAGCTTTCTGGCCGGGAAGCGTCTGGTTCGTGCCATCCTGCTGCCTGTCCTGATCCTGGTCCTGGCAATTCCGCTGCCTGCGGTTCTGTTCAATCAGATAGTTTTCCCGTTTCAGTTCTGGACTGCACAGCACAGCGCCTGGTTGCTTAACCTTGTGGGCATGCCGGCTTCGGCAGTGGGAGATTATATCTATCTCGCCGGGAAAAGCGTCCGGGTCGTCGAGACATGTACAGCCCTGGGGTTTATCAAGTGGCTGACGATTTACGCACTTGCCTATGTGTATATCTTCCCGGTCACCAGGCTGCACTCATTTTTGTTAATCCTGTCGGCACCGTTCATCGCCTATGGCGTAAACCTTCTGAGGGCATTCAGCCTCATACTGAACCCCGGACTGGAGGTGCTCACCATCCATACCGCACAGGGTATTATCTTTTTTTTGATCGGATTCTCCCTGTTGTACGTGCTGGACAGTATCCTGCTGCGATATTTGGGGAAGAATGAGGAAGCCGATCGTGGACGAGCTGTTGATAGTAGTTGTGATATGAGTGCTGTCCCTGAGAATAAACGCCTGTTGGTGCTGGCATCATTTTTAGCGTTCCTGTTTGTTATGTCGATAGGGCTACCCCCCTGGGAACCTTTATCAGCGGAACCGGTTTCGGAAATTGCCCTGGCCGATGAAATCGGGGACTGGAAGTTTGCTGATACGCCTTTGATGAAACGCTTGTTTATCGGGTCTGTCCGTTACTCAGCCCATCTGTATCGCTATTACACCCGGAATGATGAGTATGTTGCGCTTTTCATCGGGTATGACAACAGGCGTCGACGGGATCGGAGCTTCCTGTCTGATAAAAATGGTTATCAGGGGGAGGTTGGTGTGGTGGAAGAGCATACTCTGGTTGACCCTGATGTGAATGGTCGGCAGATAGAATCGATTGTTTCCCTCACTGATCATGGTCGGATTCTGGCGTGGCACTGGTATGAGGGAGCGGCGGGTGTTCCAGAGGAGATATTGCGGGCGTTCCTGGCACTGGATCAGTCGCCATTCCGCCGTACAGAAGGTGCGTTTGTTGTGCGTCTGGCAACTGTTATTTTGCCCGGAAAGAATGGGCGACTACAGGCAAATAACAGACTCCGTGATTTTCTGGAAAATATGGGAAAATACGAGACAAGATAACAGAGCCGGACTAAAAGCCCGGCTCTGCCTTAACTGCCATTCTTTACTTCAACAACCGATAACCCGTCCCTGTATGGTCGTCTAATTAAAGCTACTTGCCAATTTCAGACTTCCCTACACAGCTCTGAATGGCCTCTTTATCGTAACTGGATAATCCCAGGCTGTTGAGGAATTGTGCGGCACAACTCACAAATTGCCCGTGATTCCTGGTGGTGCCGTTGCAGTTCAGGATGCCTTCCGCGATGGAGCCTGTGGGATCGGGCACACCTGAATCACAGCCATCAATGATGACCGTTGCAGCAGCGCAGCTGGGGTCGTCGTCAATCGCGCCGTCACAGTCGTTGTCCAGGCCGTCGCAGACTTCGCTACTCGGCGTTCCCGGTGTGCAGCTGTCCCCGGTGTTGCCGGTAGCGGGATCACAGGTGGTCTCCCCCGTCGCTGCGCATTCGCCCGCGCCGCAGGTGGTCGGCTCTGGCG
>Ga0210096_1000009_pt1 | contig 131481 bp, 121 predicted proteins | sample China_Galinas_PW_4_FD_184864 | JGI IMG/M metagenome (GOLD analysis project Ga0210096, IMG submission 184864) | Wetland microbial communities from San Francisco Bay, California, USA, that impact long-term carbon sequestration - China_Galinas_PWA_D2... | ecosystem: Environmental > Aquatic >...
GAGGCCCAGCATCCGGATCGCCAGCTGCGCCGCCTCCTCGCCGCCGTGCTCGAAGCAAAGCGGGCCGGTGTCGGGGGAGAAGCTGGTGCGGTACCAGTCGACCGGGACCCCCGCGATGACCGTCATGACCGCGCCTCGCTCGTCTCGTAGGCCTCGCACGTCGCGTAGCTCATCGGTCTCTCCTCCCGTGCTCGCGATGTCGGCGGAAGGGAAGAATCTATTGGTACAAGGCCAGATTTGTCAAGGAACCTGATGTAGGGCCGGCGGCGAGCCCAGCCGCCGCGCGGGCCCCAAACCAAGCCCGCACAGTGGTGGACGGCTTAACAATCGATATGGGGGCCCTCCCAAGATCGCCCGAAGGCGACGCCCTCTTCCTTTGTAGCACATATCGGCCGACTCTTGTGAAGTTTGTTGAGCAATCGTCCTGGACGGCCTGCTGCGCGCCGGAACCCGGCGCGTTCCACTGGGGGCACAGTTCATGCCATAATGAGCACGTGCTTGGGGGTGGCGCCACCGAGAACGAGTTTTGCGCACGAACGGCGGCTCTGACGCTGCTGTGGGTCCCGACCTCGGCCGACCGCGAGGATCTGCTCGAAATGATCGAGTCCTCGCTGGAAGGCGGTACGGCGCCGGCGCCGAGCGAGGAGGAGTTCGACGCCGAGGAGGAGGACTTCGAGGAGGACGAGGAGGGCTTCGAGCAGCCCGATGCGGACGAATTCCAGCGCCAGCTGGTTCTCGCCGCGGAGGACCCCGCGTGCGACCGCCAGCCCGTTCTCACCGAGAAGGGCGAGGAGATGCACTTCATCGTCCAGACGATCAAACGCTGGCTGTGGCACTGCCCGCAGGGGCCGCTGGAGCTGGGTCTGGCCGGGATGCGGGCGCTGGGGCCGATGGCGCTCGCCTGGTCGGCGACGCTGACCCACGCCCTGGCGTCCGGACCGCAGACGCTCGAGGAACTGCAGGAGACGCTCGGCGCGGTGCTCGACCCCGAGACGGTCGAAGAGCGGCTCGAAGCGCTGGTCAACTCCGGGCAGGCCGAAGCGCTGCACGGAACCGGGCGGGCGCCCGCCTACGCGCTCACCGACTGGGGGTGCGAGGCGATCTCGCTGATCGTCGCCGCCGTGCGCTACGAGCTGCGCTACCCCGAGGCCGACGTGCTGGCGCCCGATGTATTCGACGTCGAGGCCGCCTTCCAGATGGCGCTGCCGCTGATCCGCGTGCCCGCCGCGGCGCGCGGCACGGTGCGCGCCGGCGTGCGCGTCCCCGAAGAGGACGGGGAGGAGCTGGTCGCCGGCTCGACGGTCGAGGTAGCCGAGGGACGCGTCGCCTCCTCCTCCCCGCTGCTCGACCGCTCGCCGGAGACCTGGGCGACCGGCGCGCCGCTGGACTGGTGCGAGACGGTGATCGACCCGGACGAGGCCGCGCTCGAGCTGGGCGGCGACGTCGCGCTCGCCCAGGGCCTGGTCGAGGCGCTGCACGGGCGGCTGTTCGGCGACGAGGCCGCCGACCCGCGGCGGCTGCGGCTCGGCTGAGAGCGCCGAGGGCCGGCGGCTGCGGCGGCGTGCCTCGCCTCATAGCGCCCTACGCACCTCCTTCGCCACCACATCGCGCAGGCGCTGTGACGCGCCGACGAGATCGAGGACGAAAGCGTCGAGCTCGTCGCGGAGGCGGCGATACTCGGCGCGGCGGCGCAGTGCCCGCTCCTCGCCGAGCGCCTCCCGTATGGCCAGCGCCATCCCACCGAGGGCCCGCACATCACCGCCCGAGAGCGGCGGGAGGGGAAGCGCTTTCACCAGCGAGACGTTGAGGCCGAACCACCCGCCTCGACGCGGCCGGCCCATGCCCGCAAGCCACCACTGGAGAAGCGAGGAGTTGAGCAGGGCCTCGTGGGCGAACAGATCCTCCTCCGAGGCGTCCGCGAGGCGGATCGCGATCGCGCCGGCCTCCCCCATCAGCGGCATCGCCTCGCCGTCCGGGTCGGCGACCGTGGTCGCTTCCCGGCTCAGCGTGCGCACCATCAGCTTCGGACCCCGCAACACGGCGAGATCCCCGTGCTGTGGGTGCTTCGGCAGGCCGCCGCGACGCTCGAGCTCCGCGACGACGGCGGGGTGCGCGGACAGCGAGCCGTCGGTCTCGAAGGGGACGAACAGCCGGTCCCCCGAGTGCTCGATATGAAACGGCGACAACTGACCGCCCTTGACCAGGCGCGGCAGATATCTCGCCGGAATTTCGCGGTTCCCGACCGCGATCGCACCGGCTCTGCCCTTCCGCCATTCGCCTTCGGCAACCGTGAACGCCTTCTGCTTCCCGGGTTTGGTCCCGTAGCGAACCACCCCTTGCGTGCCGGCATCGGCCGCCAACGGCGTCAGCTCGACGTCCACCTCGCCTCGGAGGGCGAGCTCCCATTCGAGGCGAAACGGATCCCATCCCCGCTCCGCCTCATGCAAGAGCGTCCGGCGAGGCACCCGCTGGCGTCGCATCAGCTTCGGCCGCGAGCGCACCGAGTCCTCGAGAAGCGCCCTGCCATCGCTTTCCGGGAGCTCGGCGCGCAGCAGCTCCACACTGCGTGCGGGGCCGGTCGACACCGTGCAGACATAGGTGCTCGCGTCGAACAGCTGCCCGGCGCGAAAGTCGACGATCGAGCGCAGGCCGCGCTCGGCGAGGAGCCGCCGCACGGGCGCAGCGGATTTGTTGCCCTCGATGCCCACGGGGAGGACGAAGCCGGCGACACCCTCCGGCGCCAGGAGACGGAAGGCCAGATCTACGAAGAGGTGCGAGTAGTCGGCATGAGCCCCGTAGGTGGACGGATACAGCGCCGCCAGCCTCGCGGTGACCTCCTCCTCGGCGAGCGAGCGGATCTTGTAACCCGCCCTGAATGGGGGATTGGTCAGAACGACATCGAAAGGACGCCCGCCCTGGCAGGCCACCGTCCAGTCGACCGCCCCCTCCGGCGCACTCTCCCCCGGGGGCGCAAGCAGCGAATCCCCCCGGTGGAGGTTCTCCCCCAGGACCGGCAACCGGCCTCGCACGTCAGCTTCCTCGAGCAGCTGCACCCGGGCCAGTTCGATCGCACGCTCGTCGACATCCGCGCCGAACACCGACTGGATCAGCAACTCGCTTCGCTCGGTGGGAGTCAGCGCCGAGCCCTTGAGGCCGGCGAAGTAGTCGGCGAGGACCCGGTATGCGGCGATCAGGAACGCACCGGAGCCGCATGCCGGGTCGACCACGCGCACCGCGGTGGGCTCCTGGGGTCGCGTGCGCGCCAGCCACGGGACGAGCGTCCGCTCGACGACGAGGCGCGCCAGTCCCGGCGGCGTGTAGAAGCTGGCCGTGGTCGCCTGAGCGTCCACCGCTTCGACGTCGTCGAAGAAGGCGCCCTGGGGCGCGCTCGGCCGGCGCGCCGGAAGCGAGGCCAGGTAGGTCTGATACAGGCGGCCCGCGATCTCACTGCGACTCAGCGAGAAGTTGAGCCGCAGCCGCCGCCAGGGCTCGACCAGCATCGCGAGGACATCGGCCAGCGGCTCCTTCGGGAGCGTGGCAATGTCGATTTCGGCCGGGGCAAAGAGCTCCGAGTTGAGGTTGCGCCGGTAGTCGTCCAGGGCCGTGGCGACCGCGCTTCGGACATCGTCCCCCGCTGCAATCTGACGCAGCAGCACCGCCGAGGCCGGATGCCCCCGATCCTCCTGGAAGCGGATGAACAGGATCTGATGGAAGAGACGCAGAACCGCGGCGTCCCGACCCCCGGGGTCGGCGTCTTCCAGCAATCCTGCCCTGGCCACCTGCATGCGCAGCTTGCCCAGAGCGCCGGCGAGGGTCGCGTGTAGCTCGCGCTGCCGGCTCTCGGGCGCGCCGTAACCCCCAGGTACGTCTTCGAGGAGCTGCTCCGGACGAAGGAAGGAGAGCAGCTCGCCGACCGACCACAGGTCGCTGGCGTCCGCATCCAGCAGCGGCGCATCCCCGGGCGCCTCGTGCCAGTATCTCGAGTCGAGCAGGGCCAGCCGGCTCGGGGACCAGGTGAGCGCATACGGCGCCTCTCGGCTGTAGCCCCAGCTGGCGGTCCGGGCATCGTCACCGGACGGCCCCAGCACCACGAGAGCCTGGGGCTCGTCCCCCCAGCTCAGTTCCAGCAGGCGAGAGCGGCCGACCTGACCGCGCACCTCGCGCACCGCCCTCCCCCAGCCGGACCGCGCAAAGAAGCGCTGAACCACGTCGGAGTCCCCGCGCTCAACAGCGCGGACCAGACGCGCTATTCCGGGCGTGGCCATCTTCGGAGGGTAGAACGTACGTTCGACGTAACCTTTGGTTCTACTCTCTCTTCGAGGGTGCAGCGATGCTTCCTCTTAGTGGACCAGGTTAGGGTGCTCCAGTTGCGGCGTCTCCACCTCGCGCTCGGGCGAGCCGCCTTGTCAAGAAGCCGATCTCACGGCAGCGACGGCGCGAGGCGCTCGGATGGCTCGCCTCGAACCCGCCACGTTCCCTGAGGGATACCGTACGTGCCATAATCGACGTGTGGCTGCAGGAGGCGCCACCGAAATCGACTTCCGTGCCCGGGCCGGAGCACTCACGCTGAGCTACCTGCGCAGCGGGCTCGGACGGGAGACGCTGCTGGCGGTCCTCGCCCAGGCGGCGACCGGCGCCGAGCTGGTCGCGCCGGAGGACCTGGTCGAAGACAAAAGCGAAGCGGAAAGGATCAACGAGGTCTTCGCCGACCGCTTCCTGGTCGAACCGGTCAACCCCGCCGACGACCCCGACGACCCGGAGACGGTGATGCAGCCGACGCCGGCCGGGCGCGAAGTGCCTCTCGTCGGCGCGGCCCTGCACCGCTGGCTGCAGAGCCGCCTCGGGAGCCCGGTCGGGCTGGGCAAGGGCTCGAGCGACCCGCTCTGGGCGCTGCTGGCGGGCTGGTCCTCGACGGTCATCCATGCGCTCGCCGCCGGCCCGCGGACCGAAGACGAGGTGCAGGAGGCAGTCGGCGTGCTCGACGCCCGGGAGATCGACGCGCGCCTCGCGCTGCTCGCCGAGGTGGGCCTCCTTCACGTCCTCCCCGGCGAGGACGGGGAACCGCGCTTCGAGGCGACCGAATGGTTGCGCCTCGCCGTCGGCCCGCTCGCCGCCGCGGCGCGCATGGAGCTGCGCCACCCGTGCGGGGACACCGCGCCGATCGCCGCCGCCGACGCCGAGGCGGCCCTGCGCCTGACCCTGCCGCTGCTGCGGATGAAGTCGGGCCTCAGCGGCTCCTGCGCGCTCGAGGTCGAGCTCGACGAGGAGGTCCTCGGCAGCCCGGTGGCGATGACCGCCCGAGTCGAGGAGGGACGCGTCGCCGCCTGCGAGCCGGGCGCCGACCCCGCGGCCGACGCCTCGATCTCCGGCACGACCGCCGCCTGGCTCGACGCCGTGATCGACGACAGCCAGGCGGGCCTCGCCACCGCCGGCGACTGGCGCCTGCCCCGCGACCTGCTCGGCGGCCTGCACGAGATGTTGTTCGGCGGGCACCGGTAGCTAGGCGGCTTCTGATGCATGGCCAAGACGAGAACGCCCACTTTGGTCTTCGACGTAGATCTCCGGCTCGGCGGCGCCGGCCCTCCGAGGCTCATACGTTCTGACGCAAAGCCGCGGCGAATTCTTTGATTCTGCGCGCCACGCGTGCGGCAGCGCCCTCGGCCAGCCGTGATACTTCTTGTCAGAGGATCGGATGGGCGCTATGCGCGGAGGTCGCGCTTCGAGCCGCTCGAGGGGGTTCTGGCAAGGAACACCCCGTGGGACCCCCGCAGGCGCGTCTCGCTCGCACGCTGGGCAACCGGAAACCGCGGGGCGAGGCCAAGAGACACCCCGCAGTCGCCGGTGATTCCTCGAGGTGCGGTGGGGGACCTCCACCGTCCCACCGCTGGTACTGCCTGGTTCTATATCACATTTGGAGTTTGCTTGGGAACTGGCTGAGGTTCGTCTTGATCTCCGGCTCGGCGGCGTCGGCCTTCCACGGCTTGCCCTCGGCGCCGAAGACCTCGTTGAGGCGCAGGCCGCGCGACTCGAAGATGTCGGCCAGCCCCCGGATTGGACGGCGGCATACGAGACCCTCGGCGTTTTGCACCGGGCACCCGGCGCGTGCCGTAAAGGGAATGGTTCATGCCATAATTGGCACATGGCTACGGGCGGCGCCACCGGAGACGGGTTCTGGGCGCGGGCTGGCGTGTACGGAGAGGTCGCCTTCCAGATGGCGCTGCCGCTGATCCGCGTGCCCGCCGCGGCGCGCGGCACGGTGCGCGCCGGCGTGCGCGTCCCCGAAGAGGACGGGGAGGAGCTGGTCGCGGGCTCGACGGTCGAGGTCGCCGAGGGCCGCAAGCCCGCGTGCGAGATCGCCTAGAGGCGCGCGGGGTCGCTGCTTGGCGGCGAACCGGGACAGGCGCGACGAGCGCGGGCGGCCGGGGGCGCGGACGCTGCTGCTGCTCACCGACCGCTCCCAGGTCGAGATCCTGCGGGCGCTGGACCGCCAGCCGACAGGCGCCGCCGAGCTCGGCGAGGCGATCGGCCTGGCGCCGGGAAGCGCGCCGCGCGCGCAGCTGCGGCGCCTGGCCAGGCTCAGGGCGATCGACGAGCGCCGCCTCAACGCCTTCCCCGGCCTGCTCGAGTACGAGCTGGGCGCGGCCGGGCGCGAGCTGCTCGAGCTCGACCGCGTGCTCGAGCGCTGGCTGGGCGAACTCCCGCATGGCCCGCTGCGCCCCGGCAGCGACGCCGCGACCTCAGCCGTCCGCGCGCTGGCGGAGAGCTGGTCGGCGGGCGTCGTCTCCGGGCTCGCCGAAGGGCTGCTGAGGCTCGGCGAGCTGGACCGCGAGCTCAACTCGGCCGGCTACCCGCTGCTCGAGCGCAGGCTCGCCGCGCTGCGCCGCGCCCGCCTGACCCACCGCTGCGAGGCGAACCGCCGCGACGGCCGCAACACAGCGGGCTACGCGCTGCGCCGCGCCGTGCCAGCGCTGCTCGCCGCCGCCCACTGGGAGGAGCGGCACGACCCCGAAGGCGCCCCGCTCCCTCGCGCCGACCGCGAGGCGCTCGAGCTGCTTCGCGGCCCTCCGGGGCTACCGGAGCGCTGAGAGCCGGCGATGGCGCCTGTGCGCCTTACCGCGGCGGCGGGCCTTCTTGCAGCGCACCGCCCGCACCAGGGGGCGCAGCCTGCTCCTGCGCCCGTTGTGCGCGGCGAGGCTCACGGCGGCGCGGTTCTTGCCCGCGCATATGTTCCTCGAGTTCACGAGCAGGCCCTTCTGACCGCCTTGCATGCGCACCACGACGCGACTGATCGGCGCGTCGGGCACGGCCCAGGCGATCGCCCGCAGGCCGCCGCGCACGGAGTCGATCCGCGTCGGCGCTTCCAGCTTGATCGGCAGGCTCGGCGGCCCGTGCAGGGCGAGCACGACGTCCGGCAGGACGTTGTTCGACGAGCGCAGGTAGACGGGGCCCCGAAGCGGCTGGTCGAGGATCGGCGTCCAGACCTTGACGTGCCCGTAGACCGAGCGCTTCGGGCACTTCGCCCCGAAGCCGGCGCCGGCCGCGAACTGGACGCGCGTGCAGACGGTCCTGATGTGGCCCTGTTCGATGAACTCCGAGCGCGGGAAGCGCACGGCGAAGCGCTCCAGGTTGGCGTCGACGCCCGGCCGCGGCTTGTAGACGAGCTTCAGCGCCGGGAAGGCGCCGCGGCGGATGCCGCCGAGCAGCGTCAGCCCGACCCTCGACTTGAACCCCAGCGCGCGGCAGTCGGCAGCCTGGAAGCGGGCGCTCGCCGAGTGCGCGACGTCGTCGGCGGAGCTGAAGACGTTCTCGCCGCCCGACCAGATCGTCGCCTCGGTCTGCATTTCTTCGCACGAGGTCGGGTTCAGCGTGAACCGGTCGCGGTCGACGTCGACCCGGATGTCGCGCACCTTCAGCGGGATGCCGGCGAGGATGTGCGGGATCGGGTCCGAAGAGGAGCCGTCCGCTTCGACCTCGGCGGTGCGCGGGTCGATCCGCAGCGCCTCGCGCGTCACCACCGTGCCGACGTCGAACGGGCCGGCGACCGCGGGGACGATCGCGACGACCGAGAGCGGCGCCCCGTTCCACGGCCCGGCCAGATACAGCTTGCCGCTGACGTAGGTCAGCAGCGAGCCGACGCCCGCCCCGGCCGTGACGTTGCCGATCTGCGAGCCGGCCGGGCAGGACGGGCTGTTCTTCTCGTCGACGCCGCTCTTGCCCTTGGCGCCGGCGATCGCCGCGTCGGAGCACTGCTCGACGCCGGAGAGGTTGGCGATCATCCCCAGCGGCAGCCTGGCCGAGAAGCGGGTCAGGTCCTGGTCGCCGTCATCGCGCGTCAGCCGCATCGTGAAGGGGCTGTAGCGGGCGGCGGAGTTGCTTTCCGAGCCCGCTTCGAAGCCGGGGTTGAACGGGGCGCCGCCGGAGGGGCAGGGGCCGCCGCCGACGCCCCGTTCGATCGTGAAGGGAACGCTCTGCTCGAGCTGCTCGCCCGGCGCGGGGTTGTCGGGGTCGTGCGCCGACCAGGGGGTGTAGCGGATCTTCGTCTGGAAGGTCCCGCAGGCGTTGGGCGTCACCAGCGGCGCCCGGGCGCCTTCGCGGAAGTGCAGCTTGAAGTAATCGATCGGGATCTGGGGCACGTCGTCGAACGTGGTGACGAGCTGCCCGGTGTCGGGGTCGGGCCTGACCACGCCCGCCTGTTTGACCAGGATGCCGCGGTCGGGGATCCGCGCGACCATGTAGAGGGCGATCAGGCTGTCGAACGGGTTGTCGTGCGGGGTGGCGATATACAGCGCGCCCTCGGCTTCCTCTTCGAGCAGCGGCGTCTTGATCTTCAGGCTGCCGATCTTCGAGGCTTCCGGGCAGCCCTCGCCCGGCCCGGAGTCGAACCGCTCCCGCGCGTAGTCGGCGGGCGAGCAGGTGCCCAGCCCTTCGGCCTCGGAGGGATTGACCGTGACGCCCTCCGGCAGGGTCACCTCGGCCTTCTTGAACTGCGCTTCGGAGGCCGCTTCGTAGTCGGTGCTCTCGAACAGCGCGTTGGGCATCGCGACTTCGGCGTCGAGTCCGGTCGGACTCTCGGCGGCGGTCGAGGTCGTGACCAGCGCGAAGCGCGGATTGAAAGGCTCGTGGTTGCAACCGCGCAGCGCCGGGCTGAAGGCCGTCCTGGTCGAGATCACGTTGCCCAGCGGCGTGTTCCAGGGTTCAGCCTCCCCGGTGAACTCGAGCGCGGAGTCGCAGGCGACCGGCACCCGCAGGAAGGGCTTTTCGCCCGCGCCGGCGAGCGGTTCGCCGCAGACGCCCGGGTAAGAGGCCCCCCTGAAGAGGAAGCAGTTTTCGCCCCGCGCCGTGTCGTGGCGCGGGTCGGCCGGCCAGCCCCAGAGGCTGAACGTCCCCGCGAGGAACTGCACCGTCTGCGGGGCGTTGATCACCCCGGCGGCGATCCGGTAGGAGTCCTCGGGGTCGACTTCGGCGTCGATCGTAACCGGGGTTTGGACCGCGAGGAAGCCGAAGCGCGCCGGCTCGCCGTGGGCGGGCGGCAGGCTGAAGATCGGCGTCCCCAGGCGGATCAGCCCGTAGTTCGTCTTTTCGATGATGGTGATCGAGGCGACGCCGACGACGCTCGCTTCGGGGCAGGGGTTTTCCGGTTCGGCGGCCAGGAAGACAGGCATCGGGCAGGTCGGGACGGCGGTCGGGTCGCCGACCAGGCCGGCTGGCAGCTTCACTTTCGTGTTGCGCGGCAGCGCCGGCTGCTCGATGGTCGAGTGGCGCCGGTCCGCTCCGGTTTGGGCGCCCGAGTTGAGCTGCACGGTGGTGACGAGCTGGAACGGGTGGGCGCCGCCCAGGTCTGCCGCCTCCCCGCCCAGCGCTTCGGCCTGCGCGACGAGCTGTTCGAAGCCGAAGGGGACGGGATCGGGGCTGACACTCAGCGGCTGCGAAGCGGACTCTTCCGGCGCGTTGCCGCCGGAGACGGTCACTTTCCCGGGCCCGCCGACCGACGGCGGGCTGCCTTTGAGGGCGACGAAGACTTCGACTTCGATCGCTTCGTAGGAGGGAAGCACGCCTTCGAAATCGCAGCTCACCTCCGAGCTCGAGGGCAGCTCGCATTCCACGGTCCCCGCTTTGCCTTCCCCGAAGCTGGTCTGCGCGCCGGCGACGCCTTCCGCGGCGTAGGCGGCGACGCCTTCGGGCAGCTGGTCTTCGATCGTCACCGGCGTCGAGCTGGCGTCGAGCGGCGCGTCGCCGAGGTTGGTCGCGGTGAGGAAGAGGCGGCCGCTGCCCTGGCTGGTGATTTCCGAGCTCACGCTCCCGAGCGGGACCGGAAAGCCGGGGACCAGTTCGATCGCCAGTGGCGAGAACTTCAGCGGCGGGACGCCCCATTCGCTGCTCACCTCGAACGGCGCTCCTCCGGCGGGCCCGCCGCTGACCTGCGCTTCGCCGGCGCCGTAGGCGGACGGCGCTTCGAGCATCGCTTCGAATTCCGCCGCGTCTTCGGAGGCGGGAAAGCCGGTCTGTTCTTCGCAGAAGGTGTTGGCCGGAGTTTTCGGCGGGAAGAAGCCGAATTCGCCGGCGCCGAGGCAGCCGACCACGCTTCCCCCCACTTCGACCGCGGCGGCGAAGATCGTGCCGGATTTTTCGGTCGTGACCTCCTGCGTCTCTTCGGCGTCCGCCGGCTCCCAGAGGTTGCTCGGCCGGCTGCCGCTGAGGACCTGCCACCAGGGGGATCCTTCGGCCGCCGAGGCGGAGGCGGTCGGCAGGGCGCACAGCAGCAGCGCCGCTGCGCCCAGCAGGGCGGTGGTGGTCGTGAAGCGCTTGCTCATGCTCGGGTTCTCCTTGCTCGCGTCGCGGGCGGTCCGGTTCTCTGCTCGCTTCGCCCTCATCGGCGCGCCCTCCGGTTGGCGCGCCTACAGCGCTTCGCCTTGCCGCTCTGCTTGCGCGCCCGGTGGGCGAGGCGCCTTGCCTTGCGGCCCCGCTTGCGCGCCGCGACGCCCTTGCCGTTGCGCCGCGCCATCCGCGCGTGGCGGCGCAGGCGCTTGGCGCGGTGGCTGAGCCTCGCCGCGCGGCGGCCCGCGGCGCCGCAGTTGCGGCCTTCGACCAGATTGCCGGGGCCGCGGAAGGCCGCGGAGGCCGGCGTCCGGGCCGCCGGGGCGCTCGCCGCCGGCTGGCAGGCTTCGCCGAGGCATTCGGCGCGGGGCGTCGCGCTCGCGGCGACCCCGCCGACCCGCGCGTCGTAGACGTCCATCACCTGGTCTTCGTCGCTCGCCGAGAGCGGCGCCGGGGTGGCGAAGAAGGCGTCGTCGCCCGATTCGGAGGCGTCGAAGAACGCCGCTTCTTCTCCGCCGGTGCCCGAGGAGATCAGCGAGACGCAGCCCCCGCCGCTGCGCGCCGTGCCCCCGTCGCCGGAGGAGGCGGCGCAGCTGCCGGTCCCGACCGGCTCGTACTCGTAGACGTCCCAGTTGCCGTTGGCGTCGGCGGGGACGAGCGAGTCGGCGGCGTTGAAGAAGAGCCGGCCGCTGTCATGCACGGCGCGCGGTTGGCGGAAGGTGACATTGCTGGCATTCACGTCGTCCAGTGAAGACTCGGGCAGAGCGGCGGCGAGCCGCCGGCCGCTCCAGATCGAGTGCGGGTCCGAGAACGGCGCGCCGCCGCCGAGGCTCGCCGGGCGGGCGCCCGCCGGGTTGCAGGAGGCGCAGAGCAGACCGCCTCCGGCGGCGTCGTAGAGGAAGACCTCCTGGACGGCTTCGCCGGTCGCCGCGTCGCGGTTGTCGTAGCCGGTCAGGCTGCGCTGCGACATGAAGGCGAGGTAACGGGCCGACGGCGACGCCGCCGCGGTCAGCCGATATAGCCGGGGGTCGGCCGACCCGCCCCAATCGGATTCGTCCTGCTCGGCGAGGCCGGCGATGAAGCGGATCCCCTCGCCGTCCTTCCACAGGTAGAGGTTGGGCTGGCCGGAGGCGGCAGTTTCCCCCTCGCCGTTGGCGCCTTCGTCGAGCACGCCCCGGGCGACGAAGTAGACGCTTTGGCCATCGTCGCTCACCGCCGCGGCGAGGCCCTGGACTTCGGCGCTTTCGGCGAAGCTCGCGGCGTCGGCGGTCAGATCGGTCAGCACGCACTTCAGTTCCCCTTCTTCGACCGCGACGTCGCAGCGGTAGAGGTCGGCGCCGCTTTCGTTCGCGTCCGAAGTCAGGTTCTGCGTATCGGTGAAGAAGGCGACCGTGCCGGCGGCGTTCGCGCCCTGGAAGCGCGGCGCTTCGCCGCCCGTGCCGAAGCCGCCCTGGACCGTGTCGAGCCGCACGCTTTCGCCGCGCTCCAGATCGCGCAGGTAGAGGCCGGGAGAGCCGGTGCCGCATCCGGTCCCCGTCACATCGGTGGTCCAGAAGACGCGCGAGCCGCCCCCCGCCAGTGCGTTGCGGATCGGGCCGGAGTTCTTGCCGAAGCCGGGCACGCCGGCGACGGCGACCTCTTCGCCCGGCAGGACGCTGACCCGGCGCAACTGTCCCGCGGGCGGCTGCCCGGCGGTCCACTCGTAGAGGCTCCCCTGGGCGTCGCGGACACCGCCTTCGTCTTCCTTCAGGCCGACGCAGGAGTTGAGTAGGACGTGACTGAGGTCGGTGTCGCCCCCGATCACCTTCACCGCGCTAAGCGGACTCGTACCCGGGCGCTGACCGAATTCGGTCCCCGGCGCGACGTTGGCGAACCCTTCCTTGCCGGTGACCAGCGGCGTGTAGGCGGGGGGGTCGGCGTTCGCGCGCAGGTAGGGGGCGCGTTCGGAGGCCTCGCCGGAAAGCGGCGCGGTGGTCCGAGGTTCCAGCACGGCCCGCGAGAGGTCGGAGCCGAACAGCTTGTATTCGCTGCTGCCGAGCAGCGTCTGGTATTCGGCATTCGGGACCGAGAGGTCGGTCGTGCGCCAGGCGCCGCCGGCTTCGCGCCGCGAGAGCAGCGAGCTTCGTTCGGGCGAGCGGCTGCCTTCGGGGTCGGCCAGCATGCTGTTGAGGGTGAGGAAGGTGAAGGCGTCGCCTCCGGCGGCGGCCTGGAACTGGCCTTCGCTGGCCGACCTGAGCACACCCGCGTGCTTGTTGACGGGCGTCACCATCTCCCAGGCACGGTCGTCGGCGAGGCTGAAGCCGAGCCCGGCCGACTGGGTGGCGAAAGTGCGGTCGGGGCCGTGGACGATGTAGGGGGCGCCTTCGCGCTCGTCTGCGGCGGCGAAGCGGTAGTGGTAGGTGGCGCCCGGCGCCAGGCCGCTGAGCAGCGCGCCGACCTCGACGTCGCCGAACCCGGCCGGCAGCAGCGCTTTGACCGTTTCGGATCCGTAGGCGGCGCTCGTGCCGAATTCGATCCACCATTCGGCCTCGACCCCGAGCGGGTCGAGCTGGGCGTGCAGGGAGGCGCTGCGGGCGGCGACGCCGCTCGCCCACTGCGCGTCGATCGCCACCGCGGGCGGCGTCGCGAAGGTCGCGTCTGGTCCTTCGGCCGTGCAGGTGGTCGCCGGTTCGCATTCGTTGCTGGCGAGGAGGTGGAAGTGGTACGTCGTGCCGGGGGTCAGTCCACCGATTTCCGCTTCGACCCCTTCGGCGTCGAATCCGCTCCCCGGCAGCGTTTCGGTCGCCGTTTCTTCGCCGTAGCTTTCGTCGGTCCCGTACTCGAAGTGGTATTCGGTTGCGTGCCCCTCGGGGTTGAGCGTCGCGGCGAGCGTCGCCTTGGTCGGTTCGAGGTCTTCGGCGCCCTGGCTCTCGACCAGGGGGCCATTGGGCGGCAGGTCGAAGCGCTGCACGAAGCTGTTTTCCGCGCTCTGGCTGCTGACTGAGTAAAGGAACCCGGCGCCTTCGTCGAGCGCCAGCGGATTGCCGCCGCTGGCGCCGGGAGAACCAAGCACCTGTTCTGCGCCGAATTGGCTGGTCTGTTGGGCGGAAGGGTTGAACCTGAGGAAGCGGTAGGGGCTGGTCTTGTCGCCGATGTAGACGTTGCCGGCGGAGTCGACGACCAGCGCATCGGGTTGGCCGGCGTCGTCGAGCGGCAACCCCGCTCCGGTCACTTCGGTCAGTTCGCTGACCGGGGAGCCTTCGGGCTTGTAGCGGCGCACGCCGCTCAGCGAGGCGGCCTTGACGTAGAAGTCGCCGCTGAGCGGATCGATCCCCAGGCCCTTGACGGCGCCGCCGCCGGGGATTTCGGCCTGCGAGACGTAGTTCCCGTCGGAGTCGAACTGGATGACGCGACCGGTGTCGCCGACCCAGAGATGGCCGGAGGCATCGACGGCGGCGGAGATCGGAGAGCCGAAGAATTCGCCCGCTCCCGTCCCCGATTCGCCCCTGCCGCAGACTTCGCCCGGTGCGAGGCCTTCTTCTTCGCCTTCCTCGACCTCGGCCGCGGTGCAGATGTTCCGCTCGGCCTGCGGGGCGCCTTCGTCGACCTTGACCTTGTTGACGTCCTTGCCGACCGCGAAGAGGAATTCGCCGCTGGAGGTGAACTTGGTGACGCGGCGCTTGCGTCTGTCGACCGCGTACACGTCGCCGCTGGCCTGGTCGACGGCCACAGCGGCGGGTTGGACGCTGTAGATGTCGTTCGATTCGATGCCGGCGAAGCAGCGGGGGTGTTCGGTCTGCGGGCCACAGGTCTGCAGTCCCGCGCTCGTGCCGTCGGCCACCCCAAGGCCCCAGGCGAGCTGGAACTCGCCTTCGGAGTCGAACTTGTCCACCCGGTGGCCGCCAGCCTTAAGTTCGAGCACGCCGTTTTCCTCAGCGGTGTAGAGGTCCCCGCTCGCCTGGTGAACGGCGGCGCTCACCGGCAACAGCACCTTGCCGGCGCCGAAGCCCGGCCCGGCGATCGTTACGGGCGCGGCCAGCGCCGAACTCGTGCCGAAAGCCATTAGGAGCAGCGTGGCCGCGGCCGTCCCCAGCACGCCTCTTGCGGCCCGCCGCCTCGCCCCATTCCATCCGACTGAAAGACCTACGCCCATTGGCCGACTCCCTCATCCCGTTTGGTGGATACCCCGGCGCCCCGCAAGGGTCGTGCCCCCGCGATCACACCCTGTCTCTACCGCCCGGCCGGCCCTCGCCTTCCCATCGGCGGCGGGCCCCCCTGGCACGCCGCACCTTGGCAGGCCGTCCCCGGTATCACCATAGCCCATAATCGATACGTTAGCGACCCTCTTTATAAACGGCTATGCATTGCCATGGCCGGACCCGATTGCCGCGGGGCCGCCGTGCGGCGACCCCGCGCTTCACGATGCCTATGCTTCTTTTGTTGTAATTTCTATCGAGTTATCGAATGTCATGTAGCCGTGGGCTTCCTCGGTGGCCGTTTCGAGGCCGCCGCCGGCATTCGATTCGAGGCCGTAGGTTTCTTCGTCTTCGCATATTTCCGTGAACGCTTGGCTCACGCCTTCTTCGCTCACGCCGAATTCTACTGTCGCTTCGGTGATCGGCGTGTTGTACGGAGCCGTGATGTGGCCGAGGATCCCGTTGCCTTCCACGGTGATGTGCACGCCGACCACAGGGCAGGTGAATGTCGCGAACTTGCCGCTTTCTTCGTTCGGTGTGATCAGCACGCCGGCTGTATGCGTTCCCGGTGTCAGTGTTACGAGGTGGAATGTCGATTCTTCGGTTTCGATTGTCCCGTTCGGCTGGCCTGCGCTCTCGCAATGCGTGCCGAACACTGTCTCTTCACAGCCGTGGAAGAGGAAGTATCCTTCGCCTGTTTGGCCTGTGCTTTTGGTGTGGAATTCGCCTGTGCCGGTAACCGAGGAGCAGGTGACTTTCAGGCCGCCTTCGGAGACCAGTTCGGCTTCTCCCCCGTGCACTTCGAAGTGCCCGAAGTCGGTGTAGTGGGCTTCTGGGTCCGCCGAAGCCACCGCCGGCAGCGCCGCGAAGGCGAACGCCGCGGCGAGGACCGCGAGCAGGGTCTTGCGCTTGCTCATTGCTGACTACCTCCTTGTAGGCCCCGGTGCTTTGCCGGGGCTCGTTTGCTTGGCGGTCAGTTCTAAGCGTCCCGGTGTTAATAGTCAAGCTTTACCGATCATTTAGGAACAGGGTAGCGCCGTCGGCGACACGGCTCGCCGCCTTTTCCGCCGCAAACGGCGCCTGGCTCTCGGACGGGTGCGCATAAATCCGTCCCGATCGCTCAGCGTTGGTGCGCGCCGACCCCGCCAGCTCCCCTGCCCTCGACCGGCCCGGCGAGCGCCGCGTGAAGCGCCCCGACCAGCAGTCCGGCGAGCTCGCTGTCGGGGCCGCGCAGGCGCACGCCGTCGCTGCCGCCGTCGACGATCGCGTCGAGCCAAGCGGCGGGCGGGGCGAGGGCCCAGCTGGCGGGGCGGGCGGGCGGCGCGGGGTCGAGGGCGGCGATCCGCCCGTCCTCGACCCGGACACCGACCGTCACCGCCCGCGCCTCCCCCTCGCCGCCGGCCCCCCGCTTCGCCGGCGCCGCGAGCACGCAGGCGCCGCGAGCGCCCGGCGGCAGCTCGACCAGTGGCAGGGCGAGCAGCAGCGCGGTCTCGAGCTCGAGGGCGGCGCCGGGAGGCGGGTCGGGAGCGTGGCGCAGCTGCCAGCGGGCGGCGGCGGCGAGCGGCGCCGCGGCGCGGCGCAGCCACGGGGTCGGCTGGTAGGCGGGGCTGCGGGCGCCGGCGTCCTCGCAGGCGATCAGCCCGGCGCCGCGCAGCTGCGCAAAGCGCCTTTTCAGCGCCGGGTAGCTGTGGGAAGAGATGGACCTGCCGAGCTCGGCGAGCGTGCGCGGGCGCTCCGCCAGGGCGCGGAGCACGGTCGACTCCCAGCCGGCGGCGAGCACCCGGATCGAGCCGCGGGCGGGCGCGCCGGAGAGCTCGAGCGGCCCGAGGGGCGAGCGCGCGAGCCACGCCTCGAGCGCGGCAGCCACGGCGAGCAGATCGAGACCCGCGGCGGTGAGTTCGGTCGACACGCCCCTCCCCGGCGCGACCGCGAGCGCCCCCGCGTCGCGCAGCCCGGCCACCGCCGCCCGCAGGCTGGCCTGCGGCGCCCAGCCGAGCCGCCGCTCGAGGTCGGCGGCGGTCAGCGACGCGTTGGGATCGGCGTGCGCTGCCAGGACGTCGGCGCTGAGCACGCGGGCGAAGACTCCGAGCGTCCGGGGCCCGGCGCTGAGGCCGGCGCGGGGAGCTTCGGCGCCCATCGGGTGATCATAGGGTACGCTCGTGTCCCGCAGATTAATAATCAGGACCCCTTGCGCCGGGCTCCGCTATTTGGTACAAGACGTCATTCCTTTGGGAACGGTGGGGTTACCGTAGTCCCATGAGGGGAGTTCTTTCGTAGCGCCGGGCTCCCGCCTGCCGTTGCCACGAACGACAATCGAAAGGACCAGTCATATGAGAAAGCTACTCATCGCCGCGACCGTCGTCGCGGCGATGCTGGCGCCGGCATCGTCGGCGCTGGCCTCGTCGCACAATCCAACCGGCGACTTCGCCGAGTTCGCCGAGTGCCCGCTGAACAACCCGGAAGTCACGACCTGCATCTTCTCGGAATCGAGCGGCGGCTTCTTCGAAATGGGCGCGAAAACCGTGCCGCTCGCTAACCCGGTGATCCTGCAGGGCGGTCTCGCCAGCGGCGCGTTCGTCGGCGCCGAGAACGGCGAAACGCTCTCCAAGACCCCGCAGCCCGTCCCCGGCGGCCTGCTCGGGATCGTCGCCCCCGAATGGTGGCCCGGCTGGCTGCAGTCGTGGTTCAACAACCTGATCGACGAAGGCTTCACCGGCGTCAACGCGACGGTCGAAGTCGCAGGTTCCGCGTCGAACATCAAAGTCAACACGATCAACCTGCTGCTCGAAAAAGGCACGGCGATCTCGCTGCCGACGAAGATCAAGCTGAGCAACGCGATCCTCGGCAGCCACTGCTACATCGGCTCCGACTCGAGCCCGATCGTGATCGACTTCACCAGCGGCGAAACGTCACCGCCGCCGCCGAACGAACCGATCCACGGCGACAGAGGGACGCTCGAAACGCAGGGAGAAGGGGAAATAGCCGTGCTCAGCGGCGGCCTGCTCGTGAACAACTCGTTCGCGGCGCCGGGCGCGCACGGATGCGGCGGCCTGTTCTCGCTGTTCATCGATCCGCTCGTCAACTCGCTCGTCGGCCTACCCTCGCCGGCCGGCACGAACACCGCCGAGCTCGAAGGGGTGCTCAAGTCCACCTCGGCGGAAGCAGTCGAAGCAAGCGAAGAATAGGCGAGGCCAATCCAGTCAAGCGGGACCGAAGGGGGCCGGCGAAGCCGGCCCCCTTCCTATCCGGCGCCCCCGGCTCGTAAAGCTCTGCGGCGGACCTACGCCCCCCGCCGCACGCGAAGCAGGGGGTCGCCGGCGATCGGGCCGCAGTCGATCGTCACCCGGCCGGTCCCCACCCCCCTCGGCACTCGGAACCTGATGTGGTCTTCGTGCCAGGCCTGTCGCAACAAGCCCGTCCGGAGCGAAACGGTGGTCCCGTCCCTGAGCGTCACTTCGGGCCGCCGACCGGAGGCGGGGACGGCGAGCCAGACGGGCTCATCGCGTTCCCAGCGCAGCTTCAGATAGCCGCGGCTGGCCAGGCCGTCGTCGTCGACGCGGACAACCGATCGATCGGACAGGCGAATGAAGAGCGGACGGCCGGCGACGTTGTCGTGGCGGCTGATCGCATGGTAGGCGCCATCGCTCCTCGTATAGGCGATCTGCTTTCCGAGCTTCAGCTTCGCGCCGTCCTCGGTTTCGGCGTATTCGGCTTCCCAGGGCGAGTGGGCTTTCTCCTTCACCAAGTCAACCGGCACGCCGTCGAGGCGCAGCGCGCCGCCACATTGGCGAGTGCGAACCACGCGGTCGCGATCGCCGTCGCGGCCAGGACGGCGTTGAAGCGCCCACGCCTCGGATCACTTCGGACCCGAGCTGGCGCTTCTTCCCCGCCGGCTCGAGTCGAGGCGGGCTCTCTCGCTCCCATCCCCCTGACATGCTCCCCTCCCGTATCCCTTCGAACCCGGGAAGGTAACGTAGCGGAACTACCGCGGTCGCGTCAACTCATTCTTCTGTTGTGAGTTCCACCGGGTTGTCGAATGTCAGGTAGCCGTGGGCTTCCTCGGTGGCCGTTTCGAGGCCGCCGCCGGCATTCGATTCGAGGCCGTAGGTTTCTTCGTCTTCGCATATTTCCGTGAACGCTTGGCTCACGCCTTTTTCGCTCACGCCGAATTCTACTGTCAGTTCTTCGTGCGGTTCGTTGTAGAGGGGGTTCCCGTCCGAGGAGCTGATGTGGCCGAGGATCCCGTTGCCTTCGACGGTGATGTGGACGCCGACCACCGGGCAGCTGAATGTCGCGAACTTGCCGCTGGCGACGTTCGGCTCGATCAGCACGCCGGCTGTATGCGTTCCCGGTGTCAGTGTCACCGAGTAGAACCAGAGCACTTCGGTTTCGATTGTCCCGTTCGGCTGGCCCGCGCTCTCGCAGTGCGTGCCGAAGGTGGTCTCGTGGCAGCCGTGGTAGACGAGCTGCACCGTCCCCCTTTCCGGGCCTTCGAATTCCCCTTCGCCGGTAATCGAGCTGCAGCTGATGGCCAGGCCGCTTTCCGAGACCAATGCGCCTTCTCCCCCGTGCGCTTCGAAGTGCCCGTAGCCGGTGTAGTCGACTTTGGGGTCGGTTTCTTTCGGGGGAGGCTTCGGCGTTTCAACCAGCTGGAATGTGCCGGGGGGCGACGCCGCCTGGATGCCGCCGAGTTCGGCCGTGCCGAGTCTTTCTTCGGCCGCATTGTAGATCGACGGTTCGCCGCTGAAGGCGGTCGCCGTGATCGCGCTCGGCTGTTCGACCGCCAGTGTCGCTTCGCCTTCGACGCGCAGGCTGGTGGTCGAGCATTCTTTGAATTCGTAGTCGAGCGCCAGGCCGGAGACGGAGATGTCTTCTTCGCTCGCGCTCAGCGTCCAGGTCCCTGTCTTTTCGACGCTTTTGACCGGGTTTTCGCCGCTGCAGGTTTCTTTCAGGCCGCCGCCGACGACGCAGCCGGAGGGCGAGGAGACGGTGAAGCTTTCCACTTCGCCTTCGGCCGCCCCTTCTTCGACTTCGCCCGAGGTCAGCGAGAGCACGGCGCTCGCGGAGCAGCTGACCGAGCCGCCGGAGTAGGAGAAAGAGAATTTCCCTTCGAGGCCCATTTCGCCGTCTTCGCCGAGGTATTCGTCTTCCATTGTCCAGACGGTCTGTTCGAACGTCGGTTTGATCCCGTATGTCGCCGCCGGGCTGACCGACGGCGCGCCTTCGAGGCTGGCGCTGCCGGCTTCTTCTTCTTGCGAGTTGTAGAGGGTCTGGCTGCCGCTCAAGGTGAGCGTGCTCATCGCCGAGGCGTTGTCGGGCGTGGCGGTCGCGGCGCCTTTGATCCGCAGGCTCGGAATCAGGCATTTGCCGAACTGGAACTGCAGGTCGATCGAGGAGAGTTTGATCTGGCTTTCTTCGGCGGTCAGTTCCCAGGCGCCCGTCTTTTCGACTTTCGTCGCCCCGTGTGTGCCGCATACGGCCCCCAGCGATTCGGTGAGGTCGCATTTCGACGGTTCGGAGACCGTGTAGGAGTTGACCGTGCCGGTGGAGCTTTCCCCCGTCAGCGTCGCGCCGATCGAGGTCGAGCAGGTGACTTTGCCCACTTCGGTGCTGACGCTCAGTTCGCCGCTCAGCGTGATCGAGGCGTTTTCTTTCAGTTCGCCGTGGCCTTTGTGCGTCCAGGCCGCCGAGGCCGTCGCGGGAAGCGCCAGCGCCAGCACCGCCGCGATAGCCAGAAGACCCGTTCTTCGCCTCTGCCCCATGCAGCAATGGGAGCATATTGATAAGTGAAAATCAACTATTAACTTGGCGTACGGCGGTGTAGGGGTCAGCCGATCGCCCCGCAGGCGTTCAGCCCGTAGGCGGCGGGGACCTTGGCGGCTTCCTTGAAGACCGCGGCATTTTCGAAGTAGCTCGGCGGGTCCCGGCGCGCTTTTTCGGCCATGAGCCCCACGGCGGCGATCACCGCTTCCACCTGTTCTTCTTCGCCCTGCGGGGCGCCGAGTTCGCGCAGCGCCGAGGCCTCCGCTTCCAGCCCGGGCGCCAGCACCCGTTCGACGAAGCGACGCTGGTTCACCTTGACGAAGGTGCGGCTGGCGTTCTTGATGAACTTCCTGGCCTGCGCCTGCATCGCCTTCTGCTGCTTCTTGCAGACCGCCGTCGCCTTCTTCACGAACTCCCGCTTCGATTCCGAGGTCGGCTTCAGGTTCGATCCCGTGCCTTCGGCAGGAGGTTCGCCTCCTCCTCCGCCGCCGGCGCCCGCTTCCCCTTCGCGGCTCGACCCGGCGGCTTCCTCGGCGCTTTCGGCGGCCGAGTCGCCGCCCCCTCCGCCGCCGCATCCGGCGAGCAGGGCGGCGCCCCCGAGCAGCAGGCACAGCACGACCGTCAGAACCGACTTCCCCATCTCTCCTCCTTTGCCTTGGAGAATGGATGATAGAGAAGTTTTGACTACTTGGTGCGCGGCGGTCGGTTTCAGCTCTCCGGGCAGGCGCGCACGGGGTCGCCGGCGGCGTCGGGCGTCGCCAATGGGTAGCGCCGATGCCAGTCGCCAAGCGCAGTGGGCCGACCGGGAGCGGCGGCGTGGCGACGCGGGAGATCGCGCAGGCCGGCTCGACGGGCACAAAGCGACCTGAGCCGGCAATTTGGTATAAGCTTTCGGATCAATGGGAAGCGTTGCTGAAGTCCCCACCGACTGGTACCGCCGCGGCTTCCCGCCGATCACGGCGGCGATGCCGTGGGCGGACCGGACCGAGGCCGAAGTCGATCGGGCGATCATGATGCTGCGGCCCGAGGGGGGCGAGCGGGTGCTCGACCTCGCCTGCGGGATCGGCCGCCACTCGCTCGAGCTGCGGCGGCGCGGTTTCGAGGTGGTCGGCGTCGACATCTCCGGCGACCTGCTGGCGATGGCCGAGCGGGCCGCCGCCGAGGCGGGGCTCGAGGTCTCCTTCATGCAGGCCGACCTGCGCGAGCTGGAGCTCGGCGGGGAGTTCGACCTCGTGCTCAGCCTCAACGACGGCGCGGTCGGCTACTTCGAGACCGACGCCGAGAACTACCGCACCTTCGAGGTCGTCGCGAACGCCCTGCGGGCCGGCGGCGGCCACCTGATGCAGCTGCCCAACGTGCTGCACGCGGAACGCAACCTGCCGGCGAAATCGTGGATCGTCGGCGAGTCGACGCTCGAACTCTCCGACCACCGCTGGAACGCCGAGGACCGCTACATCGAAGGCTGCACGGTGCCGATCCGCTTCGGCGAGGTCTTCGAGCGCTACGAGGAGATCCCCTTCCGCCAGCGCCTCTACACGGTCGAGGAGCTGGCCGAGATCTACGACTCGGTCGGCATGCGCCTCGCCAACACCTTCTCCGGCAGCGGCAAGCCGCGCAAGCCGAAGCCCAACCAGTTCGAGATCTTCGTCGAGGGACGCAGGTAGAGGTTGGGGCGGGCGGCGGCGGGTCGCCGAGGTGGACCAGGCGCTCGGGCGGGCCTCAGACATTTCGAGTTTGCTTGGGAACTGGCTGAGATTTGTCTCGGCTACCGGGAGCCCGCCACCGCGCCGCTGAGCACCGCGCTTCGGCGTCGACCGAGCCCCCGGCGGGCGACGCTCGCCGCTGCCCGCGGCGCTACGGGGTCCACACGGGCCGGGCCGCCGCCTGCTTGAAGCCGGCGCGCACGAGGTTGCGGATCGCCGGGTGCGGGTCCTCGTGCGCCTCCTCGGCGGAGAGCTCGACTTCGGCGCAGAGCGCGTCGCAGTGGGGGCCGGTGGCGTCGGCGACGCCGCGCCGCACCAGGGCGAGGTGGGCGCCCTGGCCGCGGTACTCCTCCCGCGTGCCGGCGAAGGCCAGCGTATCCAACCCGCGGTGGCGGAAGGTCAGGGCGCTGGCGATCAACCCGCCGTCCTTGTCGTAGGCGACGTAGGCCCGCCAGAGTGGGCGACCGGGCAGGCGGTCGAGGAAGGTCTGGGCGATCGGGCCGATGCCGAGCGCCGTCCCCTGGGTGTCGCTGAAGCCTTCGACGAACTCCTCGACTTCGACCACGGCGATGCCCAGCGGCTCCGGGAAGTCGGGCGGGCCGGGCGGGCGGACGAAGCGCACGCGGTGCCCGGCGCGGGCGTAGCCGCGGCGCTCGAGCAGCGCCTCGGCGGCGGCCGATTCGGAGCGGCCCGGCGTCAGCGGGACGCGTGCCTCGACGCCGGTCGACTCGATCCACTCGAGCGCCTCCTCCAGGTGGCCCTCCTCGACGGCGCCGGGCTCCGCGGCCCCCAGCACGCGGTTGAAGCGCCCTTCCTCGGGCATGGCGCGGACGACCGTCGCCAGCACCGGCCCGTAGCGGCGCGCCTCCATCCCGCATTCTTCGATCGCGTCGAGCACCGGCGCCTGGATGAGGTCGAGCTGCAGGCTGCACTCGATCCAATCGAGCAGCTTGGTGGAGGCGATGCCATCTGGCGTCAAGCCAAAATCCGACAAGCCAAATCCCCAGCGCACCCTTTGACTATACGGTATCTGGCGAGTTTAAACAAGGAACTTTCTGTGTCAGGCCGGCGCAGCGTGCCTGCGCAGCCGGATCTTTCCGCGCTCGGCCGCCGGGCGCCGCGAAAGCGCCGCCCAAACCCAACCGCCGCGCGGGCCCGAGAGCAGGACCGCACGGCGGTGGTTTGGTCAACGATTCAGTATGGGCCCTCCCATAGCCACCCGAAGGTGACGCCCATGTGCTCTGTATAGCACATGTCGACCGACCCGTGCGAGCTTTGTTGAGCAATTGCCGGGGCGGCCCGATCCCGGGCAGCCCGATCTCGGGGCGCAGGCCGCGGTCGTCTGGCGGCAGCCGGAAACCGCGGGGCGGGGCAGAAAACACCCCGCGGTCGCCGGTGACTTCTAGCGGATGCGGTGGAGACGCCTCCCTCTTTCCACCACAGGTGCCGCCTGCTTCTATATCACATTTGGAGTCGGGTTGGGAACTGGCTGAGATTTGTCTCGGGCTGCGGGCGTAGCTCCCCGCGCTCGCGACAGCGCTCGGCGAGCCGACCGCCGGCGCGCGGTTCAGGAGTGGACCTGGATATTGCCGCCGCTGAGCGTCTCGCCCCGGCCGGCTTCGTAACCGGGGGCGACCATCAGTTCGAAGCTGTCTTCGCCGCCCGGCTCGCCGGCGTCGAGGAGCCGCAGCGCGAAGCGCCGCTCAGCGCCTTCGAAGTCGACCCTGCCCCAGACCCAGGCTTCTTCGCCGGAGACGTCGATCGCGTCGATCCGGTCGGTGTGCAGGTTGAGCCCGGTCGCGTGGTCCTGATACTCGAGCGTGCCGCGGGCTTCGCCGCCGGGCGCCATGAACTGGAAGCCGCTGGTGGCGAAGCCGCCGGGAACGTCGACCCGCAGCTCCCCGCCGGTCACCTTGCCAGGCGTGCTCTCTGTGAACAGGTGGATCGGCTGGCTGGTCGTCGCGCACTCGGCGACCGTGACCTGCTTGACGATCGCGAAGCGGCCGTCGACGAAGGCCGTGTCCGGATCGGTGGTGAAGACGCCTTCGGGCAGGAACACGGTGACCACGTAGACGCCCGGCAGCAGGTCGTTGAAGCTCGGCGCGCCTTCGGTGATCGTGCGCGGCAGCGGCGGTTCATTGGCGAGGATTCCGGGGACCGATTCCTCCTCGAGGCGGACTTCGAGCCCGCTGAGCAGTTCGCCGGTCGAGTCGTCGATCGGTTCGACGTCGACGCCGCCGAGGCAGACGTTGCCGAAGTCGAGCCCTTCGACCACCTGGCCGCTGATCACCGTGCGTTCGAAGGCGCCGGGGCCTCCGGGGGCGGTCTGGCGCCAGCCTTCGCGGCCTTCCTCGGCGACCGAGTAGGCGCCGGGCTTGACGCTGAACGAGTAGCCGCCTTCGGCGCCGGTCAGGGCTTCGGCGCCGCTGGAGAGCATCATGCCCCAGTCCGCGAGGGGAACCTCGGACGAGCCCCAGAGCCCGTCGACGTCCGAGTCGTCGAACTTGTGGCCGGAGATCGTCGCCGGGCGCCAGTTGCCGAAGTCTCTGCCGGCGTAGTGGTGTTCGCCGACGCCGTATTTGACGAAGATCGGCGTGGGCGCCTCCTCCTGATGCCAGCCCGCCTGCGATTCCTCCTTCAGCGCGTAGGAGCCTTCGCCGAGCTGCGGGTGGGCGTCGGCGTCGAGCCGGAAGGAGTAGGCGCCGCCGGCGCCGGTCGTCGTCGAGGTGACGAGTTTGCCTTCGTAGAAGAGCTTGATCGTCCAGTTGGAGAGGCCGGGCTCCCCAGCATCGCGCACCCCGTTGGCGTTGAGGTCCTCGTACTTCACGCCGCTGATCGTCGGAACCGGAGGGGGCTTGGGCGCGCCGTTGGCGGGGCTCCAGTTGCCGCAGACGTTGGAGACGAACGTGTCGCCCCACTTGAACCCGGTCAACGGGCCGCTGCCGATGTCGTCCCGCATCTGGTTGGCCGAGCCGAGCTTGATCGCGTTGGGGTCGCAGTGCGACCAGCTGCTGCCCGGCACTGACACCTGCACGCCGGGTTCGCCCCCGCAGCCGGTCCAGGCGCGACCATTCATGTATTCGTCCCCCACCGAGGCGGGTGGCGCCCAGGTGAAGAAGTTCCGGTCGAAGCCGAATTCGTGGTAAACGCCGAAGTACGGCTGGGTGAGGAAGACCTGGCGCGGGATGAAGACGGGCGCCCTGGTATCGATGATGAAGCTCGTCCGCAGATATTCGGTGGTGTTCCGCATCGCCGACTGGTTGGCCCAGAGCGGGCTGGCCGGCGCGCTTGCGGGCAGGGCGACGAAGACTCCGAGGACAGCGCAGGCGAGCAGGAGCGCCCGCTTCGCAAGGGGGCGTCGGAACATGCCCCGAGACGACTGTCGCCGCCGTATGGTCGCTGACACTTGTCTCGCCCGCATCGGTCGGAACCGTATAGGAACATGCGGAGTCGCGAGGTTAAGGACTCATGAACCGGCTCGAGGCGCGCTGCTGAGCCGCGCGGTCGGGCGGAGCACCGGCCAAAGGCTGACACTTCGGCGCCGGCCAGACGCTGATCCGCATCGCGCCCAGTCTCGCCGCCGCCCGGCTGACCGGGCTTCTATGCCAGCTGCCCTCGACCTGCCTACAGGTGCGGCGCCGCGATCAGCGCGGCGATGATCGCGAAGAGCCCGCCGAGCACCCTGAGCTGCAGCCGGTCGAAACGACCGACGAGGTTGTCGAAGCGCCGGTCCACCTGTTCGAAGCGCTTGTCGACTTGGTCGAACCGCTTGTCGACCGCACGGGCGAGGTCGTCGATCTTCTCCCCGAGGGCGTCCAGCCTGGCATCTGTCGAACCGGCGTGCATGGCGTTCTCCATTGTCGCATCGTAAACATTTCGGCGTCGGCCGGGTCCCTCTGCGCGGATCGGATCGTGCGGTGGCATCGAGACTCCAAGGGCGCAGCGAGGGAAGTCCTCCCCCCTCCCGGCCGGATGCGGAATCGAATTCCGCGCACTTTGCGGGAAATGCCGGCGCGCGCGACTCAAGAATGAGCCCCGCAGCTCAGCGCCGCGCCTCGACGTAGAGCTCGCGCTCGAGGTCGCTGGGCGTGCAGGGCCTGCCGTGACCGGGATGCCGAACAACGGCCCGCCTCCCGCGTCCGACGGATGTGCGAGGCTTACCGTATGCGAACGTATGTTCGATACCTTGGTCCGCCTGAGGGTCGCTGCGCTCTGTCACGACATCGGCCATCTGCCCTTCTCTCATGCCGCCGAGCAGGAGCTGCTTCCGGACGCCTGGGACCACGAGCGCGTCACCTACGAGCTCATCCGCTCCCCAGCTATGGCAGACGTATGGGACTCGGTCCGACCCTCCCCCAGACCGGAGGACGTGGTCAAGCTCGCCTTGGGTCGCGGGAAGGTCGAGTCGCTCGATCTCAAGCTCTCCTTCTCCCCCTGGGAGGCGATCCTCGCTGAAATGATCACCAGCGACGCCCTGGGCGCGGACCGCATGGACTACCTCCTCCGCGACTCGCTTCACACCGGCGTGGCCTACGGACGATTCGACCACCACCGACTCATCCAGACGATGCGGATCCTGCCGCCGTCGCCCGAGGGGGAATCGGGTCAAGGCACCGATGTCGGTGAGCCTCAACTCGGAATCGAGCGGGGCGGCCTCGAGTCGGTCGAGGCTCTACTCCTGGCGCGGTACTTCATGTTCGCTCAGGTTTATTTCCACCCAACCCGCCTGATCTACGACGAGCACCTCAAGGACTTCATGGCAGCGTGGCTGCCTGAAGGTCAGTTTCCGGTCGAGGCAGACGGACACCTGACGTACACCGATAACGAGATCTGGACGGGGATAATGACTGCGGCCGGGTGGCTCGAGAAGGAGCGGGAAGACATCATCGAGAGGGCTGTTGAGAAGCGTCGGGAAAGCGATGCGGAAAACGAAAAGGGGGGAGAGTCATGAACCAACTTGCGCAGCAAGCGCTGATCGTCCGGCTGGCGCGCTCCTTGCGCGAGCACGGAAGCTGGGCGGGCGAGACCCATGTCCAGAAGGCAAGCTACCTATTGCGTGAGCTGGGGGAGGTGCCCTTCGATTTCGACTTCATCCTCTACAAGCACGGGCCTTTCTCCTTTGAGCTGCGCGATGAGCTCAGCGACATGCAGGCCGACCGCTACCTCGTCCGGGAAACGCAGACGCCGCCGTACGGCCCCCGCTTCACCGTGACCTCACATGGCGAGGAACTCGAGACGCGCTTCGCCCGGACGATGGGACGCTATGGCGACCAGATCGATCGGATCGCGATGCATCTGGGCGCAAGAGGCGTCGCCTCCCTGGAGCGCCTGGCAACCGGGCTTTGGGTGACCACCCACGACGGCGAGGGAGCATCGGCGGAGGATCGCGCTGCGCAGCTGCAGAACATCAAGCGACACGTCGCATACGACGACGCGGTTAGCGCAATCAACGAAATCGACGAAATGCTCGCGAAGCCGCGGTAAGGGGATCTCGCAGCCGGTCGAAGCCCGGCAGCTCAGCGCCGCGCCTCGACGTAGAGCTCGCGCTCGAGGTCGCTGGGCGTGCAGGGCCTGCCGTGTTCGTCGAAGACGCCGCAGAGCTCGAGGCCGACCTGCTCGAAGATCCCGGCCAGTTCCTCCACCGTGTAGAGGCGGCGCTGGAAGCTCCGGGACCCGTGGTCCTGCGGGGTATCGCATTCGATCAGGAGGCGCCGGGCGCCTTCGAGCCGATGGGTCGGAGCGTTCCAGCGCTGCTCGATCAGCTCGATCGTTTCCCCCGTCTGAAACCAGGTGCGCGCCGGCAGGTGGGCTTGCACGTGCAGCACGTTGGGCGTCTGCATCAGCAACCGCCCGCCGGGGCGCAGCGCGCGGGCGGCGGCCGCGAAGGCGCGCAGGTTCTCGGCATCGGTTCCGAAGTGCTCGAAAGCGCCGCCACCGAGGCTGAGCACGACGTCGAACTCCGCCTCGAATTCGATCTCGCGCGGGTCCAGTTCGTAGAACCAGGGCAGCAGGTCCTCGTGCTCGGCTTCGCTGCCGGCAACTTCGAGCAGCTCCTCGCAGACGTCGATGCCGATCACGTTGAAGCCCTCGCGGCACAGCTCCAGGGTGCGCTCGCCGGTCGCGCAGGCGAGGTCGAGGATGCGCTCCCAACCGTCGAGCTCCAGCATCCCCAGCGCCCGCTGCGCGCTCTCCTCGCCGCCCTCGAATTCCTGGTCCGCGGCGTCGGCGCCGAAGCTGGTGCGGTACCAGTCGACCGCGACCCCGTCGGCGACGTTCACCGCTGCGCCTCCTTGGCCTGATTGCCCATCGACCTCATCCCCTCTCGCATAGTCGGCGTCGGCGTAACGCAAACATATTGGTACCGGGCCAGATTTGTCAAGGAACATCATCTATTAGTCGAGAGCCGTGGCGAGGGGTCCACCCCGCTCGATGCCGCACGGAGCGGCGCCGACTCAATCGTCGAGGAGCAACGCGATCACCCCGGCGGGCCAGGCGCGCACGCCGTCGAGATCGCCGACCTGCGCCCGCGTCGCGAGCACCCCGCGCCCGTCGAACATCGCGCGCATCGTCTGGCTCTCCCGCCGGAGGGCGCGGTCGGTGTACTTGGCCTCGAAGGCGACCGGGCCCAGCAGGCGGCCGCAGAAGTCGACCTCCCTGCCGGTGGCGCTCCTCGCGCACATCACCGCCGAGAAGTCCGCGAAGCGGCCGGAATCGCCCGCGGCGAGGTTGAGCGCCAGCGCCAGCCCGAGCTGCTGCTCGGAGACCGCGCACCCGCCGTAGCGACGACGGCAGCCCACCCGCCGCGACGGCCCTGCACGGCCCGCGCGGCGGGGGGCGAACAACGATCGGACTGGGCCGCCTCCCGTAGCCACCCGGTGGCGGCGCCCACTTGCTTTGTATCACACATGACTTGCTTAGTGCAAGCTTTCTTGATTAAGAACCTGTTCTAGGACGCGTTCGCGTACGGCAGCTCGCCCGTGTCGTGCAGCTCGTGGCGCAGCGAGTTGATCGTCGCGCCGACCAGCAGCGCCAGGCTGAGCAGGTAGAACCAGAGCAGCGCGATCAGCACGAAGCCAAGGGTCGAGCCGAAGCGCGAGAGGCTGGAGACGTTGGCCAGGTAGAAGGGGAAGGCCCAGTTGGCGGCGCTGACGCCGACGGTGACGAAGGCGGCGCCGGGCCAGACGTCGCGCCAGGGCATGTGTCCTTTCGGCACCGCCCAGTAGATGACGCAGCAGATCGCGAAGACGATCAGCACGGCGAGCGCCAGCAGCAGCGCCGTGTCGATCGCCTTGATGTCGGAGAGGCCGAGCGGCAGCCGGTCGGTGCTGTTGACCACGGTCGTCTCGATCGTCGGCAGCACGATGCTCGCCGCGATGAAGGCGAGGACGACGGCCAGCATCGTGAACGAGAAGCGCTTCTGCTCCAGCCAGCCGCGCGTCGGCACGTGGTAGATGCGGCCGAAGGCGGTGTCCATCGCCCCCCAGAAGGAGGCGCCGATCCACAGCGAGCCGAGGAAGGCGGCGATCCCGATCGTCGTCGAGTTGTCCTCGATCCGTTCCAGCACGTTGGTCAGCGTCTGCTGCTCGGTGTTCGGGAAGAGCCGCTGCAGATCGTCGAGCACGCCCGTTTCGACCCCCTTGATCTTCAGCACCTGGCCGAAGACGAAGAGCACCAGCAGGGCGAAGGGGAAGACGGCGAGCATCAGGTTGTAGGCGACCATCCCCGAGAGGCCGGTGACGTTCTCGCGGTAGGCGCGCTGCCAGAAGGCGCGCAGCCAAGGCCGGAATTTGGGCGTGATAGTCGACACAGAACGGGTAGAGACAGCTTGACTTCAGAAACTGAAGCGCCTAATATGCGAACAGACGTTTGAGGCCCGTGGGACGCGCTGGGCCGCCATCTCTTACTTCGCGGGCCGCTTCTCCGGTCCGCTTTTTTGACGCAGAAAGACGGGTGCAGAATAGATGCTGGTTGCGGAGCTTCAGGAGCTCGAGGAGGTAAAAGGGCTGATCCACAGGGGTCAGCAGCTGGGCGTGCTCACCTTCGGTGACATCGCCTCGGCGGTGTCGGAGGTCGACCTCGACGAGTCCGACGTCGAGGACCTCTACGGCCATATCGAGAAGCAGGGGATCGAGCTGGTCGAGGACATGGACCCGGCGCAGAAAGCCGCGGCCGACGCCCTCCCCCCCGACACGAGCCGCAAAGGCCGTCGCCGCAAACAGGCGATCGACCTGAAACCGGACATGACCACGGACAGCTTGCAGCTGTTCCTCAAGGACATCGGCAAAGTCCGCCTGCTGACCGCCCAGGAGGAGGTCGAACTCGCCAAGCGGATCGAGCGCGGCGACCTCGACGCGAAGCAGAAAATGGTCGAGTCCAACCTGCGCCTGGTCGTCTCGATCGCCAAGAACTACCGCAACCAGGGCCTGCCCTTCCTCGACCTGATCCAGGAGGGCACGCTGGGCCTGGTCCGCGCGGCGGAGAAGTTCGACTACCGCAAGGGCTTCAAGTTCTCGACCTACGCGACCTGGTGGATCCGCCAGGCGATCGCCCGCGCCCTGGCCGACAAGGCGCGCACGATCCGCATCCCGGTGCACGTGGTCGAGAAGCTGAACAAGATCGGCCGCGCCGAGCGCAAGCTGGTCACCGAGCTGGGCCGCGAGCCGAGCCCGGAGGAGATCGCCGAGGTGACCGGGATCGACCCGGAGGAGGTCGACTCGATCAAGCGCTCCGCCCAGGCCCCGGTCAGCCTGGAGAAGCCGGTCGGCGACGAGGAGGAGTCGGAGTTCGGCCAGTTCATCGCCGACGAGAAGGCCGAGTCCCCCTTCGACCGCGCCGCGGACCTGCTGACCAAAGAGGCGCTGAAGGAGGCGCTGGAGAACCTCTCCTACCGCGAGCGCCGGGTGCTCGAACTGCGCTACGGCCTCGGCGGCGAGCACCCCCGCACGCTGGACGAGGTCGGCCGCACCTTCAACGTCACCCGCGAGCGGATCCGCCAGATCGAGAACCAGAGCCTGAAAAAGCTCCAGCAGCTGGGCGAAGCGCAGAAACTGCGCGAAGTGACCTGAGCCGGGTCGCGGCCCAGGTCGAGCTCCACGCCGCGGCGCGCCTCCGAGGCGCGCCGCGGCCTATTTCCGGTACTTGAACTTCTGCGCCTTCTCGTCCCAGCGCACGCCGGCGGCGAGCGTTTCGACGCTCACGCCGAGCGCGCTCGCCAGCTTGACCAGGGTGCCGAGGCGCGGCTCGCGGCCGCCACGCTCGAGCAACGAGATCTCGGTCCGGTGCAGATCGCAACGGTCGGCCAGTTCTTCCTGGGTGAGCCTCGACGCCCGTCGCGCCTCGACCAGGTTCCGGGCAAACCGATCCCGCGGGGTCACCGCCATTTCACTCCTCCCCCTCGTTTTCGCAGCATCATCGTCAGCAAGCTACGACACTTTGGCCCAATAGACAAGGAATTCCTCTGTTTATAGCTTTGCGTGCCGGGCCGCCGGAGCGGCGCTCGGGGCCTGGTGGCGGCCGGCGCTCGGGGTTGACAACGGCCGGCGTTCGGGGCTAATGAACTCGGCCGCCGCGGCCGATAAGGCCCACGATGTTCGAGATCGACTCAGCGCTGCGCACCCTCGTCGAGCGAGGCGGCTCCGACCTGCACGTGAAGGTCGGCGTGCCGCCGACGGTCCGCCTGCACGGCGAGCTGACGCCGCTGGAGGGCTTCAAGCCGCTCTCCGCCGAGGAAACCGAGAAGGCCTTCCACGACATCGCCGAGGTGCGCTCGCTGACCGAATTCGAGCAGGAAGGCGAGGCCGACTTCTCCTACGCGCTCCCCGGCGTCTCGCGCTTCCGCGTCAACACCTTCAAACAGCGCGGCTCGACCTCGATCGTCTGCCGCGCGATCCCCTTCGAAATCCGCTCGGTCGAGGACCTCGGGCTGCCGCCTGTCGTCACCGACCTGGCCGAGGAGCAGCGCGGGATCATCCTCGTCACCGGCACCACCGGCTCGGGCAAGAGCACGACGCTGGCGGCGATGATCGACCACATCAACCGCACCCGCAGCCACCACATCGTCACGCTCGAGGATCCGATCGAGTACCTGCACGAAGACAAAGGCTCGATCGTCAACCAGCGCGAGGTCGGCTCGGACACCGAGAGCTTCGCCCGGGCGATGCGCCGCGTGCTGCGCCAGGACCCCGACGTGATCCTGATCGGCGAGATGCGCGACGAGGAGACCGTGCGCACGGCGCTCTCGGCCGCGGAGACCGGCCACCTCGTGCTCTCCACCGTGCACACGCTCGACGCGACCGAGACGATCAACCGGATCATCGACTTCTTCCCGCCCCACCTGCAGCACCAGGCGCGGGTGATGCTCGCCTCGACGCTCAAGGGGGCGATCGCCCAGCGGCTCGTCCCCGACGTGACCGGCGGCGGCCGCGTGCCCGCCTCCGAGGTGCTGGTCGTCACCGGCCGCGTCCAGGACCTGATCCTCAACCCCGACGAAACCGGCAAGATCACCGAGGTGATCGCGGAGGGCGAGTACTACGGCATGCGCACCTTCGACCAGTCGCTGCTGACCTACGTGATGGAAGGCAAGGTCGCCGAGCAGGTCGCGCTCGACTACGCCTCCAGCCCGCACGACTTCAAGCTGATGCTGGCCGCCGGCGGCCAGCGCGCCAGCGGCATCGAGCAGCTCGAGAAGGCCTGACGGCCACGCGCCGGCGCACGATTGGTCGGGCGCGTGCGACTCTCGACACAGAGCCTCCTCTCAAATCTTTGATTTTCCGCGCCACACGCGCGTCGGCGCCTCCTAGTGTCGCGTCCGGTGATACTTCTTGTCAGAAGCTCCGGAGGGCGCTATGTTGAACTCGACTGGGATGCTTGGACCCATGCCCGCGAACGGCATCCCGAGATCCACGGAGCGCTATCCAACGTGGTGAAGACCATCGAACAACCGATGCACAGGGAGCCGGACAAGATGCCGGGCCGCGAGCGGCTATACCGCCGTACGCCTGCACGCGCCTGGATGCGCGTCGTGCTCGAGTTCAGCGGCGACTTCGATCGCTTTGTCACCGCCTTTCTCCAGGACGGCGATCCTCGGCCAAGGCAACCCCGATGATCATCCGCATGGGGGACCAGCTATTCGATGATGTCTCCTACGACACTGAAGGAGACGTGCTCTATATGAGCAAGGGCAAACCCGTGCCGGCCACGAAGACCGTCGCGTCGCCTGAGGGGCACGCGATCAGGCTCGACGAGGTTGGCGAGGTCATCGGGATCACGGTCATCGGGGCCCGATGGCTGGCCGAGCACGATGGCAGGATCATCGTCACGGTCCCCGACTCGATCGACTCGGCCGGCCGCCTGGAAGCCTCGGCGAGCCAGTTGGCCGACACCCTCGCCGCCTAGGCGCCTTGCCGGCTCAGGCGGCGACCAGCTCGGCGAGCGCCTCGAGCACGACGTCGTCGTGCGTCTTCGGCGAGACCTTGGGGAAGGCCCTGGCGATCCTGCCGTCGCCGTCGACGATGAAGGTCGCCCGCGTCACGCCCATGTACTTCCTGCCGTACATCGACTTCTCGCCCCAGACACCGTAGGCCTCGGCGACCGCGTGGTCGGCGTCGGCGAGCAGGGTGAAATCGAGGTCGAACTTCTCGGCGAACTTCTTCACGTCGGCGACCTCGTCGGGTGAGACACCGAGCACCCGCGCGCCGGCCTTCGCGTAGTCGGCGCCGCGGTCGCGCACGCCGCAGGCCTGAATCGTGCAGCCGGGCGTGTCCGCCTTGGGGTAGAAGTAGAGGACGACGGTCTCGCCGCGCAGGTCGGAGAGCGTCAGCTCTTCTCCGTCCTGGTCGGGAAGCGTGAAGTCTGGGGCCTCCTGGCCTGCTTCGAGCACGGGCCCGCCTCAGTCCTCGCGGCCGGGGTCCTGGCCGTCCTCGTCCTCGTCGAGCTCCTCGTCGCCCTGTTCGAGCGCGGTGCCGGAGACCGAGCCGCTCCCACCCGGGTGGTAGTGGGTCTGGAAGCGCTCCAGCGCCCTGTCGCGGCGGTCCTCGTCGACCGGCACGTCGTCGGAGATCCGCACCCATTCGGCGCCCTCGTAGTCCTCGAGGTTGAAGACCTCCTGGTCGAGCGAGGTCGAGTCGTCGACGACGACGAGCACCTCGGTCTGCGGGTTGAAGTAGGTCCCGGGCTGGTTGAGCAGCTCCTCGACCTCGTACAGGTTCTCCGGTTTGGCGGCCATCGCCCCTGATCCTACAAATCCGCGAGCTGGCGGTCTATCTCGGCCTCGACGTCGAGCGGCTGCTCGCCCCGCCGCATGCGCCGTTCGTTGCGCGCGACGACCAGCTGGCGCACCTCGGCGCGCAGCTTCTCGTCGATCCGCGGGCCGGCGGCGCCGGGCGAGTCGAGCAGCGCCGCGACCTCGGCCTCGACGTCGAGCGGCGCCTCGCCGCGCCGCTGGCGGCGGTAGGACTTCGCCGCGATCATCTGCCGCGCCTCCGTCTCCTGCAGGCGGCGGTCGACCGGCGGGTCGGGCCGCGAGAGCGCGCTCGGCGGCGGGATCTCCTGCTCGATCGCGAAGCGCCCTTTGCCGACGCTCTGCCAGAGCGGCCCGGTGCGGGCGAAGGCGATCAGCGCGATCGGCAGCGTCAGCAGGGTGATCAGCGCCAGCACGTATCCGGCCTGGATATCGATCAAGGCCACGTCCCCAGCGTACCCCGCCCGCGTCCCCGACCGTGGTCCCCGCCCGCGCCCCCGACCGTGGTCCCCGCCCGCGCCCCCGACCGTGGTCCCCGCCCGCGCCCCCGACCGTGGTCGAGCTTTGTCCCGCATAGCGGTTCAAAGCTCGACCACGCCCTCGCTGGCGGGCTGCGCTACCCTGTGACCCTGGTTGACTGACCAGTCAATCGGTCGTACGGCCCCGTTCCACGGCCCTTCGCGCCGGACCGCTCCACGGCCCGTCGCACCGGACCGTCGCGCGGCTCCGTCGCACCGCCCCACCGAGAACCCGACACCGAGATCCGACTCCCACCGAGAAAAGGAGCACGCAGCAGTGGTTGACTTCACCCTGACCGACGAGCAGAAAGACCTGCGCGAGCTGGCACACAACTTCGCGGAGAAAGAGATCCGCAAGGTCGCCTGGGAGTACGACAAGGACGGCACGTGGCCGCAGGACATCATCGACCAGGCCTGGGAGGTCGGGTTGATGAACACCCACATCCCCGAGGCCTACGGCGGCCCCGGGCTGGACTACCTCTCCGGCTGCCTGATCGAGGAGGAGATGGGCTGGGGGTGCTCGGGCATCGGCACCTCGCTGATGGCCAACGGGCTCGCCTCGGCGCCGATCTCGCTCGGCGGCTCCGAGGAGACGAAAAGGAAGTACCTCGGGATGCTGACCGAAGACAAGAAGCTCGCCTCCTTCTGCCTGACCGAGCCCGACGCCGGCTCCGACGTCTCCGGGATGAAGACCCGCGCGGTGAAGAAGGGCGACAAGTACGTCATCACCGGCTCCAAGTGCTTCATCACCAACGGCTCCTACGCCGACTACTTCACCGTCTATGCGAAGACCGACCCGGACGCCGGCCACCGCGGGATCAGCGCCTTCGTCGTCGACGCCGACCTGCCCGGGGTCACCGTCGACAAGAAGGAGGACAAGATGGGCCAGCGGGCGTCGAACACCGCGACCATCTCCTTCGACGAAGTCGAGATCCCGGCCGAGAACCTGATCGGCGAGGAAAACCACGGCTTCAAACTGGCGATGATGACGCTCGACCGCACCCGCCCGGGCGTCGCCGCGATGGCCGTCGGCATCGCCCGCGCCGCGTTCGAATACGCCGCCGAGTACTCGAAGGAAAGGGTGCAGTTCGGCGTGCCGATCGCGATGCACCAGGCGATCCAGTTCATGATCGCCGACATGTCGACCAAGGTCGACGCCGCCCGGCTGCTGGTCTGGAACTCGGCCAGCCTGCTCGACCAGGGCAAGCGCAACACGCTGGTCTCCTCGCAGGCCAAGCGCTTCGCCGCCGACTCGGCGATGGAGTGCACGGTCGACGCGGTGCAGGTCTACGGCGGCTACGGCTTCATCAAGGAGTACCCGGTGGAGAAACTGATGCGCGACGCGAAGATCATGCAGCTCTACGAGGGCACGAGCCAGATCCAGCGCCTGGTGATCGCCAAAGAGGTGCTGCTGCCGCGCAACATCGACGAGACCACGCCCGAGGCCGAACAGAAGGCCAAAGAAGCCGAAGACAGCCAGGCCAGCCAGGCCGCGGCCACCGTCTGACCGCGGGCATCTTGCTGCCTTTTCCCCACTTGGATGGGGGAAAGGCAGCAATCGTCCGTCCGGCAGGGCCTTGACTCGCGTCCGCCCGCCCCTCTAGGGTGGGCGGCGATGGAGGCAGCACAGCCACCCACCCCGGCGCCCGCCAAGCGGATCGGCGTCGGCGACGTGCTCGGCGAGACGTTCTCGGTCTACGGCCAGAACGCCGGCGCGCTGCTCGGCGCGGCGTTCGCCGTCTTCGTCGTCATCGGCCTGATCTCCGGCCTGCTGCGCAACGGCGGCCTGCTGCTGATCCTGCTCGCGACGATCGTCCAGTTCATCGGCTATGCGCTCTACACCGGCTTCGTCGTCGAGCTCGTCCGCGACGTGCGCGACGGCCGCCGCGACAGCACGGTCGGCGACCTCTTCGAAGCGGCGACGCCGTTCATCGTGCCGCTGATCGGCTTCGGCATCCTCTACGGCCTCGGCGTCGGCATCGGGTTCTTCCTGCTGATCGTCCCCGGGCTGATCCTGGTCACCCTGTGGGCGGTGGGCGCGCCGGCGATCGTCGTCGAGGGCGCCGGGCCGATCGACGCCTTCGGCCGCAGCTGGGGGCTGGTGCGCGGGAACGGCTGGCCCGTGTTCGGGGTGCTGATCGTCACCCTGCTGATCGTCGTCGCCGTCCAGTTCGTGCTGGCCGCGATCGCCACCCCGATCGGCGACGGCGCGATCTGGATCGCCTCGATCCTCTCCGCGGTGCTCACCGCGCCGGTCTTCGCGATCGTCGCCAGCGTCCTCTTCTTCGACCTCGGCGGCGGCGCCGACGTCACCCCCGCGGGACCGGCCGCCACCGAAGCGCCCCCGCCGCCCCCAGACGCGCTCTGATCGAGCAGCTCGAGGGCGCGGCGAGGGAACCTCGCTCTGCGCACGGCCGACCGAGGACGCGAAATGCGCCGCTCAGAGCGCGCTCTGGCGCGCTGCCTTCTGGCGCCTCGTCTTGTCGAGCTCGACCTTGCGCAGGCGGATCGAGTCGGGGGTCACTTCGACGCACTCGTCCTCGCGCAGGAACTCCAGCGCCGCTTCCAGGGAGAGCCGCTTGGCGGGGGTCAGGCGGACCAGCACGTCGGCGCTGGCGGCGCGCATGTTGGTCTGCTGCTTCTCCTTGATCGCGTTGACGTCGAGGTCGTCGGCGCGGGCGTTCTCGCCGACGATCATCCCTTCGTAGACCTCCTCGCCGGGACCGACGAAGAGCGTGCCGCGGTCCTGCAGCGAGAGCAGCGCGTAGCTGGCGCTGGCGCCGCGGCGGTCGGCGACCAGCGAGCCGGTCGCACGGGTGCGCAGCTCGCCGGCCCAGGGCTCCCAGCGGTCGAAGACGTGGTGCATCAGGCCGGCGCCGCGGGTCTCGGTGAGGAACTCGGTGCGCAGGCCGATCAGCCCGCGGGCCGGGACCAGGTAGTCCATCCGCACCCAGCCGGTCGCGTGGTTGACCATCTGGTCGAGCCGCCCCTTGCGCGCCGCGAGCAGCTGCGTGACCGCGCCGACGTGCTCCTCGGGCAGGTCGAGCACCAGCCGTTCGACCGGCTCACGTAGCTCGCCGTCGACCTCGCGGGTGATCACGTGCGGCTGCCCGGCGGTCAGCTCGAAGCCCTCGCGCCGCATCAGCTCGAGCAGCACGACGAGCTGCAGCTCGCCGCGGCCCTGCACCTCCCAGGCGTCGGGCCGCTCGGTGTCGCGGACGCGGATCGAGACGTTGCCGACCAGCTCGGCGTCGAGCCGCGAGCGGATCTGGCGGGCCGTCAGCTTGCTGCCCTCGGTCCCCGCCAGCGGCGAGGTGTTGATCCCGACGATCATCGAGAGCGAGGGCTCGTCGACGGTGATCACCGGCAGCGGACGCGGGTCGTCGGGGTCGGCGAGCGTCTCGCCGATCGTCACCTCGGGCAGGCCGGCGACGGCGATGATCTCCCCCGGTCCGGCCTCCTCGGCGCTGACCCGGTCGAGCGCCTCGGTCACGTAGAGCTCGGAGATCGTCGCCCGCTCGACGCTGCCGTCGGCGCGGCACCAGGCGATCGGCCGGCCGGCGCGGACGCTGCCGTGGCGCACCCGGCAGAGCGCCAAGCGGCCGACGTAGGGGTCGGCGTCGAGGTTGGTCACGTGCGCCTGGAAGGGGTGGTCGGGGTCGTGCTCGGGCGCCGGGATGCGCTCCAGCATCAGGTTCAGCAGCGGCTGCAGGTCGGTCCCCTCGGCCCCTTCCTCGAGCGCCGCCCAGCCCGCTCGGGCGTTGGTGTAGACGATCGGGAAGTCGATCTGCTCGTCGTCGGCGCCGAGCTCGAGGAACAGCTCGTAGACCTCGTCGACGACCTCGGCGATGCGCGCGTCCGGGCGGTCGACCTTGTTGACGACGAGGATCGTCGGCAGCTTCGCCTCCAGCGCCTTGCGCAACACGAAGCGGGTCTGCGGCAGCGGCCCCTCGGAGGCGTCGACCAGCAGCAGCGCCCCGTCGACCATCGTCAGCCCGCGCTCGACCTCGCCGCCGAAGTCGGCGTGCCCCGGCGTGTCGACGATGTTGAGCTTCACCCCGTTGTGGTGGACGGCGGTGTTCTTGGCGAGGATCGTGATCCCCTTCTCGCGCTCGAGGTCCATCGAGTCCATCACCCGCTCGGCGACGTCCTGCCCCTTGCGGAAGGCGCCGCTCTGCCACAGCATCGCGTCGACCAGGGTCGTCTTGCCGTGGTCGACATGGGCGATGATCGCGATATTGCGGAGGTCGTCTCGGGTCGTCATGAGCGATCGTGGTAGAGGTTTGGTTCGCTATCCGGCATAAACCTCGACCACGCCTGCCGGGGAAGGCGCCGTGGTCGAGCTTTGAGTCGCTATGCGGTTCAAAGCTCGACCACGCTGTCGGAAGCATAAAAAGGGCCCGCCTGGTAGGGCGGGCCCCGTCAAGCTACGTGCGGCAGACGACTAGGCGGTCTGCTGCACCTGCGCGGCGGCCGGGCCCTTGGGGCCTTCTTCGGACTCGTAGCTCACCTTGGCGCCCTCCGTGAGGGACTTGAAGCCCTCGCCGAGGATCGCGCTGTGGTGGACGAAGACGTCCTTCGAGCCGTCGTCGGGCGTGATGAACCCGTAGCCCTTGTCGTCGCTGAACCACTTGACAGTTCCGGTTGCCATTCAATGCCTCCACTTCATGTGCTGCGAACGCGGCACATGCGGTGAAGCAACGACGCGAGCGCTAGACACGACTTTTGCCGGATATTCCGGCCTAACGCGGGGGACCGTAGCAGGGTCGAGCGACGCGGGCGGCCCTTGCGGCCCTTACATGCTGCTTACAGAGCGATGACCGGCGGCGAACCTGCGCACCGCATGCTGTGTTCATCGACCATGGGGAAGGCCGCTGAGGCCGGAGGGAGAGGAACTTCGATGAGACGTCCACGCCGCATCCGAATGCTCGCGCCGCTGGCGCTCTGCCTGGCGGTCACGACGGCGACCGCGGTCGCGATGGGGGGCGTGACGCAGGGCGCCGCCGGCCCCTCGGCGACCAACCCGTCGTTCCTGCCGCTCGGCGACGGCCGGGTGACGACCTCGGGGCCGCGGCGCGGCTACGTCTACGCCTGCCGCACCGGCTTCATCCCGGCGGGCGGCCCGCACCGCGGCGGCGGCGCCCAGGTCGAAGGCCCGTGGATCCACGGCGACACCTACGACCTGACCGCGAAGGCGACCGTCGACGGCAGGGTCCGCTGGCGCAAGGCGAAGCTGCGCGAGTCGCGGAGCAGGCGGCGGCTGACCTTCAGCGGCAACGGCTTGCCGAAGTGGACGACGACCGGCAGGTTCCCGATCTCCTCCGGCGACGACGCCTACACCTACGACCGCAACCCGAACTCGATCCGCGCGCAGCGGGTCAGCTACTCGCTGCCGCGGCACCCGAGGAAGGCGTCGCGGCCCGGCTGCCTCTCCGGCGGCCCGGTCGGGATCGCCAGGAACGGCGTCGCGATCTTCGACGCGCTCGATGCCGAAGACCGCGACGCGGTCGCGCACGAGACCCAGGACCACTGCGGCGGCCACCCGCAGCGGCTCGGCATCTACCACTACCACGCGATCCCCGCCTGCCTGACGAAGGGCGAATCGAAGCGCCGCGCCTCCGGCCTGGTCGGCTGGGCGCTCGACGGCTACCCGATCTTCGGCCCGCGCGGCCACGGCGGCAAGCTGCTGACCGACGGCGACCTCGATGCCTGCCACGGCCAGACGAGCAAGGTCTTCTACGAAGGCCGCTGGCGGCGCATCTACCACTACAACGCGACGCTCGAGTACCCCTACACGCTCGGCTGCTTCCACGGAACACCGCAGGCGTAGCGCGCCACCCCGGGACGCGCGGCGGCGGCTCATGCCGATGCTTCCGGTGCGACTTTCCCACCCCTGAGGTAGGAAAGTCGCACCGGAACGCGGTTGGGAGGGTTGAGGGGCCGTGATCGGCGGCCGATAGCTTTAACAGTGATGCAGCCGGGGAAATCGCCGCGCCGCCGCGCGTGGCCCGCTTCGATCGCCGCCGCCGCGGCGCTCTGCGCGCTGGCCCCGGCGTTCGCGGCGGTACTGCTGGCGGCCCCGGCGGCGCTCGCGGCTAAGACGCGGCCGAGCGACGGGGTCCTCTCGCCCCGGCTGGCGGAGCTCGCCAAGCCGGCGGTCCGCTCCGCCCCGCCGGCCGAGCAGGCGCAGACCCTGAGCCTCGCCGCCGAAGGCCCCGGCAGCCTCATCCGCGAAGGCAACCGGGTGCTGCTCGAAGTCCGCTTCGACCACGGCGCCGCCGCGAGCGTCGAAGCCCTGCGCCAAGCCGGCGCCGCAGTCGTCAACGTCAGCCGCCGCTACCAGACCGTCACCGTGGCGGCAAAGCCGGATGAGCTGCGGGCGCTGAACACCGTGCCGCGGGTGGCGGGAGTGACCGAGGTGGTCTCGCCGCTGACCTATGCGGCCACCTGCCCGTCGGGCCCGGTGGTGTCAGAGGGAGATGAGCAGCTCGGCGCGCGCGAAGCGCGCGAAGCGTTCGGCGTCGACGGAACCGGAGTGGAGGTCGGCGTGCTCTCGGATTCGTTCGCCACGGCGGAGGGCGCCACCACAACGGCCTCGCAGGACGCGGCGTCGGGAGACCTCCCCGGCAACGAATGCGGCTCCGCTCCCGCTGTCCATGTGCTCAGCGACTACACGCCGAAAGACCCCGAAGAAGAACCGGCGCCGAGCGACGAGGGCAGGGCGATGGCACAGATCGTCCACGACCTGGCGCCCGGCGCCGAAATCTCGTTCTCAACCGCCTTCACCGGCCTCACTGCGTTCGCGGAAAAGATCGAAGCGCTTGCCGCCGACGGCGCCAAGGTGATCGTCGACGACGTCGGCTACTTCAACGAGCCGTTCTTCCAGGAAGGTCCGGTCGGCGTTGCGGTAAGCAAGGTGACCGCAGAAGGGGTCAACTATTTCTCCTCGGCCGGGAACAACAACCTGATCGACGGCGAACACGACATCGCTTCCTGGGAAGCGCCCGAATACCGGGACTCAGGAGGCTGCCCCGGTGGTGTGGTGGCCCGCTCGACCGAATACGAAGAATCCGAAGAAGCGCTGGAAGAAGAAGAACCGGGACTCGAACTGCCGGGAATCGGCCTCAACGCCTCTCACTGCCTCGATTTCGATCCAAGTGAATCGACCTCGGACGACACGTTCGGCATCACCGTCCAGAATGGCGCCAACCTGACCGTCGACCTCCAGTGGTCGGAACCCTGGTACGGCGTCAACACCGACCTCGACGCCTTCCTGCTCGACGCAGCCGGACACGTGATCGCCGAAAGCCCCTACGCAAACGAAGTCACCCCCTATGAGGAGTTCAGCTGGAAGAACGAAACCGGCTCGAGCGAGGTCGTGAGCCTCGTCGTCAACCGGTACGCGGGGGGCACCCCTCGAGTGAAGTTCGCGCTGCTGCAGAACGGTGGCGGAGTCGCCTCGACCGAGTACGAGGAATCCTCCCCCGGGCCCAACGGCGACATCGTCGGCCCCACGATCTACGGCCACAACGGCAGCGAAAACGCGATTAGCGTCGGCGCCGTGCCGTACTTCAGCGACATGGAACCCGAGCAGTTCTCTTCCCGCGGCCCGGTGACGCACTACTTCGGCCCGGTCGCTTCCTCGACGACGCCGGCGGCGCCGCTCGAACCGCCGGAAACGCTGGATAAGCCAGATGTCGTAGCGACGGACGGTGGCATCAACTCCTTTTTCGGCTCATGCAGCAACCACCGGTGGAGGTTCTACGGAACTTCGGCGTCGGCGCCACACGCGGCCGCGGTTGCGGCGCTTGCGCGCAATGCCGTGAAAAGCGCAACTCAAAGCGAAGTCAAAGATGCTCTTCTCGGAACCGCCGCCCCCCTCCCCGGCTTTCCGGAAACAGCCGTCGGCACAGGACTGATACGCGCGCCGGCGGCGATCGCCGCGCTCGAGTCGGAGCCGTTTTCCGAAGGACCCGGGGCGATCCTCGAACCGGCATCTGAAAACTGCGACCTTGCGCCATCCAACCTGCCATCCAGCGAAGAGGAAATCGAAGGAACCTCCCCCGCCGCCTCGGCCCCTGCCCCTCTGCCAGCCACCGCCACTACCCAAAGCTCGGGAGCCGCCGAAGACGGCAGCCCACCCACCAGCTTCTTCCGCAAGCACCCGCCGAAGGTGATCCTGACGCGGCGGCGCGGCGTCAGGCTGGCCTTCCGCTTCGGCTCCGACCAGGGCGCCGTCACCTTCCTCTGCAAGGTCGACCGGCGGCGATTGCATCGCTGCCGCAACCGTTTCGTGCGGTGGTACCGGCTCGGGCGGCACGTGCTGCGGGTCAAGGCGCGGCGGAACGGGGACGGGGCGACCGACGCGACGCCGGCCGTCTTCCGCTTCCGCGTCAGGCACGTGCCGCACCGGGTGTTCAGGCGCCGCCATACGCGCCACCACCACCGCAGCTGAAGCGGAGTGGGTGGGTCAGCATCCGGTGGTTGGCGCCGCGCGAGGCGCTTTGCAGTATTCTGTCGGAAAACCTTTTGTCGTCGTGACTGCTAATCTGCCGGCCATGGAGACACTGGAGATGAAGTGGCGCATCGAAGAAGCGAATCGGGAAGTCGAACGTCTGAGGGAACAGGTAGAGCGCGAACTCAGCTTCCTTGCAGCGCGAGTCGAGCGAGGATTCGAGTTTTCCTCTCGGCGGGCGGAGCGTGAATCCCAGTATCTATCCCAACAGATGGATCGGGGCTTTGCCCTGGTTCGAGAGCTCGTCAAGGGTCAAGAGGATCCCAGCTGACGCGATTCCTCCGGGCTGCAGGGGTATCGGTTCGGAGGCGCAGAACGATCGCGTTACGGCACAGTCTTCTCACCGCGGCCCCCGCCATCTCGTACGCCGGGTCTCTCCTGTCGAGGGCCGCAAGCAAAGGGCCGGTGTCGACCAGGACCTTCAATCTGAAGGCCCCTCCCCAGGCCCCCAGGGCTCGAGGCCGAGGTATTTCTCGGCGTTGATTCCAAGGTCGCCGGGTCCTTCGCCCGCTCCCATGTAGTCGAGGGGAACCTCGTGCTCCTGCTCCCAGGCGCCGATTTCGATCAACCGCACGACCGCGGCCGAAAAGGACTCGCCCTCGTGGGCCTGCTCCTCCACAAGCCCGCTGCGCTCTCGGGAATGTAGATGGTCTTGCGGGGCATTGTCTGCGAGCTTGCCAGAACTCCGTGCCGTCAGTCGGGCGAGTCCGCGACCTTCGGCTCCCCACCACCCCGGCGCATGACCCAGTGGCCCAGGAACAGCAGCGCGAGCAGGGCGGCGGCGGCGCCGAGGACGAGCGGGTCGGTGAGGCTGAGGCCCTCCAGGCGGGTGCCGAAGTAGACGGCCAGCGCGGTGATCGGCAGGTAGCCGACGACGGTCGTCCAGGCGAATCGCCAGAGCGGCACCCGGGCGGCGCCGGCGGCGTAGGAGACGAGGCTGAAGGGGACGATCGGCAGCAGGCGGACGGCGAGCAGCAGGGTGGCGCCGCCGCGCTCGATCGCCGCCTCGGTGCGCTCGAAGCGCTCCGTCCCGAACCAGCGGTCGAGCAGCGGCCGCGCGACCGTGTGGCCGACGGCGAAGCAGAACAGGCCGGAGAGCAGCCAGCCGAGCATCATCAGCGCCAGCGCCGGGAAGAAGCCGTAGACGAAGCCCGCCGCGGCGTCGACGATCTCCGCCGGGTAGAAGACGACCGAGTGGATCACCGCGAGGGCGACGATCAGCAGCGGCCCGGCGACGCCGAGACCCTTGACGTGCCCGCGCACCCCGGCCGTGTCGCCGTGCACGGCGGCGTCGAAGGCGGCGCGCAGGTCGGGGATCGCCAGCACGAGCAGCGCCAGCAGGGCGAGGCCGCCGAGCGTGATGCCGACGGCGGCGAGCGAGGGACGGGGCGAGTCCACGATTGCTGCATTGTCCCGGCTGCCGCGGGGAGAAGGCAGCAATATGCCTGGCGTCAGGCGGCGCGCAGGCGCTCGGCTAGGGCCGAGTGGCGGGCGCCGCTGTCGTCCCGGGCGATCGCCCGCTCGAGCGCGGCGCGGTCGCCGACCAGCACGCAACCGCGCCGCGCTCGGGTGATCGCCGTGTAGAGCAGCGGCCTGGTCAGCATGTGGCCATGAGAGCTGTGACAGACGCCGACGACCACCGGCACCTCGCAGCCCTGCGCCTTGTGCACCGAGATCGCGTAGGCAAGCTTCAGATCCTGGGTCTCCGGATAGGAGATGACGCACTCGTCGCCATCTTCCGTCTCGACGAGGATCTCCCGCTCGGCTGGATCGTCCTCGCGCAGGAAGACGATCGAGCCGTTCATCAGTCCGAGGTCGGGGGCGTTGCGGCCCTGAATCAGCCGGTCGCCGAGGCGAAAGCGCCCTCCCACCGCGGCCTCCCCCTCGGGATTCAGCTGCGCCTGCAGGCGGTCGTTGAGCTCGTCGAGCCCGACCGGCCCCTTGTATTTCGGGGCCAGCACCTGGACTTGGCGCAGCGGGTCGACGCCAAAGCCTTCGGCGCTCCGCTCCGCGACGACCTGGACCACGGCCTCCAACGCTCGCCGCGGGTCGGCCCGGTCGATGAAGAAGAAATCGCGCTCCTGTTCGTCCTCGGGCTTCAGGTGCGGTGGTTCTCCGTGGTTGATCTCGTGCGCCGCGGTGGTGATCATCGAGCGCGCCGCCCGGCGGAAGATCTGCGTCAAGCGGACGACCGGGACCGTCCCTGACTCGATCAGGTCCTCGAACGGCTTGCCGGCGCCGATCGGCGAGAGCTGGTCGACGTCGCCGACGAAGATGACGTGGGTCGTCTCCGCGAGGCCGTTGAGCAGAACCTCGACCAGGCGCAGGTTGAGCATCGACGACTCGTCGACGACCACCAGTTCCACCGGCAGAGGCCGCGACGCCCGGAAACCCGGCTCCTGCCCGGGAATCCACTCGAGCAGGCGATGGATCGTTTCCGCCTCGTGGCCGGTTGCCTCTTCCATCCGGCGCGCCGCGCGTCCGGTCGGCGCGCAGAGCGCCACCGACACCCCCGCCCGGCCCGCCTCCTCGACGATCGCCCTGGTGCAGGCCGTCTTGCCGACGCCGGGCCCCCCGGTCAGCACCGAGACCCGCGCTGCGAATGCAGCTCGCACGGCAGCCCACTGCTCGTCGGTCAACTCGACTTCTTCGGTCAGGCCTTCCGGCGGCAGCTCGGGGGGCTCGTGTTCGAGCTCGGGCGGGGCGGCGGCGCGGCGGGAGAGCGTCGCCGCAACGGCGAGCTCGGCCGCGTGGGTCGGCTCGCGGTAGACGCGGTCGCCTTCGCGCACGAGGCCGGGCGCCCCGTCGAGGACCTCCGGCGCCACCGGCAACCCGAGCAGCTGCTCGGTGGCGCGCGTGAGCTCGTTCACCGTCAGATAGACGTTGCCTCGCTGCTCGGCCTCGCCCAGCACGTAGGCCGCCGCGGCCTGCAGGCGGCGCTCGGAGTCGGGCGCAACGCCTCTCGACAGCGCGATCTTGTCGGCGCGGGCGAAGCCGACACCGGCCGCCTCGATGAGCCTGTAGGGGTCGTCGCGCAGCACCCGTATCGCCCGGTCCTCGAAGTGCGTATGGATCGCCGCCCCGAGATGGGCCAGGCCGTGCGGCGCAAGCTGCACATGCAGGTCGCGGATCGCCCGCGAGTCGTGCCAGGATTCGGCCGCGTCCACCGCCTGGACCTCGCTCAGACCGGGAAGGGCGGCGAAAGCGGCCTCCGGATCGGCGCCGATCGCCGCCAGGACGTCATCTCCGTGCGCCTCGACGAGCCGCTCGGCCCGCGCCGGGCCGATGTTCCGCAGGCTGGCGAGGTAGGCGATCTGACCGTCACGATCGGTCGGGTCGCGCACCACGGCGCCGCGCGCCTTCACCTGCGGGCCGTACTTCTGGTTGGTCTCCCAGTCTCCGCTCACATCCGCCTGGCTGCCGGCGGTCAGGTGGGCGACCGGGCCGACCAGGGTGAACCGCTCGCCCCGGCCGATGTCGAGCACCTGAAGCACCGCGTAGTTGTCGTCGGCGCCGGTGCGAGCGGCCGCGTCGTAGACCACGCGGAGCACTTCGACGGTGCCGCTGAAGCCCGTCCCGTCGGCATCGAAGAGGGTGCGCCGGTCGCTCACGCCTCAAAGCTAGAGGGTCGAGCAGCGTCGCGGCCTTGCTTTGAAAAGCCAAGTGCGGCAAGATGCGGCCTCACTCGGCCCGATCGGGGCCGCCGAAACCGGGAGGAAGAACGATGGGCGATTACGCGGTGAAGAAGATCGACGAGATGGAGGCCGTCTTCGGCGGCGGCTTCAAGCGCGCCCGCGCGGAGCTGGGGGTCGAGTCCTTCGGCATGCAGATCATCGACATGCCGCCGAGCTACGAGAACTACCCCGAGCACGACCACGCCGAGGATGGCCAGGAGGAGGTCTACGTGACGCTCCGCGGCAGCGGCGAGCTCGAGATCGACGGCGAGCGCTTCCCGCTCGACGCCGAGCACATCGCCCGCGTCGCCGCCGGAACCAAGCGCAAGGTCTGGCCCGGCGCCGACGGCATCCGCCTGCTCGTCCTCGGCGGCAATCCCGGCCGGACCTACGACCCCCCCGAGATCAGCAAGCTCGGCGCGCCGGACCCGATGGCGAGCTGACCCCCCCGAGCGTGGTCGAGCTTTGTGCCGCATAGCGGGTCAAAGCTCGACCACGCTCGGGGGGCGGCCTCGTGGGCGTCGCTGGTCGAGGAGCCTGGCGACTCGCTGAATCACCTCTCGGGGTTCACGATCGAGCCGGTGGCCGGTCACCCGGATCATCTCGACCCCTGCCAGCTTGAGATCCTCCTGGCGGATGCGATCGTCCTCGAAGGATTGACGAGACCCATGCGTCTCGTAGACGTCGAGTTCGACCGCGAATCGCTCCTCGGGCCAATAGACGTCAAGCTCGTAGCCGGCCTCCACGTAGCCCATGGCGGGACGGGGCAAACCAGATTCGAGCACCAGCTCGCGGAAGCGGCGCTCCAGCCCCGAGCGGCTGAACGGCGCCGGCCGGTATATCGCCAAGGCGCGACGCAGCCGGCGGCTTCCACGGTGGCCACCGGCGCGGCTCAAGAGGCCTTCGAAGCGATGTAGGTCGAAGAGGCGAAGCTCCTCCGCGCGCTCGAGCAGTCGAAGCAGCTGACCGGGCCGCAGTTCCGCGGCGAGATCCAGGGCGACTCGGGGAACGGCCGTCACGGGGATGCCGTCGATCGTGTCGCAATCCTCCGGCGTGAGGATGCGCGAGCGGTGCAGCCTGACGGGCGCCCTGGGGCCTCGCGGGCCGGGGGAGGTGACCGAGACCGGAATCGGCGACCAGCGGGCGATGCCCCACAGCCAGGCCGCGGAGCGATGGCTCAGCAGGGCGCCGGGTCCACTGGCCAGCACCGCGGCAAGGCACCTGCCGTGCAGGGAGAGGGCGGTGTGCCCGACGGCATACACGCTGCGGTGAACGGGATGCAGGCGTCCGTCCGCAACGGCGCGCGCAACCGCGCTGCGCGAATAGCCAAGGCGATCGAGCAGCTGCTCGATCGAGACCACGCCGTGCTGCCGCTTCGCCAGCTCCGCCAGCGCCGCGTGAGCGGGCTCGCCGGACGCTGCGCCCCCGGAACGCGGTCGATCGCCGTTTCGCATACAGGTCCAAGGCTCGGCCGCGCCATTCTCTCCCCCCCGGGTCGCGCAGTTTCCGACATTTTCGCCAACGGTTCGCAGTACCTCTACGAGCGTGGTCGCCGCACCCCTCCGAGCGTGGTCGCCGCACCCCTCCGAGCGTGGTCGCCGCACCCCTCCGAGCGTGGTCGCCGCACCCCTCCGAGCGTGGTCGCCGCACCCCTCCGAGCGTGGTCGAGCTTCGTGCCGCATAGCGGGCCAAAGCTCGACCACGCTCGCAGCGGGGCACCGGCCAGACGACCGTGGTAGAGCTTTGTGCCGCATAGCGGGTCAAAGCTCGACCACGCTCGGGGCTGGGTGGGCTGGGGTGGCGCCGAGGCGCTACTCGGGGCTTCGCGGGTGGGAAGGGGGCGACGGTTCGAAGCCGGGGCAGCGGAGGACCGGGACGCGGGGGTAGCGCGGGTACGCCGGGTCCTCGCGTGAGCGGCGGCAGAGGCTGAAGACAGAGCCCCTGCTGTTGGGGACGAGCTGCTGCTGGGCGCAGCCGTCGCAGAGTCCGTTCGGGGCGCCCGGCATGCCGCGACGCTACCGATCCAGGCAGGCCGGACGGCCCCTCTCGGGGCGCCCAGCCGTCGCGGCGACGCTACCGATTCGTCCAGCCGGGTTGCGCAGATCGCCCAATCGGTCTAGGTTGGTTGAACAACACGGACCAGTGTACGACTCAGGGGGTACCCGGATGAGTCTTGACGTCTACCTGCGCGGGAAGCGAGTCGGAGGGCTCTTCCGGCTCGGGGAGGACCATTACAGCTTCGCTTACACGCCGGAGACGGTCGCCGAGGTGGGCGCGGGAGAGGTGCTGCTGAGCCACTCCCTGCCGGTGCGCGCCGAGCCCTACGGGGCCGAGACGACGCGCGCCTACGTCGAGGGCCTGCTGCCGCAGGGCGCCCGGCGGCGGGCGATCGCGCGCGAGCTCGGGCTCGCCGCGGACGACGGCTACGGGCTGATCGCCGAGCTCGGCCGCGACTGCCTCGGCGCGGTCACCTTCGGGGACGCTCCGGCCGAGCCCGGCGCGACGGCGGGCGAGCCGACCGGCTGGCTGACCGACTCCGAGCTGGAGGAGCTGCTGCAGCCGCGGCCGGAGCGGCTATTCGAGGGGTCCGACCCGCGGCGCATGCGCTTCGCGCTGCCGGGCGCGCGCCACGAGCTGGCGCTCGTCCACGACGAGGAGGAGAACCGCTGGGCCTGGCCCGGCCCCCGCCTGCCGAGCACGCACATCGTCAAGCCCGAGCCGCCGGAGCGCCCCGGGCTCGCCGCCAACGAGCACGCCTGCAGCATCGCCTACCGCGAACTCGGCTTCCCGGTCGCTCACACCGCGGTGGCGACGATCGCCGGGCGGATCTGCCTGGTCAGCAAGCGCTTCGACCGCTGGGGCGAGGGCGCGGCCGCCGAGCGCCTGCACCAGGAGAGCTTCGCCCAGGCGCTCGGCATCGCTCCCGACAGCTCCGCGCGCCGGCTCTCCCCCGGAACGCCCTCGCTGGGAGAGGCAAGCGGGCTGCTGCGCGCGATCGGCGAAGCGGACGCCGTCGAGACGCTGATGCGGGTCACCTTCTGCGACCTGCTGATCGGCTGCACCGAGCTGCGCGGCGGCAACGCCGCCCTGATGCTCGGACCGCAGGGGGGCCTGCTGGCGCCCTTCTACGACACCGTCTCGGGCGAGGTCTACGGCGAGGTGCGGCCGCGGCCGGCGGTCGTCGGCGTGGACGTCCCGCCGGCGCCGCTGCTGATCGACACCCGCCACGCGATCGAGCTCTGCGGGCTCGAGTTCCAGCCGGCGCTGCTCGACGCGGTGGGCCTGATGGGCCCGCTCTGCGAGGCGCTGGGCGCGGCGGCCGAGCTGGCGATGGAGGAGGGCTGGCACCACGTGGCGGTCGAGGAAGCGCTGCAGCTCGTGATCGGCCGGGGCCGGGACTTCCAGCGCGAAGCGACCTATCTGCGCCCGCGCGCGTAGGCCGCCGCGAGGCGCGCCGGGGGTTCTCGGGCGCGCCCTCAGCCGCGCACGGCGATGACGACGATGAAGACGAGGTAGAGGCCGAGCCAGCAGAGCACCGCGGGCAGCTCGAAGCGGCCGCGCCGGTGCAGCGCCTCATACGCGAGGAAGCCGCCGGCGAGGCCGAGCACGACCGAGAAGGCGGCGCCCAGGTTGAGCGCCCAGTCGGTGAACAGCAGGCCGATCCCGAAGGGGATCGTCGACTGGAAGACCATCGCCCCGGTGATGTTGCCCAGCGCCAGCGAGTCCTTGCCCTCGCGCACCCAGAAGAAGCTGTTGACCTTCTCCGGCAGCTCGGTCGCCAGCGGGGCGAGGATCAGGGCGAGGACGACGGCGTCGACGCCGAGGTCGCCGGCGATGTTGAGCAGCTCCTCGACGAACAGGTGGGCGCCGCCGACCATCGCGCCCAGCCCGACCAGCAGCTGGATCGCCGAGAGCGGCAGGCCGGGGCGCATGCGGCGCTCGGAGCGGCGCTCGAAGACCAGCGGCTGGAGCGTCTCGTGCTCCTGCACCTCCCCCCCGCGAGCCAGCGTGCGGCCGATGTAGAACGGGTAGGCGAGCAGGGCGAGGACGCCGATCGGGATGCGCAGCGCCGCCGGCGGGCCCCAGGCGAGCGCCAGCGAGAGGGCGAAGAAGGCGAGGAAGAAGAGCAGGTCGCGCTCCAGGGTCTCGCGGTGGGCGCGCAGCGCCAGGCCCTGCGCGCGGCGCTCGCGGTAGAGGTAGGCGAAGAAGCCGACCAGGCCCATCGCCAGCGTCGCGAGCAGGAAGGGGGCGCCGACGATCGCCCCGATCGCCACCTGGTCGGCGCCCTGCTTGGCGCCGACGAGGGCGACGATCGCGATCAGCGTCTCCGGCATCGCCGTGCCGACCGCCGCGAGCACGCTGCCGACCGCGCCTTCGCCGAGCCGCAGGCCGTGGCCCATCCACTCGACCGCGTTGGTGAAGAGCAGCGCCCCCGCGAGGATGACGGCGAAGCTGACGGCCAGCAGGAAGACGTTCAAGGCGCGGCTACGTTACTTGCCGGAGCCGCCGGCGGCCAGGCCTTCGAGCAGCTCGCCGAGGCTTTCGCCGCCTTCTTCTCCCTGCAGGATGCCGAGCAGTTCGATCGGGTTGACGCCGAGCTCGAGGAACAGCTTGCTCAGCGGCCTGGCCTTGCGCGGCGCGGCGATCTGCTGATCCTCGTTGACCCCGGTGAGCTTCAGGTCGAGGCCGGCGGCGACGCGCTTCGGCCCCTTGCCGCCGCGCTGCGGTTCGACCGTCAGGTTCGCCTCGATGCGGCGCACGATGTCGTCGTCGCCGACGTAGACGGAGACCTGCGGCTTCTTCACCGAGCCGGAGATCTCCCCCTCGGCCGCTTCGATTTCCGCCCGCGAGGGCAGCGGGCCGGCGGCGGCGAGCTGGCTGCGGCAGGGGGCGCTTTCGAGCGCTTCCAGCAGCGCGCCGAGCGCGCCGGAGACGTCGAGGTCGCCGCTGATCTTCGTCGTGCTCGTGCCGCCCACGTCGGCGCTGCCTTCGTTGCGTCCGTTTTCGAGGAAGTCGGCGACCTTCAGCTTGCCGAGCTCTTCCTGGCAGCCGGCGACCCCGACCACGCCGGTTTCGGCGCCGGCTTCGCGCTGCGCCTGCTTCAGCGTCTGTTCGACGAAGCTGAAGGTCGTCGGGTCGACTTCGTAATCGACGCCTTCGTAGCGCACGTAGGCGGTGTTCGGCAGCAGCGTCAGACCGCCGTCGAAATCGACCTTCCGGCCGTCGAACCTGCCCTGCGCCTTCGCCGTCATCGAGAGCCGCGGCAGGCTGCTCTTGCCTTCGCCCTGGAAGGGGCCGGAGAGGGCGATGTTGAGCTTGCCGCCTTCGGAGCCGGGCGCGCTGAGGTCGAGCCTGAGGTCGACGTCGCCGCTCTCGATCCCCTGCAGCGTCGCTTCCTCGAGCACCGTCTGCGGGCTCTCGCCGCTCTTGTCGCCGCTGCCGCCGCAGGCGGCGAGGGCGGCGCTGAGCGCGAGGGCGGCGGCGAGGGCGAAGATGATGCGCAGTCGTCTCATGCCCACGATCCTACTGAGGCCCCTCAACGGCCCTTCAGCTGCGGCGGCGTCGACTCGGTCAGGTTGAGCGCCAGGGGGAAGAGGAAGGCGCCGAGGAAGATCAGGACGATCCCCACGGCGACCAGCCGGCGCGTGCCGCTGAGGTGGCCGGCGATCGCGATCGCGAAGCCGATCGCGACCACGGCCATGTAGGGGCCGGCGCTGTGCGGGAGCAGCGCCGCGAGGGAGAGGGCGAGAGCGAGGTCGAGGTCGGGCACCGGGGCGGATTATCATCGCGGGGATGAGCGAAGCGCAGGCGCCCGAGTCCGTCGCCGAGACGAAGCAGGCCCTGGCCGCGGCCGAGTACCTGGCCGACGAGCCGGCGGCGCTGGTCTCCTTCCTCGCCCAGCGGCTGGGCAAGCCGATCCTGGTCGAGGGGCCGGCGGGCGTCGGCAAGACCGAGCTGGCGAAGGCGCTCTCGCGGGCCAGCGGCCGCGAGCTGGTGCGGCTGCAGTGCTACGAGGGGCTCGACGAGGCGAAGGCGCTGTACGAGTGGAACTACCGCAAGCAGCTGCTGCGCATCCAGGCCGGCGGCGAGTCCGGCTGGGAGGACGTGCACGGCGACATCTTCTCCGCCGAGTTCCTGCTCGAGCGGCCGCTGATGCAGGCGATCGCCAGCCCCGAGCCGGTCGTCCTGCTGATCGACGAGATCGACAAGACCGACCAGGAGTTCGAGGCGATGCTGCTCGAGCTGCTCTCCGACTTCCAGATCACGATCCCCGAGCTGGGCCAGGTCTCGGCCAGCTCGATGCCGGTCGTCGTCCTCACCTCGAACAACTCGCGCGAGCTGACCGAGGCGCTGAAGCGGCGCTGCCTCTACCTCTGGCTCGACTACCCGGAGCTGGAGCGCGAGATGGAGATCGTCCGCCTGCACGCGCCGGAGCTGCCGGAGACGCTGGCGCGGCGCCTGGTCGAGGTGGTGCGGATGGTGCGCGAGCTCGACCTGAAGAAGCCGCCCTCGATCGCCGAGACGATCGACTGGGCGCGCACGCTGCTGCTGATGGGGGCCGAGGACATCGACCGCGAGACCTTCGAGCAGTCGATGTCGATCCTGGTCAAGCACCGCACCGACATCGACCTGGTCGCCGAGCGGGTCGGGATGAAGCTCGCCGCGCCGACCGGGGGGTGAGCCCGACGGCCTCGCCCTACGGGCCGCGGGCCGACGCCGGGCCGCCCGGGCTGGCGGCGAAGCTGCTCGGCTTCTGCGAGGAGCTGCGCGGCGAGGGGGTGGCGGTCGGCACCTCGGAGATCCTCGACGCATTCGCGGCGCTCGAGCAGGTCCCCTGGGAGAGCCAGGACGACTTCCGCGAGGCGCTGGCGGCGACGATCGCCAAGTCGCAGGAGGACCGGCGGCTGTTCGAGCTGCTGTTCGAGCGCTGGTTCTTCCGCGCCGCCGAGGCGGAGGCGATCGAGCGCGAGGTCGACGAGAGCTCCGAGGGGCAGAGGCACGAGGGGGCCGAGCGGCTCGACATCGAGGAGCTGCGCGAGCAGATCCGCGAGGCGATCGTCGCCGGGAACGACGGCGAGATGCGCGACCTGGCGCGGCTGGCGATCGCCGCCTTCGGCCGCCAGGGCGAGGGCTCGGGGGTGGTCGGCGTCGACGTGCAGCGGATCCGCCGCACGCTGGAGCTGACCGCGGGGACGCAGCCGCAGCAGGGCGAGGCGGCCGACGGAGCGGCGGAGCGGCCGCCGATCGAGCGCGAGCAGCTGAACCGCTTCGAGCGCCACCTGCGGCGCGAGCTCGAACGCGAGCTGATCGAGCGCACCGAGACGCTGCCGCCCTCGCGGCCGCTGGCCGAGCTCGACCGGGCGCTGCCGACCAGCCCGACGCAGGACCTGGCCGCCGTCCACCGCGCCGTCTCGCAGATGAAGCGGCGGCTGGCGACGCTGGGGCACGAGCAGCGCGGCCGGCGGCGCGGCCGGACGGTCGACGTGCGGCGCACGATGCGCGCCTCGCTGGAGACCGGCGGCGTGCCGCTGCGCCTGCGCTACCGGCCGAAGCGGCCGCGGCGGCCGGAGATCTACGTGCTCTGCGACGTCTCGACCAGCGTCACCTCGGCCAGCGTCTTCTTCCTCTCCGTGCTGCACGCGCTGCACGACTCGTTCCGCAAGCTGCGCAGCTTCGTCTTCATCGAGCGGATCTCCGAGGTGACCGAGATCTTCGAGCACGAGCGCGACTTCCGCGAGATCGCCAGGCGCGTCTCCAGCGAGGGCGGCGTCGCCGACGTCTCCGGCTACACCGACTACGGCCGCGTCTGGCTCGAGTTCCTGACCGAGATCTCCGACGACCTCGACCCGCGCTCGACCGTGATCGTGCTCGGCGACGCGCGCACCAACGGCCGCGAGCCGCACGCCGAGGTCTTCGCCCAGGTGGCGGAGCGCGCCGGCCGCCTCTTCTGGCTCAACCCGGAGCCGAAGCTCTACTGGAACTACGGCGACTCGGTGATGGCGGCCTACGAGCGCCACTGCGACGGCGCCTTCGAGTGCTGGACCACCCGCCACCTGGAGAACTTCGTCAACGTCGTCGCCGGAGGCGTGCCGGCGGCGGAGTGATCAGGCGGCGACGCTGGGCCGCTCGCGCTCGGGGACGGGCGGCCTCGGCGCACGTTCGGCCGCGCGCCCGCCGGGCTCGGCGGCGGCGCGCCGAACGGCCGGGCGGCATAGCGGTGTCGACGGCTCGACCTTGCGCGCCGGTGCGTAGAGGTGATCTCGCTGGGTGCTCTTCAGCACCAGGTCGAGGTCGTGCGGGCGCTCGGCGCCGTCGAGGCGCGGGTCAGTGGTAGCTGCCGCCGCCGCCGGCACGCATCCGGATGGCGAGGGGGGATCTCGCCGAGGCGCCGCTGCAGCCAGCCGGGCATCGCCGGCGTCGCCTTCAGCGAGCCGAGCTCGTCTGTCTTCAGCAGGGCGCCAAGCGCGATCAGCATCGCCGTGGACAGCTGGATCGACTGCTCCCGCTGGACCAGCGAGACCACGTTCCCATTACCGTCCCGGAGGCTGAAATCCGGTAGCCGCCACTTGCCGGCGAAGGTCACCGGGATCGGAAAGCCGCCGAGCTCGTCGAGCAGCGGCATCTCGAGCTCCCTCAGGCGGGTCGGGATGTTGAAGTCGAGACTCTGGTGACGGCGCAGCTGGCGCTCGTCATCGCCGATGAAGGAGAAGCGGTCTACGCGCCTGGAGACCCACGCATCCCAGTCGGAGATCAGTTCGAGCATCAGCGAGCCGAGGATCAGCTGTTCGCTGGACAGGCTGCTGCCGTCGAGAGGGGCGCCGGACACGGGGCCGTGATCGTATTTCGCTGATCGTACGGAAAACGGCGCGTCATCCCTCGAGTCAGACGCGGATCAGCTCGACCTGCTCGCCGGGCTCGATCAGAGCTTCCGCGTCGTCGAGGTCCGATGTGAGGATCGCCGCTTCGCGCTCGACCGCGCAGCAGACGACGTGGGCGTCGACCACGTCGCTGCCCTCGCGAGAGCCGAGACGCCCGCCGACCTGCTTCGCGCGGCGCTCGTCCAGAGCGTCGACCTCGGAAGCGCCAGCCAGCCTCGCCAGGCGGGCGGCCCTCGCACCGCCGCGCCAGGCCTGCGCGAGCACGCTCGCGGGAATCACGACCTCGTCGCCGCATTCCTCCGCCTCCTCCAGCAGCGCGGAAACCATCTTGCTGCCCCGCTCAGCGCCAATCAATGCCCCGGCGTCGAGGACGAACCTCGATTCCGCACCCTGTTCATTTCCCTGCGCGCCCATTCTCTCGCCTCCTCGGGGATCGGGCCGAACTCCTCTTCCCACATCGCGATGTATTCCCGCAGTGCCTGCCGCTTCTTCTCCTTCGTAAGCCGCTTTTCCACCGCCGCCGAGAGGTTCGGCGCCCTCCCTGCGGCGACATCGGCGCGCGCCTCGTCCAGCGCCTCCGGCTGGATCGAGATCGTGACCCGTTCTTTCATAAGCAGCATCATACGCTCGTGGTGCCTGGAACCACGCTATGGATCGCCGACGCGCGCGTGGCGCGCATGATCGAAGAATTCGGCGGCGGAATCGTCACGCGACTGTGCGCGGATTTACCCGGATGGATTCCGCCGGGGACTCGGAGATGATCTGCCCGGCAAACTCGCGAAAGGGGAGCAGCGATGGAGACCTCGTCCTTGCCGTCCGAGCCGCCGGCCCAGCCGCCGTCCTACCCGGTCACGTTCTCGGTCGAGTACCCGCAGCGGGAGCTCGACCGGCTGACGACGTTCTTCCGCATCTTCACCGTGATCCCGATCGCGATCGTGATCGCGTTGATGCCGGGCGCCGCCGGGACCTACGGCGCGACCGCGGGGATCTCGGCCGGCAGCCTCGTCGTCTTCCCGGTCGTGCTGATGATCCTCTTCAGGAAGAAATACCCCCGCTGGTGGTTCGACTGGAACCTCGACCTGATGCGCTTCAGCAACCGGGTCGGCGTCTACGCCCTGCTGATGGACGACGAATACCCGTCGACCGACGAGATGCAGGCCGTCCACCTCGACTTCCCCTACCCGGACGTCGAGCGCGACCTCGAACGCGGGTTGCCGCTGGTCAAGTGGCTGCTCGCCATCCCCCACTACATCGTCCTCTTCTTCCTCTACATCGGCGCGATCCTCGCCGTGATCGGCGCCTGGTTCGCGATCCTCGCCACCGGCCGCTACCCGCGGGGGATCTTCAATTACGTCGAGGGCGTGCTCCGCTGGGGCAACCGGGTCTACGGCTACGCCGTGGCGCTGGTCACCGACCAGTACCCGCCCTTCCGGCTCAAGCCCTGAGCGTCCAGGCCCGTGGTCGAGGTTTGTCCCGCTATGCGGTTCAAGCCCCTACGGCGCCCGTGCGGGGTCAGCGCGGGGCCCAGGCGTCGGGCTCGGCGGCGAGGCCGCGGACCGCGGCGGGGAGCTCGCCGCTGACCAGGTCGGCCAGGGTGACGTGCTCGAGCACGGCGCGCAGGTTGGCGCGCACGGCGATCCAGACCTCCTGCAGGTGCGCGGCGTTGCCGCGGTACTCGATCGACTCCGGCGGCGCCGACTGCACGTGGGCGATCGGCCCCTCGACCGCGCGCACGACGTCGGCGATCGTCACCGTGTCGGCCGGCTTGGCCAGCCAGTAGCCGCCCTTGGCGCCGCGGCGGGCGCGGACGATGCCGTGGTGCTTGAGCTCGAGCAGGATGTGCTCGAGGAACTGCAGCGGGATGTCCTGCGACTCGGCCAGCTGCTCGCCCTTGATCGGCCCGCCCTTGGCCGCCGCCAGCTCGGCGGCGGCGCGGACGGCGTAATCGGCCTTGGCGGAGACGCGCACCCCGGAAACCTACCCGCTGTACTCCGGCGCGACCCGCCCGCCGCGCTCCTGGCGGCGGCGTTCGCGCTCCCGCCGGCGGTGCAGGATGCGCGGCGCGGCGAGGATCGCGCCCATCCCGATCGCGGCGACGAGGGCGGCTATCGGCCAGACGGTCGGGTCCCCCTTCTGGACCGTGACGAGCCCCGAGCCGACGAGGACGACGCCGAGCGCGGTGCGGATGAAGCCCTGCGGCGCCCTGCCCGAGAGCGAGGCGCCGACGACGACGCCCGGAACCGAGCCGATGAGGATTTCGCCGGCGAGGGCGAAGTCGACGTTGCCGCCGACCCAGTGGGCGATCCCCGCCGCCCAGAGCAGCACCGCGGCGTGGACGACGTCGGTGCCGACGACCCGCTTCGGCGCCAGCCGGTAGACGGCGATCAGCAGGATCGCGATCACCGTGCCCGAGCCGGCCGAGGTGACGCCGATGACGAAGCCGGTGGTCGCGCCGATCACGACCGCGGCGACCCGGTGGCGCCGCCCGACCTCGAAGCGGTCGCGCTCCTCGACCAGGTCGCGCAGAATCAGCGCCCGGGTCAGGGTGACGATGCCGACCATCAGCAGGGTGCCCCCGAGCACCGCGTAGACGAGCGAGTCGAGGCGGGCTTCGCCGATCTGGTCCTTGACCACCGAGACCAGCGCGACGCCGCTGACCGCGGCGGGCACGCTGCCCAGCGCCAGCCACCTGACCAGCTCCATGTTGACCGTCTTCATCCGCAGGTGGCGCCAGCCGCCGACGGTCTTGGTCACCGCCGAGTAGAAGATGTCGGTGCCGATCGCGGTCGTCGGCTGGATGCCGAAGATCAGGATCAGCAGCGGCGTCATCAGCGAGCCGCCGCCCATCCCCGTCATCCCGACGAGGATGCCGATGCCGAGCCCGAAGACGATGATCGCTGGATCCATGGGTCGCTCCCGCGCAGACTGGTTATCGACTTTCTTGACCTTCTTAGTCAGAAGCGCGGAGTGCGCCAGGATAGCAGCGTGAAGGCGGAAAGTGGGCAATTCGTCGCCGCGGCCGCATCGCCTGCCAAGGGCGCCGAACTCGCGGTCAGGGGCCTGACCCACCGCTACGGCGAGCTGACGGTGATCGAGGGGCTCGATCTCAGCCTGCCGGCCGGCGGCGTGCTCGGCCTGGTCGGCCCCTCCGGCTGCGGCAAGTCGACCCTGCTCGAGCTGATCGCCGGCCTGCGCGAGCCGAGCGCCGGCGCGATCGAGCTCGGCGGCGCCGGCGGCGGCGCGGCGCGGCTCGCCCAGTGCGCCTTCATGCCGCAGCGCGACATGCTGCTCCCCTGGCTGAGCGCGGTCGACAACGCGGCGCTGGCGCTGCGCAACCGCGGCGCCCGGCGCGGCGCGGCGCGGGCGCAGGCGGGGCGGCTCTTCGAGCGCTTCGGCCTCGCCGGCTTCGAGCGCGCGCGCCCCGCCGAGCTCTCCGGCGGGATGCGCCAGCGGGTCGCCTTCCTGCGCACCCTCGTCGCCGGCAAGCCGCTGCTGGCGCTCGACGAGCCCTTCGCCTCGCTCGACGCGATCACTCGCGCCGAGATGCAGGCCTGGCTCGCCGGGGCGCTGGCCGCCGACCCGCGCACCGTCGTGCTGGTCAGCCACGACGTCGAGGAGGCGCTCTACCTGGCCGATCGCGTCGCCGTGCTCTCGGCCCGCCCGGCCCGCGCGGTCGAGCAACTGAGCGCCCCCGCCCCGCGCGCCCCCGACCGCGACGCCGCCGTCACCGACCCCGCCTTCGTCGCCGCCCGCGAGCGCGCGATGGCGGCGCTGCACGGGGGGTCCCGGTGAAGCGTTGGCGAGTTTCCGGTCCAATGGACGGGAAACTCGCCAGGTGGCTGCTGCCGGTCGGGGCGCTGGCGGCGCTGGTCGGGGCTTGGCAGGTCGCGGCATCGACGGGAGCTCTCGCCGACCTGCTGGGGCTCGAACCGTTCCTGGTGCCGTCGCCGGCGGAAATCGGCTCGGCGCTCTGGGAGAACCGCTCGCTGCTGGCCGAAAACGCCTGGGTGACGCTGCAGGAGATCTTCTTCGGCTTCCTGATCGGGCTCGCGGTCGGGCTCGCCTTCGGCTTCCTGCTGCGGCCGTTCGAGACGCTGCGGCTCAGCTTCTACCCGCTGATCGTCGGCTCGCAGGCGATCCCGATCATCGTCTTCGCGCCGATTCTCGTCGTCTGGTTCGGCTACGGGATCGGTCCCAAGCTGGCGGTCGTCGCGCTCGTCTGCTTCTTCCCGATCGCCGTCGCCACCGCCGACGGTCTGCGCTCGGTCGACCCCGAGGCGACCAAGATGATGCGCTCGCTCGACGCCTCCCGCGGGCAGCTGCTGTGGCGGCTGGAAGCGCCGACCGCGCTGCCGTTCACCTTCAGCGGCGCGAAGATCGGCGTCACCTTCGCGCCGATCGCCGCGGTGTTCGGCGAGTGGGTCGGGGCCGACTCCGGACTCGGGCACCTGATCCTCCAGGACAACGCCCAGCTACAGACGGCGCGGGTGTTCGCGGCGGCCCTCTTGCTCTCGGCGATCGCGATCGGCCTCTACGGCCTGCTCGCCCTCGCAGAGCGCCGCGTCGTCACCTGGCGATAGAAATCAGGGGATGAAGCGCCCCCGCCTGCCGGCGATCGCCCTCGCCGCCGCCCTGCTCGCCCTCGCCCTCGGGCTCGCCGCCTGCGGCGAGAAGAGCGAGCCGACGGGCGGCGGCGACGCGCGCGAACCGCTCAGCCTGACGCTCGACTTCTACCCCAACCCCGACCACGCCGGCATCTACATGGCGCAGGAGCTCGGCTACTTCGAGGACGCCGGGCTCGACGTCTCGATCCACACCCCTTCGGACCCGGCGGCGCCGATCAAGCAGGTCGCCGCCGGGCAGACCGACCTGGCGGTCTCCTACGAGCCCGAGGTGCTGCTCGCGCATGAACAGGGGCTGAACGTGCTTGCCGTCGGCGCGCTCGTCGACCGGCCGCTGACCTCGTTGATCTGGCTGAAGAAGTCCGGCATCGGGGGCGTCGCCGGCCTGCGCGGCAAGACGATCGCCACCGCCGGCATCCCCTACCAGGACGCCTACCTGAAGACGATCCTCGCCCGCGCCGGGCTGACCCCGTCGGACGTGAAGACGGTCAACGTCGGCTACGGCCTGCTGCCGGCGCTGGTCGGCGGCCGGGCGCAGGCGATGCTCGGCGGCTTCCGCAACGTCGAGGGCGTCGACCTGAAGCTGCGCGGCAAGGACCCGGTCGTCACGCCGGTCGACCAGCTCGGGGTGCCGACCTACGACGAGCTCGTCCTGGTCGCCAACCGCAAGCGCCTGGAAGAGGACCCGCAGCGGACGCGGCTCTTCCTCGGCGCCCTGGCGCGCGGCACGGCGGCGGCGGCCGAACGGCCCGGCGCGACGACCAAGGCGCTGCTCGCCGCCAACCCCGACCTCGACCCGAAGCTGACCCGCGCCGAGGTCGAAGCGACGCTGCCGCTGCTCTCGAAGACCGGCGCAATGAATCCGGCGAAGTGGAAGGCGTTCATCGCCTGGATGGGCGAGAACGGGCTGATCTCCGGCCGGCCGGCGGTCGCAGAAGTGCTCAGCGACGAATACCTCGCCGGCGAGGTGAGCGGCTAGCGGCGATCGGCCGGCGCGTTTCGCGCCACCTCGCCGATCAGCTCGAAGCCGCCCTCGCGCAGCAGCGCGGTCACCCGCTCCGGCGCCAGCGGGCGCGAGAAGAGGTGGCCCTGGGCGAAGTCGCAGCCGAGCCGGCGCAGCTCGGAGAGCTGCTCCTCGCTCTCCACGCCCTCGGCGATCGAGTCGAGCGAGAGCGCCCGCGCCATCCCGATCACCGCCTCGACGATCGCCGTGCGCTCCTGCTCGAGCCCCAGCGCGTCGACGAAGGAGCGGTCGATCTTCAGCGCGTCGAAGGGGAAGCGGTTGAGGTAGGCGAGCGAGGAGTAGCCGGTGCCGAAGTCGTCGAGCACCAGGCGGACCCCGAGCTCGCTCAGCGCATCCAGCGTCGCCGTGGCGCTGGCCGACTCCTCGACCAGCACGCTCTCGGTCACCTCGAGCCGCAGGTTTACCGGCTCGAGCCCGGTGCGGGCGAGCACCTCGCGCACCTGCTCGGCCAGGTCGCGGTGCGCCACCTGGCGGGCCGAGAGGTTGACCGCGACGTCGAGCGGCCGCTGGTCGGGGCGCAGCTCGTGCCAGCCGAGCGCCTGGCGGCAGGCCGTCTCCTGCACCCAGCGGCCGATCGGCTCGATCAGGCCGCTGTCCTCGGCGATCGGGACGAACTCGGCGGGGTCGAGCAGGCCGCGCTCGGGGTGGTTCCAGCGCACCAGCGCCTCGAGGCCGACGATCTCGCCGCTGCCGAGCGCGACGACCGGCTGGTAGTGCAGCTCGAACTCGTCGCGGTCGAGCGCGTGGCGCAGCTCGCGCTCGGTCTCCAGGCGGCGCACGGCGCGCGCCCGCATCGCCGCGTCGAAGACCACGCAGCGCCCCCGCCCGCGTTCCTTCGCCCGGTACATCGCTGCGTCGGCGTCGCGGATCAGCAGCTCCGGGTCGACCGGCTCGCGGCCGGTCGGGCGGGCGACGGCGATGCCGATGCTGGCGGTGACGAAGTGGTCGGCGCCGCCCATCGAGTAGGGCTCGGCGAAGGCGCGCGCGACGCGTTCGGCGATCGCCGGCGCCTCGTCCTCGTCGGCCAGCCGGTCGACGAGGATGCCGAACTCGTCGCCGCCGAAGCGGGCGACGATATCGCCGGGCCGCAGGTGGGCGCGCAGGCGCGGCGCCACCTCGCGCAGCAGCTCGTCGCCGGCGTGGTGGCCGATGCTGTCGTTGATCAGCTTGAAGTGGTCGAGGTCGAGGAAGAGCACGCCGACCGGCGAGCCGGAGGCGACGCCGCGGTCCAGCGCCTCGCGCAGCGAGTCGACGAAGCTGAGCCGGTTGGGCAGGCCGGTGAGGGCGTCGTGCAGGACCCGGTGGCGCAGCGCCTCGTCGGCGCTGTGGCGCTCCAGCGCGTCGGCGAGCACGTTGGCCGAGGCCTGGGCGAAGTGGACGTCCTGCGGGGTGAAGCGGCTGGGCTCGGTGGAGTGGACGTCGAGCACGCCGTAGGGGCGCTCCTTGCCGGCGATCGGCACGGCGAGGCTGCTGCGCACGCCGAGCACCCGCAGGGCGGGCGGCATCGTGTAGCGGCGCTCGCTCGGCCAGTCGTCGACGATCACGTGCAGCCCCGACTCCAGCGCGGCGCCGGCGTGCGAGTCGCGCGCCGCCGAGGCGCGCCGCTCGGCGCCGGCCCGCTCTTCCAGCCCGGCCCGCAGGTGCAGGCGCCGGCCCTCGCGCCCCGCCTCCCAGACGCAGGCCGCCTCGACCCCGTCGATCTCGGTCATCAGCGGCACCGCCTGCTTGGCGAGCCGCGCCGGGTCGCCGTCCTGCAGGGCGTGGCGGCCGAGCCGCGCGACGGCCGCCTGCTGGGCGGCGGCGCGGCGCAGCTCCACCTCTGCCTGCTTGCGCTCGGTGATGTCGTAGAGCACCCCGTGCCAGACCTGCGTCCCCTGGGCGTCGGGCTCGAGCACCGCCTCGTCGAGTATCCAGACGATCTCGCCGCCGCGGGTGATCATCCGGTAGTCGACCGGCGGCACGCCGCTGCCTGCGTCGTGCGTCTTGCGCGTCTCCTGCTCGAGGGCGCGCTCGCGGTCCTCCGGGTACAGCCGTTCCGCCCAGAGGCCCGGGTCGGCCATCCACTCCTCCGGCGAGTAGCCGAGGATCCCCTGGATCTGCGGGCTGACGTAGCGCCAGCGACCGCGCTCGCCGAGCTCGCAGGAGTAGACGATCGCCGGCAGGCGCTCGACCAGGCGCCGGTAGTCGTCGCCGGCGGAGGAGACCTCGTCGACGAACTTGGCGACGCGCTCCTCCGACCAGCCTCCGGGCCGGTCCTCGCCCCCCTCGGCGTCCACTGGCTCGCGCGCGGGATCCATGCGCAGCTCATCGGCAGCGCAAACGCTTCCTTGAAGCCTGGGATTACCTGTACGGACCGATCGTCCAGAGCCCCGCGAGGCCGCGGTAGGGGGCGTACGGCGCGTAGAACTCCTCGACCTCCGCGACCGTGGCGCGGCGGCCGAGCCGCGCGAGGCGGCCGACCAGCTTCAGGTAGACCAGGTCGCCGGCCGGCAGCGAGTCGGGGTCGCCGCGACCGAACAGGCCGAGGCACTGGACCGTCCAGGGGCCGATTTCGGGAATCGCCAGCAGCCGGGCGTCAGCGGCGGGCTCGCGGGGAGACACGCGGCCGGCGGCGATCTCGCGGGCGACAGCCCGCAGGGCGAGCGAGCGGGCCGGCGAGAGGTCCAGCGCCGCCAGCTCGGCGGGCGCCCTGCCCGCGATCGTCGCCGCATCCGGCACGTCCCCGAGACCGTGGTCGAGGTTTGTCCCGCTATGCGGTTCAAACCTCGACCACGGGTGCGGCGCCCTCCGGGCGTGGTCGAGGTTTGTTCCGCTATGCGGTTCAAACCTCGACCACGCTGCGGGGGTGGGGGGCGTTGCGGGGGAGCGGGGCGCGGCGGGAAGGCGCGGGCCCCAGCGGCCGACGATGCGGCGCTGGATCGCCGCCGCGCGCTCGCTCTCGATCAGCTGCTTGACGACGGCCCAGGCGAGCGCCTCCCAGGCCCAAGGCCGGCGGCGCGGTCGCAGCCACGGCCGGCGGCGCAGCGCCGGGCCGAGCAGCGGGTCGCGGCGAAAGCGCCGGTAGAAGTCGGTCAGGTCGTCGTCGACGCCGAGCGCGAAGCGCATCCGCTCGAGCGCGACCCGCAGCTCGGCCGCCCCGGCCGGGCGATCCTCGCGCGGCGGCAGCGAGCGCGGCGCGCTCAGCGCCGCCGGGTCGACCGGCTCGGCGCGCAGCGCGACCCGCCCGCGGCCCGGTTCCCAGGCGCGCACCAGCACCGGGCTCTCCCCCACCCGCAAGAGCCGCGAGAGCACGCCGTCGCGCACCGACATCGTGCGGTCCTCGCTGCTGTGGGCGGGGAGGCGGAAGGGCGAGGGCGGCGAGGGCTCCAGCTCGAGTGCCGCGCTCACTTCCCGAGCAGGTGCACGTCGACCAGGAAGGAGCGGCTGGCGACGACCTTGGGCTGGCGCCGCCGTCCAGGCAGCAGCCGGCCGCTCGAATTCTTCGCCGCGGCGCCGACCGCGCGCACCGCGGCGACCGTCGCCGCCCCGGCGAGGATGCCGCCGACCGCGGCCACGGCGGCGGTCCGCACCTCGCCCCGCAGGGCGAGCTGGCCGGGGGCCTGCTGCTCCACGACCCGGACGCGGACCGGCTCGAGCTCGAACTCGCTCACGGCTTCGACTGTAGCGATGCGATCGGCTTCTCGTAGACCCGGTACTTCTTGACCACCGAACCGCCCATTCCCTCCAGCGCGCGGTTCATCGGCTCGTTCGTCTCCAGCACCCAGCCCATCTCTCCCCCTTCGGCCGTGCCGGGCTCATGCGCCGCCTCGAGGTGCTTGAGATAGAGACCGGCCCCCACACCGGTGTGGTGATACGCCTGTTTGACGCCGAGCGCGAAGACGCGGATGCGGTCGATCTTGCGCCTGCCGACCAGGAAGCGCAGCCACCCGAATGGAAGCAGGCGGCCACCCATCTTCGCCAGAACCTGGTTGATGTCGGGCAGGGTCAGCGCGGCGCCGATCGCCTCGCCGTCCTTTTCCGCGATGAAGGCCCAATCCTCGTCGATCACCTGCTTGAGGATCTTGGCGTGGAACTCCGCCTCCGCGTCGGTTGGCGGCACGAAGCCCCAATTGTCGCCCCAGGCGTCCTTGTAGATCGGAGTGAACAGGCGCAGCTCGCGATTCAGATTGCGCTTCTCGATATTGCGGATCGTCACCCCTTCTTCATGCAGCGCCTTCTCGGCCTTGGCGTGGATCGCCGGATCGAATTTCTCTCCCTCTTTCAGGTTGCCCAGCTCCAGTTCCCACATCAGCAAGTCCATCGCCTTGCCGAAGCCGAGGCCCTCGAGCAGCTCCATGTAGTAGGGCGGATGCCAGTTCTCGAGGATGTAGGGGCGCCGGTCGAAGCCCTCGATCAGGATCCCGACCTCGTCGTTGGTGGTGAAGTCCATCGGGCCGAGGATGCGGGTGCGCCCGCGCTCGGCCGCCCACGCCATAGCCGCGTCGAGCAGAGCCGCAGCCACGTCCCGGTCGTCGACCGTCTCGAAGAAGCCGAACATCGCGTCGCCGCCGCCCTGGGTCTCGTCCCAGAGCTCGTCCACCTGGGCAGTGATGCGGCCGACCGGCTCGCCGTCGCGCTCGGCGATCAGGTACTCGGCTTCGCCGTGCTCGAACCACGGGTTCTTCTTCCGGTTGAGGAACTCCATGCGATCGAGGATCAGCGGCGGCACCCACAGCGGGCTGCCGCGATGGATGCGAAAGGGCACCTTGACGAAGCGCTTCAGCTCGCGCCGCGAGCGGACCGGGCGTATCTCGACATCCGACACGGGGCAGTGAACCTACACTCTCCGGATGAGCGAAACCGCGAAGACCCCCGTCGACGTCTTCGAGAAGACGCGCAGCCACGAGCGGCTGGAGCAGCTCGAAGCGGCCAAGCAGCACGACCTCCTGCCCTACTTCCGGCTGCTGACCTCCGAGGCGGGGCCGGTGGTCGAGATGGAGGGCCGCGAGACGATCATGCTCGGCTCCAACAACTACCTCGGCCTGACCGGCGACGAGCGGGTCAGGCAGGGGGCGCGCGACGCGCTCGAGACCTACGGCACGGGCGTGACCGGCTCGCGGCTGCTCAACGGGACGACGCCGCTGCACCTCGACCTGGAGCGCGAGCTGGCCGAGTGGATGGGCGCCGAGGATGCGATCGTCTTCACCACCGGCTACCAGGCCAACGTCGGCTGCATCGGCACGATCCTCGAGCCGGGGGACACGGTGGTCTGCGACTCCGGCGACCACGCCTCGATCCTCGACGGCTGCAAACTGTCGGGGGCGAAGCTGCGCCCCTTCCGCCACAACCGGATGGACAAGCTGGAGAAGATGCTGCGGCGGGCGGGCGAGGACGGCGGCGGCGTGCTGGTCGTCGTCGACGGCGTCTTCTCGATGGAGGGCGACGTCTGCGACCTGCCGCGGGTGGTCGAGCTCTGCCGAGCCCACGGGGCGCGGCTGATGGTCGACGAGGCGCACGGGGCCGGCGTGCTCGGCGCGCGCGGGGCGGGCGCCTGCGAGCTGTTCGGGCTGGAGGACGAGGCCGACCTGCGGATGGGGACCTTCTCCAAGAGCCTCGCCTCCTGCGGAGGCTTCATCGCCGGCCCGGCGGAGGTGGTCGAGTACCTGCGGATCTCCTCGCGCTCGTTCGTCTTCAGCGCCTCGGCGGTGCCGGCGGCGGTCGGCGCGGCGCTGGCGGCGCTGCGGGTGATCCGCGCCGAGGGCCCGCAGCTGTTCGAGCGGCTGCTCGCCAACGCCGAGTACCTGCGCGAGGGCCTGCGCGGGCTCGGCCTGAAGGTGGTCGAGCCCGGCACGCTGCCCGACGGCTCGGTCGCGACGACGCCGGTCGTGCCGGTGATCGTCGGCGACGACTGGCAGGCGGTGCTGCTCTGGAAGGCGCTGTTCGACGCCGGCGTCTACACCAACGTCGCGATCCACCCGGCGGTGCCGCCCGGCGGGGCGCTGCTGCGGACCAGCCTGATGGCGACCCACGAGCGCGAGCAGCTCGACCGGGCTCTGGCGACGATCGGCCGCACCATCGCCGATTTCCCCGATCTACCAAGAAGGTAATACCGGCCGCTCTCGGACGCGGGAGCCGGCGCCTGTCCATATCTGACTCCCCAGGCGGCGGCGGAGCAGAGAAAGCGGCCGTTTGTTTCTCCCCCCGGGGGGGTAATTTCGGCCTTGTCCATTTCGGGACAAGCGGGCCCGGGGCGAGAAAAAGGTGCTCTTAGCGACCGGGGCGTGGACGCATCGACGGTTGCGGGTTGACGGTCGCCGCCCCGAGCGCGTAGCTTGCCCACCTCGCCGCGTATCCGGGTCAGGAGGAGGCGGCGGGGCTTCAACTCACCGGGCGGGGTCAGTCACCGTCCCGGCGTAGAAACCAGTCAACAAACCCCGATAGGGAGGAGTTCCAGTGGAAGCTGCCGCAACGATCGCCCCTGCCCCCACGAGTCCGGCTGCGGTCCAGACACCGCAGCACATGCAGGCTCTGGCGCGGGCCAACCGGGTGCGTCTCGCGCGGGCGGAGCTGAAGCGCTCGATCGGCCGCGGCGAGGTCGACGTCACCGAGGTGATCCGGGACGTCCCCTGGGAGACCGAGAGCATGACGCTGGCCGAGCTGCTGACCAGCCAGCGCCGCTGGGGGCGCACCCGCGCGCGCAAGCTGCTGCAGACGCTGGGGCTGAGCGAGAACAAGCGGGTCGGCAGCCTCACGCCGCGCCAGCGGGCGATGATGGCGAGCGCGCTGGGGTCGCGTTCGGGCGACGCGCTGCTCGTCTGATCCGGATGCGGAACCAGGGGCGATCCCGGCTGGGATCGCCCTTAACGTCACCGTTGCGAGCGGGGCGCGATGGTGGACTACACTCATGTCGAGTTATGCAGGAGCTGCTCGAACGACACGGCGCGATCCGCATCGGTGGCGACGAGAGGCTTGCGCGCGCTGAGCTGCGGCGGCAGATCGGGCGGCTGGAAGCTCAGCTCGGGTCGCTCTTCGCGGAGGGATTTCCGCGGGTCGAGGTCGATTCGGCGATAGCCGCGATCTCCGGTGTGCCGCGCGTGCTGGGGCTGGGCGAGCTGGAGCAGATCCGGGACTCGCTCGCGGACCGGGTCGCCGGGGCGCGCGTCAGGCTGCGCGAGCAGAGCGAGCTGGAGACGCGCAACCGCGAGCTGCTCGAGCGGATGCTCGACGCGCCGGCCGAGCACAAGTGGCTGCGGATCAGCCGCGCCGACGTCGGCGAGCCCGGCTGCGGCCACTGGCACTCCCGCCCGCGACTCGGCCCGCTCGGCATGCTGATGGGCTGGTGGCGGGTCAAGGTCTCCTCTGGATGCCCGTTAGCCGGGCGGCTTGCGGCCGTTGAGCAGCTCTAGGCGCAAGGCGGAGAGCATGCAGCGGAAGCGCAGCGCAGACGAGCGCCCGCCGGCGCCCTGGGGTTCGTTCCCGCTCGCCGAGCTGACGGTGCTGGCCGGCATCGTCTCGCTGGTCGTCGGCATCGTCGGCCGGAACCCGACCGCGATCGGCGTTGGCGTCGTCCTGGCCGGGCTCGGCGGGCTCGAGGTGTCGGTGCGCGAGCACCTCGCCGGCTACCGCTCGCACACGACGCTGCTCGCCGGCGTCGTCTTCGTCCTCGTCACGGGCGGGCTCTTCTACCTCGGGGGCCTGATCCTGGCCACCTGCCTGATCGCCGGCGCCGTCGCCTTCGGGATCTCCTTCTACCTCCTGCGGCGCGCCTTCCAGCGCGCCTCCGGCGGCCTCTCCTTCAGGGCCGGCAGGCTGCGGGGGTAGGCAGCTACGCGGCCCCCAGCGTCGCCGCGACCATCCAGAGGGCCTCGTCGACGGCGATCTGGGGGACGCCGTCGACCCGGATCGCGGCGATCGCGATGCGGCGAGTCTCGCGGCCGACGTCGCGGCCCTCCGCGGTGGGCCCGAAGAGCAGGGCGGCGGGAGCGCGCTCGTCGGCGATCACCAGAGCGCCGTGCGAGAGCTCGCCGGGCCGGCCCGCCAGCGACTCGCCGGGGGCCGAGTCGCGGATGCAGAGGTGGCCGTCGAGCCGGCCGGCGTCGAAGGCGCGCAGTGCGATGCCGGTCTCGATCGTGGCGATCGTCAGCGCGTCGGCGGGCAGGCCGCGGGTCTTGAAGCTTCCGTCCCGGAGCCGGTCGAGAGCGAGCTGCTCGACCGGCGTGCGGGTGCGGTCGGGGTCGAGCCCGATCTGGCGGAAGAAGACGCGGTAGGCCCAGGGGATCGGCCGTTCGCGCATGTGGATCGCGTGCGCGCCGTAGAAGCGGTCAGAGGCCTCGCGCAGGCGGCGGTCGACCGGCTCGGGGCTGCGCCCGGGGCGGCCGTCGACCTCGATCCAGGCGATGCCGAGACCCGGGAACTCGGCGGCGACGTGCGGCGCCACCCAGCCGAGCGCCGGCGACGGCTCCCCGGCGGGCTTCGGCGCCGGCGCGGGCGCGCTCATCGCCCGACCGCCGCCGCCCGGCGGCTCGCCGCCAGCAGGCGCTCCACCCGTTCGCCGAGCTGCGCCGCGCTGAGCTCGCCGATGCTCGCCGACAGCAGCGTGCCGCCCGGGTAGGCGTAGGCGTAGGTCGGGCAGCCGCCGACGTGGTAGAGGCTGCCGACGGCGCCGTCGCGGTCGTAGCCGACCGGCATCCTCCAGCCCCGCCGGCGGATCAGCTCGCGGACGGTGTCGCGGTCGTCGCCGATGTCGAGCGAGAGGAATCGCACGCGCCCACGGTAGCGCGAGAAGACCCGGCTGAAGACGTCCTGCTGTTCGACGCACCCGCCGCCTCTGCTGAACCAGAACGAGATCACCAGCGGGCGGTCGAAGAGGTCGCATACGCGGATCGCCCCGGGCGCCGCGATCTCGCAGGCCGGCCGGCGCCGCGCGTCCGCCGGACAGGGCAGCTCGCCGACCGCGCAGTCGTCCTGGGCGACGTTGGCGTCCCCTTCCAGCTCGCCCGCGGCGTCCGGCACGGCGAACTCCGGCAGCGGCCAGCGGGCCTGCTGCCTGTCGAGCCCCAGCGTCTCCCCCCCGCCCGGCACGCCGCGGACCAGCGCGACGACGACGATCGCGGCGAAGATCAGGCCGACCATGATCGAGTAGCGGTCCCTCACCCTCACCCCCTCCCACCGATGGGCCGATTTGTACGCCCCGGGCGTACAAATCGGCCCATCGGCCCCTGTTCGGCGAGGACTAAGGTGGCGGGGAGGGCGATGACGACGCCGAGCAGGGCGACGGCGAGGTCTACGACCGTGACGAGGCCGAAGTCGCGCAGCATCCCTACATCGCTGGCCGTCAGGACGGCGAAGCCGGCGATCGCGGTGACAGCCGAGGCAAGCACGGCAGCTCCCGTTCGCGCGTAGGTGGCAACCAAAGCCGGACCGAGCTCCCGGCCGGCGTTTCGCTCCTGGTGGAAGCGGGCGGCGAGGATGACGCTGAACTCGGTGGCTATCGCGATCGTCAGGGCTCCCAGAGCCGCCGACATCGGGTTGAGCGGGATGCGCGTCAACCAGAGGACGAGCGCTGACCAGCCCGTCGCCAGGACGATCGGCGCCAGCGGGATCAGGGCTCGCTTCCACGACCTGTAGACCAGCAGCAGGGCCAGGGCGACCGCGAGCAGGCCGACGGCGGTGAGCAGGTAGCGGCTGCTGTCGAGGTCGGATGCCGCCTGCGCCGCGATGACCGGGAGCCCCGCGAGCTCCATCTGCACCCCGGGCGGCGGGCCGCCCTTCGTCCCGGGCTCGCCGGCGGCGTCGCGTATGCGTTCGATCAGCTGCTGCTGGGAGTCGAGCGGCTGGGCGCGGATGCCGAAGCCGATCAGCGCCGTCCCCGCGGGCAGTCCCGTCTTCGGATCGACGGTCGCAACCTGCCTCAGGTCATAGGCCGGAAGCTGCCTCAGGGTCGACCGGATGCCCTTGCGCGTCAACGTCTCCCCCGAGCTCGCGAGCAGTCCGCCGCCGGTGACGAAGTCGGACAGCGCCGGGCCGGGGCAGACTTCAGCTTCCTGGCAGCTCGCGTTCGCGCCCTCGAACCCGCCGGCGGCCAGCGCCCGCCGCTTGAACGCCGCCATCCATTTGATCGTCGCCGGGTCGGTCAGGTCGGGCGCGGTGATCCTGGCGTCCAGCTCTCCCGACACCCCGGTCGCGTCCTGCAGCTCATTGAGTTCTTCGACCGCTTCGACGTTCTGCGGCGCCAGCTTCCGTATGTCGGTCTGCGTTTCGATCTGCGTGCCGAGGCCCCACCCGATGACCGCCAGGACGACACCGACGGCCAGAACCATCTGCGGCCGTGTTGCAGCTAACGCAAGGACCCGCCGCATCGACGGCGGGAGTGCCGGGTGTCCCGGAGCGACGCGGCGTTCCGTTTTCCGCCCCAACCACTTCCTCGGACGGACGAAAAACCCGGAGGCGGAAAACCCAGCGTCCGGAGGGTCACCCGGCACTCCCGCCCCCCGAGGTCGGCCGTCCGACGCTCCCGCCCGTGCCCGAAACCGCAGGGCCGCGAACCCTGCGACGAAAGCGAGAGGGAAGGCGATCGCGATGCCCAGGACCAGGAGCAGGCCAAAGCCGCGCACCATCGGGATCGGGGAGAGCTGCAGGGCGAGGAAGCCGACGCCGGTGGCGAGGCAGGCGGTGGCGATGGCCGGGCCGCCGCCGGACGCCGCGAGGCGGGCGGCGTCCGCGCCGGGTGATGCTCCGAGGGAGACCGCCTCGTCGTAGCGCGCCTGCAGCTGGATCGCGTAGTCGACCGCGAGGCCGATCAGGATCGGCAGGACGGCGATCGAGGCCATCGTCAGCGAGCCGCCGAGCAGGCCGAAGATCCCGAAGGTGAGCGCCGCGGCGGCGAGCGCGAGCGCGAGCGGCAGCAGCCGCCAGCGCGAGCGGAAGACGAGCAGCAGGGTCAGCGCCATGACGACGAGGGCGATCCCGAGCAGCACCAGCAGGGCGTCCTTCAGCGCCCGGGTCACCGCGTCGACGACGACCGGCACGCCGGAGATCACGTAGCCGGCGCCGCGCAGCTCGAAGCAGCGCTCCGGCCTGCCCTTGAACTTGCACTCCTTGCGCGCGACCGGGTCGCGGACGACGGCCTTGATCGTCTCGATCGCTTGGTGACGCTCGGCCTCGCTCAGGCCCGACCGGAGCCGCAGGATGATCTGCGCCGATTCGCCGTTGGGGAAGAGGTAGGCGAGCTTCGCCTTCGGCGTCCCGCGCGACTGGTTGATGTCGAAGACGACCGCGGCGAGGAAGTTCGGGTTGGAGAGGCTCGGCGCGCTGGTGATCCCGTACCGCGCGGCGATCCGCAGCAGCAGTTCCCGCAGCCTGGCCGGCGGCACGCTGGCGGCAAGGCGTTCGAGCTGGCGCTGGATCTGGATCGTCGCCTCGTTGAGGAAGGTCGCCGGCCCGACCAGCGAGCGCACCGGGTCCTGCTCGGCCAGCTCCCTGCACGGCCCCGGGATCGCCTTGGCGCCCTTCGGCACCTTCCCCGAGAGGCAGCCCTCCAATCGCAGCAGCCGCCCCAGGTTGGCCGTCAGCACGATCCGCTGCAGATCCCCCTCGGCGAGCACCACCACCGGTTCGTCCCCGAACTGGCGCCGGACCTCCTGCGTCGCCCGGTAGCTCGCCGCATCCGAGTCGACCAGCGTGTCGGTGGCCGCGTCGGTCGGCAGCCGCGTCGCCGCCACAGCCGCCGCGACGGAAAGAAGCGCTGCAAGAACGAGGATGGCCTTCGCATGACGAGTGGACCAGGCGGCGGCTTGAGCTAACACCCCAGTCACTTCCGGCGCCTGGTGGGCGGTCGACGCGAGCCGCCGTGCCCGCGGGGGCGGCGCAGATCAAGCTGGGCGGTGCACGGTGAGGAAGCGGGTAGCAGCGCTACCCGCGACGAGCCGGGTGCCGATCCAGCGCAGGTATGCGCCGTCATCCGCGGGTGCGTCGGCGAGTGGCGCCCGGCCGCCTGGCGCCTCAATCCATCGAGAGCGGGCCGGTTACGTCAGCATTGAGGAACTGGTGCACGAACTGGTTCTCGGAGTCGAACAGTTCCTCTTTCGGCCCCGACTCGACGATCTGGCCGTTCCAGAGCACGGCGATGAAGTCGGCGATCCGGCGCGCCGTGTTGAGGTCGTGGCTGATCACCAGGTAGCAGCCGCCGTTCTCCTGGTGGACCTCGCGGATCAGCTCGCAGAGCAGCGCCGTGCGCACCGGGTCGAGGCCCGAGTCGGGCTCGTCGAACATCACGATCGCCGGTTCCAGCACCAGCGCCCGGGCGAAGCCGGCGCGCTTGCGCATGCCGCCGGAGAGCTCGTTCGGCATCTTGTAGATCGCCTCGGCGAGGCCGACCTCCTTGAGCCGCCGGTTGACGATCTCGCCGATCTCCTCCTCGCCTTTGTCGGTGTGCTGGCGCAGCGGGAAGGCGGTGTTGTCGTAGATGTTCATCGAGCCGAACAGCGCCCCGTCCTGGAACAGCAGGCCGAACTTCTTGCGCACCTCGAACAGTTCGTCGTCGGTCATCGCCGGGATCGATTCGCCGTGCACGAGCACATCGCCGGAGTCCGGGTAGAGCAGGCCGACGATGTGCTTGATCAGCACGCTCTTGCCGGTGCCCGAGGGGCCGAGCACCATCGAGACCTGGTCTTCCGGCAGGCCGAGGTTGAGCCCGTTGAGGATGCGGGCGCGGCCGAACTGCTTGACCAGGTTGATGATCTCGATCGCGTCGGTGCTGCCGTGGTCGCGCTTGCGGCCGGTGTGAAAGCGGTAGGGATCGGTGTCGCCGGGGTCGACGCCGGGGATCACGAAGTCGCGCCCCATCGTCGCCCCGTCCTCGCTCACGTAGGGACCGGAGGGACTCGGCTCGCCAGCCAACCCCTCCCCCTGCTCGGTGTCCTGGATCTGGCTGGGGTCGTCCATCGACATTCTCATCAACCTCCTATCGGCAGCCTCGGATTGGCCCCCCAGAAGATCAGGGTGCCGAGGAATCCGATGATGTGGACCATGACGATGTTGAGCGCCATCGACTTCGCCGTCGCGGTGCCGACCCCCACCGGCCCGCCGGAAGCGGTGTAGCCGTAATAGCAGCCGACCGAGACGATCACCGTCGCCATGGCCATCCCCTTGATCAGGCTGAAGATCAGGTCGGGCGGGTTCTGGAACTGCCAGAAGATCAGCAGGTAGCCGCCCGAGGAGACGTCGCCGACCTGTTCGACCACCGCCAGGTAGCTGGCGAAGTACATGATCCCGATCCCGGCCAGGTACATGAACGGCAGGGCGATCCAGGCGGCGAGCAGCCGGGTCGCGCAGAGGAAGGTGACCGGGGGCACGCCCATCACCTCGAGCGCGTCGATCTCGTCGGAGATCCGCATCGCCCCCAGCTCGGCGACGATCCCCGTCCCGACCTTGGCCGAGAGCATGTAGCCGAAGGCGTAGGGCATGATCTCGCGCAGGTCGCAGAAGGCCGAGAAGAGGCCGGCGTAGGACGGAGCGCCCTGGGCGCGGAGCAGGTAGGCGCCCTCGATCCCGCACTGCAGGCCGAGGATGAAGACGAGACCCCAGATGATGGTCGCCGAGCCGAGGATCAGGATGCCGGCCTGGCGCAGGCTCTCACCGAAGAAGCGCAGGACGCGGCCGCTGTAGATGAGGCCGGCGACGCGTGAGCCGAAGCGGGCGATCTCGCCGAGCGAGTCGAGCCAGCCGCGCGGGACTTCCAGCCAGGCGTTCACGAGCCGGCCCTCACCGGATCGTCTGCAGGTCGGGGTTGGTGGCGAGCAGGGTCTGGGTGAAGACGTAGTTGAAGGCGAAGACACCCATGAAGGCGATCACCACAGCCTGGTTGACCGCGCGGCCGACCCCGGCGGCGCCGCCGGAGGCGGACATCCCCTTGTAACAGCAGACGACCGAGATGATCGCGCCGAACAGGGTGCACTTGAGCACCGAGCCCCATAGGTCCGTGAGCGAGGCGTTGGAGAAGAGGGTGGCGAAGAAGCCGCCGAGCGGCTGCTTGTAGAGGAGCTCGGTGATGATCCCGCTGCTGAGTCCGAAGACCAGCGCGTAGATGTCGAGCAGGCCGGTGACCAGCATCAGGGCGAGGAAGCGGGGCACGACCAGGTTCTTGATCGGGTCGACGCCGAGCACCTGCAGGGCGTCGAGCTCCTCGCGGATCTTGCGCGCGCCGAGGTCGGCGGTGATCGCCGTGCCGGCGACGCCGCCGACGATCACCGCGGTGACGAGGGGAGCGAGCTCGCGGATCGCGGCCAGCACGAAGAAGCCGCCCAGCCTGTCCAGCGCCCCGAAGGCGTTGAACACGCCGGCCGCCTGAAGCCCGGGCGCGCCGAAGCAGATCGCCACGGTCGAGACCAGCAGCGGGAACCAGCAGAGCCGCAGGGCGAAGAGGAACTGGCCGATGAACTCCTCGCCGTAGGGATAGGGCGGCCGGATCGCGGAGACGATCGTGCGCGCGGTCAGGATCATCATGTCCCCGACCTGTTCGAAGAACGACTTCGCGGGGGCGAACCTCCTGCCTATCGATGCGGCTGCTTCCATCTCTCCTCCGAACGGGCGGGACCGCGTCGGTGCGGACCCTGCTCCGTGCTCTGAGTCTATGGGATGCGCCAGCGGCCTCGGTTAGCCGAGTGTTGAGATCCGGCTAACCCCGACGCGGCGCGCCGCGGGCCTCCGGTGCAGGGAAATCCCCGTGGTATGTTCGGGCCGCTTTGGAGCTCGAGAGCTCATCCTCGGGGGGGTATCGCGGACGGCAGCGGCGTTCTCGCCGCGGAGCGCTCGCGGCGGCCCTGCTCGCGCTGGCCGCGGCGGCCTCGCTCGCGGCCTGCGGCGAATCGTCTTCGGACTCGGGTGAGCGGGCCGGCACGTACCAGGTGAAGGTCGTCGAGGCCGAGTTCCCGCCGAAGCAGCTGCTCGGCGAGACGACGCTGCTGCGTCTCGGCGTGCGCAACACGGGCGCCGAGGCGCTGCCCTCGCTGACGGTCTCGATCACCGGCGGCGACGAGCGCTCGCGCGACTCCTCGCTGCCCTTCGGCTACCGCGACCCGGCCCCCGGCATCGCCCAGCCCGACCGGCCGATCTGGGCGCTCGCCGAGGGCTACCCCAGACTCGACGGCTCCGGCGAACCGGGCGGCGCCGAAACGGCCGAACTGAAGACCTTCTCCTTCGGCCCGCTGGAGCCCGGCGAAACGGCGGAAGCGGTGTGGAAGCTGAGCGCCGTGAGAGCGGGCCGGCACGAGCTGCTCTATGAAGTCGGCGCCGGCCTCAGCCCCGAAGTCGAGGCGAAGACCGCCGGCGGGGCCCGGCCGCGCGGGTCGTTTACCGTGCAGATCAGCGATGTCCCCCCCGAAGTCGAAGTGACCGACAGCGGTGAAGTCGTGCCGCTGTCGAAATGATCGCGGCCCGGATGAGGCCGAATGACGCTGCGCGATACGGCCCCTCCCCGGTTCCCGCGTAGCGCTGCTACGCGGAAACCGTCTCGTGACCGCCTCGCTTGGTCATCGACCTCCCCGGTCTCGCGCTAATTTGGACAGCGGCACTTGAAAAGGAATTCAAAAAGAACATTCTTCATCGCGGTTCTGCTTGCCCTGGCGCTGCCGGCCTGCGGGTCCGCCAAGCAGTCGAACAGGGTCGGGCTCGAGCAGATCGGGCGTTTCGATTCGCCCGTCTACGTCGCTGGCGCGCCTGGATTTCCAAACCTCCTCTTCGTCGTCGAGCAGGGCGGAACCGTCAGGGTCCTCCGCCATGGCCGCCGACAACCCCGGCCGTTCCTCGACATCCGCGGGCTCGTGTCCTCGGGGGGCGAGCGGGGGCTGCTCTCGATCGCCTTCCCGCCCGGCTACCGGCGGAGCGGGCGCTTCTACGTCTATTACACGGACCGCGCCGGCGACATCCGGGTCGACGGGTTCAGGCGCCGGAGCGCGACGCGAGCCGCGCGGGGCTCCCGCCGCGCGCTGGTTCGCATACCCCACCCCGTGAACGCCAATCACAACGGCGGCCAGCTGCAGTTCCTCGGCCGCTGGCTCTACTTCGGCACGGGCGACGGCGGCGCCGGCGGCGACCCGCCGAACAACGCGCAGAACCCGCGCAGCCGGCTCGGCAAGCTGCTGCGCATCGACCCGCGCGAAGCCCGCCCCCGCGTGCAGATCTACAGCCGCGGCCTGCGCAACCCGTTCCGCTTCTCCTTCGACCGGGTGACGCGCCCCGGCCGGCCGCGGCTGGCGATCGGCGACGTCGGCCAGGACCGCTTCGAGGAGGTCGACTACCTGCCGCTCGGCGCGGCGCGCGGCGCCAACTTCGGCTGGGACGCCTTCGAGGGCTACGCCCCCTACACCGGCGCCAACAGCGGCACGCCGGACCCCGGCGGCACGGTCAAGCCGATCTTCGCCTACCCGCACAGCCGCGGCGGCAGCTGCTCGATCATCGGCGGCTACGTGGTCGCCGACCGGCGCCTCCGGTCCCTCTACAGGCGCTACGTCTACGCCGACCTCTGCGAGGGCGAGCTGCGCAGCCTCGTCCCCCACCTGCGCCGGGCGAGCGGCGACCGCAGGCTCGGCCTGCGCGTCGACTCCCCGAGCTCCTTCGGCGAAGACGAGCGCCACCGCCTCTACGTCTGCTCGCTGGAAGGGCCGGTGTACCGGCTCGTGCCGCGGGTGGGCGGCTGACCCCGAATTCCCGCACCCGCGGATGACGCGCCTGGCACGGCGCAGGATCACCACCCGCGGTAGGGTTTGGCTGAGCGACCAATGTTCGACCAAGCGGCGACCGAGACGATCGAGGTGCTCAACCCGGCCAACGGGCAGCCGGTCGGCAGCGTCGCGGTCGACTCCCCCGAGCGGGTGGCCGAGGTCGTCGCGCGGGTACGCGCCAACCAGCCCGAGTGGGAGGCGCTGGGGGTCGAGGGGCGCTACCGCTGGCTCGGCCGGCTGCGCGACTGGATGCTCGACAACAGCGAGCGGATCGCCGACACGATGCAGGCCGAGACCGGCAAGGTCCGCGCAGACACCGGCACCGAGATCTACTACCTCACCGACCTGATCAACTTCTACGGCAAGAAGGCCGCCAAGTTCATCGGCGACGAGACGGTCCGCCCCCACTCCCCCCTGATGGCCGCGAAGAAGCTGACGGTCCAGCACCGGCCCTACCCGGTGGTCGGCGTGATCAGCCCCTGGAACTTCCCCCTGGCGCTGGCCATGGGCGACGCGCTCCCCGCCCTGCAGGCGGGGGCCGCGGTGGTCGTCAAGCCGTCGGAGTTCACGCCGCTGGGGATCGACGAGATCGTGCGCGCCTGGCGCGAGGAGATCGGCGGCCCCGACGTGCTCGCCTGCGTGCACGGCGGCGGCGAGACCGGCGGCGCGCTGGTCGACAACGTCGACTTCGTCCAGTTCACCGGCTCGGACCGCAGCGGCCGCAAGGTGATGGCGCGCGCCGCCGAGACGCTGACCCCGGTCAGCCTCGAGCTCGGCGGCAAGGACCCGATGATCGTGCTCGACGACGCCGACGTCGACCGCGCCGCCAACGCCGCGACCTGGGGCTCGATGTTCAACTCGGGCCAGGTCTGCCTCTCGGTCGAGCGGATCTACGTCGAGGCGCCCGTCTACGACGAGTTCGTCGCCAAGCTGACCAGGGAGGTGGGCGCGCTGCGCCAGGGCGCCGACGGCAGGACGCCGGCCAAGGACGTCGGCGCGATGACCTCGCCGAACCAGCGGGCGGTGGTCGAAGACCACGTCGCCGACGCGCTCGAGAAGGGCGCGCGGGCGCTGACCGGCGGCAAGGCGGTCGAGGGGGCCGGCGACTACTACGAGCCGACGGTGCTGGTCGACGTCGACCACTCGATGAAGGTGATGCGCGACGAGACCTTCGGCCCGGTGGTCGGGGTGATGAAGGTGCGCGACGCCGAGGAGGCGCTGCGCCACGCCAACGACACCCGATACGGCCTGGCGGCCTCGGTCTTCGGCGAGAAGCAGCGGGCCGAGCGGCTCGGGCGGCGGATCGAGTGCGGCGCGGTCAACGTCAACGACGTGATCGTCAACTACGTGCTGATGGACGTGCCGATGGGCGGCTGGAAGGAGTCGGGCGTCGGCTTCCGCCACGGCGAGCACGGGATCAAGAAGTACTGCCGGCCCGAGTCGGTGGTCGTCCACCGCTTCGGCGGCAAGCGCGAACCGGTCTGGTACCCCTACACCAAGTCGCGCCGCGGCCTGGTCGGCCGCATCTCGCGGGCTTTCAACGCCCGCGACTGGCGCCGCAGGTTGGGCTTGCGGGCTCGCTGAGCGGCTGAGCCAATAGCCTCCGCCCGCGATGGCGGGCTACCTGCGCGATCCACGGGCGCCGTTCGTCGCGCTCGGTCTTGCGATCGTTGCCTCGATCTGGCTGGTCTTCCGGGTGACCAGCGGGCAGAGCTTCGCGGTCGACGAACTCTTCTACTACGGCCGGGTGGCGACCAAGGACAACGGCCTCGTCCACTTCAGCGGGCCGTTCACGCCGCACTACCTGCTGGCGCCGTTCAACGGCCACCTGGCGCTCGGCGGGCGGCTCGTCTACGAGACCGTCTTCGCGACGATCGGCGCCAAGTACCGGGCGTTCGTGCTGATCGACGCGCTCGGCATCGCCGCCGCGGCGACGCTCGTCTTCCTGCTCGCGCGGCGGCGGCTCGGCGACCTCGCGGCGCTGGCGCCGGCGATCCTGCTGCTCTTCCTCGGCTTCGCCCGCGAGCAGTTCGCCTGGCCGATCGACTTCAACAGCGCCTGGTCGCTCGCCTGCGGGCTCGGCGCGGTGCTCGTCCTGCAGCGGCGGCGGGGGTGGCGGGGTGACCTGCTCGCCTGCCTGCTGCTGGCGGTCTCAGCCTCGCTGATAGAGGTCGGGCTCGCCTTCTGCGCCGGCGTCGCGGCGCTGGTCCTGAGCGGCCCGGCGCCGCGCCGGCGGCGCGCCTGGGTATTCCTCGTCCCGGTCGCCCTCTACGGCCTCTGGCACCTCTGGGCGATCCCGATCTACGGCGCCTCCGAAGGCGCCCAGCTGGCCAATTTCGATCAGATCCCGAAGACCTGGTGGAAGGGCGTCGCCGGCACGCTCGGGGCGCTGAGCGGGACCAACGAGGTCACCGCGTATGACGTCGGCAACCACCTCACCTGGTTCGGCAAGGGGCTGGGCGTGGCGGCGCTCGCCGCCTTCGGCCTGCGGATGACGCGCGGCGACCTGCCGCGGACGATCTGGGTCTGGCTGACGACGTTGCTCGTCTACTGGACGCTGCTCGCGCTCGGGCTCCGCGCGCCCGAGTCCTACCGCTACCTGCTGGTCGGCGGGGCGCTGCTGATCCTGGTCGCCGCCGACACCGTGCGGCGACCGCTGTCGCGCGCGGTCGCCCTGGCGCTCGTCTTCTGCGCCGCGGTCGCGATCCCGCCCAACGTCGCCGAGCTGTTCCACGAACGCGATCGCGACACCTTCCACGTCGACGCGCGGACCAGCCGGATCGACTTCGGCGCCCTGAGGCTCGCCCGCGGCCATGTCGACCCGGGCTACGTCGTCTCCGCCGACCCGCGCGTGGCCGCAGCCGGCGGCGGCATGCTGCTCGGCCTGCCGGCCGGCGTCTACCTGGAAGCCGAAGAGCAGAACGGGCCGATCGGCTACTCGCTGGAGCAGATCCGCAGCCTGCCGGAGGACGGGCGGGTGACCGCCGACGCGGCGCTCGCCGGCGCCCTCGACCTGAAGCTGGAACCGGCAGCGCCCCCGGCCCATGGCGCACGCTGCCGCTCCTACTCACCCGGCGAAGGCGAAGCCGTCGTCGCCCCCCTCCCCTTCGGTCGCAGCCTCGTCCACCTCGACGCCGGCCCACCGGCGCAGCTGGGCGTGCGCCGCTTCGCCCGCGAAGGCGAAGGCTTCCCCCTCGGCGAGCTCCACGCCGGCGGCTGGGCTGCCCTGGCTATCCCCCGCGACGCCGCCCCCGACCCCTGGCACGCCGTAACCGCCGCCCCGCTCACCATCTGCGCCGCAAAACCCGCATAGACCCCGTCCCCGCGCCACAGGGGGGGGAGAGATTTGCTCGCTGGGGACTTTGTACGGGCAGTGACACGTACAAAGTCCGACGAGCGAAGCAAGCGCGCGTCGCTGCAGGCATCGCCGCGCCGGCATCCGCGCGATGAGCAGGTCCTCGCTGCGGCCGGTGGACATCACCTCGCGGGCCGGGATCCCGATCACGACTCCGGCGCGGACCCTCGTCGACGTCGCATCCGAACTCCGCGGGACCGAACTCGAGCGCAGCGTCAACGAGGCGGACAAGTACGACCTGATCGACCCGGACGTGGAGACGGACGGCCTGCGCTACCACCGCACCCCCTCAGAGCAGACGCGCGACCACCAGCGGGATCAGACCCATGTCGCGGCCGGCCTCACGACGCTGCGTTTCACCCACTGGCAGGTCAGGTACGAACCGGCCTACGTGCGCCGGATACTCCAACGAACCGCCCAGCGTCTCATCGCCACTTGACCGCGCTTCCGCCGTGTTGGACTTTGTACGGGCTGGAGCACGTACAAAGTCACCCGGGCAGCAGGGACGCTTGCGGTCAGACGGTCAGCACGTGGGCGTGCTTGGGGTCTACGCGGCCCTCGAGCACGTCGAGGTAGGCGGCGCGGACGGCGTCGAAGCCCGTGCCGGGGATCGTCTCCAGCCAGCCGGCGGCCCACTCGCAAAAGGGATGCCAGGCCTCAGCGACGCGGTCCTGGAGGCCGGCCGGGCCCCAGTCCTCGGAGCGCTTGAGGACCCGGTCGGGGGCGAAGAAGAAGCTCGGGGCGGGTCCGGGCAGCTCGCCCTCGCCGGCGTCGAAGTCCTCCCAGTGCGAGGCGCCGACCGCCATGCTGTGCACGAGCTCGTCGCTGAAGTGGGAATGGACCGCGTGCCGCACCGCGCCGTCGCCGGCCACGTCGACGTAGGTGGCGGCGCCGCGCGGGAGCGTGTCGATCTCCTCGTAGACCACCGTGCGGTCGTAGACGCCGAGGCCCGCGACGAAGGCGGCGTTGCGCGGCGAGGTCAGCCCGACCAGCTCGACCCCCTCGCGCCGGGAGAGCATGAAGGCGGCGGCGATCGCGGTCTTGCTCGAGGCGCTCGAGACCAGCACCGGCCCGCCGGTCGCGAGCCCCTCGTCGCCGAGCTGGTCATCGATCAGGAACGAGGTGAAGAAGAGCGGACGCAGCAGCATCTGGATCTGCTCGGTGTCCGGCCGGTAGAAGGGGTCCGCATCGGTCGCCAGGTAGCGGTGGTAGGCCGAGGGCAGCGCCGCGCGGTGCGGCGAGCCGTCGACGAAGCCGGCCTCGCCGACGTCGACCGGCGTCACCGCCAGGTGGGAGGACGGCGGCAGGTACCCGTACACGCGCGTCCCCGGCTCGACCCCGTCGGCCTCGCTGCGCTCGACCTCGGCGAAGCCCCACACCGGCACCCGTCCCCAGCCGTCCTCGGCCGGGAAGAAGTCCCAGTAGGACATCGCCTCGCCGAAGACCGCGTAGGTGACGTTGTTGGCGGTGAGGCCGAAGGTGTCGACCCGCAGCAGCGCCTGCCCCGGACCGATCTCCGGCGCTGCCGACTCCGCCACGCGGCAGTGGCGAAGGTCGTCTCGCTTGACGAGGAAGTCGGTCACCGCAGGCGGATGCTCTCACGGTCATACTTACGCGGCAAGTGGAGGGCACGGGAGAGACGAAGACGGTCCTGGTCAGCGGCGGCTCGGGGTTCCTCGGCGGCTGGTGCGTGGTCGAGCTGCTGCGCCGCGGCTACGCGGTGCGCGCCACCGTGCGCGACCTGGCGCGCGAGGGCGAGGTGCGGTCGATGGTCGCCTCGCAGGTCGACGCGGGCGAGCGGCTGACGCTGCTCGCCGCCGACCTGCGCGCCGACGAGGGCTGGGCCGAGGCGGCCGCCGGCTGCGATTACGCGCTGCACGTCGCCTCCCCCTTCCCGCCGGTGCAGCCGAAGGACCCCGACGAGCTGATCGTGCCGGCGCGCGAGGGCACCCTGCGCGTCCTCGGCGCCGCCCTCGACGCCGGGGTCGAGCGGGTCGTCGTCACCTCCTCGGTCGCGGCGATCAGCGGCAGCGGCAGGGCGGTCTCGGGGCGGCCGCTGGACGAGCGCGACTGGAGCGACCCGGAGAACACCGAGTTGACCCCCTACGCGCGCTCGAAGACGATCGCCGAGCTGGCGGCCTGGGAGCTCGCCGGCGAGCGCGATGCGACCACGAAGCTGGCGACGGTCAACCCGGGGGCGATCATCGGCCCGGTGCTCGGCCCCGGCCGCTCCTACTCGCTGCAGGCGATCGAACGGCTGCTCGGCGGGATGCCGGGCGTGCCGCGGATCGGCTTCAGCTTCGTCGACGTGCGCGACGTCGCCGACCTGGAGATCAGGGCGATGACCGCCCCCGAGGCGGGCGGCGAGCGGTTCATCGCCGTCGAGGACTTCATGTGGATGGCCGAGGTCGCCGCCGTGCTGCGCGAGCGGCTCGACGAGGACGCGGCCAAGGTCCCGACCCGCGGCGTGCCGAACCTCCTGGTCCGCGCGATGGCGCTCTTCGACCCCGGCGTGCGCTCGATCCTCGGCCAGCTCGGCAAGCGGACGACGATCTCGAGCGAGAAGGCGCGCACGCGGCTCGGCTGGTCGCCCCGCCCGCTGGACGAGACGATCGCCGAGTGCGCGCGCAGCCTGCTCGCTCAGCAGGCCTGAGCTCGCGCGACGGCGCTGTCCAAGCGGGGCGCCGAATTTTTGTACGGATGGACTAGACGCCGGGCCCGCCGAGGTTCATCATTCGCACATGAGGTCGAGCACCCACTCCTACGCGGCGGTTGCAGGGGCTTTCGGAGGCCGTGGCGAGGCTGCCCTGCGGCGGGTCGAAGCGGCGATCGACGCCGCTCGCGGCACCGGCGCCGAGCTCGTCGTGCTGCCCGAGTGCGCGCTCGGCGGCTACCTGCGACCGGACGGCGGCCACGCGGCCCCGATCGACCTCGACGGCCCCGAGATCGCCCGCCTCTGCGAGGCCGCCGGCGAGACCGTCGTCTGCGGCGGCTTCACCGAGCGCGGCCTCGGCCGGCCCTACTCGAGCGCCGTCTGCCTCAGCGGCGACGGCGTGCTCGGCCACCAGCGCAAGGTCCACCTGCCGCCGAGCGAGTGCGAAGCGTTCGCCCCCGGCGACGGCTTCGCCGCCTTCGACACGCCGGTCGGCCGCCTCGGGATGCTGATCTGCTACGACAAGCTCTTCCCCGAGGCGGCGCGCACGCTGGCGCTCGACGGCGCCGAGACGATCGCCTCGCTCTCAGCCTGGCCGCTCGACCGCCGCGACCCGGCGCGGCGCATCGCCGCCGACCTGCAGACCCGCCACTTCAACCTGCTCGACGAGTCGCGGGCGCTGGAGAACCAGGTGGTCTGGGTCTCCGCCAACCTGACCGGCAGGATCGGCTCGCTGCGCTTCCCCGGTCAGGCGAAGGTGGTCGACCCCGACGGCCGGGTGCTCGCCCGCACCGGCGGGCGCGCCGGGATGGCCGTCGCCGAGGTCGCGCCGCGCGCCGAGGTCGCCGCCGCGCGCGGCTGGATCGACCATCTCGGCGACCGGGCGGTCGAGGCCTACCGCACCGACCGCACGGCGCCGCCCGCCCCGCACCCGGACCTGCCGCCGGCGCCGGCGCGCGAACCGCTGGCCGATGCGCCCGCCCCGGCCGCGGCCCCGGCGCCGGCCCCGGCGCTCATCTAGATGCGGGGCATGCAAATTCGGAACGTGCTCGGCGTGCGGGGCCGCGACAGCGACCGCGAGAAAGGATAGAAAGGCGTCCATGTGCGGAATCGCGGCCCAGCACGGCAAGGCCGACCCCGAGGCCGGCCGGCGGATGCTCGGGCGGCTCGTCCACCGCGGGCCCGACGACCACGGCGAGGTCAGCCTCGAGGGCGCCTGGCTCGGCCACCGGCGACTCTCGATCGTCGACGTCGCCGGCGGCCACCAGCCGCTGCTCGGCAGCAGCGAGGACTGCCGCTTCGTCGGCAACGGCGAGATCTACAACCACGCGGCGCTGCGGGCGCGGCTCGGCGACGACCGCTTCCGCACCGCCTCCGACAACGAGGTCGCGCTGCACGTGGTCGAGCGCGACGGCCCGGAGGGGCTGGCCGAGCTGAACGGGATGTTCGCCTTCGTCATGGCCGGCGGCGAGGTCGGCTTCCTCGCCGCCCGCGACCCGGTCGGGATCAAGCCGCTCTACTGGGCTCGCCACCCCGACGGCGTCGTCTTCGCCTCCGAGATGGCCGCCTTCGACGCGCCGCTGCGCAGCCGCATCGAGACCTTCCCGCCCGGCTGCTACTGGACCCCGGCGGGCGGCCTGGTGCGCTTCGCGCCGGCCGTCTCCAGCGCCCTGCGCAGCACCGCGCCGAGCTCGATCGCCCCCGAGGACGTGCCCGGCGACGCGCTGATGCGCACCCGCTGGACCCTGGTCGACGCGGTCGAGCGGCAGATGATGGGCGACGTGCCGGTCGGGGTCTTCCTCTCCGGCGGCCTCGACTCGAGCCTGGTCGCGGCGATCGCCGCCCGCTACCTCGCCCGCCGTCGCGAGCTGCTGCAGACCTTCGCCGTCGGCACCGAGGGCTCGGCCGACCTGCTCGCCGCGCGACACGTCGCCGAGTTCCTCGAAACCGAGCACCGCGAGCGCGTCTACACCGGCGAGGAGGCGATCGCGGCCCTGCCCGAGACGATCGCGACGATCGAGGCCTTCGACCCCTCGCTGGTGCGCAGCGCGGTGCCCAACTGGATGCTCGCCGAGCTGGCGGCCGAGCACGTCAAGGTGGTGCTGACCGGCGAGGGCTCGGACGAGCTGTTCGCCGGCTACGAGCACATGCGCGCCTACGAGGACGCGGACGAGCTGCACGCCGAGCTGGTGCGCAGCGTCGAGGGTCTGCACAACCTCAACCTGCAGCGCTGCGACCGGGTGACGATGGCGCACGGGCTGGAGGCGCGGGTGCCGTTCCTCGACCGCGAGGTGATCGAGCACGCGCTGCGGCTGCCCGCGGCCTGGAAGCTGAGCGGCGGCGCGGCGCCGGAGAAGCAGCTGCTGCGGGCGGCCTTCGACGGCTGGCTGCCGGAGGAGCTGCTGTGGCGCGACAAGGCGCAGTTCGGCGTCGGCAGCGGCGGCGGCCCGGCGCTCGAAGAGCACTTCGGCGGCCTGGTCGGCGAGCGCGAGCTGGCGGCGGAGCGCGACGCGGTCGAGCCGCCCCTGCGCACGCGCGAGGAGCTCGCCTACTTCCGCATCTTCCAGGAGCGGGTCGGCGACGTCCGGCCGGAGCGCACGCTGGGCCGTTTCGCCACCGCGTAGGCGGCCGCGCCGCCCGCACCGCCCGGCGGCGAGACGAGCCGGGGCCGCCCGAAGGCGGCCCCGGCCTGGTGCATTGGGACGAGCGGGGGAACAGCGAACGGGTGGGACGAGACCCGCCTCCCTGCGCTCGCCGGTGCCCGGGGTGGATTCCACCGGGCGCCCGAACCAGTGCGGCGCCTAGCGGCCCTGCACCTCCAGAGTCCCCTCGAGCATGTGAATCAAGTTAGGACCACCTCCTTTCTCTGGTCCGCCGATTGAAGCAAACCGAGCGGTCGGGCGCGCGACGACCCTCAGCCGCCGTCCTCCCAGGCGCCGGCGAAAGCCCGGCGCGGCGGCCGACCGCGGCCAGCGCCCGTCCGGCCCGTTGCAGCTTGCGCAGCTCCTGCGGCGGGTCGAGCGACATCAGCCGTTTTGCCTTCGCGGTCGAGACGATGCGCGCCCCGGCGAGCAGCTGATTGCCCCAGACGTGGTCACGACTCGCCGAGACCGCCGTTCGGCTGCAACCAGGCCCAGGTGTCCCGTGCAGCGTCGGCTCGGCGCTCGCCTCCACACCGCAAGCCTCTCACGCGTGGACGCGCGGCGTCCCGGCGAGCGCTACGCTGCGCGTTGATGAGCGTCGCCGAGCTCGACGAGATGGGTCCGATCGACTACGTGGTGCTCGAGTGGCCGGGGCGCCGGCCGAGCGGCGAGGCCGTGCCGCACCTGATCGAGCTGGTCGACCGGGGCACGATTCGCATCCTCGACCTCGCCTTCGTCACCAAGGACGAGCAGGGAGCGGTCGCCGGCCTGGAGCTGAGCGAGCTCGGCGAGCAGGTCGAGGAGTTCGCGCTCTTCGCCGGGGCGTCGTCGGGGTTGCTCTCCGAGGAGGATCTCGGCGAGGCCGCGAACGCGCTCGAGCCGGGGACCAGCGCCGCCGTGCTCGTCTACGAGAACCGCTGGGCGGCGCCCCTCGCGGTGGCGGTCCGGCGTTCGGGCGGCCAGCTGGTCGCCAGCGGCCGGATCCCGATCCAGGACCTCGAGGCGGCGCTCGACGCGTCGGAGCAGGACAGCTGACGGAAAGGAGCCAGCGATGCCGGGACTACTGAGAGGCGTGGCGCGAACGGCGATGATCGCCGGCACTGCGACCGCGGTCAGCAACCGCGTCTCGCGCCGCCAGGCGGAGCGCTGGCAGGCGCAGGAAGCGCCGCAGCCCGAAGCGCAAGCGCCACCGGTCCAGGCCGCGCCGCCGGCGCCTGCCGCACCACCCGCCGGCGAGCAGTCGACGATCGAGCAGCTGAAGGAGCTGGCGGCGCTGAAAGACCAGGGCGTGCTCACCGAGCAGGAGTTCGCCGCCCAGAAGGCCAAGATCCTCGGCTGAGGGTCGGTTCGAGACCGCCGGGTCAGAGCAGCGAGGTGAGCGCCTCGGCGCCGGTGTAGAGGGCGGTGGCGAGGACGAGCAGGGCGAACCAGCGGGTCAGCGCGTCGGTCGAGACGCGCTCGCCGAGCCGGCCGCCGAGCAGGACGCCGAGCACGGCGGCCGCGGCGAAGGGCAGGATCGTCCCCCACTCGACCCCGCCGTGGATGCGGACCAGCAGCGCGACGAGCGAGCCGACGACCATCACCAGCAGGCTGGTGCCGACCGCCTCGGTCATCGCGAACCCGAGCGAGAGGACGAGCGCCGGCACGATCACGAAGCCGCCGCCGACGCCGAACAGGCCGGTCAGGAAGCCGACGCTGAGGCCGAGCAGGACGACCGTGGCGGCCGAGCGGCGGCCGACGCCGTGACGCCAGCGCCGGAAGCTCGACTCGCCCCGCGCCCGCTCGCCGACCATCGCCGCGGCGCCCAGGGCCATCACCGGCGCGAAGGCGAGCAGCAGCACGTCGGGGTCGACCGCCCTGGCGAGCAGCGAGCCGGCGAGCGAGCTGAGCGCCGCGGCCGCACCGAAGGCCAGGCCCGCCCGCCAGCGCACCTCGTCGCGCCGCAGGTAGGAGACCGACCCGATCGCCGCGGCGACGATCACCACGACCAGCGCCCCGGCCTGCGCGCCGCGCACGCTCTGGCCCCCCAGGTAGACGAGCGCCGGCACCGCGAGCAGCGACCCCCCACCGCCCACGGAGCCCAGCAGCACGCCGATCAGCACGCCGACCGGGATCAGTAGCGTCACGTCGCTCACACATGGATCATCGCGATTCAGGCGAACCGATGAACGCTAGCTGTGTGATCATCAAGACAGCAAACCCATTTTTGTTTCTGTTGAATTATCCACACAACGATCCTTGCCGTGTTATTGCGTGAATATGCCAACAGATGATTCCCCTCTCGAGTGGACGGTCCGGTCCGCCGCCGACCTCGGACGCGCGATTGCCGGGGTTCGAGGCCGGCGCCGGCTGACCCAGCAGCGCCTGGCCGAGCAAGCCGGTGTCGAGCGCTCCTACCTGGCGCGGCTGGAGGCCGGCGCCTCCACCGTCTCGGCCGGGAAGGAGACGCCCTTCTCCTCCAGCGCGGATCGCGCCGCCTCGACGTCGTCGACCCGCAGGGCGACCGGGACCTCGTTCGGCTGGAACTCGATGCCGAACGCGTCGCACTGCATGACCGCGAGGGTCAGGTTGCCGGTCTCGAACTCGCCGCCGGGCACCTCCCCCAGCGCTTTCCGAACGGCAGGCCCAGCACCTCCCCGTAGAACTTGGCGGCGGCCTCGTAGTCCCTGGTGGGCAGGGCGACGAAATCCGTGCCGGTGACGAGCGCGGTCTCGGTGGTCATGGCATCTCCTCGTTCGTGGTCCGGGGCATCGGCTTGGATGACGCCGGACCGCGTCGCCGCCCGGCATCATCGACTGCAAACGAGCGCCGGCGAGCCGTGCTGCGAGTGTCAGAGCGCCTTCTTCGCCAGGCCGCTCAACCCCCGGCCCGCCCCATCCAATCCGCCGCGCAGAAGGCCAGGAAGGCGAACGAGGGGCTTCCTCCCGCTCTCCGGCAGCGAGAGCCGGAAGATCTTCCGGACGACGCTGCCGAACTGGCGGCGCAGCGGACCGACGTTGTAGGGGAGGCCGTAGCGTTCGCAGGCCTCCTTCACCTCGACCGATATCTCCGCGTAGCGGTTGGCCGGCAGGTCGGGGTAGAGGTGGTGCTCGATCTGGAAGCTGAGGTTGCCGGCGAGGATGTGGAAGAGCCTGCCGCCGCTCAGGTTCGCCGAGCCGAGCAGCTGGCGGTGGTACCACTGGCCGCGGGTCTCCCCCTCGGTCTCCTCCTCGCTGAACTCGTGCGTGCCCTCGGGGAAGTGCCCGCAGAAGATGATCGTGAAGGCCCAGAGGTTGCGGACGACGTTCGCCGTCGCGTTGCCGGCCAGCGGGAAGACGAAGAACGGCCCGGAGAGCGCCGGGAAGAAGACGTAGTCCTTGAGCGCCTGGCCGCGGACCTTGCGCCAGATGCCCCCCAGCAGGTCGCGCTTCTCGGAGAGCGAGACCTCGCCGCTCGTAATCCGCTCGACTTCGAGGTCGTGCAGGGCCACCCCGTACTCGAAGAAGAGCGCCAGCAGCCCGGCCCACAGCGGGTTGCCGAGGTAGTACGGGCGCCACTCCTGGTCCTCCGACATGCGCAGGATGCCGTAGCCGATGTCGCGGTCCTTGCCGACGATGTTGGTGTGGGTGTGGTGCATGTAGTTGTGCGAGTGGCGCCAATGGTCGGCGGGGCAGGCGGTGTCCCACTCGAACCGCTTGCCGGAGAGCCTGGGGTCGTTGGTCCACTCGTACTGCCCGTGCATCACGTTGTGGCCGATCTCCATGTTGTCGAGGATCTTCGACAGCGAGAGGGCGGCCGTGCCGCCGAGCCAGGCGGGCGGGAAGACGCCGGCCCAGAGCAGCCCCCGGCCGGCGACCTCGAGTCCGCGCTGGGCGCGGATCACGCCGCGGATGTAGTCGACGTCGCGCTGCCCGCGCTCGGCGAGGATGCGCCGGCGGATCGCGTCCAGCTCCTCGCCGAAGCGCTGGAACTGCTCGGGGGTGAGCGGCGGCGGGGCGGACGGGGAAGGCGGCGGGGCCGCGGTGGTCTCGGGGTGCGTGGCGGTGGTCATCGAATCCTTTCGTCTCAGAGCTGGATGGCGACGTCTCCGAGGGCGGCGGAGACGCAGAGCTGGACCTCCTCGTCGGGCGCCGAGGAGACCTCGCCCGTGATCAGGTTCTCGTGAGTGCCGGAGAGCTTGCGGCAGGTGCAGGTGTGGCAGATGCCCATGCGGCAGCCGTAGGCCGGGCGCAGGCCCGCGGCCTCCGCCTGCTCGAGCAGCGAGGCGCCGCTGTTGTCGACCTCGACGTCCGACTGCTCGAAGCGGAGCACGCCCTCGCCGGCCTCGCCGGCCGCACCGAACGCCGGCGGCAGGAAGCTCTCGACGTGGAGGCGGTGCTCGAGGCCGTTGGCCCAGGCGCCGCGGACGGCGTCGAGCAGCGCCGGCGGGCCGCAGGCGAACGTCTCCGCCTCGGCGGGGCACGGGCCGGCCTGCGGCAGGTGCGCGGGGCTGAAGTGGCCGTCGAGCTCGCCCCGGCCCGGCGCCCTGGTGTAGGAGCGGAGCAGCTCGAAGTTCGGGTGCTCGGCAGCCAGGCGGGCGAGCTGCCCGCGGTAGATCGCGCGCTCGGGGTCCGGCGCGTAGTGCAGCAGGGCGACGGGGCCGCCGTAGCCCTCGGCGAGCAGCGTGCGCAGGATCGCCACCAGCGGGGTCAGGCCGCTGCCGCCGCCGATCAAGAGGACCGAGTCGGGTCGCCGCTGCGGCAGCAGGAAGTCGCCTTCGGCCTGCGAGAGGCCGAGCACCATCCCCGGCCGCGCTCGCTCGGCGAGGAAGTTGGAGACCAGGCCCTCGGGGTGGCGCTTGACGGTGACCTCGAGCTCGGAGCGCCCCGCCACCGAAGCCGGCGAGTAGCAGCGCTCGTGGCGGACGCCGTCGACCTCGACCGCGACGCGGACGAACTGCCCCGGCCGGAAGCCGCGCCAGGCGCGGTTCGGCCGCAGGGTCAGCGTGACGCTGTCGGGGGTCTGGCGCTCGACGCCCCGCACCTCGGCCCGGCACTCGTGCCGCACGAGCATCGGGTCGACCTGCTCCAGGTAGCCGTCGAGCCCGTGCGGTCCGGCGAAGGCGTCGAGGAAGCGGGATCTCGAACGGCGCGCGAGCTTCGAATCCATGACTGCTGACAACGTAACAGCAAATGCCGTCACGTCAAATGAAGAACCGTCACACAATGGTAGCGTTGCGGCCGTGGCCGAGCCCGAGAGCAACGAGCTGACGATCGAACAGCTCGCCGCGGAGACGGGGATGACCGTGCGCAACATCCGCTCCCACCGGGCGCGGGGGCTGCTGCCCGCGCCCGAGGTGCGCGACCGGGTCGGCTACTACGGCCCCCGCCACCTGGCGCGGCTGCGGATGATCCAGGAGCTGCAGGCCGACGGCTTCAACCTGAAGGGGATCGAGCGGCTGCTGAGCCAGAACGTCGGCGCCGCGGAGCAGTTCCTCTCCTTCCGCCGCGCGCTGGACCAGTTCGACGACGAGCAGCCGCGGACGTTCACGCGGGAGGAGCTCGACGCGCGCTTCGGCACCGACAGCGAGGAGGCGATGAAGCGCGCGATCGACTCCGGCGCCCTGGTGCCGGTCGAGGAGGGGCGCTACGAGGCGCCGTTCCCCTCCCTGCTCGACGCCGCCGAGGGCGTCATCGCCTCCGGCGTGCCGCTCGACCACGCCCTCGCGGCGATCGGCAAGGTGCGCAGCCGCTGCCGCTCGATCTCGCACGAGTTCGTCGAGCTCTTCCTCGAGGACATCTGGAAGCCCTTCGAAGCGGACGGCTATCCCGAGGACCGCTGGCCGGCGGTCCGCGAGGCCCTCGACCAGCTCCGCCCGCTCTCCCTGCAGGCGCTCGCCGCCGTCTACCGGATGACCCTCTCCGACGAAATCGAAAAGGCGCTCGGCAAGCAGCTCGAGCGGATGGCGAACCGCAAGAGCTAGTCCCGTATCTGGCGAATCACCTGCTACGGTGCGTGGGTCGGGCTGGCCGATTCGCCGCCCGAGAGGTTCCGTTTCCTCCACGTGCCGGGATGGCGCCTTGGGGTCGCAGGATCTCCCAAGACGTTCAATACAGGAGTCACGACATCACTACCTTTGCCGATCTCGGCACTTCCAAGCCGGTGGTCGACGCCCTCAGCGCGCGCTCGATCACCCAGCCGTTCCCCGTTCAGGAGATGGTCGTCCGCGATGCGCTCGCCGGCCGCGACCTGCTCGTCCAATCGCCCACCGGGTCGGGCAAGACGCTCGCCTTCGGCGTCCCGCTGGTCGACCTGATCCGGCCCGGGGGCTCCGGGCCGCGCGCGCTCGTCCTCGCCCCCACCCGCGAGCTGGCCGGCCAGATCGTCGCCGAGCTCGAGGCGCTCGCCGAGGCGCGCCGGCTGAAGATCGCCGCCGTCTACGGCGGGGTCGGATTCGGGCCGCAGATAGCCGCCGCCCAGCGCGCCGACATCCTCGTCGCCACGCCGGGCCGGCTCGAGGACCTGATCGGCCGCGGCGCCGTCTCGCTCGACCGGGTCCGCGTGCTCGTCCTCGACGAGGCCGACCGGATGCTCGACATGGGCTTCCGCCCCGCGGTCGACCGGATCGTCGCCCAGACGCCGGGCGAGCGCCAGACGCTGTTCTTCTCGGCGACCCTGGCGGGCGCCACCGGCAAGGTCGCGGCCGCCTACACCCGCGAGGCCCGCTCCCACACCCACGCCGAGCCCGAGCGCGAGGAGGCCAAGATCGAGCACCGCTTCCTGCCGGTCGACTCGCAGGCCGCCAAGCTCGAGCACCTGGTCTCGCACCTCTCCGCGGCGGACAGCGGCCGCTCGCTGGTCTTCGTCCGCACCAAGCGCGGCGCCGACCGGCTGGTCAAGCGGCTGCGCGGGCGCCGGGTCGAGGCCGTCGCCATGCACGGCGACAAGAACCAGCGCCAGCGCGAGCGGGCGCTGGCGCGCTTCGAGCGCGGCGAGGTGCTGACCCTGGTCGCGACCGACGTCGCCGCGCGGGGGATCGACGTTCCCGACGTCGCCCACGTGATCAACTACGACGCCCCCGCGGACCGCGAGGCCTACGTGCACCGGGTCGGGCGCACCGGCCGCGCCGGGCGCACGGGGACCGGGATCAGCTTCGTGCTCGCCGACCAGGCGGAGGAGATGCGGCGGATCGCCGACGGCCTCGGGCTGGACGGCGGCCCCCGCGGGGCGGAGCGCCCGGCCGCGTCGCAGCCGCGCCGGCGTCGCAGGCGGCGCCGCCGCAGCAGGGCCGCGGCCTGAGCCGATGACCGCCGGCGCGCTCAGCTGGGGCTGCGCCCGCTGATGGAGATCGGGATCGGCCTGGCGGCGGCCGTCGCGCTGCTGACCAACCTCGCCTCGCTGCTCAAGCACCGCGGCTGCCGCCAGGCGCAACCCGTCTCCCTGGGCCGGCCGCTGGCGAGCCTGCGCGGCCTCGCCGCCTCGCCCTGGTTCGCCGCCGGCTGGGGACTCGCCGCGCTCGCCTGGCTGGCCCACGTGGCGGCGCTCTCGCTGGCCCCGATCTCGCTCGTGCAGGCAGTGCTCGCCGGCGGCGCGGTCACCCTCGCGGTGCTCTCGCAACGCCTCTTCGGCGACCGCGTCGAGCGGCGGCAGTGGCTGGCGCTGGCGCTCGGCGGCGGCGGGCTGGCGCTGCTCGCGGCGACGCTTCCGCACTTCCACGGCGCGCACTCGGGCTTCTCCGTCGCGGCGATCGCCAGCTTCGAGGGCGGTCTGGTCCTGCTGGCGGCGGGAGTCGCGCTGGGCCACCGGGCGCCGCGCCTCGCCGGGCGCCGCGGCGTCCTGCACGCGGTCCTCGCCGGCCTGCTCTTCGCCCTGGCCGGGATCGCGATCAAGGCCCTGACCGGCGGCGCCGGCGGCTGGCCGCTGATCGCATCGCTGCTGGCGCTCACCCTAGCCTGCGGCGCGCTGGCGCAATACGCGGCGATCGCCGCGCTGCAGAGCGGCGGCGCGATCGAGACGATCGGCCTGATGGGCATCGTCGCCAACGCCACGCAGATCCTCGGCGGCATCCTCGTCTTCGGCGACCCCCTCTCCCCCAGCCCGCTCGGGATGACGCTGCAGATCGGCGCCCTGGCGATGGTCTGCCTGTCGGCGCTCCTGCTGCCGTCGACGAACGGCGTGCGGCGGTTGCAGCCGGCGTGAGGCGGCTAGGTCGGGGCTGGCTGCGGCGGAGAAAGGACTTGCAGGCGATCCTCGTCTGGGAACAGATCGCCGATGGCGCCGCTCAGCGCCTCGAAGTGACCCCGGTCGGCTGTGCAGACATCCTCGCCCGCGAGCCAGGCGGTTGCAGCCGCGCCCGCCGGTCGGCGGCGTCGAGGAGATCGGTGAGCCGCGGCGTAGCGTCGCGAACCTGGCGTCCGCCGCGGCGCGTCGCTGAAAGCCGAAAGCGATCTCGTGCACGGTGGGCGCCGCGAGCCGGAACGGCTCCTGGGCAAGCCACCAAAGCAGCCGCGGCGTAGCGAAGGCCGTCGAAAGCCCTGCATCGCATAACCTGCGCTGCATGGCCCAGCCGGGTTCGATCCTGCGGCGGGCGCTTCGGCTACCCGTCCACCTCTATGACCTGGGGGCGGCCAGGCTCCTCGGGCATCGCTTCCTGCTGCTCACCCACCGCGGCCGGCGCAGCGGCCGGCTGTACCGGACGATGCTGGAGGTCGTGGAGTGGAACCCGGAGAAGCGCGAGGCGACGGTGATGTCGGGCTTCGGTCCGGATGCGAACTGGCGGCTGAACGTGCTCGCCGGCGGAGCGGTCGAGGTCCAGATCGGAGCGCTTCGCTTCGAGCCACGAGTGCGCTCGCCGGAGCGAGAGGAGGCCGTCACCGTGGTAGCCGACTACGAGCGGCGCAATCGCCTCGCCGGCCCGCTCGTGCGCGCGGTCCTCTCCCGCCTGGCCGGCTTTCGCTACGACGGCTCGGCCGCCGCCCGCTACAGGCTGATCGAGGCGCTGCCGCTGATGGCGTTCAGCCCGAGAGACGGAGACGGTGGGTGAGCGGTGAGGGCTTCAGCGTCCGTCGATGTCGACGGAGCGAGGCGCCTGCCGTCCTGGATCTTTGGGAGCAGGCTCGGAGCGGACAAGCGAGCACGTCCGATCACCTAGACGATGTCGAGCGGCTCGTCGGAGCTGACTCGCCAGCTGCCCTCCTCGTGGCGGAGCGGGGCGGCGAGATCGTCGGGGCGCTGATCGCCGCCTGGGACGGCGCCCCGGCTGCGCGCGTGCACACCCTGAACCGACCGCCGACGAAAGCGGAGATCCGCAACGTCGAGGGACTACCGGTGACCAGCCCGGAGCGGACCATCGTCGACTCCCTCGAAGCGGGCGTCCAGCCGGAGCAGGTCGAGATGGCAATCGGGCAGGCGCTGGAGCGCGGGCTGACCACCCCTCGACGGCTCACCGAGGCAGCGTCGGGACGCTCGGCCCGGGTCCACAGGTTCATGGTCGGCGCAGTCAGTCGTCCACCAGACGACGGGGCCATCCGAGACCCTCTATAGGCCCACCGAGGCGCCCTTCCTCGACGCCGAGATGTGGGCGCTGCTGCCCTATTCGATTCGGCTGGCCTCAAGCTGGAATCTGTTCCTGGCAACCGCCAAAGAGCTGCGCGAGGGGATCGAAGCCGCGGTGTTCCAGGGTCGCCCGAGCCGCGAGGTGACATGCACCCTGCTCGAGCTCGACGGACTGGGCTGGAGCCGCGTGATCGCTGCGCTCGACTCTCATTTCGAGGCGGTGTTCGCGGAGCAGGAAGACGCGAAGATCCGGGTCGCGGAAGGCCGCGGCGCCCTGCAGCGAGTCGGGGTCCTGCAGCTCGGGTTCGAGTCTCCGAGGACGGCGGAGCTCCTCGGGCTCGACCTCGTCGACGGCTCGGGTGATCCGCCGATCCCCTTTCCCGAGCGCCTGGCACCGGTCTTCGCCGACGATCTCCTCCGCCGGATCCTGGAGGAGCTGAACAGTACGGCGCTCTCGGTCCCCCGGTTTCACCGCGAGTTTGCCGGCGACGTGTCGGAGGGTGTCGTCCGGCACCGGTTCGAACGGCTCAGAAGCCTGGGCTGGATCGCGATCGTCGACAGGGTCCAGAGGGGCGGCGCCGAGGAACACTGCTCCTGGCCGAAGAGGCGATCACGCCGGTCACCAACCTCATCGACCGCCTGCGCGCCTCGACTCCGATCAGCGCCCTGCTCGGCCAGAGCCGCAGCACCTACCGGGTGCGCGAGGCGATGGACGAGGGCTGGATCGTGCTCGCCCACCCTGGCTCGGGCGACATGCACGAGCGGCTGGTGGCCAACCTCCTGCTCTTCGACCTGCTGCACGCCGCGAAGGCGCGCGGGGAGACGGCCGCCGCGGGGCGCAAGCCCTTCTGGGTCTTCCTCGACGAGGTCCAGAGCTATGACAGCGCCGCCTCGGGCAACCTCGCGGCGCTGCTTGAGCAGAGCGCCAAGTTCGGGCTGCGGGCCGTCGTGCTGAACCAGAACCCCGAGCGGCTGAACCCGCAGACGCTGACCGCGCTGACGACCAACCGCTCCCACCTGCTCGCGACGACGATGAACTCGCACGCGGCGACGCTGCTCACCAAGGAGTGGGCGGGCAAGCCCGCGCCCGCGGCGCTGACCAGGCTTCCGCGCTTCCGCTTCATCGCCCAGGCCACCCATCGCGGCGAGCTGAGCGAGCCCTTCGCCCTGGAGGGGATCAGGGTCGAGGACGTCGCCGAGCTGCCGGACTCCGACGAAGCGGAGCCGGTCGCCGGGGCGGTTCTCCGGATGCAGGCCGCCGAGGCGGTCGAGCACCTGGAGACGCTCGACGCGCGCATCCTCGCGGCGCTGAAGAAGCGCCGCTCCAAAGACGCGCGCGAGAAGCCTCCCGAGTCCGGCCCGGCCGAAGAGGAAGCGGCGAGCGAGGCGAGCGGCCTGTGGGTCCCCGGCACGGCGAGGCCGAAGCCGTGAGCGAGGCGGCGACCCTGCGGGCCGCGCTCACCGAGACCGGCATCGAGGTGACCGCCTCGCTTGCCCAGCATCGGGTGCTCACCGCCGCCCAAGTGCGCGCGATCCACCTTCCAGGGCACGGCGAGCGCTGGGCGCAGCGGTTGCTGGCACGACTCGGGAAGGCGGGGCTCGCCGGCTACGTCGAGTCGCCGCGCTCCCATCGCCGGCTCTGGTATGCGACCGAGCGCGGCGCGAGGCTGGCCGGGGAGGCCGGGCTGCTCACCGGCGAGCCGCGCCTGGTCGGCGCCGAGGGGGCGGCCGGGCCGCTTCAGGCCCACACGCTCGCCCTCAACGACGCCGCGATCTGCTTCGTCGAGGCGGCGCGGGAGCGCGGCGACGAGTTCGGCCCCTTCGCCTGGCGCCACGAGGTCCATCACCGGATCTCGCGCAGCCGGGGACGGCGGCGGATGCTGATCGCCGACGCGGTCCTCGCCTACCTGCGGGTCGCCGAGGACGGGGTCGCGATCGAGCAGCGCTTCCTCGAGCTCGACCGCGCCACGCTCTCGGTCGACCGTCTCGCGGCCGAGCTGGGGCGCTACGCGGAGCTGCACGGGGCGCGGGAGAGGAAGGGCGGCGAGCCGCTGTGGCGCTCGCGCTACCCGCTCTTCCCGCCCGTCCACTGCGTGCTGACCGGGGGAAGCCGGGCGGCGCTGGAGCGCCGCCGCTCGACCGCGATCGCGCTGCTGCGCAGCGACCCGCGCCTCTGTCGCGCCCCGCGCGTGTCGGTCTCGATCTGCCTGCTGGAGGATCTGCAACGCGAGGGGCCCTTCGCCCCGGTCTTCCGCGGCGCCCGCGACCCGGAGAAGCCGATCGACTGGCTGGGAGGTTGATCGCGTTGCTCTACTTCATAGAGCAGATCTGCTCTGTGTTATGGAGCAGGGCTTGAGACCCGGCCGCGGGAAAGGCGACGGGGACGGGCGAGCCAAGCGACGCCCTGGCCACGATCGGCGGGCCGCGACCCCGGCCGACGATCTGAAAGCCCAGATGTCGATCGAGCAGGCGCCGCCCGGCTCGGCCCTCGACGACCAGCTCCGACGCGAGCAGGCCAAAGCGGTCTTCGACCTGCTGATCGCCCACAGGCGGGGGCATCCAGATTGAGCGCGAGCCTGAGCGGAAAGCCGCTACACCCCAGGGCGTCCTTCGTTCACCCAGACGGCCAGGAGCGGGTCGATGACGCGCATCCCGCTCGCGGTGGAGGAGTCCTCGGTGATCTCGCCGCGATCGACGAGCGCCTCGGTCGCGCTTAGCGCAGCCCCGCCCCGCGAGCCGCCGTGGCGGCGCCCAGCGGCGTAGATCCCCTCGCGGCCCTCCGCGACCGCCGTCAGTACGCGCCGTTGGGACGGGGTCAAGGCCGACCAGACAGCCCGCAGCTCGTCGCGCACGTCGCTCATGACCCGGTCGTACGTGGCCAACCAGGCTTCCTCGCCCGCCGTCTCGCCCTCGGCCGTCAGCTCCCAGAGGACGTAGGCCAGCAGCATCGTGCGCTGAGGGTGGCCGGCGGCGGTGTCGAGCAGCGGCCCGAGCGCTGCTCCGATTCGCCGGTCGGTGGCCTCAAAACGGGCAGAGAGGTAGTCGGCGACGTCGTCGGCCGGCAGCGGCGGCAGGTCGACGGCCCCAGCCTGTCCGTAGAAAGCGCGGCGGCGATCGGTGAAGAGCTCACCCATCATCCCGACGTGGGAGCCCGCAAAGACGTAGCTGGCCGCGTCCCCGTGGTGCTGGATCTCGGAGCGAATCACCGCGTCGGCCCGCTGCTTCACGGAGAGGATGTCCTGAAACTCGTCGAAGATCACCAGCGTCCGCGTCCCATATTTCTCGTAGAGGCGGGCCGGCAGCGCAAGTCGCTCGACCAGGGGCGGCTCGGCCTGGGGGTCGATGGTGACCTCGACCCCGGCGGGAACAGGCCCGCCTCCAACCTGAAGAGTGGGCCGCAGCAGCCGTCTGACACCGGCGAACCAGGTGGCGAGGCGACCTTGCAGCTCAGCGGCGTAGGCCCGCTCGATCCGCTGCGCGATGTCATCCAGGGTGAGCACCCCGAAGAAATCGACATAGACCGCGGCCCACCCCTTCTGTGCGCGCGCTTCCTGGGCAACCCGAGCGAGCAGCGAGGTCTTGCCATATCGCCTCGGCGCCACGAGACGGCTGTTGTTGCCGCTGACGGCAGCGTCAAGCAGCGCCTGCGCCTCGTCGTCGCGGTTGAGCAGATCCTCAGGCGGGACGGGCTCGCTGTAGCGGAATGGATTTCTGCTCTGATTCATAGAGCAAATCTGCTCGCTATAATAGAGCAGCTGGTGCGAGCGCGCACCCAGACTCAGTGGAATCGTCGGGAGCGGCGGACTGCTGCTGCCACATTCGGCATCGGCTCGCCGGTCAGCGTCTCGCCCCTATCGACGGGGGCCGTCTCGGGTTTCGCGCAGAAGGGCGACCCAATCTGGATGCGGCGTGCCGTCATCAAACCTCGGCAACTCGAAGCCGTGCCTTTTGGCGAGCACCTCCGCAATCGGGGTGATCTTGTCGGGCCAGTCCGGCGCGTAGGCAAGCACCGTCTCGGCGGCCTCCTCCTCCGTCATTTCTTCAATCTGTTCGAGGAGTTCGGCCTTGGTCACGGCAGAATCGTATCGTCCGCACTCACGGAGACCGGAAGGAGACCCTGATGCGCAAGTTCGCCTGGTACGGACGCCTATCGACCAAGGACAAGCAGGACCCGACGATCTCCTTTCCCTCCCAGCGGAGCGAGTGCGCCGAGAAGGCAGAGGAGCTGGGCGGGCGGATCGTCTGCGACTTCACCGACCAGGAGGCCGGGCGGCGCGACGATCGGGTCGGCTGGAGCGAGCTGATCCGCGAGGCCAAGGAGCCCGACGCGCGGCGCTTCGACGCGGTGATCGTCTACTCGACCTCTCGGCTCAGCCGCGAGCTGTTCCATGCGCTCGCCTACGAACGCGAGCTGGCCCGGGCCGGCGTCGAGGTCTTCTACGCCCGCAGCGCGGGCGATCAGACCAGCCCCGAGGGGCGGCTGATCCGCCATATGTTCCAGGCGCTCGACCAGTTCGAGGTCGAGAAGCTGGGCCGTGAGGTGCGACGCGGGCAGACGGAGAACACGAAGCAGGGCTACCGCAACGGCGGGCGAGCTCCTTACGGCTACCGGCTGCGGCACGAGCCCCACCCCGACCCGCGCCGAGCCAAGGCCGGGGACCAGAAGTCGCGGCTCGTCGCCGACCCCGAGCAGGCGCCCGTGATCGCGGAGATGTTCGCGCTCTTCCTCGCCGGCTCCGGCTACAAGGAGATCGCCGACCGCCTCAACCGGCCGGGCGGCCCTCCCCCGCCCCGCCACGTCGATTCCAAGCGCAACACCTCAGGCAAGTGGTCCAAGAGCACGATCCGCGCGATCCTCGAGAACCACGTCTACACCGGGCGCCTGTACTGGGGTCGGCTCGACTTCCGCGCCGTCAAGCAGGGCGAGGGGCCGCTGGTGCGGCGCAGCCCCGAGGACTGGATCGAGGCCGAGCAGCGCCACGAGGCGCTCGTCTCCGAGGAGGACTTCGAGCGGGTGCAGGTCGAGATGAAGGCGCGCAGCGCCGGACAGGGCGACACCGCCGCCGAGGCGACCGGGCACGGCAAGTGGCAGTACGTCCGCGAGGACAGCCTGCTGACCCTGATCGACGCCTTCTTCGCGACGCGCGTCTTCGGCCCCGATCGCCTCGCACACTTCCGCAAGCAGAGCTCGACCCTGGCGGCGGAACAGGAGAGCAGAGACGGCGCCGAGCGGACCCGCGCGGTGCGCCGGCTCGGCGAGGTCGACCAGCGGATCGAGCGCCAGCTCGGCGCGATCGAGGCCGGCGTCGACCCGGCCCTCGTCGGCGAGCGAATCCGCGAGCTGAAGGCCGAGCGCGAGGAGATCGAGGCGGCGATCGCCCAGCTCGACCAGGCGCAGCGCAACGGTGAGGGTTTCGACGTTGAGGAGGCGCCGGCGGTCCTCGACTCCCTGCCCGACCTCTCGAAGCCGCTGGCGGAAGCCGATCCCGAACTGCGCCGCTCAGTATTCGAGGCGTTCCGGCTGCGAGTGGAGATCGACCGAAACGCCGGCTTAATACGACTGAAGGCGCTCGTATCGAGCGCCTTCAGTCAAGCGAAAGACCTGAGCGACGTTTGCGCTACTACGGCCATAGCGGGGGTGGGAATCGAACCCACGACCTTCGGGTTATGAGGATGGACCGTGAACTCGTCTGGACTACGTGGAGCACGGTTTCAGGCGGTTTCCGGGCGATCGAGCTACGTGGGGATCGTCTGGAATCCGTAGGGCACCTTGCCCCATTTCTTGCCCCAGACAGCTCAGCGGGGATCGCTGCCATAGGCGGCGGCACGGTGGCGGATCGCGGCGACACGAACCGTCTGCCCGCCGTCAGTGAGCTGATAGAGGATGCGGTACGAGCCAACCCGAAGCGAATACAGGCCGCGAAGCCGCCCACGAAGCAGATGCCCCGCATCCGGTTCGCGCTCCAGTAGTCCCAGAGCGTCCTCTATCGCGTCAATCAGCGGCCATCCCAGCTCAAGCAGCTCGCGACGGGCGCGCCGGGCGAGGACGAGCCGCGCCAACGATTCAGCCGGCGGTCGGGCGGCGCTCTGCCAGCTCAGTGCGGAGCTCAGACAAAGTGACTATTTCCCCGCGCTCAATCTCGGCGAGGCCCTCCTCAAGCGCGGAGAGGGCGTCGGGATCGGAGAGAACCTCGGCGGTCTCCTCCAGCGCCTCGTACTCGTCGATCGGGACCAGGGCCGCCGCGGGCGCCCCGTTACGGGTGACGAGCACGTGATCGCGACGGTCGCTGACCTCGTCGAGCAGGCTGCTGAGGTGGGCACGCAACTCGCGCACCGGAACGGTCTTTGCCATGCGGACAGTGTACAGAATCGTGTACGCGATGTCCGGGTGCTTTGCATGGGGTTCGCGACGCGACAGCAACGGTAACCTTCAGTCAATGGCCCACCACAAGCGCAAACGACCCAAGCACCGCCGCGCTGGATGCCTTCTCTGCAAGCCCCAGAAGCTGACCGCGAACGCAAAGGCTGACCGGCGCAGGGAGATGCGTACCGCACTGGAGCACGAGGCCGTTGCCTGACGGCGCCCACCGCAGGATCCGCTGATCGGCGTCATTGGCCGCGGCTCCTGGGCTGTCGACGCCACCGAGGCGGGTAAGCAAACGCGGCCTCGCGACCGCGGCGCAGATTTCATGAAATCCTCGATTGAGATGAACAGGATCCCTGGAAAGACCCCGATCCCCAGCCCGGCGACTTCGACGCCGAACTTGATCACGCCCAGATAGAGATGCACGAGGGCAGCTACGCCGCCTTGGCCGCCGCCGAGTCGACCGTGCGACGGAGATGAAGGCCCTGCTACACCACACCGGTCCCCATGGAGGCAATGCCGCCGAACGGGTAAAGCAGATGCGGCGACGCGACCCCTGGGTCCCGTCCGCGGACCTTCGCCGAATACGACGCGAGGCGCCGGCCGATTCAGGCCTCTACGCCGACCTCGATGTCGTCCGGGGCGCTGAGCGCGAGACGAGCCAGATTTACACGGAAGAAACCGCCACGATAGAACCGTCGGCGACCGTCGGGTTCTTACGCGGACGGTCCGGTTATGAGCTTTGTCCGCTGGATCGGCTGGACTACGTGGAGCTAGGTTTCAAGCGGTTTTCGTCGAGATCGAGCTACGTGGAGATCGGCTGGAATCCGTGGGGCATGGTGCCCCATTTGTTGCCCCAGCAGGGCGTTGCCATCGCGCGCATCAGCCCAGAGCGGACCGTGAACTCAGAGCAGCGGGTCGAGCTCGGCGAGGTAGCGAGCGAGCAAGGGATCGGTGATCCGCCAATCGCCCCGGCTCTCGCTGCGGGCGACCCCGATCCCCCGCAGCTCTTCGAGCGCGCGCCGTACCGAGTTGCGGGGCAGGTCGCGGTAGGGGGGCTCGCCGCGGGCGATGCGACGGGCCACCTCCAGGGCATAGCGGTGGACGCCGCGCAACCGCTCGACGCTCTGCTCGTGGTTAACGCGCTCGCCTTCGAGGGCAGCTCGGTAGCCCTGCTCGACCGCGGGCAGATCGATCGCGCGAGTCTCCAGCAGCACCGCGGTCATGTGGGTCTTCTGGGCGATCAGCATCGTGGCCCGGGGGTGCCCGGCTCCGAGCTCAACCAGCCGGCGCAGGGTGAGTTCGTCGACCTCGCAACCGTCGAGAGCGAAGCGGGCGGCGAGGCCCTCGGCCCAGTCCTCCGCCGCGATCGGTCGCAGCTCGTGGAAGCTGCCGAACTGGCTGAGGGCACGCTGGCGAGGCGTGAAGAGGTCGCGCATCAGGTGCTCAATCGACCCCGCGAAGAGCACGCTCAGCTGCGGGCTGCGCTGAAAGATCGCCCGCATCCGCTTGGTCAGCGCGTCGGGGTCCCCGTAGGGCGCGCGCGGTCCGGCGATCTCCTGGAACTCGTCGAAGAAGAGGACGACGCGCTTGCCGTCAGCCTCGGCGATGCGACCAGGCAGGGCGAGGGCGTAGTCGAGATAGCGCTCGGGGTCGCGGCGGGCGAGGTGCGGCGTGAAGGCGATCTCCATCTCCTCGCCGAGCTCGGTCTTCGATTTGACCACCGCCGATACGCCGGCCGTGTCGGCGACCAGACGCCCGGCCTCGCGGGCCTGGTGGACGATCCGCCACAGCGCCGAGCGGTTGGCGATCGTCTGGGCGACCAGCACTTCGGCCAGCTCGGCAGCCGAGGCGATGCGGAAGAGGTCGACCTCGACGACATAGAGGCCGTCGTCTTCAAGCCGCCGCAGGGCCGCGTCGCAGACACTGGTCTTGCCGGTTCGCCGGGGACCGGAGATCACCAGGTGCCCGCCGCCGCCGAGCGTCGCGGCAATCTCCCGCACGTCCTCGCCACGGCCGATCAAGAGCTCCGCGGGAAGCGGCTGGTCGGTCGGGAAAAGGATGGCGCTTGGCTCGCGGGGCACACGCCGGATTCTATCAGGATGCGTCGTAACTGACGCATAATGCGCCTGGGTTAGATTGTGGCCAAGCTGGCCCCCAACAACCGCGAGCGTAAAGTCCTCGATTGAAATGGCCAAGGTTCCCTGGAGAGACCCCGATCCTCAGCCCGGTGACTTCGACGCCGAGCTGGACCATGCCCAGATCGAAATGCACGAGGGCAATTCCAACGCGACGCTGTCGATCCTCGTCAATGTCGAGGGCGACGACGCCAAGCGCCTGGAGCGCATCGCCAACGAGCGCGGCCAGCAGCCCGGCGAGATCGTCTCCGAGCTCCTGCGCAGCGCCTGAACCCGTTTCGAGCGGAAACCTGCGCATTCCCGCGGTAATTTCGCTATCGGTTAGACATAGGAACTGCTCGGTCTCGTAGTCTGCCCAGGTTCGGCGAGCATCCATCTGGAGGCAAAGTGCGGTCGATTCATGAGCGGGACCCAGGGCGGAGTTCAACTACGCAAGCGGCTAGGTCGCGGGCGTAACGATCGGTGTCGCCCCCCACGAACAACAACTCCGATTTCGCCTGGGCTTCTCAGGCGGTGGATAGATGCCGGGGCGCCCGTTGGGTGCGCTGCGCCTTGCAGGTCAACCCCTATGGCTATCTCGCCGATCACGGCAAGGGGAGCGCGTTCGCCGATGAAGCGACCTACAACGCCGCCTTGATCGAAGCTTGCAAGGAGAACGAGGTGGAGGTGATTGCGATCACCGACCACTACAAGATTGACTCGGCCGCCGGGCTGATTTCCGATGCGGAGAAGGCCGGCATCACTGTCTTCCCAGGCTTCGAGGCGGTTAGTTCCGACGGGGTCCACCTCCTCGTCCTCTTCGAAAGCGGCACCTCTGCCACCAGGATCAACATGTGCATCGGGGCCTGCGATCTGCACGATCACGAGGCCCCTTCCCCGACCTCCAAGGACCACGACGCCGTTTCGCTCATGGAGAAGGCCCATCGCGATTGGGGAGCGATGGTGATCGCCGCTCACGCCGCCGGCGAGGGGGGCTTGTTGGCGCACCTGAAAGGGCAGACGAGGATCCGTACCTGGAAATCCCCATATCTGTTCGCGATTGCCCTGCCTGGTCCAGCGGCCGATGCCCCCCAAGGCTTGCAGCCGATCCTCGCCAACAAGAACGGCTCCTATCGGCGGGAGCGCATGCCGGCGGTAGTAAACGCCAAGGACGTGACGGAGCCCGGCCAGCTCGATCAGGCCTCCTATTCGTGCTGGCTGAAGATGAGCGAGATCTCGCTCAAGGCACTGCGAATGGCGTGCCTTGATCCTGAATCCAGGGTTCGTCTCGCCAGCGACCCGCAGCCCACCGAGCACGCCCAACTCGTCGCAATGCGTTGGGACGGCGGCTTTTTGGACGGGATCGAGATCTGCTTCAGCGACGACCTCAACGTCCTGATCGGCGGCCCCGGGGCGGGAAAGTCGACCGTGATCGAGAGCATCCGCTGCGTACTGGAAATGCGACCGGAAGGATCGGATTCGGGAACAGATCACGACGGAATCGTGAAGCAGGTGCTGCGGTCAGGGACCAGGGTCTCCTTGGCGCTTCGCCATCCCAAGCCCTCGCCCGCCTCCTACATCGTCGAACGCACCCTTCCCAACCCGCCGGTTGTACGCGACGCGGCAAGCGGGAACGAACTGGAGATGCGTCCGAAGGATCTCCTGCCTCGTCCAGAGGTATTCGGCCAGCACGAGATCTCGGAGATCGCTGCCGATCCTCAGCTTCGAACGCGCCTACTAGAGCGCTTTCGCAGGGTCGATCTCTCGCGGGCCAGGGAACTGAGCGACTTGGACGACAAACTCGAGGACAACCGCGTTCGCATCGGCGAGAAGACCAAAGCGATAGGGCGATGCAAGGAACGTCTTGCAGGACTTCCCCGGGTCGAGGAAACCTTGGAGCGCTTCCGCAAGGCCGGCGTGGAGGACCAGCTCAAGGAGCAGAGCCATCTCGTCACCGAGAAGCAACTCTTCGTCGATGCGCGAGATCAGCTCGACCCTGTGCGGGCGCTGATCGAGGAGCTCGAGGAGGCAATCGACCTTGAGCAGCTTCCACGCCTGAAAGCCAAGGAAGACGGAGCGATCGCCGTCAAGCTGTCCGCCGACCTGAACTCCGTGTTGGACAGATTCGAAGGCGACGCGGATAAAGCTCTAGCGAGCCTCGAGCAGGCGGTGGCTGACGCCGAAAAGGGATTCGACGCGCTCCAAAAGACTTGGACGAGCCGGCATAAGGAGGTCTCCGGAAAGCTGGAGAAGACGCTGAAGAAACTGCAGAGGGATGAGATCGACGGCCAGGAGTTCATCGACCTGCGCCACGAGCTTGAGGAGCTAAAACCCCTGCGCAGAGAACTCACGGATCTCGAGAAAGAGACCAGCAAACTGCAAAAAAAGCGCTCCTCTCTCCTGGTGAAGCGCGAGAAACTGCTTGCGACCGAGTTGCGGGAGCTGGACGCCGCCGCAAAATCCGCGAGTGGCAGGCTCGGAGACCGAGTTCGCGTTCGCGTTACCGACGAAGCCGACCGCTCGCCGCTGGCGACGCTGATCAGCGAAGCGGTGAGCGGTCGCATCAAAGAGGCGACTGAAGCGATTGGCAGCTCGGATTCGCTCTCGGTCAGGGCGCTAGCCGAGGCGATCCGCAGTGGACCGGAGACGCTCGAAGAGGAGTACGGCCTAACTCAATCGCAGGCGGAGAAGCTGGCGGGGATCGCCGACGACGACGTCATGCGGATCGAGGAGGTCGTCTTCCCCACCGAGACGAGCATCGAACTCAACATCGCGCGAAGAGGGGAAGACAAGGTTTGGAGACGGCTAGAGGATCTCTCGAAGGGACAAAAGGCGACGGCGATCCTCCTCATCCTGCTACTCGAGTCAGAGGGACCGCTGGTCGTCGATCAGCCCGAGGACGACCTCGACAACACGTTCATCTTCGACGACATCGTCCCGAGTGTAAGGCGAGAGAAGCGGGCTCGGCAGTTCCTCTTCGCTACGCACAACGCAAACATCCCGGTCTTGGGGGATGCGGAGTTGATCGTGGGTTTGAGCCCAAGCGGCGAAGCGGAGACCGGCCGCGCCGAAGTCGCCGACGGCGATGTCGGCTCGATCGACATCGAGAGCGTGCGCAAACTCGTGGAGGAGCGGCTGGAGGGCGGCCACGAAGCCTTCGAACGCAGACGTGAGAAGTACGGGGTCTGAGGAGACGCCGAAGGGTGATTGCGCCGTCTTTCGTCAGCCTGGCCCAGCTGTCACTTTTCCCGCCATTTCGTCAGCCGTATCCGAGCCCCAAACGACCTCACTTCGACCTCACCTTGCCCCAGCGCTTGCCCCAAGGCCAAATTTGCACCCTATTGTCTGTCAGACAAGATAAACAAAAACCCCGCAAATACGGGGTTTTTGTCCTATAGCGGGGGCAGGATTCGAACCTGCGACCTTCGGGTTATGAGCCCGACGAGCTACCTGGCTGCTCCACCCCGCGGCGGTGCGTCGATTCTAGCAATCTGCGCCGGCTTGGCGAGGGGGCTTGGGGTTGCGCAAGGGCGTGCCCATGCGCAATAGAGTGCCCGGCCCCTGATGGCAGGAAGCGCTCAAAGGGTGGCGGTGATCGACGTGGGCAGCAACTCGACGCGGTTGCTGGTCGCCGACGTCGACGGGGGCGTCGCGGCGCTCGAGCGGCAGAGCCGGGTGACGCGGCTCGGCCGCGGGGTCGACCTCTCCGGGCAGCTCGCCGACGAGGCGATCGAGGCGGCCTGCGCGGCGATCGGCGACTACACCGGGATCTGCCGCGAGCTCGGCGTCGAGGAGATCGCCGCGATCGCGACCAGCGCCGTGCGCGACGCCTCCAACGGGTCGGCCTTCGTCGCCGAGCTGCGCGAGCGCTTCGCCCTCTCGGCCCGCGTGCTCGACGGCGAGGAGGAGGCGCGGCTGACCTACCGCGGCGCGACCGCGGAAGCGCCCCCCGCGGCGCCGACGCTGGTGATCGACATCGGCGGCGGCTCGACCGAGATCGTCGTCGGCAGCGGCGCCGAGGTCGGCTTCCACGTCTCCCTGCAGGCGGGCGTCGTCCGCCACACCGAGCGCCACGTGTCCGGCGACCCCCCGACCGTCGCCGAGCTCGAGGCGCTCGCCAAGGACGTCCGCGGACTGATCGCCGCGGCCCGCGCGGGCCACGAGCAGAAAGCCCGGGCCGAGGCGGGCATCGCCGTCGCCGGCACGCCGACCTCGCTCGCTGCGGTCGAGCTCGCGCTCGAGCCCTACGACCCCGCCCGCGTGCACGGCCACGTCCTCTCGATGGAGACGATCCAGCGCGAGCTCTCGCGCTTCGCCTCCGCCCCGCTCGCCAAGCGGGCGGCGATCCCCGGCCTGCACCCCGACCGGGCGCCGACGATCATCGCCGGCTGCGTGATCCTGATCGAGGCGATGCGCGCCTTCGGACTCGACCGCGTCCGGGCTTCCGAGCACGACATCCTCTACGGGATGGCGCTCGAGGCGGCCGCCGCCCGCGGATAACTACGCATGAACACCCCGCGGCAAACGCCGTGGGACCCGGTGTACAGGCGAGTTTTCGGCGCCGCGCCAGATGGGTAAACGTATCGCCCTTAGCCCAAAAAGTTGGTAGAGAGCTGCTACCGAGTTATTAGTAGCGGCAAATGCAGCGCCTAGACATTCCGGATAGGCGAGCGCATACTCGTCACATCGGGAAAGAGGTGAGGACGAGAGTCCGATCCCAACCCGGTCATAGGGTTTGGACGATTGCCGCATCATGGCGCCTCCCGCCGTCCGAGCCCATCGAATAAGAACTGGTCCCTGAAGACGTACCCCTGCCCGTCCTGAGGGACCAACTTGGATCGGCCGCCAGCGATGGCGGCCGATTCTCGTCTGGGGGCAGGGCGCGGGACGATCCGGCCGACTGGCCGGTTTTCCCTTCTATCAAGCCAGATTCGACTTGCGCGGGTAGACGACCTCGGGGTCCGTGAGGACGTTGACCAGGGTCGGCCGGCCCGCTTCGAATGCCCGCTCGAGCGCCGGCCGCAGCTCGGCCGGGTCGCTGACCACGACCCCGTCGCAGCCCAGCGCCTCGACCACCTTCTCGTAGGGCGTCTCCGGCCGCAGCTCGGCCGCGACCGAGTAGCCGTAGAGGAATTTCATCGGGTGATGCTCGAGCGCCCAGATGCCGTTGTTGCCCATCACGCCGACCACGGGCACGCCGTGACGCGCCAAAGTGTCGAACTCCATGCCCGCGAAGCCGAACGCTCCGTCGCCGAGCAGCAGGCACACCTGCCGCTCCGGATGGGCGAGCTTCGCGCCGAGCGCCTGGCCCGGCCCGGCGCCGAGGCAGCCGAACGGGCCCGGGTCCATCCAGCAGCCGGGCTCGTAGGTCTCGACGAAGCGGCCCGCGTAGGAGACGAAGTCGCCGCCGTCGCCGACGACGATCGCGTCGCGCTCCAGCACCTCGCCCAGCTCCCTGTAGACGCGCACCGGGTGCAGCGGCGAGCGGCCGTCGTTCAGCTCCCCCTGCTCGGCGGCCCGCTTCTCGGCCTCCACCCCGCGCAGCTGCTCGAGCCAGGCGCCGGTCCGCCCCCGCCCGGCCGAGACCGCCTCGCGCAGCGCCGCCAGGGTCGCCGCGACGTCGCCGACCAGGTCGACCTCGGGCACCCGGTTCGCGGTCAGCTCGTTCGGCGCGGCGTCGAGGCGGATCAGCTTCGTCTCCTCGCCGAAGCTGGCGCCGAAGCCGAGCCGGAAGTCGACCGGCACGCCGACCACGAGCGCCACGTCGGCGCCCTTCAGGCCCGCGCCACGCGCCCGGCTGAAGGCGAGCTCGTGGTCGGCCGCCAGGCAGCCGCGGCCGAGGCCGTTGAGGAAGACCGGGATGCCGAACGCCTCGGCCAGCGCCCGCAGCTCGTCCTCGCCGCGGCCCCAGTAGAGCCCGGTGCCCGCCATGATCGCCGGCCGCTCAGCGCCGTCCAGCAGCGCCGCGGCCTCCTCCACCCCGGCCGCCGGGCGCGGGTCCGGCGTCGCGGCGCCGGGGATCCCGGCCTCGGCCTCGCTGAACACCACGTCGAGCGGGTAGTCGACGAAGGTCGGCCCGAAGGGCGCGCTGAGCGAGAGGTCGAGCGCCGCCGCGGTGCGCGCCCCGATCGCCCCCGGCTCCTTCACCGTCTCCGCCGACTTGACCAGCGGCGCGACGAGGGGCAGGTGGTCGATCTCCTGCAGCGAGCCCGAGCCCCAGCGCAGCTCCGGCGCCCGCCCGCCGAGCACGCAGACGGGTGAGCAGTTGGCCTGCGCGCCGGCGATCGCGCTGATGCCGTTGGTCACGCCCGGCCCGGCGGTCAGCGCCGCCGCGCCGACCCGCCGCGTCGCCTTGGCGAAGCCCTCGGCCGCGAACGCAGCGGTCTGCTCGTGCCGCACGTCGACGATCTCGATCCCCTCCGCCTTGCAGCCGTCGTAGATCGAGAACAGGTGGCCGCCGGAGAGCGTGAACAGATGGCTGACCCCGCGCGACTTCAGCGCCTTGGCGACGATCCTCCCTCCGTGGTCCATCCCCGCCAACCCTATTGACCGGGCGGATCAGCGAGCGTCACGATCTGATTCTTCGCGAGCGGGGCCGATATGGCGCATGGACGCCCCCGCGGACGCGAAGCAGAGCAGGCAGCGGAATAATTGGTCCTGCCCGGGTGGCGAAACTGGTAAAAGCGGCGCACTTAAAATGCGCTGCCCCTTCGGGGGCTTGCGGGTTCGAGTCCCGCCCCGGGCACTCGCCCGGCGCCCTTTGGCCGCCGCGGACAACGGACCCGCCGACCCGGATTGGTTGCCACGCCTAAAGCCCGGGTAAATGTTTGTACGAACCGCAACTATGCCGCTGTTACGGTGTCCATATCTACGAAGACGCCGCACGCAAACGCCTTCCCTGGAGGAGTGAAGCTTGGAGGCATCGGCTCTAACCCACGCCAGTCAACGCGGACTGCTCGCCCGCCGCTCGCCGCTGCTCAAGCTGCAGGGCGACGCCAAGCTGATCGCGATGGCGCGCAGCGGCAACGCCGGCGCCTTCGAGACGATCGTCGACCGCTACCAGCCCCGCCTGCTCGGCTTCTGCCGCCAGATGCTGGGTTCGACCGAGGACGCCGAGGACGTCCTGCAGGAGGTCTTCGTCAACGCCTACCGGGCGATGCTCGCCGACGAGCGCGAGATCAACCTGCGCCCGTGGCTCTACCGGATCGCGCGCAACCGCTGCCTCAACCACCTGCGCAAACCGACCGCCGACGCGCAGGAATCGATGGACATGGTTCCGGTCGTCGAGGCCGCCTCCACCGCCGAGCAGGTCAGCAACCGCGAGGAGTTCCGCCAGCTGCTCGACGACGTCGGCAAGCTGCCCGAGACGCAGCGCACCGCCCTCCTGCTGCGCGAGATGGACGCGATGTCCTACGAGGAAATCGCCGCGACGATGGAGACCAGCGTCCCCTCGGTCAAGTCGCTGCTGGTGCGGGCGCGGATCTCGCTCGCCGAGGCGAGCCAGGCGCGCCAGCTGACCTGCGGCGAGGTGCGGCTCGAGCTCGCCGAGGCGGCCGAGGGCCTGCGCAAGGTCTCCGGCCCGGTGCGCCGCCACGTGCGCGACTGCGACGAGTGCGCCGACTTCCGCTCCCAGGTGCGCAGCAACGACAAGGCGATGGCGGCGCTCGCCCCCGCGGGCCTGCTCGTCGCGTTCAAGACCTTCGTCCTCGGCAAGCTCGGCTTCGGCGGAGCGAGCGGCGGCGCCTCGGCAGGGGCGACGAGCGGAGCAGGGGCCGCCGGCGCCGGCGCGAGCGCGAGCGCGAGCGCCGCCGGGGCGACCACCGCAGGCGCCGCGGCGACCACCGGAGCGACGGCCGCGGCGACCGGGGCCGCGGCGGCGACCGGGGCCGGCGCGGCGCTCGGCGGCAGCAGCGCCGCCGGCGGCATCGGCGCGGTCGGCGGCGCGCTCGGCACCAAGGCAGTCGCCGGAGTCGTCACCGCCGCGGTGCTCACCGCCGGCGCGGTGGAGGTCAACCAGAAGAGCGACACGACGCCGGCGCCGACGGCGAGCGCCCCGGCCAAGATCTCCACCGCCCATCGCAACCCGCCCGCGGTCTCCAAGAGCCAGGTCGCGCCTGCGCCGCAGCCGGTCGCGGTCGAGCAGACCGTCGCGCCGGCGCCGCAGCCGCCGGTCGAAGCGACGCCACCGGCGCCGCCGGCCGAACCGGCGCCCGCACCGGACCCGGTCGCCGAAAGCGGCGCCACCGCCGCTCCGGACGCCGCCGGCCCGCCCAAAACGGTCAAGGCCGACGACGAGAAGAAGACCCCCACCGCGAAAGCGACCGTGCCGAAAGTCAACGGCGCCAAAGCCCCGACCGGCGTCGCCGGCGCTCCCGCCGGCAGCGAAACCGTCGTCGTCACCGTCGGCGGCACGGTCCCGCCCTCTGCCGCTGAAGGCGAAGGCGAAAGCGCGCCGCCCGCGGAAGGATCGCCCCCGGCGCCCGCGGAAGAAGGCTCCCCGCCGGCGGAATCGCCGCCACCGAGCGTACCGGCTTCCGAAACGCCCCCGGCCCCCGCGCCCACCGACGCCGAAGGCGGCACCGGGTCCACCGCCCCTTCGTCGAGCTCGACGAGCTCCGAAGACCCCGCGCCGGCGAATGCCGAAGCGGCGGACGACGCCACGGCCGAAGCCGGCTAGCCCCTCAGCCGAGCCCGATCACTTTCAGCCGCCGCCCGAGGCACCTGGCGGCGAAGTCACGCGTCTCGGAGATCGAGAAGCCGAACAGCTCGTAGTCCTCGTCTTCGGGCGCCCAGGGCGGTGAGAGCACGCCCTCCGCGGCCGGCACGGCTTCGGCCAGGGTGCGCTCGATCGCGCGCTTGTAGCGCTCGTCCTCGCCCGCCTTCTCGCGCAGGAAGACCGAGCCGAAGGCGACGTGGCGGTGCTCGTCGCGGGCGACGTTCTGGAACCCCTCGACGAAGCCGGGCAGCGTCCCTTCGCGTTCGTTGAAGTCCATGATGAAGTGCTGGCCGGTCAGCGCCAGCATCCCCTCGATCACCATGTGGTAGAGGGTCACCGCCTCGACCAGCGCCTCGGTGTCCCCCGGCTCGGCCGAGAGGCGCTCGGTGCGCCCGCCCAGCATCTCGTCGAAGAGCCGGCCGAACTCGGGATTGAGGTGCTCGGAGGTCTGCTCCAGCATCTGCGAGAGACCGTCGGCGTCGAGCACCCCGACCTCGCGGTAGAAACGCTCGAAGAAGCGCACGTGACGCGCCTCGTCAGCGATCTGCGTGCAGAGGAAGATCCTCTGGTCCTCGCTCGGGGCGGCGCGCATGATCGGCCCCAGCTCCTCGGCGACCTTCTGCTCGCCGATGAAGAACGAGGAGAGCCCGTACATGCGCTGGAAGCGCTCTTCCTCGGGGAAGCCGTCCCAGTCCTCGCGGTCCTGCGAGAAGTCGATCTCCTGCGTCTGCCACTGCTGGCGCTCCCACAGCGCGTAGAGCTCCTCGTAGCTCAGCAGCTTGACGTCCGCGGTGCGGTCGGCGGCCTCGTTCAGGGCGGGGTCGGCGGTCGCCTGGAAATCGGCGCGCTCGGTGCGCGATTGGGTCCCGCTTGCCTGTTTGCCCTCCATCTGCACGCTCCTCGGCTCCGCGGTCGGGGTCGATCCGAGACTAGCACCGGACTGGCCGGCCGGCCAAAGAGCGTGGTCGAGGTTTGTGTCGCATAGCGGGCCAAAGCTCTACCACGGGCGGGGGGATCAGGGCGTGGTCGAGGTTTGTGTCGCATAGCGGGCCAAAGCTCTACCACGGGCGGGGGGGTCAGGCGGCGTGCGCCTCGCCCGGCTTCAGCAGGACCACCTGCGAGGAGGTCTGCGACTCGACCTCGGACTTGAAGGCGTCGCTGTCGGTCTCGATCGGCGGGAAGGTGTCGTAGTGCATCGGGATCACGGTCCCGGCGCCGACGAACCCGGCGGCGACGACGGCGTCGTGGCGGTCCATCGTGTAGTGGCCGCCGATCGGCAGCAGCGCGACGTCGATCGGATCGCGTTCGGCGATCAGCTTCATGTCGCTGAACAGGCAGGTGTCGCCCGCGTGGTAGACGGTCTTGCCGCCGAGGTTGATCAGCAGGCCGGCCGGAACGCCGATCGAGACGCCGTGCTCGGCGCTGAACGGCGCCTCTTCGGAGCCCGGGATCGTGTTCGTGTGCCAGGCGGGGACGAGCTTGACCCAGCCCCAGTCGAAGGACACCGTGCCGCCGAGGTTGGGGTCGGTGACCGCGTCGGCGCCGTGCGCCTCGAGCCAGTTGGCGAGCTCGACGATCGCCACGCAATGCGCCCCGGTGCGCTGCGCCACCGGCAGGGCGTCGGCGATGTGGTCGGCGTGGCCGTGGCTGATCGCGATGTGGGTCGGCTCGACTTCCTCGGCCGTGTGCACCGCGGCCGGGTTGTTCGGCTTCAGGAAGGGGTCGACGAGCACCGTCGTCTCGCCCTCGCTCAGCTCGAAGCACGAGTGGCCGTGGAACTTGATCTCCATCTTCAGCGCCCTCCTTCCGGCCCGGAGTCCTCCGAGCCCTCGCTCATCTCCTCTTTCAGTGCCCAGCCTACGGCGACTCCAACCATCATCCCCATCCGCGCCTCCTCGGCGAGCAGCGTGCGCACGGCGGCGATCCGCTCGTCGGGGTCGGGGAGCGTGGCGGCCTTCAGCGACTCCTGCTCGTGCGAGGCGCCGAACCAGCCGCCCTCGGCGAGGGCGGCCATCAGCACCCGCTGCAGCTGCGGCGCGGCGCGGGCGACGATCGCCTCCGCCTCGGCCAGGCGGCCGGCCTCGGCCAGCCGCCCGATCGCGGCTTGCAGTCGCTGCTCGTCGGTCACGGCGCGTCGTGGCGGAGGGCCGAGGCGGCGAGGCCGGCGAGGCCGCCGACGGCGCCGCCGACCAGGCCGGCGAAGACGTCGGCGTGCGATTCGAAGATCGGCAGGGCGAGCAGCACGGCGGCCGCCACGGCGACGCCGATCCGGTCGTAGTCGTCGTCGATCGCCCCGTGCGCCTCGGCGCGGCGGATCGCGAACCAGGCGGCGACCGCGCCCAGCGCCATCCCGTTGCCGCCGCCGATCACGGCGATGTCCCCCTGCGCGGCGGCGATGCCGCTCGCCGCCAGCATCCCGAGCGCGCCGCAGGCGAGCAGCAGCAGCGCCGTCGCGGCGCTGCCCAGGCGGCGCTCGACCGCGAAGCCGAAGATCGCCAGGCCGACGGCGACGACGAACAGATAGCCGACGTCGATGTAGGCGAAGGGCGCCGCGAGGACACGCCACCACTCGCCGTGCACGGGCACGGTCAGCCCGCCGACGCCCGCCAGCGATGCGCCGGTCGCCTGCTCGACCAGCAGCAGCGCCGCCGAGCCGAGGATCGCCGCCAGGGTCGCGTAGGGGCGCTGCGCGCGCACCGGGACCCGGCCGCGCAGCTTGACGCGGAAGAAGCGCCCCGCCCCGCCCCGCCGCGGCTTGGCCTCGAGCGCGTCGCCGCGCCGCTCCAGCTTCGGCGCCCGCTTGCGCAGCCGCGCGCCGCAGTAGGGGCACTCGGTCACATAGGGACTGACCTCGGAGCCGCAGTTCTTGCAGATGACGCTGAGCTCAGTCTCGCTCATGGTCAATCGAGGATAACCGCCCGCCGGCCGCCGCTCGCGGACAGCCAGCGGTGGCATACTGCGCGAACACCGTATTCAAGGAGGGAACTGAGCGTGGAGTTGAAGAGCCTTACCGAGCAGAAATCGCTTCTCGCCGAGCTGGCGCCGGGGAAACGCGCCCGCCTGCGGCGGCTGCTGTTCGAGTTCGGGCCCGGCAACGGGACCCTGATGCTGCTGCCGATCGACCAGGGCATCGAGCACGGCCCGCGCGACTTCTTCCCCAACCCGGCCTCCAAGGACCCCGACTACCAGTTCCGGCTCGCGGTCGAGGCGGGCTACTCGGCGCTGGCCTGCCAGATCGGCATGGCGAGCAAGTACTACCCCGACTACGCCGGCCACGTGCCGCTGATCCTCAAGGTCAACGGCAAGACCGACATCCCCTCCTCCGCGCAGGCGCTCTCGACCTGCAACGCGAGCGTCGAGGACGCGGTGCGGCTCGGCGCCGACGCGGTCGGCTACACGCTCTACGTCGGCTCGCCCCGCCAGGACCAGGACCTGGCGCAGCTGCGCGGCGTGCGCGAAGACTGCGACCGCTACGGGATGCCGCTGGTCGTCTGGTCCTACCCGCGCGGCGAAGCGATCGAGAAGAAGGGCGGACCCGGCTCCTTCTACGCGATCGACTACGCGGCGCGGCTGGCGATGGAGATGGGCGCCGACGTGGTCAAGCTCAACATGCCGAAGATCGACCCGGAGAAGGACAAGGACGCCCCCGCCCCTTACAACGAGATGGAAGTCGACGAGGCGACTGCGATCCAGCACTGCGTCGAGTCGGCTGGCCGCTCGCTCGTCGTCCTCTCCGGCGGCTCGAAGGTCGACGACGAGACGGTCCTCACCCACTGCCGCGAGATCATGCAGGCGGGCGGCAGCGGCGTGATCTTCGGCCGCAACGTCTGGCAGCGCGAGTGGAGCGAGGCGCTGGAGATCATCGCTCAAATAAAGGAAACGCTGCTCTCGAACGTCCGGCGCACTCCGTAGGGAGCGCAAACCGGCGCGCCGTATTGGAGGCAGGTCCGGCAGGGGTTCCACTTAACCTTCTTGAAGGTTTGGGATTAGCTGTCGCCCGAAGCAGTCGACAAAGAGGTACAAGACGTTCCACCCCTACCGGACCTGCCTCTTGGGGGGGGCGAGAATTCGTCGCCACAGCCTTTATAGGGCGTGCATCGACAGTGGATCGGCAGCGTCATCCTTCTTCTCGCTGTAGCTGCTGTTGTTCTGCGCCCCTGGGAGGGGGAGCTCGAGAAGGAACCGGCGGAAGCGGTCGTGCGGGTCGAGCGGGTGGTCGACGGGGACACGATCCTCGTGCGGCTCGGCGGGCGCGACGAATACGTGCGGCTGATCGGGGTCGACACGCCGGAGACGGTGAAGCCGGACACGCCGGTGCAGTGCTTCGGCGAGCGCGCGTCGCACTTCACGAAACGGCGCCTGACCGGCCGGCGCGTGCGGCTCGTCTTCGGCGCCGAACCGCGCGACGTCTACGGCCGCCTGCTCGCCTACGTCTACGTCCCGCAGGGGAGTTTTGACGGGTCCCAGCACGTACAAAGTCCACAGCGCCTCTTCAACGCGATCCTCGCCAGGCGCGGGCTCGCGCGCCCATTGACGATCCCGCCCAACGACCGCTTCGCGCCGCGCTTCGAACGCCTCGCGGTGGCGGCGGCGCGCGCCGGGCGCGGCCTCTGGGGCGCCTGTTGACCTGTTGGGCGGCTGTGATCCTCGTCACCTTACGCGCGTAAAGGGTGGGCGTTAGCCATGCAAACGCTCATGCAGCTCTGCTACGGTCCGCGACCGGTCCCCCGGGGCCCAGCCTCATGAGAATGCGCCAGAGCATCAACCAGTTCGAGGTCGCCTTCGAGCAGGAGACGACCCTGGAGCGTCGCCGGCGCGAGCAGCTGCGCCGCCGCGCCGCCAACCGCTCGCGCGAGCGCCGCATGACGCGCAACGAGCAGGAGAGCAAGGTCCGCTTCAGCGTGCTGGCGGTCTGCCTGACCGCAACCGTCGCGGTCGTCGTCATCGCGATGTTCGAGGCCCTCTCCTTCCTGATGGCCTGAGGCCGAACCCGTGACGCAGCGAACCGCCGTCCAGGTTGAATAGACTCGCGCGCCGATGGCACGACGCTCGCTGAAGCCACAGCTCAACCAGATCCGCGCCTGGGTGCGCCAGGGTCGCACCGACGCCTGGATCGCCCACCAGCTCGAAGTCCCCGCTTCGGAGCTGCGCCAGTTCCGCAAGCAGCACGACCTGACCGCCGACGGCGAGGACGCCTCCGCCGACGTCGACCTGCGCGACGAGATCGAGGCTGAGATCGAGGCGGCGACGGCCGAAGAGGAAGTCGAGGAGGACCTGCAGGAAGGGCAGGGCGGCGAAGGCGACGAAGAGGACGAAGGCGAAGGCGAAGGCGAGGGCGAGGGCGAAGGCGACGAGGGCGACGAGAGTGACGAGGACGGCGAGCGCAAGCCCGAGCAAAAGCAGCCCCAGAAACAGGGCGGCGGCGAAAAACCGAAACGCCGTCGTCGTCGCGGCAGGCGCGGCGGGCGCGGCCGCCGCAAGGAGATCGAGGCGACCTTCGACCACGGCGAGCGTGACGGCTACGGCCTCTGGCTCGACGCGAGCGTCAAGGACAACCCGGTGTACAAGGAACACTGGGCCGGCAAGCGCGAGGTCAGCGTCCGCATCGACGCCGACCAGATCGTCATCCGCCGCGCCGGGGACGATTCCGGCACGTCGGACCAGTAGCGACTGGTCGACTGACCAAGCAGAGCGAGGGCGCAGGAGGCGTCGCGTGGCGTGGCGTGCCCTGCGCGCGAGCGACCGAGGACGCCGCCATGCGCTGGTCAGACGGCCAGTCGCCGGCCGCCGGCGAAGTCGGTCGCCCCTCGTAGATAGAGGCAGAAGGCGGCGTCGGCGAGCGACTGGCCGTCGGCGTCGAGCTGTGGAGCCGTGTCGTTCGCCACCTGCAGGCACCAGTCGATGCCCAGGCCGTAGAGGTCGGCGAGCTCCGCGGCGGAGAAGGTGGGGCCGATTCGCCGCCGCAGCTCGTCCTGGATCGCGGCAACGACGCGGTCTGCCAGCCGCCGCTCGCGCGTGGAGTCGATGGAGCGAAGAGCACGCAGCCCCTCCTCCCACTGAAAGAGCGCGTTCTCCAGCGGATAGCTCATGCGGTCTCAGCGTAGCGACCCGCCGCCGGCCCGTTCCGGTGCGCCTTTCCAACCCCATGGGTGGGAAAGTCGCACCGGAAGCGGGCGATCAGGCGGTGGGCTGATTCGGAACTTCGCGCAGCGGGGCGTTGCGGGGGCCGCAGCCGGCGGGGTCGAGGCGGCCCTCGATGCGCCAGACGGCGACCGCGCCGCTGCGCCGGATCGGGGTCGCGGCCGGGTCGCCGCGCAGCCAGCGAGCCTCGGGGGACGGGACGGGGTCCTCGGGTTCGATGAAGTCGAGGAAGGGGGAGGTAACGAGGTAGTCGAGATCGGCCTCGTCGACGGCGGCGCGGAAGCCGGCGCAGGTGGGGATCGCGTTGAAGGCGCCGTGCGGGCCCTTTTCGCCGAGATAGCGGACGCGGTTGGAGAGGTCGGCGCCGTAGAGGCCGTACTCGAGAAAGCCGGCGGTGGTCCCGGCGAGGCCGATGCGGGAGTCGTGCACGCCGCGGGCCCAACGGTAGGCCGAGTCGAGGTGCATGCCGGGGATCGCAGTCCGCGGGTTGGCGTTGGCGTAGCGGTCGCGCAGGTAGTCGCGCTGGACGGGGTAGCCGATCGCGAGCACGGCGAGGCCCAGGGCGACGAACCCACCCACGGCGAACCCCGTTCGCTGCTTGTTTCGCATGGGGGAACAAGCAGCGAACGGAAGCCGCTGGACGGACAGCAGCGCGGCCGGGATCAGAACGGCCAGCAGGGCGATCAGCCAGGCGAAGAGGCGGTCGGGGTCGCGCAGGGCGGCGTCGGAGCGGTTGGTGACTACCAGCAAGACCAGCAGGGCTCCCAGTAGGGCCCAGTCCCACAGGGACCATGGAGTCACCCCGCGGGTCCTGTCGGGGGGTCCCGTCGTGGCGCTGGATTCTTCGCCCGAGGACAGCGCGGCGGTCCCTGTTGAGGGGGTTGAGCGAAAAATCAACGCCGCGCCCCGCCGTGACCCCCACCCCACGCCAGCCAGGGCAGCTACGGGAAGCAGGGCGAGGCCCGCGAGAAGGGCTGGGATCGCGTAGCGGATGTTGATGCCGAAGCCCGTTGGGGCTCCGTCGGCGCCGGCGGCGCTGAGCGGGGTGAAGACGTAGGCGAGCATGCCGAGGAGGGCTACGGCGCCCATCCAGCGGAGGACCCTGGGGCGGCCCCAGGCGATCGCGGCGAGGGCACCGGCGATCGCGGCGAGGAGGACGGCGGGCCAGAGGGCGCCGAAGGCCTGATGCATGCCAGGGGCGAAGTACTCGCGCCAGACGCCGGTGTCGGTGGCGTAGTGGGCGATGCTGAAGTCGGGGCGGCCTTCCTGCAGGCGCTCCGGATGCGGCAGCGAGATCGGGCCGAGGTGCTCCAGCTGGGGCAGCGGGTTGCCGGCGACGATCAGGTTGCGCAGGTACCAGTACCCGCCGCCCGCGAGCCCCGCCGCGAACCACCAGCCGGCGGCCGCCCAGCGACGCCCGGCGGGCGCCAGGACGATCGCCGCCAAAGTGAGCATCGCGGCCATCGCGAGGGCCGTCGACTTGGCGCCGACCGCGAGCCCGGTCGCGAGTCCCGCGATTGCGAGTGGGAGCGCCTGGCCCGCGGGTCCGCGCGGGAGGAGCGATTTCCACGTGACGAGGATGGCGATGGCAGCCAGGAGCAAAGCTGCGGCCATCAGGTCGTTCTTGGCCGCCCCAGGCTCCCGGACGACGAGCGTGTGGCACTCGAGCAGGACGCCGGCTGCGACGACCGCGAGCGAGCCGCGACCGTACGGCTGGCCGATGCACCAAGCTGCGAGAAACGCCATCCCGAGCCAGCCGAAGTTCAAGAACAAACTCAGCGTGTCCCGCCCCGTCAGCAGGATGCCCACGGAGTGCAGGAGCTCAGAGTTCTGCGGGTAGAACCAGTTGGTGAAGACGGTCTCGGTGTAATGGATCCCGCTCACCGAGTGGCTATGCGCCATTTCCACCGCGAACGGCAGGTGGTACCAGAGCGAATCGAAGTTGAAGACGCCCCGGCCGAGCGCGTCTTTGGCGGTAAGTCCCCAGTGGGCGAAGACCAGAGCAACCACGCCCACGGCGACGAGCTGCGGGAGCCAACCTTCGGCCTTCGCAGGGACTCCGGTTTCTCCCGCGGGCCGGACCCGCGGGCCAACGGCCACCGCTACCGCGACGAGGACGGCCGCCGCGACCAGCGCCCCGGCATAGAGCAGGTTGACGACTCCCAGGAGCTCTGAGAGCCAGACCAGCAACGCCACGCCGACGATCGCCTCGACCAGCCGCGCCGGCGCCCCCTCCCACTCGGGCATCAACCAGCGCCTCAACCCGACCGCCGAGAACCCCAGCGAGCCGACCAGGACGACCAGCAGGGCGGCGCCGAGGATGTAGGAGCCGGCGCTAACCACCGGTGCCTCCGGGGAGGCTCGTCAGCCCTTGCCGCCGCCGTTCAACCCGCGGACGACGACTGGCGTCTCGCCTTCGGCGACCATGCCCTGCGCCCGCGCCTTGCGGGCGATCGTGAGCGGCTCGTCGGCCTCCTGCACGCGGCGGTGCAGGCGCTTGTTCTCGCGCAGCCGCTCGTGTAATTCCGCCTTGGCGTCGCTCGTCGCCGTGTAGGTCTCGACGAAGTCGATCGCCGGGTTGAGGTAGGAGTAGAGCACCGCGGCGAGGACCAGCGTCAGCGCGATCCGCCCCACCCTGTCCCAGCGGATGCGGCTGCCGCCGCGGCGCGGGCCGGGCCGGCGGCGGGCGGCGGGACGTCGTCTCGGCTTCGAAGCGGTCCTGCGCACCGGCCGTGAACGGGTCGCCATACCGGCAGCTACGCCGCCGGGCGCCGCATTCCTTCATTTACCCGGCGCGCTGGGCGAAAGCGTTCAGGCCGGGAAAGGTCGCCTCATCCCCGAGCTCTTCCTCGATCTTCAGCAGGCGGTTGTACTTGGCGACCCGGTCGGAGCGCGACGGGGCGCCGGTCTTGATCTGGCCGGCGCCGGTGGCGACGGCGAGGTCGGCGATCGTCGTGTCCTCGGTCTCGCCCGAGCGGTGCGAGATCACCACCGTGTAGCCGGCCTCGCGGGCGATGCGGATCGCGTCCAGCGTCTCGCTCAGCGTGCCGATCTGGTTGACCTTGACCAGGATCGAGTTGCCGACGCCGAGCTCGATCCCGCGGCGCAGGCGCTCCGGGTTGGTGACGAAGAGGTCGTCGCCGACCAGCTGCACGCGCTCGCCGAGCCGTTCGGTCAGCAGCTTCCAGCCGTCCCAGTCCTCCTCGTCCATCCCGTCCTCGAGCGAGACGATCGGGTAGCGGTCGCAGGCGTCGTCCCAGTAGGCGGCCATCTCCGCGGAGGAGAGCGTCCGCCCCTCGTGCTCGAGCGCGTAGGCGCCCCCCTCGTAGACCTCGCTGGCGGCCGGGTCGAGGGCGATGAAGACGTCGGCGCCGGGCTCGTATCCGGCCGCCTCGACGCCCGCCAGCACCGCCTGCAGCGCCGCCTCGTTCGATTCCAGGTTCGGCGCGAAGCCGCCCTCGTCGCCTCCGGCGGTCGAGAGCCCGCTGGAGGCGAGGCTCTTCTTCAGCGCGTGGAACACCTCGGCGCCCATGCGCAGGCACTCGGCGAAGCTCGAGGCGCCGGCCGGGACGACCATGAACTCCTGGAAGTCGACCGAGTTGTCGGCGTGGGCGCCGCCGTTGAGCACGTTCATCATCGGCACCGGCAGGAGCGCCGGCTCGCCGCCGCCGTAGAGCTCCGCCAGGTAGCGGTAGAGCGGCTGGCCGGAGTCGGAGGCAGCGGCCTTCGCGGCGGCGAGCGAGACGCCGAGGATCGCGTTGGCGCCGAGCCGGCCCTTGTTCGGCGTCCCGTCGAGCTCGATCATCGTCTCGTCGAGTGCGGCCTGCTCGGCCGCGCGGGCGCCGGTCAGCGCCGCGGCGATCTCGCCGTTGACGTGGCCGACCGCCTTGGCGACCCCCTTGCCGCCCCACGGCCCGCCGCCGTCGCGCAGCTCGACCGCCTCGAACTCGCCGGTCGAGGCGCCCGAGGGCACGGCGGCGACGCCGCGCGCCCCGGACTCCAGCGAGACCTCGACCTCGACGGTCGGATTGCCGCGCGAGTCGAGGATCTGCCGCGCGTGGATTGAGGCGATAGCGCTCACGGGCGCGCCAGTCTATCGACGCCCGGGGCGGGCGCGGGGGGCGCTATTCGCCTTCTTCGGCCGGCGGCGCTTCTTCGGCCGGCGGCGGCGCTTCGGTCGGCGGCACCACGCCTTCCGGCAGCCCTTCGAGGCCCGCCGCCCCTTCTTCTTCCCCGCCTGCGGGACGCGGGCGCTGCGCCAGCGGCGTGCCTTTCGGTTCCAGCGGCGTCACGCTGCCGGGCATCGCCGGCACGAGCTGGTTGACCGGCGCCGGGCAGGCTTCGGCCGGAGTTTTCGGATTCGCTTCGTAGCAGGCTTCGGGAGCCGTTTTGGCGTGGCCGTCGCCCTTGTAGTTTGCGCAGCGTTCGGTCACGTAGCCGGAGGCGCAGTGGGTGCGCTGCGTCCATTTGGTGCTGAAGGTTTCGACGAAGCCGGCGAAGTATTCCTGTTCGTCGCGCTGCGCCAGCGTGGCTTTGACCTGGCTTTCGACTTCTTCCAGGCTCTGCGTTTTTTCCTCCGTGCTGTTCTCGACCTCGAACACGGTGAAGCCGGCTTTGGTCTTCACCGGGCCGATCACCTGCCCTTCGGGGGCGCCGAAGATATCCGCGTCGAGCGGTTCTTCTTCGATCCCTTCCTGCACGCCTTCTTTGAGCCCGCCGTTTTCTTTCGAGGTCGGGTCTTCGGAGTACTTCTTCGCGACCTCTTTCCAGTTCTTCGCCGAGTCGTCCTTTTCGAGCTCCTTCTGCGCTGCTTCGACCTCCGGCTTCTTTTTGTTGACGACGACCCGCACCGTGCGCGTCGGCGGCTGCGTGAACTGAGTCGCCTTGGCGGCCTCGTAATAGCTTTCGATCTGGCTGTCGCTCGGCTGCGGCGCCTGTTCCTGCAGCTGTTTCTGCAGCTGTTCGCTGAGGATCTGCAGCTTCACCCGTTCGTTGACGTCGGCCTTGTCGTAGCCCGATTCATCGAGGAATTCCTTGTATTCCTTCGCGGATTTGAAGCTTTCCTTTTTCAGTTTCTTCAGTTCCTTCGCGACTTCCCGCTCGCTGACCGAGACGCCCCATTCTTCCGCCTGGCCCTGCAGCCAGATCGCTTCGAAGAGGGCGTTGAGCGCCGTTTCCTTCAGTTCTTCGTATTTGGCGCTGCCCGGCTTGGGGGCCTTTTTTTCGCCGCTCTGCTTGGCGGCCAGCTCGAGCGCGTGGTCGAACTCGGCCTGCGTCACTTCGCCGAGTTCGCTGGGCACGCTCTCGACCAGGGCGACGTCGCCCGAGGGCACGCCGGGGCTGCCGACCCCCTCGGCGATCGCGACGATCACGAAGAGCACGACGAAGGCCGCCCCGAAGACGATCAAGCCGAGGCGCCGCACGGCGGCCGGGCCGGAGGCCTTGCCTCCCGCTCCCTTGGCAGTCCCTTTCCCACCCTGGTTCGGACTCACGAAGCCGGAAGCATATCTTTTTCGAGCATTGACGAGCGGCCCGCCTCCCGCAGGCCCTCCGCGAGGGCCAGGACGGCGGCGAGGCGCGCCTCCGGCTCCTCGGGCACGCGCATCGAGGCGGTTTTCTCCCGCCACTCGTACAGCGCCCCCTCGAGCCGCTCCGCCAGCGCCCCCGAGCCCTCGGAGTCGAGCTCGACGCCGGTCACGCTGAGCCGCCCGCCGCGCAGCTCGACGCTGCGCGCCCCCGCCAGCCGCAGCTCGATCCGCGCCCGCTGCAGCGCCAGCAGGTTCTCGGCCTCGCGCGGCGGCGGTCCGAAGCGGTCGCCGAGCTCGTCGCGGATCGCCCGCAGCTCGCCCGGCGCGCGGGCGGCGACGATGCGCCGGTGGATGTCGATCTTCGCCGCCTCGAAGGGCACGTAGGAGGCCGGCAGGTAGGCGTCGACCGGGACGTCGAAGCGCAGCGGCTCGGGCTCCTCCGCCCCCTCCTCGCCCCCGCCCGCCGCCGCGCCCTCGGCCACCGCCTCGTCGATCATCTGGCAGTAGAGCTCGAAGCCGACCGCGGCGACGTGGCCCGACTGCTCGTCGCCGAGCAGGTCGCCGGCGCCGCGGATGTCGAGGTCGCGCATCGCGATCTTGAAGCCGGAGCCGAGCTCGGTGTGGTCGGCGAGGGTCGAGAGCCGCGCCGCCGCCTCCTCGGTCAGCGCCTCGGCCGAGGGGTAGAGCAGGTAGGCGAAGGCGCGCTCGCGCGAGCGCCCGACCCGGCCGCGGATCTGGTAGGCCTGCGCCAGCCCGAGCCGGTCGGCGCGCTCGACGATCAGCGTGTTCGCGGTCGGGATGTCGAGGCCCGACTCGATGATCGTCGTCGTCGCCAGCACGTCGGCTTCGCCGCGCAGGAAGCCGATCATCGTCTCCTCCAGCTGCCGCTCCTCCATCTGCCCGTGCGCTTCGACCACCCGCGCGCCGGGCGCCAGGCCGCGGATCTGCTCGACCACCTCGGGCAGGCTCTCGATCCGGTTGTGCAGGAAGAAAGCCTGGCCTTCGCGCTCCAGCTCGCGCGCGATCGCCTTGCGCACCAGGTCCTCGTCGTAGGGGCCGACGTAGGTGCGCACGGGGCGGCGGCCCTCGGGCGGCGTCTCGATCGTCGAGATGTCGCGCAGCCCGGCGAGGCTCATCTGCAGGGTGCGCGGGATCGGCGTCGCCGAGAGCGCCAGCACGTCGACCTTCAGCTTCAGCTGGCGCAGCAGCTCCTTCTGCTTGACGCCGAAGCGCTGCTCCTCGTCGACGATCAGCAGGCCGAGGTCCTTGGCGCGCACGTCGCGGGAGAGCAGCCGGTGGGTGCCGACGAGCACGTCGACCTCGCCCGCCTCGAAGCGCCTCAGCACCTGCTTGACCTCGGCCGGCTGGCGCAGCCGCGAGACCCAGTCGAGCGCGAACGGCAGGTCGGCGAGCCGCTCGCGGAAGGTGCCGAAGTGCTGCTGGGCGAGGATCGTCGTCGGCGCCAGCACCATCACCTGCTTGCCGTCCGACGCCGCCTTGACCGCGGCGCGCAGCGCCACCTCGGTCTTGCCGAAGCCGACGTCGCCGCAGACCAGCCGGTCCATCGGCTGCTCGGATTCCATGTCCCCCTTGACCGCCTCGATCGCTTCCAGCTGGTCGGCGGTCTCGCGGTAGGGGAAGGCCGCCTCCATCTCGATCTGCCACTCGCCGTCGGGCGGGAAGGCGTGCCCCTTGCGGCTGCGCCGCTCGGCGTAGAGGTTGAGCAGCTCGCCGGCCAGCGCCCCGGCGGCCTTGCGGGCGCGTGCCTTCATGTTCTGCCAGCGCTTGCCGCCGAGCGCCGAGAGCGCCGGCTCGGCGCCGGCGCCGACGTAGCGGCTCAGCTTCGCCAGCTGCTCGGTGGGGACGTAGACGCGGTCCTCGCCCTCGTATTCGAGGTAGAGGTAGTCGCGGCCGATGCCGCCGACTTCCCTGGTCTCGAAGCCGGCGAAGCGGGCGACGCCGTGGTCCTCGTGGACGACGTGGTCGCCGACCCGCAGGTCGCTGAAGGCGAGCCGGCCGCGGCCGGTGCGGGCGACGCGGTCCTCGGCCCTGCGGCGGCGGTGGACGAGGCGGCGGAAGGGGTAGACGGCGAGCCCCAGCTCCGGGCTGACGAAGCCCTCGCGCAGGCGCGCCTCGGCGAACGAGAGGCCGGCGTCGGGCGAGAGGCGGCCGCCCTCGAGGATGCGCGCGTCGAGCCGGTCGAGGCCGTAGCGGGCGCGCTCCGCCTCGCCGCGCGCGTCGAAGGCGACGACGGTGCGGTAGCCGGAGCGCACCAGCTTCTCCAGCTCGCCCTCGGCCTCGGCGACGCTGCGCGCCGGCGACTCGGCCCGCGAGGCGCGGAAGGCGGCCTCGTCGTCGCCGGCGGCGCCGCGGACCGAGAGCACCGCGCGGGCGGCGAGCGGCGCGGCGACGTCGACGTAGAGGTGGCGCGCGTCCTCGGCGTGCATCGCCGCGGTCGCGTCCTCCCAGTGGTCGCGCAGGGCGGGCTCGATCTCCTCCGCGGCTGCGAGGATCACGGCGGCCGCGGGCGGGACCAGGTCGAGCGGCGCGCCAAAGTGCTCCAGCGGCAGCGCGTCGGCGGCGCTCGGCGCCTCCCTGCCGTCCTCGGCCGCCTCCATCGCCGCCAGCTCGGCGATTTCGCGGCGCTCGGCGTCGAGCTCGGCGGCCGGGGCCAGCTCGACCCGCTCGGCGTCGCCGAGCGAGCGCTGGGTGAAGGTCGAGAACCAGCGCATCGACTCGATCTCGTCGCCGAACAGCTCGATCCGCACGGCGCGCTCCTCGGTCGCCGGGTAGACGTCGAGGATGCCGCCGCGGACGGCGAACTGGCCGCGCTCGGTGACCTGCTCGACCCGCTGGTAGCCGGCGGCGGCGAGGTCGCCGACGGCGCCGTCCAGGTCGAGCTCGCCGCCCCGAGCGAGGGCGAACCCCGCCGGGCGCAGCGAGGCGTCGGGGACGGCCTCGGCGAGCGCCGTCGCGCTGGCGACGACGACCGCGTCGCCGCCCTCGCGCAGCGCGTCGAGAGCGTCGATCCGCAGGCCGACCAGGTGCGGCGGCGGCGTCACGTGCGAGGCGTAGCCGGTGCCGCGCGAGGGGTAGAAGCGGACCCGGCGCGGCGCCAGGTAGGCGCGCAGGTCGGCGGCCAGGTCGCGGGCCGAGCGGTCGTCGGCGCTGACCAGCAGGGCGGGGCGCTCGGCGAGCCCGCGGTCATCCTCGAGCAGCGTCGCCAGCAGCAGCGGCCGCAGCGTCTCCGAGGCGCCGATCTCGACCGGCGCGCCGGCCCCGGCAGCGCCCACCTCGCCGGCGAGCGCGTGCAGGCGCTCGTTCTCGGCGGCGACCTCGAGTAGCGGCCTGAGACTCACTCGGGAAAAGGTAGCCCCGAACCGCTGCCGGCCCACTCGACCTGGCCCTCGCCCTCGGCCCGCGAGCGGCCCTCGACGTCATCCCACTCGTGCAGCATCCGCTTCAGGCGGGCGACCGCCTCGGGCGGGTGGGCGGCGACGTCGCGCGCCAGCTGCAGCGCGGCCTCCTCGGCCTTCGCGGTCGGGGCGACCCGGTTGACGAGGCCGAGGCGCAGAGCCTCGTCGACGCCGACCGTGCGCGAGGTGAAGAGCAGGTACTTCGCCGTGGCGAGGCCGCAGAGGGTGACGAGGCGCGCCGGGCCGACCGGGACGCCGAGCGCGGCGCCGGGGAAGCGCAGGCGCAGGTTGGCGCCGCCGACCCGCAGGTCGCAGGCGACGGCGATCTCGGCGCCGCCGCCGACCACGTCGCCGTGGCAGACGGCGACGGTCGGCTTGGGGAGGGCCACGATCGCGTCGTAGAGGTCGGCGAACAGCTGCATGCGCCGCACCTTGCCCTCCTCGTCGAGCTCCTCCTTCACGTCGGCGCCGGCCGAGAGGCCCATCTGGTCGGAGGAGCCGATCACCAGCACGCGCACCGCGTCGTCCTCGCGCGCCGCCGCCAGATGGGCGAGCAGCTCCTCGAGCATCGGCGTGTCGATCGCGTTGCGCGCCTCCGGCCGCTGCAGGCGCAGCAGCGCGACGCCGCGCTCGTCGACCTCGTAGGAGGTGCGTCGGTTCACCGCGGTCCCGCCGCTTCGCACTTCTTACGGGCTATAGGCCGTAGAAACTCCACAGCGCTCACTCGGCGCAGGCTATTCGGTGGACGAGCCGCTCCGCCTCGTCGGCGGCGCGGCCGACCAGCGCCTCGACCTGCTCGCGCGGCTCGCGGAAGCGGCCGAGCACGTAGGCGGCGACGATCTCGGGGTCGGTCGAGTCGGGCCGCCCGACTCCCGCGCGCAGGCGCCAGAACTCGCGGCTGCCCAGCCCCCGCTCGAGGCTCTTGAGCCCGTTGTGGCCGGCCAGCCCGCCGCCGAGGCGGCTCTGCACCTCGCCGAACGGCAGGTCGATCTCGTCGTGCAGGACGACCACGCGGTCTAGCGGGACCTCGAGCGAGCCGCGCGCCGGGCCGGCGCACTCGCCGGAGGCGTTCATGTAGGTCTGCGGCAGCAGGATCGCGACGCGCGGGCCGCCGACCCCGGCGCGCCCTTCGGCGAGCTGCCCGCCGAACTTCCGCTTCGCCCGCGGCAGCTGCCAGCGGCGCGAGAGCTCCGCCCCGATCTCGAAGCCGATGTTGTGGCGGCTGCCGGCGTGCTCCCTGCCGGGATTGCCGAGGCCGACGATGAGGATCAGGGCTACTCCCCGCCGGCGTCGCCGGAGTCGCCGCCCTCGCCCTCCTCGCCGCCCTCCTCGGCGGCCGGGGCCTCGCCCTCCTCGCCGACGAGCTCGGCCTCCTCCTCGAGCTCGGGCTCGGGCTCTTCCTCGACGCGCGGCGGCGAGAGCGTCGCGATCGTGATCTCCTCGAGCTCCTCGGCGACGAACTCGACCCCTTCGGGCGCGGCGATGCTCGCCAGCGTCACGGTGTCGTTGATCTGCATCTCCGAGACGTCGGCGACGAGCCGCTCGGGGATCTCGGTCGGCAGCGCTTCGACGGTGATCTCGCGGGTGACGTGCTCCAGCACGCCGCCCTCTTTGACGCCGGGCGCCGCCTCGGCGCCCTCGAGCTCGATCGCGACCTCCGCCTGGATCTCTTCGTCGAGCTTCACCTCCTGCAGATCGATGTGCTGCAGCATGTCCTTGACCGGGTGGTACTGCGATTCCTTGAGCACCACCGGGACCGCTTTCGAGCCCTCGACCTCGAGGTCGAAGAGCGCCTGGCCGGCGCCGAGCACCGTGCGCACGTCGCGCTCGACCGCCTGGAAGTGGCGCGCCTCCTCGCCGCCGGCGTAGACGACGCCGGGCACGAGTTTGCGGCCGCGCAGGCGGCGGGCGCTGCGCGAACCGAAATCGGTGCGCGGCGCTGCCTCGAGCTTTTCGCGGGTGCGAGCCATACGGGGCGGGAAGGATAGAGAAAGGCGGGATCTCCCGGCTCGCACGGCCCTGTGAAACCCTTGGTGGCGATGGCGGACGACTCGAAGATCCCGAAAGGGCGGCTGCGCCGCTCGGCCAGGCTGGGCTCGATCGCCGGCCTGCAGGGCGCCCGCTACGCCGGCACCAAGGCGACCAACGTCGGCCGCTCGGAGGATGCCGGCAAGGAGCGGCTCGAGCAGCGCCACCTGGAGACGGCGATGAAGATGGTCGGCGCGCTCGGGCAGATGAAGGGCGCGGCGATGAAGCTCGGCCAGTTCGCCTCCTTCATCGACACCGAGTTCCTGCCGCCGGAGTACGCCGAGATCTACCAGGAGCAGCTGGCGAAGCTGCGCACCTCGGCGCCGCCGATGCCCTGGGAGAAGGTCGAGAAGGTGCTCGACGAGGAGTGGGACGGCGAACCGGT
>Ga0210096_1000010_pt1 | contig 131277 bp, 111 predicted proteins | sample China_Galinas_PW_4_FD_184864 | JGI IMG/M metagenome (GOLD analysis project Ga0210096, IMG submission 184864) | Wetland microbial communities from San Francisco Bay, California, USA, that impact long-term carbon sequestration - China_Galinas_PWA_D2... | ecosystem: Environmental > Aquatic >...
GTACTGTTTCCAGTCGTTCCGGCCCGGAACGCGGTAGTCAGCGTTCGACCCTAACGCGACATTACCTAGGATTCTGTAGAGGTATGGAAGGACAGAAAGCAGTCATTCCCCAATCTAGCCTTGGGTGGCAACATCCCGACCCTATCGGGCAGTTCAGGAAATACCCATAAACTTCTGTAACCTACTGTACCCGGTTTTTCATATTTGGCTAATACGATTGCCACCTGTCTGAATCAACCCGTAAGGGGGAAATCTCCATATCCACCTGTTATATGGTTTTTTCTCCTATACTAATTTCCATGGTCCGGCTGGATGGGCAACCGGCCATTTGCCGCAATATAGATAATTAATACAGGGAGGGGTTATGACGTATGCACACCTACTAGGCGCAATTTGCGCCTGCGTCTTCTTTACGGCGGATATCACGGCGGCCTATGTAGTTGACACGGGTCAACCGGATGAATCCATCAACTGGCTTTTCAATGATGAGCAGTATTTCGGCGGAGAGTTTTCAATCGACAATAACCTCATTATCAACAGCATCGAAGGCTACTTCAGCAACAACCACGCCACGATAGGACAGGATGGTGTGGTCACGATCGGTATCCATGAAGACGGTGGCAATATACCAGGCACGGTGCTCTATTCGGTGCAGATAAATATTGGTGCTGATGCAATACCAGATTGGTATGGCGCGACGGGGCTGAACTGGGCATTGAGTGCCGGGACGTACTGGGTATCGTTTATACCGGATGCGGACATTGACGGGGTCATGCCGGGCCTTGCATCAAACCCGCTTGACGAGTACGCGCTGGGATCGATCCTGACGCCAGGATGGCAGGATAGAGGACCCGATAGCTGGGATCATCTGCAGCTCGGTGTGCGTATCGATGCAAGCAATGCAGGCGTTGTTTTCACACCCCTTGGCCACCTGCTGGTCGGTGATACTTTGAGCCAAGCCACCGGGGTATCAGCCGACGGCTCCGTGGTCGTTGGATTTAGCGTCTCACCGGTATTCGGTGAAGAGGCTTTTCGCTGGACCAAAGATGGCGGCATGGTGGGTCTGGGCGGCACACGTGCCCACGGGGTATCAGCTGACGGTTCCGTGGTCGTTGGATCTCGTGATGTGTCTGATGAGATGACAGCTTTTAGTGAGGCTTTTCGCTGGACCAGTGATGGCGGCATGGTGGGTCTGGGCAGTTTACCGGGTGGTGGTTTACCTAGCAACGCAAATGGTGTGTCGGCCGACGGTTCCGTGGTCGTTGGTTGGAGTAATGCGGGTTTAGAACATGAGGCTTTTCGCTGGACCAGTGATGGCGGCATGGTGAGTCTAAGCAGTTTACCGGGTGGTGGTTTACCTAGCAATGCATATGGTGTGTCGGCCGACGGTTCCGTGGTCGTTGGTTGGAGTAATGCGGGTTTGGGAAATGAGGCTTTTCGCTGGACCAGTGATGGCGGCATGGTGGGTCTGGGCGACTTGCCGGGCGGAGTGCGTTATAGCATTGCTTTTGGTGTGTCGGCCGACGGTTCCGTGGTCGTTGGTAGTAGTAATACGGATTTAGGAAATGAGGCTTTTCGCTGGACCAGTGATGGCGGTATGGTGGGTCTGGGCAGCGATAGTGCCCACGGGGTATCAGCCGACGGATCGGTAATCGTAGGTGGTGACTATCTTGAGGCGTTCCTCTGGACTAATGCTGGCGGGATGCAAAGTATAGAAGCATTACTCATTTCGAACGGGATCGATCTCACAGGTTGGAGACTCACAATGGCCACAGGGGTATCGGCAGACGGCAATATCATCGTGGGATATGGGTACAACCCCGGTGGGTTTGTTGAGGCATGGTTTGCAGATATTGGCGCTGCACCAGCAATGCAAATTGCTGCACTTTTTAACAATGTCGTTAGCCTGGATATCAGCAACAGGTTGTCTCATTCCTTGCAAAATTCACTACAGCATGCGATTGCACCACTGCAGGATGATGACGTATCAAATGATTCAAGTGCGGCTCAATGGCTTGAAATATTTATAAGGATGGTTGAATCACAACGCGACAAAGAGATTTCAGATGATGATGCTGACTTACTTGTAGATACTGCTGATAAGATTATTGACGCTTTGGTTGATTAACATCATTCACGTTGGATTTACGCACGCCTATTTTGTCAGGCGCGCGTAAGTTTAATGTCATAAGTATCCGTACTTGTATATATAACACGCAAATACGGAAGTAAGTTTATTGTCCCACCCCGTAACGTCTGAGAGGTTTCAGTCGACATTTGGCATGTCCGGATTTTGCCGTAAGTGTGAGTTCAGATCGCTCGGCGCGAACGGTCACTTATGCGGCATCGGGGACCTTCGTAATAACCTGGGGAATGTCTCTTTATGGCCGGTTTTTCTCCGTAGCCAGTTCCTGGAGTAGCCGGGAATTTGTAATACATTCATCTGCAGGTTACCGGTCGGAATCGGACAATCCCGGGAAAAATTGCTGCGCCGGGGTATTTCCTCCAAACTTGCAGATCCGTCAACAGGGCGGATGCCAGGGGGTGTGGTGACAGAAACAAACCACCAGCGAGTTGTTACAAAAAATCCTCGATAAACCAGGCCGCGAAGGCATGCCGGCCGTTGACGCCGGCCTTCCGATAGATGGCGGTGGCCTGGGCACGCACGGTCTTTTCATGCGTCTCCCGCAGCATCGCGATCTCCTTGAAACTGAGTCCCTTCAGCAACAGCAGCCCGACCTCCTGCTCGCTGCCGGTCAACTGCCATTCCTGGAACTGTTGCTGGATGGCGTCAGCCAGCCGGTGCCTGTCCTCGAATGAACCCGCCAGTGGCGGGATTCCGGCATCCCGGCTGCCGGCGATCTCCCGCCTCAATTCCTCCAGTTCCCGGCGCTGGCGATACAGGTCGTGCAACAGCCAGGCCAGCATGGCGAGGGAGGCCAGGATGACGGCCCCTTCCTTGAGCAGGTGCGTCAGGGATGCCCCCTGGCTGTAGTCCACGATGAAATCGCCGAAATTCCCGAATATGATTACGGCTAGCAGCACAATGAAGAGAATTTCCTTGAGATACAGCATGTTTCCGGTAATGGTTAAGGGTCTCGGAATGCATCCCGGCATGCGGCATTTGCCCGATGACTGCCGATTGCAGGGCATCCGCCCCATGCGGCTGCGCGCCGTTCGGTCATACTGGTGCGCAGACTTCACACGAGGAGGCATGCCATGACGGATACGCGCATACGGGTCTGGGACCCGCTGGTTCGGTTATTTCACTGGTCGCTGGTCGCGGCGTTTACCGTGGCCTATTTTACCGGGGAAGAGGGCAGTCTTGTCCACATCTGGTCCGGCTATGCGGTCATCGGGCTGGTGGTGTTCCGGATTGCCTGGGGCTTCATCGGCTCCCGCCATGCCCGCTTCGGCGACTTTCTGTACTCGCCCGCACGGACAATGCAATACCTGAAGTCGCTGGTCACCCGGCATCCTGAGTCCTACCTCGGGCACACGCCGGCCGGTGGCTGGATGATCCTCCTGCTGCTGGGTGCAGTGCTGGTGACCAGCCTGACGGGCATCAAGGTCTACGGGCTGGAGGGTTACGGCCCGCTGGCCGCCGGCGGGCCCGATGTGTCGCTGGTCGCGGCCGCCCGTGCCGACGATGAAGCGCATGAACGGGAACATGAACACGGGGAGAACGGCGAGGAGGATGCGGCGGAGGAATTCTGGGAGGAGCTGCACGAGTTTTTCGCCAACCTTACCGTGCTGTTGATATTCGTCCACGTGGCCGGCGTCATCGTCACCAGCGTCATCCACCGGGAGAATCTGGTCAAGGCCATGCTCACCGGCGACAAGCGGGGAGGGCAGGCATAGTCAGGTCTGTGTGCACTCAGCCCGCGCGGTATGCGCTGTCGTTGTTATCGGTAACAGGTTGTGCGGGCGCTGCCGGATCCGGCGGGCGTGCAGCCTGTCCCCGGATGATCGCGCGCTGCCGGAGACGGGACCCCGCCGCCAGTCCCGCAACGATGGCCGGGTCGCGTTCATAGATATCGCGCTTGAACAGGACACTGCCGTCGGTATCGACGCTGACCGTCCGGTAGAGCAGGATGATGGTGACGGGTTGCTTGAGGTGGATGGTCCGGGTTTGCAGTGAATCGACCGCCCGGATGATTTTTTCCCGGTTCCAGCCAGGATCGCCCGCCACCAGCAGCCCGGCCAGGTCGTAGGGTTCCTGGATGCGGATACAGCCGGAACTGAAGGCGCGCTGGGCGCGGCCGAAGAGCCGCTTGTTGGGTGTGTCATGCAGGTAAACCATGTGCTTGTTGGGGAACATGAACTTGATGCGCCCGAGCGCATTCTTCGGGCCCGGACCCTGGCGGATCAGGTAGGGGAAGCCCGGACCCCGGTAGCGCGACCAGTCGATGGCGGCGCTGTCGATCACGTTGCCGTCATAGTCAATGACATGCATGTTCCTGCGCTCTAGATAACCCGGATCGCGCCGCACGGCCGGCAGTATGTCCTTCTCCAGGATGGTCGGCGGTACCGTCCAGGTCGGGTTGACCTGCATGTAGGTCAGGGTGCCGCGGAACACGGGGGTCTCGCGGTACGGCTTGCCGACCTGGGCGCGGGTGTCGAGCAGTGTCTTGCCGTCGCGGATGTAGCTTACCCGGAATCCCGCAATGTCGACCAGCAGGAAGGTGTCGGGCAGATCGTGCAGCACCCAGCGGGCACGTTCCAGGTTGGCGCGAATCTGGTTGATACGCTCGGTTACCGGCACGTTCAGCGCGGCCAGCGTGTGCTTGCCGACCCGGCCATCTGCTGCCAGTCCATGCCGCTGCTGGAAATGTTTCACCCCGGCCTCGAGCGCGGCGTCGAAGCGGGGTGAATCCGGATCCGCGGCCGGCATGTCGCCGGTCATGACAAGCCGCGCGCGCAGGGGAACCACCCGCGGGTCCGACATGCCCCGTCCGAGCGTGGGTCCGGCGGGTACCGGGGCCCAGCCGCCGCGCAACCGGTATTTGCGGTAGGTCGCCAAGGCGTTGCGCAGCCGGCCGTAGGCCGGTGCCGCCGGCCGCAGGGACAGGATCAGCCGGTCCACACTGCCGGTCCGGATGGCCTCGGCCGTCTGCAGCACGTCGCCCGGGTTTGCCACGAAGCGGTTCATGTTCCAGTCCGGGTCCAGCGCCTCCGGGTCGACCTTGCCGAACCTCAGGTGATACACGAGGCGGATCAGGCTGTCTGTGAGCAGCAGATCCAGGTCGGCGGCAAGCCCCGGGTCGTCGGGATGGTCCACGCGGCGTACAAGCAGCGCCTTCAGCGCATCCGGGTTGTAGTCCGCCGGGTCCAGGCCGTCCTTGTCGCTGGCCGCGACGGCCTCCAGCAGTTGCACGATGGCGATGCTCCTGTTCCAGAGCGGCCGGTAGTCCTGTTTTTCATACAGGGCCGGCAACACGATGGAGGTAGCAATGGTGGCGTTGCCGGCGGCGACGTCCTCGCCCGCCCTGATGTGCGCCACGCGCCCGGCAATGATGTCCTGCACGGCGTCCACCGGGGGGGCAGCCGGTGTGCCGGCTGCCAGCAGCATCAGCAGAACGGCCAGCCACGGGCGCAGGCGCGCCTGCCGGCCGGTGGCTGGTTTGTTCCGTGCTGAAGCAGTGCAGGCCATCATGGAGAGGCTATGGTTATGGTTTTAATCGATAATTATCGAACCTAGCATGGATACCGTGTCCATAACATTGGACAAAGGAACTAGAATCTAACTCGGAATTGTTATCCGGGTATTCGGGTTCAGGCACGGCGCCTGCGAGGTTTGGCAGGACCGTCGTCATGCCGGGAAAAACAAGGGTATTGTGGCGGACAGATTTCCCGCGAGGGCGCGGGTCCTGCCAATCGCACAGGAGTTGCGTGGGGTCTGCCATTGCGGCGTTTGATTTCAGGCCGTGAATTCAGGGACGATAGGAAAAACCTTTTCAACAACCAGCCAGGGGTTACCCGGATGGTGATTCGGCATGATCGTACTGTTCACGGATTTCGGTATCGACGGCCCTTACCTCGGGCAGGTGCAGGCGGTGTTGTGCCGGCAGGCCCCGGGGGTGCCGGTCATCAACCTGTTCTCGGATCTGGTGCCGTTTGACATCCAGGGGGCGGCCTATCTGCTGCCGGCCTACAGCGCGGGCTTTCCGCCCGGGACGGTTTTTTTGTGCGTGGTCGACCCCGGGGTTGGCGGCAGCCGGCCGGCCTGCGTGCTGCAGGCCGGTGCCTGTTGGTACGTCGGCCCGGACGAGGGACTGTTTACGCTGGTGGCCCGGCGGGCGGCGCAGGTGGCCTGGTATGAAATTCCGGCGGCCGACAGTGCGGCACCCAGTTTTCACGGCCGCGACGTGTTCGCGCCGGTGGCCGCGAGGCTGGCGCGTGACGGCAGTGTGGCCGGCAATTCCGTGCTCCGCGAGGCACAGACCTGGGCCGACTGGCCGGACGACCTCTATCGGGTCGTGTACATCGATCGCTACGGGAATGCCGTCACGGGTGTACGCGCGGTGCAGCTTGCGGACACGACGCTGTTGAAAGTGAACGGCCGGGAACTGAAGCGGGCCCGGACGTTTGCCGATGTCGATAGCGGCGCAGCGTTCTGGTATGCCAATGCCAATGGGCTGGTGGAGATCGCGGCAAACAGGACCCGGGCGGACACGCTGCTGGGGCTGCAGCCCGGTACACCGGTCGCCCTCTGATGCCTGGTCTGCGGACGAGCGGTTACGTGCCGGTGATGCGTTGCCGCCGGCTGCTGGCAGCCCTGCTGTGCCTGCCGGCGCTGGCATGTGCCGGGCTGCAGCACGCCATCGAGGCTACCCTTTTCCCGGCGGACGGCCGCCTCGAGGCCAGCGACACCATCAGCCGCTCCGATGGCGCCATCCGGGTCCTGGAATTCTCCCTGCATCCCGGCCTGACGCCCGTTGCGCCGGAACCGGGTGCGCGCCTGCAGAAGCTCGCGCCGGCGGCGGGGAAGCATCCGCCGGCCGAGTCCGCTTCCGCGGACACCGGGCCCGTTGCCGTGCGCTACCGCCTCGAGCTGCCACAGGATCGAGCCAGCGTGACCCTGCACTACCAGGGTTCCATCCGGCACGCACTGCAGCAGCAGGGCGAGGAGTTTGCACGCGGCTTCCAGGATACGCCGGGTACGATCACGCCGGAAGGCGTGTTCCTTGCCGGTCGCAGTTACTGGTATCCGCGCACGGACGGCGACCTGCTGACCTTCGACCTCGAACTTCACCTGCCACCCGGCTGGTACGGCATGACCCAGGGCGAGCGCGTGACGCGCACCGCAGAACCCGGTGGTGACGTCGAGGAACGCTGGCGCTGCGATCAGCCGCAGGAAGAGATCTATCTGCTTGCCGGCCGCTTCATCGAATACGACCAGACGTCCGGCGACGTGCAGGCCATGGTGCTGTTGCGGGAGCCGGATGCGGCACTGGCGCAACGCTACCTCGATGCCACCGCGGACTACATCGGCCTCTATTCAGAACTGATCGGACCCTATCCCTATCCCAAGTTTGCCCTGGTGGAAAACTTCTGGGAAACCGGCTTTGGCATGCCGTCGTTCACCCTGCTCGGGTCGCAGGTCATCCGCTTCCCGTTTATCCTGCACTCCTCCTATCCGCACGAGATTCTGCACAACTGGTGGGGCAACGGTGTCTATGTGGACTATGCAGGCGGGAACTGGTCCGAGGGGCTGACCAGCTACCTGGCGGACCACCTGCTCAAGGAACAGCGCGGCGAGGCGGTCGACTACCGGCGCGACGTCCTGCAGAAATACACCGACTTCGTGCGCGCGCGGGAAGACTTCGCACTGACGCAGTTCCGCAGTCGCCACAGCGCCGTGACCGAGGCCGTGGGTTACGGCAAGGCGCTCATGCTGTTTCACATGCTGCGGTACGAACTCGGCGATGAACTGTTCATCCGCGGCCTGCGCGAATTCTACCGGCAATACCGCTTCCGGGTGGCGGGCTTCGGGGATGTGGAAGCGGTTTTCAGCACGGTCGCCGGCCGGTCGCTGGGACCCTTCTTCGAACAGTGGGTGCAACGCCGCGGGGCGCCGGCGCTGCGCATCGCCGAGGCCCGCGCGACGGCCACCGGCGCCGGTTATCTGCTGAGCGCGGTCATCGAGCAGACACAGCCCGGTGCCGCCTATGAGCTGAGGGTGCCGGTCGCCGTGCAACTGGAAGGAATGGCGCAGGCCCGGGAGATCGCAGTGCAGCTGGCGGGAAAAAGTACGCCGCTGCAGCTGGAACTCCCTGCGCGGCCGCTGCGACTGGCGGTCGATCCCCGTTTCGACGTGTTCCGGCGCCTGCAGCGCGATGAGATCCCACCGGCCATCAGCCAGGCGCTGGGCGCCGCGCACACCCTGATCGTGCTGCCCGCCGCGGCCCCGGAGGCGCAGCGCAAAGCCTACGCGACACTGGCCCGCGCCTGGCAGGCGGGCAAGCCGGGCAGCGTGGCAATCGTCTCCGATACCGGACTGGAGCGGCTGCCGGAGGATCGCACGGTCTGGCTGTTCGGCTGGCAGAACCGGTTCCGGGCCCAGCTGGCCGCGGCACTGGCGGATTACGGCTTTGCGGAGCAGGACGCCGGCATCCGGGTCGCCGGTAACCTCCTGCCCCCGGACCGGCACGTGGTCGTGATCGGCCGGCAGCGCGCGAATCCCGAACACGCCATCGGCTGGCTGGCCGCAGCGGACCCTGCAGCCCTGCCGGGGCTGGGCCGCAAACTGCCGCATTACGGCAGGTACAGTTACCTGGCCTTTGCCGGCGCAGCGCCGGACAATGTCCTGAAGGGGCAGTGGCCGGTGCGCCACTCGCCACTGGTGCGGCCGGTCGTACAGGCGGACGGTACGGTGGTCACGACCGGAACGTTCCCGGCGCTGCCCGATCGCCCGCCGCTCATCGGGCTGCCGGCAGCGTTTTCACGGGAACGGATGCAGCACGACATCGCCGTGCTGGCTGACCCGTCCATGGCCGGGCGCGGTCTGGGGACGGCGGACCTCGATCGCGCTGCAGACTATATCGCCGACGGTTTCAAGGCCGCCGGACTCGAGCCCGGCGGCAGCAGTGCCGGCGGCTGGCAGCAGGTGTGGCAGGAGCCGGTGGCGGCGCTGGGCAATACCGTGACCCTGCGGAATGTCATCGGCATCCTGCCCGGCAGCGACCCCCGCCGGGCCGGCGAAAGTCTGGTGGTCGGGGCCCACTACGATCATCTGGGACGTGGTGAGTACGGCGCCGCCGCCGGCAACAGGGGCGTGTTGCATCCCGGCGCTGACGATAATGCCAGCGGTGTCGCCGTGCTGCTGGAACTGGCGCGCGCGCTGGCCGGCAGACCCCTGCCGTACAGCATCATGTTCGTCGCCTTTACGGGCGAGGAGGCGGGCCGTCTGGGGTCGAAATATTTCGTGCAGCATGCAGGGAGCTACCCGGTGGAGAAGATGATCGCCATGGTCAACCTGGATACCGTCGGGCGGCTGGGTGAACAGCCCCTGCTGGCGCTCGGCAGCGGCAGCGCGGCGGAATGGGGGCCGATTCTGCAAGGCGCCGTTCGCGATGCCGGGGTGTCGATGACGCCAGTCGCTGTCGACATCGGCTCCAGTGACCAGACCAGCTTCATCGAGGCCGGGGTGCCGGCCATCCAGCTGTTCAGCGGGGCACACCCGGACTATCACGGCCCCGGCGACACCCCCGACCGGATCGATGCCGCGGGCCTGGTGAAGACCGCACGGGTACTGAGGGAGATCGTCGCCCGTCTGGCTGCGCGGACGGAGGGCCTGCACGCGACAGCGGACCGGCCGCCGGTCCCGGCTGTGGCCGCCGCGCCTGCGCGCCGCGTCAGCCTGGGCATCCGGCCGGATTACGCCTGGGGCGGGGAGGGGGTCCGGGTCGAGGGCGTGCGCGATGCGACACCGGCCGCGCAGGCCGGCCTGCTGGCGGGCGACGTCATTACGATAGTCAATGCCGTGCCCGTCCCCGGGTTGCGGGCCTATGCCCGGGCACTGTCGGCGCTGCAGCCGGGCGAGGTGGTGCAGATCACCTTCCGGCGCGTCGGTGTCGAACATGTGGTCACCACCCGGGTGATGGAACGGTAGCCGGATGCAGCAAACGCCAACATGTATACCGGGATTGGTATGATCATGACACAGCCTGGTCGGGGGGGCCGGGTTATGATTTGCTCCGGGTTGTGTGATGGAAACTCTGGAATGGCGATTTACCGCAAAGGCGCGAAGAGCGCAAAGGATTAGACATAAACAATCCCTTGTTTTTCTTTGCGTCCTTTGCAACCTTGCGATGAAAACACATGGCAAATGATGAAATATGTTGATTTTGACTGACAGCAGGTATGCCCGGTTACTCGTTACCCTTCTGCTGGCCTGCATTGGCCGGGCGGTTGCGGGTGAGGTGGCGGCCGCCGCCGGGGAAAACACGCTGGCGTTTCCGGGGGAGGACCATCTGGCCAATCTGCGCCAGTTGACCTTCGGCGGGCAGAATGCGGAGGCCTATTTCTCCCGTGACGGCCGGGAACTGATCTTCCAGTCCACGCGCAACGGGCTGGAATGCGATGCCATCTTTCGCATGAACAGCGACGGCACGCATGTGCGACAACTCTCATCCGGGCGCGGCGTGACCACCTGCGCCTTCATCGCGCCCGACAACCGGTCCATCATCTATGCCTCCACCCACCTGCAGCAGGAACGCTGTCCGCCGAAGCCGGACTATTCCCGGGGCTATGTGTGGCCGCTGCATGCAAGTTACGACATTTACAGCGCGGATCCAGACGGCGGCAATCCGCAGCGCCTGACGACGACCCCCGGCTATGACGCCGAGGCTGTCTACTCGCCCGAAGGCGACCGGATTGTCTTTACCTCGCTGCGCAGCGGCGACCTGGAATTGTACCTGATGAATCCGGACGGCAGCGGGGTGGAGCAATTGACCGATGCCCCCGGCTACGACGGCGGAGCTTTCTTTTCGCTGGACGGTGCCTGGATCGTCTGGCGCGCCTCGCGGCCGACCGGCGAGGCGCTGGCGGACTACCGGGCACTGCTGGCCGAGGGGCTGATCCGTCCCGGCCGGCTGGAACTCTACATCATGAATCTCGAGGAGCGCCGGCCGCTGCGCATCACCGACAACGGCGCCGCCAATTTCGGCCCCTACTGGCATCCCGACGGCCGGCACATTATCTTTTCTTCCAACATGCACGATCCTCAGGGCCGCAACTTCGACCTGTACATGATTGACATCGACACCCGTGAGCTTGAACGCATCACCTACTACGAAGGCTTCGACGGTTTCCCCATGTTTTCCCATGACGGCCGACAACTGGTGTTTTCCTCCAACCGTTCCGGCAGGGTCCCGGGCGAGACCAATGTCTTCATCGCGGACTGGAAATAATCATGGGATCCGATAATCGGTCGTATCCTGCAATCCGGCTGCAGCATTGTGCCGGCAGGGGAGGCGGTGCACGGTTTCCGGATGGCGCTCGGGCCGGCGTTGTCCGGACCGCGCTGCTGCTGGCCGCGCTCTTCGCGACGGGGTGCACCGCCACCGCGCATCATCACCCGGGCGCGGCCGGTGCACCGCCGCCGCCGGCGGTCGCCGCCGCCACGGTGGAGCCGATCGGGGCAACGCGCGTCCTGGAACTTTCTGGCATCACCGATCTCGACGGGCTTATCCCCCGGCTCGCCGGGAAGCGCGTTGTCCTGGTCGGCGAGATCCACGACCGCTACGATCATCACCTGATGCAGCTGGAAATCATCCGCCGCCTGCATGCCGTGCATCCGCGGCTGGCGATCGGCATGGAGGCCTTTCAGCAACCGTTTCAGGACGCCCTCGATGCGTATGTCGCCGGCAGGCTGAATGAACAGGAGCTGCTGCATGCCACCGGGTATTATGAACGCTGGCGCTTCGACTACCGACTGTACGCGCCGATCCTGCGTTACGCCCGCGAGCATGCGCTGCCCGTGGTGGCCCTGAACCTGCCGGGCGAACTCACCCGCAAGGTCGGGCGGGAGGGTCTTGAGGCGCTCACGGAAGACGAACGGGCGCAACTGCCCCGCGAGATCGACCGGTCCGACAACGCTTATGCGGCGCGCCTCGAAGCGGTCTACGATCAGCATCCCCGGGGAGGCCGGCACGGATTCGAGAACTTTCTCGAGGTGCAGCTGCTCTGGGACGAGGGTATGGCGCAGCGTGCGGCGGATTACCTCCAGGCCAGGCCGGATTACAACATGGTGCTGCTGGCCGGACGCGGTCACATCGCCTGGGGCAGCGGCATTCCGCAGCGGCTGGAGCGCCGCCTCTCAACCGATGTCGCCACGGTCCTCAGTGACTGGGACGGCGAGGCGGAGCCCGCGCTGGCGGATTATCTCCTGCTGCCGGTGAAGCGTGAGCTGCCGCCGCCCGGCCGGTTGGGTGCCCTGCTCTCGGAAGACGGCAGCGCGCTCAGCATCGATGCCTGCCTGCCCGAGAGTCCCTGCCAGCGGGCCGGGCTGCGGCGGGGTGACCGGCTCCTTGCAATCGACGGCGAGCCCGTGGCGGATATGACTGACCTGCGCCTGCAGGTCTGGGACAAGCGGCCGGGCGATGCGATCTCGCTGGCGATTGAACGCGAGCACTGGTTGCGGCCACCACAGGACCTTGTCTACGAAATAACGCTGCAGTAAATAGACACGCAGCATGCCGCTGGTATCCAGTCACTGCTTTCCCGCTTAACTCCTTCTCCCCTTCAAGGGGAGAAGGTCAGGTTGAGGGGTGAGAAACGAAGTTTCTTGACCACATGATTTTTCAATCCTCACCCTGGCCCTCTCCCACTCATGGGAGAGGGAATACGCTACCTGATGGCAGTGAAAACCTGCATGTCTCCGATGCGCTTACTGTCGCTGTATCCCGGTATTTTCTGACGCTTGTGCAGGACTGAAATGAAATACGCGGGACATTGGCATTGGTATCCAGTGCCTGTTTGATTCGCTGCCGGATGGTCCGCGATACCCTGTTTTCACCGCAAAGACACGCAGCACGCAACGACCTTCCTTGCTGAAAATATTTGATTTTTCAGGCGCCCATTGCGTATTTGCGGTAAATGGTGTTAACCGGGGCATCCTGATTCAGTACGGCGCGTTGACAAGGGCACGTTTAACCCCTAGCCTGAAATTTTTAATGAAGCCCCGGTACATTCCGGTGGCCGGTGACAAGGGACCCGCTATGATCACCTATGACGAACTGCATGCCCAGAACCATACAATTACGGAACTTTCCAATGTCCTTGTCTATCTCTTCAAGGACCGGACGATGTGCGATACCGAGTCCTGTTGCGAACTTTTCTACCGCTACATGGACAAGGTCAGGGAGCATATCGAACTTGTCGACAAGAACCTCTACAGCCAGCTGCTGGCCCATGATGACCACGAGATCCAGAAGCTTGCCAGGAACTTCATGGCGGGCTCGCAGGAGATCAAGCGCATCATGGCGGCCTATACAAAGCAGTGGTGTCCCAGAAAGCGGGGTGCTACCCTGGCGATTGCCGACCATGAGCGTTTCCTGAAGGAATCCGGGGAGTTGTTCAACCTGGTCCTGGAGCGGATTCAGGACGAAACCGAAAAACTCTACCCCCTGATCAGGGGACTGAGCGGCAACGCGGAGCACGCGGCCTGACCCGCTGCCCTGCAGATGTATTACGCCTGCAGTTGAATATACATCGAAATCCACGCCTGCAGGGGTAAAGGTTCAGCTGGTGTCTTTGTGCCCGGATGCGAGGAATACCGGTTTCCGTCGCAGTGCCGTTTATCCGGTCTTTGCCGTTGTGACGCGCTGCTGCCGGTGCTGTTCCAGGGCGTGTTTCAGGTACTGCCCGGTGTAGGATGTCCTGTTTCCGGCGAGTTCCCGCGGCGTACCGGTGGCGACGATTTCGCCGCCGCGCGTACCGCCTTCCGGGCCGAGGTCGATCACCCAGTCAGCGGTCTTGATGACGTCCAGGTTGTGCTCGATCACGATAATCGTATTGCCATGGTCACGCAGCCGGTGCAGCACGCTGAGCAGTTGTGCGATGTCATGGAAGTGCAGCCCGGTGGTCGGCTCATCCAGGATGTAGAGCGTCTTGCCGGTGTCGCGTTTTGACAGTTCCCGTGCCAGCTTGACGCGCTGTGCCTCGCCGCCGGACAGTGTGGTCGCATTCTGGCCCAGCCGGATGTAGGTCAGGCCGACATCCATCAGCGTCTGCAGCTTGCGTGCAATGGCGGGGATGGCGCTGAAGAAAGGCTGCGCATCCTCGACCGTCATTTCCAGGACTTCGTGAATGGTCCTGCCCTTGTAGCGGATGTCCAGGGTTTCCCGGTTGTAGCGCTTTCCCTTGCAGATGTCGCAGGGTACGTAGATGTCCGGCAGGAAGTGCATTTCGACCTTGATGACCCCGTCGCCCTGGCAGGCCTCGCAGCGTCCGCCCTTGACGTTGAAACTGAAACGTCCGGGCCGGTAGCCGCGGGAGCGGGCCTCCTGGGTGGCGGCGAACAGTTCGCGGATGGGCGTAAACAGGCCGGTGTAGGTGGCAGGATTGGAACGCGGGGTGCGGCCGATCGGGCTCTGGTCGATATCCACGACCTTGTCGAAGTGTTCCAGGCCGGCGATGTCTTCACAGGGCGCGCCGGCTTCCGCGGCCTTGTTGAGTACCTGGGCGGCGCGCCGGTAGAGCGTGTCATTGACCAGTGTCGACTTGCCGGAACCGGACACACCGGTGACACAGGTCATCAAGCCGACCGGAATCCTCACCGTCACGGACTTGAGGTTGTTGCCGCGTGCCCCGTGGATGACCAGCAGGCGCTCGGGATCGGGTGCGCAAATGCGTTCCGGAATGGCGATGCTGCGGGCGCCGGACAGGTACTGGCCCGTCAGCGAGGCCGGGTCGGCGATGATCGCCGCCGGCGTCCCCTGGGAGACCACCCGGCCGCCGTGCACGCCCGCGCCCGGGCCCATGTCGACCACATGATCACCGCTGCGTATGGCCTCCTCGTCATGTTCGATGACAATCACGGTATTGCCCAGATCCCGCAGGTGGGTCAGGGTTTGGAGCAGGCGCTGGTTGTCGCGCTGGTGCAGGCCAATGGAGGGCTCGTCCAGGATGTACATCACACCGACCAGGCCGGCCCCGATCTGGCTGGCCAGGCGGATACGCTGCGCCTCGCCGCCGGACAGGGTTTCCGCGCTGCGATCGAGCGCCAGGTAATCCAGGCCGACATTGACCAGGAACGTCAGGCGCTGGTTGATCTCCTTGAGGATTTTGTCGGCGATGGCGCCGCGCCGGCCTTTCAGTTGCAGCGCCATGAACAGTTGCTGGCCGGCGCCGACCGGCAGGGCCGTTATCTCGGGCAGGCTTTTGCCGGCAACAGTTACGTGCCGTGCCGCCCGGTTCAGGCGCGCACCCCCGCAGTCGGGGCAGGGCTGGTGGCTGAGATAGCGCGCCAGTTCCTCGCGTACCGCGGAAGACTCGGTTTCCCGGTAGCGGCGTTCCATGTTGGCGATGATGCCCTCGAACGGGTGCCGGCGCACCACCTTGCCGCGGCGTTCGTTGAGATAACGAAAGTCGATCGCCTTCCCCCGGCTGCCATACAGGATGATGTCCCGGATGTCCTCCGGCAGTTCACCGAAGGGTGTCTCGATATCAAAGCCGTAGTGCTCCGCCAGTGAGCTGATCAACTGGTAATAATAGGCATTGCGCCGGTCCCAGCCGCGCACGGCCCCGCCGGCGAGGCTGAGCTCCGGGTGTCCCACCACGCGCGCGGCATCGAAGAACTGGCGCATGCCCAGGCCATCGCATGCCGGGCAGGCGCCGGCCGGGTTGTTGAATGAAAACAGCCGCGGTTCCAGCTCCGTCAGGGAATAACCGCAGTCCGGACAGGCGAATTTTGCCGAAAACACCGGTTCCGCGGTGTCGCTCCGGTCCATCCAGGCGATGCGTGCCAGACCGTCCGCCAGCTGCAGGGCGGTTTCGAAGGACTCCGCCAGCCGCTGCTGGATATCGGGCCGGACCTTGAAGCGGTCCACCACGGCCTCGATCACATGCTTGCGCCGCGGGTCGAGCTTCGGGGCCTGATCGAGTTCAGCGACCTTCCCGTCGATGCGGGCACGCACGAATCCCTGTGCAGTCAACTCCTCCAGTACCTGGTGATGCTCGCCCTTGCGTGCCTGCACCACCGGGGCCAGGAGCATCAGACGGCTGCCTTCCGGCAGTGCCAGGACATGGTCTACCATCTGGCTGACGGTCTGTGCTTCCAGCACGGTGCCGTGGTAGGGGCAGTGCGGCGTGCCGACACGCGCATACAGCAGTCGCAGGTAGTCGTAGATCTCGGTAATCGTGCCGACCGTGGAACGCGGGTTGTGCGAGGTGGATTTCTGTTCGATGGAGATGGCCGGTGACAGCCCGTCGATGTGGTCCACGTCCGGTTTTTCCATGATGGACAGGAATTGGCGCGCGTAGGCGGACAGTGACTCGACATAGCGCCGCTGGCCTTCCGCGTAGATGGTGTCGAAGGCAAGCGACGACTTGCCGGAGCCGGACAGACCCGTGACGATGATCAGCCGGTCCCGGGGCAGGTCCAGGTCTATATTCTGCAGGTTATGGGTGCGCGCACCCCGTATCTGGATGGTATCCATCGGCCTCGGCGCATGAGCGGCAACCTGTTAATATACGGTGTTTCCATGGTGACTGGCAAAGTGGCCGGTGAGAGTGAGTCATGAAAGCGGAATCCGGAACCGGAATGAACCAGGATGAAAAGCGGGCGGCCCTGTCGCTTGCGGGGGTTTACGCCCTGCGCATGCTGGGGCTGTTCATGATCCTGCCGGTCTTCGCCCTGTATGCAGCCGACCTGGAGGGCGTGACGCCGGCGCTGACCGGCCTGGCCATCGGTGCCTACGGTATTACCCAGGCACTGCTGCAGATTCCGGCTGGCCTGCTGTCCGACCGGATCGGCCGTAAACCGGTCATCATCGGCGGACTGCTGCTGTTCGCCCTCGGCAGCATGGTGGCCGCGGCGACGGACTCCATACTGGTTATCATTCTCGGTCGTGCCTTGCAGGGCGCCGGTGCCATCGCCGCTGCCGTAATGGCACTGACGGCGGACCTGACTCGCGAGGAACACCGCATCAAGGCCATGGCCATCATCGGTATGAGCATCGGTATGGCCTTTGCCGCGGCCATGATACTGGGCCCGGTTCTGAATGAATGGGTCGGCGTGCCGGGTATTTTCTGGATCACGGCCGCACTGGCTTGTGCCGGTACCTTCGTGGTCGCGTTTCTGGTGCCGCCGCCGCAGCTGACCCGCCCGCACCGGGAGGCCGAGGCCATCCCGGCGCAGTTCGCCCGGGTGCTGCGCATGGGCGAACTGCTGCGACTTGATTTCGGCATCCTGATGCTGCACGCGATACTGACGGCGAGTTTTCTGGCACTGCCGCTGGTACTGCGTGACGAGGCCGGTGTCGCGTCTGCTGATCACTGGGAAATCTACCTGCCGGTAATGGCCACCTCGGTGCTGATCATGCTGCCCTTCATATTTCTGGCCGAGCGCGGAGGCCGGATCAAAGCGGTTTTTCTGGGCGCCATTATTGTGCTGATGTGTGCGGAAGCCGGCCTCTACCTGATGCCGCCGGCACTGCTGAACGTCGTCGTCCTGCTGACCATCCTGTTCGCCGCCTTCAACCTGCTGGAGGCCACGCTGCCTTCCCTGGTATCCCGGGTTGCGCCGGTGGATTGTCGCGGGACGGCCATGGGCTTCTATTCCAGTTCCCAGTTTCTGGGCGCCTTCCTCGGGGGGAGCCTGGGTGGACTGTTGCAGGGCATGCTCGGACTGCACGCTGTGTTTTTGTGTGCCGCGCTCGGCGCCCTGGTGTGGCTGGCCGTGGCCGCTACCATGTCTCCGCCGGCGAAACTCAGTAACTATATCTACCGGACGGGCGCGCTGGACCCGAAACAGGTGTCTGCGTTGTCCCGGCAACTGACCACCCTTGCCGGCGTGGCCGAAGCCGTTGTGGTGGGCGAGGAAGGGGTCGCTTATCTGAAAGTGGACAAGCGGGTTTTTGACGAAGCGGCCCTGCCCTGAGCAGGGTGGGTCCCCGGGTATGCCCACGCAATATGCGGGGTTGTCTGTCAGACAAACGCGATAGCACCCTGCCGGCCCATCGCATAGAATAAGCCCGTTAGCCATCCGCAAGCAGCCCGCTTGCGGGCAGGCGGACACAGGGACGTGAAATCCTCTCAATAACAGGAGAACATCATGGCGCGAGGAGTAAACAAGGTAATTCTGGTCGGGAACCTCGGCAGGGACCCGGAAGTGCGGTATATGCCAAACGGCAACGCAGTTGCCAACCTGACGCTGGCGACCACGGAATCCTGGAAAGACAAGCAGAGCGGTGACCAGCAGGAGAAGACCGAATGGCATCGTGTTGTCATGTTCCGGCGTCTGGCGGAAATCGCCGGCGAGTATCTCAAGAAGGGTTCGCAGATCTACATCGAGGGCAAGCTGCAGACCCGCAAGTGGCAGGACAATGCCGGTAATGACCGCTACACGACCGAAATCGTTGCCAATGAAATGCAGATGCTGGGCGGCCGCGGCGGCAGTGCAGATTATTCCTCCAATGCAGAACCGGCACCGGCACAGGCACAGGCAGCCAGGGAGCCGGAGCCTGCGGCGGCCGGCCCCGCGGATTTCGATGACGATATTCCGTTCTAGCCAAAACAGCGACCAACAGGGGTCGGAGTCGATTATCCCGGTATCCAACCGGATTGCTGCAGAATGTAGGGTGGGTTAGCGTTCTTTGCGTAACCCACCAGGCGTTGCGTAGCAGCACAACGAATTCCTTTGATGAGTGCCTGGCGGCCACACGGTGTGTCTAACCCACCCTGCATCAATCGCAAAGCAGCTTAAGTCAGTGCCATTCGGGTCCGAGTCGATTATCCTGGTATCCAGCCGGACTGCTGCAGCAGGTAGAAATCGACTCCGACCTTTTGTTTCATAATGCGGCTCCGATCCCGTTCTCGATTCTGTTCAACGACCCCATCGTACCCATCATATTCACCCACGCCGATTCCGGGTGGTTTTTTCTCCCACTATCTTGAAAACAATCATCTGTTGAGCCCAAGATATTGGGTTTTCAGGGCAGTTATCATGCCTTTCATGCAGGCGTGTGCGGGTAAAACAGGGCCCGTGAGACCCGCATGACGGGGAAAACCTGTCAATCTACTCTAGGTATATGAAACAAGTTTTTGATTTATATTTCATAAGTCATCAATATTCCTGCGCCAAACCCGGAATTCGGCCTAAGTTACTGTCCAAAAGGAGGTTTTTTATCAAATCCGCTTGACGTAATCAGCCTGTCTCTCTATAGTGTCGCAAAGTGGGATGAAGTGGTAATAAATGGAGTTTTAGGGAGTCAAGGGGGCCAAATTTGTTCCGAGGTGGCAGTACGGTCAATCTGGATGCGAAAGGCCGCCTGGCCTTTCCCACCCGTTACCGGAATGATCTCGTCGAGCGCTGCGAGGGCCGGGTCGTGCTGACGGTCCATGGCGACCATTGCCTGATGCTGTATCCCTCACCGGACTGGGAAGAGATCGAACGCAAGCTTGTCCGGCTCCCCAACCAGGACCGGCGCACCCGCACACTGCAGCGCATGCTGCTGGGGTTTGCCACCGAAATCGAAATGGACAAGAGCGGGCGCATCCTGATTCCCCCGCGGCTGCGTGAATTTGCCGGCCTGGACAAGCGGGTGGTGCTGGCAGGCGTTGGCAACAAGTTTGAAATCTGGAACGAGGAAGCCTGGATCGAGGATTGCAATGCCTGGTTGGCCGGTCGCGGTGATGAAGGCGCCATACCGGACTCGCTGGAAACCCTGACGCTCTGATATGCGACAGGATTTTTCACACCAGCCGGTGCTGCTTGCGGAAGTGCTGGAAGGACTGGCAATTCAACCGGGTGGTTATTACATCGATGGAACATTCGGTCGCGGCGGACATGCAGGCGCCATCCTCGCGGAACTGGGTTCGGCGGGGCATCTGCTGGCCATGGACAAGGATCCGGAGGCGGTACGCTCGGCAATGCAGCAGTTTGGTGATGATCCCCGATTCGAGATCGAACAGGGCGCCTTCACCCGATTGGGCGACCTGGTCGAGCGGCAGCATATGAACGGGCAGGTCAACGGTGTGTTGCTCGACCTCGGGGTCTCCTCGCCACAGTTCGATGATGCTTCCCGCGGGTTCAGCTTTTCCGCAGACGGTCCCCTGGACATGCGCATGGATCCCGCCGCAGGCATGAGTGCGGCGCAGTGGCTGGCGGAGGCCGGTGAACAGACGATTGCCGATGTACTCAGGACCTATGGGGAAGAACGCTACGCGCGCCGCATCGCACGGGCGATCGTTGCGGCGCGCGGTTCCCGGCCGCTGCGCACGACGCGCCAGCTGGCGGATCTGATATCCGACGCCGTGCCGGGGCGTGAAAAAAACAAGCATCCCGCAACCCGGAGTTTCCAGGCAATCCGCATATTCATCAACCGTGAGCTGGACGATCTGCGCAGCGTGCTCGAACAGGTGCCTGAGCTGCTGGCGCCGCAGGGGCGTCTGGCGGTCATCAGTTTTCACTCCCTGGAGGACCGCGCTGTCAAGCGCTTCATACGGCATGAATATCAGGGTGAACAACCGCCGGCCGAATTTCCGCTGGCAGGCATGGACTATCGGCCACGCCTGCGCCCGGTGGGCAAGGCCGTTCGGGCCGGTGCAGACGAGGTCCGGCAAAACCCGCGTGCCCGCAGCGCCGTGCTCCGGGTGGCGGAGCGACTGCAATGACCCGGTTCCCCTCCCGGATGTCGCTGTTGCTGCTGGCCGTGGTCGTTTCGGCGATTGCGGTAATTTATACAAAGCACGAAGGACGCAAGCTGTTCGTCGAACTCCAGGCGCTCGCCGACGAGCGTGACGCGATGGATGTCGAATGGGGGCAGCTGCAGCTGGAGCAGAGCACCCTGACCATGCACGGGCAGGTTGAGCGCGCGGCGCGTGAACGCCTCGGCATGATCAACCTGACTGCCGCCAATACGATGATTGTCAAGCCATGAACCACGATATGAACAGCAGGGCATTCCAGGGGCGGCGCACGTTTCTGTACCTGTGCATGGGGCTGGCTGCCGTGACCCTGGTATGGCGGGCCGTCAATCTGCAGGTGCTGGACAAGGACTTTCTGCAGACCCAGGGACAGGCGCGGCACATGCGCGTGGTCAGCCTGCCCGCACACCGCGGCATGATCATCGACCGCAACGGGGAGCCGCTGGCCATCAGCACACCGGTCGAATCCGTCTGGGTCAACCCGCATGAGCTGGGAGGCGAGCAGCAGCGTATTCCCGAGCTGGCCGGGCTGCTCTCACTTGAACCTGACCATGTCCGCAGTCTGCTGGCCAGCCGGGCCGAGCGGGAGTTCATCTACCTGCGACGGCATATCAGCCCGGCGCTGGCGAAACAGGTCACGGACCTTGGGATCCCCGGTGTCTATCTGCAGCGCGAATACCGGCGTTATTACCCGGCCGGAGAGGTAGCCGCGCATATCATCGGTTTTACCAATATCGATGACATCGGCCAGGAAGGGCTGGAGCTGGCCTACGAGGACTGGTTGGGCGGTGAAGCGGGTGCCAAGCGCGTCGTCAAGGACGGGCAGCGAAACATTGTCGAGGACGTCGAAAGCATCCGGCGGCCGCACCCGGGCAGGAACCTGCAGTTGAGCATCGACCGCCGCATCCAGTACCTGGCCTACCGCGAGCTGAAGGCGGCCGTGCAGGAACATGCGGCGCATTCGGCATCCGCCGTGGTCCTGGATGTGAAGAGCGGTGAAATCCTCGCTATGGTCAACCAGCCCTCTTTCAATCCAAACAACCGCCATAAGCTGCTCCGCAGCCACATGCGTAACCGCGCCGTAACCGATGTGTTCGAACCGGGTTCGACCATGAAGCCGTTCATCGTGGCGAGCGCGCTGGAAAGCGGCCGCTATCGACCGGACACCCCCGTCAGCACGTCACCCGGCTGGATGCAGGTGGGCAGGAACACGGTGCGTGACGTGCACGACTATGGACAGCTGGACGTATCCGGCGTGATCCGCAAGTCCAGCAACGTGGGCATCAGCAAGATTGCACTGTCCCTGCCGGCAGAGGATATCTGGAACCAGCTGTCGGGTCTCGGTTTCGGGACGCCGACCTTCAGCGGATTTCCGGGCGAGGCCTCCGGACTGCTGTCGCACTACACCGGGTGGAATGCGATTGAAACGGCCACGCTGGCGTTCGGCTATGGTATATCCGTCACGCCGCTGCAGCTGGCGCAGGCCTACGCGGTCCTGGCAAGCGGCGGAATCCGGCAGCCGGTCACGTTTCTGCAGCAGGATGTCAATGCGGCAAGGCAGCGCGTCATTCCCGAGCGCGTGGCGTTGCAGGTCCGCGACATGCTGGAGCAGGTGGTCAGCGACCAGGGAACGGCGCCCCGGGCACGGGTTGCCGGCTACCGCGTCGCAGGCAAGACCGGTACGGTACGCAAGTCGCAGGCGGGCGGGTATGCGGCCAAGAAATACCTGGCGGTGTTCGCCGGCATGGCGCCCGCCAGCGATCCACGCCTGGTCATGGTCGTCATGGTGGATGAGCCGAGCAATGGCAAAATCTACGGTGGCCAGGTAGCAGCGCCGGTGTTCTCCAGGGTGATGTCGGGCGCGCTGCGGCTGCTGGCCGTGCCGCCCGACGATGCGCCCCTGCTGCAGACACGTCGCGGCGGCACGGGAGAGCACGCATGATGGCGGCCGAGATCATGCGGGCGGAGCATACCCTGAAGGGGCTGCTGGGGGGGTTCACGGGCGTGAGCATCCGGCAGAACATGAGCATCTCCGGGCTCGCGCTGGACAGCCGCAAGGTGCAGGCCGGCGATCTGTTTATGGCCGTGGCAGGTACGCGGACGCACGGCCTGCAGCATGCGCGCCAGGCCATTGCACTGGGGGCGGCGGCAGTTGCCTGGGAGCCCGTGGCAAACAATGGCGGGCTGGCGGAAATGGCGGCGTTGCTGCCGGTGCCGGTCATTTCGGTACCGGAACTCGGGCAGCTGGTGGGTCTGATCGCGGATCGTTTCTACGGCCACCCGTCGCGCGGCCTGTTCATGATCGGGGTGACCGGCACGGACGGCAAGACATCCACCAGCCATTACATTGCCCAGGCCCTTGATCGCGCTGACAGGCGCTGCGGTGTGATCGGAACACTGGGGTACGGTCTGTATAGCGAACTGGTGCCCGGAACGCATACCACGCCGGATGCGCTGACAGTACAGCAGGCCCTGCTGGCGATGCAGGAGAAGGGCGCGCGCTGTGTGGTTTCCGAGGTTTCCTCGCATGCCATGGACCAGGGCAGGGTTCGCGGCGTGGATTTTGATGTGGCGGTACTGACCAACCTGTCACGCGACCACCTCGATTATCACGGCAGTGACACGGCCTATGCGGAGGCCAAGCGCAAGCTGTTTTACATGGACGGACTGCGCTATGCCGTGATCAACGCCGACGATGCCTTTGGCAGTGCACTGCTCGATGCCATACCGCCCGGTGTCGCGCCCGTGGCCTACCGGCTCGAGAATGAACCCTTGCGTACCCGCTTTCCGGCGCAGTGGGTCATCGGGCGCGATCTGCAGATGGATGCCGAAGGGATGTCGCTGGCTGTCATGTCGCCCTGGGGCAGCGGTGTCCTGAAATGCGGACTACTCGGGCGTTTCAACGCAAGCAACCTGCTGGCGGCGCTGGCCTGCCTGTGCGTGGCCGGACTGCCGTTTGCAGAAGCACTCGGGCGGCTGGCGGAAACCCGTACCGTTCCTGGCCGCATGGAGCGTTTCGATGTCGGCAGCGACCATCCGCTGGTGGTGGTGGACTATGCCCACACGGCAGGTGCGCTGCAGGCCGTGTTGCAGTCCCTGCGCGCGCATTGCCGCGGCAAACTCTGGTGCGTTTTCGGTGCCGGGGGCGACCGTGACCGCGGCAAGCGCCGCCTGATGGGTGCGGCGGCGGAGCGTCATGCAGATCATCTCATTCTCACCGACGATAACCCGCGTACGGAAGACCCGCAGCAGATTCTCGGGGACATCCGCGCGGGGCTGAAACGCCCGGCGGCGGCAAGCGTCGAACACGACCGGGCGCGCGCCATCACCCGCGCCATGGCGGAAGCCGGACCGGACGACGTCGTGCTGATCGCCGGCAAGGGACACGAGACCGTGCAGATCGTCGGCACGCGCGCACTGCCGTTCAGCGACCGTGAGCGGGTCCTGGCCGTGGCACGGGAATGGTCGCGATGATGGCCATGCAGCTTGCGGAAGCCGCCAACCTGCTCGACGCCCGCTGCACCGTGGCGGATGTGTCGTTCCGGGGCGTGAGTACGGATACTCGCGGCCTTGAACCCGGCAGCCTGTTCTTCGCCCTGCGGGGACCCAACTTTGACGGTCATGATTTCCTGGAGACGGCGCGCGAGCGGGGCGCCGCCGCCGCGGCTGTCAGCCGCGACTGCAACACCAGCCTGCCATTGCTGCGCGTGCCCGATACCCGCCTGGCACTGGGCCGCCTGGCCAAGCACTGGCGCAATCGCTTTGACCTGCCGGTCGTTGCCATCACCGGCAGCAACGGCAAGACAACAGTGCGCACCATGACCACGGCCATACTTTCCTGCTGCGGTCAAACGCTGTCGACACACGGCAACCTGAACAACGATATCGGCCTGCCCCTGACGCTGGCGCGTCTGTCCGCGAACGATGACTATGCGGTGCTTGAGATGGGTGCCAACCATCCCGGTGAAATCGCCTGTCTGGCAGGGATTGCACAGCCGACGGTCGCGGTGGTGACCAATGCCGGGCCTGCGCACCTCGAGGGTTTCGGCAGCATCGAGGGGGTTGCCCGGTCCAAGGGCGAGGTGTTCACGCGCCTTGGACCGCAAGCGATTGCGGTCATCAACGCCGAGGACGCGTTTGCGCCGATGTGGCGGCAGCTGGCGGGACATTGCCGGGTGCTGGATTTCGGACTGGACGAAACGGCCGCGGTGCATGCCGCCTGGGACGGGGATGCCGAGGGCAGTGATATCCGGATGCAGACGGCCCGCGGGGCGGTCGAACTGCATCTGCCATTGCCCGGCAGGCACAACGTCATGAACGCGCTGGCCGCCGCCGCCGCCTCACTGGGCGCCGGCGCCGGGCTTGCCGCCATCCGGGAAGGGTTGGAATCCCTGGCACCGGTTGCGGGTCGTTTCAACCGCCGCCGCCTGCCGGGTAACGTCACCGTCATTGACGACACCTACAACGCCAATCCCGATTCCCTGCAGGCCGGACTGGAGGCGCTGGCACTGGCTGGCGGGCAGACCTGGCTGGTACTGGGCGACATGGGCGAACTCGGGACGGGGTCGGCCGCCCTGCACCGTGAAGCCGGACGCCGGGCGCAGGCTCTGGGTATCGACCGGCTGTACGCCCTCGGGTCGCTGGCACGGCAAGCCGCGGAGGCCTTTGCCGGTCCGGGGGGTGCCTACGATGAGCTGGACGATCTGCTTGCGGCGCTGCGTCGCGACCTGTCCGGACCATTGTATATCCTGGTGAAGGGGTCCCGCAGCATGCGCATGGAACGCGTGGTGGCCGCGCTGGCCGCCTTTCTGGAGGATGTCGTGGAGCCGCAAGGGGGGTGGAACTGACATGCTGCTCTATCTCGCCGACTATCTAAGCCAGTACCACAGCGGGTTCAACGTTTTCCAGTACCTCACGCTGCGCGCCATTCTCGGGGTGCTGACGGCGCTGCTGATTTCCTTTCTGGTGGGCCCGGAAATGATTCGCCGGCTCGGGCGTTACCAGATCGGACAGCCGGTGCGTAACGATGGTCCCCAGACACACCTGGTCAAGGCAGGCACGCCCACCATGGGCGGCGCCCTGATCCTGGTTGCCGTCGCCGTGGCGACCCTGCTATGGGCCGATCTGGGCAACCGGTATATCTGGGTGGTGTTGCTGGTCACCCTGTCGTTCGGTGCCATCGGCTGGATCGATGACTACAAGAAACTGGTGCTGAAGAATTCAGACGGATTGACAGCGCGCAGCAAGATGCTCTGGCAATCGGTCATCGGCCTGGGTGTTGCCGTACTGCTGTACCTGACTGCAGTCTCGCCCGCCGAGACATCGCTGATTGTGCCGTTCTTCAAGACGGTCGCGATCGACCTGGGGTGGTTTTATGTGGTGCTGGCCTACTTCGTCATTGTGGGATCCAGCAATGCCGTCAACCTGACCGACGGCCTCGATGGCCTTGCCATCCTGCCAACCGTGCTGATTGCCGGGGCGCTGGGTGTGTTCGCCTACGCCACGGGTAATGTGAAGTTTGCCGTTTATCTGGGTATTCCCTATATCCGGGATGCGGCCGAGGTGGTTGTCTTCTGCGGTGCGCTGGTGGGTGCGGGTCTCGGGTTTCTCTGGTTCAACGCCTATCCCGCCATGGTGTTCATGGGGGATGTGGGTGCGCTGGCGCTGGGCGCCGCGCTGGGAATCGTCGCCGTGCTGGTGCGCCAGGAACTGGTATTCCTGGTGATGGCCGGGGTGTTCGTGATGGAGACCGTGTCGGTGATCCTGCAGGTGGCGTCGTTCAAGCTGACGGGGCGGCGAATTTTCCACATGGCGCCGCTGCATCACCACTTCGAGCTGAAGGGCTGGCCGGAACCGCGCGTTATTGTGCGCTTCTGGATTATTACCGTGATCCTCGTGCTGGTCGGACTCGCGACCCTGAAGATACGCTGAGGACGTGCGGACCCGATGGCGGCAACGGCGTTAACGATGACAACGATGCGTGAAAAGGCGGACAAAACGCTGGTGGTGGGGCTCGGCGAAACCGGCCTGTCCGTGGCGCGTTACCTGGCAGGCCAGGGGGTGCCGGTCGCCATCGTGGACAGCCGCGACAATCCACCCGGGCTGGCGCGGCTGCGTACCGAATTGCCGGCGGATGTCGGCCTGTTCCTGGGGGGGTTCAGCAAGGAGGCCTTCGAGCATGCCGAACGGATCGTGATCAGCCCCGGCGTATCGCCCCGTGAACCCGAGATCGCGGCGGCGCATGCGCGCGGCGTGCCGGTTGTCGGCGACATTGAACTGTTTGCCAGGGTGGCGAAGGCGCCGGTCGCGGCGGTAACCGGCTCCAATGGCAAGAGCACGGTCGTCACCCTGCTGAGCGCCATGGCGCGCCATGCCGGCAAGGATGTGCGCACCGGCGGCAATATCGGCACCCCGGCGCTGGATCTGCTGGCACAGTACGAGCCGGATCTGTACCTGCTGGAGTTATCCAGTTTTCAGCTCGAGACACTGCATTCGCTGCGGCCGCAGGCAGCCGTGGTGCTCAACATCAGCGCCGACCACATGGATCGTTATCCGGATGTGGTTGCGTATGCCGCAGCCAAGCAGGCCATATACAGGCAGGCCGCCGTCCAGGTGGTCAATGCCGATGACCCGGTGGCCGCAGCACTCGCTGACAGTGACCGGCCGCAAATCCGGTTCACGCAATACCTGCCCGGGGAGCACGAATACGGGGTAATGGAAACCATCGGTGCTGCCTGGCTGGCGTGCGGGGAACGGCGGCTGTTGCCTGTCTCTGGCCTGCGTATGGCCGGAGGCCACAATATCACCAATGCCCTGGCGGCGCTGGCACTGGGCGAGGCGCTTGGTCTCCCGGAAGATGCCATGCTCGAGACCCTGGGCGAATTTCAGGGACTGCCGCATCGCATGCAACTTGTTGCCGGGCAGGGCGGGGTTGACTGGTACAACGATTCGAAGGGCACCAATGTGGGAGCCACGCTGGCCGCCATCGAGGGGATGGCGGGTCGGGTGGTGCTGATTGCCGGCGGCGATGGCAAGGGTGCGGATTTCTCGCCATTGCTCGGCGCCATGCGGCGCAAGGGACGCGGCGCCGTACTGATCGGGAGGGACGCGCCGATGCTGGAGACGCTGTTGTGCGCAGCGGTACCGGTGGCGCGTGCACTGGATATGACGCAGGCCGTCAGGCTCGCCGCTGAAATGGCGCAACCCGGTGACAGTGTACTGTTGTCGCCGGCCTGTGCCAGTACGGATATGTACCGTGATTATGCCGAACGCGGTGAACGGTTCGTGCAGGCCGTCAGGGAGTATCTCCAGTGAGGGTGACGGCCATACAACCGGCGCGTCTGGTCGGTTTGCGCGGCGCCCGCCTGCCGCGGGTCGACTATATGCTGCTGTTCAGCGTCGGGGCACTGCTCACGCTGGGACTGGTCATGGTCGTCTCGGCATCCATCACCCTTGCCGACCGTGAACTGGGACATCCGTTCTATTATGCCCTTCGCCAGGTCGTCTTCATGGGTGCCGGTCTCGCAGGAGGATTCATCCTGTTCAGGGTGAACCTCGCCCTGCTGGAGCGCATGGGAATGACCCTCCTGCTGTGCGCATTCGTCCTGCTGTTGCTGGTACTGGTTCCCGGTATCGGCGTGGAGGTCAACGGGGCGGTGCGCTGGATCAATGCCGGCCTGTTCCGCCTGCAGGTGTCCGAGCCGGCCAAGCTGTTTTTTATCATCTACCTGGCCAGTTATCTGGCTCGTCACGGCGATGCGGTAAGGACGCATATCTCGGGGTTCCTGAGGCCGCTGGGGCTGCTGGCGCTGGCCGCGATACTGCTGCTGCTGGAGCCGGATTTCGGCGCTACCGTGGTCTTGGCCGCAACCGTGATGGGCATGGTTTTCATGGCCGGTGCGAGACTGGCCCAGTTCGGCGGCATGCTTGGATTGGCGGGGCTTTCCCTGGCCGGACTGGCGATGTCCTCACCGTACCGCATGGAACGCCTGACCACCTTCCTTAATCCGTGGGCGGACCCGTTCAACAGCGGCTTCCAGCTGACCCAGTCGCTGATCGCCATCGGCCGTGGCGAATGGTTCGGCGTCGGTCTCGGCGCGAGTATCCAGAAGCTGTTCTACCTGCCGGAGGCGCACACGGATTTTGTGTTTGCCGTGGCAGCCGAAGAGCTGGGGCTGGCGGGGGTCTGCTGCATCATTCTGCTGTATGTCCTGCTGGTGTGGCGCGCCTTTGCCATTGCAGCCCAGGCTGCGAACACCCGCTACTGGTTTGCGGCCTACCTGTCCTGGGGCATCGGCATCTGGTTTGGCCTGCAGAGCTTTATCAATATCGGCGTCAATATGGGCCTGTTGCCCACCAAGGGTCTGACCCTGCCGTTGATGAGCTACGGCGGCTCCAGCATGGTCGTGATGTGCGCAGCCGTGGCGCTGTTGTTCCGCATTGATTATGAAACCCGCTGTACGGCGGAAACCCTCCCGGCCAGTGGCACGGCGGCGGCCAAACGCAGGCGGGCGGGCACATGATGACGGCAGTGAAGCACAAGCGGCCGGTATTGATCATGGCGGGAGGGACCGGCGGCCACGTATTTCCCGCCCTCGCGGTGGCCGATGAACTGACGGCCCGGGGTGTTGCCGTGTCCTGGCTGGGCACCCGGCGCGGCCTGGAGGCGCGCGTGGTGCCGGCGGCCGGTTATTCCCTGGAAACCCTGCATGTCACCGGGGTGCGCGGCAAGGGGGTGTGGCGGCTGTTGACTGCGCCGTTCATGCTGCTGGTCGCCCTGCTGCAGGCCTTGCTGATCGAACTGCGACTGCGCCCGCGGGCGGTCCTGGGGATGGGCGGATTCAGTGCCGGCCCGGGCGGCGTGATCGCCTGGCTGCTGCACCGGCCATTGCTGATTCACGAGCAGAATTCGGTTGCCGGCCTGACCAACCGCTGGCTGGCACCACTGGCCCGCACCGTCATGGAGGCCTTTCCCGGCAGCCTGCCGTCCCGCTACCGGCCGGTGCATACCGGCAACCCGGTAAGGGCCGGGATAACCCGCCTGCCGGAACCAATGCAACGCCTTGGCGGACGGCGCGGTGCAATGCGCGTGCTGGTCATCGGTGGCAGCCTCGGGGCAAGTGCCCTGAATGCCGCGCTACCGGCCGCCATCGCCGGCATGCCGGCAGGGCTGCTGCCCGAGGTCTGCCACCAGACCGGGCGGGGCGATCTGGAAACGGTGCAGGGTGCCTATCGGGCGGTCGGTATCGCCGCCCGGGTGGATGCCTTTATCGAAGACATGGCCGCCGCCTACGAATGGGCGGATGTCGTGGTCTGCCGGGCCGGCGCACTGACGGTGGCGGAACTGGCCGTGGTCGGCGTTGCCTCGATCCTGGTGCCGTATCCCCATGCCACCGATGATCACCAGACCGGGAACGCGAAGTACCTTGCCGATGCCGGTGCCGCCATTCTGCTGCCGCAGGATACCCTGACTCCCGAAAGGCTGGCCGGGCTGCTGACCGACTTCTCGAGTCGGCGGGCGCTGCTGCTGGAAATGGCGGGTCGGGCGCGGGCGCTGGCCCTGCCGGATGCGGCCCATCGCGTTGCCGAGCTGTGCCTGCAGGCGGCCGGTGCGGCAAGTGGCGGAACGGGTCCGGAGGCGGCTGCATGAACACGGCGCAGTTCCCCACCGCGGTCGCACAACCACAGGGTATGGGCCGGGTTCGGCACATCCACTTCGTCGGCATCGGCGGCGCCGGCATGAGCGGGATCGCCGAGGTCCTGCACAACCTGGGCTATACCGTCAGCGGTTCCGACCTGCGCGAGAACAGCACGACCCGGCACCTGGCAGACCTGGGCGTGCGGGTCTTCATCGGTCATGATGCCGGGCATGTCGCGGGCTGTGATGCCGTGGTGGCGTCCACGGCCATTGCCGCGGACAACCCCGAGATCACGGCGGCGCGGCACCAGCGGATACCGGTGGTACCGCGGGCCGAAATGCTGGCCGAACTGATGCGCTTCCGCTACGGAATCGGAGTGGCGGGCACCCATGGCAAGACCACGACGACCAGCCTGATCGCCAGCCTGCTCGCCGAAGGCGGTCTGGATCCCACGTTCGTCATCGGCGGCCGCCTGAACAGTGCCGCCAGCCATGCCCAGCTGGGCGCCGGCCATTACCTGGTGGCCGAGGCGGACGAAAGCGATGCCTCGTTCCTGTACCTGCAGCCTTCACTGGCCGTCGTCACCAATATCGATGCCGACCATCTGCCGTCCTATGAGGGTGATTTTGAACGCCTGCGCCGGATTTTCATCGATTTCCTGCATCACCTGCCTTTTTACGGTCTTGCGGTGCTTTGTCAGGATGACCCGCAGGTGCGCAGTATCCTGGCCGAGGTGACCCGGCCTGTGGTGACCTACGGCATCGATACCGCGGCCGACGTCAGGGCCGACGGGGTGCAGCAGTCAGGCCTGCAGACCCACTTCCGGGTACACCGTCCGGAGCATGATCGGGTACTGCCCGTCACACTTAACCTGCCGGGTCGCCACAACGTTCTGAATGCGCTGGCTGCAATCACCGTGGCCACCGAGCTGGGGGTATCCGACGCCGCGATCCAGCAGGCCCTGGCCGGGTTCCAGGGGATCGGCCGGCGCTTCCAGGTGTCTGGCGAAATCAGCACGGCGGCCGGCAAGGTCCTGCTGATCGATGACTACGCACACCATCCCCGCGAAATCGCGCCGACGCTGGCCGCGGTGCGCGCGGGCTGGCCGGGGCGGCGGCTGGTGGTGGTGTTCCAGCCGCACCGCTATTCGCGCACCCGTGACCTGTTCGATGACTTCATCCAGGTCTTGTCCGGGGTCGATGTGCTGGTGCTGGGGGATGTCTATGCCGCCGGTGAGATGCCGATCACCGGGGCCGACGGGCGGGCACTGGCCCGCGGTATCCGCACGCGCGGGCAGCTTGACCCGGTGTTCGTGGCGAACCTGGAGACACTGCCGGTTGTTCTGAATGACCTGCTGCAGGACGGCGATATCCTGCTGACGCTGGGCGCGGGTGACATCGGCGCCGCCTCAGCGCGTCTGGTGGATGAGCTGGCCCACGAAAGCGGATGACAACGGGAATGATGACGGCGGACAACACACACCACTGGCGCGGCGAGCTGCTTTATGACGAGCCCATGGCGGAGCATACCTCATGGCGTGCCGGCGGCAGGGCGAGACGCTGCTACCGGCCCGCGGACAGGGAAGACCTGTGCACCTTCCTGCGGGATCTCGCTGCGGATGAACCCCTGTTGTGGGTCGGCCTGGGCAGCAACCTGCTGGTTCGCGACGGCGGGTTTGCCGGCACGGTGATTTTTACCTTTGGCGCCCTCGCCGGACTGGAATGGGTGGATGCGAATACCTTGCGGGCGGGTGCCGGTGTGAGTTGCGCGAAGGTGGCGCGAGAGTGTGCACGTCAGGGGTTCACGGGACTGGAGTTTCTGGCCGGAATTCCCGGCACCATGGGGGGTGCCCTGGCGATGAATGCCGGCGCCTTCGGCGGCGAGACCTGGCCGCATGTCAAGGCGGTGGAGACGGTGGAACGCAGCGGGCGGCTGCATACCCGCACGCCCTCCGACTACCGGATCGGCTACCGCCAGGCGGAAGGCGTACCGGGCGAGTGGTTTCTGGCGGTGCAACTGGTAACGGCGCGCGGGGACGTGGCGGCGGCCCAGTCCCGGATTCGTGAGCTGCTGGCACGCCGCGGTGCGACCCAGCCAACCCAGCAATACAGCTGCGGGTCGGTGTTCCGCAATCCGCCGGGCGACTACGCGGCCCGGCTGATCGAGGCAGCGGGGTTGAAGGGTTTGCAGCAGGGTGGTGCCCGGGTCTCGGAACAGCATGCCAATTTCATTATCAACACCGGTGCGGCGACGGCCACCGATATCGAGACGCTGATCAACAGGGTGCGCGACCGGGTCGCGCAGGTCCAGGGTATCTGCCTCGAACCGGAGGTTCGCATTGCGGGCCTCGCCCCCGATGCGGAGACAAGCGGATGAATGCCGTTCCGGGCCGCAGCGCAGGCGCCTATGGCAAGGTGGTGGTGCTGATGGGCGGGCACTCCGCCGAGCGCGACATCTCCCTGCTCAGTGGCCAGGCCGTGCTGCAGGCGCTGCAGGCCGCCGGCGTTGACGCCCATGGCCTGGACAGCGCGAGCGCGGATTTCCCGCAAGCGCTCGCGCGCGAACACTATGACCGCGCTTTCATTGCATTGCATGGCCGTGGAGGCGAGGACGGCGTCCTGCAGGGTATGCTGGAAACACTGGGTATTCCGTATACCGGCAGTGGCGTGCTGGGCTCGGCCCTGGCGATGGACAAGCTGCGCACCAAGCAGGTCTGGCAGAGCGCGGGCATTCCGACCCCCGCCTGGCGCGTGCTGGCAAATGCGGCCGACATGGAGGCGGCACGGGCCGAGCTGCGTTTTCCGCTGATCGTCAAGCCGGCGCATGAGGGGTCCAGTATCGGGATCAGCAAGGTGGACTCGGCCGCCGTCCTGCCGGATGCCTGGCGGGCGGCGGCGCGTTATGACGCCGTGGTGATCGCCGAGCAGTGGATCGAGGGTGCGGAGTACACCGCGGGCATCCTGGGAGACGAGGTCCTGCCGGTGATCCGGCTGGAAACACCCAATGTCTTTTATGACTATGACGCGAAATACACGGCTGAGACGACGCGCTACCTGCTCCCCTGCGGCCTGGAGGCCGTGCGGGAGGTCAGGCTGCAGACACTGTCGCTGGCCGCCTTTCAGGCCGTGGACGCCAGCGGCTGGGGACGCGTCGATTTCATGCTCGATGCGGCGGGTCAGCCGTGGTTTATCGAGGTCAATACCGTTCCCGGTCTGACCGACCACAGCCTGGTGCCGATGGCGGCCAGGGCGGCCGGCACCGATTTCACACGCCTGGCCTGCCGGATACTGGATACCAGTCTGCCGGATGCCGCCGTCGCGGGGGAGGAGGGCGATCGTGCCAAGGCCTAGGCGGAAGACGGCGACGTTTTCGTTCAGCGGGTTCCTGAGCCGCAATATCCGTACCCTGTCGGGACTGCTGCTGACGGCTGTGCTGGCAGGGCTGCTGTTCCTGGGCATGCGCTGGCTGTCCGACCCGTACCGGTTTCCCCTCAACGTTGTCGAGGTCAAGGGGGATTACCGGTATCTGGACAGGAACAGCCTGCAGGCAGCAGTACTGCCGCTCACGACGGGCGGGTTTTTCACCGTGGACGTCGCCGCGATCCGCGCGGCGGCCGAGGCCTTGCCCTGGGTCTACAAGGCCAAGGTGCAGCGGGTATGGCCGGACAAGCTGCGCCTGCACATCGAGGAGCAGCAGCCGGTCGCACTCTGGGGTGCCCGTGGGTTGCTGAACCGGCACGGCCAGTCCTTCGTCCCGCAGGACACCAGTGCACTGAGGGGTCTGCCGCAACTGTCAGGTCCCGCTGGCCAGGAACGCAAGGTGCTGAAGGCCTGGCACCAGGTCTGCCGGATACTGAAACCCGTGGGCATGCAGGTGACCCGGTTCGGTCTGGACGAACGCCGTGCCTGGCATGTGCTGCTGGACAGCAGCATCGAGCTGGAGCTGGGCCGCGCCAACGCCTGGCCGCGCCTGTATCGGTTTGTGCGGGCCTTTCCCGAGGTGTTCGCCGGGCGGCTGGCGGAATTGCAGCGGGTGGACCTGCGTTACAGCAACGGTTTTTCCGTCTTCTGGCAGCAGGCAGAGACGGGTGATCACATGGATAAACAGGGCTGAGCGAGCGGAATGTCGAAAAAGATGGAAAAGAACCTGATCGTCGGACTGGATATCGGCACCTCCAAGGTGGTGGCGATTGTCGGCGAGGTCCTGCCCGAAGGCGACCTCGAGGTCATTGGTATCGGATCACATCCCTCGCGCGGTCTGAAGAAGGGCGTGGTGGTGAATATCGAATCCACCGTGCACTCGATCCAGCGTGCCGTGGAGGAAGCGGAACTGATGGCCGGCTGCCAGATCCACTCGGTATTCGCCGGGATTGCCGGCAGCCACATCCGCAGCCTGAATTCCCATGGCATCGTGGCCATCCGCGACAAGGAGGTGGCGACCGGCGATGTGGAGCGTGTCATCGACGCGGCCCGGGCCGTGGCGATACCGGCGGACCAGAAAATCCTGCACATCCTGCCGCAGGAATTTCTGATCGACAATCAGGAAGGCATCCGTGAACCGGTCGGTATGTGCGGTGTGCGGCTGGAGGCCAAGGTGCATATGGTCACCGGCGCGGTCAGCGCGGCGCAGAACATCATCAAATGCGTGCGGCGCTGCGGTCTGGAGGTGGATGACATCATTCTCGAACAACTCGCCTCCAGTCACTCGGTGCTCACCGATGACGAAAAGGAACTGGGCGTCTGTCTGGTGGATATCGGCGGGGGGACCACGGACATTGCGGTGTTTACGGAAGGCTCCATCCGGCACACCGCGGTCATACCCATTGCCGGTGACCAGGTGACCAATGACATCGCGGTTGCGTTGCGCACACCCACGCAACATGCCGAGGAAATCAAGATCAAGTACGCCTGTGCACTGACCCAGATGGCGAGTGCGGACGAGAGCATCGAGGTGCCCAGTGTCGGCGATCGGGCGCCGCGGCGCCTGGCGCGCCACACCCTCGCCGAAGTGGTGGAGCCGCGCTACGAGGAACTGTTGACGCTGATCCAGGCTGAACTGCGCCGGAGCGGGTTCGAGGACCTGGTGGCCTCGGGCATTGTACTGACCGGCGGCAGTTCCAAGATCGAGGGGCTGATCGAACTCGCCGAGGAGGTGTTTCACATGCCGGTGCGTCTGGGTGTACCCCAGTATGTCACCGGGCTGGTGGATGTCGTGCGTAATCCGATTTACGCCACCGGTGTCGGTTTGTTGCTCTTCGGTCATCAGAACCGCGACCAGCGGGCATTGAATATCGGTCTGGGCAAGGGTTTTGGCGGTGTGTGGGAAAGGATGAAGGGCTGGTTTCAGGGAAATTTCTAGGGTGTTGCAGAGGGCTGGTAACGGTATGTCGCAGCGTGTGAGGCGGTTGCGGCACTCATTAAATAGTCGGGCTGTTTTATTGTTTCAGAACAGGAGGAAACATCATGTTTGAACTGCTGGATACATGTGGACAAAGCGCGGTAATCAAGGTCATCGGTGTCGGCGGCGGCGGCGGTAACGCCGTTCAGCATATGGTAGAGAACAATATCGACGGCGTGGAGTTCATTTGCGCCAACACGGATGCACAGGCGCTGAAAGGTATGGGGGCGCGGACCACCCTGCAGCTTGGCAGTAGCATCACCAAGGGACTGGGCGCGGGGGCCAACCCGGATATCGGGCGGCAGGCAGCCGAGGAGGACCGTGAGCGGATTGCCGAGGTCATCGAGGGTACCGATATGCTGTTTATCACCGCAGGAATGGGGGGTGGTACCGGGACTGGCGGCGCACCCATCGTTGCCAAGGTCGCCAAGGAAATGGGTATCCTGACCGTGGCGGTTGTCACCAAGCCGTTTACCTTTGAAGGCAGCAAGCGGCTGCACGTGGCGCATAACGGCATCAAGGAACTTAGCCAGTACGTGGATTCCCTGATCACTATCCCGAACGAGAAGCTGCAGACGGTGCTGGGCAAGCAGATCAGTCTGCTGGACGCGTTCCGCTCGGCGAACGATGTCCTGCTGGGTGCGGTACAGGGAATCGCCGAGCTGATTACCCGTCCCGGCCTGATTAACGTGGACTTCGCCGATGTGCGCACCGTGATGGCGGAAATGGGTATGGCCATGATGGGGTCAGGCACCGCCAAGGGCGAGGACCGTGCCCGCGAGGCGGCCGAGGCGGCCGTTGCCAGCCCGCTGCTGGAGGACATCAACCTCATGGGTGCCCATGGCATCCTGGTGAACGTGACTGCCGGCATGGACCTCGGTATCGGCGAATTCGAGGAGGTCGGCAATACGGTGAAGGAATTTGCCTCCGAAAATGCCACGGTCGTGGTGGGGACGGTGATCGACCCGGATATGCGCGACGAACTGCGTGTGACCGTGGTTGCTACCGGCCTGGGGTCGGATGTCAGAAAGCCGGTGACCGACAATAAGCCGTCCCTGGTGCATGTCACCAAGACAGAGAAAACGGGAGCGGAGGACTTCGATCAGCCGACAATCATCCGCAATCGTAACAAGGCGGCCAGACGGGCCCAGGCGGCGGCGGGTAATTCGGCGGAGGACCTCGACTACCTGGATATCCCGGCGTTTCTGCGGCGTCAGGCCGACTAGCCGACCGGGGACATCGGGGTGTGGATCCTGGCTGAAAGCAGCCAGGATCGGGAGATGCTGCCTTGTCATCTTCGATGCTGGTTTATGTGCCGGGAAAACTGGCGAATAGCTGTTGTATTATTCCAACAGTGTTGTATGTCGCACAGCACTTTTGCTAGGCAAGGTAGGGGGTATGTGCTACGCTTGCCGCGGTTTTTCCGGTAGACGTCCAAGCAACCGATAGCCTGCGTCGGGGAAATTCAAGGCATGATTCGACAACGTACGCTCAGAAACGTTATCCGCGCCACCGGTGTAGGTCTGCATACCGGTAAGAAGATCTATCTCACGCTCCGTCCGGCACCGGTGGATACCGGCATCGTATTCTGTCGTGACGACCTGGAACAGATCGTGCAGATTGTGGCGCGACCCTGCAATGTCGGCGATACCCGTCTTTCGACGACCCTGGTTGACGGCGATGTCCGCATCTCCACGGTCGAACACCTGCTGTCCGCCATGGCCGGCCTCGGTATCGATAATGCCTATGTCGATCTGAGTGCCCCGGAAGTACCGATCATGGATGGCAGTGCCGGGCCATTCGTGTTTCTGATCCAGTCAGCGGGAATCGAGGAGCAGCAGGCGCCCAAGCGGTTTATCAGGATCATGCGCCCGATCCAGGTCGAGGAAGGTGACAAGATTGCCCGATTTGAACCGTTCGACGGCTTCAAGGTCGGCTTCACCATTGAGTTCAACCACCCGGTATTCAAGTCCAATACCCAGCATTCCGAGATCGATTTTTCCACAACCTCCTTCGTTAAGGAGGTCAGTCGTGCCCGGACCTTCGGGTTCATGCATGAAATTGAGCACTTGCGCGAGCGCCAGCTGGCACTTGGCGGCAGTCTGGACAATGCCGTTGTCCTGGATGACTACCGGGTATTGAATGAAGACGGCCTGCGTTATCGTGACGAGTTCGTGAAACACAAGATTCTGGATGCCATCGGCGATCTCTATCTGCTTGGCCACAGCCTGATCGGTGCGTTCAGTGGCTACAAGTCAGGGCATGAATTGAACAACAAGCTGCTGCGTGCCCTGCTTGCGGATCAATCCGCGTGGGAGGAAGTGACATTTGACCATGTCAGCGATGCCCCGATTTCATTTCTGCAGCCAATTCCCGCCGTCTGAGTTTTTTCCCGCTGTTACCGAGGCCGCGGCCGACCCGCAGGCACGGTAATTCCCCGTCATTTCACCGGAACCCCACTAGAACCTATCTCATAATCCCGCGCGAGCCGCGTTGCTGACCGAAATCCCTGCCTGCCAGGCGCACCGCGCAGCACAGTACTTGACGTACGGGCAAGCGGGGCAACACAGCAGGCAGGGATTTCGGACGCAACCCCTTGGGGACCGGGCGATTTTGCCCCATGGCTTTGTTGCGGCTCGCTCATGTAGCATTGGCTACACCACGCTCACCGCGTCTTGCCATGAACCAAAATCGCCACGGTCGCGGCCGCGGGGGATTATGAGATAGGTTCTAGAATTCCGGCTATTCGTTGCGCGCCAGCCGCAACAGCGCGGATTTCAGACCGGGGTCCGTCACGCTGCCTGCCGCCTGCCTGAGGAGCATCGCGTTTCGGGAAGTCAGCCGCGGTGCCGGCTGCCGACGCCGTGCCACAAACGGCTTTTCGGGAGGATGTACGCGGATGCGAACCGTGCGCACCGTCACAGTTTGCCGTCCGGAGAGTTGTTTTACTAGTTGTGAAGTGTAATAGCGCAGACGCGCGGCCCAAACCGGTGAATCGGCTGCCAGTACCAGCGTTCCATCCCTGATGCTGAGCACGCTGCAATGCTCGTTCAGCGGTGCGGGAATCTGTCCATGCAGGTGCGTATCCAGCGCCATCAGCTCCCTGGCACGGGACAGGAGTTGTGTGTACTGGCCGCCGCCAGTGAATTTGCCGATGCGAACCGGAACTTTCATGAATCAGGGATGCGCTGACAGTTAACGATTTACCGCAAAGGCGCAAAGGACGCAAAGAAAACAGTGAATTTTATGCTGAAAATCCTTTGCGTCCTTTGCGCCTTTGCGGTGAATAAAAGCGTATTCCGGGTTATGTCTGAGGCTCCTCAGGGTCCCGTTGAGCTGAAATGAATATCATACTGTTTACCAGCCGGCGCGGACAGCTATTGAGTACGGGGCTCGGGCCCGTCCGCCTGTTCCTTGCAGCCGCCCTGTCAATGACGCTGTTGATCGGCGCGCTGCTGACCGTTGCTTCGACAGATAGCGGCAGGCGCGACACCGTGGCGGGGCCGGAGCTGGCCGACTGGCAGCGTATGCTCCGGGACCAGCGGGACGGTGTTGCCCGGCTGCGGCATGCGACGCAGGCCGATCTGGATGCACTGACCCTGCGGATTGGCGGGATGCAGGCCCGCATGCTGCGTCTGAATGCCCTGGGCAAACGCCTTGTTCACAAGGCCGGCCTGGATGGGGAGGAGTTTGATTTCGATGCCGAGCCCGGCCTCGGTGGTCCGCAGTCGCAGGACGGCCTGCCTGTCCGGGTCCCCGACTTTCTGGCCATGCTGGATTCGCTGGATGCGCAGCTGGAGGACAGGGAACGAAAACTATCGGTACTCGATGCCCTGTTGCTGAACAGCAGCGTCCATGAGCGGGTCATGCCGTCCGGCCGCCCGGTCGAGGAAGGCTGGCTGTCGTCGGGGTTTGGCAGACGCAGCGATCCCTTTACCGGCAAGCAGCAGCAGCACATGGGACAGGACTTTGCCGGCAATTCGGGCTCCCCGGTGATTGCCGTGGGCGACGGCGTGGTGAGCTGGGCAGGGAAGCGCGCCGGCTATGGCAGGTTGCTCGAGATCAATCACGGCAATGGCTACACCACCCGCTATGGCCATAACCGGCAACATCTGGTCAAGGAAGGCGACAGGGTCAGAAAAGGTCAGCAGATCGCGTTGATGGGGTCGTCCGGTCGCTCCACTGGGCCGCATGTCCACTTTGAAGTCCTGCACAACGGCAAGCAGGTCAACCCCGCCGGATTTACCGACAGGTAGCCCGTCCCGGCCATCTGGAACCCGTGCCTGCGGGCCTGATCCGATCTGTTCCTACCTGCTAATTTGCAGGGACTTGGGGTATGATGCCCGTTCTTCCGGTTCAACCTTTCTGTTTGAAAATCATGGCGCTTAATATTTTCCGCAAGCTTTTTGGCAGTCGCAATGACCGCCAGTTGAGACACATGTCGAAGATCGTGAAGCAGGTCAACGACCTGGAACCTGATTTCAAGGCGTTGGCGGATGACGGTCTGCGTGCAAAGACCGACGAATTCCGCCGCCGGCTGAAAGAGGGCGCGACACTGGACGAACTGCTGCCCGAGGCATTTGCCACGGTGCGCGAGGCCGCGTGGCGCACGCTGGAGATGCGCCATTTCGACGTGCAACTGATCGGCGGCATCGTGCTGCACGAGGGCAAGATCGCTGAAATGCGGACCGGCGAAGGCAAGACGCTGGTCGCGACCCTGCCGGCCTATCTGAATGCATTGTCGGGCAGGGGCGTACACATTGTCACCGTGAACGATTACCTGGCCAGGCGTGATGCCGCCTGGATGGGCAAGGTCTATGAATTCCTCGGCATGACGACCGGCGTGTCGGTTTCCAGGCAACCGCATGAGGAAAAGCAGGCGGCCTATGCTGCGGATATCACCTACGGTACCAATAACGAATTCGGTTTCGATTATCTGCGCGACAACATGGCCTTCGCGGCGCAGGACAGGGTGCAGCGCGACCGTTGCTTCGCGATCGTGGACGAGGTCGATTCCATCCTGATCGACGAGGCGCGTACCCCGCTGATCATTTCCGGTCCGGTCGATGAACGCTCGGATCTGTACGCCAAGATAAATGCCATGATCCCGGAACTGAAACCGCAGGAAACCGAAGACGGGCCGGGCGACTACACCCTGGAGGAAAAGAACAGGCAGGTGTTCCTGACCGAGGCCGGCCATGAACATGTCGAGAACCTGCTGAGCGCCACTGGCCTGCTCAAGGAGGGCGAAAGCCTGTATGACGCGGCCAACCTGAATCTGATGCATCACCTCAATGCCGCGCTGCGTGCCCACCTGCTGTTCCAGAAGGATGTCGACTATATCGTCGATGGCGGACAGATTGTCATCGTCGATGAATTTACCGGGCGCACCATGCCGGGCCGGCGCTGGTCGGAAGGTCTGCACCAGGCTGTCGAGGCGAAGGAAGGGGTGCCGATCCAGAACGAAAACCAGACCCTGGCTTCGATCACCTTCCAGAACTATTTCCGCACCTATGAAAAGCTGGCCGGCATGACCGGTACAGCCGACACCGAAGCCTTCGAATTGCAGCAGATCTACGGTCTGGAGGTGGTCGTCATACCCACGCATCGTCCGATGATCAGGAACGATATGGGTGACCTGGTGTACCTCACCATGGAGGAGAAGTTCGCCGCGATTATGGAGGACGTGCGCGACTGCCAGGCGCGCGGGCAGCCGGTGCTGGTGGGTACGGCCTCGGTGGAAACATCGGAATACCTGTCCAGGCTACTGAAGCAGGCCGGTATCCGGCATTCCGTGCTCAACGCCAAACAGCACGAGAAAGAGGCGCAAGTCGTTGCCCAGGCCGGGCAGTCGGGGCAGGTAACCATTGCGACCAATATGGCCGGTCGCGGTACGGATATCGTGCTGGGCGGCAACCTCAAGGCCGAACTTGAATCGCTGGATGATCCGGATGAGGAGACTGTGAAGCGGCTGACCGCAGAGTGGCAGCCGCGCCATGACCAGGTCATCCAGGCCGGGGGGTTGCACATTATCGGTACCGAGCGGCACGAGTCACGCCGCGTCGACAACCAGCTGCGCGGCCGGTCCGGTCGCCAGGGAGATCCGGGCTCGAGCCGGTTTTACCTGTCACTCAAGGATAACCTGATGCGGATTTTCGCATCAGACCGGGTCGCCGGTCTGATGCAGAAGCTGGGGATGCAGGAGGGAGAGGCGATCGAACATCCCTGGGTCACCAAGGCCATTGAGAATGCCCAGCGCAAGGTCGAGGGGCACAATTTCAATATCCGCAAGACACTCCTTCAATTCGACGACGTGGCGAATGACCAGCGCAATGTGGTCTATGAGCAGCGCAATGAGTTGATGGAGACGGAGGACATTTCCGATATCGTCGATGCCATTCGCAGTGATGTGGTGAATGCCCTTATCAACGACTACATCCCGCCCGGCAGTATTGACGAGCAATGGGATATCGCGGGTCTGGAGGAGGCGTTGGAAAAGGAATACGCCCTGGCCATACCGGTGGGGCGGTGGCTGGAAGAGGACCATGAACTGCACGAGGATAACCTGCGTGATCGCATCCTGGAAACCATGCGGGACGCCTACCGCGAGAAGGAAGCACAGGTGGGTGCCTCGGTGGTCAGGCACTTCGAGAAGGCCGTCATGCTGCAGGTGCTGGATGTGGCCTGGAAGGAGCACCTGGCAGCCATGGATTACCTGCGGCAGGGTATCGGCCTGCGCGGCTACGGGCAAAAGGATCCCCGCCAGGAATACAAGCGCGAGGCATTCGAGATGTTTACCGCCATGCTGGACCGCATCAAGCATGAGGTGATCGGCGTGCTCTCACGGGTACAGGTCCGTGCCGAATCCGATGTGGAGGCCGTCGAGGCGCAGCGCCGCAGTCATGCCCGGATGAACTATCAGCATGCCGAGGCCAGTGCCATGAGCGGCCAGCCCGAGGGAGAGGGAGCGGCAGGGGAACAGGATCACAGACCGTTCGTGCGCCAGGGCAGGAAAGTGGGCCGGAACGAGCCCTGTCCCTGCGGCTCCGGCAAGAAATACAAGCATTGCCACGGCAAGTTAAGCTGATAATATCAATGCCCCGCAGAGACACGGTGGATGCAGAGAAGACAATAAGACTAAAAATCTCACCGCAAAGATGCAATGGCGCAAAGAAATACAAGCACTGCCACGGAAAGTTGACCTGATAACACCGATGCACCGCAGAGACGCAGAGGACGCAGAGCAGACTAACTAAAAACCTCACCGCGAAGGCGCAAAGGACACAAAGGAATACAAATAACAAAACGGTTAAGGAGTGTTCGTCTGGTGCAACAGTTACTAATGGGAAACAAAGCAAGCGGACGTCGCTTGCTTTGTTTCCCATGAGTAAAAAGTGTCATTACACTACCCCCACCCTGTCCCGCCCCCTTCAAAGGGGGCGGGGACGGACGGTTGAATGTCGGCTTACTAATGTACTCCTTAGTAAGTAGGGTTCAATAGCGAAGCGTATTGCACCAAAACGATTGCACTATATTGGCGCAATACGGCTGGCGCCTATTGCGCCCGACGAGTGTTGATTTTCTCTGCGTCCTCCGCGTCTCTGCGGTGAATAATAGTCATTTGGGCTCCCGTTAACTATGCAAAAACAGCAATTACCCGAGTTACATCCGGTTGCCGGATTCCGACTGGGAACCGCCAGCGCCGGCATCAGGAAGCCCGGCCGTCCCGACCTCGTCCTCATGGCCCTGGCGGAAGGGTCCCGTTGTGCGGCGGTATTCACCCGGAATGCCTTCTGCGCCGCCCCGGTGACCGTGGCGCGTGAACACCTGGCGCAGGGTGCTGCGGCCTTCCTGCTGGTGAATACCGGCAATGCGAATGCCGGTACCGGGGCGCAGGGCATCCGGGATGCCCGCCAGTGCTGCGAGGCGGTGGCCGCCCGGGCGGGATGCGCGCCGTCGGCGGTCCTGCCGTTCTCGACCGGCGTGATCGGAGAACCACTGCCGGTAGCGAAGATTCAGGCCGGATTGCCTGACGCACTCGCCGGGCTTGCGGAAGACGGCTGGGCCGCCGCGGCCGGTGCGATCCTGACCACGGACACCGTGCCCAAGGGCGTCTCCCGGCGGCTCGAGATTGACGCTCGCACGATCACGGTGACCGGGATTGCCAAGGGTGCCGGCATGATTCGCCCGGACATGGCCACCATGCTGGCATTCATCGCCACGGATGCCGCCCTTGATGCTGCTGCTCTCAGGGACTGTCTGGTGCATGCCGTCGATCAATCGTTCAATCGCATTACCGTCGATGGCGACACCTCCACCAATGACGCCTGCGTCCTGGTGGCAACGGGGTCAGGCGGCTTGCCGGCCATGTCTGCCGGGGATGCGGGGCTCCAGGCGCTGCGTGATGCGATAGCCGGGGTCTGTGTCGAGCTTGCACAGGCCGTCGTGCGTGATGGCGAGGGTGCGACACGGTTCGTTACCGTGAGCGTGGAGGCGGGTGCCAGTAGCGGGGAATGTTTGCAGGTTGCCTATACGATCGCGCACTCGCCGCTGGTAAAGACGGCGCTGTTCGCCGGTGATCCGAACTGGGGCCGGATACTGGCGGCAGTCGGTCGTGCCGGCATCGATGATCTGGATCTGCAGCGGGTGGAAATTCATCTGGACGATGTCTGCATCGTGCGTGACGGTGGCCGCGCGGCGGACTACACAGAGGCGGCCGGACGGCGGGTCATGCAGCAGCCGGAACTGACTATCAGGGTGGTGCTGGGGCGTGGCGAGTGTACCGAACAGGTCTGGACCTGCGACCTGTCGTATGACTATGTGAAAATCAACGCCGAATACCGGACCTGAGTCGTTACCCGATAGACGTTTTGTTGTTTGCACCCGGCGAGGAGACTTTATCCGTACCGGTTCAGAACCCCGATTCGCGGATGACAACGGCCGCGACCGCCTGCCACGCACGGCCGAGCAGGGATTGCGCCTCCCCGCGGATACGGACCTCTCCCTTCAGCAGCTGGCCGGTCAGGACCGATTGTTGTTCCGGCGCCAGGCGGAGCCGGTAAATGGCCTGGTTCGGTACCAGAGTACCGTCCGGCTGTTCCCGGACGGGAATTTCGCCGCCAAGGGTTGAAGCCTGGTAGGGTTCCTCCAGTATCGGCAGTGCTGCACGCCCGACTTCCTCGACCACGACGGCGAAGGGCTCGATGTCGGGATTTTCCGGGTAGAACCGCGCGCGGTCGCCTGCCTGTACCTGGTTTACCCTGTCTTCCGACAGCCACGCGTCCACGATCAGATCCGCGGGATCGGCTACCAGCGCCAGTTGCAGATCGGTGTTGACCCAGCGCCCGGGCGTCAGGGCGTCGGCGACCTCGAACACCGTACCGTCAATGGGCGAGGTGATTTCGAGCCGGGCGCGCAGCGCCGTATAGCCCTCGTATTCGGACAGTGTCCTGGCGAGCTCACTCTGCAATACCCGCACGGCCTCGATGGTACTGGCCTGGGTGGACTGCCGGGCCAGTTGCAGGCGCAGCATCTCGATCCTGCGCTCGGCCTGTGATTGCCGTTGTTCCAGTTCCGGGGAGTCAAGCAGGATCAGCGGCTGCCCTGCCGTGACCCGGTCACCGCTGGAGGCATGGACCGCCATGATGCGGCCCTGTTCGGGCGGGTAGATGTGTGCATAACGGCTGAATCGGGCCACCGCCGGTGCGTCGATCTGGGTGTTCCAGGGCAGGCCCAGCAACAGCAGCCCGGCGGACAACAGCAACACACTAGCGATGCCGTGCCGGTTCCAGTGCAGGCGCGGGCGCAGCGATTTCCAGGAAGCCAGCTCCAGGTACAGCGGCCGGACGATGAACCAGCTGACGACGGCCGCGAGCAGGGCAAGGCCCGCGAGCTTGAAGAGCACGTGGTAGACGAGCAGACCGATGCCCGTGAACAGCAGCAGGCGGTAGACCCAGACCGCCCATGCATAGGCGATCAGCAGGTGCTGCCGGTTTGCCGGGATTGTACCAGGTACGGGGTCGCCCAGTCCGAACAGCCATTCGCGCAGTCTCCAGCGCGCCAGCTCAAAGGCACGGCTCTGGAGATTCGGGATATCGAGGTAGTCGGTCAGCAGGTAATAACCGTCGAAGCGTACCAGTGGATTGCTGTTGATCAGCAGTGTGATGACCCAGCTGGTGGTGGCGATGACGAACACGGCACTCCGGGCGGGTCCGTCCGGCAGCAAATTCCAGAGCAGCAATGCAAGGACGGCAACCATGAGTTCGGCCATGATGCCGGCGCCGCTGATGGCCAGTCGCTGGCGGCGCTCCGTCAGCTTCCAGGCCTCGGTCGTGTCGGTATACAGCACCGGCCAGAACACCAGAAAGGCAATTCCCATGGTCGGAATCCGCAGGCCGTAGCGCTTTGCCGTCCATGCATGCCCGAGTTCGTGCGCCGACTTCGCCAGTACCAGGGCGGCCGCCAGCCAGGCGATACCGGTGGGAGAATACAGATAGGAAAACGTTGTCGTGAAGCTGTCCCATTGCCGCATGGTCAGGAACAAGCCGGCCAGCAGGCCCGCGGCCAGCAGGGCGGCGAAGGTCCGGGTGTAGACGAAATCCAGCCAGCCCACACTCGCCGTGAGAAACCGGTCCGGCCGTGTCAGCGGAATGCGGTAGAACAGGTATTTCTGCAGCAATCGGCCGGCCGGCTGGCGTCTGCTTGCCGCCAGTTGCCGCTCCAGCCGGTCGATGCCGGCAGTCCCGTCCGGTATGACCAGGTTTCTGGTCACCAGGAAATCGACCAGCGCCTGGACGTTTCCAGGCCCGATAGCAAGCGTGGTTTCCCTGCACACGGCAGCGGCGAGCGCCCGCACCGAAGCCAGACGCCAGCGGGAGAGGATTTCGTATTCCATCCAGCCAAGGCGGAAGAAGAGGTTGCGGGCTGGATCGTGCAGGGTCCAGGTCGGTGAGCCGTCGCCGGCGGCGGCACCGCGATACAGCTGTATGTCCCTGCGCAGTGCCGGCAGCCTGTCCGCGGGCGGCGCCGCCCTTGCATTTTCCAGGGCTATCGTCGTCACGGGCTAGAATCCCGTGAAGCGCCGCAAGGCCGAAATCGGGCGGCGCAGCAAGTAGCTGATCAGCAATACCCGCTTGCCATAGATCTTCCCGGTTCCCTTCAGGCCCACGCGGGGCGCTGCACCGGCGGCATCCAGTCGCGCCTTGAGCTGAAAGGCCAGGTTGCCGGCGGCCGTGATCTGTGGTTCGTAGCTCGTCTGGCGCAGGGTGCCCGACAGGGGCCGGGTCGGGTCGGTGTTCAGGAACAACTTCACTTCGGCGCCGGTTTCCAGGCTGATGGCGTCGTCGACGGGCAGCCAGAGCTGGATTTCCGTCTGTGCCGGGTCGGCCAGGGTAATGACCTTTTCCCCGACGATGACCGGTTTGCCGAGCCAGTCATTGACGGCGGTAAAGATGGCGATACCGTCACGTGTGGCGTGCACGTCCACCTTTTCCAGCAGCTCCCCGGTGTAGCTTGCCTCGGCTTCCCGCAGGGAAACCTGCGCGCGCAGCATGGACAGCTCCGATTTGCTGGCCTCGTCCTTGAAGGCCTTTTGTGCGGCCCGCAGGTATTCGGCCCGGGCGACTTCCGCGGCCTTGAGTGCGACCTCGTACTTGTTGCGCAGGGTCGTATCGTCGAGGCTGAACAGCAGATCGCCCTTGCGTACCGCCGAGTTCGGCTGGACATGGATGGCACTGATGACGCCTTCCAGCGGCGCCGTGACAATGACCGGGTCGACGGGGATGATTTCCGCAGGTGCCAGGGCGGACTGGCGGATGGGGAGCAGCAGCAACAGGGCCAGCAGCACCGGGATTGCGGCCCGGTAGCGCTGCAATCCCGGCTTGCCGCCGTTCCTGAAAACCGGTCTGCCCGCCTGCCTCTCCAGTGCCTGCCAGGCATGCGCATAGGCATCCCCCAGGCGTTCCAGCAGCGCCTGTTCACCTGCCTGCCAGCCGCCTGCGGTGCGTACCAGCCACAGTCCGCCGTGGATTTCACCGCGGCTGGTGAGCAGCGGTACCCACAGGACGGTGCCGCCGATCCACTCGTTCCAGTCGCTCAGTTCGGCGGGGCTTATATCGACGTGCGTGATGACATGCGCCCGACCGGCGCTGTCGAGCCGCAACCGGGCGGCGATGGTGCTTTCCAGCCAGTGGATGTACGGCGCTTCCCCGGAGTGTTCGGCGACCCCGGATACCGCCTCGATACGGGCCTTGCCGGCGGAATCCTTTTTCCACAATACCGCCTGGTCATAATGGATCAGACGGCGTGTTTCGTTGACGACGACAAAACGGAATGTTTCGGGTGTAATGGCATGACGCGCCTCGCGCTCAAGCTGCAGGAAGGTGGCCAGTGTCACCGCCTTCTGCTCCCCGCTGTCTGCGGGCGATTGTGGCGGCTCCGGTTTGACGGGTGACTGCGCCACGGTGAACTTACCTGTCTTGCGGGACGTCGAAGCGGGCGATGCCGCTCATCCCGGCAAGCAGTTCGGGATGAGTGCCGTCGATGCTTGCCGTGATCTCGAGTGACTGGCTGGCGGCATCCACGCGAGCGCCCAGCCGTATGACCCTGGCCGGGTAGGACTTTCCGGTTTCATCGATTTTGATCGTAAAGGCCGTATCTGTCTTGAGCCACGACAACCACCAGGAGGGGATGTACAGCTGCACTTCGATATTCTGGTCATCGAGTATGGAAAGCAGGGGTTGATTTTCCGCGACGCTTTCATACGGCTGTGCCAGGAGTTCAACGACCCGGCCGTCGAAGGGCGCATCGATCTGGCAGAGTTTCAGTTTTGCCTTGAAGATCTCGACGTCGGCAAGCGCGGTCTGAACTTCCGCAGCCGATAACTCGACATCCAGTTTACCGATTGACTGATACTCCCGCAGTTGCAGGTTGGACTCGTGCGTTTTTCTTGCGGCAAGGAGTTTTGCCTGGGATTTTCTCAGGTAGCTCTGCTGGATTTCACAATCGAAGTTCACCAGATGTTGTCCCCTGGTGAACCGGTCTCCTTCCTTGACGCTGATATCGGTAATGCGGCCGGCCATCCGGCTGGACAGGGTTGTTTCAACGACCGGGACCAGCAATGCCCGGACCTGTGGTTCGGCCTCCGACCCCGCTGCAGCTGCGGATCCGGGGCACGGCGCTGCCATGCAGCCCGCCAGCAGGCAGAGGGCGAGGATCAGTCCGGAAATATCGCTGCGTTGCTGCCGTTGCCTTCCGGCGGGGGCCGTGCTGCCGTGCGCCCTGCTCACAGACTGGCGGGCAATGCTTCCAGCCGGGTCTGGATAGCCGCTGCAAGGGCATCGATGCTGTCGTCCGTTACTTCCTGGGGAAGCGGATCATAACCGATCGAGTTATACAGGCGGCCCAGGGAGTTCTGGACTTCCGCGTTTGCGATATATCGCCGCATGCGTGCTACCAGAGCTGATGTTTTGGCGCGCAGCACGTCCAGCGCATGCTCGCGGTTCGCCTGCTGCCCCATGATCACCTGTTTCCTTATGCGCGATTCCACGGAATCCTGCTCGGTAGCGATCTGGTTGTTCCTGATGGCGAGGTGGTAGCGCTGGTAGGCAAGATGTACCTGCGTCATGACGGCCATGCTGAGGGCCATCCGGCGCATGTCGGCGAGTTCGCCCTTGGCCTCCGCCAGCTTCATCCGTTTCGGTCCGGAAAACAGATTGAATATGTTCCACGATATACCTGCACCGGCCTGTACCCAGTTGTCGTTGTAAAGGAACCTGTTTTCCTGGTACTGCGGGCTGACATTGAGTTGCAGGCCCGGCAGCATCTCCAGCAGGGCCTTGCGTACATCGAGTTCGCTGATGCGGTGCTTGTAGTTTTCCTCGACGAGTTCCGGGCGCTGTACCAGTGCCAGTTGCACCAGTTCGCTGGCTGGCGTGTAAACGGGCAGTGGATCGGTCGCCATGCTGTCGGCGTCGTCCGCGAGTTCAAAGGGCGTCCCGGGCATGACGTTGATCAATGCGGCCAGCTCGGTCTTTGCGGTTGACAGGTCTTCGCGCAGAGTCCACATCCTGCGGATCATGTCGAGCAGGGACTGCTGGTAGCGCAGCGGGGTAATCGGCGACTGCAGGCGCAGTGTCTCCAGTTGCTTGGACTTTTCCAGGGCATCTTCCGCCTGTACCAGCATGTCATCCATTTCAGGCAGCAATTGCTCGGCGCTGACGGCCCGCCAGTAGGCGTCACGCACATCCTGGATGACATTCTGGGCGACCTTGCGGCGGCGCTCCTGCATGATCAGGACCTGGTCGGCCTGCTGCTGGGCGCGGACATAACTGACGCCGAAGTCAAGAATGTTCCATGACATTGTCAGGTTGGCGTCATAATAAATGCGCTGGATGGACTTTGACGGCTCGAGTGACTCGGTGCCGCTGATCAGGGATTCACTGCTCGCGCCGGGTTGGTTGTTGCGCCAGTTATAGCCTGCCTCCGCCGTAAGCTCCGGCAGCAGGTCATAACGCATGACTTCAAGTTCACCCCGGGCGAGCGCCTCTTCCATGATTTTCAGGCGCTGGTCCAGATTGTATTTCAGTGCCCTGGCGATGGCCTCATAGAGCGTGATCGGCTTTTCAATGGGCTCCTGAGCAGAGAAGATTTCCTCCAGATCCGCATCGCGCTGCTGTTCAAGTTCATCCGTGGTAATGGCCACGGGGGTTACCGTGCATCCACCAATGACAAGTGTTGCGGCCAATGCCGCGAATGTGACTCTGACTTGCTTCATTACGTCCTTCCTTCCAGTACTGGTCCTTTATTATTACGGGTCAGCGACAGATCCCTTCGCTGCCCAGATTATCCCGAATATTGTTTGCGTCGTTGGTGCTGAGGCCGTGATCCTTTACGGCATTCTCGACAACAGCCTTGATGGCTTCAGGCGGGGCATGCTCCATCCCGCGCAGGACGGATTCCAGTGCGATGGCGACATTGGCACCGCCGCTGATCGCCGAATCCAGCATCTGCGAGGCATTCTCCGGATCCAGATAGGCGGCGGTCGACAGCATGGTAGCCGAAACCTCGACCGGCAGGCAGGCGGTCAGGCCCTGCACGGTCGATCCCATGCTGTCTGCTGTGGCACCCGGTACGGACTGCTCCATCGCGACCATCAGCAGTACCTGGTCCGCGTCCAGTTTGCTGCAGATGATGCCGGCGGTATCCAGGATTTCGGTCCGGGGGGCGTCGGCGAGCTTTCCGGCAAGTACTGCGGGATCATTCTCAGGTCGTTCATAGGGTATCTTTTCGAGATCGCTCCCGTCCGCTCCAACCTGACCGGCCTCGCCGGCACCCAGCAGCAGCTTTGCATCTCCTTCCGCCAGTATGAAGCCGCCGCCGTAGTCAAAGATCGTTTTGAAACCACTGTCCGCTGTCTGGCTGATTTCCAGAATGGTGCCGCGAATGCCGATGGTGGCAACCGGCGTCTTGTAGCGTACCTGCTCCGGATTGCGCTTGCCGACCAGACCGGTCAGGGAACGCATCCCGCCCTTCAGCAGGTTGACCACCATGCTGTCATCCTCTGGACTGGCCTTTGTGAAATTGAATTTTTCGACCTTGACTTTCGAGTCGCTCTTCACATTTAGCATGGAACGGTCCGGGAACACGATCTGTACCACACTCCCGGGTCCCGTCTCAATGATCTCGCCCAGGCGAACATGACTGTCGGCACGCAGTAACCGGGGGACGCCGGTCGTCCCGTCAAGCGCCGTGACCGAGCCACGGAGGTACATGACGCGTCCCCGGTTGTCGTCAGCCTGTACGGCAAAGGCAAGGAATATCAGAGCGATTACAGCCAGACCGCGCAACGCCGGTATATTTTTCATGGACGACTCCCTGTTACCGTCGAGTAATGATGGCCGGCTAGGTTCCACAGGCACTGATCAATTGCACAATCTCGTTGATCAGCTTGGCGGGCGGAGGCGCATCGCCGCCTTCTGCCTGCGGGGTACCGGCCGCCGGGCTTTGCAGTTCAGTACTGAAGTCCACCGTAGCGATCAGCGTGTCCAGTTGGGCTGCTTCCTCGGGCGTCAGTTCGCTGTAAACAGACGGGGCCTCGGAACCCCCTTCGGCGGGCGTGGCAGGTGCCAGCGGCTCATCCAGGATTTCATTGATAAGCGCCTCGGAATCTGCTTCACCCTCGTCTTCCGGCGCCGTCAGCAGCTCGGTATCTGACTCGCCTTCCCCCGATTCCACGGCGGGTTCTGACTGTTGTACGGTCGGGGCGGTGGTGGTGCTGCTCGTCCCGGTGTCGGTGGCATCATTGACGGTATTGACCGGCGGTGTCTGGGGGGGAGGCGGGGGCGGTGGAACCGGTTCGGCGGTGTCGTCGGTAATGGTTCCAGTGCCCGAGATGTCGCCGGCCGTGGCGTGCTGGATGTTCGACAGGACCACGACCACGCTTTCATTCGATTCAGCATAGGGCGGATCGTTGTCAAAGGTCTTGACATAGACGTTGACGGAGGTGGGGTTGCTGCCGCCCAGGCTCACCGAGGTGATCTCGGTTGAGAAATCAGAGTCGGCATAGAATGCGGTCTGATAATCCGTGCTTCCATTGTCGGTTGCACCGCTGCTCGCGGTGCCGGCGCCGAAGCCCAGCGTGGCGGTCACGGCGGTATCCGTGTCGCCGTTCAGCGAGACGGTATAGACGAGTGCATTGCCTTCCTCGACGGTAGGCGCATCGCTGATATTGACCAGCAGGGGCTCAACGGTGACGTCGAATCTGACTGTGTTCGCGAGTCCGGGGTTGAAGTTGTTGCTGATGAATACGGTTATTGTTGTTTCACCGACCTGGTCACTGGATGTGTCCCAGGTGAATAGCCCCGTATCCGGATTGATGGATGCGTTTAAAGGCGGATCAATCAATTCATAGGTGAGCTGGTCGCCATCTTGATCGAATGCGCCGGTTTCGCTTTGTACATCAACCGTTAAAGTTTCACCTTCCACTACTGTCTGATCAGGTATATCGCTGGTTACGGTTGGGGGGTCATTGGCATCCAGTACCTGGATATCGATTACCGTTGTGTCCTCCCCGCCAGCCTCATTTGTTGCATGGACCTCAAGGGTATAGCTTGTATTTGTTTCGAAGTTTAACTGGTCAGTGTCCAGTACCTGTATTTTTCCGTCAGCAGAGATAGAGAATGCGGTTTCACCCGTGCCTCCGGTAATTGTATAAGTCAGTGTACCTGCCTCGGGAGTTGTATCAATAAACCCGTCGCCAACCTCTGTCTCACCGATGATTTCGAACAGATCAGTTCCCTGCGGTGTGTTTTCGAATACGGCGAATACCTGATTATCGACCAGCAGGTCGGCCGCGAACGCCGGTTCGATGGCAGTTGCGGTCGCCGTGGCGCCGTCCTGAGTGCTATCCGGTATTGTCTGGTCTGTCTGGTCGGTCGTAGCCGTCTCGGTTGTAGCCGGCTCGCTGGCGGTGGGGTCGCTGGTGACGTCCGCGGCGGTTGCCAGAGCAGCGGCGTCAAAAAGGTAGCGGGGTTCCAGTGCCAGCATCTGGCTTGGCAGGCGCATACCCGGGGTGCTTGATAAATTCATACTGGCTGACATGGAGACTCTCCGAGCGGTTTATTGTTCGTGTTCTGGCGTAGTTATATAAGGTATAAACTACAGTCATTCAATATATTGTGTCAATATCGTACTTAGGTGCATGATATCGTTCACCCGGCTGTCCCGGTTTAACCAGCCAATGATTCTGGCGACTAATCAATAGATAAACAGTATCTAATGGAGGTTTCCAAGATTGCGCCTTAGAAGTGATTGCAGGGATTGCAAAGCGTTTTCGCGACTGGCGGGGACCGGGTCTTGCCCCGCTTCCTGAAACTCCGTTTCCTGGTTCCGGTGTGCGTCGGAGTGCTGCTGACCCTGGCCGCCGTTCTGGTGAAGACGACCGAGGTGCCGCTGCTGAGCGACCTGGACCGGCGGCTGGAGTGGCTCGCTTACGATCTGCGCCTGCGCCTGCTGCTGCCGGATTCCGTGGTGCCCGACCCGCGGATCGTGATCATGGATATCGATGAACAGAGTCTGCTGGAACTGGGACGCTGGCCATGGTCGCGGGCAACGGTTGCCGGGCTGGTCGATCGGGTATTCGAGAACGGGGCGGCCGTGCTGGCCATGGACGTGGTGTATGCCGAGCCGCAACGCGACACCATGAGCGAGCTGCTGGACAGTCTCGATCCCGCGACCCGGGATGCCATCCTGGCAAACGTCGCCTTGCCCGACGCTCCGGGTGGGGGCGATCGGCGCCTGGCGGAGAGCCTGCAAGGCCGCAACGTGGTACTCGGCTATGCGATCGCGGATATTTCCAGCCTGCCCAAGGGCAGTCTGCCGCCGCCGCTCGCAATGGATGAGCAGCTGGTCGAAAGCCTCGACCTGGTGGAGATGGAATCCTATATTGCCAATCTGGACATGCTGCAGGACAAGGCGCGCGGGGGCGGATTTTTCTCGGTTATCCCCGATGATGACGGCGAGATCCGACGTGCACCACTGCTGGCCAGTCGCAACGGCCGCCTGTACGGTTCGCTGGCCCTCGAGGCAGTGCGGCTCTACCTGGATGCCGGACAGATCGTGCTGAGCACTTCCCGGATCGGCGGCTTCCAGACCATCGAGGCCGTGTCCCTGGACGGCCTGAGCGAGATTCCCACCGATGACCTTGGCTACGTACTGGTTCCCTACCGCGGGCGCAGCGGCAGTTTCACCTATATTTCCGCCGCCGACGTGTACGACGGCAGTATCCCTGAAGACTTCTTTCAGGACAGGATCGTGCTGTTCGGGACCACGGCGGTGGGCCTGTACGACATGCGCTCCACCCCCGTGGAAAGCGTCTTCCCAGGGGTGGAGATACACGCCAATGTCATCGCCGGTCTGCTGGACGGCGCGTTTCCGTATGAACCCCCCTGGGCGCCGGGCGCCAACGTGGCGTTGCTGGCGGGTATCGGCGTGGTATCCATATTCATCGTGCCATTCATCGGACCGGTCGCCATCCTTTTGATCAGCCTGGGGCTGCTGGCACTGGTCGCCGGTCTGAATATCTGGCTGTGGTCCGTCCATGGCCTGGTGCTGGCCATCGTTGCACCCCTGCTGCTCGTTGTCACGATCGGCACCTTCGATCTCGCCTATGGCTTCCTGACGGAGGCGCGAGGGCGCCGGCAGCTGAAGGCCATGTTCGGACAGTATGTGCCGCCGGAGATCGTCAATGAAATGAACAGGAATCCTGACGGGGACTTCGCCGTGGAAGGCGAAAGCCGCGATCTGTCGGTGTTGTTTTGTGATATCCGAGGTTTTACCACTATCTCGGAGGCACTTGCCGCGGATGAACTGAAGCGGATGCTGAATTATTTCTTTACACCCATGACACGGATCATCTTCGAGCGGCGCGGTACCATCGACAAATACGTGGGCGACATGATCATGGCCTTCTGGGGCGCGCCGGTGATCGATACCGAACACCACCAGCATGCCGTGCTGGCCGCCCTGGAGATGTTGGAGACCCTTGCCGGCATGCAGCCCGCGATCAGGGAGCGGGGCTGGCCGCGGATCGATATCGGCATCGGTATCAACAGTGGCATGATGAATGTCGGCGACATGGGATCGGAGTACCGGCGTGCCTATACCGTGATCGGCGATGCCGTGAACCTGGGATCACGCCTGGAGGGCTTGACCAAGTACTATGGCGTACGTCTGATCGTCAGTGAATCCACGGCAGCCGGGCTGGACGGCATCGTGCTGCGCTGCCTGGATCGCGTGCAGGTGAAGGGCAAGAACGAGCCGGTGACGATATACGAGCCGGCCGGCACGGTGGCAGCGGTTTCCGCCCAAGTGCAGCACGAGGTCGAGGACAGCAACCGGGCGCTAGATTATTACTTCGCCGGTGACTGGGCTCGGGCCGAACATGCATTCCAGATACTTCATCAGGCCAGCCCGGAACGCAAGCTGTATGGCCTTTACCTGGAGCGCATTCAAACCCTCAAGGCGGAGGGCGTCGGCGCCGGCTGGGACGGTGTGTTCCGGCACACATCGAAATAGACCGTTAAAAAATTACCTGTGGGAGCGCCGCCCCCGGCGCGAGTCGCTTTGGGCATCCTGCCCTCTCGCGACACTTGTACACCCCTGTACATCGTCGCGGCGAGGCGCCGCTCCCACAATGTTAGGTTGAATCAGCGGAAGTGCTACTCAAGCGTGCGCTGTTCGCGGCATTTGTACATCCGGTGTATCGCGCGATTACTAATGGGAAACAAAGCAAGCGATGTCTGCTTGCTTTGTTTCCCATTAGTAAAAAGTGTAATTACACTACCCCCACCCTGTCCCGCCCCCTTCAAAGGGGGCGGGGACGGACGGTTGAATTTCGGCTTACTAATGTACTCCCTAGTAAATTCCCCGGGAAACAAAAAAGCACCCCGCGGGGTGCTTGTAGTGCATGGCAGTTGCCTGCTCTACCGGCGCCGGGCAGCCGCGAGCAGGCCGACCACCCCTGAACCGAACAGCCAGACGGCGGCGGGAAGCGGGACGGCTGCCGTGACCGCTTCTCCCGCGATACCCAGTACGGTCATGGGTGCAGGGTCAACATCGGATGGCCCGGGATTGGCCTGTAGCTTTACATAATTAATTTCCGTGGGAAGTAGAAAACCAGAAAGATCGATGTACGCATTGTAGTAATATGAACCCAGATCCACACTATCTCCGCTACCGCTAAAATCCCCCGTCGCGCTGACAAAGACTTTAAAGATTTCATTCAATTCAGACGGCGGAAATTCTTCGTCGCCGGTGATCCAGAGATAACCATCGCCGGAGATGCTTTCCGACATCATGACCGTCAGGGTACTGCTTGTTGTAGGAGTTGAAAAAATGCTTCCGTCACGCTGCGCAAGGACGACGCCAAGCGTCGGGTCAGTGGGGGCACCCAGTACGTCATCCAGGGAATGTGTATCAATGATGGCGCCGACCGCATTCGAGCCCGTTACCTCACCCGCATACACACAATTGACGGTACATAGGTATGAAGCACGGGCAGTGCCGGTTGCGGCAAGCAGCCACACAAAGGCAACCAGTAAAACCGATTTCGCTAACGTCATGTAGTTCTCTGCGGCCCATCGCCGAAAGCCGGCTCCGGCACGATGCAATGGATTCCGCACTCCGTAAATCAATAAATTTCTGTTATCTTCAGCCAGCCGGGTACCCCGATGCCCGTGTTTTGTTGTTGTAAGGCAGCGGGCCGGCAGACCGAAGTCGTTTTAATTCATATAAGAGAAATGCAATATTTACGCCATCACCGTTAATAAACAGTCAGTTCAGAGGCTTGTGTTGTCCGGGTCCCGTTCAGGTGTCGCTATACACAACATAATTCTGTAAAAATCACCGACAGGATTATGCAAAAGCTTACATTCTTTCTTATTTTCGAAAAAAAGGGGTCAGACCCCATTTTTCATTACTTGGAGCAAGATAAAAATGGGGTCTGACCCCTTTTTTCAGTCCGCTCATGAATATTCCTGATGCCGGCCGTGATCGCATCCACGTAGTGGCGGCAGCCATTATCGATGACCGGGGTCGGCTGCTGATCAGCCGGCGTGCCGGGCACGTCCACCAGGGTGGCCTGTGGGAGTTCCCCGGCGGCAAATTGCTGCCGGGGGAGCCGATCGAGGCCGGTCTGGCGCGGGAACTGCGCGAGGAGCTGGGTATTAACGTGCTGTCGGCCCGACCGCTGATCCGGGTCTACCACGATTATCCGGACAGACCGGTACTGCTCGATGTGTGGCGGGTTTCGGCCTTTGCCGGAGAACCGTCCGGCCGGGAGGGTCAGGCTGTCGCCCGGGTGGCCGTTGACCGCTTGCGACGCTACTGCTTTCCGGCCGCTAATGTGCCTGTCCTCAAGGCGGTATCGCTGCCGGAACGCTATTTGATTACGCCGGAGCCGGGCAGAGACATTCCGGCTTTCCTTGCCGGCCTCGATCGGGTACTGGCACGGGGTGTGCGACTGGTCCAGCTGCGGGCAAAACAGCTGCCGATCGATAAACTCAGCCTGTTGGCGCCCCGGGTGCTGGCGCGGTGCCGTCAGGCCGGTGCGCGCTTGCTGCTGAACGCGGAGCCGGCGCTGGCAGCCGAGCTTGGTATGGACGGCGTACACCTGACCGGCCCGCGCCTGATGAACCTGCCGGCGCGCCCCCTGGATCCGGTTCACCTGGTGGGTGCTTCGTGTCACACCCTGGCCGAGCTGAAACGGGCCTGTGAGCTGGACCTGGATTTCGTCGTGGTCTCCCCGGTAAACGCAACGGCCAGCCATCCCGGCACGCGGCCCATGGGATTTGCGGGTTTGCGGGAATTCACAGAGGCGGCGTCCCTGCCGGTATACGCGCTCGGGGGGATGCGTGAAGCGGATCTTGATGCGGCCTTTCACAGCGGTGCCCAGGGTATTGCGGCGATCCGCGGCCTGTGGGCCGGGGATTAGTTCATGAAAGTTATTTCACCGCAGAGACGCGGAGGACGCAGAGAAACCTAATAAAAAACCAACCGCAAAGACGCAAAGCACGCCAAGCAACCATCTGATTATAAACCCGACGTGATCCTGTGCTACTGTCTCCGGATCAGACAGCGTGCCGCATGGCAATATCTTTTATTGCTTTTGTGACTGTTTCTCTGCGTTCTTCGCGTCTCTGCGGTGAATTCCTGATCTGGCTGTTACCCCGGATCCATCGGGATCGTGGTGTATGGCTACTGCCTCCGGAACCGATAGCGTGTCGCATGGCAATGTCTATTGTTGTTTTATTATTGTTTCCTCTGCGTTCTTTGCGTCTCTGCGGTGAATCCCTGATCTGGCTGTTACCCCGGATCCATCGGGATCGTGGTGTATGGCTACTGCCTCCGGAACCGATAGCGTGTCGCATGGCAATGTCTATTGTTGTTTTATTATTGTTTCCTCTGCGTTCTTTGCGTCTCTGCGGTGAATCCCTGATCTGGCTGTTACCCCGGATCCATCGGGATCGTGGTGTATGGCTACTGCCTCCGGAACCGATAGCGTGTCGCATGGCAATGTCTATTGTTGTTTTATTATTGTTTCCTCTGCGTTCTTTGCGTCTCTGCGGTGAATCCCTGATCTGGCTGTTACCCCGGATCCATCGGGATCGTGGTGTATGGCTACTGCCTCCGGAACCGATAGCGTGTCGCATGGCAATGTCTATTGTTGTTTTATTATTGTTTCCTCTGCGTTCTTTGCGTCTCTGCGGTGAATTCCTCTTCTGACTGTTACCCCGGATCCATCGGGATCGCGGCCTGCCTAATCGTCCTGCTCCAGGCCGAATGGCGATGCCTCGTCCCCCGGGATGCGGTTGGACTCGTCCAGCCAGTTGCCGAGGTCGATCAGCTTGCAGCGTTCGCTGCAAAACGGCCGCCAGCGCGAGAGGCTTGTCCATTCCACCGGTTTGCCGCAGGTGGGACATGGCTCGGTGCGGACGCGGGATGTGTCGTCTGGCATCGGGGCTGCCTTATATGACGCAGCAGGCCAGCTCGAACTCGACATCCTGGCCGGTTTGTCTGGCGCGCTCACCGGCCGCCGAGAACTCCAGAAACCGGGCCGTGAAGCGGTGCCGTCCGCCGCTGAGTTCGGCGAAATAGGGAGCGTCATCCGGCAGTGCGATCCGCACCAGCTGGACGGGCAGGCTCGGGTCGAGGGCCTGCTGGTACACACCGCCGCCGGCGAGCGTGGGCTTGAACGGGGTACTGTCGCGGGTCAGCTTCAACAACAGCTGAATGGCCTGGCCGACGGCATCAAAATTGCCCAGCCAGTGTGCCAGGTCACGGGTACGCTGGGCAGCAGGTTGCTGCAACCAGTAGTGAAACGAGGGCAGATCGAAGTCACAGGTACCGCCCGGTATGGCGCTGCGCTGGCGGATGCTGAGCAGGAATTCACTGGTATTCAAATCACTGGCGATCTGGCCGTTGATCCCGTACATCCCGTCCATCTTCTGCTGGATCTCTCCCAGCAGGGCTGCGAGCATATCCTGGTCGATTCCGGGATTCTGATCCAGCCGCTTCAGGTTGGTGGCGTGCCGTTCCAGTTCCTGAAGTACCTCGGATTTGAGGTTGGTATTGCCGAAAATGGCAAGGATTTCCAGGATGCAGGTCATCGTGGCGCGGCTGTCCCAGTCGGAGTGACCCTGCAGATGATGCGCGGCCTGGTTGAACAGGAATTCCAGCCGCAGGAGGGTTCTCACCCGCTCGTTCAGTGGGTGTTCATACAGGATTTTCTCTGGCACGGGTCGGGGTGGTCTGGTTGAATCTGCCTGGCTGGCGTTGACATTGTCTCTCACGGCCCGATCATGCGCAAATGAAGTTCCGGTATCAGCTGGCATGCGTAGATTCCATATAGTGCTGGTGCAGAACCTGAACCTGCGCGATCAGCGCGTCCAGCCCGCGGTCGTTGATAATAATATCATCAGCCACCGCCAGCCGGCTTTCCCGGTCTGCCTGTGACTGCATGATAGCAGCGACGCTGTCCCGGGACAGCCGGTCTCTCGATGCCACCCGCTCTATCTGGCAGGATTCGGGTGCGTCCACCACCAGAATGCGGTCAACCAGGTCTTTTTGTTGCGTCTCCAGCAGCAGCGGAATCACCGCGATACAATAGGGCGCGCGGCTTGCCGCTATCTGCGCCAGCATACGGCGGCGGATTCGGGGGTGGAGCATTGCCTCGAGCCGGAGCCGCAGTGCCGCATCGCCGAACACCCGTTTGCGCAGCCACGCGCGATCCAGATGTCCCTCCGCGGTCAGGCACTGGCTGCCGAATATCGCGCTGATTTCAGCCAGCGCCGGTTCTCCCGGTTCCACCAGTTCGCGGGCGATTCTGTCGGCATCTATGATAGGGACTCCGAGCGCCTGGAATGCATCGGCCACGGTTGTCTTTCCGCTGCCGATGCCGCCGGTCAGTCCGATAACCAGCGGCCGGGCGTTGCGGGCGGCTGCGGGGGGTGATTCAGTATCGGGCGGGGCCACGCTTATATGTAATTCAGGTAGTACTCCAGAATACTGTTGCCCCAAAGCAGGGTTAGCCAGCCTGCAGCCGCCAGAAAAGGCCCAAAGGGCATGGGCTGGCTGTGATCGCGGCCCCTGAACAGGATAAGCAGGACCCCGGTCACGGCACCAACCAGCGATGAAAACAGGATCACCAGGGGGAGTGCCTGCCACCCGACCCAGGCACCGATGGCGGCAAGCAGCTTGAAATCACCGTATCCCATGCCTTCCTTGCCGGTAACAAGCCGAAACAGATGATAGACGGTCCAGAGTGACAGATAACCCGCCGCCGCACCGACAATGCTGGCATGACTGTCGACAAACACGCCGGCAAGGCTGAGCAGCAGCCCGGCCCACAGCAGCGGCAGGGTGATGGTGTCTGGCAGCAGCTGGGTGTCCAGATCGATCAAAAACAGCGGAATCATTGCCCAGGTGAAGCCCAGGGCAGCCACTGTCTGCAGACCGAGACCGTAGTGCAAGGCGATAATGACGGACATCAGGGCCGTGGCGATTTCAACCGCAGGATAGCGCCAGGATATGGCTACGCCACAGCTGGAACAGCGGCCGTGGAGTAACAGGTAGCTGAATACCGGGATATTTTCCAGAATGGTGATCCGGTGGCCGCATTGCGGGCAGGTGGATGCCGGGGTGATCAGATTGAACGCTTCCACCGCGGTACCGGCGGCCGTTAGCTGACCGAGATGTTCACTGCAGTCGCGCGACCAGTTGCGTTCCATCATGACGGGCAGGCGGTGGATGACCACATTGAGGAAACTGCCGACAGCCAGGCCCAGCACGCCGCTCGTCAATATGACGAACAGCGGAGAGGACTCAAGCAGCAGCAATGCTTCCATTGGCTTGGGCGGCCCGGCCTGGATGTCAGGAACTGCAGCAGGAAATCAGATCGCCGCACCCAGCTTGAAGATGGGCAGGTACATCGCCACCACCAGGCCGCCGATCAGGATACCCAGAATCGACATGATGATCGGCTCCAGCAGGCTGCTGAGGGCGTCCACGGCATCATCCACTTCCTGTTCGTAGAAGTCGGCCACCTTGGCCAGCATGGCATCGAGAGAGCCCGATTCCTCGCCGATGGCCACCATCTGCTCCACCATGTTGGGGAACAGGCCCGTCTGGTTCATGGCGAACTGCAGCTGCTGGCCCGTGGCAACGCTGTCACGGATCATGAGTACGGCATCGGAATAGACGACATTGCCGGTTGCCCCGGCCACTGATTGCAGTGCTTCCACCAGCGGGACGCCGGCCGCGAACATGGTGGACAGGGTGCGGGCATAGCGGGCCACGGCGGCCTTGTGCATGATCGTGCCGACAATCGGCAACTTCAGGATCAAACGGTCCAGTGTGCGGCTGAACGCTCGCGAGCGCCTTTTTGCCTGCATCATGCCGACGACGGCACCGACCCCGATACCGAAGACAATCCACCAGTATTGCTGCATGAACTCCGAGAGGTTGATCACCAGCCGGGTGAATGCCGGCAAGTCGGCGCCGAAGCTGGTAAACAGTTCCTCGAACGTGGGTACCACGAAGATCAGGAGAATCGCCGTCACAATGACGGCGACGATGATGACCGCCGTCGGGTAGAACATGGCCTTCCTGATCTTGGCCTTGAGGTATTCCGTTTTTTCCTTGTAGGTGGCGATCTTGTCGAGCAGCGTCTCCAGTACACCGGCGTGCTCACCCGCCTCGACCAGGTTGACGACCAGGGCGTCGAAGTAGTACGGATGCTTGGCCAGCGTTTCCGACAGGCTGGTGCCCGATTCAACCTCGTTCTTGATCTTCAGGATCAGCTGCCGCATGCCGAGGTTGTCATGACCGCGTCCGATGATGTCAAACGACTGTACCAGCGGTACCCCCGCGGCCAGCATGGTAGCCAGCTGGCGGAAGAAAACGGCAATATCCTTGGCGGTGATTTTTTTCTTGCCGGCCTTCTGGAACAGGGAGCTTTGTTTCTTGACGGTAATGGGCCTGATGCCCTGCTTGCGCAGATCGGCCTTGATCAGCGAGGGGTTGGTCCCGCGGGTCTGGCCCTTGACGCGCACCCCGCGCTTGTCGGTACCCGTCCAGATGAAGATATCCGGTTGTTTCAGTGCTTTTTCCGCCATGATTTAGTCCTTGGTGACGCGATCGATTTCTTCCAGGCTGGTGATGCCTGCCGCAACCTTCCTGAGTCCGGCTTCCCTGAGATCCGAAACTCCCTCGGTGCGGGCCTGTGCCTCTAGTTGCATGGAATTACCGCCTTCCATGATCAGGCGACCCATTGCTTCCGATACCGGCATGACCTGGTAGATGCCGATACGACCCTTGTAACCACTGGTGCAGTTGTCACAGCCAACGGCGCCGTAGATCTTCAGCCCATGCACCTGGTCTTCCCTGAACCCTGATTTGACCAGCGCCTCTTCCGGGATGTCGAGTGCCTTCTTGCATTTGTTGCACAGCCGGCGGGCAAGCCGCTGGGCCATGATCAGGTGGACTGCCGAGGCGATATTGTAAGGTGGCACGCCCATGTTCGCCAGGCGAGTCAGGGTCTGGGGCGCGTCATTGGTGTGCAGTGTCGAGAGTACCAGGTGACCCGTCTGGGCGGCCTTGACGGCGATTTCCGCCGTCTCCAGGTCGCGAATCTCGCCGACCATGATGATGTCCGGGTCCTGGCGGAGAAAGGCGCGCAGCGCCACGGAAAAATCAAGCCCGGCCTTCGGGTTGACATTGACCTGGTTGACGCCAACCATGTTGATCTCAACGGGGTCCTCGCAGGTCGAGATATTGACATCCGAGGTATTGAGGATGCCCAAACCCGTGTAGAGCGACACCGTCTTGCCGCTGCCGGTCGGTCCGGTGACCAGAACCATGCCATAGGGTTTGTGTATAGCTTCCAGGAACAGCTTCTTCTGGTCATCCTCGAAGCCGAGCACGTCGATGTCGATTTGCGCGCTGCTGGAATCCAGGATACGCAACACCACTTTTTCGCCGTACAGCGTCGGCAGGGTGTTGACGCGGAAGTCGATCGCCCGGTTCCTGGACAGGTTCATCTTGATGCGCCCGTCCTGGGGGATGCGGCGTTCCGCGATGTTCATCCGGCTCATGACCTTGAGGCGCGCGATAATGCGCAGGGCGAGTGAGCGCGGGGGCGAGGTTATCTCATGCAAAACGCCGTCGTTGCGGAAGCGCACGCGAAATGTCTTTTCGTAGGGTTCGAGGTGAACATCCGAGGCACCCTTGTTGATGGCATCCAGCAGCACCTTGTTGACAAAACGGACCACGGGTGTGTCATCGATGTCGGACTCGGATATATCTCCCTCTTTGTTTTCGTCATCGCCGGCAGTGACCGTCAGGTTATCCAGATCGGCATCCATGAGATCCGACATGGTGGTATCGAGCGCTTCCAGCGCCTTGTCGATCCCCAGCCGCAGCAGTTCTTCCTCGACCAGTACCGCCTCGGTATTGATGCCGGTGTGGAATTTGAATTCATCGATGGCGCCGAGGTTGGTGGGATCCGAGACCGCAATGTAGAGACGGTTGCCGCGCTTGAAGAGGGGCAGGGCATTGTGCTGGTGAATGAGCTTCTCGCTGACCAGCTTGACCGGTGCATTCTCCATGTCCATGGATCGCAGGTCGAAGAGGGGCACACCGAATTCCAGGGAGCCGGACCAGGCAATGTCGCGCCCCTTGAGTATCTTGTGTTCGACCAGGTAGGTGACGAAATGGGCGCGATTCTTGAGCGCCGCATCCTGGGCCTTGACCGCCTCTGTTTCATCGAGCAGGCCGTCCATTACCAGCCTGCGTGCGAGGCCGCTGAGATGTACTGTGGGATTTGTCGTGGCCATGTTTTCCAAGTGCACTGTGGATGTTTAGGCGTAAATTTCCGTGATCCGGTTCCTGTTTCGTATCATTCCGAAGAAAGCAGCAGTTGGCCAAGCCACGCTAAAATTACAAAAAATACCTGCTTTGTCAAGCTGTTATCACCTCTCCACCGGGAAGTCCATGGTGGGTGACGGGGTGCCAAATACTGCTCCTCTCTCCAGTGTTTCGTCCCGGCGGGATAAAACTTTACCAGCCTGCCGGGTTGGATGCCCCGGGTCGGCAAATCCTTGACATCCTCGGCCATCGGGCATTGTGATGCAAGAATTATTAAGGGATTTTCCGGAGTGTTTTCATGGAATATTGTCTGTGGGCTCAAACGGGTCCCGGGATGCAAAATGGCCTGTCTGCGGCGCGGCGTACGTGGCCTGTATGTACGTCAGGATGCCACTTTGCTGGAAAGGGACTGGTTTGCCGCTGTCTCATCAGATATACGCCTGGCAATGCTCGATAATGATCCTCGCAGGGGAGGTTTCCGGGCGGACCATGTCATGCCTGTATGCGTCCAGGTTATCGATGAAGTCATTGATAATGGTGTCGTCATAGCGGCTCAACACACAGTTTCTGTCCAGTCCTTCGGTTCTTTCGGTTGCTTTCCTGAGCAGCAGCACGGGTTTGCCCAGGTAGTAGCATTCTTCCTGGTTGCTGCCGCCGTCGCTGACAACGAAATCGGCTTCCAGAATCAGCCGGATAAACCGGAAATAGTCGAGCCGCTTCCGAAGTTCAATACGCGGGTTGGCCGCGAGTTTTTCGTAGCAACCGAATTTTCTCAATTTTATTTCAGTCGGTTTGTGCAGGATGAATAACAGATGTTTCTTCCTGCTGATATTCTCAACGATACCGCTGATCCGCTCTGTCGCGGTTCTCGAAAAAACGTTCTCGAATCTGTGCAGGGTAACGACGCCAAAGGGCTCGTCGGGCAAGTCGATATCGGTGATCCGATTGATTGCCGGCAGAGCGAAGCCAAGGGAATCAAGCAATGTGTTGAAACGGGTATTTATTATTTCTCCCTTGTAGTTTTGCAGGTTCCTGCACGCCCAGGCTCCGGGTGCAAACAGGTGGTTCGATAGCCTGAATGTCAATATTCTTGTTAATTCTTCAGGGAAGGGATGGAACAGGTTGAAAGACCGGAGACCTGATTCCACATGGCCGACCTTGAGGCCGGCTACCCTGCCCATGATTGCACCAAGTAATGTGGAAAAGGTGTCACCATGGACCAGTACAATGCCATTATCGTCGTTTCGGAATATTTCCCTTTTTCTGCGCAGGGTGTGAATGATGTTTTTTATACTCCAGATGAGCATCTGGGAAACAGAGGTGATGTCCCTGCCTGAATATAGCGTGTAGTCAGGCTGCCTGATTTCAAAGTTTGCCAGAATATCGTCTATTGTTTCCCTGTGCTGGCCGGTCGATATGTAATTGTAGTCGACCCCGTCTTGCTTGAGCAGCTTCATGATGGGCGCCATCTTTATCAGTTGCGCCTTGGTGCCGATAATCAGATGAATCATGTTGTTGCGGGTCCGGATTCCGGTTTGTTTTCCGGATTTGCATGCTCCTGCCTGAAAGAGGTATCCACGGAAGGCTAGCGGCGGATGCCCAGGATATGGAGTAGACGTGCAGTGAAGTATACAGCGGTATAGCGCAGTACATTCAGCGCCACGCCCAGGAGATACAAACCGGGAAGCGGATAGTGCAGGCGGAACAGTGCTGCCAGTTCCGGCAGATTACGGTGCGAGCGGCGGTCGTGAAGTGACTGTATAAAGCGGGGAAACGTCATTCGGCCGAGACGTGAGGCAAGGGTTGTTGTCTCTTCGTCAATATCCACTACCGCATCACTGGCGATAAACAGGGGTATCCCCTGTTTCCTGCAGCGCAGAAAGAAATCGTGGTCCGACCAGTAGTGTGGCAGCCGGTCCTCATTGAAGAATCCCGCCTGCTCGAATACCGGCGCGGGTATCAGGACCCCGCGTCCTCCCAGGATCAGGCGGGTCCCGAGCAAGCGATGCTCGTCCGGCCGGTATGTTGATCTTCCCGGCAATCGCATGACGGGGAAGCCAAGGAGGAAACAGGTGGTTACCCGACCTGTGATGGTCCGGCCTGATTGCAGGCCGCGCTGGTTGGGTGCAACCAGAGACAGTCCGGCGTTTCCCTGCAGGTCCAGCAGGGTTTCGATGGTAGTGGTTTCCACAAAACAATCATTGTTCAGCAACATAACCATATCAGCGCCCAGATCCAGGGCCTTGCGAATGCCAAGATTCGTGGCACCGGCCCACCACATATCGGTGGTTCCGGGCAGGTGGATGATATCCGGGAATTCGTTCCTGAGCCCCTTACCGGTGCCATCCGTTGATCCATGGTCGACAACGATAATGCGAAAGTCCCTGTAACTTCCCGATATCAGCCTGTTGAGGCAGATGCGTGTTTGTTCCCATCTGTTTAAAACAGGGATTATTATGAAAAGCATTTTCGATTCCATGTCATTATTATAAGTATGGTCGTTGCTTCGCGGAACTCGCTGCCGGTGCATTCAGGGAATACCAGCAATCAATGAAAATTCTCTTCCTGTCCAAACGCGTGTATACGAACAAGGACCTTGTGCGTGACCGGTATGGGCGGGTCTACGAGTTCTCGAATGCACTTGCGGGCCTGGGTCACAAGGTATGCGGACTCGCCCTTGATTACCGGCGCAGGGGGTTTGCCGAGCCGCGGGTGGAGCCGGAGGGGATGAACCCTGAATGGTATTCCCGTAATCTTTTTCCAAACCCGGTTGGAGGCCTGCGGAAATACATTGCGGGTGTTGCCGGTCTGGTCGAGGAGTTTTCACCTGATGTCCTGATATCCGTATCCGATGTCTACCACGTTATACTCGGCGATTGGCTGGCCAGGCAATATGGCATTACTCATATTGTTGATATATATGATAATTATGAGATATTCAAAGCGGCCCGTCTGCCGGGTATGGTTGCGCTGTACCGGCGGGCCCTGTCACGGGCGAATGGCGTGGTATGTGTCAGCCGGAATTTGAAAAGATATGTACTGGCTACCTGCAATCCGGCGAAGGAGCCGGAAGTAATAACCAATGCTGTAGACGAAGATGTATTCATGCCGCATGATACGGGCGCCTGCCGACGACGCTTCGGCCTGCCATCCGACAAGGTCCTGATAGGGCTTGGCGGGGCAATGTTCAAAAGGCGTGGAATGGAAGCCATATTTCAGGCGCACCGGATCCTGGCCGATGCGAATCCGGATATCCACCTGGTGCTCGCCGGCAGTACGGATGAGACGACAGCGATTCCCGAAAGCAGTAACGTCCACTACCTGGGAAAGCTCGATTACAGGGATATGCCCCTGTTCTATGGCGCGCTTGATGTTGGAATCATTATCAACAGGGATACTTCATTTGCACGCTACTGCTTCCCGCAAAAGTTCTTTGAAATGCTGGCATGCGGATTACCGATCGTGGTTGCCGCAGTCGGTGATGTCAAGGATATGATGGCGGGTTGTTCACAGGCATTGTTCCGGCCGGGAGATGCGAATGGGCTCGCGGAGGCGATACTCATGCAGCATGCCAGGCCCTGCCGGCCTGATATCGAGGTGGTTTCATGGGAATGTCAGGGGGCATTGCTGTCAGATTTTCTGGAGAAAGCCAGTGCTCTGGAAACAGGGGGTCAGGCCCGATGAACCTGTCCTTCCCGTGTGCGCCTGCACTCCGTGCGAAAAGTGGACTAACGCCCTGTCAGCCGGATGCTGTCTTCGCGCATGCGATGGCAGCGTATTTCCATTGTATTTCCTCGCATGATTGGGATCTAGAGTGACCCGACCGCTTTTCTGTTTCAGGTTCGATGTCGATACGCCCCGCTGTATCGCAACCGGTGTTCCAAACCTGCTGGAACTGGCCTCAAGGAAAGCCGTGAAGTTTACCTTCTTCGTAAACATGGGACGGGCTGTTGCCTACCGCAATCTGCTGCGCAAGGGCAGGGGCCGCGAGGCAGGCGTTGTTAGCAAGTTGACCAGTGTGGAGAAGCTGGGTCTGGCGGAAAGCCTGAAGATCGCACTGTTCAACCCCCTTGTAGGCGCGGCGCAGCGCGGGCTTATCAACGATGCAATCAACGCCGGACATGAGGTGGGCCTGCATGGGGGGAAGAACCACGCCACCTGGCAGTATGGTGCCCATTCCTGGTCGACAGCGCGCATTCATGAAGAAATTGCCTGGGGAAAAAAGGCGCTTGAGGATATCAGCGGCAGTCCGGTCAGGGCATTCTCCTCTCCCGGCTGGAATGGTGGTCCTGCCATCAACACGATGCTGTCCCGGTTGAGCTTCAGGTACTCGGCCGATCTGCATGGCGATGATTATGACACCATCCAGACATGTGCCGTGTCCCGCCTCGCACAGATCAGTACCAATATGTCAGGCGAACCCGGGGGCGTCGGTTTTCTCGAGTGGCTGACTGCCTCGGGTATGGACACGAAGACTTCACTGGATTACCTCGATGCCCGGCTCGAGCGGCAGCGGTTTGCGTCGATTCTCTACGACCATCCCTGCTACGCAGGGATACACAAACTTGAACTCCTGGCCGCATTGATCGACCGGGTCAGGCAGCGCGGCTACGAGATAACCACAATGAGCGATGTCCTCGAACGCCATGGAGAGTAGCCGGAAATTCTCCAAGCCGGTCATTATCGTCGGCGCACCCAGGTCGGGTACTTCCCTGCTGCAGAAAATTATCAGGGAAAATCCCGCATTTGTTTCGGTGGCCAGAGAGTCGGATGTTATCTGGAACCCCTACATTCATCCGCGAGTCAACAACTGGCGGCAGGAAGGTCTTGTCGACCGGCAGCTCAGTCAGGAGGATATAGCGTTTATTCTGGAGGAGTATGGCAATAAGGCCCTGCCAGCGAAGGTCTGGAGTCGCTGGTCGCAATCCCGGATCATGGAGTCAGCCTTCCTGTCCAGGCTGGTCAGACGGGTATATCCCTGTGCAGACAGGGTGTTTACTACCGTGCGGCGAATACTGCCGAACAGGCGGCAGGATTTGCGGCTGGTTGACAAGTCCGTTCACTTCGCACTCTGGCTGGACGCCGTGAACCAGGTGTTTCCCGAGGCACTGTATATCCATATTGCACGCAACGGCAGGGACTGTGTACGTTCCATGATGAATGGCTGGCTGGATCCGGAGCGATTCAATACGTATTTACTGCCGGAGAATCTAAGAACGGGCGGCGCCAGGTACTGGTGTTTCCCGATGCCGGCAAGATGGCGGGAGTATCTGGAGCTGCCGCTTGCAGAGCGTGTGGCTCACCAATGGGTTGATATTCAAGGATCAATTATCAAAGGGCTGGATGCGGCCAGGCAGGAGAATCGCTATTTGCTGGTCAGGCTGGAAGACCTGACGGGCGCACCGGCGCAGAACATTCGGCGCATTTCTGATTATATAGAACTGGATTGGTCGGGTTATTTCGAGCATGTTGCCGCGAATATGCCGGTTATCAATGCATCGCGCAAAAACTATTTAACCGGCGAAGAATACGGTGAACAGCCCGATTCTGCGATAATGGATATTATCCGGAATTCACAGATCGAACTGGGTTATCAGGTTTGATTCCTCGTTCTGGTCCGGCCGCTGCGTATTCCTGACGGTTGTGATTGCCGTTGCCGGAACTGCGATCCGCAGGCAGGCGCCGGGCAGGTCATGTCACCTGGCTGCCGGTATGGTTGCCGGAGACTTTCAGGGGACGTCGTACCAGGCTGACAGGTCACGCCCGATAAGTTGCTCCAGTTCTTTTATGTCCGGAAGATAGCGCACGGTCAGTTGCCTCCTGGTGGCGTCAGACATCATGCCTTTGCTTTGTGCATTCAGCCGTTTGTCCGCATTGCGGAATTCATGGCCCGGGTCGATATCCAGGAAAATGCAAAGTTCTTTCAGTATTCGCCCGGGTTCGCTGATGAAGTCATCCAGCAGGTAGATATAAAACTGCTCCGGCGGAAATATCTCCAGGTACCATTTTATCTGTTCCGCATACAGGCCCTTGCTGAAGTAGCTCTGGTGGCGGATATGATACTCGCCGCTGGCGAGACGTTCCGGCTCCTGCGCCAGGGCTTCTTCGAAGCTGAGGGTCTCCCGCGGGTATCCCCGCTGCTGCCAGCGGAGGTCTCCCCAGTTGTGCACCGCGTGGCAGTAGTGGGAGTAGGCGCGATCCACGGGATTCCGCAGGGCAATGATGAATCTCACACCGGGCCCGAGCAGGGCGCGGATCCTGTCCCGACACTCCCTGACATACAAATAACTCGGGCAAAATTCACCCATGGCGCGGTTGGGTGAGAATTCCGCGCGATAGCGTGACTGTCCGGCAGCGCTATCGCATTCCGGGTAATCGAAGAAATGCAGTTCCTTTCCGGAATGCGGGAAGCTGATTTCGGGGTGCTGTGCTAGACAGTTTGCCAGGGATGAGGTGCCTGCCTTGGCGGCGCCGATGCCCAGAAAGTTTGGCCAGTTACCAAGGCGACCCGGGAAGACCCGCGCAAGGCGATGGCGGACCAGCCTCCCCGCCATGCTTCCGAGAGTTGCAGGTGTACGGCTGTTCATCAGCCACTCACCGTTTTTCGCGTTCCCAACAGTCCGGTTCTCAGGCCGATGCGCCTGTTGACGTACCAGGCAAGCAGGGTATTCCAGACAACGGTACCGGCCAGGGTGGCCATGGCGGCGCCCTCGATGCCGTAGCGCGGGATCCATATCGCATTCAGCCCCAGGTTGGTCAGCGCACCCGCGATGGTGGCGATGCTGGCGGAGCGTTCGAAACCCGACATGATGAGCACGACACCGACGGAGCCGTATGCGGCATTCACGATCTGTGCGCCAATCAGGATCCAGAGCGCTGTTTCCCCGCGCAGAAACTCCGCGCCATACAGGCCCAGGTACCAGCTACCCAGCAGTATAATGATCAGCGAGGCAATGCAGGTGAGAGCAAATCCGACACGTGCGGTTTCGGTATATGCCCGTTGCAGCCGTTCAAGCATACCGGTACCGGCGAATGCGGCGACCGCGGGCGACAGCGCGACATTGATCGACTGCATGACAAACAGCACCAGTTCGGCCGCACGCGAGGCGGCCGCATAGATACCAATATCCGCCGGCTTTCCCAGCCAGCCCAGCATCAGCAAATCCGCGCGCCGATTAATGGTCATTGTGATGGTGATGATCAACAATGGCGCCGCTGCAGTCAGCCAGCGCCGGGTTTCGTGACGGACGGTAGCCCGCAATAAGGATGCCGGACGGTAACGATGCCAGAGTATGACTGACAGGCAAAGTGCCAGCAGTGCCGATACCAGGTACACGCCCATGATTTCGACAACCGCCAGTTTCCCAGGTACCATCAGGACGGCGGTTGCGACAATGGCGAGAAAGGCCAGCGGCTGAACCAGCAAGGCAGGAAACTGTGCCAGTACGACCCGGTGGATACCTTGCAGTGATGCCTGATACAGGCTTTGTCCTACAGCCACAGGCAATACAATTGCAGCGACCATGACTGCCAGGGCCATCGACCTGTTTTCGAATCCTGTGTGGAGGATTATGCCGGTAATGCCGGCCACGGCGAGGGCAATGACGACGGCCAGTGTCAGCGCAAGTCTGGTTCCGCCGCTGTGGAGACCGGCAAGAATGTCCCACTCGCCGCGCGTGCCCAGGCGTGCGGTTTCCCTTACAAAAAGGCGGGGGAAACCGCACTGCGCGAAGACTCCGAGCACGCTCAGCCATGCCAGTGCATAGGCATAGATACCATATCCATCGGCACCCAGATGCCGGGCCAGGATGATGGCCGTGACAAAGGCAACGAGCCGTCCGCCCAGCTTGAGCGAAAATGTGCCCGATGCACCACGCGTCAGCAGTGTACGCAGGAGTCCATGGGATTGTGTGAAATCTGGAGTTTCGATAGCGCCTGTACGCGTATTCAATCTGGCCCGCACGTTCCGGCCTGTCATACCGGCTGGAACGCGCGGGCAAGAATAAACGCCCTTTACCTGCAATTCCAGCCTTTCCAGCTTCGCAGCCTGAAAATCATCTGTTCCTCTCCTGCAGGGAGAGCTTCAGCAGGTGTTCCGGTGTTCCTTCACCGCTTTGCATTGCCGCAGGCGGGTGGCTATTCATTTTGTTGATGCATGCCGAGCAGGTGCTTGTAGCTGTCGTAGCAACTTGCAACGATATCCCGGTTTTCCACCAGAAACGGATCCATTTTTTCCAGGCCTCCCCGGATGGCGCCGGCCGTCGCACCCAGGAAGGCAGTGCCACTGGCCGAGCGTTTCCGGCGCTCAGTTGCCGTTACTGCCGATTGGCTGATCTTCCGGTTGAATGCCTTGTCGTGAGGTCCCTGTTCCGGCCAGATGTGACTGTAAATTCCTGCAAGGGTGCCGGCGAGATCGGACACGATGTCGGAATAATCAATCACCAGACCCTGGTGTTGCTCGGCCACGTATCGTACGGAGGCAAATGATTTTTCCATGTAGACGGCCAGATCCTTACTCCTGACTGACGGATACCAGTGCGGGTTCCTTTCCTGGTAACGCATGAAAGAGTTGAAACCGGCCTCCGGGTCCCTTACCAGATAGACCATCCTGATTGTCTTCCCCCGGCTTTCCAGTTTTGCGAGTCGCTGAAGAAATTTCGCCGTTTTAAAGACATAGAACTCCGGATGAAATTTTTCAATTGCAAATTGGTTGTCGAGTATCCCCGCAGGGACAACGCCGGCTTGGTCTTCCTGTATGAAAAAATCCGGGATTTTTTCCCATTTCCCGGGAGTGACCTCGATGTCCCGCGCGCCATCCGTCCCGCCGGCAAGATCCCGCGGGTAACGCCGGCCTGAAAGCCCGAGTTGCCTGTATACTGCCGCCGTATGCCAATACTGTATGCTCGGGTGGCAGCGGAGGGCATCGGCAAACCAGGTGCTGCCTGACCGGGGCGTTGTCAGCATGAGCAGCAGCCGTTCCGGGATGACCTCATCCTGCGGACAGGTCTTCAGCAGATTTCCGAGTCTGGTCCTTAAACTGCGCATGAGGCCGAGTTAATTGTCCCCCGTGACTGGCTGAAGCGGATGGCTGTAACCATGGTGTGGATTCCCCCGGTTCCTGTTGTCCGGGTGACCGTAAAAATTCCAGTTAAATTAGGAAATTACGTATAGGATTATCGCAGTATCGACCGATTATTCAAGGGCCTGCCGCAACTGCCGGTAAAACAGGTATCAGGCATATAACGGTAGCATCTGGAATTACATGAATTCGGTGTCCGCAGTGGCAACCGTTAGCTCAGATATACGGCAAGCCCGGCAAGATGCCGTTATTGCCAAAAATCCGGAGCTTGGGAAAAAATGGAATCAAGGAAAATAGCAATCGAGCCGCTGGGGCAGACAGGCTATCGTTTCCGGTTCGCAGGCCTGAATATCTATATCGATCCCTACCTGTCCAACTCCGTCCAGGAGCTGGAGGATCCGGGCATGGAGCGTCTGGTACCGGTCCCCGTCAGCGGCAACGAAATCACGGATGCCGATTATCTGTTCATTACCCACGTACATCGCGATCACTGCGATGCTGAAACCATACTGGCAATTTCCGGCGCATCAACGTGCAAACTCGCAGGTCCCGGCCCGGTTTGCAACAGGCTGCGGGAAATCGGCATCGGGAGTGAACGAATAATCCAGGCAGGGAAGTCGCCGATCACGCTTGCTAGGGACCTGGTTGTCCATCCCGTGCCCGCCGCACATCCCGAGATCGAAGAGACCGGCGACGGCGGCTGGTTTGCCGTTGGCTACGTTTTTGTATACCGCGGATACCGTTTGTATCATGCGGGCGATACCTCCCTGCGTGATGAGGTAATCGATGCCGTCAGGGCGGTGGGCGATATCGACAAGGCATTCCTGCCGGTCAACGAACGGAACTTTTACAAGGACAAGCGGGGAATAATCGGCAACATGACCATCAGGGAGGCCTTTTACATGGCCGAGGCCATCAATGCCCGGACACTGGTCCCCACTCACTGGGACATGTTTGCGATCAACCGGGTTTTCCCGGAGGAAATCGAGCTTGTCTACAACAGGCTGGAACCGGGTTTCGAGCTGGAAATACTGCCGTGCGGTTGATGGTCGGTGCCTGATTGTGTTGATAAGTATCATCATTAGAACACACAATGAGGAGGGTTACCTTGAGGAACTCCTTGCCGCTATTCGACGCCAGCAAGGTGTCTGGGACGACATGGAGACAATCATCGTCGATTCGGGGTCAACCGACAGGACCCTGCCCATCGCGGAAGCATTCGGCTGCCGGATCACCCACATCAGCAAGAAGGATTTTACCTTTGGTCGTTCGCTGAACCGGGGGTGTGCATTCTCGCGAGGTGAAATACTGGTATTTATCAGCGGCCATTGCGTGCCGGCGGGAACGGCCTGGCTCAACAGGCTCATCGATCCGCTGCTGAACGGTTTCGCTGTTTATTCCTATGGCAGGCAGATGGGGCGCGACACAACCCGGTTCAGCGAATACCAGGTGTTCGAGAAATACTACCCGCCGGATAGTAAAATTCCACAGGAGGGGTTTTTCTGCAACAATGCCAATGCCGCCTTGCTCAAGTCTGTCTGGCTGGAAACCCGTTTCAACGAAGACCTGACGGGTCTTGAGGACATGCACCTTGCCAGGATGCTGGTCGAGAGAAACCTGGCGATAGCCTATATTGCGGAGGCGACCGTCTACCATATACACAACGAAAGCTGGAAGAGCATCAGGCTGCGGTACGAGAGGGAGTCGCTGGCCCTGCAGAAAATAATGCCCGAGGTCCATATCGGCCTGCTGGATGTTATCCGCTACTACCTTGCCGCAGTGATGCATGACCTCGAGGTTGCAGCTAAAAGAAAGGTGTTGCTGGCCGAAATCAGGGGGATCGTGATATTCCGCCTGATGCAGTACTGGGGGACATTCAGGGGCAACCATCGGCACCGCAAGCTGTCGGCCAGAAAAAGGGAAGCCTACTTCTATCCAAAGAACTGATAAGGGGATCCGGTGTGTACAGGGGAAAGAGGGTTGTTGCACTGTTGCCGATGAAGGCACACAGCGAACGGGTGAAGGGCAAGAACTTCAGACCGCTCGCTGGCAAGCCGCTGTTTCGCTGGATACTGGACACACTGCTGTCGCTGGATGAGGTTGATCTGGTGGCAATCAATACCGATGCCCGGGATATCCTCGGGGATAACGGTCTGGTCGAGAGTCCGAGGGTGTTGATCCGGGACCGGAAACGGGAACTGTGCGGTGACAGTACCAGCATGAACCTGATACTGGGGGACGATATAGACGCGGTGCCCGCGGATATTTACCTGATGACGCACACCACAAACCCCCTGCTTGGGGAGGGCACCATCAGGCTTTGTCTGCAAAACTTTCTTGAAGCCGGGGATGCCAACGATTCACTGTTTACGGTCAACCGATTCCAGACGCGTTTTTATCGCGGTGATCTTTCCCCGGTAAACCATGATCCGGACCACCTGGTACGCACCCAGGACCTGGAGCCGTGGTTCGAGGAAAACTCCTGTCTGTATGTATTCACGCACGCAAGTTTTTTAAAGACAAACGCGAGAATCGGCGAGCGGCCGTTGATGCTGGAAATCCCGCGGCTGGAGTCGGTTGATATCGACGAAGAGGATGACTGGGTAATGGCCGAGGCCCTGGCAGGCTACCTGCGGCCTGGCGGACAAACCGGCTGACAACACGACCGCTTTCAGGGAACATAACTTGGAACATACTATTCTTATCACCTGTCCCCCGATGCTCGGTATGCAGGAGCAGTTTCTGCCCCGACTGGCTGAAAAGGGAGTCAGGGCACATTGCCCTGACGTGGTACAGACCCTCGCGGAGGAGGAATTGATCGCGCTGGTGCCGGGGTACGATGGCTGGATTATCGGCGATGACCCTGCCACCCGGCGTGTTTTCGAGGCGGGTAAACGGGGTAGGTTGAAGGCGGCCGTCAAATGGGGGATCGGGGTCGATAATGTTGATTTCGAGGCATGCCGTGAGCTCGCTATCCCCGTTACCAATACCCCGGGCATGTTCGGGGCCGAAGTGGCCGATGTTGCCATGGGATACGTCATTGCGCTGGCACGTGAGACGTTCCGGATAGACCGCGAAATACGCGCGGGCGGCTGGCCGAAATACCGGGGCATTTCACTTGCCGGTAAACGTGTCGGGCTGGTCGGTTATGGTGATATCGGCAGGAATACGGCAGCCAGGCTGCTTGCCGCAGACATGCCCATTACCTGCTATGATCCGGCCTGCCCGGCAATGGATGATATCCCCGGGCTTGTGTTTTCATCATGGCCGGATGGACTCGGGGCCTGTGACTTTCTGGTGTTTACCTGCTCCCTGAACGAGGCAAACCGCCATATGCTGGACGACAGGACGCTGACTGCCTGCAAACCGGGGATAAGAATCATCAACGTGGCCCGTGGTCCGCTGATCGATGAGCCGGCCCTGATTGCGGCGTTGCGATCCGGGCATGTTCACTCGGCCGCACTTGACGTGTTCGAGCAGGAGCCGCTGCCGATGGACTCGCCCCTGAGGGAGCTGCCGCGTTGCATCTTCGGCTCGCACAATGGCTCCAATACCAGCGATGCCGTGGCCAGGACCAATGACCTTGTCATTGAGAAGCTGCTGGAATTCCTGGGAGTGGACTGAATGGGTGGGCACGGTTTGGCGGTACTGGTTACCGGTGCTGCCGGTGACATCGGCAGGGCCCTGTGCGCCATATTCAGGGGGGATGGCTACTTTGTCATAGCCACTGACCGCGACAGGCAGGCCGATGACTGCCGGTGCGACGCCTTCATTACCGCTGATCTCGCGCGGCTGGTGCAGGATGACGGGTACCGGGAGAACTTTGCCGCTGACGTGCATGCCGCACTGTCGGGCAGGTCGCTCAAGGGCCTGGTTAACAATGCCGCCGTACAGATCCTGTCGGGATTCGATGATTTGGCACTGGGGGATTTTAGGCAATCGCTGGATATCAATGTTACGGCACCGATGCTGCTGGCGCAGCTGTTTCTGGGCGAGCTTGAGAAGGCTCGGGGCAGTGTCGTCAATATCGGCAGTATTCATGCCCGGCTGACCAAGCCGGCCTTTATCAGCTATGCGGTCAGCAAGACGGCGCTGGAAGGCCTGACACGGTCGCTGGCCGTTGATCTGGGCGCGCGGGTGCGGGTGAACGCCATCCGGCCGGCCGCGGTGGAGACCGGGATGCTGCTCGCGGGGTTCAGGGGGGAACGGGATATGTATCCGGCACTCGAGGCGTGCCACCCGGTAAACCGACTGGCGGGTCCGGAAGAAATCGCCCGTGCCGCGCTGTTTCTTGTCTCGGATGAATGCCGGTTCATGACGGGTACGGTGATGAGTGTCGACGGCGGTATCGGCGCGCGCCTGCATGATCCGGAATAACGCGGGGGAATGATGGACAGCGACGACCCGTTACTCCGGTCCAGGGAAACGGTAAATCCCTACCTCAGCGGCCTCGGAATGATATTCCGGCGCTTGCGTTGGGACCTGCAGCCCCAGTCCTGTATATCCAGGAGGCGGCTGCGGCGGATCAGAAACAGTCATCAGGGCTGCAAGGCCGTCATCCTGTGTAATGGTCCGTCCCTGACAGGGGTTGATTTCGATGAGCTGGAGTCATCGGGTGTCTATTGTTTCGGCCTGAACAAGATCAATATGCTGTTTGACCGGGTAACGTTAAGGCCTGACAGTATTGTGGCTGTCAATCTCCATGTAATCGAGCAGAACGCGGATTTTTTCAATGCAACGGATATCAACCTGTTTCTCGACAGCAAGGGACTGACGCGGGGGCTGGTAAGGCCGAGGGACAACATCATTTTCGTCAATGAAACATCTCATCAGAAATTTGCCCGGGATGTGTCTGTCAGTCTCTTTCAGGGAGCGACGGTTACGGTAGTCGCACTGCAGCTTGCCTTCCACATGGGATTCGGCCGGGTTGCGCTGGTCGGTGCGGACCATAATTTTGCCGTCAAGGGGGCCGCCAACAAGACGGTAACCGCGGGCGAGCGGGATGCGAGCCACTTCGACCCCAATTATTTTGCCGGTGGCGTGAAGTGGCAATTGCCCGACCTTTTCGAGAGCGAGGTCTGGTATGGCAGGGCCAGACAGGTCTACGAGGCCTTCGGCAGGCATATCGTCAATTGCACCGAAGGCGGGAAACTGGAGGTCTTCGAACGCCAGTCGCTGACAGCATTCCTGTCCGCCGGTTGACGTATACCGGCAGCGAATCAAATCACGCCGCCGGGTTTTCCTGAATCGAAAACCGTGGCAACCGCTACGCCTGTCTTTCCGTACGCCGCCTGTCTTCCTGGATATCCTTGTAGTGCAGGGCCGATATCTGCTCCGAGACGATGCCGATCAGGAAGGTGAACAGGGATGACAGCATCAGGATCGTGGTCATGTTTGTCAGACGTCCCCACTGATAGTATGTATAACCATAATAGGCAAGACCGGTCATAAACAACAATCCGCTGATGGGCAGAAAGAAGCGCATCGGCGAGAACAGGGCGCCGATTTTCAGGATAATAATCAGAAACCGGATGCCATCATGGAACAGGCGGATATGGCTTTTACCGTCACCTGTCCGGTACCCGGCCTTGATGGGTACATAGGCGATCGGCAGCCCTGAGCGGAAGAATGCCATGGTACTGGTCGTCGGGTAGGAGAACTTGTTCGGCAGCAGGTACAGGAATTTCCGGAAATGCCTGGCCCTGGCGGCGCGAAAACCGGAGGTCAGGTCCTCGACAGGATACCCTGTCATCAGGGTGGCCAGCTTGTTGTACAGCGTATTTCCGATGCGCCTGGGCAGGGAGGCGTGGGTATCCATCTGGCGCGCGCCGACCGCCATATCGTAGCCCGCGTCGATCTTTTCGAGCAGGCGATTGATGTCACGCGGGTCGTGCTGGCCGTCGGCATCCATGAACACCAGAATCTCGCCCGTGGCGTTTCTTGCACCGGTCTTGACCGCGGCGCCGTTGCCTATCGAGTAAACATGGCTGATAACCTTGATCCGGTTCTGTTCGCAGATCTCGACAGTGTTGTCCGTGGAACCGTCATTGACGACGATGATTTCAAAGTCGGGGAAGTTTTTCCGCAGAACCGGCAGCAGTATCCTGAGACTTTCCGCCTCGTTCTTCGCGGGCAGAATAATGCTGGTTTTCTGCTGCATATTAATTCTCTGTGCCGTTGCCTGCTGATTCGGCCCTGGCGATGTCGCCCAATCGGCCCTTGTCGATCGCCCGCCGAAACCGGTCGTAATCGCTCTCGCTGGCGCCAGGCACTCCGGCCGAATGGAACCTGGCAAGCCAGTCTTCTGCAGCGTCGTAGTCCTTCAGTTGTACCAGCAGCTTGAGAAGATTAAGCCAATTCGTTATTGCAGCCGGATTTGTCTCAGCGGCCCGTTCGAAATAGTCGCGGCCCTGTACCAGGTCTCCCAGTATCTTGATCTGGTAATAACCGTAACTGCAATAGACATGCGAGCGTAACTTGCGGCTTTTCAGACTGTCATTGTTCAAAGCGATCCGGAAGATTTTCTCCATTGTCGGATAGGGAGTGGCACAGATATGCTCCTGGCAAAGCGCCAGTGTGGCCAGCGCGGTAACGTCGGCTGCGTTGACAGTGAGCGCCAGTTTGTCAACGATAGCATCGTACCACGCTTGCTTGACCTCGACTCCGAGGATGGAGGCAAGTTTTATCATGACAACATCGGCCAGGATGCCCGAGTGGTCAAGTTCACTCGACTGCTGCAGGTATCGGAAGGCATTTTTCGTACTTTCGGCATGCCCCCTTATTGCCAGTCTGGCGTAAATGCGGCCAGCAGTGTATGCGGCCCGGGGAGATACGGGATGGTGCCGGGACTCGTAAACGGCAAAGTTGACATTATCCGACCACTGCCCGGCGCGTACCCAGGTAGTACCGGCAAGCAGGAGGATGAACACGGCCGGCGCAACGGTCCTGATGTGGCATGCAATCCGGCTGGCCGGCAGGTGCAGCAACAGCGCGCCCGCCGCAAGGATTATGCCGAAATCCGGGAGATAATTGCGGTGTTCATGCGCGAGTTCCAGTGGGATGACACTGGATTCCAGGACATGGCCGGCGAAGAACCAGAAGATGCCCAGGCTGACCAGCGGCAGTTTTTTCAGAAATGCAAAACCGGCCGCCAGCAACGCCGCCAGGAACAGCAGTGACTGGATGGTGGCGGGGGGGTCGAACAGGCCTTTTGAGATGGCAATGTCGTCATGATAGAGGCCAAGCTCGCTGATGGATGGCATGACAATCATTTTCAGATAGAAAACCAGTATGCGTGCTTCGGTCATTAACCGTTCCACAAGCGTAAAGTCGCGGCGATTATAACCATTAGTAATAAAACCGGGGTGGCTGATGAGCCAGGCCAGTGCCAGCAGTCCGGGGATCAGCACGATCAATACGAACAGGCTGGTGACGGTCTTGTCCAGCCGGCCAGCTTTGTCCCTGAACCGGAACAGGGACAGTTCCAGCACCAGCATGTACAGGGGCAACAGGGCGCCGTTTTCCTTGCTGAATACGGCCAGCCCGCCGAACCCGATAAGCCCGGCCAGGATCAGCAGCAGGCCACCGCGTCTGCCGCTGCGCATGCGCATCCGGCCGGCGGCAAACAGGCACAGGCCGCAGACCAGGAACAGGGCGGACAGGCTGGTCATGCGCTGGACGATATAGAGCACGCCGGTCAGGTTCAGGGGGTGAACGAGCCAGATGCCGCTCACGACAACCGGCAGCCAGGTGACGGCCGCGGGCGTCAGCCCGGGCCGGTGGAATTGCCGGTAGCCCAGCATGATCAGCCGGGCCAGCCAGAACAGGCCGATGCCGGTCAGCAGGTGGATGCCCAGGTTGATGACCTTGTACGAGTAGGGGTCGATACCGAAAAAATAGCGGTTGAGCGCAAAACTCAGCATGCTCACCGGCCGCCGCAGCATGCCGCTGTCGGAGGAGAGGCTCGCGGACTGCAGGGACGCGACATCGAGCGACTCCATGTTCAGCCGGTTGTTCTTCAGCAGGTTCGTCATGTCGTCGAACAGGTAGTCCCCGGACAGGCCCGGGTAGTAGACGGCGACTGTCAACAGGCAGAGCAGCAGGAATAACAGCTGGGGTTTGGTGATATGGAATGGCATTAAGCGGAGGCCTGATGTCGATTCGCTGGCTGGCTATGCAGAATACGCCTGTCCCGTGCAGTGGGAAAGACGCGGGGCAAGTTGATATCGATTAACTTATTGCACAAGGAAAAACGCCCCGTTGCCGGGGCGTTTGTTCCGGAGCCGAAGGCCCGTTGACTAACGACAGCGTGACGGCAGGTACTTGGCCGCAATACCGACTGTTGTGTTGCAGGACCATTCCATGGAGCCGGCGTTCGGGGTCGGTATCATGGTCAGGGTGGAACCGGCGGCGACCTGTGAACCGATGGCGGTGTAGGTTATTTGTACGCCCGGTGTGGTGCCGGTAGCGTCCACGATATCTATCTGTGAGACATACTCACCGACGATACTGAGAGGCTGCGGGAGGCCGTAACTGGTGTTGTAGGGAGCAGCCGTCCCCACCCAGCGGCCTTCGCTGTCGTAGGTCTCGGCCAGGGCCAGCTTGGCGGCGCCGGCCAGGTTCAGGCCTTCCGAGATCTTGGTACGCACGGTGTAGTCCTGATAGGCCGGGATCGCGATAGCGGCCAGAATGCCGATAATGGCGATCACGATCATCAGTTCGATCAGTGTAAAACCCTTTTGCTGTTTCATGATGTTTCCCTCTTTGGTTGATAAGGTTCAGGTGTTGCTTCCATTCGGTGCCCGATTTCGAGCAATCCTCTTGAGCCGCGTAACGGGCACCGCCCGGATTCTCTTGGCTGCTAACAGGTATTCAGGTTTCGTGCCAACTTTTCGTCACTTTCGTAAATATTTCTCCACCATCCGGAAGCAGGAAATAATAATACATATAAACAACAGGATAGGGTATTTTCTGGCGGCAGGCGTAGCCCCGGGGAGACGTGCGTTGAGTCTGACAGGCAGGGTGAACGTAGCGGGGGAAACGGCGAACAGACCATTGTCAGGTCAGAAAGTGACGCGGGGCGTCAGTTTGTGTCGTCCCGCAGTGGCTACTCCAGACCCAGTTTTTTCAGCCGGTAGCGCAGCGCCCGGAAGGTGATCCCGAGCAGCCGGGCGGCCGCAGTCTTGTTGTAGCGGGTCTGCTCCAGCGCCTTGAGCAGGGCGTCCTTTTCGATATTGTCCATGTAGGTGTCCAGCGGCACGGCACCGGGCCGCATGGGTGGCGCGGTCGCTGCGGGCGGCGTGGGGATGGTCCGGGTGTCCGCGGGCAGCTGCAGGTCCGGGCCAGTGATGGTGTTGCCCTCGCACAGGGTCGAGGCACGCTCCAGTATGTTCTCCATTTCCCGCACATTCCCCGGAAACGCATACTGCTGCAGTGCCTGCAGGGCGTTCGCATCGAGGCTGAGGCCCGGCTGGCCGATCTGCCGGGCCAGCTTGCCCAGAAAATGCGTGACCAGGACGGGGATGTCTTCGAGGCGCTCCCGCAGGGGCGGTATATGCAGCTGGATGACATTGAGCCGGTAGTACAGGTCCTGCCGGAACTGGCCTTCCTCCACCAGCTCCCCCAGGTCCCTGTGGGTTGCGGACAGGATGCGTACATCCGTCGGAATCTCCTGGCGGGCGCCGATCGGGCGTACGGCCTTCTCCTGGATCGACCGCAGCAGCTTAACCTGCATATGCAGGGGCAGATCGGCGACTTCATCCAGGAACAGGGTGCCGCCCTCCGCGACCTGGAACAGGCCGTCCTTGTCGCTGAACGCGCCGGTAAAGCTGCCCTTCTTGTGGCCGAAAAACTCGCTTTCCATGAGTTCCGAGGGGATGGCGCCGCAGTTCACGGGTACGAATGGCCTGTCGGAGCGTGACCCCTTGTCGTGGATCAGCCGCGCGACCAGTTCCTTGCCGGTGCCGGATTCGCCGCTGATATAGATCGGCGCCTGACTGCGCGAGAGCTTCTCGATCGTGGCCCGGATTGTCCGCAGGACCTGCGAGTCGCCCAGCAGGATATCCCGGCTGCGCCGGTCACGCCGGACGGTGTTCTCGGAGAGCTTCAGCACACTGGTGATCAGATTGCGCAGGACGTGCAGGTCCACGGGCTTGGAGACGAAATCGAAGGCGCCGGCCTTGAGCGCTTCAACGGCCGTATCCATGCTGCCATAGGCGGTAATGACGGCAACCGGGAGCTCCGGGTGCTGCTGCTGGATATGCCGGACCAGGTCGATGCCGCTGCCGTCCGGCAGGCGCATGTCCGTCAGGCAGATATCGAAATGGCCGGCCTTCAGCAGGGCGATGGCCTCCTCCAGGCTGGCAGCGCTGCGGGTGCCGATATCCATGCGCCCGAGCGTCAGCTCCAGCAGCTCGAGTATATCGGGTTCGTCGTCAACAATCAGTGCAAAGTGTTTCATGCTCTCAGGCGAACACGGAGGCGGGCAGCCTGTCCGTGTCGGGAAACGTGATTCGGAAGCGGCTGCCGCCCCCGGGTACGGGGTGCAGCCGCAGCTGTGCCTGGTTACTTTCGCAGATTTCACGCGCGATATACAGGCCGAGGCCGGTACCGGAGCCTCCGGTGGTGAAAAACGGCTCGAATATCTGGTCCGCTATCTCGGCGGCAACGCCGGGCCCGGTATCGATGATATCAAGGTACGGGATGCGGGGTGCTTCGCTGTGCCCGCCGAGCAGCCGGATGAAGACGGGCTCCACGCCGACGTCCCCGTGGCTGGCTGCATTCTGGCAGATATTCCACACGACCTGGTGCAGCAGGCTCGGATCCATGTAGACCTCCAGGTCTTCCGGCTCGACGCGATAACTGATCTGGCCGCGATGACACAGGCCGCTGCGCGTGAATTCATCCACGAAGCCATCCAGCCAGGGGCGCAGCCGGATGTGCTGCGGCAGGGATGTCCCGGGCCGTGACAGCTGCAGGACGTTTTCGACCACGGTATTCACGCGCCGGGTGTGCTCGCTGATGATCGATGTCAGCCGCAGGTCGGCGGCTGTCAGGGCTTCGGATTCCTCGAGTAACTGGGCGGCATGGCCGATGGCGCCCAGCGGGTTGCGGATCTCGTGGGCAATGCTGGCCGTCAAGCGTCCCAGCGAGGCCAGCTTGATCTGTTGCGTCTGTTTCACCATGGCCGCGGTGTCTTCCAGGAGGCTCAGGACGCCAAGGCCCTCACCCGTACCGAGCAGGGTAAAGTGCGGCAGGATACGGGTCGTGCCGCTGCCCGCCTCGAGCAGTGACGGTTCTTGCTCCGGCTTCCGGCGCCACGCCAGCAGACTCGCATACAGGACGGGGGAGAGTTCCGCCAGCGGTCGGTCTTCCGCTGCGTCCCGGATATCCAGCAGCTTGCGGGCGCGTTCATTGATCAGTCGCACTTTGTGTACGTGGTCTGTCACGATGATGCCGGCGTGCAGGCGCTGGACAATATGGGCGTTCAGCTTGGCGAGGTTGGCGATATCAGCGCCGCGCCTGCGTGCCAGCATCTCGCTTTCGTAGATCCGTCGTGTCAGCAGGTACGTCAGTCCGGCCGTCCCGAACAACGCGATACCGAGCAGACCGGTCTGGGTGTAGCCTGCAGTACCTGGCAGGGTGCCGAATGTGTTCCGGTACGCTTCGGCACCCAGAATGGCCATCGCGGCGATGGCCGCAAACAGGAAGGCCATACGTCCAGGCTGGAGTATGCTGCCGGTGGCGACAGCGATCAGCAGCAGGATGCCGAGGCCGCTCGAGGTGCCGCCGCTGGTATGCATCAGCAGGGTGACGGCGGCGATGTCGGTCAATACCTGCACATGGACCTGTATCTCATAGCCGGGGCGCCGCAGGCGTGTGGTAAAACCGGCCACCAGGCTGAAGACCAAATAGGCGCTGCTGGTCAGCAGATACAGGGTTGGCTGATCCGCCCCCAGTGCGGTCCTGTCCGGGAGACCGAAAAACAGGACCACCAGCATACCGGCGAGTATGACCCGGTAGAACGTGAGCAGGCGCAGCGGCTTCCAGGTGAAGTCATCCAGATTTTCCGGCTCGGGCAAATTTGTATCGAGGCGTGCGGGCATGCCGGGTCTCAGTTCAAGGGTATTGCAGGTACCCGGGCGTTGGCGGAACCGACCTGCGGGAGCGCTGCCCGTGGCAGGAATTTACCCGGTGGGAGCGCCGCCCCCGGCGCGATTCGCGGCGCGGCGTCGCTCCCACGGTGCTGAGCCAGGGAGCGAAATCCGATGTCAGGTCGAATGTGATACAACAGCGGGTATTCAATGTCGGATTCATGAATGCGCAGGGTCGTGCGCGTCGAGATGGTCGCGGGAACAGTAGTAATCCTCTCCCCGGTGCACTGCCTCCTGTTCAGGGATGTAGATACCGCAGTGCGCGCACTTTACCATGCGCCCGAATTCTTTCGTGCGTGCCGCCGGCGGGCGTGGCGAGCGCCAGAGTCGCTTGACGACTGCGACGATGATGGCCAGGGCGATGAGTATCGCGATAAAACGCATACGCTCTTGCGGGTCTCCGGGTGGTTTCTGCCGGCAATACTACCGTAATTCACCGCGGCTGGCGTATTTGCAGAATGACTTGATTAGCCGTTCCCGAGTTGACACACTCGCGCCATGCACCTTCATGAATACCAAGCCAAGCGGCTGTTCGCCGATTACGGATTGCCGGTTCCGGCGGGTGCGGTCCTCGATGCGGCGGAGAATGCGGCGGCGGTGGCCGGGTCGCTGGGTGGCGAGGCATGGGTCGTCAAGGCGCAGGTTCACGCAGGCGGGCGCGGCAAGGGCGGCGGCGTCAGGCTGGTCCGGGATGTCGGCACCCTCGAGGAAGCCGCCCGCCGGCTGCTGGGTTCCCGGCTGGTGACCCGACAGACCGGGCCGGACGGCCTGCCGGTCAACGCCGTTCTGGTCGAACAGACGGTGGAGATTGCACGCGAAATCTACTTCGGTATGCTGGTCGACCGCGCGCAGGAACGCATTACCCTGATGGTATCGAAGTCCGGCGGCATGAATATCGAGGATGTCGCGGCCCGGGACCCGGCAGCCATCATTACCGAGACAGTGAACCCGGCCGTGGGACTGCAGGGTTACCAGTGCCGTCGTCTGGGTTTTGCGCTGGGCCTTGCAGGTAAGCAGGTCGCCGCGTTTACCAGACTGCTGTCGGGCGCCTACCGGCTGATGCTGGATTGTGACGCCGGCCTGGTGGAAATCAACCCGCTGGTGGTGACCGGGGCCGGCGAACTGCTCGCCCTGGATGCCAAGGTCGATCTGGATGACAACGCCCTGTTTCGCCACCCGGCGCTGGCCGGTCTGCGGGATGCGGCCCAGGAGGATGCCCGCGAAAGCGCGGCGCGGACCCATGGCCTGAACTACATCCGGCTGGACGGCAATATCGCCTGCATGGTGAACGGGGCCGGGCTGGCCATGGCCACCATGGATCTCATCAAGCTCCATGGCGGTGAGCCGGCCAACTTCCTGGACGTCGGCGGCGGTGCAACGGCGGACAGGGTTGCCGAGGCCTTCAAGCTGATCCTGTCAGATCCGCGGGTGGAGGCCATCCTGGTGAATATCTTCGGCGGCATCGTACGCTGTGACCTGATCGCCGAGGGCATCCTGCAGGCCATCGGAGAGGTCGCGGTCACGGTGCCGGTGGTGGTGCGTCTGGAGGGCACCAATGCGGCGCAGGGACTGGCCCTGATCGACCGCTCCGGGCTGGCGGTGCAGACTGCGGACAATCTGCACGAGGCGGCCGACCGGGTGGTAGCCGCGGCCGGCGGTAGTTCAGGCTCCTAACATTGCCGGATATTGCGGGGCTTCATCGTTGTAGAAAAGAACATGCCTTCTCCCCTGGGGAGAAGGCCAGTATGAGGGGTATCTAAAGGCGGGTTGCCTGTTTTATCCCCTCTCCCGATCCCTCTCCCGCCGGAAGAGGGGCTTGTTGGGCAGTGGCAAATATGAGTGTATTGATCGACAGGGAAACGCGCGTCATCTGCCAGGGCTTTACCGGTGCCCAGGGGACGTTTCATTCGCGCCAGGCGCTGGAATATGGCACCCGCCTGGTCGGGGGCGTCACACCCGGCAAGGGCGGCCAGACGCACCTGGATCTGCCGGTGTTCAACACCGTCACCGACGCCGTGACGGCGACCGGTGCGACGGCCACCATGATCTATGTCCCGGCAGCCTTTGCCGCCGATGCCATTCTGGAGGCCGCCGCCGCCGGCATCCGGCTGATCGTGTGCATTACCGAGGGCATTCCCGTGCTGGACATGCTGCGCGTCAAGGCCGTTCTGCGCGATTCGGATGCCGTCCTGATCGGTCCCAACTGTCCCGGTATCATCACGCCGGGGGCCTGCAAGATCGGCATCATGCCGGGCGTAATTCATATACCGGGCGGCATCGGCATTGTTTCCCGCTCCGGAACCCTGACCTATGAGGCCGTGTTCCAGACCAGCCACAGCGGCCTGGGACAGAGCACCTGCATCGGTATCGGCGGCGACCCGATACACGGCATGGGGTTTGTCGACTGCCTGGCGCTGTTCGAGGCGGATGCCGGTACCCGCGGGATTGTCATGATCGGCGAAATCGGCGGCAATGACGAGGAGCGTGCGGCGGATTACATCCGCGAGCGCATCAGCAAGCCGGTGGTCGCCTACATCGCGGGAGTCACCGCACCGGCCGGCAAGCGCATGGGACATGCCGGTGCCATCATCAGCGGCAGCCAGGGCACGGCGGCGGCCAAGATCGCCGCACTGGAGGCCGCGGGCGTGCACGTGGTCCGTTCACCGGCCGAGATCGGCAGTGGCATGGAGGCTGCCTTGACGGCCGGGACCGCCTGAGCGCTGTCATGCCGCGGGCTCGCGCGGACGTCCAGATCCCTGAGCGTTGGCATTCTAAGGTTTCTCGCCGGCAGGCCGATGAGTGATCACAACGAAAGCGTGAAGTGGATGCGCGCAAGGACAACAGGGAGCGAAAGCCATGCTTGGTGTGATTTCCAAACTCGTCTCCAGGGTGAAGTCCGGCCCCGATGCCGGCTTGAGGCCTGTTGGTGAAACAGGGCAGGCAACGGTTGCCGGTAATAAGGTACGCGCAATAACTCCCGTTCAGGTATATGGCGCCCCCACGCAGGACAGCGCGGCCGCTGCGCTGCAGCAGGTCGAGGAGCAGCGCCGGCAGCTGGAGGCCCGCATCCAGGAAGTCAATGAACTCGGCAGCCGGATCAAGGGGCTTACCCGGGACCTGCAGGATCAAGCAGATGCGAACCGGGAACAGCAGGAGGCGCATAACCGCGAGCGCATCAGGCTCAGCGACCGGATCGAAGCGCTGACAAACGCACTGCGGCATATGGAGAGCCGCTGCCAGGAACTCGAGGAACACTCAGCCAGGGTTGAAGAAATCAATGCCATCCTGCAGGTAGCCGTACTCTCCGATACCGGAGTGTATCAGCGTCGGATAGCGGCACGTACCCGCGAAGTGACGGAGCTCACGGAAGAGTTCGAGGCGCTGCGCGCCACCGTCAGGCAGGCCGGTGGCAGTCTGCCGGCGAACATCGCCACCGATGTCCCGACCACCGATTCACTGCAGCAACGTATCGAGGATACGACTGCGACGGAAGATGTCGGGACCCGTCCGCAGGGGAATAGCGCCGATATGGTCGTTTCCCCGCTGGATACAGAACAGCTGGACATGCTCACGGGGCTTTATAACCGTCGGCACTTCATCGAGGTTCTCCAGGAGCGGCTCGCACAGGAGTATGCGAGTCAAAGGCATCAGAGTGTTTACTATGTACTGCTTGACAACTTCGCGCAGATTCGCAAGGACATCGGGTTTCTGAACAGTGATCTCGTACTCAAAGAAATCAGCGGGCTGTTGAAGTCGCACTTCACCGCTACCGACGTTGTTGCGCGTTTCGGGGATAACAGTTTCTCGATACTTCACGACAGTGATAGTGTGGAGGAAATCACGGACAGTGCCGAGCGCTTGCGCGAGCTTGTGGAGGGCCACGTCGCGAAGGCAGGCGGGCACTCAGTGATCACCACGGCAAGTATTGGTATCAGCATTATCAATGAATATACGCACAATGCAGATGACATACTGACGCGGGCGGATCTCGCCTGTGAGGTGGCACGCACATCGGACGGCAATCGGGTGCACGTTCACAGCACCATCATCGATGAGCAGATCGACCATGGCAATGAGGAAAACTGGGATAATGTCGTAAGAAAAACGCTGGATGATCAGCGCTTTTATCTTTCCTACCAGCCGATTGTCAGCCTGGATGACGTGCCGGGGCAGCGTTATGAAGTGCTGCTCAGAATCCTTGACGAGGACGGCAATGTCGTACTTCCCGGACAGTTCCTTTCCGTGGCGGAGCGAATAGGCCTGGCTGTCGATATTGACCGCTATGTCATCGAAAACGCGTTCCGCGGGATTGGCGAAGGTAACAACAAGGATCTGCAGCTGTACATCAAGCTGTCGCATGCCGCCATCGCCGACAGTGACTTGCTATTGTGGATAGAGAAAAAACGGCAACAGTACGGTATCGCCAGGGACCAGGCGGTGTTCGAGGTTCCGGAGCATGTTGTCGGCAAGGACCTCGGCAATACCGCCAGACTGACAAAGGCACTTCATGAAGGGGGCTGCCTGGTGGCCATTGAACATTACAAGGGCGCCACCCGGCCGCAACATCTCGCGCATATCCATGCGGATATCCTTAAAATCGATGGCAGCCTGATCGGCGAGCTGGGCAAGAGCCGGGATAACCACGCAGGGATCAACGCAATTGTTGCTCTTGCCAGGCAGAACGGGATGATGGTCGTTGCGGAACGCGTGGAGGAGGCCGCGAGCCTTGCCCTGCTATGGGATTTCGGCATCCAGTATGCACAGGGCAACTTTATCCAGGAGCCGTCCCGGAAGCTGAATTATGAATTTTCCGGAGAAATAGTACCCGAAGATGTCGACGACGGGCGCGCGATATTTGCGCCGGGTTCCCGTCCCGCCTAGCCGCCCTGTTGCATGCGGCCTGCGGCGCCCACGGGCAAGGGGCGGGCCGTCTCCCGAACACGCGCTCCCGGGCGCTCCCTTCCAGCGTTCCCGCAGTGGAATAATTTGGTGATAATCCCTGCGTCCCCCGCCTCTCTGCGCTGTATCACTGATATATTGTCAGCATGACCGCGACCACCAGCCAGCATGCCCCGGACCTGCGCATTGTCATGGCACAGATCGATTTCATGGTTGGCGCCGTCGGCGCCAATGCCGAGCGGATCATCGCCGCCAGTGCCCGGGCCCGTGACGAACTGGCCGCGGACGTCATCGTGTTCCCGGAGCTTGCACTCACCGGTTATCCACCCGAGGACCTGTTGCACCGGCCCCATTTCATCGGGCAGGTGGAAGTGGCCGTCGAGCGCCTGTGCCGGCGGATCAGCGGCATCGATGTTATTGTCGGTTACCCGCTGCGCGCTGCCGGCAATCTCTATAACGCCGCCGCCGTGCTGCGCGAGGGGAAGATCGTCGCCCGTTACCGGAAGCAGCATCTTCCCAACTACGGCGTGTTCGACGAAAAACGCTATTTCCAGCCGGGCGATGCGCCCTGTATCGTGAATTTCAGGGGGCTCGAGTGCGCCGTCACCATTTGCGAGGATATCTGGGAGCAGGGTCCGGCCCAACAGGCGGCCGCAGCCGGCGCGCGGCTGCTCATCAATCTCAATGCCTCTCCCTTTCACGCCGGCAAGCGTCGCGAGCGCGAGCAGCTGCTGGCGCTGCGGGCCCGCGAAACCGGTCTGCCGATGATCTATGTCAATCTGGTGGGCGGCCAGGATGAACTGGTATTCGACGGCGGCTCATTCGTCGTCGATGCAACGGGGCAGGTGACGCAGCATGCACCGGCTTGCATCGAGGGCCTGTACCCGGTGGATATTCAGGCGGGCACCCCCACCGTGCCGGTTGCCGCCGAGTGCGCACCGTATCCGGATGAACTGGAGGCGATATACCGGGTCCTGGTGCTGGGGGTGCGTGATTACATCAACAAGAATGGCTTCGAGGGTGCCGTGATCGGGCTCTCGGGCGGCGTCGATTCGGCCCTGACCCTGGTGATCGCCGCAGATGCCATAGGGGCGGACCGGCTCGAAGCGGTCATGATGCCGTCGCGCTATACCGCGGACATGAGTGTCGAGGATGCGCGGGCGGAGGCCGAGGCGCTGGGCGTGGCCTGTCACGTGATTTCCATCGAACCGCCGTTCGATGCCTTTCTGGAAGTAATGCGGGAGAGCTTTGCCGGTATGGCGGCGGATACCACCGAGGAGAATATCCAGGCGCGCTGCCGCGGCATCATCCTGATGGCGTTTTCGAACAAGAAACGCAAGATCCTGCTGACAACCGGCAACAAGAGTGAAATGGCGGTCGGCTATGCCACCCTGTACGGCGACATGGCCGGCGGATATGCACCCATCAAGGATGTGCCCAAGCTGCTGGTTTACCGGCTGTCGGCCTGGCGCAACCGGCAGGGTGCCGTGATCCCGCAGCGCGTTCTGGATCGACCGCCCTCGGCCGAGCTGGCACCGGACCAGAAGGACGTGGACAGTCTGCCGCCCTACGAGGTGCTGGACCCGATTCTGGAACGCTATATCGAACAGGACCAGGGCGTCGAGTCGATTGTCGCGGCGGGTTTCGACGCGGATGTTGTCGCCCGGGTCGCCGGCATGGTGGATCGCAATGAATACAAGCGCCGCCAGGCCCCGCCGGGGGTGCGTATCACGCAGCGCGCCTTCGGGCGCGACCGGCGCTACCCCCTGACCTCCGGCTACCAGAACTTCCAGAAAGGCTTGTCGGATTGACCGGCAGCGGGACCCGGCCGGTTTTCCAGCGCGGCCAGTTCCGGGTTGTCGGGATAGTTGAGGCGCAGCACGCGCGCGGTATCCGCCGCGAGATCGTTCTCGCCCATTTTCTTGTAGGCACGTGCCATGATGACCAGGGCATCCTGAACCGCGGGAGTGCGCTGGAAGTTCTCGACCACGTATTCCCCCCGGTTTGCGGCGGCGATATAGGCCTTGCGGCGCATGTAGTAGTCGGCGACATGGACTTCGTATTCCGCCATGTTATTGCGCAGGTAGATCATGCGCTGGGCGGCATCCTTGGCGTAGATGCTGTTCGGGTACTGTTTGACCAGCTGGTTGAAATCATCATAGGCCTGGCGCATGCTGACGGTGTCGCGTTCCGACGGGTCCTGCGGCAGGAGCTTGTTGACAATCGACTTGTCACGGTTGTAATTGGTCAGTCCCTTGATATACCACGCGTAGCTGACATTCGGGTGCCGTGGATAAATCTTGATAAAGCGGTCCGCCGCGGCAATGGCCAGGTCGGGTTCCTCGTACTTGTAATAGGCATAGGCGATTTCCAGCTGGGCCTGCTGCGCGTATCTCCCGAAGGGGTAGCGTGCCTCCAGCTTTTCGAAATAGTCGATGGCCTTCTCGTAGTCCTCGTTGTCGAGTTTTTCCTTGGCGGCCGTGTACAGCTGGTTGGCGGACCAGTCCTTGGTTTCATCGATCTGCTCCGGCAGCAGGCCGCAGCCGGTGGCGAGCAGCAGGATAAATACCAGTAAGAAACTCGTTGAACGCATGGCTGAGGTTATCCGGGGTTGGCGGTTTGAATTTCAGCGGCAGAAGTATAACCCATGGAATCCCTGAAAAGTCCCAAAAAGCCTTTTCTAGTCGCAAAGACGCAATGCACGCATAGCTTTGATGGGAAGGATTGCCTGATTCTCCTTTGCGTCCCTTGTGTCTTTGCGGTAAATCATCTGTTACTGGCTCACCGGGTAAGTACAGTACGGCATTGCCCCAATTTTCGTCCGGATCAAACTGCGGCATGACTGAGACCATCAAACTCCACCTGAGCATTCCCGAGTCCATGCGCGGCCGGCGTCTGGATCAGGCCCTTGCCGAGCTGGTGCCCGACTATTCCCGCAGCCGGCTGCAGCAGTGGATACGCGCCGGCCAGGTTACGCTGGATGACCGCATCCCGGAGGTGCGCCAGCGGGTGCTGGGCGGCGAGTCCATCCGGATCGAGGCCGGGATGGTGGAGCAGGTGGCCAGCCTGCCGGAGGACATCCCGCTCGACCTGGTATACCAGGATACCGACCTGCTGGTACTCAACAAGTCGGCGGGACTGGTGGTGCATCCCGCGGCCGGCAACCCGGCGGGAACCCTGCTGAACGCCCTGCTGCATTTCGACGCGGGGCTGGCTCGGCTGCCGCGCGCGGGCATCGTGCACCGGCTGGACAAACAGACCAGCGGCCTGATGGTGGTGGCGCGAACACTGGCGGCACACAGGCAGCTGGTCGATGACCTGCAGGCCCGTCGCGTCAGGCGGGAGTATCTGAGCGTGGTGCAGGGGGTGCTGACGGCAGGCGGTACGGTAAATGCGCCGATCGGACGGCACCCGGTGGACCGCAAGCGCATGGCCGTGGTGTCGGGGGGCAGGGAGGCCGTAACCCATTACCGTGTCGTGGAACGCTACCGGGCGCATAGCCTCCTCAGGGTGCGCCTGGAGACCGGCCGTACCCACCAGATCCGGGTGCACATGGCGCATGCGCGCTGTCCCGTGGTGGGTGATCCGGTCTACGGGGGACGGCCACGTCCGCCGCGGGGTGCCGGTGAGGCGTTGCAAGATGCGTTGCGGCGCTTTCGGCGCCAGGCGCTGCATGCGGAGCGTCTGGAACTCGCCCACCCGGCCAGCGGCGAGACGCTGGCCTGGCAGGCGCCGCTGCCGGCGGATATGGCGGCACTGATCGAGGTGTTGCGCGCCGATGCGCGGGAGGCGGCCGCTGATGACGTCGGATGACTGGATCACACCGGACTGGCCGGCACCGGCAGGCGTCCATGCCGTGTGCACCACCCGGCACGGGGGCGTCAGTCAGGGCCCCTTTGCCAGCATGAATCCCGCCGACCATGTCGGTGACGCCGCCACGGCGGTCGGCGCCAATCGGCGGCGGCTGGTGCAGGTGCTGGATTTGCCGGCCGCTCCGGTCTGGCTGCGGCAGGTGCACGGAACCACCGTGATCGATGCCGCGGACGCACCCGCCGCGCCGCAGGCCGATGCGTCCTTCAGCCACCGGCCTGGCGTGGTGTGTGCCGTGCTGACGGCGGACTGCCTGCCATTGCTGTTATGTGATCGTGCCGGCACGGTGGTGGCCGCGGCGCATGCCGGCTGGCGCGGCCTGGCTGCGGGGGTTGTCGAGCAGAGCGTGGCGGCGCTGGACATAGTGCCGGGGCAGTTACTGGCCTGGCTGGGTCCGGCCATCGGCCCTGCGGCCTACACGGTCGGCAAGGAGGTGCGGGAGGCGTTCACCGGGCATGATCCGCGCGCGGCCGCCGCCTTCGCGCCCGCTCCGGGCGGGGGCTGGTATGCCGATCTCTACCGGTTGGCCCGGCAGCGGCTCCTTGCCTGCGGCATCGACGATGTTTTCGGGGGCGGCCGGTGTACGTTGACGGAGGCACAGGTTTTCTTTTCCTACCGGCGTGACGGGGTGACCGGCCGCATGGCAACCCTGATCTGGATGGAAACAGGGGGCGGTGGCTGATTAATGTATGATGGCGCAACCGTCGATGCCTGAGCCGAACGCATGTCCCTGATTATCTGGATTCTCCTGTTCTGCCTGATCGGCGGCCTGCTGAGCGCGCTGGCGGCGGCCCTGTTCCTGGTGCTCAGGGAATCCCTGCGCTCGATCCTGCTGCCGCACCTGATCAGTTTTGCCACCGGCGCCCTGCTGGGTGCGGCCCTGCTCGGGCTGCTGCCACATGCGCTGGAGTCCGCGGGGGAACTGGACGCGCACGTGATTCCGCTGGCGGTGCTGCTGGGACTGCTGGGATTTTTCCTGCTGGAGAAGCTGGTGCTCTGGCGCCACTGCCATGCCGATCACTGCGAGGTGCATGCGCCCGGACAGCAGGAGCAGCGGCACTCGGCCGGTACCCTGATCCTGATCGGTGACGGGTTGCACAACTTCCTCGACGGCATCCTGATTGCCGGCGCCTTTCTCACGGACATTCATCTGGGCGTCGTCACCAGCCTGGCCGTGGTGGCACACGAGATTCCACAGGAGGTGGGCGACTTCGCCATACTCCTGCACAGCGGCTTCACCCGCGGGCAGGCCTTCGTCTACAACATCCTGGCCAGCCTGACCACGGTCATCGGGGGTGTGCTGGCCTACTACTCCCTGCAGGAGATTACCGTGGCCCTGCCCTATGTGCTGGCCGTTGCCGCATCCAGTTTTATCTACATCGCCGTGGCCGATCTGATCCCGACACTGCATCAGCGCGTCGAGGGGTGGGCCACACTCCAGCAGGTACTGCTGGTTGGCGCCGGGGTCCTGGTCATCTACGTTACCCATTCAACATTGCACTGATTCGTGCGTCTGTCCCGGCAATGGGACTTGCCGTGGCGCTTTCGCTGCCGGTTCAGTCTTGCCCGGACAGGCTCCTGTTGACCGGCTGGTGCGGGCTACCGGTCCAGGATGTGCCGTTCGGCTTCCGGGTCATCTTTCCCGGAAGGGGTTGAAAGCAGACAATTAACCCTCACCTATCGAGGTATATCACTGGTTTTCTGTGGAGCGGAATTCTTATGCGAATGGACAAGATGACGAGCAAGTTTCAGCTGGCGCTGGCGGATGCCCAGAGCCTGGCGGTCGGGCGTGATCACCAGTTTATCGAGCCCGTCCACCTGATGACGGCCCTGCTCGACCAGGAGGGCGGTACGGCGCGCCACCTGCTGGCGCAGGCGGATGTCAACGTCAACCTGTTCCGGTCACGGCTTGGTGACTTGCTGGATCAGCTGCCGACCGTAGCGGGTACGGCCGGGGAGGTGCATGTTTCCAACGACCTGGGGCGCCTCCTGAACGTGACCGACAAGCTGGCCCAGCAGCGCAATGACAGTTACATCTCCAGTGAATTGTTTCTGCTCGCGGCCCTCGAGGACAAGGGCAGCGTCGGCAAGCTGCTGCGCGAGGCCGGTGCCACGAAACAGCTGGTGGAGCAGGCCGTCAACCAGCTCCGGGGCGGGCAGCAGGTGGATGATCCGAACGCGGAAGAACAGCGTCAGGCGCTGGAGAAATACACCATCGACATGACCGAGCGGGCCGAGCAGGGCAAGCTGGACCCGGTGATCGGCCGGGATGACGAGATCCGCCGTACCGTGCAGGTGCTGCAGCGGCGCACCAAGAACAACCCGGTACTGATCGGCGAACCCGGTGTCGGCAAGACCGCGATCGTGGAAGGGCTGGCACAGCGCATCGTCAACGGCGAGGTTCCCGAGGGGCTCAAGGGCAAGCGCCTGCTGTCGCTCGACATGGGCGCCCTGATCGCCGGCGCCAAGTTCCGCGGTGAATTCGAGGAGCGCCTGAAGGCCGTGCTGAACGATCTGGCCAAGCAGGAGGGCCAGATCATCCTGTTCATCGACGAGTTGCACACCATGGTGGGCGCAGGCAAGGCCGAGGGCGCGATGGATGCCGGCAACATGCTGAAGCCGGCGCTGGCACGCGGCGAGCTGCATTGCGTGGGTGCCACCACGCTGGATGAATACCGCAAATATGTCGAGAAGGACGCCGCCCTGGAACGCCGCTTCCAGAAGGTGCTGGTGGATGAGCCGAGCGTGGAGGACACCATCGCCATCCTGCGCGGCCTGAAGGAGCGCTACGAGGTTCACCACGGCGTGGATATCACCGACCCGGCCATCGTCGCGGCGGCCACCCTGTCACACCGCTATATCACCGACCGGCAGCTGCCGGACAAGGCCATCGACCTGGTGGACGAGGCGGCCAGCCGCATCCGTATGGAAATCGACTCCAAGCCCGAGGCCATGGACCGGCTGGAACGGCGCCTGATCCAGCTCAAGATCGAGCGCGAGGCCCTCAAGAAGGAAGCGGACGAGGCCTCGAAAAAACGACTCGAGGCGTTGCAGGAGGAGATCGACGAACTGGAGCGCGAGTTCTCGGATCTCGAGGAGATCTGGAAGGCCGAGAAGGCCGCCGTGCAGGGTGCCAGCCATGTCAAGGAAGAACTGGAGCGGGCGCGCCTGGAGCTGGAGACGGCGCACCGTGCCGGTGACCTGGCGCGGGCATCGGAGCTGCAGTACGGCACCATCCCGGCATTGGACAAGCGCCTGGCGGACGCCGAGCGGACCGATACCCGGGACATGCAGCTGCTGCGCAACAAGGTGACCGAAGAGGAGATCGCGGAAGTCGTCTCCAAGTGGACCGGTATCCCGGTATCCAAGATGCTCGAAGGCGAACGCGAGAAACTGCTGCGCATGGAAGAGGCACTGCAGCGGCGGGTGGTCGGCCAGGATGAGGCGGTACGGGTGGTCGCCGACGCCATCCGCCGTTCCCGTGCCGGCCTGTCCGATCCCAACCGGCCGAACGGTTCCTTCCTGTTTCTGGGACCCACCGGTGTGGGCAAGACCGAACTGACAAAAGCGCTGGCCGCCTTCCTGTTCGATACCGAGGAGGCCATGGTGCGCATCGACATGTCCGAGTTCATGGAAAAGCATTCCGTGGCCCGGCTGATCGGCGCCCCGCCCGGCTACGTCGGTTACGAGGAGGGCGGATACCTCACCGAGGCGGTGCGCCGCAAACCCTACTCGGTCATCCTGCTGGACGAGGTCGAGAAGGCGCACCCGGATGTCTTCAATGTCCTGCTGCAGGTCCTGGATGACGGCCGCCTGACCGACGGGCAGGGCCGCACGGTGGATTTTCGCAACTGTGTGATTGTCATGACCTCGAACCTGGGCAGCCAGATGATCCAGGAGATGGCCGGCGAAGAGCATTACGATGCCATGAAATCCGCGGTCATGGAGGTGGTCGGCAGCCATTTCCGGCCGGAGTTCATCAACCGTATCGACGACGTGGTGGTGTTTCATCCCCTGGATCGCGGGCAGATCCGCGCCATTGCCGGCCTGCAGATCGACATCCTGCGCGCCCGCCTGCTGGAGCGTGACATCGGCCTGATGCTCACGGACGCGGCGCTGGACCGACTGGGCGAGGCCGGTTTCGATCCCGTGTACGGCGCACGGCCCCTGAAGCGTGCCATCCAGAGCCAGCTGGAGAATCCGCTGGCGCAGGAAATCCTGGCCGGGCGCTTCGGTCCCGGCGAAACCATCCGCGTGGATGCGACCGACGGCCGGCTGGTTTTCAAAGCCGGCCGGACCGGTGAGGCATCGGCCGCCTGAGCAGGATTCGGTACACGTTCAGGATATTCACCGCAGAGACGCATAGGACGCAGCGTAAAAGAAAATATCTCACCGCAAAGGCGCCAAGAACGCAAAGAAATACTATTCCAAAACAAAGAATGATTAGCCCGTAGGGCGCAATTCATTTCATTAATTGCGCCCTACCTTCCTAAAAACATACCCACCACAAAGGCGCAAAGGAGAATAAACCCGACAGTTGCATAAATTTCAGCCTGAAATCCGGCTTAGACAGGCTACTTACAGAATGAAATGTATCCTAGTGTATTGCTTCTGGAATTCACCGCTGGTGAAATCGTGCACAGGCTCGTGGGAGCGCCGCCCTCGGCGCGAGTCGCTATGGGCATCCTGCCCTCTCGCGACACTTGTACCTCCCTGTAAATCGTCGCGGCGAGGCGCCGCTCCCACAATAAGATTTTATGCAATGATTGGGTAAAACGAGGATTGCAGGAGGTAACGAATGAAATCAAAATCTCTGTGTTCTCTGCGTCTCTGTGGTGAGTTCTTTTAGTAATTTCTTTGCGCCTTTGCGGTGAATTGGTTTGATGTTGTAAAGCGGGCAGGGTGCAATTGCACAGCATATTGCACCATGGTCATCGGGTTGCGTTCACGGTGCAACATGGCTTGCGCCTGTTGCCCCTACACCCTGAGACGGATTGATCAAATCCGGTAAAGGATCCGGTCGAGGGTGCGCTGCGGCAGGACGCGTTTCAGGAACGCGAACAGGTGGGTGGGGAACGTGACGGCGTATCTTGCCCGGGGGCGTTTGCTCTCCAGGGCATGGATGACCTTTTTCAGGACTGCCTCCGGCGGCAGGGTGAACGGCACCACCGGTCCGGCCTTTGTCAGGCGCTGCTCCATGCGCCGGTAATGCGCCCGGTGCACGCTGGATTCCGGGTCGATGTTGCGCCGGTAGGCCGCGTAGGCGTTCTGCCGGAAGCGGCTGGTCACGGGGCCGGGCTCGATGAGCGACACATGGATACCGCTGCCGCGTAATTCCAGGCGCAGGGTGTCCGTCAGTCCTTCCAGCGCATATTTGCTGGCGTTGTAGGCGCCGCGGTAGCGCAACGCCACGAAACCCAGCACCGAGCTGTTCTGGATGATGCGGCCATGGCCCTGGCGGCGCATGACCGGTAGGACCAGCCGGGTCAGTTCGTGCCAGCCGAACAGGTTGGTCTCGAACTGCGCGCGCAGCACCGCGCGCGACAGGTCCTCCACCGCACCCGGCTGCCCCCAGGCGCCGTTGTTGAACAGGGCGTCCAGCCTGCCGCCGGTGCGAAGCAGAACTTCCTCGACTGCCGTGGTGATTGAAGCGGTGTCATCCAGGTCCAGCGGCAGGCTTTCCAGTCCTTCACTTTGCAGTCTCTCGACATCAGCGGTCTTTCTCGCCGTGGCGAAGACGCGGTAACCGCGCGCATGCAGACCGCGAGCGACACACTCACCGATCCCCGACGAGCAGCCGGTAATCAAAATGGATTTTCCACTCATGGCCAAATAACCTGTTGAGGGTTATAACTTTTCGTACTCCACCAACGTCGCGCCGGCCGGCCGCGGGGGCAGGATGATTGCGCCGGTACGCGTCTGCACACTGAATTCAAAGGGAAAATGCTTGAACGGCTCAGGGCAATTCCTTAGTATCACCGGATTCCGCAAAACAATCATCAGCAAATATAAACCCGGGAGGGGGAATCGAATGAAACAATACATACTTGCCGTGGCTGCCGCGGCGGCGCTGGCCACCGTGTCCCAGGGTGCTGCTGCCAAGGGTTTCAACTATTCCTACGGGATTCTCGGTTACCGGAATGTGGATTCCGATAACATCGATGGCGACGGTGGCCAGGCGGGCTTTTCATACGGCGCTACGGACTACGTCAATGTAACCGGATCCTATTCCCGGCTGTGGATCGATCAGAGGGACGGCGCTTCCGATGTGGATCTGGATCTGGACGAGTTCAAGATCGGCTTCGGCGGGCACTACCCGGTCCACAAAAAGATCGACATCGGCGGTACCGTCAGCTACGTGGACCAGCAATACACGGGTCACGAAAAACCTGACGGCAGCACCAATAAGACCAACGTCAACGAGTCTGACGAAGGTTATGAGGTTGTGGTTTATGCACGTACCCTGCCGTGGAAGAAGATCGAACTCACGCCGCATATTGTCTACACTAATGTCGGTTCGGTTTCGGCAACCGGCGGCGGCCTGGGTTTCTTTTACAATTTCTACAAGGATTTTTCCCTCCGTGTCCGCGTAACCCGCTTCAACAAGGACAGCACATCGAATGTGTTCGCGGGTATCCGGCTGGATTTCTGACCGGGTTTCCCTTTGCCTGCGCAACGAACCCGCCATCCGGCGGGTTTTTTATTACAGGGACGAACGGTTGTTCACGCACATCTCCCGACAATGCCGGGAACGGTGCATATATCCGCAGGGCGTTATAGGTGTTAGGGAAGCTCTGATTAATTACTAAATCCTTGTCATTGCGAGCGCAGCGAAGCAATCTCCCACAATGGAATCAATCGGTTGGAGATTGCTTCGTCACTTCGTTCCTCGCAATGACGAATTAATCAGAGGTTCCTTAGCTGCATTGCGCCGCATGTAGCATTTAAAGCAGCTTGGACATTCGGCGCAATACGCTTCGCTATTGCACCCTACATGCCGGCCGACACGTCCGGCAGTTCCCGGCGCGATTCCTCCTGCTGCAGGGCCCACAGCCGCGCATAGGTTCCCGCGTGCGCCAGCAGCTCCTGGTGCCCGCCCTCCTCGATAATGCGCCCGTCCTGCATCACCAGAATATGGTCGGCATCCACGATGGTCGACAGACGATGGGCGATCACCAGGGTCGTGTGGTGTTCGGCCACCGCGCGCAGGGCGTCCAGGATGACCTGTTCCGAATGCGAATCCAGGCTGGACGTGGCCTCGTCGAAGACCAGGACGCGCGGGTTTTTCAGGATGGCGCGCGCGATGGCGACCCGCTGCTTCTCGCCGCCGGAGAGTTTCAGGCCGCGCTCGCCCACGACGGTGTCATAGCCCTGCGGCAGGGTGCTGATGAACGCGTGGATATTGGCCAGCCGGGCGGCCCGTTCGACCTGTTCGCGGGTGGCGTCGGGCCGCGCGTAGGCGATGTTGTAGTAGAGCGACTCGTTGAACAGGACCGTGTCCTGGGGCACGATCCCGATGACCCGGCGCAGGCTGTCCTGGGTCACCGTGCTGATGTCCCGGCGGTTGATCAGGATGCGTCCGCGCTGAACCTCGTAGAAGCGGAACAGCAGGCGGGCCAGCGTGGACTTGCCGGCGCCGCTGGGGCCGACGACGGCCACCTTGCTGCCGGGCGCGATGGTGAAGCTGATGTCGTGCAGGATCGGCCGCTCCCTGTCATAGGCGAAGCAAACCCGCTCGAAGCGCACCTCGGCATTGCCGGGAACCAGGTCCCCGGCGCCGGGGCGATCGATGATTTCCGGCTCCCGGTTGAGCACGTCGAACATCAGGTGCATATCGGCCAGGGAATGCTTGAGCTGGCTGTAGACGATGCCGAGGAAGTTCAACGGGATGAACAGCTGCAGCAGGAAGGCATTCACCAGCACCAGGTCACCCAGCGTCATGGTGCCGTCCACCACACCCTGCGAGGCCCGGATCATGATCAGGGTCACCGCGGCCGCGATGATGGCCGCCTGCCCGAAGTTCAGTGCCGATAGCGAGGTCTGGCTCTTCACGGCGGATGCCTCCCACTCGCGCAGGCTGTCGTTGTAGCGCTGCAGCTCGAAGTCCTCGTTGCCGAAGTACTTGACGGTTTCGTAGTTCAGCAGGCTGTCGATGGCCTGGGTGTTGGCGCGGGAGTCGTGGGCATTCATGGCGACCCGGTATTTCATGCGCCATTCGGTCACCTGCATGGTAAACCCGATGTAGACCGCGACCGAGATGAAGGTGATGCCGGCGAACCAGGCATCATAGCGGGACAGCAGGATGCCGGCGATCAGGACGATCTCCACCAGCGTCGGCAGGATGCTGAAGACCATGTAATTCATCAGCGAGCTGACGCTGCGGGTGCCCCGGTCGATATCGCGCGACAGACCACCGGTTTTCCTTTCCAGGTGAAAGCGCAGGGAGAGCCGGTGCAGGTGTTCGAGGACCTTCAGGGAAACGCTGCGCATGGCGCCGTGGCGGACCCGCGCGAACACCGAGTCCCGCAGTTCGTTAAACAGCGAGCTGGCGAGCTTCAGGACGCCGTAGACGAGCAGGAAGGAGAGCGGCAATACCAGCGTTTTGGCGCCATCGACATCCAGGCGGTCCACGATGTCCTTCAGCACCAGCGGGACGCCGACATTGGCGACCTTCGCGAGAACCAGGCATACCAGCGCCAGCAGGACGCGGCCCCGGTACTGCCACAGGAAAGGCGTCAGTGCCTTGAGCGTCTTCAGGTCGCTGCCGGCGGTGCCGGGCAGGGTGGTCGGGCGAACATGCATGCGGGCTAGGTCGATTCAGCAGGTGGCCAGGGAGGTATTGTCACAGAATCGGCTGCACCACGGAACCGGTGTATTATCACGGCATGCGGGGTCTGTATAATGCGCCCCATCGTGTCGCATCACCGTGTTTGTCGTCCCGGGTGACACGTCCGGGAGGGGTTTTGGAAATGCCGATCTACGAGTACAAGTGTTATGCCTGCGGGCATAGTTTCGAAATCCTGCAGAAGATCAGTGATGCGCCGTGTACCGAGTGCCCGGACTGCGGCAAGTCCGCCCTGAAGAAACTGATCTCGGCCACGGCCTTCCGTCTCAAGGGCGGTGGCTGGTACGAAACCGATTTCAAGACCGGCGGCCGGAAAAATGTCGCGCAGTCGGAGAAGTCAGAGAAGTCGGAGAAGTCGGAGAAGTCGGAGAAGTCGGAACAACCCGTGAAGAAGCCGGCCGGCAAGGACAAGCCGGGCGGCACTGCGACACCGAAATCGACCGGCTCAGACTAGCGCCTGTCTCAAAATTGTTATCCGGGTATCCGTGATCGGCTGCGGACCTTGCGAGGTGTGGTAGGACCGGTGCCGCGCCGGGAACCCCCCGGGTTTTGTGCCTGACAGGTTCCCCGCGAGGCGCGGGTCCTACCCGGCAGTATCATGCTCAGCATGAGTATATGAATTTTGAGGCAGGTTCCGGGCAAAACAGCCGCGGCGCGTTGCGTCGTCTGTTCCGAGTCCGTACTATCACGCGCTCCTGAGCAGACGGAAGTTGTGACCATGCGCAGTCTCTACTGTGGCGATTTGAACGAATCCCATCTTGACCGGGAAGTCACCCTGTGCGGCTGGGTGCATCGCCGCCGCGATCATGGCGGAGTGATCTTCGTGGACCTGCGCGATCACCGGGGACTGGTGCAGGTCGTCTTCGACCCGGATACCGAGGCCACCTTCGCCACGGCGGAACGGATCCGCAACGAGTATGTCCTGCAGGTCAGGGGACGGGTGCGCCGCCGCCCGGAGGGAACGCTGAATCCGGACCTGCCGACCGGTGGGGTGGAAGTGCTGGGTATCGAGCTGCAGGTGCTGAATGCCGCCGACACGCCGCCGTTCCAGCTGGAAGACACCGACATCGGCGAGGAGACCCGGCTGCGCTATCGCTATATCGACCTGCGCCGGCCCGAGATGCAGCAGCGCCTGCGCCAGCGGGCGCGGATTACGCACCGGCTGCGTGCCTTCCTGGACGCGCACGGCTTCATCGATATCGAAACGCCACTGCTGACGCGCTCCACGCCGGAAGGCGCGCGCGACTACCTGGTCCCGAGCCGGGTGCATCCCGGCGAGTTCTATGCACTGCCGCAATCGCCCCAGCTGTTCAAGCAGCTGCTCATGATGAGCGGCATGGACCGCTACTACCAGGTCGCCCGCTGTTTCCGCGACGAGGACCTGCGCGCCGACCGCCAGCCGGAATTCACCCAGCTCGACATCGAAACCTCGTTCATGGACGAAGACGCCATCATGACCCTGATGGAGGCCATGGTCAGGGAGCTGTTCCGGGAGGTCCTGGACGTCGACCTGCCCGATCCGTTTCCGCGCCTGGGCTTTGCGGAGGCGATGCAGCGCTTCGGCACCGACCGTCCCGACCTGCGGATTCCGCTGGAGCTGGTTGACCTGGGCGACCTGATGCGGGAGGTGGAATTCAAGGTGTTTTCGGGGCCAGCCAATGACCCGGATGGCCGGGTGGCCGCCCTGCGGGTGCCGGGCGGCGGCGCGATCAGCCGCAAGGACATCGACGACTACACCGCCTTCGTCGCCCGGTACGGTGCCCGGGGGCTGGCCTACATCAAGGTCAATGACGCGGCCGGCGGCCGTGACGGGTTGCAGTCGCCGATCCTGAAATTCCTCCCTGATGCCGTGATAGCGGCCATCGTGCAACGCACGGGGCTGCAGAACGGCGACCTGGTGTTCTTCGGTGCGGACAAGACCCGGGTCGTCAACGAATCCCTCGGGGCGCTGCGCGTGCGGCTGGGCCATGACCTGGGGATGGTGCAGGGCGACTGGCAACCGCTCTGGGTCGTGGACTTCCCCCTGTTCGAGCGGGATGAAAAATCCGGGCGCTGGATCGCGCTGCATCACCCGTTCACGTCACCCAACATCGATGATCCGGCGCTGCTGGCGGACAACCCGGGCGGCAGCCTGTCCCGTGCCTATGACATGGTGCTGAACGGCACGGAGCTTGGCGGCGGCTCCATTCGTATTCACCGCACCGAGATGCAGGCGGCGGTATTCGAGCTGCTGGGCATCGGCGAGGCGGAGGCCCGTGACAAGTTCGGCTTCCTGCTGGATGCGCTGCGCTTTGGCTGTCCGCCGCACGGCGGCATCGCCTTCGGGCTGGACCGGCTGGTGATGCTGATGGCCGGCGCCGCGTCCATTCGCGAGGTGATGGCCTTTCCGAAGACCCAGACGGCGGCCTGTCCGCTGACCTCGGCGCCGTCCGCGGTGGCGGCCGGTCAGTTGATCGAACTCGGCATCCACCTGCACAAGCCGCCGCCGGCGGTCGAGGGCTGAGCCGGGCCCAGTCCGCGCGCGGCCACAGGGGCGCCGGGTGGTTCGGAAACGGCCGCCGTGCCTGCTGACCCCCGGTATCCCCGCATTCCCTGTGGTTATTGCGGCCCGGTTTTCCCTTAACATATCCGGTTCCATATCGATTTATCCCATCCCGTTCATTCATCATTCATTATGTGAGGTCAAGCCCATGTCACGGAAAACCATCCCCTGCACTACGTCACGCACACTGACGGCCGCTGCCTGCCTGGCGGCACTGGCACTGCTGGCCGGCGGCTGTTCCAAGCAGGAGTCGTCGGCACCGGAATCGATGCAAACGATGCAGGCCCCCCCCGAGGTGAGCGCGGACGTGGAAGCGATCATCGAGGAGCCGGCCGTCGAAGTGGTTGAGGCACCCGCCGAAACGGCCGAGCCGGCAATGGAGGCCGGGACAGACGAACCCGCCATTGCCTCCGGTGAGGAGATCTACACAAACACATGCGCCAACTGCCACGCCGCCGGCATCGCCGGTGCGCCGAAGCTGGGTGACAAGGAAGCCTGGGCGCCGCGTATCGCCAAGGGCAACGACGCCCTGTTCGAGTCCGTCAAGAACGGATTGAATGTCATGCCGCCCAAAGGTACCTGCATGAGCTGCAGCGACGAGGAACTGCGCAGTGCCATGGAGTACATGGTCTCGCAAGGTTCCTGATCCGGTTCCGGGAACACGACGGCAGGGGCGGCGGATACGATCCGGGTAATCCGCCGCCCCTGTTTTTTCCCGGCTTAGCGCTTTCCTTTTCTGACGGCCCGCCTCGATACATTGAACTACAAGCGGCCCGAGTCCGTTCTGGTCGTCGTGTATACCGCCAGCGGCGAAGTGCTGCTGCTGCAGCGCCGGCAGCCCGCGGACTTCTGGCAGTCGGTGACCGGGTCGCTGGAATGGAACGAATCGCCGCTGACTGCCGCGCAACGCGAGCTGTTTGAGGAAACCGGACTGACCGTAGCGGTGCGCGATTGTCGCCAAAGCCACGACTTCCCCATCCTGCCGGCATGGCGGGCACGGTATGCACCGGGCACGACGAGCAACCGTGAACACGTGTTCACCGCACCCTGCCGGGGGCTGCCGGAAATCCGGTTGAATCCGAAGGAGCACCGGGCCTGCTGCTGGCTGCCGCGCACCGCTGCCGCGGCTAAAGTGAGCTCCCGGACCAACCGGGATGCCATTTTAGAATACGTTCCGGAGAATGACTGATGGGGAAGTCAGTGGGCCGACATGCACACCCACGGGTTGTCGTGAATTTGTACCTGCAGGTCTGGCAGCATACCTGCTGTCGACGCCTGCCGATAACCACGTCGGCAAGTTGATGAACCCGGTAATTAAGACGTAGGCGGGGGCTGCTCGGCCTGCACAAGCCCGCATTTCTTACCGGGACAGCCTGCATTCATTGGCGCACTGTCTGTTGCCAGTTTGCCATTTTGTGTTTCACTTCAATCCCTCTGTTGTCCTCCCGCTGCCGGGTGAGCAATGCGGGCTGGTGGTCACGAACCGTTTCAGAATCCGTTGATCGTTGCCGCCAGTGTGCCGGCAATCAGCCGGTAACCTGCCTGACCAGGGTGGCCATCCCATTTCCGCGGATAGAGCGCGGTGTCCGACAGAGCCGCCGTCTGCAGGGGCTCGACGAGGTCGACGTAACGCGCCGCCGGGATGGCCTGGATTTCCCTGGCGAGCGCATCAATGTTTTCCTTCTCCATCCTGATCAGCCGTTGGTAGGTTTCCGGTGCGGGGAGTCCTTCCCGCTCGACTTTCCTGGAATAAACGAGTTCCCTGGTGGGAATGACGGTAAAGACGGGCGTGATATCGTACTGTACTGCCATGGCCGTAATCCTGCGCACGACTTCCACCATGATGTCATAACCGGCCTGAACGGCAGGCTGGGTGTTGTCATTCGCCATGAGCCTGCCCTTTGGAGTGAAGGCCGCCTTGATACCGTCGCTGAATGTCACGGACCAGGTGTTTTCCACGTCCAGCAAATTGCCTTTTTTCGGCGCGTCCGACTTCCTGAGATCCGGGTCCGGTCTGAGCGATGCCCACTGATCATTCCCGTATGCCATGGAAAATGATTCCAGCGGATCGTTGCCGCTGTAGAACGCGATAATGACCGTTTTCGGTCCGAGCTTCGCGGCCTTGGGAAACATGTCCAGGTATTGAACCGCTCCCCAGCCGCCGACCGCCATACTGTAAACGGCCGGTTCTGCCTGCTGCAGGTAACCTGCCAGCTGGCTGGGCCAGTTGTTTCTGAGAGGCTCCCCCATTCCGTAGGTCTGGCTGTCACCAAGCGTGATGATATCCGCGCTGTTCGGGACGCACGTATTGCGGAAGCCGAGGACGTCGTGTGGCCCTGTCCCGCCATTCTCCGGCAGCAGGGGTCTGAAGCGGATGATGGTGTAAGGATCATTGAGGATGAGACTGTCGCCGGCATAATCCTGCTCCCTGAATACGCCTTCATAGAAAGGAGGGATGGTTTTTCCGGTCTGTACCAGTTGCAGGTCGACAGGAATACCGAGCAGTTGCGGCGCCAGCCAGCGGAGCAACAGCAGGCTGGTCGCTATCGTCAGAACGATGCTTCCGGCGGCTAACAACCATTCCCTGTTTATTTTCAATTCCTCCCCGGAACCGTAGAAAAATATCACCAGGCGATGCCGGCGAATGGTTGTTGTAAGGTCTTTTCTGTAGTCTGTAAAGACTACCGATGAAAATTATATAAACTTTCCAGGGAGTATGTAGTGCCTGAGACCGTTGTGCTGCTGCACGGGATCTGGATGCCGCGCCTGGTGATGTGGCCACTAGCCCGGAGCCTGCAACGCTGCGGCTACCGGACGCGGCTGTTCGGTTACCCGTCGCTGCGCGTTGCCCCGGACCGTAATGCGGTCCGGCTGGCGCAGTTCATCCGCGCCTGCGACGGCCGGGTGCACCTGGTCGGTCACAGCCTCGGGGGGCTGGTGATCCTGCACGCCCTGCGGGTCGATCCGGATCTCGTCGCCGGGCGCATCGTGCTGCTCGGCAGTCCCGTCAACGGAAGTATCGTCGCGCGGCGCCTGCAGCGCTTCGCGTGGACACGCTGGCTGATCGGGCGCGCATCGGATCAGGCGCTGCTGGGCGACGGCCCGCGCTGGCGGGGCGCCCGACCGCTGGGTCTGATTGCCGGGACCCGGCCGCACGGTATCGGTCGCCTGCTGGGCGGCCTGACCGGCGACAATGACGGGACCGTCACGGTCGCGGAGACGGCGCTCCCGAAGGCAAGCGCCAGTACAACCTTCCCGACGACCCACATGGGACTGGTATTCTCTCGCCGGGTGGCGCAGTCCGTCTGCCGGTTTCTCGAACAGGGCTGTTTCGACGCACCCTGCTGATTTCTGCCGTACCCGCGGCCTGAAATCTGTCGTCCGGCGGTGCTAGAATGCGCCGATTATTCTTTCTCCAGGTGACAGCACATGGCAGGACACAGTAAATGGGCCAACATCCAGCACCGCAAGAACGCCCAGGATGCCAGGCGCGGCAAATTATTCACCAAGCTGATCCGGGAAATCACCGTCGCCGCCCGCATGGGGGATCCGGATCCCGCCTGTAACCCGCGGCTGCGGCTGGCCATGGACAAGGCGCTGGCCAACAACATGACCAAGGACACCATCGAGCGCGCCATCAAGCGCGGCTCGGGCGCCATGGACGGGGAGAATTTCGAGGAAGTGCGCTACGAGGGCTACGGGCCCGGTGGCGTGGCGGTGATGGTCGACTGCATGACCGACAACCGCAATCGCACCGTGGCCGAGGTGCGTCATGCCTTCAGCAAGGCCGGCGGCAATCTCGGCACCGACGGTTCGGTGGCCTACCAGTTCGCCAAGGCGGGCGTCCTCAGCTACCCGCAGGGCAGTGACGAAGACACCATCATGGAGGCCGCGCTGGAGGCCGGTGCCGAGGACGTGATCAGCAACGAGGACGGCTCTGTGGACGTGCTGACGGCGCCGGACCGGTTCGTGGATATCAAGGCGGCGATGATCGCGACCGGCCTGGAACCGGAGGCGGCGGAAGTCACCATGCGCGCAGCCAACAACACGCCGCTGGACCTGGATGATGCCGGGAAAATGGTGCGCCTGCTGGATACTCTGGAAGACCTGGACGACGTGCAGGAGGTCTACTCCAATGCCGACATCCCGGAAGCGATCCTCGAGCAGCTCGGTTGAGTTCAAGCCTCACCGCAAAGGCGCAATGGACGCAAAGCAAGGTGATGATAATGGAATGCAGGACATTACGATTTGTTCGAAGACGCAATAGCGCTTTCCTTCTCCCTTCGGGACGCCTACATGGATACAGGCGGTAGAGCAATGCATGGAGCAATTGCCAAGAAGGTCAGGATGAGGGGATATAAACCTGGAAAGTTATCCTGTTAATCCCCTCTCCCCAGCCCTCTCCCGGTGGGAGAGGGAGTCAACAGGACAGCAGAAATTCTGCAGTGAATGTAATGCAGTGGTCTGTCTGGAAATAACCAGATTTTGAACTGGCTTTCACAGGAATGAACACGGGTGGTTTTCTATATGAGGTCCTTGCGTTCTTTGCGTCTTTGCGGTGAATCTGGTCGTTGATCGGTAAGCAACCATGGAAATCATCGCAGCATGACCCGCATCCTCGGCATCGATCCCGGCTCCCGCGTGACGGGCTACGGCATCATCGACCAGGATGGCCAGCGGCTCGTCCATGTCGCCAGCGGCTGCATCCAGGCGCGGGGCGAGTCCCTGGCGGAGCGCCTCGGCACCATCTTCTCCGGCGTCAGCGCGATCATCGAGCAGTATCTCCCGGAGGAACTGGGTATCGAGCGGGTGTTCATGAACCGCAACGCGGACTCCGCCCTGAAGCTGGGCCAGGCGCGCGGGGCGGCGATCTGCGCCGGGGTGCAGGGCCGGGTGCCGGTTGCCGAGTATGCGGCCCGCGAGGTGAAGCAGGCCGTGGTGGGGCGGGGCGGCGCCACCAAGGAGCAGGTGCAGCACATGATCTGCGTGCTGTTGTCGCTGCCGGCGCCGCCGCCGAGCGATGCGGCGGATGCGCTGGCCGTGGCAGTCTGCCACGGCCACCATCGCGAGACCGCGCGGCGGATGGCGGCCCTGCAGGGCCGGCGCCGCGGGGCCGGCGCATGATCGGCCTGCTGCGCGGCAAGATCCTCGGCAAGCACCCGCCGCGCCTGCTGCTGGACGTCCACGGCGTGGGCTACGAGATCGATGCGCCCATGACGACCTTCTACGACCTGCCCGCGGTCGGCGCCGAGGTCACCCTTTACACCCACCTGGCGGTGCGCGAGGACGCCCACACCCTGTACGGCTTCGCCCGGGCAACGGAGCGCGACCTGTTCCGCGATCTGCTGCGGGTCAACGGCGTGGGCGCACGGCTGGCGCTTACCATCCTCTCCGGCATGGATGCGGCCAGCTTCGCGGGCTGCGTGCAGGCAGGGGATGCCGCGGCGCTGGTACGCCTGCCCGGTATCGGCAAGAAGACCGCCGAGCGCCTGATCATCGAGCTGCGCGACCGGCTGGCCGCCGGCGCGCCGGGCGCAGTGCTGCCGGCGGGCCAGGCCGCCCCCCCGTCCAGCCCCGTGGAGGAGGCCGTCAGCGCCCTGGTGGGGCTGGGCTACAAGCCGCAGGAGGCCAGCCGCATGGTGCGCGGCCTCGACACGGACGCCCTGTCCTCGGAGGAGATCATCCGCCGGGCCCTGCAGGCAACGGTGCAATGACCGATCGGCATCAATCATCGCGCCGGGGGCGGCGCTCCCACCGGTTAGCAGGGGTCTCTGGGGGACTGGCGCCTTGTGGGAGCGGCGCCTCGCCGCGACGAGCCGGCTGCCGGCGCGCATATTGGCGCGAGATTTATGCGCCGGCTCGCTTGATTCGGCCCCCACCCGGGAACAAACTACCCACCCATGACTGACGCCGACCGACTGGTGACGCCCAGGGGTTCCCGGGAAGATGAGATCCTTGACCGCACCGTCCGCCCCCAGCGCCTGCAGGACTACGTGGGTCAGCCGCAAGTCTCTGAACAAATGGATATTTTCATCCAGGCAGCAGACGGGCGCGGGGAGGCCCTGGACCACACGCTGATCTTCGGCCCACCGGGGCTCGGCAAGACCACCCTGGCGCACATCATCGCCAATGAGATGGGCGTGAACCTGCGCCATACCTCGGGGCCCGTGCTGGAGCGCCCGGGCGACCTGGCGGCCCTGCTGACCAACCTCGAACCCCGGGACGTGCTGTTCGTCGACGAGATCCACCGCCTGAGCCCGGTGGTCGAGGAGATCCTCTATCCCGCCATGGAGGACTTCCAGCTCGATATCATGATCGGCGAGGGGCCGGCGGCCCGCTCCATCAAGCTCGACCTGCCGCCCTTCACGCTGGTGGGGGCGACCACCCGCGCGGGGCTCCTGACTTCGCCGCTGCGCGACCGCTTCGGCATCGTGCAGCGGCTGGAGTTCTACCAGGCCGCGGACCTGGCGAGCATCCTGCGACGGGCCGCGGGGATACTCGGGATCGACATCGATGCCGCCGGGGCGGCCGAACTGGCGCAACGTTCCCGCGGCACGCCGCGCATCGCCAATCGCCTGCTGCGGCGGGTGCGCGACTATGCCCAGGTCAAGGGCGACGGCCGGGTCACCCGGGCGATGGCGGAGGCCGCGATGCAGATGCTGAACGTGGACGCGCAGGGTTTCGATGCCCAGGACCGCCGCCTGCTGCTGACCATTATCGAGAAATTCGACGGCGGGCCGGTCGGGGTCGACAGCCTGGCGGCGGCCATCGGCGAGGAGCGCGGCACCATCGAGGACGTCCTGGAGCCGTACCTGATCCAGCAGGGCTACCTCATGCGCACGCCCCGCGGGCGCATGGCGACCCGCCATGCCTGGCTGCACTGCGGCCTGCAGCCGCCGGTGCGCTCGGCGGACGCGGCGCTCGAACTGTTCGGCGCCGCGGACGACGCGGAGTCCACGCACTGAAACAGGGCACGATCCGGTTGCAGGCTTTTGTTTCCCGGTGGTTGTTTTTCGTCGCGGCTTGCGTAACATGCCGGGAATTTAATGCGTGCGCTGTTGTCGCAATGGGTCGTTGACGTGTCCGGTTTTCAATGGCAGGTGCGTGTCTACTACGAGGATACGGACCGGGCCGGGGTGGTGTACTACGCCAATTACCTGCGTTTCATGGAGCGGGCCAGGACGGAATGGCTGCGCTCGCTGGGCTTCGAACAGGACCGGCTGATCGCGGAGCAGGGCATCCTGTTCGCCGTGCGTACCGCCAACGTGGATTTCCTGCGGCCGGCGCACTTCAATGACCTGCTCAGTGTCAGTGCCGAGGTGACCGGCCGTGGCCGGGCGAGTCTGATCTTTCGCCAGGTGATCGAACGGCAGGCGGATGCGGGTGGGGCGGTATGCACCGGGGTGGTGAAGATCGCCTGCCTGGATGCCGCCACCCTGCGCCCGAAACCCATCCCGGATTTCATTGCAAAGGAGATTGTGGATGTCGGCTGACATGTCCTTTTTTCATATGGTGGCCGGTGCCAGCTTCGTGGTACAGCTGGTCATGCTGCTGCTGCTGGTGGTATCTGTGGCCTCCTGGACCATGATCTTCCGGCGCCGCAAGGCACTGGGGGATGCGCGCGAGGCGGCCGATGCCTTCGAGGACCGTTTCTGGTCCGGCGGCGACATGGCCACCCTGTTCCGCGACCTGTCGAAGCGCCCGGACAACGGCATCGGCATGTCCGGCATCTTCCAGGCCGGTTTCAACGAGTTTCTCCGGCTGCGCAAGCAGCCGCACGTCGATCCGCGCACGGTCGTGGAAAGCACCCAGCGGGTCATGCACGTGGTGCTATCGCGCGAGACCGACGACCTCGAGACCCACCTGTCTTTTCTCGCGACCGTGGGTTCCACCAGCCCCTACGTCGGCCTGTTCGGCACCGTGTGGGGCATCATGAACTCGTTCCGCGGCCTCGGGAATGTCCAGCATGCCACCCTGTCGATGGTGGCGCCCGGCATCGCCGAGGCCCTGATCGCCACGGCCATGGGGCTGTTCGCGGCCATCCCGGCCGTGATCGCCTACAACCGCTACTCCAACGACGTCGAGCGGCTGATCAACCGCTACGACAATTTTCTCGAGGAGTTCTCGACTATACTGCAGCGCCAGCTGCATACCGATGCGGGAGAGCGGGGCCGGCGCTGGACCGACAACCCCTGAGCGCCCGCATCATGGCCCGTCACCGCGTCCGCAAGAAACCCATGGCTGAAATCAACGTCGTACCCTACATCGACGTGATGCTGGTGATGCTGGTGATCTTCATGATCACCGCACCGCTGCTGACCCAGGGCGTCAAAGTGGAGCTGCCCGAGGCCGAGGCCGAGAGCATGACACCCGACCAGGAGGAACCGCTGGTGGTGAGCGTCGACGCCAGCGGCAACCTGTACCTCAATATCGGGGATGCACCGGACCAGCCGGTCGCCGCCGATGACCTGGTGCAGCGCGTCGGCGCCGTGCTGCGGCGGCGCGCGGACAAGACCGTGCTGGTGCGCGGCGACCACGCGGTCGACTACGGCGCCGTGGTCTCCGCCATGGTGCTGCTGCAGCAGGCCGGGGTGCCCAACGTGGGACTGGTGACGGAACCGCCGGAATAATATGTGGCAGGTCATTCGAGAAAATCCCCGTGCCGTGTTCTACGCGGTGCTGATGCACCTGGTGCTGTTGACACTGCTGATCGTGGGGCTGGACTGGACGCCGAGCATTACCCGGCCGGGCGCGCCGAAGGCCATCCAGGCGCAACTGGTCGATCCGCACCGCCTGGAGGCCATCGAGGAACGCAAGCAGGCGGAGCAGCGCCAGGCCGAGGAGGAGGCGCGTCGCAAGGCCGAGGCGGAGCGGAAAAAACAGGCCGAGGCAGAGGCGCAGCGCAAGGCGGAGGCGGAGCGCAAGCAAAAGGCCGAGGCGGAGGCAAAACGCAAGGCGGAGGCGGAGCGCAAGCAAAAGGCCGAGGCGGAGGCAAAACGCAAGGCGGAGGCGGAGCGCAAGCAAAAGGCCGAGGCGGAGGCAAAACGCAAGGCGGAGGTGGAGCGCAAGCAAAAGGCCGAGGCGGAGGCAAAACGCAAGGCGGAGGCGGAACGCAAGCAAAAGGCCGAGGCGGAGGCAAAACGCAAGGCGGAGGCGGAAGCCAAGCGTAAGGCCGAGGCCGAGCAGGCGCTGCAGTCGCAGCTCGCGGCCGAGCAGGAAGCGCGCGCCCAGGGTGTCGTGGCCGAGTACGTGGCCTACATCCAGGAGAAGGTGGAGCGCAACTGGCTGCGCCCGGCCGGCAGCCCGGCGGGCCTGTCCTGCATCGTGCAGGTCAAGCTGATTCCCGGGGGTGACGTGGCGGGGGTGCGCATCATGCAGGGCAGCGGCGACCCGGTGTTCGACCGCTCGGTGGAGTCCGCCGTCTACAAGGCCTCACCCCTGCCGCTGCCGCCGGAGTCGGCGCTGTTCACCTATTTCCGGGAGATCAATTTTGTCTTCAAACCGGGTTGAGATACATTCAGCTCACCGCAAAGACGCAAAGGGCGCAAAGAAACATTTAAAAATTCCTGTTAATGGAAGGATCCCGTGCATGCTGGATAGCAATATGCAATGCTCAATTGAAATCTTTTTGAACGGGTTTTCTTTGCGTTCTCTGCGTCTTTGCGGTGAAATTGCCGTTTTCGGATTAAGGAGTCACTGTTGAATTACATCAAGGGCTGTCGTCACTTTCTGCTGCTGTTCATCCTGACGGTTGGCGCTTCCGCGCACGCCGCCCTCACCATCGAGATCACCCAGGGCATGGAAGGCGCCATGCCGATCGCCGTGGTGCCGTTTGGCTGGACGGACCCGGCCCGCGCGGCGCCGGAGAACATCGCCGCGATCATCGGCGCCGATCTCAGCCGCAGCGGCCGCTTCGATACCCTGCCGGACAGCGATCTCATCGCCTACCCGACGGCCGCGGAGGAGGTGAAGTTCCACAACTGGCGCATGGTCAATGTCGACAGCCTGGTGATCGGCCGGGTGACGCCGGCGGGGGCGGACCGCTACACGGTGCAGTTCCAGCTCTTCGATGTGCTTCGGGGCAAGCAGCTGCTGGGCTACAGCTTCCCGACGGCCGGCAAGGACCTGCGCCGGGTCGCCCATCACATCAGCGACCTGATCTATGAGAAACTCACCGGCGAGCGCGGGGCCTTCGATACCCGGATCGCCTACATCACCACCACCGGCAGCGGTGCGAACAAGCAGTACACCCTGCTGGTGGCCGATTCCGACGGCTACGATCCGCAGACCATCCTCACCTCGAAGCAGCCGGTGATGTCGCCGGCCTGGTCGTCGAACGGCCGCGAGATTGCCTATGTCTCTTTCGAGAAGAAGACGGCGGAGATCTACATCCAGGATGTCGCGACGGGTTCCCGGCGTAAGCTGACCTCCTTCAAGGGGATCAACGGCGCGCCTGCCTGGTCGCCGGACGGGCGCCGCCTGGCCGTGACCCTGTCGCGTGACGGCAATCCGGAAATCTATGTCATGGACCTGCAGAGCGGTGCCCTGAATCGCCTGACCAACAGTCCCGCCATCGATACCGAACCGGTCTGGACGCCGGACGGCAGGCAGATCGTGTTCACCTCCGACCGCGGCGGCGGCCCGCAGCTCTACCGCGTCGCGGCCGGCGGCGGTCGGGCCGAGCGGCTGACCTACGACGGCAAGTACAATGCCGGGGCGGACATCTCGCCGGACGGGCGCAAACTTGCTATGGTGCACGGGGCCGACGGGGCATACAGCATCGCGGTGCTCGACCTGGACAACGGCCTTTTCCGGGTCCTGACCGACGGCCGGCTGGACGAGTCGCCCAGTTTCGCGCCCAACGGGAGCATGATCATTTACTCGACCAGCGAGGGCAATCGCGAGGTCCTGGCGGCCGTCTCGGTGGACGGCCGGTTCCGCCAGCGCCTGTCGCTGCAGGCCGGCGACGTGCGCGAGCCCGCCTGGTCTCCGTTCGGCGAGTGAGCGGCGCTGTATGCAGTTCCCGGATTGTGCCGGTAATGATGTCAGGATGCAGTGTGGGAGGGGCGCCGCCAGCGGCTCAAATCGCGGCGAGGCGCCGCTCCCACGGGAGAATTTTTTCAACATTTGGGTTAACAGCCCGGGAGTAATGCAATGCGTTTCACGACAGGCAGTTTAATGATTCTGATCCTGGCCGCAGTACTGGCCGGCTGCAGTTCCAAGGGCGGCACCGGCGAAGGCGCCGCCGTCGAGGACCGGGGCACGGGCGCGGAAAGCGGTGCCTACGCCACCGGGGCGGAAGGCGCCGGCAGCTATGGCGGCTATTCGCTGGACGACCCGAACAGCCCGTTGGCGCGGCGCGTCATCTACTTCGAGTATGACAGCGCGGAAATCGCCTACGACGACCAGGACCTGCTGCTTGCCCATGCCGGCTACCTGGCCGCCAACCCGACCGTACACGTGACCCTGGAAGGTCATGCCGATGAGCGCGGTTCGCGCGAGTACAACATCGGGCTGGGCGACCGGCGCGCGCAGGCGGTGGAACGGGTGCTGGAGCTGAACGGCGTGTCCTCCGAGCAGATCACCATTGTCAGCTACGGCGAGGAGAAGCCGGCCGCAGAAGGCCACAGTGATACCGCCTGGCGCCTGAACCGCCGGGTCGAACTGGTGTATTGATCCCCGCGTTATGAGGTACCGATCCGTAACGGCGGCAGTCGCCGCGGCCTGCATCGTCTGCCTGCCTGCCGCGGCACTGGCGGCCTCGACCAGCGAGCGTCTCGATGCCCTGGAGCGCAAGCTGGATTCGCGCAGCCTGCTGGATATGCTGAACCGCATCGACCAGCTGCAACGTGATCTGCAACTGCTGCGCGGCGAGATCGAGGAGCAGGCGCACACGGCGGAAGAAATGCAGCGCCGCCAGCGGGAGCAGTACATGGACATCGACCGGCGCCTGCAACAGCTGGAAACCGGTCAGCCCGGCGGCGCGCCGCCGGGCGGTCTGACGACCACCACTCCGCCGCCCGTCATGCCCTCAATGGCGCCGCCGCCGGAGTCCCCGGCACCGGTCATGCCGTCGATGGCGCCGCCGCCGGTTGCGTCGACACCGCCGCCGCGCGTCATGTCGCCAAGTGCGGCCGGCGCACCGCCCACCGCCCAGGAGCAGGCGTCCTATGACAAGTCCCTCGCCATCCTGCGTGAGGGGCGCTATACCGAGGCGGCGGATGCCTTCAACCGCTTTCTGACCGCCTATCCGCAGAGTCAACTGGCCGACAACGCCAGCTACTGGCTGGGCGAGACCTATTACGTCACCCGGGATTTCGACCGCGCGCTGGAAACCTTCAAGGGGCTGGTGAGCCGCTATCCGCAAAGCCCGAAGGTCTCCGACAGCCGCCTCAAGATCGGCTATATCCAGTATGAGAAGCAGGACTGGCGCGCGGCCCGGCTGGAGCTGAACGGCGTGGCCACCGACTATCCCGGCACCACCGCCGCGCGCCTCGCCGTCGATCGCCTCGACCGCATGCGCAAGGAAGGCCACTAGCGCGCAGGGTGCGTGGAGGGTCATTAGATGGCTGCCCGTTGCGGCAGCCCATCGCCGTGGGAGCGGCGCCCCGCCGCGATGGGAAGGACGAAGTCGGGTGCGCCATGCGTACCTGAATGAACCATAGGGCGCAATACGACTACATGGACGTAGGAGGTACGAGTCCAGGGATGGACTCGGTAGAGCGAAGCAGGATGCCAGAGCCGAGAGCAAAGCTACCGCATCCTGCTCACGCCCCTCGCCTGCATCCCTGCAGGCGACGCATGGAGCAGTTGCCGTGCGCAGTGTGTTGCGCCGTCGAGAACAGGCGATCATCGGTTGCACTGTTAAAATTCGACACGGAAGCAAACCGGCAACTGGGACTGTATATCCGCACGCAATGCACGACTGTTCCTTGTCGAGCGTTATATAATTTTGTTCTCTGCTTCCTCCGCGCCGCTGCGGTGAAACACATGCTTGCCAGACACCATGCCCGAACCCGACCACCTGCGCATCACCGAAATCTTTCACTCCCTGCAGGGCGAGTCGCTGACCGTCGGCTGCCCGACGGTGTTCGTGCGCCTGACCGGCTGCCCGCTGCGCTGCGGCTACTGCGACACCGAATACGCCTTCACGGGCGGGGAATGGATGAGCCTGGATGCGATCCTGGAACGGGTCGCCACCTGGCGCACCCCCTATGTCACGGTAACCGGCGGCGAGCCGCTGGCACAGCCCGCCTGCCTGGCGCTGCTCGCGCGCCTGTGTGATGCCGGCTACCGCGTCTCGCTCGAGACCAGCGGGGCGCGCGACATTGCGCACGTCGATCCGCGTGTCGTCCGGGTGATGGATCTGAAGACACCCGGCTCGGGCGAGGTGGACCAGAACCTGTACGCCAACCTCGACCGGCTGGAGAAGCACGACCAGCTGAAGTTCGTCATCTGCGACCGCGATGACTACGAGTGGGCGCAGGACATGATCGTGCGCCATGCGCTGCCCGCGCGCTGCGAGATCCTGTTTTCACCCAGCTACGGCCAGCAGGACCCCGCCGAACTCGCCGACTGGATCCTGGAAGACCAGCTGCCGGTGCGCTTCCAGCTGCAGCTGCACAAGCAACTGTGGGGCGACGTCCCGGGCCGCTAGCCGGAATTCCCTCCCCCCGGCGGCTAACCCGCCCTGCCATGTTCACGTATCATGCAACGATCGCCATTTCGCAAACCACGTAGACCATGCCCAAGGCCGTTATCCTGCTCTCCGGCGGACTCGACTCCGCCACCACCCTGGCACTGGCGCGGGAACAGGGCTACGATTGCCACGCCCTGAGCCTCGACTACGGCCAGCGCCACACGGCGGAGCTGTCCGCCGCGCGCCGTATCGCCGCTGGCGCGGGCATCGGCGAACACAAGATCATCCCCATCGGGCTCGGGTCCGTCGGCGGTTCGGCGCTCACCGATCAGAACATCGCCGTGCCCGAACAGCCCGGCGAGGGTATTCCCGTGACCTACGTGCCGGCACGCAACACCGTGTTCCTGGCGCTGGCGCTCGGCTGGGCGGAGGTCCTGGGTGCCTGGGACATCTTCATCGGCGTCAATGCCGTGGACTACTCCGGCTATCCGGATTGCCGCCCCGAATACATCGCGGCCTTCGAACGCCTGGCACAGCTCGCCACCAAAGGCGGCGTCGAGGGCGGCCGGTTCCACATCCATGCCCCGCTCATCGAACTCAGCAAGGCGCAGATCATCCGCGAGGGCACACGCCTGCAGGTCGACTACGCCGCCACGGTCTCCTGCTACACAGCCGACGGGGGAGGGCGCGCCTGCGGGGTCTGTGATGCCTGCCGCCTGCGCGCTGCCGGCTTCCGCGAGGCCGGCGTGCCCGACCCGACGTACTACCGGTGAAAAGAAGTCGGATACAGTGCAATAACAGAATCAGGTTTGACTGCGAATCAAAGACTTAGGGTAACAAAGGCTTGCCATTTCAGGCAGTCCCGGTATTATGCGGACCTCCCACCGGGGACGGCTGCAAGCCGGCCACTTCAGATCAAGGGTCGTTAGCTCAGTTGGTAGAGCACCGGACTTTTAATCCGATGGTCGAAGGTTCGAATCCTTCACGACCCACCATTAAACAAACACTTACTGTCGATTATCCAGCAAGGTAAAAACTGATTGTGGGAATTTTGCGTGGATTAACCGCAATTGTTTCTCGTTGGCTTGTTTTCGCATGTTGTAAATTCAATTGATTGCGCGTTAGTAACAGACTTGGATCGTCATTTTCTAGACCAAAAATCCGATGCTCTTAATCGAATACAGATAATCTGAGGTAGTGAATAATAGTAGCTATGTTTTTCACGAACATCCTTGACAAGGTTGGTATGGATCAATGCATGCGGTATTGGATTTGCGTAATTCAACACTCAGTGATTCATAACCAACCTTTTGCACGCAATATATTCAGGGAGAATTTATGCCGATTTGCTGTGGTTACATATAGACTTTAGTCTCTACATAGATTGCAGCATACAGAATGCCGTGTTTGCTCCGCAGGTGCCTGGTACGACCATAATTATGTTTGGATCGCATTGAAGAAATCGCACATGATTGGCAATTAGCCTTGCTCTCTGTCTGGAAAAGTCTTTATAAGCGGCATGAAGCGTGGGTGATTCAGACGGGTCTGGCGGAACCATTTGCGTCCGGGTAGATACATCGTATAACGCTGTTAACGACAGAAGATTTATCTGAGGCACTTCCCGGGGTTGGCTATCCCCCGGAAGATGAACATTGAGAGTACTCCGGTCAATGCGGTTAAGAGCATCATAATAATCGGTACCCAAAACAGTAAGTAACTATATTCAGTTAAAGAGGGGCGCGCTGCTACGCAACATAGTCACTCAGGGAACCCTGAATAAAAGGGGACGGAGGATATAAATTCACTGCGTTGAATTACTCAAGTTTGAAATATTGAGGCCGTAAGATAACGCCTCCGCCCCCTTTTTTCTGATCCTGCACCCGAGGCGCAAGCCGGGAATTGTCAGCGATCTGCCAAGGCGGAAGCTGAGAGTAGCCGGGGGAGGGTGCACTATAACCGCCCTTTACAGGATGATGGCGGAGGTCGTGATATCGCTGCACTTCACAAGGTTGTCTGTCAAACAAATGCCATCGTACTTTGCTGGGTTGCGTGCTAGCCTCTGGATGAACGGCCCCGTGAAATCTATCAACAAGTATTGCAAGTTGCCAAGGCCGACAGGTCGCGTCTGAGTTCCCCGCGGGCAAGCGCGTTCACTGCTCGCCGAAAAAGGCAACCCAGCCGTTTCGGGATTGAAGGAACCGGGCCTGGCCGGCGCCTTCCCGCCCCATGATTTCCGCCAGTCCGGGGCCCATGCCACGCATCATGCCGCCGCTGACCTGCAGCAGGTAGTCGCAAATAAAGCCGGGCTTGCCGCTGGCAACAGCACAGCCGAGTTTCTCAAAGCTGGTGATGGTCATCGGTTCAGCGCCGCCACCGTGTTCCATGAGCGCGCCGCCGGCACACATGAGGGCGAGCATGGGGTCGCTTTTCATCCGGGAGTCATGGCACTTGCTCGCCATGTTGCTGACCTCGCCGGCGATCTGCTTGAGCTGCTGGTTGACCAGGTCGTACATAACCGATGCACTGGGACCGACGGATTGTGCCTCGGATATGGTTCCGTTCGCATCGCCGTCAGCGCCGTCAGCGCCGTCCGCGAGGCCGAGTACCTCCCGCTTGTGGAGTTCTTCACCCTGGTCCGCCACGGTGGCCGCCAATGCCTGACCGTCTGTGCTGCCAGCGTCTGATGACAAGGGGATATACCGGCGGGTGAGCTGGTTGAGCTCCCCGATGTTTCGTGTCTTGCGGATACGCACCTCGAGTTCGGCACGGGCGGTCGATAACGCCTCCGCACGCTTGCGGGTGAAATAATCCATGGGTTCTCGCAGCGCCGTCAGACTGCCAAGTGTGGTGTCGTCGAAGCTCTGGTGATAGTCGCGGTACCAGGCGACGCCCTTTTCGAGCGCCGGTAATCCCGTTCCGAGCGAATCGATGCGTCGATGTTCTGCGTCGATCAGGCCGTTGAGGATGTTGGTCTCACGTGCCCGCGCTACCTCCGGCCAGTCCGGTGGTACGCCGGCCAGCGTAGCTTCGCGTGCGAACTCCTGCTTGAGTTGTTGCAGTGACTTCAGGCCTTGCACACCTTCTGCCTGGTCGGCCACCTGCTTCGCCTTGCGCAGGTGCCCTGGCTGGACCGCCTCAGACCAGGCCCTGCGTAGTGCATCCTGTACCTCGCTGCGCTGCGCCGTGCCAGCAAAAGGTTCCAGTTGCCGGGCACTATCCGCCAGCTGAGACCATTGCCCGGCACTCTCTTCGCCGGATAGTGCCTCGAGTTGTTGCACAACCCCGGCAAGCTCGGCCCTTGCCTCGCGGATCTGCTCCACGCCGGCCAGGTATCCGGGTTTGAAACGGGGATCGAACGCGCGATAGAACAGCATATTGTCAAAGATCGCCTGCCCCCGCTCATTGACAGGTTGCTGGCAGTTGCGCATGACCGTTTGCAGCTCAGTCCCGTCTTCGGGCGTGACCTCGTCATACTTCTCGCCGAAGGCCGGGACGAACATCTCGTCGGACAGCAGCCATGACTCATAGGGGATACGCAGGGCGGGGGAGCGCAGGTCCACGCCGCCGCCGCCAAAACGCCGGCCCAGGACTTCGGGCGGAACGGTATCCAGCTTTTCGACTTGTGTATCGATTCGCGCACAGGCCTTTTCCTGGGCCTCGGCGCGTGCCTGCTGTTCGGCTTCGCGTGCCGCTTGGAGCTTTTTCTGTTCGGCGGCCCTTTGCTCCCATATCCGTTTTCGCTCGGCTTCCTGTTCGGCTCGGACCCTGGCCCGTTCCTCGGCACGCTCCTGTCTTATCCGATCACGCTCGGCCCTTCGCTCGGCGCGCTTCCTTTCCCGTTCGGCCTTTTTTTCGGCGCGGATTCGGTCACGTTCACTTTGGGCGGATTCGAGTTCCTGGTTGTCTTTGGATCCGTCTGTGACCGCGGGTGTCTGCCCGATCCCGGTATCGACGGGCTTATCAGCTTCCTCGGCGATCGTGCCGAGAGGCAGGGCCGCGATCACTGTAGTAAGGATCAGGAGGGTAACGGACCGGGTGAGGCGGTTCAGGTTGTTGTTTGCAGTGCCGGCGTCGTGTCGCCGTGCCGCCCACGAATTAGCACGGATTCCCTTCATGTTTCTACTCCCTGTGGATATCAGTGAGCAGGGTAACCCCGGATTCCGGTGGGTGTCCAGACCAGCAAAAAGGGGACGGAGGAATTATTTTTTTCCCTCTTTCCCGGGCCTGCTGCGTCGCATCTGGCCAGGCCGAATACCATAGCGCTGCTCAATCTGTTGTCGGAACCGGTCAATCAACGACCGGTCGACAACAGTGCTGCGCCGCCCGGCGGATCAGATGAATGTCCCGTCCATTCAGGTGTACCCTGAAAAGTTCACGGTTGGCAAAGCACCGCTCATCACTGCTTGTAAAATATATCCTCCGTCCCCTTAATTAAGCGCCCGACGCATTCAAGAGGCGTCGTCGACAGAGAAACGGGCAGTGCTGTTCCGACGGTGGAAGGGCCTGTGATCGAATCGTTCCTGGTTCAGGTTCAAATCGACTGCCGGGGCATTTCCCAGGAACACCTGAAACGGTGCCTGGCCCTGCAGGTGGTTTACCGTGCCCGGGCGCAGCAGAAAGTACAGAAGTTGGTAGCCGTTCGCATCAACGATCTCGGCCCAGCTCTCATCGTTCGCCTTGATGATGAGCACGTCCCCGCCCATGGGCGCACGACTCGCATTGACCAGCCCCCCGCGCTCGGAGGCGAGGGGCGCAATCGGCAGGTCCGCAACGGCAGGCTCCACGGTCGCTTCCACGTCCCGGCGTGGCACCACCGCGTCGGCATTTGCTGTGACAGGCGATTCGCTGACGAGGGGCATGTCGGGTCCGGCCATGGCAGCAGTCTCATCCATTGGCGGTCCGGGTTCGGCGGTAGCGACACGCTCCTCGGCCGACTCGCTTGCCGGCGATGGCGGCGGGATATCCGGCGGAAGCGCCATGACCTGCTCGGGGTCCAGGTGCGGGGAGTCGATCTGCGGCGGCGGGGGTACGGACGCGGCGGCGGCCGTTTGCTCGGCCTCCGAAGACGTTGTCCGGGACTGAGCAGGCGCGTCGTGCTTCAGTCGGCTGTACCACCAGGACCCGAGCAGCACCACCATGGCCACCAGGACCAACGCGGTAGCGCCGCGGATGTACGGGGCGCGGGCAGTCGCCCGACGGCCGACCCTGGTGGTGGGGGTGAGGACCGGTTCGGGTGTATCGACCAGCCGGTCATACTCCGCGACGAGCACCTCCTCGTCCATTTCCAGCAGCCGCGCATAGGCGCGTAGATAACCGTGCACGAAGACCGGCTGGGGCAGATCCCCGTAGCGGTTTGACTCGAGTGCGTGCAAGGTGGTTGCGGGCAGCCGCAGCTCCTGGGCCACTTCCGCGAGGGTCAGTTCCCGGGCCTCACGTGCCGCGATCAGACGCCCGCCGAGCCCGGTTCCCGGCGACGGCTCGTGAACTTCAGGATTCGGATCATCGGCTTCCACGGCCTTGCTGCGCCTGCTTCAGGTAATAGCCTGCTGCGGTTCGGAATCTTCTACATGAAGCAGAAGAATAAAATGCGATGTTCTGCTAAACAAAAGGTAAAAACAATTATCCCGATAAATACTTCCTTTCGAATCATCAACCACAGGCGGCCTGCCGTCAACCGCCAGAATCGTGAATACAAGCGAAAAATAATAGGGGACAGACCACGTTTTCCTTGGGTCAGAAGTCATCGGCATTGGGTTAACAGGGATAGGGATCTGATCCCGTATCCCGGCCATGCTGGCAGAGCAATGGTAGAACCTTTACTCAAGACGGGTAGAATTCGACCCACTGGGTGCCGGCAAGGTGCCGAAGCCGGGCTGCCGTCAGCATGATTGCTGATTTGCCATCAGGGAAGGCGCCGGCTACTCGGGTATGCCACCGGAAGCCCGGCAGTCAATATTGCGTGTTGCGCAACACGCGTCTATACTGGTCTGGTGATAAGGACGATTCGCCACAAAGGCCTGCGTCGATTCTATGAATCCGGCAGCAAATCGGGGATACGGTCCGCGCATACAGGCAGGCTTCGTCTTCAGCTCGCCGCGCTGGATACTGCGTACATTATCCAGGACATGGATATCCCGGGTTTCAAGCTGCATCCACTGAAAGGCAAGCTGAAGGGGCGCTGGGCCGTCTGGGTGAGTGGCAATTGGCGTTTGACCTTTGAATTCAAGGATGGTGATGTCTACTTGCTTGATTACGAGGACTACCACTGATGAGCATGCATAATCCTCCGCATCCCGGGGAATTCATTCGCGAGGTGTATTTGACGCCCCATGGCCTGAGCGTCCGGGCGCTGGCCGAGAACCTGGGTGTTTCTGCGTCCACCGTGACGCGCATTATCAACGGGTACAGCGGGATCAGTCCGGAGATGGCGCTGCGCCTGTCCAAGGCGCTCGGGCGTTCCGCGGAAAGCTGGCTTGCCATGCAGCACAATTACGATCTATGGCAGGCAAAGCAAACAACGGACCTTTCGGGTGTTACCCAGATCGAGTTTGCCGCGTAATGGAATGGATGTGCCTTGTATTGGTCGCCGGTTGTCTCTCGCCTCCGATGTCAGATCCACATAGAGCAACCTTTTTGCAGGCTTGAGGTACCCGGCGGAACAGGATAGCCGGCCTGTCTCGAAATGTGATTCCGCGTCGGTGGTCAGCGGGTCCCGATCCGGGAGGGGTTGGCGGCGTTTCCGTGTTCTGCGATGTATCTTGTCCGGCGGTTTGGGAAGCGGCCGTGCGCGCTTCGGTAGGGTGCCATTGCGCGACCACTCGAGCGTGTCACCGGGCCGTGGTTGCCTTGATTGATGACCTTGGCAGCGATTCGGTCAACTTGCTGAACGTGACATGACCGGGGTGCTGTGATCGTCAAAACAGAGCCCTTATAGATTAAAAGGCTTGGACACATTGATGCTTGCGGGTGTACTATACAGACTCTTACCTCCCCCTATTTTCTCCCAGGAAAATTCCGGCCGGTGAGTGCTATAGAGCACCACTAATCGATCAGGAATAACAGCCGCGTTGTCTGGCTGATCCTCTCCGGCTAGCCATATCAATCGAGCATGGGGGCGAAGTGCCATGACACAAAGAACTTTCCAGTTTATCTGGTGGTTTCTGATGACCCTGTCAGCCACGCTTTCCGTCGCGTTGGTAATCTTTCTTCAAGCATCAACATAACAAGGAATTCCCCATGAGTAGAATGAGACAAACACCTGTCATATCCATTAGCGCGCTGATTCTTCTGGCGTTGCTGGCGACTGTGTCGGGCCCTGCGTTTACCTGGGACGGTGTTGGCACGGTACCTGAGAACGCACATGCAAAGGAATATGGCAAGGGATGGGTGTGTAACCAGGGTTACCGTGTATCTGACGAGGGCTGTACCGCCGTCAAGCTGCCTGCGAATGCATACTCGACAAATACCTCCTACGGGAGCGGTTGGGAGTGTGAACGAGGGTATCGGGAAGTCAACGGGGACTGCGCAGCCGTCAAGGTGCCAGACCATGCGTACTCCACAAATTCACCCCACGGTAATGGCTGGCGGTGCCAACGAGGTTATCGGGAGCTCGGCGAAACCTGTGCAGCCGTCAAGGTGCCTGTAAATGCATACTCCACAAATACCTCCTTCGGGCGTGGCTGGGATTGTGTGAGAGGTTATCGGGAGGTTGATGATTCCTGCGCTGCTATCCAGATACCGGAGAACGGATATTCCGTGGATTCCGGCTCCGGGTCGGGCTGGGAGTGCGAGCACGGGTTTCGTGCGGTAAACAAATCCTGCGTCGCGGTGAGGGTGCCGCCGAACGGATATCTGACGGACTCTTCGTACGGATCTGGCTGGGACTGCGACCGCGGGTTTCGTGCGCTCAAGGAGGCATGCGTTGCTGTGGTGGTACCGGAGAACGCGTACCTCAGTACTTCCGGAACCGGCTGGGAATGTAACCGCCCGTACAACAAGCGCAAAGAGAAATGTGTTCTGCGTTGAATGGATCGGCGGCTTGACCATATCACTGTGGCTCCTGGTGCTCGACCGAGCACGGCAGTAGCAGGCTGAAGATCCCCCGGCAATTATCTGGAGAAACATCATGTCGAAAGAACGAAATAGTCACAGGGAAGAAAAGAAAAAAGCTGTCATGACACCAAAAGAGAAGAAGGCCGCCAGAAAGTCCAGAAAGGAATCCAGGGGTTTGCTGGGCGAACACGGGATTCGATAAATTCGATCAGGCAGAGACAGCAAACCAACCTGATGAGTAACGCCGCGTGCCATTCGGGACAGACCACGTTTTTCATTTTTTTCATGACGTGTCTGCCTGGCTTGACGGGCGATTCAGATAACTGAAACCGTGGTCTGTCCCCTATTACACGTTAATTGTCACCGTCCCCTTTACTATGCTGAGCCCATTGTCCTGGCGTAGGATGCCTTATCGGCCGCGTAACACCCGCAGGAAGCGGCCTTCAGACCGCGGCGGTCGAGAATTTTGATATCCCCGCGGCTATAGCGGATCAGTTGGCGAGTTTGCAGCGCCGTGGCGGCCCTGGTGATGCCGACACGACGTACGCCCAACATGTAAGCGAGAAATTCGTGCGTGATATGAAACGCGTTTGAGTGCGCCCTGTCCTGCGTCATCAGGAGCCAGCGTGCGAGACGCGCCTCCACCACATGAAAGCGGGTGCAGGCGGCGGTCTGCGCGAGCTGGCCCATTATCACATAGAGGTAACGCTTCAGCCCCAGTTGCAGCGCAGGGCTCTGTGCGAGTTTGCGGCGAAACGTTGCGGCGCTCATGCACAGCGCCGGGCCTTCGCCCTGCACCACGGCGTGCAGCGGGGATATATCCACCCCGAGCATGAGGGAGATCCCGAGCATGCCTTCATTGCCGACCAGTCCCACTTCCAGGCTGGCGCGCTTGTCAATCGGTTTTACCAGGGAAATGAAACTTTCCGTGGGGAAGTAGACGCGGCGAATGCACTCGCCGGGCTCAGCCAGGACCTCGGCAAACGCCAGTTCCAGCGGTACGCAGTCTGCCAGAAAACGCTGCCGGTCATTGCGCGGCAAGGCCGCAAGCAGACGATTGGCAGCCTGGGCAGGCCTGGTGAGTGGCACATGAATTCTCCTGTTGTCGGAACACACGGAAAGCTGGCAGTGCATTCCCGATACCTCATGCAGACCCAGGGCAAGCGGCTTCCCGAGGATGGATTAATCAAGCTTAAAGTGAAACCCCGCGGTTGTCTGGACGGTAGCGTACATAACGCGCCTGCCAGGCCGCGGCAGATCGATCCCCTTTTACTGGAGACTCAATGTGTCACATGATCCACTCGGGCCGTCAGCGGCCGATACGTATGCTGTCCAGCGATCCCAGCACGCCGAACACCTGCAGTAACCAGAGCACGACCACGATGACGACGACGATATTAATGATGTTTTTGATCTTGCGGTCCATGGGTATGTAGGTATTGACGACCCAAAGCAGTACGCCAACCACGAGCAGTACGATGACCAGGTTAATCAGAGGCATGAAAATTCTCCTTTCAAATCAGTAAAATTGCAGGGTCAGCGACGGAAGAGTTTCGGTGAGGCTTGATGCTTCATCGGTGCTGACGTTATCACGCCCTCTGTGCTCGAGGGCGACAGTCAAATCAGGACGGACGCAAAGCGCGTCCGTCCCGTGCCGGTTTATCGCTCGATTTTGGAGATCTTTGTGCCCTCGATGCTGACCCCGGCCATCAATCCCTGCTGACTGAAGATAAACGCATAGGCATCATCCTTTAGCGCGGATGTCGAGAGATTCTTCGCGACCCCTTCGTCAACCACAACGACGGTCGGACCTACGCCAATTTCCCAACCCCTCGTTTCCTTGACATACTGAATGGCCTTGTCTGTCATCAGAAACACCGCATACCCGTAGGACTGGGCGCCTGCCTGCAGACCCCAGGAGCCGGTAACGGAGTTGTAATAATCGACGACCTTTGAGCCCTCGATCAACTCACCCTCGCCATAGCTGCCGCCGAACACGAGGCCGGCCTTGACGATATTCGGGAAGACGAGCACCGCCTTGGCCGTGTGCGAAAGGGTCTTTGCAACAGGTTCGGTTTCATAAAGTGTCTGCAAGGCCTGCCGGGAATCCTTGTCCAGATCCTCGGCGGTTGCGGCACTTGCCAGATTCATTACACTCATCGAGACGATGGATGCCGCCGCGAACATGAGTGCGGGGAGATTGCTACGGATGTTGTACATTTTGATACTCCTTCCTGGTTGGGGGGCTGCTCGTGGCCCGACTATCGGCAGGTCAGTCGAACATCATTTTTCTCGCAGCCAGCCGACCGTCACTCGCGTGTTTCGAGCAGTGACAGCCTGGCCAAATGACAGGGTAAGGCCGGATGCAGATAGAACTCTAGTCCCATGATCAAGCGCAGTCTGTACGGAAACGTACATAAGAATCCGCTGCAATCGCTGCCGTGAACTGTTTCTGCTCACCTGGATGACGGGCCGATTGACAACAGGCACCGAATGGTAATTCTGCTCCTGGTAATTCACTTCCCCGCAGGGATATGGAAACCGCGCTGCGGCCTCGAATATCACCTGGCCGGGCAGGCAGATTGGCAAAGGACAGGAAATAATCGTGGCCTGACCCCATTGATTCTTCATGCCCAAAAAAAACCCCCCTTGCGGGGGGTCCGTCACATCCCTGTGCACTTCCCTGTGCACTTCCCTGTGAAATGACCCGATAGTCCTTGTTACGGGCTGTTCAAATCTGCGACCCTGGCCGAAGGGGAGGCAGGGGCGTCCTGCAATACAGGACGCGTCCCCTGATCTCCCGGCAAGACCTTCGCAACCGTGTCTGCTCCGACGTCATGACATGCAAGCCCCCGGTTAACAGCGCGCTTGACGTTGTTCGCTGGTGAACAGTTCCCCGGCACGGGCGGCTTTTGAAGATCACTCAGATCCCGGTTTATTCGGACCGCCCTGGGGGGCCGCCCATCATTCCCGGCCCGCCGGGACCGTACATCATGCCGCCGGGACCGCCTTCATAACCGCCCGGCCCGCCGGGACCGTACATCCTGCCACCCGGACCGCCTTCGTAACCGCCCGGACCACCAGGACCACCCTCATAACCGCTCGGGCCACCTTCGTAACCGCCCGGCCCACCGGGACCGTACATCCTGCCACCCGGGCCACCTTCGTAACCGCCCGGCCCACCGGGGCCGCCCATCATGCCGCCGGGACCACCTTCATAACCACCCGGCCCGCCGGGACCGTACATCCTGCCTCCGGGACCACCTTCATAACCGCCCGGCCCGCCGGGACCGCCCATCCTGCCACCCGGACCACCTTCATAACCGCCCGGCCCGCCGGGACCGCCCATCCTGCCACCCGGACCACCTTC